>Ga0209281_1000111_pt1 | contig 215615 bp, 205 predicted proteins | sample MedtruBG_FD_187514 | JGI IMG/M metagenome (GOLD analysis project Ga0209281, IMG submission 187514) | Root nodule microbial communities of legume samples collected from California, USA - Medicago truncatula BG (SPAdes) (version 2) | ecosystem: Host-associated > Plants > Roots > Nodule | place... | reverse complement strand
AAGGAGGCAGGCAAGCCCTTCAAGGTCGTCATCATTGCGCTTGCCCGCAAATTGCTCGCCATCGCAAACGCCATCATCAGGGACAAAACAACCTTCCGACGAACCACCTGACAAACACAGTTGCCAGCCAGCCCAAGTCATTGGGCACACTCTCCCCGCACCGCAGATGCGGCGCTGCTGGATTTCCGTGACGAGCACAGAAATGAGGGACGGAGGAGAACCTGCAGTCCCTTGAGACGTCTCAAGAGCCGTGCAGTGGGTGAAAGATGGCGCGCGCCCCGCATGTCTGCAAGCGAACGTCGTCTTACGGCGCAACGGCGAACGAATCAGGTCAAACCTGAAACGCCGAAACCTTCCACTTGATGGTACAGCCTATGGAGGGCTGCTGCTCCGCCGGTCCCTTGCCGAACATCGCCACCATGACCATGGCTTCGTACAGGTCGCGTCTCAGATCGGCAGGGCCGATTTCCTTGCGCGAAGCGTCCAGCCGACCGCGATATTGCAATCTCATATCCTTGTTGAAACCGAAGAAGTCGGGTGTGCAGACGGCGCCGTAGGCTTTGGCGACGGATTGGTCTTCGTCGTGGAGATAGGGAAAGGGGAGGGCGTTCTGCGAAGCGAAACGCTTCATGTTCTCGAACGAGTCCTGCGGATAGTTGCCGGAGTCGTTGGAGTTGATCGCCACAAAGCCGACGCCATGAGCCCTAAGGTCGCTCGCGTCCCGGACGATCCGGGCAATGACTGCTTTGACGTAGGGGCAGTGATTGCAGATGAAGGCAAGCACGAGCCCCTTCGGGCCGGCCTGATCGAATATGGAGTGCGAGGAGCCATCGACGCCCGGAAGCCTGGCATCGATCGCCGGCCGGCCGAAATCGCAAAGGGGTGGTGTAGCGGCCATGGCTTAGGCTGCTTTCCTGATGGCGCCGTCCGAGGCGGCGCGAATGGCTGTGATGTTCCTGGCGTAGTGCTCCTCGCTGCCTCCCTTGAAAACCGCCGAGCCGGCAACGAGCACATCCGCACCGGCCGCGGCAACCAGCGGCGCGGTTTCCGGCGTCACGCCTCCGTCGATCTCGATGTGGATCGGACGATTGCCGATCAGCGACTTCACGCGCCGCACCTTCTCGATTACGGCCGGAATGAAATCCTGACCCCCGAAACCCGGATTGACCGTCATCAGGAGGACGAGGTCCAGCCGGTCCAGCACGTATTCGATCACGCTTTCGGGCGTCGAAGGGTTGAGGGATACGCCCGCCTTGCAGCCGACATCGCGGATGGCCTGCAGCGTTCGATCGAGATGCGTGGTCGCTTCCGCGTGCACGGTGATGATATCGCATCCGGCGCAGGCGAAAGCACCGAGATAGGGTGTGGGCGGTGCGATCATCAGATGGCAGTCGAACACCTTGTCCGTGCGGTCCCGCAGTGCCTTGATGACCGGCGGGCCGAAGGTGATGTTGGGCACGAAATGCCCGTCCATGACGTCGAGATGAATCCAGTCCGCACCGGCCCGGCACACCGCTTCGACCTCTTCGCCGAGCCGCGAGAAGTCGGCCGACAGAACCGAAGGGGCTATGATGGTCGTCTCATTCATGGCGTTGTCTCCTTATGGCTGGGCTCCCCGGCGGCGAACACGCGGCTTGCCGAAATGTCCCGAGCGGTGATGGTCGAAAGTTGCTCGGCGTCGACGGGTCCGGCGCTTTCCTCGAAGAGGCGGTTTGCCTGTCGCAGCCGGGCGCGGTCGAGCGCGTTGCGGATGGAGCGCGCATTGGCGAAATGCGGCTGGCACCGGCGGCGTTCGATGTAATCGCCCATCACCGCCGACGCCTTGGCATCGAAACGATATCCCTGACGGCTGAGCATGCTTTCGGCGATGGAAAGCAGTTCGCCGTTATCATAGTCGGGGAAATCGATGTGGTGCGCGATGCGCGAGCGGAAACCCGGATTGCTCTCGAAGAACCGATCCATGCGATCGGCGTAGCCGGCAAGAATGACGACCAGGTCGTCGCGATTGTTCTCCATGACCTGCAGAAGGATCTCGATCGCTTCCTGCCCGTAGTCGCGTTCATTGTCCGGGCGGTAGAGGTAATAGGCCTCGTCGATGAACAGCACGCCCCCCATCGCCTTCTTGAGGATCTCCTTGGTCTTGGGTGCGGTGTGGCCGATATACTGGCCGACCAGATCATCCCGGGTCACCGAAACCAGATGGCCCTTGCGGATGTAGCCGAGCCTGTGCAGCAGGTTGGCCATGCGCAGCGCCACGGTGGTCTTGCCGGTTCCGGGATTGCCCGTGAAGCTCATATGCAGCGATGGCGGCTCATGGCTGAGGCCCATTGCCCGGCGAGCCCGCTCGACCAGAAGCAGGGCAGCCGTCTCGCGGATGCGCTGCTTGACGGGTTTCAATCCTACGAGTTCCCGGTCCAGTTCGTCGAGGATCTCGGCGACGCCGGAGGCTTGGTATTCCTCAGCGAGGTCGACCGAAGTCGGCAGGCTTTCGGTAGTTGTTGGAGCATCCGGCATCAGCATGTCGTGCCTCCTATCGCTGTGTTTCCCACGTATAGTGCTGGCTGCGGCCGTCGCTCTCCGTTCGGGTCATCCTGAGGCTCGGTTCGTTCTCGGGACGGTTGACGATGAAGGACATCGTCACCGTCTCAAGGCCGCGGCTGGAATCGAAGGCGTTCAGTCGGATATAGTCCTGGGGATGAGCCTTGCGGCAATCCTCCACCTCCATCATCACGCCTTTTGCGTCCCTCAGGTCGAACATCGGATTGCCCCACATTTCCCAATAGGTGTTACGGGGATGCGGGTCGTCGGTGTATTCGACGCCGATAGCCCAGCCCCTTCCGAGGCAATATTCCACCTGAGCCGTTATCTGCTCGTCCGTCAGGTCCGGCAGGAACGAGAAGCATCCCTGGGTGATACGCATGTCGTCTCTCCTCTTCTTTACCGTCAGGCCGCGGTTACGCTCGGCACGAAATCCGACGTGTCGGTCGGGGTGTAGTTGAAGCTGATATTGCCCCAGGTATCGAGGGCCGCTTCCAGCGGCTTGCACCATTTGGCTGCCGCCCGCAGGATCTCAGGGCCTTCATGGGCTATGTCGCGGCCCTCGTTTCGAGCTAGCACCATGGCTTCCAGCGCAACCCGGTTAGCGGTGGCCCCTGCCTGGATGCCCATGGGATGCCCGATCGTGCCGCCGCCGAACTGCAGCACGACGTCGTCGCCGAAAAGGTCCAGCAGCTGGTGCATCTGGCCAGCATGGATACCGCCCGACGCCACCGGCAAGACCTTCTTGAGATCGGCCCAGTCCTGCTCGAAGAAGAGGCCGCGCGGAAGATCGACCGCGTTCTTCATTTCGCGGCAGACATTGTAGTAACCCTGCACAGTCAACGGGTCGCCTTCGAGCTTGCCGACGGCCGTGCCCGCATGAAGGTGATCGACGCCGGCGAGCCGCAGCCATTTGGCGATGACGCGGAACGAAATGCCGTGGTTCTTCTGCCGCGTATAGGTGCCGTGACCGGCCCGGTGCATGTGCAGGATCATGTCATTCTGCCGGCACCATTCCGACATCGACTGAATTGCAGTCCAGCCGATGATGAGATCGACCATAACGATGACGGAGCCGAGCTCCTTTGCGAATTCGGCACGCCGGTACATTTCCTCCATGGTGCCGGCGGTGACGTTGAGGTAGTGCCCCTTGACCTCGCCGGTGACGGCCGAGGCGTGGTTGACGGCCTCCATGCAGTAAAGGTACCGGTCGCGCCAATGCATGAAGGGCTGCGAATTGATGTTCTCGTCGTCCTTCATGAAGTCGAGACCGCCCTTCAGGCCCTCATAGACGACGCGGCCGTAATTCTTTCCCGAAAGCCCGAGCTTCGGCTTGGTCGTGGCGCCGAGCAACGGTTTGCCGAACTTGTCCAGCCGCTCACGCTCGACCACGATGCCCGTCGGTGGACCCTTGAAGGTCTTCACATAGGCGACGGGCAGGCGCATGTCCTCGAGTCTTGCCGCCTTCAGCGGCTTGAACGAGAAGACGTTGCCGATGATGGACGCGGTCAGGTTGGCGATCGACCCTTCCTCGAACAGGATCAGATCGTAGGCGACGTAGCAGAAATATTGGCCTGGCGTTCCCGGTACCGGATCCACCCGGTAAGCCTTGGCGCGATATTGATCGCAAGCCGTGAGGCGATCCGTCCAGACGACGGTCCAGGTGGCTGTCGAACTTTCGCCGGCAACGGCGGCGGCCGCTTCGATCGGATCGACGCCATCCTGCGGCGTGATCCGGAAGAGTGCGATCAGATCGGTGTCCTTCGGTTCGTAGTCTCCGTTCCAGTAGCCCATCTGCGCGTATTTAAGCACGCCGGCCTTATAGCGTTCCCGGCCCTTGATCTCTGTCTTTGCATCAGCGTTCATAACAGGGTTCCTTTCTCTGAATGGAAGTGGTCAGGCGGCTTCAGCCCGCTTCGCCTGGGGTTTCAGGGAGCCGCTTGCATAGCGGCGAGCCATCTCCGCCATAGGCACGACCTTGATGCGGGACGCGTTTCCGGCCGTGCCGAAGGCCTCGAACCGGGCCTTGCAGACCGCCGACATTGCGTCCATGGCGGGTTTCAAAAACTTGCGCGGGTCGAATTCGGTGCGGCTCGTGTCGGCGACGCGGCGAAAGGCGGCGGCCGCCGCCAGGCGCAGATCCGTGTCGATATTGACCTTTCGCACGCCGAAGCGAATGCCCCGTACGATCTCTTCGACCGGCACGCCGTATGTCTCCCGCATTTCACCGCCATGAGCATTGAAGACGTCCTGCCATTCCTGCGGCACGGAGGAGGAGCCGTGCATGACGATATGCGTATCCGGCAGGCGCTCATGAATCTTTTCGATCACGTCCATGGCGAGAACTTCGCCGGTCGGCTTGCGGGTGAACTTATAGGCGCCGTGCGAGGTGCCGATTGCGACCGCCAGCGCATCGACCCCGGTTTCGGCGACGAAGCGAGCGGCTTCGTCCGGATCGGTCAGGAGTTGCGAACGGTCGAGCGCGCCTTCGAAGCCGTGACCGTCCTCCGCCTCGCCATGGCCGGTCTCAAGCGATCCGAGGCAGCCGAGTTCGCCTTCGACCGAGGCGCCGACCATGTGCGCGAGGCGGCTCACTTCCGTCGTGATCATGGCGTTATAGGCGTAGTCTGCAGGCGTCTTCGCATCCTCCTTCAGCGAACCGTCCATCATCACGGAGGTGAAGCCGTGCTGGATCGCGGTGAGGCAGGTCGCGACATTGTTGCCGTGATCCTGATGGATGCAGAGCGGGATGTCCGGATACATCACTTCGAGCGCTTCCATCATCTTGGCAAGCATGATGTCGTTGGCGTAGGAACGGGCGCCGCGCGAGACCTGAAGGATCACAGGCGCATCGCAGGCGCGTGCCGCCTCCATGATCGCCAGCCCCTGTTCCATGTTGTTGATGTTGAATGCCGGCACGCCATAGCTGCGTTCGGCGGCGTGATCGAGCAATTGGCGGAGCGTGATGCGGGCCATTGTCATGCCTCCTGCGATGATCTGACGGTGTGTGCGGATGGGTGCGGACCGATCCGGGCACCTATGGGCAGAGTTTCCGAGTATGCGCGGCGGAGAAGCTCCAGGGCTTCTGCGACGACATGGTCGGCGGTAATGCCGAAATGCCGGTAGAGGTCGCCTGCCGGTGCCGAGGCACCAAAGCCGGTCATGCCGACGAAGGCACCGTCCGGCCCCATCCATCGGTCCCAGCCGAGCCGGCCCGCCGCCTCGATGGCGATGCGGGGCGCGTCGCCGAGGACCTTCCTCCGATAGGCAAGGTCCTGAACCTCGAACTTCTCCCAGCAGGGCATGGAGACCACTGCCGCCGCGATGCCTTCCTCGGCCTGCAGGCGCTCGGCGGCAGCGACGGCGATCTCGACTTCGGATCCCGTGGCAAGGATCGTGATGTCCCGGTTGCCGCGCGCTTCCCTCAGAACATACGCCCCGAGCGCCGACTGGTTCTCGTTGCCTTCCGTCCGGCGCAGCATCGGCAGGGCCTGACGCGAAAGGGCGAGGACGCTCGGCGTATTCTTCTCGCCAAGCGCGATCTCCCAGCATTCTGCCGTCTCGATGATGTCGGCCGGCCGGAAAACGTTGAGGTTGGGCGTGGCGCGCAGCATGGCCAGATGCTCGACCGGCTGGTGGGTCGGTCCGTCCTCGCCGAGCCCGATGGAATCATGCGTCAGCACGTAAATGACGGGCAGGCCCATCAGGGCCGAGAGGCGCATCGCACCGCGGGCATAGTCGGAGAAGACCAGGAAAGTGCCGCCATAGGGGATGAAGCCGCCATGAAGCGCGATGCCGTTCATAGCGGCCGCCATGCCGTGCTCGCGGATGCCGTAATGCAGATAACGGCCCTTGAAATTGCCCGGCGAGATGGGCTGGGTCTGCGAGGTCATCGTCAGGTTGGAGCCGGTCAGGTCGGCCGAGCCGCCGATCGTCAAAGCGGTCGCGCCGTTTATGACCTCCAGCGCCATCTGCGAGGCCTGACGCGTCGCAACTTTCGTAGCCCTTGTGCGATGCGCGCTCCGGAATTTTGCAAGCAGATCGCCGAGTTCGCCGTCAAACTGCCGCCTTATGGTCTGCTCGTAGCGCTTTTTCGAGCGCGAGGCGTCGAGGCGGATATCCCAGGCCTCGCGAGCCGTGCGACCTCGAGCCGCCACCTTTGCCCAGGCAGCCCTTATCTCAGGCGGAACGAAGAAGGGCGGATGCGGCCAGCCAAGTTTTTCGCGTGTGGCTGCGATTTCCTTGTCGCCGAGCGCCGCGCCGTGGGTTTTGTGCGAGCCTTCCATGCTGGCTGCACCCTTGCCGATCCGGGTGCGGCAGGCGATCAGCGACGGCTTGCGGGTCCGGCGTGCTCTTTCCAGGGCTTTCGCAACCGCTTCCGGGTCGTGGCCATCGACGGCTTGGGCGTCCCAGCTGGCGGCGCGGAAACGCGCGAGCTGGTTCATCGAGGTAGAGAGATCCGTCGATCCGTCGATCGATATTCGGTTGTCGTCCCACAGCACGACCAGCTTGCGCAGCTTTAAATGTCCGGCAAGGTCGATAGCCTCGTGGCTGATGCCTTCCTGAAGGCAGCCGTCGCCGGCTACGACATAGGTGAAGTGGTTGCACAGAGCACTGCCGAACCGGGAGGCCATCATCTGTTCGGCCATCGCCATCCCGACAGCGGTCGAGATCCCCTGGCCCAGCGGGCCGGTGGTGGTCTCGATGCCGAGGGCATGGCCGTATTCGGGATGGCCGGCCGTTTTCGAGCCGAGTTGCCGGAAGGACGAAAGCTCGGCCATCGGCATGTCCGCAAAGCCGATGAGGTGATGGAGGGAATAGAGCAGCATCGAGCCATGGCCGGCCGAAAGCACGAAACGGTCGCGGTCGGGCCAGTCGGGGAGCGACGGATCGATTCTGATGAAGCGGTTGAAGAGCACGGTAACCGCGTCCGCCATGCCCATCGGCATGCCCGGATGACCGGAATTGGCCTTCTCGACGGCATCCATGGAAAGAAACCGGATGGCGTCGGCCATGTTGCGCTCCGAGGCGGCGGCGCGGGGTTCGATCTGCTGCGAAACATTCATGATGTCCTCCTCACGACATGCGGTGCTTGCGCTCGAGCAGCTTGTGAATGAGCGGGGTGAAGATCAGCTGCATGGCTAGATCGAGCTTGTCGCCCGGCACCACGATGGAATTGGCGCGCGACATGTAGCTGTTGTGCAGCATCGACAGCAGGTAGGGGAAATCGATGCTTTGCGGCTTGGCAAAACGGATGACCAGGATGGATTCGGCCGGCGTCGGGATCCAGCGGGCGATGAAGGGATTGGATGTGTCGACGATCGGTACGCGTTGGAAGTTGATGTCCGTCAGGGAGAACTGCGGGCAGATGTAGTGCACATAGTCGGGCATGCGCCGCAGGATGGTGTCGGTCACGGCCTCGGTGGAATAACCGCGGGTAGCCTTGTCTCTATGGATCTTCTGGATCCATTCGAGATTGATCACGGGGACCACTCCGATCTTCAGATCGCAATGCTGGGCGAGGTTGATGGTGTCGGTGACGGCGCAGCCATGCAGGCCTTCATAGAAGAGGAGATCGCTGTCTCTGAACTCTTCCCAATCCGTGAACGTGCCGGGGTCCGAACCGAATTTCACTGCCTCGGCATCGTCGTGCACATAGTGACGGGTGCGCCCGACGCCACGCCTGCCGTACTCGGCAAAGACGCTTTCGAGGATCTCCAGTTCGTTCGCCTCGGCGGAGAAATGCGTGAAGTCGACGCCTCGGGCTTTTTCCTCCGCGATCTTGCTGCGCATGGTTTCTCGGTCGTAGCGGTGGAAGGCATCGCCCTCGATAAAGGATGCCGAGATGTTTTCGCGCTTGAATATCTTCTCGAACGTGTCCTTGACGGTCGTGGTGCCGGCGCCGGACGAACCTGTGATGGAGATGATTGGGTATTTGGCCGACATATTGCCCTCCTCAGGCCCGGAACAAACCGCGCTTGCCGAAGAGCGGAGCGCGTTCGCCGATCATGTTCGGATCGACGTGATAACGGGTGATGCGCGCCACCTCGCGGCGTGAACCGAAAACCAGCGGCACGCGCTGGTGCAGGCTTTCTGGAACGAGATCGAGTATGCGGTCGACGGATGTCGTGGCCGAGCCGCCCGCATTCTCTACGATGAAGGCGATCGGGTTGGCCTCGTAGACCAGCCGTATCCGGCCATGGCTGTAGCCCTTGCGGCTGTCGGCGGGGTAGAGGAAGATCCCGCCGCGGACGAGGATCCGATAGGCTTCGGCGACGAGCGAGGCAATCCAGCGCATGTTGAAGTCCCGCTCCCGCGGCCCCTCGGAGCCGGCCAGGCAGTCGTCGACATAGAGCCGGATCGCTTCTTCCCAATGGCGGTAGTTGGACATGTTAATGGCGAATTCGTTCGCGCGATCCGGAATGCCGACCGATTTGTACGCATCGACAAAACATCCGAGCCGACTGGAGAAGATGAAAATCTCCGTGCCTCTACCGAGCGAAAGCACAAGAGCGGTTTGCGGCCCGTAAACGAAGAAGCCCGCCGCCAGTTGCCGGTTTCCGGGTTGCAGGAAGGACTGGGAGGGGTCAACGTCCGGCCCCTTGGCGGCGGGAAGCACGGAAAATATCGTTCCGATGGAGATGTTGTTGTCGATGTTCGATGAGCCGTCGAGCGGATCGATGGCAACAGCGAGGCGTGCAGCCGGATCGAGCAGAACTGGATTTTCGAGTTCTTCCGAGGCGTAGCATGCGACCGGGGCGCCTTGCAGACACGAGAGGAACTGGTCGTCGCACAGGATGTCCAGGTCCTTCTGAACATCGCCATCCGTGTTGCTGCCGCTATGCATTCCATTGAAGACGGTGCCGAGCGCTCCCTGATTAACGAGTTTGCGAATGTCGAGGGCAGCCTTTGCCAGTCTCTGGATCACGGCGGCGACGTCCCGTGAGAGCTCGTCGCCATGGGTCGTGCATGAAGCAAGGTATGCCTCTAAAGTTGCGCCTGACATGATGTCTCCTCCACGATGTCCGGGAAAGGATGGCGCAAAAGGCGAGTTTGTAAAATTTATTCATTTGACTTCATAAGTAATTTTTATTTACTTGTGACTTCATGCGCAACGTGTCCCTCCGCCAGCTCCGTACCGTTGAAGCCGTCTGCCGGTTGGGAAAGATCAACCTTGCCGCCGAAGCACTTGGATTGACCGGACCGGCGCTCACCCTGCAGATTCAGCATCTCGAACGGGACACCGGCGTTGCACTCTTCGACCGGACGCGCGGCGGCATGGTGCCGACGGCCTATGGCCTTGCCTTTCTTGAGGCGGCACGCGCGGTTGAGGACAGCCTGGCCGCCCTTGAGGATTCGATCGGTGCCATCAGTGGGCTCAGAACCGGACGTTTGCGCCTCGGGGTCGTGTCGACCGGCAAGTATTTCGCGCCGCAACTGATCGCCGCTTTCCGCGACCAGGTTCCAGCCGTCGAGATAAATCTATTCATCGGCAACCGCGCCGAGATCATAGCCAAGCTGCGGGACCACGAGATCGACATCGCGCTGATGGGGCGGCCGCCGCGTGATTTCGAGGTGCGCGCGCAGGTATTCGGCGATCATCCTCTGGTCTTCATAGCACCCGCCGGACACCCGCTCGCAGGCGTGCTGGAGATTTCGCGGGAGCGGATCGCGCGGGAGCAGTTCCTGGTGCGTGAAAAAGGATCGGGGACACGTATTTCGCTCGAGATCTTTCTGAGCGATACCCCGCACGAACTGGAGGAACTCGGAACCGAGATCGCTTCGAACGAGACGATCAAGCAAGCGGTCATTGCCGGTCTTGGGATTGCCTTCATCTCGGCCCACACGATCGAGCAGGAGGTGAAGCTCGGACGGCTGGTAATACTCGACGTCATCGACACGCCTATACGCCGGCAATGGTTCACGGTTTCACGCCTGGACCGTGCGGCCACACCGGCAATGCAGGCTTTCGAACAATTCGTGCTGTCGTCGGGCGCTCGCTATCTGCCCGTTGTCAGCAAGCCATACCCGGCCAACGCGTTCGGCTAGCGCCTTCCATTTGGACGGGGAAGGCTCCCGATCACGATGATGTCAGCGCGTATCCGCTCGAGCGTGTGAACCCGATCGGTATTCAGGAGTTGGACGGGGTGCGGCCGGGAGGACCGCGACCAACACCTAGGTCGTAATTGTGGGGTGCTGCCCGGCTTGCTACCATGGACCCCAAGAGGAGATTGCACGATGCCTGAAAGCCCGGCTACGGCGCCGCCGGGCTCTGCCGGAACAGCGAAATGCCGGTCCGGACGTGTCACCCAAGCATGGGCCGACAAAAGCCCTGTTTGGTTCATGCCCGCCCCCGACGGTAAGGGCGCCTGCTGGAACGGGAGCGAGCACAACGACCCCCAAGGGCGAATGGAGGAATTATGGCCTGGCATAAACCAAAATTTATCGAAGTCAGCTGCGCTATGGAAATTACCCGCTACGCTCCTGCGGACGGGGATGAACCGATCCTCTTCTAACGGCCAGCGCGACGAGGATCGGTAAAGCATCAGGTATTCCGGTGAACAAAACGCCCGATCTTCGAATACTTGTCTTGGGGGCCGCCGCCGGCGGCGGTCTCCCTCAATGGAATTGCGGCTGTCCCAACTGCGCGATGGCGCGCGACCCGGGCTCCGGTCTCAAACCACAGACCCAGTCCTCGCTTGCAGTGAGCCTCGATGGCGAGGCCTGGGCCGTGTTCAATGCCTCCCCGGACATCCGCCAGCAAATTCACGCCAATCGCCCGCTGCAGCCGCGCCGTCTGCGCCACAGCCCTATCGAAAGCGTAGTGTTGACGAATGGCGACATCGATCATCTGGCAGGACTTCTCGTCCTGCGGGAGAAGCAGGCATTCGCCTTGTTTTCGACCGGCGCAGTCGGCAGAATCGTCGCCGACAATCCGGTCTTTCAGGTCCTCGACCCGGAACTGGTTTCGAAAAGGACCATCGAGATCGAGGAGACGTTCTCGCCGCTCCAAGGGCTCGGAGCACGGCTCTTCGCCGTCCCTGGGAAAGTGCCGCTCTTTCTCGAGAATGGCGAGCCGGACCTGGGCCTTGAGGGCGAGCATACGGTCGGCGTCGAATTGGCCGCTGCAGGCAAGCGCGTTTACTACGTTCCCGGTTGCGCCGTGATGACGGATGCGCTCGCCGCGCGCCTGCGAAATGCCGATGCAGTGTTCTTCGATGGTACGCTCTACAGTGACGACGAGATGATTCAAACCGGTATGGGCCGCAAGACCGGCCGTCGCATGGGCCACATGCCCATCGACGGCGAAGGCGGCAGCCTCGATGCACTCGGTACCTTGAACATCCGCAGAAAGATCTATGTCCATATCAACAACACCAACCCGATCTGGCGGGCCGGCAGCGAGCGCGAGCGCGTCGAGGCACAGGGCTTCGAGATCGGCTACGACGGAATGGAGGTCCGGCTGTGACGACGGCAGATGACAGACAAGCTTTCCATGCCCGTCTGCTGGAGATCGGCAAGCAGCGCTACCACGACAAGCATCCGTTTCATGCCATGCTTCATAGCGGCGGCTGCACGACGACACAGGTCCGCGCCTGGGTGATCAACCGTTACTATTATCAAAGCCGCATTCCCATGAAAGATGCGGCCTTCATGTCGCGTTGCGATGATCCCGATCTGCGCCGCGCCTGGCGCTCCCGCATCGAAGATCACGACGGCGACGTCGAAGAGGGCGGCGGCATCCGTCGCTGGCTGCGTCTTGCCGAGGCGGTCGGGCTAGATCCGACTTACGTCGCATCGACCAAAGGCGTCCTGCCGTCGACCCGGTTTGCCGTGGATGCCTATGTGTCCTTCGTGCGTGAGAAGCCGCTTCTCGAGGCGGTTGCATCCTCCCTGACGGAGCTTTTCGCGCCCAGGATCCACTCGGAGCGCATTGCCGGTCTGCTGGAGCATTACGCCTTCGCCGACGAGTCGGCACTGGCCTATTTCCGCCAGAGACTGGCTGAGGCGCCCCGGGACGTCGAATTCGGACTGGCTTTTGTCCTCGACCGTGCCGACACGCGCGAAAAACAGGATGCCGCCGCTGCGGCGCTTGCGTTCAAGACGGATGTTCTTTGGTCCCAGCTCGACGCGCTTTATTCGGCTTACGTCTCGCCGGGGCGCATTCCACCGGGAGGCTGGGATGGCACGGAAGGGGTCGTGCGGGAGCCGAGAGCGCGGGAGGCAGCGGAATGACGGCCGATCAGCCTATGATTTCAGGATCGAGCGTCGTCAAGCTGGCGCGAGGGGTTAGGCTGCACGAGGATACGGTTCGCGGCCAGACGGTGCTCCTTGCCCCGGAACGGGCAATGGCGGTGGACGATATAGCCGTCGCAATCGTCCAGGCGCTTGACGGCGAGAGGACCCTTGATGATATCGCCGCCGGCTTTGCCGAGAAGTTCGACGCCCCGGTCGCAGAGATCGCCGGAGACGTCACGGCGTTCGTGCAGGAGCTTTCCGTCCGCCGCATGCTGGAGATCGTCCAATGAGCGACACAATCGCCCGCCCAGCCGACGCCGTTGTCGCGGCACCACGCGTGCCTCCGCCGATGGCCATGCTGGCGGAACTGACCCATCGTTGTCCGCTCGCCTGCCCCTATTGCTCCAATCCCATCGCACTGACGCAAGCCAAGGAAGAATTGTCGACCGACGAATGGGTAGACGTCTTCGCGCAAGCCGCCGATCTCGGGGTCCTGCATCTGCATTTGTCCGGCGGGGAGCCGGCATCGCGCAGAGATCTCGTGGACTTGACGCAGGCGGCGGGGTCGCTTGGTCTTTACACCAATCTGATCACCTCTGGCGTGGGATTGACAGAGGCAAGGATGAACAGCCTCGCCGAGGCGGGGCTCGACCACATCCAGCTTTCCATTCAGGGGGTCTCGCCCGAAAGCGCCGATCGGATCGGTGGGTACCGGGGCGGTTATGAACGGAAGATGGCTGTTGCCGGCTGGGCAACGAATGCTGCTATTCCGCTGACGTTGAACGCCGTCTGTCACAGGCAGAACATGGGCGAAATCGACGAAATCATCGAGCTTGCGTTTCTGCTGAAGGCGCGGCGGGTCGAGATCGCGACCGTACAGTTCCACGGCTGGGCCGAGCGGAACAAGGAACTCCTCATGCCGACGCGTGAGCAGGTCGAACGCGCCACCCGAACCGTCGCCGAAGCGCGCGAAGCCTATCAGGGCATTCTGGTGATCGACTATGTGCCGGCCGATTATTATTCCAAGTATCCGAAAGCCTGCATGGGCGGATGGGGAAGGGTGGGCCTGAACATCACGCCATCCGGGCGGGTGCTGCCATGCCATGCCGCGGAAACCATTCCGAGCCTCTCCTTCGAAAACGTGCGCGACAGCGCCCTTTCGAAGATCTGGTACGATAGCGACGCATTCAACGCCTATCGGGGCGAGGACTGGATGCCGGAGCTCTGTCGGAACTGCGACCGCAAGAAGGTGGACTTCGGCGGCTGTCGCTGTCAGGCGATGACGCTTGCCGGCGATGCCAGTGCGACAGACCCGGTTTGCATCCGATCGCCGCTTCGTGATCGCCTGACGCGGGAAGTCGAGCAGCTCGCGGCTCCATCGACCACCACCACAAATTATCGTGGTCGGGCGTAGCCGAAAACAGCTGGATCGCTCCACCGGGCGGTGAAGCGATCAGGCTTCAGGATTTAGCCGCCTCGACACGTTGCCGGCGGTATTGCACTGTCGGAAGGCCTCCCCAGCCCCAGTTGTCGAGATCGACCTCTTCGATCACCACATAGGTGGATTCCAACGGCTTTTTCAGGACATCCAGAAGCACTTCGCTGACGCCCTTGATGATGGCTGCCTTTTCCTCGGCGGTGACCGAATTGCGGCCGGGCGCGCTTCCTTCACGGGTAACTTGTACGGTGACGATAGGCATTACAGTTTCCTTTGCGAGTCTCGTTCGTGTGTTGCGGATATGCCGGTTACCAGCGTCCGGCGTTCTGGCCGCCGTCGACGTGGAGGATCTCGCCGGTGATGAATCCTGCATTTTCGAGATAGAGGACGGCACCCACGACGTCGCTGATATCGCCCATCCTGCCAACCGGGTGCAGTGCGGCCAAAGCCGAATGCGTCTCGATCGGATGCATGGGCGTCTTGATTACACCCGGAGAAACGGCATTGACGCGAACACCACTCCTGGAAAATTCCATCGCCAGCGAACGGGTTACCGCGTTCAGGCCACCCTTCGTCAGAGAGGCAAGTGCGGAGGGCATACCGACCATCGGCTGGTCGACCAGACTGGTGGTGATGCTGACGATATGACCTGAGCCCTGCTTCAGCATTTCCACGGCTGCGCGCTGGGTGATGTGGAAGAACCCGGCCACGTTCACCCCGAGATTATGCTCGTAGTCCTCCTGAGTCATCTCGATGAACGGCTTGGCGAGGAAAACGCCGGCATTGTTCACCAGAGAGTCGATGCGGCCGAAGTGCTCGATCCCCTCGCGCACGATCCGCTCGGCGGTTTCCGGCTTGCTGATGTCGCCAGCGACCGTATGGATATCCGGGTCGCCGCTCGGCTTGATGGATCTCGAGGTCGCGACGACGCGGTAGTTCCGGTCTCGATAGGCGCGGACCAATCCGGCGCCGATCCCTTGCGAGGCGCCGGTGACGATGACGACTTTCTGTTCGTTACTCATTGGAATGATCCTCTCTCAATCGCAGCGGCCGCTTTCTGCGTCCGCCCTCCGCCCTCGGCGTCGGTGCATTCGAAATTAGATCAGTGCAGACTGTGGGAGAATTGCCGCAGATTGACGGACACTCATCCGACCTGCGGTATAATCGGCTTGCCCGCCTCCGCTGCCATGCGCGCGAATTCAGAGCGTAGGCGCGGCGCGGCGAAGTCGACAAAGGCGCGGACCTTCGGCACTGACATTCGGCCCTGCGGTGCCAGAAGATGTGCCGGCAGGGGCGGGTGTTCCGCGCCGGCAAGCACGATCTCGAGGCGCCCGTCCCTCACATATTCCGCGACATGATAGGAATAAAGCCGGGTCAGACCGCGTCCGGCAGCTGCCGAAGCGGCGGCGGCGCGCACGCTGTTGACGATGCATCTCGGCGTGAACTGTACCGTCCTCGGAATGGACGAGCCCATTGCCGGTGTAAAGCTCCAGGACTCAAGACCGAAATTGGTAAATGCCAGGATCTGATGTTTGGCCAGGTCCGCCGGTTCTTCGATGCGGGGGTGATTGGCAAGATAGCCAGGCGAGGCGACAACGACGCGCCTGACATCTCCCCCGAGCCGGGTGGAAATGAGCGACGAATCCGCCAGATGGCCGATGCGGAGTGCAACATCCACACCTTCGTCCACCAGGTTTACGAATCGGTCGAGCAGAAGAAGCCGGGCAGAGACGGTCGGGTAGAGATCGAGGAAGTCGTCAAGCATCGGCCTGAGTATTTCCTCTCCGAGGATCGGTGGTGCAGAGATCGTCAAAATTCCGCGGGGGGCGGAACTCTCGCCCCCTGCAAGCATGTCCGCTTCTTCCAGGTCAGTCAGCACCCGGCGGCAGGCGGCCGCATAGCGCTGGCCTGCTTCGCTCAGCTTGAGGGTGCGGGTCGTACGGTGCAGGAGTTCAACCCCTACATGCGCCTCCAGGAAGCTCAGGGCACGGCTCACCGCCGTCGGCGATCGTTTGAGGCGGCGGGCCGCGCCGGCGAGGCTACCCTCGTCGATCGCAGCGACGAAGACTTTCATTGCATCAATGCGGTCCATTTATTCTGCCGCTCCTCGGGATAGTGATTGCCTTTGAACGAGTATTCACCCGAAGACGGCAGCTCGCAATAATGGCGCATGGCCGAAGCGAAGGTAATCCCACGGGAGCCTCGCCAATATCCGGCCACGGCCGGAGAATAGGCTGGCAACCCCGGCGATCCTGCATCTGGAAACGCCGCAACGGAGGAGAATGACCATGAAAATCCTGATGGTTCTGACTTCGCATGACCGGCTCGGCGATACAGGCAAGCCGACCGGATTCTGGCTGGAGGAATTCGCTGCACCCTATTACGTGTTCAAGGACGCGGGGGCAGAGGTCACGCTGGCATCACCGAAGGGCGGGCAGCCGCCGATCGATCCGAAAAGCGACGAGCCAGCGAGCCAGACTGCGGCGATGGAGCGCTTCAGGGACGACCCCGCCGCGCGGGACAGATTGGCAAACACACTGAAGCTCGGTGACGTCAGACAGGAGGGCTACGACGCGGTGTTCTATCCGGGCGGACACGGGCCTATGTGGGACCTCGTCGAAGACAGGAATTCGATCGCCCTCATCGAAGGCTTCTACGATGCGGGCAAACCGGTCGCGGCCGTCTGCCATGGCCCGGCCGTCCTGACGCGGGTCACGCATCACGGCGAGCCCATCGTCAAGGGAAGGCGCGTCACCGGCTTCACCAATTCCGAGGAGGAGGCCGTTCAACTGACGGATGTCGTGCCGTTCCTCGTCGAGGACGAATTGAAGCGCCTCGGTGGGCGCTACGAGAAGGCGGAGGATTGGGCGGACTTCACGATCGTGGACGGCAAGCTGGTCACCGGCCAGAACCCGTCTTCGTCTACGTCGGCTGCCATGGAGTTGCTGAAGCTCCTGCAGTAGGCCTTGCCGCGGCCTTGAGCCCTGCGACATAAGTGACCTGAGAAAACCGGTTTGCCGATCCCGGTCGCATGCGCTCTGGAAACACCTCGAACCATCCGCCGGGTATGCTCCCGGGAGTGCGCCCGTGCCGTGCGGCCAGGCAAGCGAAACGTAACCTATTGTATCTGCCGCTGTGAACCTTACACGCGCATTCAATTGCGGTTCGACGGCTTCACAATCGGGATACATGAGCATCGCATGTCCGCGACTGTGGTTCACACAATCCGGAGAAGATCGATGACAGGCGAATTCAATCTGCCGCGGCGGCGGTTCATGCGAGTGGCGGCATTGGCAGTCGCTGCAGCACAGTTCGGCATGGGGCGCGCTGCCCTCGCAGAATCGGCGAGGGGGACGTCCATTCCGGCGACAGCGCCGGGGACGAATACATCCTTCGCGGAGATCAAACAGGTCAATGCGGGTGTCCTCAACATTGGATATGCCGAGGCGGGCAGGCGCGACGCACCCGTCGTCATCCTGCTCCACGGATGGCCCTATGACATTCACACCTATGTCGATGTGGCGCCTCTGCTTGCAAAGGCGGGCTATCGGGTCATTGTTCCCTATCTGCGCGGCTACGGCACGACGCGCTTTCTTTCGGCAGACACGCCCCGCAACGGCCAGCAGGCGGCGATAGCCGCGGATATCGTGGCCCTCATGGACGCGCTTGGTCTCGACAAGGCCGTCGTCGCCGGCTGCGATTGGGGTGCGCGAACCGCGAACATCATCGCCGCACTCTGGCCGGAGCGCTGCAAGGCGATGGTTTCCGTGAGCGGTTATCTGATCGGCAGCCGCGAGGCCAACAGGATGCCGCTGCCGCCCAAAGCAGAGCTCGCCTGGTGGTATCAGTTCTACTTCGCCACGGAACGCGGCCGGGCCGGGTACGAACAGCACCGGAATGACTTCGCGCGGCTCATCTGGCAGCTTGCTTCCCCAAAGTGGGAGTTCGACGACGCGACCTTCGCGCGCAGCGCGGCGGCCCTTGAGAACCCGGACCATGTCGATATCACGATCCACAATTACCGCTGGCGGATCAGTCTTGCCGATGGCGAGCGCGAATTTGACGAGCTGGAGGATCGGCTCGCCAGCTTGCCGGTGATAACCGTGCCGACGATCACGCTCGAGGGCGATGCCAATGGAGCGCCGCATCCGGATCCGGCGGCCTATGCCAAAAAGTTCTCCGGCAAGTACGAGCATCGTTTGATCACCGGCGGCATCGGTCACAACCTGCCACAGGAAGCGCCACAGGCTTTCGCCCAGGCGGTCGTGGACGCCGATCGACTCTGACCGCCCGCGGAGCAATGCCTTTGTATCAGACCGTATTCGTCCCGTGGTCTGTGAGCATTGGCTTACAATTTCGCCCTGTTGCGAAATATCCCATACATGTGCGGGACGGCATATGTCTCTCGACAGTCGGACGAAACGGGAAACGTGCCCGTCCTTCATCGTCAATCGAGAGACAAAAGGCGCCCTGCGCCTCCTGATACAAGGAGAGAAAAATGACCGCTGACAGCACCAGAAACGCGCCCGTCGATATGAAGCTCGAAATTGTCGTCGTGCCCGTGTCGGATATCGACCGCGCAAAGGAATTCTATACGAGCCTCGGCTGGCGGCTCGACGCCGACTTCGCCGGACCCGATGACTACCGCGTGATCCAGTTCACTCCGCCTGGATCCGGAGCCTCGGTCATCTTCGGGAAGCATGTGACCGATGCGGAACCGGGTTCCGCACAGGGACTGTACCTGATCGTTTCCGACATCGAGGCCGCCCGCGAGGCGTTGCGGGGTCGCGGTGTCGATATCAGCGAAGTGTTCCACGCCGGCGATGTGCATGCCGGCAAGGACGAGCCTTACCTGTTCGGACGGCTCAGGGTTGGCGGCCCTGACCCAGAACGCCGCAGCTATCGTTCCTACGCTTCCTTCCGCGATCCTGACGGTAACGGCTGGCTGCTTCAGGAGGTCACCACGCGACTACCAGGCCGCGTCGACGCCAGTGCCACGACGTTCAGCTCCGCCGCTGATCTGGCAAGCGCATTCCGCCGTGCGGAGGCGGCTCACGGCGAGTATGAAAAGCAACTCGGACACAGGGACGAGGACTGGCCCGTCTGGTACGCAGATTACATTGTCCGGGAGCAATCCGGGGAGCCCCGGCCATCCTGAGCCATGCAGCCCGGATCGACGCAACAAAGCGGGGCGGCAGGCGCCGCCCCGCTTCTCTGTATGGCGCCGTCGACCATTCCTCAGGCAGCTCCGATGGCGAGCTCCGCCGCAAGGCCGCCGCCGTCGCGATTGCGCAAGGTCAAGGAAGCACCGATGACGATCGCCAGCTGTTGGGCAATGGCAAGACCGAGCCCGGTCCCGCCCGTATCGCGGTTGCGTGATTGCTCCAAGCGAAAGAAGGGCTGCAATACCGCATCCAGCTGGTCTTCCGGAATGCCGGGACCTCGATCTGACACCTTTATGAGCACAGTGCCGTCGGCGCGGCGCTGAAGTTCAATCTCGGCACTGCCGCCGAACTTCAGCGCATTGTCGACCAGGTTGGTGAGAATGCGTCTCAAGGCGTGCGGCCTCGTCACGATTGTGCCATCTCCCAATTCCCCCACGGTGACCGCTTTGCCTGTATCCTGATAATCATAGGCAAGACTCTGGACGAAGGAGGCGAGATCGATGCGCGATGCTTTTTCGTCCTTGCCGTGGGCGCTGCGCGCATAGGCGACACCTTCCTTCACGAGACGTTCAACCTCTTCGAGATCCCTGATCAGCTTGTCCCTTTCGATGGAATCGTCCGCCATTTCCGCGCGCAGTTTCATGCGCGTGATCGGTGTCTGCAGATCGTGCGAAATCGCGGCCAGTATCTGGACCCGCTCCTCCAGATACTGCGCTATCCGATCCCGCATCGCATTGAACGCCGTCGCCGCATAGGCGACTTCCCTCGGGCCGGTCTCGCTGAGACGCGGCGTCTTGCTGTTCGGGTCGAGCGTGTCGGCGGCCCTAGCGAGGTCGGCAAGAGGACGGGTCGCCTGGCGCACAGCAAGCCAGCTGCACAGGACCAGGAGGGAAAGCTGAGCGACGAGAACGAAAGGCAACCAGTCGGCAACCGGCATGACCCCTCTTGGCGTCACGTCGATCGTCAGGGGCTCGCCGTCGCTCAGGCGAAGATGCGCCTGAAGGCGGCGAATGCCGCCGGGAACCGATTCAAGCTCAATGGGGTATTGCGCGCCTATCGCAGCCCGAACCTTGTCGGCGACTTCGGCGTCGGCCCGGGTGAGCACCGGATCACCGGGAATGCCCGGCCCCAGAACGAACCGGTATGATCCGCGAGCGAGCCGGTCCAGCCAGCTGGCGCGTTCGGCCGCGGGGAGCCGGTCGAGGATGGCGATCGACGTCGCAATGTCGGTCTCAAGCGTGTTGAACATCACCGATCTGGCGGCAATGTAGCGTTCCGAAAACAGCACAGCAAACGACATCGCATGTGCAATCGTCAGCCCGGCGAGGAGGATGACGAAAAGCCGCGCCCTGAGCGTGTGCGGCCACAGGTTAACTCCAAGGCCCGTTCGGCGCACCATCAGCGAGGTTCCACGATCTCGACCGGCATAGAAAGAACGTAACCCTCGCTCCGGACCGTCTTGATATAGGTCGGCTCGCGGGCATCGTCGCCGAGCCGCTGACGCACCCGGCTCACCAGGAGATCGATGGAGCGGTCGAAGAGTTCGGCCTCGCGCCCCTGCGTGAGGTTGAGGAGCTGATCGCGGTTGAGGACGCGCTGCGGGTGATCGACGAAGACGCGCAGCAGCCGGTATTCCGCGCCGCTGAGCGCTATTGCGGTACCGTCTTCGTCGACAAGATGCCGCGCCGTCGTATCAAGCCTCCATTGGCCGAAACGCAACAGCTGACCTGCCTCCGAGACCTGCAGATTTGCAGGCAGCATGCGCGCGCGCCGCAGGACTGCCTTTATGCGGGCCAGCAGTTCGCGCGCCGAGAATGGTTTGACGAGATAGTCGTCGGCGCCCATTTCCAGCCCGATGATGCGATCCATCTCGTCGGAGCGGGCGGTCAGCATGACGATCGGCGTCGCCTTGTGCCGGCCGACACGCAGTTCGCGGCTCAACACGAGGCCGTCATCGCCCGGCATCATGATGTCGAGCACGATCAGATCGACCGTATTTGCCTCGAGGAACGTCCGCATCTGACGCCCGTCGGCCACGGCGGTCGCCCGCAGGCCGTTCTTCTTCAGGTAAGCCGATACAAGTTCCCGGATCTCCCGATCGTCATCAACGATCAAGATGTGATCGATATGCTCCACGCGCGATCTCCAACCCCTGTGACTGCCATTTTAAATCGAAACGAAAATGCCTTGGTAGCTGTACTCGCCGGATCGTGCACGAGCAAGAACCGGAACGCGGTCCGCAAGTCGGCGGTCAACAGGCCCGGCGCTACCATGCGGCACCGCCGCCGGACCATGTTCGCAATTCAACAGAGCGCGATGTCGAAACTAAAGCCAAGGGGTAAATCTCTGACGCTCACTCAGCTGGAACCACGAGCGGAGATCCCTTTTCCACGATATAGGTCGCCAGTTCCGACGCCTTACCGCTACCGACATTTCTGGCGACATGAGCCACACCGGCCGGAATGAACAGGGCCTCGCCGGCGTTTAGCGTGACCGGGGCTCTCCCCTCGAGCTGATATTCCAGCGAGCCTTCCAGCACATAGGCCACCTCTTCGCCCGGATGGGAGTGCTTGATGGAAACCGCACCGCCGTCGAAGTCGACGCGCACCTGAATTGCCTCTCGCCCGGGCAGGCCGATATCCTGCTGCAGGAGATCGGTGCGATGCAATCCCGCCTGTTGCGCATTGGCCGCATGCAGCGCTAATCCGCTTCCAACGGCCAGCAGCGCGGCTGCCAAGATCCGAGACGTTTTCATTGAGGTATCCCTTTCCACGATCGGCTGAGGCTCGTCCTCGTTGCCAGTGCGACCATTGAACCGCCGGCATGTATTGGCGATGTGTGCGCTGGATGGGATTTTTGTAACGGCCTGTGTCAGGGCAGCGTTGGCGCGAGCTGGTCAAGGGGCGTCCATCAAGCCGAATGCACCATGAAGCGCTCGCCCTTTTCGTCCCGACGCGTGCTCAGGTAGGATCGAGTGTTCGCCAAGGGCCTTGCCGGTCCAGAACGGGTGATCCGTGGCACCAGATCGACGAGCGGTTCCATGGGGCCGCTTGCTGGCGCCAGAGCGGACCGAACCAGAGAAGCAGGAGCGCCGTTCCGAGCGGCAGGGCCGGGATCGCGATGAACAGTGCCGTTTGCATAAGCTTAGTCGGTCACGCGGGGTGACCGCTCCCATAGGCCGTTGCGCGGCCTCTCGGTTGATACAACCAGACCGGCCCCAAGAAAGTTCCTTAGACCGGCCTGCGGCCGTCCGTGCTCCACCGGAACTGCGGAACGATGAGCGAGCCCGGAGGTTAGAGCGGTTCCGGAGGTGCCCCAATGAGAACAGTCAACATCACCCTTGCAGCAATTATGCTGTGCTTCGTCTCGATTCAGGCGGTCAGCGCTCAGACAAAGCCAACGGAGCCTCAGGAGTTCGCGCGGAAAATGTCGATGTCGAACCTTTTCGAGCTGAAATCGGCGGAACTGGCGCGGCAGCGGGGCGAGGGACGCCAGGTGCTGGAGTTCGCCGAGCGGATGCTCGCTGATCATGCGCGTGCCGGCAAGGAACTGGCCGAAGCAGCACGGAAGGACGGCGTGGAGCTTTCCCAGTCGCTCGACAAGGCCGGGCAGGAGAGGCTTGCTGCCTTGCAGGCGCTAAACGGCGCGACCTTCGATCCGGCTTATCTGTCGTCGCAGGTTACTGCGCATGAGGATGCGCTGGAACTTCTCAAGACCTATGCTGAGCGAGGCGAGGCCGGGGCCCTGAAAACGTTTGCCGAATCCGCATATCCGACCGTCAGAACGCATTTGCTCCAGGTTCAGTCGATTACATCTCCGTAACCGGGAAGCTTGCAGGGATGTGACCAAGGCGACGGCCCACGATCTTGTGCGTTCAAGCAATGTTGCGGTCGGTGTTCCCGGCATTCCAGCCGGGGGCGCCTCCCGACGGTCGGACGCGGAGATTGTTCTGAACATGTTTCACGCCGGAGACGGCGTCGGCGCAGTTCTCGGCGCGGCGTTTGGCCCACTTCGAATCGACCAACCCGCTCAATTGAACTTCTCCATTTGCGACCGAGACGGCTATGCCGGAAGCATCGAGCATCCCCTCGTCGCTCAACCGATCACTGACATCTTCCTGAATGCGGGTGTCGGAACGGGTGTAGCCTTTGGGGCCCTTGCCACGATGCTGGTCCTGCATGCGTCTGCGTTCGGCGTCCTCGTCGCCAAACCAGGACGAGACTTCGTCACTGGCGCGTTCGAGAAAGCCGCGCCCCTCGATGCCCCTGCCGCCATGGCGATATCGGTGGCCGTAATCGTCGTCGCCGTGGTAGCCCCCGCCGCCGAAGGTATCCGGGCCATAGTCGCGTTCTCCGTTCCAACGGCTATGGGTTTTTCTTGTGCCGCGAAACGCGCCGGCGCGACCGGGTTCGGCACCTGGGAAATACTCTGAGTTCTCGTCCCCCACGAGCCGCGAACCCTCGGCAGGATCGCGACGCCTCTCGTCCTCGTACGAGCGGGCACGCCAGCGCCGATCCGATTCCGGATAGTGTTCATAGACGTCGCGGCTCCAGCTCTTTTTTCCGGCCATGAGGTTCTCCTTTGCTCGGTGGCTGACATCGGTCAAACCGGCGAGCAGACGCTCGGTTCCGGTGCAATGCAAGCTTCGCCCAAGACGAAGGAAAGGTGAGAAACGGGCTCGTCTGGAACCTTCGGCGGCCGAGCCGGTTGGCTCTGGCAAGGAGATACGACGATGCTGACGAACTATTTCTGGCTTTTTGTCACAGGCGGCGGTGCCTTCATCCTCGGTGCTGCCGTCGCCTATGCCATTTTGAGGCAGAGGCCGCTCTCGCGGGCTGAAAGACAAGCGCAAAAGCGAAAGGTCGAAGAACTTTACGAGCAGTCCCCGGAGAACCGGACCCGCTAATCCGACGGCTGTCGGCTCGGCAACGGCCCGCCTGCGTCATTGCAGGGAACAAGGTTCTAAATAGCTCGTTTGATTGCGTACACAATAACGATTCCCGTTAATCTTGGGAGGAACCCAACATGACCAATGACACAACAGGCCGCGGGTCGGGCGATCCACTGGGCAGGCCTCTGACGGCCGCGCAGGGCATCGAGCGCGTAAGCGGCGTGCAGACCGGCGATATCGGCCGGGATTCGGCAGACCGCAATCTTCAAAATGCCGTCCGCGAAGATGTCAACGAGTTTAAGCAGTTCGCGGGCGAACAGACTGAGCAGGCAAAGGCAGCCATCAGCCGCGCTGTTGAGGACGAAAAAAACGTCGCTGCACGCCAGTTGGAAGGCGTTGCGGCAGCCCTCGAGAAGGTCGGAAGCGAACTCGAACAGTCGGATCAGCGGGCCATCGGCCGCTATGCCAAGCAGATCGGCACGTCGCTCCACGGCTTCGCGCGCAAGGCTGAGGGCCGCAACCTCGGCGAGATCGCCGGGATGGTCGAAGATTTCGGCCGCAAGCAGCCGCTTGCCTTCCTCGGCATGGCTGCAATCGCAGGACTGGCCGCAAGTCGGTTCCTCACCGCGTCACCTCCGCGCCGGAACGGACAGGATGCTTCGGGAGGAAACCGTCAAACCAGCGAAAAGGAACCCTATAATGGCTAATCATCGGGACGAGCGCCCCCTGTCGGAGCTGATGACCGGCCTGGTGGCGGACATATCCGGACTTTTCCGGAAGGAAATCGACCTCGCAAAGGCCGAGGCGTCCGAGAATTTGAATCGTGCCGTCGGCAGCTTCGAGACATTGCTCGTGGGCTTGATCTTTGCCATCGGCGCGGTCGGCGTCCTGCTTAGTGCCGTTGTTCAAGGCTTGGGCGCGTTTCTCGTGGCCCAAGGCATGAGCGAAGCGAATGCCGATGCCTTGTCGGCGGCGATCGTCGGCGTGGTTGTCGCCTTGCTTGCCTGGATTATGATTTCACGCGGCCTCTCGGCACTCAAGGGAGGCAGCATCAAATTCGACAGGACGGCCGCCTCCCTGCAGCGCGACGCCAACGTGGTGAAGGAGAGACTGCAATGAACGATTCCGCACATACGCACTCCGCTGCCGAACTGCAGCGCGAGATTGAGGCCGATCGCCAGCGAATTGAAGAAAAACTCCATGAAATTCAGGAGCGCATGTCGCCGGGAGAGTTGATGGATGAGCTGCTCGAATATGCCAAAACGAGCGGCGGGTCCGAATATCTCAGCAATCTCGGGGTGGCGCTCAAGTCGAACCCGATCCCGGTTGCCTTGATGGGCGTCAGCCTGGCTTGGCTGATCGCCAACCCGGCATCCCGTGCGCCACGACACGAAGAGCAGGACGACGATTATCCGCTTGCACCGGTGAGAGGCTCCGTGAGGCGCGTGGGTCCGGTGGAGTCGAGCTTCGGCGAAAGGTACAGCCACTTCACGGATGAGAGCGGCAGCCGATTTCGTGCCTTGACCGACGATGCGGGCCGGCGCGCCGGCCATTTCATCGATCCCGCCGGAAAGGTCTATCGCGGCTTTGCCGACGCGGCGGGCAAGCAGATCGAAGATATACGGGACGAGACGGGCGCCTTGTTCGATGAGGCATCCGGCTGGGCGTCCAGGACATGGAGACAGGTGAGCGCTGCGGCGGGTCGGATGTCCGCCTCCGTAACAGGAGCCGGCAGATCTTTCGCCGATAGCATGCAAGGTGCCGGGCGGTCGCTGGAAGAACAGGGTGCGCAGCTGAACGCGGCCATACTCAGGCACTTCCGCGACCAGCCGCTCGTCGGAGGTGCGCTTGCCTTCGCTGCTGGCGCGGCCATAGGCGCCGCATTGCCCCATAGCGAAGCCGAAGACGCGGCCATGGGCGGCATGGCGGAAGATATGCGGTCAAACATCTCGGCAAGAGCGAATGCCGGCGTCGCGCAAGCGATGGAAGCCGGGCAGGAAATTCTGGACAAGGCCGGCGAAGCGGTCCTGGAAGCCCATGACGCCGCCAAGGACCGGCTGCAGCGGCCAGTTCAAGAGTAATTGACCGCCCGCCTTGCGGAATCACGATGCGCCGCGGGCCGTCGCGGCGACTTGTGACAAGCACAGGTATGGAGAGAAGGACCCCCGCCACCCGAGGGATCTCGGGGGGTCTCCAGCGCACGCCTGGCGGAGATTGGCCGCATCCTGACACTGCGGAGGAGCTTGGAACAAATACCGCGAACGCCGGTTGAGTCGCGGAGCGGAAAGGAGCGATCATGGCGAATCCGGCAAGCAATCCCGCACAGGTGCGTGGCGATATCCAGCATGGGAGAACGGGAGACAAAAGGCGCGGATTCGACCCCGCTGCGGCGCCACTGGAAACCGACGCCGAGGCTGCGGGAACTCCTCCCGGCGAGGACGCGATCCGAACGGCCCGGGTGGGGCAAGCGGAAGGGAGGCCGGCCGACACCGCAACCGAGTACAATGATGCGATGCGACCGCTTTCAGCGGCGGAGACCGCCGAGGCGAACAAGCAAAGGCTCGGAATGAGCCTGGCGATCATAGGTGGGGCCATCCTGTTGGGCGCCCTTATCTACGCCGGCGGCCTGTTCTCGCCGTGAATGCGTGTTCAGCAGCCGACCGAGTTCTCGAACTAGCGAATCGAAGGAGCCTCCAGATGCCCGAACGTCGACGCCCACCGAAAGATCCTTTATCGGAATTGGCCGCCAGGGAGGAAGCCTTGTATTTACGGCGCTCATCGACGCGCTTTCTCGAATGCGCGATTCATCTCTGCGTTACGCATATGACGCTTCAGGAGGTGGCCGACCTGCTCGAGAAGGAAGCGGCCCAGCTTCGCCGCTTCGGATAAGGCCGGCGGGCAGGTGGTGAGCGCGCGCCCTTCCGTCCGCAGCCATCGTCCGGTTTGATGGGATTGCACGGACGCGAGGATAAAGCGCATTCCATCAATGCCATCGTGAACAGTCGGCAAGAGGCACGCCCCGGGGTCTGGCGCGCGGCGTTCATTGTGAGCTGCAATCACCTCAGCCGCATCGCTGTAAATTTGCGCGAAGCCTTCGATCCAACCCTCAGGATGGCCGGGCGGAACCCGTGTCGCGTAATGCCCGTCGCGTCCGACGGCCCCGCTTGCCCGCGTAATGATTCGCTCAGGCTCGCCGAGCGCGAGAAGCGCAAGTGATTGGTTTCCTCTTGCGCCCATTCGACGCCGCCCTCGCTGCCGAAAATGCGTATTAGAAGAGCATTCTCGTTCCCGGGTGCGACTTGCGACACCCAAAGCATGCCCTTAACGCCGCCGCCGAAACGCATCAGAACATTAGCATCGTCGTCCAGCAGCCTGCCGCCGACGAAGGATGACAGGTCTGGGATGTCGATAAAGCGCGCGCTGAGCGCTTGCGGGAGCGTCTGGCGGCGGCCTATGCCGCTATCCCCATCATTGTGAGCCCGCCATCCATCGGCGATGATCTCGCGATCAATGCCACCTCAGCGGGCATGTCGCCCTCCGACGGTCTTCCCTTCGATCTGGCCAGCCTTTCGCGAGGTGCACTGGTGTGCGAGGCGATTATGAAACCTGCGAGAACCCGTCTGCTGATGGAGGCGGAGAAACTGGGCCATCCCATTCAGGAGGGTCGACACATGCTCGACTACCAAGTGGGTGCAATCCGGGAGTTTTTCGGTCTTCAGCCCTGATCTCCCAGGCCCGTATGGCAAAGTGCTCCGATTTAGAGACCTGCCGGCCCCCCGAGAACACTGAGAGTGGGCTCGTCCAGATAGGGACGCTTTCCGCGCCGCAGGAGATAGACCTCCCGCTCGGGATTGGCTTCGATGACGAAGCCCGCGCTTCGAAGCATTGCCTCGACGCCGGCCCGGTTCGGAATGAACCAGTTGGTGGGATCATCGGCGAAACGATGTTCGACGAAGAACAGCTTCGGATAGTCGGGCCGGTCGAAAATCCCCCATTCGCCGAACTCATAATCGCCTTCGAGGCTTGCCACGGCGTCCGAGCCACGCTGCATGCACTGGAAAAGCATCTGGTCTCCGACGACGTGCTCGTAGAGAAGGTCGAGCGCCAGCAGCGGGTGGCGAAGGTGGTACAGGACGCCCATGAAAATGACGAGATCGAACTTCTCCCGCAGCCGCGCGGCATCATAGACCGACATCAGCCTGAATTCGATTTCGACCCCGGCCTGCTCTGCGGCGAATTTCGCCTGCCGCAGATAATGGGGATCCGAGTCGATGCCGAGCACACGCCCTGCATTGCGGCGTTTCATCTCCTGCGCGTAGAACCCCGCATTGCAGCCGATATCGAGGACGCTCCTTCCTTCGAGGTCCTCCGGCACGACATGTCTGAAGGCTTTCCACTTTACCGCGGGATAGTCGCCGAGGAAATGATCGGGCGCCGTCTCGATGCCCCCGATCCGCATATTGTGGAACCACGGACCGAGCGCCGCGATTTCGTGCGCGATGTTCGTCCGGTCTCTCATCTGCTGAACCATGATCACAGATCCTGCGTGACGGCGGCAAGTTGCGGCTGGCGACGGGTGCGGCCGGTCCTGCGTTCGGGGCGGCTGCTGCCAAGGGCGCTCTGGAACCAGGCGATCGTATGCGTCAGCCCTTCCTCCAGGGGGACTTTGGGCTCCCAGCCGAGAAGCTTCCTGGCGCGCGCGATATCCGGCCGGCGACGCTGCGGATCGTCCGCCGGCAGCGGCTCATGGACGATCGTCGAGGTTGTCTCGATTCTGGAGAGGACCAGCTCCGCCAGTTCGATGACGGTGAATTCGCCCGGATTGCCGAGGTTTACCGGCACCGCAGGGTTCTCCTCACGGTTCATCAGCCGGATCAGCCCGTCCACGAGATCGGATACGTAGCAAAAGGAGCGCGTCTGCTCACCGCTGCCATAGACCGTGAGCGGCTCGTTCTTCAGCGCCTGGACGATGAAGTTCGAAACGATCCGGCCGTCATTGGGGCGCATATGCGGGCCGTAGGTGTTGAAGATGCGGGCGACCCGCGCATCGACGCTTCCCCCTCTCAGACTGTCGAAGCACAGAGCCTCTGCCGCGCGCTTGCCCTCGTCGTAGCAGGCCCGCGGACCCGTGCAGTTGACGTGGCCCCAATAATTCTCCTGCTGCGGGTGCTCCTCGGGATCGCCGTAGATCTCGCTTGTGGAGGCCTGGAGAAGCGTGGCTCCGTGCCTTTCCGCAAGCCGCAGGAGGTTCCCTGTCCCGGTCACGCTGGTCATCATCGTGTGGATGGGATCGGCCTGATAGGCGGGCGGCGATGCGGGGCAGGCAAGATTATAGATCTGATCGACCGGTTCATCGATGTCGATTTCGTCGCAGACGTCCTGTTCAACCATCGCGAAATAGGGGTCGTTCTGCAGACCGGTGAGGTTGGCAGGGGAGCCGGTTAGATAGCTGTCGAGGCAGATCACCCGGTTGCCGGCGCCGAGAAGTGCGGAACAAAGGTGCGATCCGACAAAGCCGGCGCCGCCGGCAACCAGGATGATCTTTCCTCGGCTTGCTTTGTTTCTTTTAGCCATCGGCCGTTCTCCTTTTGGGTTAAACCGGAAGCCGCCGCTCGACACGCTGGGTTGCGAGATCCGTTCTGGCGGCGACGCTTTCGAGTGCCTCGACGAAGCTGCGTGCGCGCGCGGCGGAACTGTGCTCGGCGGCGACGCGTCGATAAGCGCAATCGGCAAGTGCTTCGCGTTGGGCTTCATCGGGGCTCGTCAATGCCGTGACGACATCGCTGCTGCTCTGTGCAATGACCACGGCTTCGCCAGGCGGGAAGAAATTCTCGATGCCCTCCCACCAGTCGCTGACGATCGGCGTGCGGCATGCTGCGGCCTCGAAGAGGCGGACGCTCGGCGACCAGCCGGCCGCGACCATGTCGGCGCGCGTCACGTTCAGCGTAAAGCGCTGGCGGCTGTAGAATTCAGCATGTTCGCCGGGCGGCAGATGCTCTATGCGCTCCACGTTCGGCGGCCAGTGGATGTCGGAAGGGTAGCTCGGCCCGGCGACGGCGAAGCGCATGTGCGGCAGGCGGCGCGCCGGCTCGATCAACAGGCGTTCGAGCACCGGCTGCCTGTCGGGGCTGAAGGTGCCGAGGTAGCCGAGATCCCACTTCGTCGGTGCGCCTGTGTTGCGGTAGGCTTCGAGGTCGACGGCACAATAAAGAGGCACCGGCCGCCGTGCCGCGAACTCGTCACGCAGCCTGTCGAGCGTCTTGCCGCCTGAGAAGGAAAAGTAGATGTCGAAGAACGCCACCTGCCTTCGGGCGAGATATTCCTCGTCGCCGCGTTCGAGCTTGGCGAGCGTCACGGGCGTGTCGATGTCGTAGAAGCACAGGCGCTTCGGTACCAGATCCGCGACAGCGTCGATGACGTCCACGCCATCCGGCACGTAGGAGCCGACGACGACGGCATCCGCATCGGCGAGCTTTCGCGCATGCCGCTGTGTGAGTTCGTCCGTGTCGTCATAGAGCACCAGATCGCAGAAGTCCGGCACGGCGAGATCGCGATTGTCCGCATACCACGGCACGTCCCGTTCGAGAAACGTCACCTTGTGGCCGGCGGCGTTAACGGCACGAAGCAAAGCCCGGTATGTCGTCGCGTGGCCGTTGCCCCACGACGAGGACAGCGAGAGACCGAGGATGACGATGTCGAGTGGGCGCTTCATTCGGCAGCCTCCATCCGGCGCGCCTGGCGCAAGATGCGGTCCACTTCTGCGGCACGATGCGCATAGGTGTGCTCGGCCAGCACGCGGCGCAGCGCGCGCTCGCCGATCTCCCTGGCGTTAGCGCTGGTCAGTTTCTGCATCAGCTCGGCGACGTCGCGGCCGTCTCTGGCGACCAGCACTTCTTCTCCGGGCTTCAGGAAAAGTTCGATCCCCTCCCAGTAGTCGGTGATCAGGCAGGCACCGGCGCCGGCCGCCTCGAATACGCGGGTTGCCGGCGAAAAGCCGTTATCGGCCATGCTGGAGCGCGAAATGTTCAATACGGCAGTCGGTGTCGTGTTGAAGGCATTGTGGTCCGCCGTCGGGACATGACCGATATAGGCGACGTTCGGGGACAGGGATTTGTCATGCCAACCCGCTCCGCCAAGCAGGAAACGCCGCTGCCAGAGCTTTTGCGCCGGCTCGAGGAAGAAGGCTTCCACCCGCTCCTCCCGGTCCGGCAGGCGATTGCCGAGGAAGGCGAGATCCGCGTTAAAGCGCGGGTCCGGCGAAACCGGATAATGCGTCTCGGGATCGACGGCATTGTAGATCGGAACGCATTCGCGGGCACCGAGAGCCCGATAGGCGCCGACCACGGGATCGCCGCCGCCATAGGTCAGAACGAGATCCAGAGAGGGAAGCGCGCGACGAAGCGGGTGGTCGGGCGCGGCCCTGAGATCGGCCAGCGTGGCAGGTGCATCGACGTCCCAGAAGATCTTCAATGCCGCTGGATCCGCCGCCGCCATGACCTCGGCGAGCAGTAACTCGTCCTCAAAGCCCACTCCGCTCGCCTTGACGACGATGTCGGCCTCACCGGCTTTCCCGGCGACGCTTTTCAGACCTTCAATGGTCCCTTCGTAGACGACGACCTTGCACCAGAAGGGCGGATCGATGTCGCGGTGCATTTGCCGGTCGTAGACATCAGGCTCATAGAAGGTGATCTGATAGCCCCGTTGCGCGAGAGCACGGAGCAGGCCGCGATAGTAGGTGGCCGCGCCGTTCCAGTAGGCCGAAACGAGGCTCGATCCGTAAAATGCCAGTTTCATAGCTGGACCTCCTCGGTGACTGTGCGTTCCACGTTGCTGTGCGGCATGTAGGCGGCCAGAATGGAGAGAAGCTCGTCGACGCGATGGCCGCATGTGTGGCGTGCTCGGACGGTCTCCAGTCCGGAAGCGGCCATCTCCGTTGCGAAGGCTGGTTCCGCGAGAAGTTGACGCAGAAGTCGCGCCATCTCTTTGCCGTCCCTGGCGATGCAGAAATCCTTGCCGGGCCGGAATAGCCCTTCGGCATCCGTCCATGGTGCCGAGACCAGCGGAATCCCGCAGGAAAGAGCCTCGAAAACGCGGATCGTGGGTATGCCCGGGAGTGCCTCCACGTAGGGTCGGCGCGGAATGTGCATGGTGACCCGGTGCTCCGCGAAGGCCCGCGGGACGGCTGCGTTCGCGAGCCAGCCGCCATAGTCGATTTCGGCGGCGCGCAAGGCCCTGAGCGCCGTGTCGGGATATCTTACGCCTCGGACCGTCGCCCTCAGTTTCAGCTTTTTTGCCGGTTCGACGAGGAAGGACATGATTTCGCTGCTGCGTTCGTCATCGCCCCAATTGCCGATCCAGATGAGCTCGCCACGCTTTTCCACCTCCGGCATCGGATGGAACAGCGAAGTGTCGGCAGCCTCATGCCAGGTATGGACGTGCCTTCCCCATCCCGCCTGCAGATAGCGCTCGCGCAGCGCCTCACCGAAAGCCAGAACGAAGTCGTAACCGGAAAGGTCCAGCCTGGCGATGTCCCGTTTGGCGCTGACGGCGCGGTGATGTGTGTCGTGGAACGCCAGCGTGAAGCGTCCACCCTTCAGGCGGATGCGGCCGAGTTCGGCGATCAGAGCGGGATCGGTCCACTCATGGACAATGACGATGTCAGCCTCGGCGACTGCCGCTTCATGGTCGAAATCGGACTCGTAGATCGCGACCTGCAAATCGGGAAAGTGTTTGCGAAAGGCGGCGATCGGTCCGATGCCCTGATCGGCAATCAGATTGCGGCGGCTCCAGGAATCGCCCGGCTCAAGCGCCACGGCCAGATGGCCGCGGCGTGTGATTTCACGCATGACACCGCGCAGAAAATGCGCATTGCCGTGGTTCCAATCGGAAATCAATGAGTGGGTGTAGAAAAGAAATCGCATCCGCTCACTCCGCTGCCGTCAGTCGATTTTCCCCGCGCATCACGCGCCTATAGGCGGCGAATATCGCCTCGCGCTGGGCCTCAAGGGTGAAGTCGGAACCGCGCGACTGCGCTCGCCGGCCGAGCTCGGCCCTGAACCCCGCATCCTCCGCAAGCCGGTTGACGGCCCCGGCGAAGGCGGCGGGATCCTCGGCATCGGCGAAAAGAGCGCTGCCCTCCCAGAGCTCGCGATAGGTTTCGATGTCGGCGAGAACCAATGCCGCACCGGCGCGTGCTGCCTCCAGCGCCACCAGACCGAATGGTTCGTAGACCGAAGGGGAAACGACGATCGCCGCCCTCGACATCAGCGAAATCGCCCTGTCGTGACTGAGTTCGCCCTTGTGATCGGCATGCGCAATCGCCAGGCGTTGCCCGTTGGGGCCGTCACAGGCACCGGCCATGACGACCGGCCAGCCTATATCGGCGGCCGCCCTGTCCAGTACGGCTCCATTCTTGCCTTCGTCCCACCAGCGCCCGGCCGCAAAAGCAAAGTTCTCCTTGGCGGAGATGGAGGATGCGTTCCGGCTCGCATTGTAGACGACCGCGAGATCGCGAACCGGACCGTAACAACGCGTCACCGCCATGGCATGACTCCGGCTCGGGGCAAGCACCAGGTCGGCGCGGTCGAATCCAATTCGGTTCAATCGCTTCTGCCAGCACCAGCCGGTTGGCAAGCCGGATCCGCGCACCGCCTCGAACCAGGTGGCTACGCAGGAATGCGAAACGGTGACGACGGGAATCTCAGCCGTTATTCCCGAAGCCTGGGAAGGCAGGTTGAGGTGCATGAGATCGACGGAGTGCTTGAGCGCCAGTTCGGACAAGAGGTCCGGAACGCCGCAGAGTTCACTTTCATCTTCCACCATCCAGTCGAGCGGCTGATCCGACCATTCGAGCCGGCCGATGCTCTCCGCCTCGCGCCGTTGCTCGGGGGAAGGGGCCGGGCCGAAGCCGACGATCAGCGTCTCGACGCCGGAACGGCGCATGGCTTCGGCGAGATCCACCGCATAGCGCCAGACACCGCCCACCGCATCGACGGTCATCAATATCCGCCGCGGCAACGGGCTCGGGGCGTCGTGGCGGACCTCTTGTCTTGAGCCGGAAAGGGCATGGACGCTCATGCAGGGACCCTCCGCTGTTGACGCCGGATATTTCCGACGCCGACCCGATCTTCGACAAGCCAGGCGTAAAGATTGCGCAGCCCCTCGCGCCAAGCCATTCCCGCCCTCCAGCCGACCGCATCGGCGATCGCGCGCGTATCGGCCACAAAATACAGCTGGTCGCCGGCGCGCCAGTCGCTTTTCCCGGTAGAGAGCCGACGGCCCGTCAAGATCTCGATCTCGTTCAGCACCTCGACAATGCTGACGGCATTGTCGGGTCCGCCTCCCAAATTGAAAGCGCGACCCTTCAGACCGTCGATCGCTTTAAGAACCGCTCTATAAGCGGCGACCGCATCGGTGACATGGAGGATGTCGCGGACCTGCTTGCCGTCGCCATAGATCGAGATCGGCTCGCCGGCGAGCGCCCGTATGAGGAAGTGCGCTACCCAGCCCTGATCCTCTGTGCCGAACTGCCTCGGGCCATAGACGCAACTCATTCTGAGAACGGCGGTCGGCAAGCCAAAGGAGCGGGCATAGTCCAGCACATACTGATCGGCAACGCCCTTCGAACAGCCATAGGGCGTGCAGAAATCGAGCGGTTGCGCCTCGCCGACGCCATGCGCGCGCGTCGCCTCGTCGACCGGCATGTAGCGGCCCTGCACGTCTCTCATTTCCATGTGCTCGAGCGCGCCATAGACCTTGTTGGTGCTGGCGAAGATCACGGGCGAGCTGCGCCCAGCCAGACGTGCGGCTTCGAGCACGTTGAGCGTGCCACGCGCATTCGTCTCGAAATCCTCGGTCGGCTGCTGGAGACTTGTGGTCACCGCCGTCTGAGCCGCAAAATGGAATACGGCCTTGGCATTCCTGAAGGCAGGTTGGATTGCGGCGAGATCGCGGATGTCGGCGGTGACGGCCTCGACGGCGCGCCCGTGGCTCTCCACCAGCCATTCGAGGTTTCTCTCGACGCCCGGGCGGCTGAGATTGTCGAGAACGATCACGTGCTCGCCGTCACGGAGAAAGCTGTCGGCGAGATTGCTCCCGACGAAGCCGCTGCCTCCAACGACAAGGATCGGCCCCGCCTTTCCGGAGAGCGCAGGCGTCGCCAGATGCCGACTTTTTTCGACGGTCCGGCCGCTCATAGAACCAGCCCCCGTGCTTCCAAGTGGCGCTTCATCTCGGCGCCGCGGTCGATCGCGCCGGCACTGCGGACCCATTGGGCGAAATCCGCGAGCGAATCTTCAAGCCGGTGCGCCGGCTCGAAGCCGAGGAGGTCGCGCGCCTTGGAAATATCCGCGAAGCAATTGCGGATATCTCCTGAACGAGCCTTGTGCATGATCTCCGGCCCGATCTCCGGCACGCCCATCGCATCGGCAAGCAGCGAGGCGATGTCAGCGATCGCGTAAGCGTGCCCGCTGCCGATATTGATGACGTGGCCCGCGGCGTGCGGCTGTTCGAGCGCAAGCCGGAAAGCGCGCGCGACGTCGCGAACATGGACGAAGTCGCGCTTCTGACGGCCGTCCTCAAAGACCATCGGCGCCTGCCCGTTGGCAAGTCGAGAGGCGAAGTTGGCAAGCACTCCGGTATAGGGATTGGAGAGTGCCTGACCGGCGCCGTAGACGTTGAAAAGCCGAAGCGCCACCGCGTCCATGCCATAGGCTTCACCGAATATAAGGACCTGACGCTCCTGCGCATATTTCGTGAGTGCGTAGATGGAGGCAAGATCGACCGGCTTGTTCTCGTCCGTCGCGATCGGCTTCAGGCTCTCGCCATCGGGGCCGGACGGGTTCCACGCACCCGTCTTGATCTCGGCGGGAGACCGCCGGATATGCGCGCGGCGTTCCCCGGCCGCAGTCTCGTACAAGCCCTCGCCGTAAACGCTCATGGAAGAGGCGACGACGATCCGCCGGATCGGCATGCCGATCATCGCCTCGAGCAGGACGGCGGTGCCCAGGTCGTTCACGCCCACATAGCGGGAGATCTCGTACATGGATTGGCCGACGCCGACCTCCGCAGCGAGATGAATGACGTGATCGACGTCCTTCAGTGCGCTCTTCACCGCGTCAGCGTCGCATATATCGGCGCGCCGCATATCTACTTCCGGTGGCAGGGTGATCTGGGCGTCCGCATGGACCTGTTCGTTCAGCGCATCGAGGATGCGCAACTCGTAGTTCCCAGAGAGAAGCTCTTCGACCACATGCCGGCCAATGAAACCGCAGCCGCCGGTAACAAGTACTTTTGTCATATTGCACCTGATGATGACCAATCAGAGATAGAGACAAACCTCCAACAAACCTGCGTCGCAAATGTTCCTTCTTCTTTGACTTCTTCTTCTTTGATGTTCTTCTTTGATCCCCCGCCGAGCGTCACCCATGCCAAGGTACAAACCTCTCTTTCGCGGGAGTGTTCCACGCGAACTGCGCGCATCAGGAACAAAAGCTGCAACATCAAGTTAAGGGCGAAGGCTCATGAACATTGCTCAAAGCTTTGCTTTGGGCGGGCAGGGGCGGGTCCGCCGGGCAAAGTGACACCGTTTTCGAGCTGCAGGACAGGTCTCCACCGAGGAGGGAATTCACATGAATATCAGGATGTCTCAGCGGACGGACACGATGTCCGCCGCCATCGTCACCGGGCCGGGCACGGTGCGCATCGAGAGGTTGCCCTTGCCGCAGCCCGGGCGCGGCCAGGTCCGCATCCGGCTTGAAGGCTGCGGCGTCTGCGCCTCCAATCTCGTTCCCTGGGCAGGCCCGGAATGGATGCGGTTTCCGACGGAGCCGGGGGCGCTCGGACATGAAGGCTGGGGTGTTATCGACGCCGTTGGCGAGGGCGTGCATGGTTTCTCGCCGGGCGACCGCGTCGCGGCACTCTCCTACAACGCCTATGCCACGCATGACATCGCCGATCAGAGCGCGATTGCGCGCCTGCCGGCGTCCCTTGCGGATCAGCCCTTTCCCGGCGAGCCGCTCGGATGTGCCTTCAACATCTTACGCCGAAGCGCGATAACGCCGGGAGAAACCGTGGCGATCATCGGCATAGGCTTTCTCGGAGTTCTTCTGACCGAGCTCGTGAGCGCTGCCGGGGCGCGGGTGATCGCAATATCGCGCAGGCCGTCATCACTCGCCGCGGCCAAGCAGGCGGGTGCGAGCGACGTGATCCCCATGGACGATCATTGGCGGATCATCGAAGAGGTGAAGCAGCTGACCGACGGGCGCTTCTGCGATTGCGTCATCGAGGCGGTCGGAAAGCAGTGGCCGCTCGATCTTGCCGGCGAACTGACGAGGGAGCGCGGCAGGCTTGTGATTGCAGGTTATCATCAGGACAGCCCGCGACAGGTGAACATGCAGCTCTGGAACTGGCGCGGGCTCGACGTGATCAACGCGCATGAGCGCGATCCTGCAGTCTATATGCGCGGCATGAGAGAGGCGATCGAGGCGACGGCAGCCGGGCGCATTTCTCCCGCGCGGCTCTACACCCATCGGTTCCCGCTCGAAGAGCTCGGTGCAGCGCTCGACATGACTCGCGACCGGCCGGAAGGTTTCATCAAAGCACTGGTGATCTGCCATGAGTGACGCAATGCAGCTTTCAACGAAACCGAAGATGGCCACCCGCCCCCGCGTGGGCTTTCTCGGCGTGGGAAGAATAGGCTTCCACCGAATGAAAGCGGTCGTCGAAACCGGATCCGTCGAAACCGTCGCGATCTTCGATCCGTCGCCGGAAATGGCTGCGGCGGCGCGCGAGCTGACGCCGGAAGCCTCGATCGTGAACTCGCTCGAGGCGCTGCTCGACCAAGCGCTCGACGGCATCGTCATCGCCTCGCCGAGCGCTCTCCACGCCGCTCAGTCGATCGTGGCTCTGGAGCAGGGCGTGGCGGTTTTCTGCCAAAAGCCGCTCGGACGAACGCGCGACGAGACCGCGGCCGTGGTCGAAACCGCCCGGCACGTCGACAGGCTGTTGAACGTCGATCTTTCCTATCGCTACACCGAGGGCATGCGACAAATCCGTGATCTGATCGCATCGGGTGAACTCGGGACCGTCTTCGCCGTCGATCTCACCTTTCACAACGCCTACGGCCCGAGCAAGCCCTGGTTCTACGACAAGGCGCTTTCCGGCGGCGGCTGCGTCATAGACCTCGGCGTTCACCTCGTGGATCTGCTTCTTTGGGTCCTCGGGTTCCCGGACGTCGTGGGGGTGCAAAGCAGGCTCTTTGCCAAGGGCCTTCCCATTCGCCGTGACGGCGACGAAGTCGAGGACTACGCCATTGCCACGCTTGAGCTCGCAAACGGCGTCGTCGCCCGAATGGCATGCTCATGGCATCTGCAGGCGGGGTGCGATGCGGTGATCAGCGCCGATTTCTACGGCACGGAAGGCGGTGCCAGCCTGAGGAACATCAACGGATCCTATCTCGATTTTTCCGCCGAACGCTATCGCAGCACGCAACGGGAGGTGCTGGCGCTTCCTCCCGACAACTGGGGCGGACGAGCGGCCGCCGCCTGGGCGGAACGCCTCGCGGCAGGAGAGCGCTTCGACCCCGAAAACGACTACCTCGTTGCAGTGGCGGACGTGCTGGACAGGATATACGACCGATAGCGATGCAGCGTGACCGCAATGTTGGGCGAAACGCCTGTGAGCCCGGCACCTCCCCGGGCCCGGGCAGAGGCGGTTGCCGGTACTTGACTGGCGGGTCGCGGCCCTAAAAGCCCTCGGTCGCGTTCCTAAGGAGGCTGCCGTAACGCGCAGCGGCTGTCTCCAGCCGGTGAACTTCCTCCGGGGCTGCAGCGGACTTTGCGGAAGCCCACAGGCCGAACTGGAAAGCGGCATAGCAGAGGTCGAAAATCTCCTGCAGCTCAGCGTCGGGAGGGCGCCAGCCGTTTTCGGATACGGCCGCTCTCAGTTCGGCCTGCTCGTCTCGCGTGAGGCCGAGTTCGATGCGCGCCCCCGCGATGTCCCAGCCGATGTCCTGACTGCCGACGAGATCATGGCCGCCGCTGTGATCGAGTGCGTCCGCCTTGAGGAACTGCCGTGCTCCTTCGCCCAGCCATTCCCAGCTATGGAGCCGATTGTCGGTATCGACCGGCAGGATCGCCGCATGAAAGCGCTCCGCATTTCGGAGCCGGCTTTTGAGGCGTGACGCGGCCGCTGACCCCAGTCCCTCTTCGGTGTTGACCGAAGCTATTTCGCAAAGCTGGGCGATGGACGCCCCTTGCGTCTTTGGCGGCGGCAGGCTTCGTGCCCGGAAGGCCAGATAGCGACCGAGATGCGCTATGAAGGCCGGGTGGCGCAATTCCGAAGGGGCCATAGGTCTCGCTGCGACCCATTTCTGAACCAGGAAGCCGTGGCACAGTCCGGCAACCGGGGGTGCGAAGCCTGCGTCGGCGAGAAGGCGCGCCCTGACGAGTTTGCGCTGTCCGACGTCGGCGAGCCCGGCGAACTTGACGAGCCACGCTCCGTCGGCGGTGCGCGCGAGGAACTTCTTTCGTTCGAACCTGATATCGACTGGAGGCCTGCAATCACCGGGGAGCGCCTTTCGCCATCCGCCCGCGGAGATATCCTCGAGCGGCCGCTCAAGCGGTCCAACGAGGCGGCCGACCCACTCGGCGAGGTGGCGCGGAGAGCCGGCCGGCTTGATCAGGAGATCGTCGACGTCCACGACATGGCGGGGGCTCGTCGCCCAGCGTCTGCGATGGCGGCCGCAGGATTGCGGTCCAAGGTCGCCCTTGTGGCTTGGGAAGAAGTGAATGCGCGTGGCGGCGACGCCATGATCCTCGAGCCAATCGGCTACGCATCCGAACGAGCTGCCGGAAAGGCCGGGCCCTTCGTCGACAATAGCGAAACCCGCTGCCGGGTTGCGCAGCAGCCGTCCGGCAAGCTGCGGGGCGATTGCAAGCTGCCTTCGAAACGGATCTCCCTTGGGACGCAGCGTCAGCGGCGGCGCTGCATGCAGGGCGGCGGCGACAATGGCGGAAAGAGTGGTTCCGATGCTCCGCAGACCGATTACCACGGCATCGGAGCCCAGACCGGACTCTCGCGCGGCCTCCAGATAGCTCTCGGGGTAGAGAGCGTAAAAGGCATAGCCTTCCGGTTCCCGGATACCGAGGGAGATCGGCGCGCTGATGGTCGCGAGCAGGTTCGCGACATGGGCCGGTACGCTAACCCGCTCCGTGAACCCCCGTTGCCAGGAACGGGCGACGAGCATCGCAAGGTCGAGGAGGAGACGCTCGCCAGCCTCACGGGAGGCGGAGATCTCGTCGGCTCTCGCCTGTTTGAACTCCGCATCCGAAAGCCCCTGCACCAGTTCTCCGGCTTTGAGCAGGATCGCAACGAGTTCGGTGTGCCGCTCGATACCTGGGGGCTGATCTTCGATCCTGCGCAGCCGCGACGCGATCGAGGCTGACAATTCGTCGGCGCGCTCGAGGCGCTTTGCATCACCGTATACGAGCATGGAGTTTCGCTCTCTTCCTGTCCGCCCTTCAACGCGCTGAAGCTGAATTCGATCCGCTTCACTCGAGAAACGGGAGAAAGAAGAAGGAACCAAACGGTCGCGCGCGGGTTTGGCGAGCATTGTAGATACTGCGCAGGAGTAGTGGAAAGATGGGATCGAAATCCATTCGCGTCGGCTTGGTCGGTATCGGGAATTGCGCATCCTCGCTCGTTCAAGGGCTGACATTCTATCGCGACGCGAAGGAGGACGAGCCGGTTCCGGGACTGATGCATGCCAATCTCGGCGGGTACCACGTCGGCGATATCGAGATCTCCGCCGCCTTCGACGTTGCCGCGTCGAAGGTCGGGCGCGATGTCGCGGAAGCGATCTACGCCGCTCCCAACAACACGTTTCGTTTCGCGAATGCACCGTCGACGGGCGTGGTCGTTCAGCGTGGCAGAACGCTCGACGGTATCGGCCGCTATCTGCGCGAGGAGATCGAAGAATCCGACGTGCCTGCCGCTGATGTCGCGGACGTACTGCGGCAGACCGAAACGGACGTTCTCGTCTCCTATCTTCCCGTCGGTTCCGAAGTCGCCACGCGCTGGTATGCGGAGCAGGCGCTCGCGGCCGGCTGCGGTTTCGTCAACTGCATTCCCGTTTTCATTGCCTCGGACAAATCGTGGCAGCGGAAATTTGCCGAGCGCGGGCTGCCGCTCATCGGTGACGATATAAAGAGCCAGGTCGGTGCGACCATCGTGCACCGGCTGCTTGCCAATCTCTTCCGCGATCGGGGGGTGCGTATCGACAGGACGTACCAGCTCAACTTTGGCGGCAATACCGACTTTCTCAATATGCTCGAGCGGGAACGGCTCGAATCGAAGAAAATATCCAAGACCCAATCTGTGGTCAGCCAGATGGACATTCCGCTCGCGGCCGGAGACATTCATGTGGGTCCGAGTGATCACGTTCCGTGGCTCGCCGACCGCAAGTTCGCCTATATTCGCGTCGAGGGCACGACATTCGGCAACGTTCCCCTCAATGTCGAGCTGAAGCTCGAAGTGTGGGATTCGCCGAACTCGGCGGGTGTCGTGATCGATGCTGTTCGCTGCGCCAAGCTCGCAATCGACCGCGGCATTGCCGGGCCGCTCATTGCTCCTTCGAGCTATTTCATGAAGTCGCCACCGCAGCAATTTAACGATGCGGAGGCGCGCAGGCGGCTGGAGGAATTCATCGCAGGCGAGACCGGCGCACTCCTGGGGGCGGCCGAGTGACGACGACTTTCCTTCTGGTGCGGCATGCCGCCCATGATAACGTCGGCTGCTACCTCGCCGGTCGGACCGGCGACGTGCCGCTCGGTGCCGCCGGGAGGGAGCAGGCCCAGCGGCTTTCGGCGCGCCTTTCCGGCCAAGGCATAAGGGCGATTTACGCGAGCCCGCGCAAGCGCACGCAGCAAACGGCCGAGGCGATCGCCGCCGTATCCGACGTCTCGGAGGTCCTGACGACAGAGGCGCTCGACGAGGTGGATTTCGGAGAATGGTCTGGCAAGACCTTCGACGTTCTCGACGAGGATCCGCATTGGCGACGTTGGAACGCCGTGCGAAGCCTCGTTCGCGCGCCCGGCGGGGAGACGATGCTCGACGTGCAAAGCAGGGCAGTGGGACTTGTCGCTGCCCTGGCACAGCGGCACGGGCAGGAGAAGATCGTCCTCGTGAGCCACGCGGACGTCATCAAGACCGTGGTTTGTCATGTCCTCGGCCTCTCGGCTGACGCCTGGCCGCGCTTCGACATTGCGCCGGCCTCGATTTCGGTAGTCGCGATGGGCGACTGGGGCGCAAAAATCCTGACGCTGAACGAATACGTGTAGCCGGCCTTCCGGCGCATCTTCTCGGCAAATCGGAGGTACTGATGATCGAAGCCGCCATGATCTGGAATGAGCCGAACAACAAGTCGCATTGGGATCCGGAAATCGATCCGGACTGGAGCCGCTTTGCCCATATGGCGAAGCTGGCGGCAAATGCGATCCGGGAGGTCAATCCCGGGCTAACGCGGGTGCTGGGCGGGATTTCGCCGATCGATCCGAATTTCCTCGCCCTGATGAAGTCCCAGGGCGTGCTCGACCATCTCGATGCCGTTGCCGCCCACGGTTTCCCGCTCGACTGGAACCTCTGGCAAATCCACGAATGGCCGCAGAAGCTCGAGGAGCTGCGCAGCGTTACCGAGCTGCCGGTCTGGGTCAGCGAGGTCGGCGTCTCTACCTTCGGCGCGGAGGAAGTGCAGCTTTGGGGGCTTAAGAAAACCGCGGAACTGCTCAAGGGCCGCGCGGAGCGGATCCAATGGTACAGTCTCTATGACCTGCCGCGGGCCTGGCCGGCGACAACGCGACACAGGGAGGCCGAAGGCTCATCTTACTACCGGCACTTTTACATGGGTCTGCTGCGCGAGGACGGCTCGCCAAAATTGGCGCTCGATGAGTTTGCCCGGCACACGCCGGATATCGGGCTCGTGCAGTGGTTCCATTTCGAGGACCCGCGCCTTGACGACGCGGTCGCCTGGATGAAGCGCCTCGGAGTAACTTATCTGCGGACCGGGCTCTCCTGGGCCGACCGCTTCCGTCCGAACGCGCTCGACTGGTTCGATCGGCAGATGGAGGCTCTCGAAGACTTCGATGTGACCGTCACTTTCTGCTTTACGCCGGAGCACCGGGGACTTGCACCCCACCATACGAGTGCGCCGCTCGTTCCGGATGAATTCGCGGAATTCTGCGCCGAGATGACCGCGCGCTATGCGCCCGCCCCCTCGTCCTTCGAACCCTCGTCCTTCGAACGCTTGCGCCCGCGCATCGAGACGCCATCGACGAGCTTGCCGATCCAGCCGCGTGAATAGGTCACACCCTGGTAGAGCGCGAGCATCGCCGATGCCCAGTGAATATAGGCGGCAGGTATTTTCATGGTCCTGGCGAACCAGAAGACGCGGTGGCTGGCAGCGCTGATCGCGCTGCGCAATCCGTAGACAAGCATCCGCCGTGCGGGCAAACCCTTCCACGCCGGCGCAACGCGCTTTCTAGGCTGTACGCCGGAACGCGGCCAGGCAAGCCGGAAGGCAAGCCCCTCGCGGCGTTGCCGGAAGCCGGCTGCCTGCGTCTCGACGATGAAGTCGCTGTCGACCTCGCGAAGCTCGAGCCTTCCCTCTTTGACCGCATCGGCAACGAGCGCCTGCAGGAGCGGTGAGCGAACGATGACGACATTCGTTCCGAGTCCATCGGAGGAATAAGGTTCTACCCAGGCGTCGCCGAAGGAAATATCGGCAGTTTCGGCAACCACGTCGTCGCAGAAATTGCATGCGGAATTCTGGAAGAACCCGGCTCCCCAGTCGCCGTCGACCAGATGCCACCAGTCCTTGCTTCTGGTGCTTCCATCCTTGAGCCGCAGATGGGCGGTGTACCAGTTGGCCGGTCTCCGGGGGTCCTTCAGCCGGTAGTCGACGCCCGCGACGGCGTTCATGTCCGTGCCCATCTGCCAGGCGAAACTCTCCACGAAGCGCGTGCTTTTCATGTGCCCGCAGAAGAGACCGAGCGTGAAAGCAAGTCGCTCCCTGAGCGCCGGGTCCTGAAGGCTCAGGAGATGGAGCGCCTTGATGAAGCAGGGGATGCCGACGACCGCATAGCGGCCCGGGTGGCGCTTCATCTCGGCGACGACTCCGGATAGCTCCACCGGATGGTAGCGCGACTTGGCGCCCTTGCGCAGGTCTTCCGCGGTCCGCGAGAGCTGATATCGGAACAGACGTTCACCGTCTCCCTCGCGCGGAACGACATGCGCAACGGCGTCGACAAGCTTTCTTCTCAAAAGCTCCGCGGCCGTCCAACTGGCCATGCCGCCTGAACTGCCGTCCACTCGGAAGCTGCCCTCGAGGACATGCCCGACATAGGCAGCCTCGAAGCGCCCGATCCGGGAATCGTAAAATCGCGCCGATCCGAAACGAGCCAGAGCGATTTGATCTTCGCTTCGGGCGTGGGGCGAAAAGGGGCACAATTCGGCAAATCCTGCCGGATTATTTGATCTGTCCGGCTTGAGCTGGCCGTACCGGTCCAGATGCATCGCAGCGCCGTCACCCGACTCCGCCATGCACGTGCCGCAGCCGATGCAAAGGCCCGATTTCACCATTCGCTGGGGCGAGAGCATTGGGCTGACCGAGGCCGATGCTGTGCGTTCAGGCGAGGACATCTGTGAGATAGATCCGTGATTGGCGACGAAGTTCGGCAAGCCGGTGAATGATGGCCGGATCCAGGCCTTCTGCCAGGACCGCCTCGTATTCGGCCGGTCGCGTCTCCTGCGACATCACGTGCCGTTCGGCGCCGGCCGTGCGTGCAAGATCGGCGATCTTGTTGGAGCGATAGTCGGAGAGAGCCGTGACGAAGGGCTTGGAATTCAGCAGGGAGAATACGCAGCCATGAAAGAAATTCGTCGCGACGGCCTCCGCACCGGCCATCCAGGCCGCAAACTCGTAGGGGCCGGCATCGAGCCACTGTTCGTCCGCCCATTCATTGCGATATCCTACGCTGACCAGCGGTAGCGAGCGCGCCCCGGCCCATAGGCGTACCGCGTTCTGGAACCATGAGGGAAACGAATGGCCGTAGACGGCCATATAGGGACGCGAAGCGGAAGCATTCGGGCCAAAGGAAATCGTTTCGGGGAATTGCAGGCACGGATCGAGGACGAGTATCGCCTCGCGCCCCACTTCCTTTTCGATGATCGCCCTTGAATTCTCGTCGCGCACGGAGATCCCATCGAAGTTCCGCAGCCGTTCGGCCCAGTAGGGTTCAAGGCCGTTCGCTGCCGGGTGATTTCCAAAGGTCGCGGCGTAGGAAACTTTCTTCTTAGCGGCGAGACCTTCCCCATAAAAAAGTGAACAGCCGCCGTACCAGGGATGCCGGAAGTTCCAGACCTCGTCGCTGCCGACGACCAGGATATCGCATTCTTCGGCGCCGGCTGGATCGTCAAGCGCGAAGGACGCGCTGGTCGGCAATGAGGCCAGCGCGCTTTGAAACTTTCTGATCTTCGAAGCGTAGAGTGGAATATCCGGGCGTGCGGTTCTCGCGGGCAGGAGCGGCTGCATCGCGCAGCGCCACTCGGCCCGTGTCACACGGGTGGACTGATGATCCAGGATGACGGGGTCCGTGCCAAGCGACCGAAGGCCATGCACGAGACATCGCGTCTGCCAGAACGATCCGTAGTTGATACATCGGTGAAAGGTCAAAACGCCGAGTTTCGCCAAAGGCCCTTATCTCCTGGTCATGGGAAGCAGGTCGGCAGATCAACCGGGTTCAGTCGAAGATCGTTCCTTTGGCGCCCTCATATTCGCGCGCAAGTTCCTGGATTGCAGCCGATGCCTCATCGAACGTCCAGCCGGCCCGTTCCGCCCGTTTGGCGAGCGCAAGCAGCTCGTCGGTCAGTTCCCCGCTCATCGCCGCCACGATGCTCTCCTGGGACGTCGCCGCAAGATCTGAAACGGCCGGCCGCAAAGCGGCGACGCAGTCCATTTGGCGGCCAGAATAGTCGGACGGGCGTTGCGGACGGGAAATAGCTTGTGACTCCTCCATCTCGGTCTCCTTCGCTGTCGGCATCGTGATCTAATAGCGTGCAGGCGGCAATTGTTCCTCGGGGGCGGGCTTCCGCAGCTTTCCTTGACGCGGCGACAAGCTATTCGCCCGACCGGACCTTCTGGTCTTCCAGCCGATTGAGGATCTCTTCGGGCGTGACTTCCTTTGAGAGTTCACGGATATCCTCCTCGCCGTCCACCTTCACGCCCAGCCGACCGGCAATCTCGCGAAGCAGCGTGAGCAACTGGGTCGCCTCCTGCTCTGCAAGGAGTGATATCTGCAGATTGAGATCGGAACGCTCGTCGTCCTTTTCGGCCATCCGGTTCTGGCTGATCAGAACGAAGGTGGAGATGAAGATCGCCTCGACCGAAGCGATCATGGCGAGGATTGCAAAGGTCGGATCGAACACCGGTACGTTTGGAACCAGCCCGAGATTTGCTGCGATCCAGGCGCCGAACACCAGGACGTGCAGGCAGACGAAAGTCATGGATCCCGCAAACGTCGTGATCGCCTGAGCGAGCCTGTCATGCGCGTGGCGCCCGCGCTCTTCCTCCTCGCGCCGCTTCAGGATGGCGCTTATGTTGCGCTCGAGTCTCGGCATGGTTCGAGCGGCGGACCGTTGCTCAGCGCTTTTCCCTGTCGATATCATCACTCGCGACGCCTTGTGAGCCGCCCTTGCACGAACGGCAACCGGCAAACACATCAGGCTCTGCAAAGTTCCGCGCGAAGAAGTGAAGAGGCAGCGGTTCGCGAGCCTTATCCTGTACGGCCGTGCCACGGATCGGGCCCGGGATCACGTCCGGCCGCCGCCGCTGACAAGCGATCGAGGTAATGGGCCCAGCCTTCCGCGTGGCCGGCACATTGCTCCGCATCGGGAAGACCCGAATGGGTCAAGCGCACCAGCGTTCCGTCCGCCTCTTCGACCAGGTCGATCTCCACCAGGCTCGAACCCGGCGGCACGACATCGCTGCCGTCCCAGCCGAAGCTGTAAGCCAGGCGATGTACCGGGACCACCTCGCGAAAGGAGCCTCGGGCGAATCGAGCTCCGGTCACATTGACGAGATAGAGCCCGCCCGGCTTCGGCTCGACCTCGGCCTCCGTTCCCATCCATCGCAGGATCTTTTCCGGATCCGTGAGCAGGGCGAAAACCGCGGCGGGCGGCGCCGAGACATGCGTCTCGCGGCGGACGACGAGGGTTTCTTGCATCGGACTCCCCTTCGGCTTGCCATGGCGCACCGGCTGTGAAGGTCCCGGACGCCTGATCAGAACGGGTCGATGATATCCCGGCCAGGTCCGCTGCGCCACTGCCTGTCAAGCCGGGCTGTGGCACCGAACGATCCGTCCTTCGAAAGGACGCGCTTTTGCAGGGAAACCGTTTCGCACTTTTTCAGAAACTGCACTATGATCGCAGCATGGACCTGCCCGCACCTCTCGAATGGCTTCTGGATGAGGCGGGCACCTCGTCCGGCCCCGACGCGTTCCTGGCAGAGCTTGGAAATCGGCTGCTTGCCGACGGACTGCCGCTGGCAGGCGGTGCTCTGACGCTGGCGGTGCGGCATCCCATTATCGCGCAGCGCACCTGGCTCTGGCGGGCGGAGAACGGGGCGGTCATCGAGGCGCTCGGCTTTGCCGAAGGGCCGGTCGACAGTGCCGCCGATTGGCTGGCTGGGCTTGGTCCGGTGCAGGAGGATATCGTCGGCCGGTCGGAGAAGGTGATCATCGGCTGGGCCGGGATGCGGCCGTTCGATCCCGCCGAAGTCGCGCGGCTGCGTCAGATTGCGCGCTTTGCCGCCGCGCCCTTGGCTGTCCTCGGGGAGCGGGCGACGCGCGCAGCCCTGCTCGAGGCCTATCTCGGCCGCCGCAGTGCCGCCCGCGTGCAGGCCGGCGCGCTCAGCCGGGGCACTGGTGAGAGCATTCGCGCTGCCCTCCTCTATGCCGATTTGCGCAACTTCACCGCCCTTTCCGAGGAGAACGAACCGGCGCGCGTGATCGCGGCGCTCAATGCCTGGTTCGACCGCGTTGCAGGAGCGGTTCATGCGTTCGGCGGCGAGGTGCTCAAGTTTATCGGCGATGGCGTGCTGGCAATCTTTCCGGTTACGGGTGCGCCGGCGGAGGCATGCGAGCAGGCGCTGCGCGCGGTCGTTGCCGCCCGTGCGGGCATGGCGCATCTCGGCAGCTTGCGTCAGGAGCAGGAACTGCCGCCACTTCGCTTCGGTGCGGCGCTGCATCTCGGCGAGATATTGTGGGGTAATGTCGGGTCGATCGACCGGCTGGACTTCACCGCCATAGGACCGGCTGTAAACCTGGTGAGCCGGCTGGAAGGACTGTGCCGGCCGCTCGGGCGCTCGGTGCTGATTTCCGGCGCAATTGCCGCAGAAACCGAGACGCCCTTGGTGTCTCTCGGGAAACACGCGCTTCGCGGCATCGCAGCGCCCTGCACCGTTTTTACCCTGCCGGATGCCTGAGGAAACGCCAGCTGCTGGATTCTCAGCCCATGTCCTCGGAGAAGCCGGATTCTGAGTTTTTATCGGTAAAACCTATTCGAATCCGCGAAACATGGGAGAGTCGGTTGATCTGGTCGGTTCGTACAAGTATTTCTTTTGTCGACAAGAAGGAGGCCGCATGACCGACAAGGATTCAGACGCCAGTTCAGCTCCCGAGCGCAAGCGCGGTTCCGGCGTGAAGATGGTCTATGACCTGCTGCGTGACGAAATCCTCGATCTGGTTCTGCCGCCCGGCAGCCCGATTGACGAGGTACAGCTTGCCGAGAGGTTCAAGATGTCGCGGACGCCGATCCGCGAAGCGCTGGTGCGGCTGGCCGGCGAGGGGCTGATCGCTACGCTGCCCAACAGGTCGACCATGGTGTCGAACATCGATTTCCTGAACCTGCATACCTTCTTCGACGCACTGGTGCTGATGTACCGTGTGACGACGCGTCTGGCGGCCGAACACCACCGTCAGGAGGATCTGGAGGTGATCCGTGCCCGTCAGGCGGAATTTGCTGCAGCCGTTCAGGCGCAGGATGCGCTGGCAATGATCGCCACCAACGCCGCCTTCCATTCCGCCATCGCCGAGGCCGGCCGCAACCCCTATTTCACTGGCCTGTTCAACAGGCTCCTCGACGAGGGACGGCGAATCCTCAGGCTCTATTACCAGTCCTACGACGATCGGCTGCCGCAGCGTTTCGTCGACGAGCATGAGGACATGATCGCGGTCATCGCAGCGCGGGATGTCGAGGCCGCGGATCGGCTGGCGCGAACCCACGCCGAGCAGATCGTCGAGCAGATTCAGAAGCTTTTCGCCCGCAAAGACCGGCTGGAAATTGCCCTGTGAGCTTAGAGCGATTTTTGTCGACAAATAAAATACAAGTGGTATTTTCATTGTCGAAGCACGGACGAAGGCGCCGATCTCGGCTCACGTCTCTGCCATCCGTCAGGCCAATAGGAGTTTGAAATGAAGGCCAAGATATTCTCGGGCGTAATCCCCGCCCTGATGACACCTTGCAAGGAAGACCGCACGCCCGATTTCGACGCTCTGGTCCGCAAGGGCAAAGCGTTGATTGCCGACGGCATGTCGGCAGTCGTCTATTGCGGTTCGATGGGCGACTGGCCGCTCCTGACCGACGCGCAGCGCATGGAAGGCGTGGAGCGTCTGACCAAGGCCGGCATCCCCGTCATCGTTGGCACCGGGGCCGTCAACACCGCCGCGGCGGTCGCGCATGCGGCGCATGCCCAGAAGGTCGGCGCGCAGGGGCTGATGGTGATCCCACGGGTGCTTTCGCGCGGCCCTTCGATCGTCGCCCAGAAGGCACACTTCAAGGCGATCCTGACTGCCGCGCCGGACCTGCCGGCGGTTATCTACAACAGCCCCTATTACGGATTCGCGACCCGCGCCGACCTGTTCTTCGCGCTGCGCGCAGAGCATCCGAACCTGGTCGGGTTCAAGGAGTTCGGCGGCAACGCCGACATGCGTTATGCCGCCGAGAACATTACCAGCCGCGACGACGGCGTCTCGCTGATGATCGGCGTCGATACGGCCGTCTTCCATGGGTTCGTGAACTGCGGCGCGACCGGTGCCATCACCGGCATCGGCAACGTCCTGCCGAAGGAAGTGATCCATCTCTGCAATCTCTCGCAGGCGGCAGCTGCGGGCGATGTGGATGCGCGCCAGCGGGCGCAGGAGCTGGAGCAGGCGCTTGCCGTGCTTTCCTCCTTCGACGAAGGGCCGGACCTCGTTCTCTACTTCAAGCACATGATGGTGCTGAAGGGAGACAAGGAGTACACGCTCCATTTCAACGAGACCGATGCCCTGACCGAAAGCCAGCGTGGCTACGTCGAGGCGCAGTTCAGGCTCTTCAACACCTGGTATGCCGAATGGTGCAAGCTTCCGGGCGCCGTCGAGAAATACCGCGCATGATCAGGCGATAAAGAATGGAGAAGGGCACCCCGGTCGGGCGTGCCTTTCTCCGTGGAGCGGGATGATACCGCGTCTCACGCATCGCGATCTCGAGCAATTCCAGAAAAGTGCGCAGCGGTTTTTCGTCCGGAATTGCACAAAACAAGGGGTTGGAGAGTTTCCGGATCGGAGAAAGCGGAAATGCTCTAAGATGCCGGACTTTCGGCCAGCGGGCCGCCCGATGATCCATAGCGATGGGTGTACTCGCCTGTCTCAAAGCCGTCGAAACCTTGCGACCAGTGGTTCCCTGGCCAGATGTAATCCACCCGCCCTTCCGCAGGTCGGTAGACAGCCGTGTACAGGGTCGGTTGGGGAAGACGCATGGAATAGAGCGGCGGCTGGAGAAAGCGGTCGGTCAGCTTCTCGAGCGACATCGATGGGTCTTCCAGTGCTTGCAGAACAAATTGCTGTCGCGCCAAAGAAGACGATGAGGGTCTTCCGCCCCGCTGATGGTTCGTGCATGCCTTCAGGCGCGTGATGACCGGCCGCTGCCCCGGACCAAGAAACAGCGTTGCGTAGCTGCCAGCACGATCCAGCACCGTGACATTCTGTGCGAGCGCCACGGGTATTCGGCAAAGCGCCTTCACCGCCTCGCCGACCTCACGAAAATTTTCAAGCAAATAGCGCATCACAAGAATGATCGAGAAGCCGAGACCCTGAGAGCGGCCACCCCCGAGAGTCACGCTTGCGGCCAGTCCCTCCTCATTCAGCCCGTCCACGCAACCTCCCCAGGGCCGCTGCATCTTCGCGATCACCTTCACGCCAGACCAATCGGTCATCTCGAAGCGGTCAGAGACGATATCCGGTGGGTAGTCGAAGTTGCGGATCAGCGCCGGGCCTTCCTTTCCGAGCCAGACAGACTGACTGCAGCCATAGCGCTCCGGCGCGGGACGGTAGTGGCTGAGCAGCCGATGAGCGATCTCATCATCTCCGACGAGATCACAGGCGCTTTCGTAGTGAGGGACGAGCTCAGGCATGTGCTGCATCAAAGCGGCACGACACTCCTTGGCACTTGGGCTCGCCGCCATTGGCGCCTGCCCGAAATACCACCTCTCCGCCTCGGCTCGCCCGGCCGCAAACCTGGAGAGCCAAGCTTCTCCGGGCCGGTCCTCTCGCGCTGCGACGAATGTCTTGTACATGACACGAGGAGTATAAGAACGGAACCGCTTGCGTGGCAACGCCGACACTGTCGATCGCCACCCTTTGGCCGTTCTGCCTCCAAGGTGCCTTTCCCCTTCAGGGTGCAAGCGCCATCCAGGAGATCAGCGCTACAAAGATAAGCCAGATCGATATCACCGCAGCCATCCCGGCTCTGCTGACCGGGCGCTCGACCTGTTTCAGCGCTTCGATGCGCAGCTCCGCGAGAACGTCGGTCGGGATGAGCCTGAGCACCGCGATGATGCCCAAGGGGACGATGACGAGATCGTCGAGATATCCGAGGATCGGGATGAAGTCCGGGATCAGATCGACCGGGGACAGTGCATAGGCAGCAATCGCCCCAGCCGCCAGTTTCGCATACCATGGTACACGGCTGTCACGCGCCGCCAGCCACAGCACGATAACGTCCCGCTTGATGTCTCTTGCCCATCGGCGTGCCCGATCCAGCCGGTTCATGTCTGTTGTCCTGCGTTTCCGCGCTTTTCACAGGAATTCAGTCGGCCAGGTCATTGGGCTGGAGATAGATTTCCGCACCGCAGACGCGGCCCTCCCTCGTCCCCGTTACAGGCACAGTGACGAGGGAGGAAGGAGTTTCATCGTGCCTGCATTACGCCACGGCGTCGAGCCCGAGCGTAAGGAGCCGATCGAGTTGCTCGACTTCGGCTGCGGTCAGGGTGATGCCTTCGGCCTCCGACTTCGCGCGCGCAGCGAAGCGGCGTTGCGAAGGCAGGCGGGCGCCCTGGCCGACAATCGCCTCGAACAACATCTCGGCGCGGGCAAAGGGGTCTCCTGGTCGGCCTGCGGCGAAAGCCTCCGGCGAGAAGGCGATGATCAATTCGCCGTGGAACGGCGCGAGCGTGGTGGTTCCGAGATAGTCGAGCACTTCGGGGCTCGTCAGGTCGCCGATCATGATTCCCGCCAGGAGTTCGATCATCGTACCGATAGCCGAGCCCTTGTGTCCGCCGAAGGGCAGCATGGCACCCGCGAGCGCGGCCTCGGGGTCGGTCGTGGGATTGCCCTTAGCATCGATCGCCCAGCCGTCGGGCAGAGCCTTGCCGGCGCGGCGGTGCAGCTCGATCTCGCCGCGCGCCGCGACGGAGGTTGCAAAGTCGAAGACGTAGGGTGGTCTGCCGGCGCGGGGCCAGCCGAAGGCGAAAGGATTGGTGCCAAGAAGCGGCTTGTTGCCGCCGGTCGGCGCGACCGTCGCATAGCTCGGGCACATGACGAGGCCGGCAAGCCCTTCTCCCGTGAGCGCCTCCGCTTCCGGCCAAAGCGCGGAAAAATGCGTGCAGTCGTTGATGGCGAGCGCCGCGATGCCCTGCGTACGAGCGCGCTCGGCGAGTACCGGCAGGCCGAGCTCGAAGGCGGGATTGGCGAAGCCGCCTCCGGCGTTCACCTTGACGATCGCCGAGGCCTCCTGCGCGATGATTTCCGGTATCGCGTCCGGCTTAACCTTGCCGGCCTTCACCGTGCGCAGCGCGCCTTCGATCCGGTAGATACCGTGCGACTTGCAGGCATCCCGCTCGCCGGCAACGATCACCCGGGCGAGAGCGCCCGCCTGTACCACGTTAAGGCCGCCCTTCCGGAAGATCGCCTCGACGCGCTCGTGAAGCGCGGTGGTCGTCAGGGTGGTTGTCTCGCTCATGTCGTCTCTCTCGTGGTATGCCTTACGCAGGGCAGGCGGTTGATGTTCTGCATACATAGAGTATACAAAGCTCCGGCAAGTGCAATTCGCGTTCCGAAGCATCCGGTTGCGGAAATGCGAGTGTATGCGATTTTCTGCCGGGTCTGCATGTTTCCTTTGATCGTACCCGACCGAAGGGCAAGGCATGCAACGCCTTTAAAACATAGAGCGATCTTTGCGCATCTGATAAGAGGCGCTGGGCAGCAGATTCGACGCGTCTTCTGATCTTGTACCGAATCGAACGAGATCGCCGCGTTTCAGAGAAAGGAAGTTCAGATGGTTTTCACCCCCAAAGGAAAACACCTCGTCGCGGGCGAATGGCTCGACGGAGCCGGCACCTTCGCTTCAGCTCCGGCGCACGGCCCGGCGCATGATTTTGCCGTAGGCACCGTGGAGCTGGTAAACCGGGCCTGTGACGCTGCCGAAGAGGCTTTCTGGAGCTATGGCTATTCCTCGCGCAAAGAGCGCGCCGCCTTCCTGCGCGCCATCGCCGACGAGATCGAGGCCCGTGCGGAAGCTATAACCGACATCGGCAGCCAGGAAACAGGGCTGCCGGAGGCAAGGCTCAATGGCGAAAGGGGCCGCACCACCGGACAACTCCGGCTTTTCGCCGATCATATCGAAAAGGGTGATTATCTCGATCGCCGCGTCGATGCCGCGCTGCCTGACCGCCAGCCGGCGCCACGTCAGGAGATCCGGTTGATCCAGCGCCCGGTCGGCCCGGTTGCCGTCTTCGGTGCCTCGAATTTCCCGCTGGCTTTTTCGACCGCCGGCGGCGATACCGCGGCGGCGCTCGCAGCGGGTTGCCCCGTCGTGGTAAAGGGTCATTCGGCGCATCCCGGCACCGGTGAGATCGTGGCTGAGGCGATCGACGCCGCAATTCGCAAGACGGGGGTTCATCCCGGCGTGTTCTCGCTAATCCAGGGCGGCAGCCGCGATGTCGGTCACGCTCTGGTTCAGCATCCGAATATCAAGGCCGTCGGCTTCACCGGCTCGCTCGCCGGCGGACGTGCACTGTTCGATCTTTGCGCCGCGCGTCCCGAGCCGATCCCGTTCTTCGGCGAGCTCGGCTCGGTCAATCCGATGTTCCTGCTTCCGGAAGCCTTGAAGGCGCGGGCCGAAGCTTTGGGGCAGGGATGGGCCGGGTCGCTCACCATGGGAGCCGGGCAGTTCTGCACCAATCCGGGAATAGCTGTCGTCATCGAAGGAACCGACGCGGACCGCTTCACCACCACCGCCGCCGAGGCGCTTGCCAAGGTGGCGCCGCAAACCATGCTGACCGACGGGATCGCCAAGGCCTACCGCGACGGTCAGGAACGGTTCGCGACGCGCAACGCCGTAAAGCCGCTGCTTGCAACCGAGTCGTCCGGCCGTGATGCGTCCCCCAATCTCTTCGAGACGACGGGTGAGCAGTTCCTCTCCGACCACGCGCTCGGCGAAGAAGTGTTCGGCCCGCTCGGCCTGGTGGTCCGGGTCGGATCGCCGGCCGAGATGGAAGAGCTCGCACGTGGCTTCGCCGGCCAGCTGACCGCGACCATTCATATGGATGCGGGCGATCTGGAAACCGCGCGCCGGTTGCGCCCCGTGCTCGAACGGAAAGCCGGCCGGGTCCTGGTCAACGGCTTCCCGACAGGCGTCGAAGTCGTCGACTCCATGGTGCATGGAGGCCCGTATCCGGCCTCGACCAATTTTGGCGCAACCAGCGTCGGGACGATGTCGATTCGACGTTTCCTGCGCCCTGTGGCTTACCAGAACATGCCGGAAGACCTGCTGCCCGAGGACTTCCTCGCCTGATTCAGCTTGCCGTTCGCGCAATAAAAGGGGCTTTTCCACAAGGGAAAGCCCCTTTCCATTGCGAAAGGCGGCCCGTTATATACGTTTTGTATACTAGTTGTATTTTTGAATTGATTTGTGCTCTCCGACGCGGAATAGTGCGCGCGCCGTCACACCGGCTGACAACTCAGGGAGAGAACAATAATGAAGACCTCGATCCTCGCCTTCGGCCTCGTTGCCGCCACCGCTCTGACGAGCCCCGCTCATGCCGACAAGCTGGACGACATCATCGCTTCCGGAACGCTGCGTTGCGCCGTGGTGCTCGATTTCCCGCCGATGGGCTCGCGCGACGAGAACAACGAGCCGATCGGCTTCGACGTGGATTATTGCAACGATCTGGCCAAGGCGCTCGGCGTCACTGCCGAGATCGTCGAGACGCCGTTTCCCGAGCGTATCCCGGCGCTGATGTCCGGCCGTGTCGACGTCGGTGTCGCTTCCACCTCCGATACGCTTGAGCGTGCCAAGACCGTAGGCATGACCGTTCCCTACTTCGCCTTCGAAATGGCGGTAACCGCCAACGAGAAGTCCGGGATCAAGTCCTTCGAAGACATGAAGGGCAAGGTCGTCGGCGCCACCGCCGGCACCTATGAAGCCATCGCACTTGAAAACCAGGTCAAGGCCTGGGGCGAGGGCGAGTTCCGCCCCTATCAGACGCAGGCCGACGTCTTCCTGGCGCTGAGCCAGGGCCAGCTCGACGCCACCGTCTCCACTTCGACCGTCGCGCAGTCCAACGTCAAGGGCGGCAAGTTTCCCGGTATCTCCGTGGTCGACAAGGCGCCCTTCGATATCGATTACGTGGCCCTCTTCACCAATCGTGAGGAATACGGCTTCATCAATTACCTCAACCTGTTCGTTAATCAGCAGGTCCGCACCGGCCGCTATGCCGAACTCTACGAGAAGTGGGTCGGTGGCGAGGCTCCGTCGCTCGCGGTGAACGGCGTTTACCGCTGATCCGAGGATCGTCTGACGGTGCGGGGCAACCCGCACCGTCGCTGCATTCCGAGGGGTGAGACGGGAATGTTCAATTACACCTTCCATTGGAACCAGGCGCTGAGGGCACTGCCGCAGATGCTCGACGGCGCGGTGGTGACGCTGCAGGTCGCGGTGCTGTCGATGGTCATCGGCGTCGCCTGCGCAATCGCGCTCACGGTGTTCCGCCTGTCCGGCAGCCGTATCCTAGGCGGCATCGCCACGACCTGGGTCGAGGTCGCGCGGAACACGCCGGCGCTGTTCCAGATCTACATGGCCCATTTCGGCCTCGGCAATTTCGGCATTCACCTGAGCCCCTACACGGCACTCCTGGTCGGGATCGCTTTCAACAATGCCGGCTATCTGGCCGAGAATTTCCGTGGTGCGTTGAAGGCCATTCCGGACACGCAGGCCCGCGCCGGCCGGTCGCTCGGCATGACCTCCCTGCAGGCATTCCGACTGATCGTTCTGCCGCAGATGCTGCGCGTCGCTTTCCTGCCTGCGACCAACCAGATGGTCTGGGCGATCCTGATGACGTCGCTCGGCGTCACCGTCGGCATGAACACCGATCTCGCCGGAATCACGCAGGAGCTGAATGCCCGCTCCTTCCGAACCTTCGAATTCTTCGCGCTCGCCGCGGTGATCTATTACCTGATCGCCAAGGCCGTCACGCTCGCTGCCCGGGCTTTCGCCTGGCGCATGTTCCGTTACTGAGAGGTGAGAGATGTTTAATACTGCGCTCACCTGGAACGATCTCGCCTTCCTTGCGCAAGGCGCAGGGATGACGCTTGCGGTAACCGCCGTGGCCGTTACCGCCGGCACCCTGCTCGGCATTCTTTTTGGAGTGATACGATTCCAGCTCGGGCCCTACTGGGCCGCGCCGCTGACTTTGCTGCTCGACGTGTTCCGCTCGGTGCCGCTGCTGATCCAGCTCGTGCTCGGCAGTGCGTTTCAGTCCATCGTAAAGCTTGGCTGGGGTGCCTTCACCACCTCCGGCGTGGTGTTGTCGCTCTATACGGCGGCATTTTGTGCTGAGATCGTGCGCGGCGGCATTTCCTCCGTGCCGGTGACGACCCGCCGTGCGGCGCGCTCCCTCGGCATGACCTGGTGGCAGGATATGCGCTATATCGTGGCGCCGCTTGCAACCCGGGTATCGCTTCCGTCGTGGATCGGCCTGACGCTGGGCGTGATGAAGGATTCCGCTTTGGTGCTCTGGCTCGGTCTGGTCGAGCTTCTGCGCGCTTCGCAGATTCTCGTCACCCGGCTGCAGGAGCCGCTCTTCATCCTGCTGATCTGCGGCGCCATCTACTTCCTCCTCAGCTTCCCCGTCGCCCGGTTTGGCGGGTATCTCGAAAAACGGTGGTCCCCCAATGATTGAGATCGAAAACGTCCGTAAATCGTTCAGTTCGCTGGAGGTTCTCAAGGGCATCAACCTCACTGTCGACAAGGGCGAAGTGGTCACCATCATCGGCGGCTCCGGTTCTGGGAAATCGACACTGCTCACCTGCATCAACGGCCTGGAGCCGATCGACTCCGGCAGGATCCGGATCGACGGAACCGATGTCCACGCCAAGGGCACCGATCTCAACAAGCTGCGCCGCAAAGTGGGGATCGTGTTTCAGCAGTGGAACGCATTCCCGCATCTGACGGTGCTCGAAAACGTCATGCTCGCCCCGAGAAAGGTGCTTGGCCTGGCGAAGGACAAGGCCGAGGAGATCGCGGTAAAGCAGTTGACCCATGTGGGCTTGGCCGAGAAACTCAAGGTCTATCCGAACCGCATGTCGGGCGGCCAGCAGCAGCGCATGGCGATTGCCCGGGCGCTCGCCATGTCGCCGGAATATATGCTGTTCGACGAAGTGACCTCGGCTCTCGACCCGATGCTGGTCGGCGAGGTGCTCGACACGCTGAAGATGCTCGCGGAAGAGGGAATGACGATGATCTGCGTCACGCATGAAATGGCCTTCGCCCGCGATGTGTCGGATCGCGTGGCGTTTTTCCATCAGGGGGTCATGGCCGAGATCGGCACGCCTGACCAGATCTTCGCGATGCCGCAAAACGCCGAGACGCAAAAGTTTCTGGCGAGCGTGCGTTAGATGGCCGAACCGGACGTCATTGTTATCGGTGCCGGGGTCGTAGGCCTTTCGGCTGCAATTGCCGCCGTTGGCCGCGGCCTGTCCGTCACCGTGCTGGACCGCGAGGGTCCGGCGGCCGGGGCCTCCGCGGGCAATGCCGGGGCCTTCGCCTTCACCGATATATTGCCGCTCGCTTCGCCGGGCATCCTGAGAAAAGCGCCGAAATGGCTCCTGGATCCGCTTGGGCCCCTGACAGTGCCGCCCGCCTACGCGCTGAAGATCGCGCCATGGATGTTCCGCTTCTGGCGCGCGTGTCAGCCGGGACGCGTGGCGCATTCGACCGCGGCGCAGACAGCGCTGATGGACCTTTCGAAGGCGGAACTCGAACCCTTTCTCAAGGAAACCGGAACGGCGTCCATGCTGCGCAAGGAGGGCAACCTCCAGGTCTATGAGGGCGAGGCGGAATTCAAGGCCTCGCTTGCCGGGTGGAAGGCGCGGGAGGATCACGGTATCGAGTTCCATCATCTCGACGCTGCTGCGATGAGCGGGATCCAGCCGGGCCTTGCCGCCCGCTTCACCCATGGCACCTTCACACCCGGCTGGTACTCGATCGCCGATCCGAAGCTCTATACGCTTGCGCTGGCCGATCACTTCCGGACGATCGGCGGGAAAGTCCAGCGAGCGGAGGTTACGGCCCTGAGGCCGGTAGACGGCGGAGTGGACGTCCTGACCACCGACGGCGAGATTCAGCGGGCGGCACAGGTGGTGCTATCGGCCGGCGCTTTCTCGCACCGGATCGCCCGGACTATCGGCGAGAGCATTCCGCTCGAAACCGAACGCGGCTACAATACGACGCTCCCCGCCGGCGCTTTCGACCTGCGTACTCAGATCACCTTCGGGGGCCATGGTTTCGTGGTGACCCGGCTGTCGACCGGCATTCGCGTCGGTGGCGCGGTCGAACTCGGGGGGCTCGATCTACCGCCGAACTTCCACCGATCGGAAGCGATGCTGAAGAAAGCGCAGGGCTTCCTGCCGGGGCTGAAGCCGGAAGGCGGGGTACAGTGGATGGGCTTCCGCCCCTCGCTGCCCGACAGCCTGCCCGCGATCGGCCGCGCCGTCGCTACGCCTCGGGTTGTCTACGCTTTCGGCCACGGCCATCTCGGATTGACCCAATCGGCGGGCACCGCAAGGATCGTCGCCGATCTCCTGACCGGCCGGCAACCGGCCATCGACATTGCATCCTTTTCGCCGCAACGCTTCTGACAGAGGTTTCGATCATGGCCACCCACACCTTCTCCTGCATAGACGGCCACACCTGCGGAAATCCCGTCCGCCTCGTCTCTGGCGGGGGGCCGCGCCTGGAAGGCGCGAACATGCTGGAAAAGCGCGCGCATTTCCTCAAGGAATTCGACTGGATCCGCACCGGCCTCATGTTTGAGCCGCGCGGTCACGACATGATGTCGGGCTCCATTCTCTATCCGCCGACGCGGCCCGATTGCGACGTCGCGGTGCTCTTCATCGAGACCTCCGGCTGCCTGCCCATGTGCGGCCATGGTACCATCGGCACCATCACCATGGGGATCGAGAACGGCCTGATCACACCGCGTGAGCCCGGCAGGCTCTCCATCGATGCCCCCGCCGGCAAGGTGGACATCACCTACCGCCAGGAAGGCCGCTTCGTCGAGGAAGTGCGCCTCACCAATGTTCCCGGCTTCCTTTATGCCGAAGGGCTGACGGCCGAGGTCGAGGGCCTGGGCGAAATCGTGGTGGACGTTGCCTATGGCGGCAATTTCTACGCCATCGTCGAGCCGCAGAAAAACTTCCGCGACATGGCCGATCATACGGCGGGGGAACTGGTGGGCTGGAGCCCGAAGCTGCGTGCCGCGCTGAACGAAAAATACGAGTTCGTCCATCCCGAGCACCCGGAGATCCGGGGCTTGAGCCATATCCAGTGGACCGGAAAGCCGACGCAATCCGAGGCACACGCCCGCAACGCGGTGTTCTACGGCGAGAAGGCCATCGATCGCTCGCCCTGCGGAACGGGCACCTCGGCCCGCATGGCGCAGCTCGCCGCCAAGGGAAAGCTGAAGGTGGGCGACGAATTCGTTCACGAGTCGATCATCGGATCGCTCTTCAAGGGACGCGTCGAGGCGGCCGCGAAGGTCGCGGATCGCGATGCGATCATCCCATCGATTGCCGGCTGGGCAAGGATGACCGGCATCAACACCATTTTTATCGATGACCGCGACCCCTTCGCCCATGGCTTCGTCGTAAAATGAGCGCCCTCGAGCGCGCCCGCAGCATCCTTCAGGGTTCGGCCGAAGGTCCCGTCATCCATATGGCGGAGGCCCTGAGCTTCTGGGGCGGGGTCGATCCCGATACCGGCTGCGTGATCGACGTGCACCACCCGCAGCATGGCGTCTCGCTCACCGGTGCCATCCTGATGATGCCCTCGAGCCGCGGCTCCTGCACGGGTTCGGGCGTGCTGCTCGACCTCCTGCTGACCGGCCGCGGTCCCGCTGCCCTCGTATTTTCCCAACCGGAGGACGTGCTGACGCTCGGCGCGCTGGTCGCCTTCGAGATGTTCGGCAAGCCGCTGCCGGTGCTGCGCCTTGGACCGGAGGCTTTTGCGGCGCTTGCCGGAGCGAAGACGGCGCGGATCGGCAGCACGGCGATAGAGGCAGAGGGGCTGACACTCCCCGTCGTTCCACCGGCGACGGCGGCGCTCGGCCTTACCGAGGCCGATCGTTCCATGCTGGACGGGGAAGACGGGGTCGTGGTGCAACAGGCCATGCGCATCATAACGGCCATGGCGGCGCAGCAGGGGGCGCAAGGCCTTGTGGACGTGGTGCAGGCCCATATCGACGGCTGCATCTATGCGAGCCCCGCCAATCTGACCTTTGCCGAGAAGATGGCCGATATGGGAGCTAAGGTCCGGGTGCCGACGACGATGAATGCCATTTCGGTCGATCGCGATAATTGGCGGACGCAGGGCGTGCCGGAGTCGTTCGGAGGTCCCGCGGCGCGGCTCGCCGATGCCTATGTCCGCATGGGCTGCCGACCGACCTTCACCTGTTCCCCCTATCTGCTCGACAGCGCGCCGGTACCGGGCGAAGCGATCGCCTGGGCGGAATCCAATGCGGTGATCTTCGCCAACAGCGTTCTCGGTGCGCGAACGGCGAAGCATCCCGATTTCCTCGATCTCTGCATCGCGCTCACCGGGCGCGCGCCGCTCTCCGGCGTCTATCTCGACGCACATCGCAGGGCCCGGCGGGTCATCGACGTGGAACTGCCCGATGGTGTGGACGATGCCTTCTGGCCGCTGATCGGCTATCTTGCCGGGCGCGCGGCGCCCGACCGCATTCCACTCCTGTGCGGGCTTGCTCCGGCGCGGCCCTCGCGTGACGACCTCAAGGCGCTTTGTGCCGCCTTCGGCACCACTTCGGCAGCACCTATGCTGCATGTCGAAGGCGTGACGCCGGAAGCGGACGGTGCGGCAGCCGAGGGCGCCGACCGCCTGGCCATAAAGCGTGCCGAGATGATAGCGGCCTGGTCGGCCCTGAATGGGGGGCCGGAGGAGGTGGAACTGGTGGCCATCGGCAGCCCGCACGCCTCCCTTACCGAATGTCGGGCGCTCGCCGATGCGCTGGACGGCCGCAGACGGCACCCGGATGTCGCCGTGATCGTCACGGCGGGACACGAAGTTATCGCAAAGGCGCAACACGAAGGCACGCTGACGCGGCTCGAAGAAAGCGGCGTGCAGGTGCTGCCCGATCTCTGCTGGTGCTCCATTTCAGAGCCGGTTTTCCCCGCGCGTACCCGTGCCGTGATGACCAATTCCGGCAAATACGCCCATTATGGCCCCGGGCTGTCCGGCCGTGCGGTGCGTTTCGGCAGCCTTGCCGATTGCGTCGCGGTGGCCTTGACCGGGCGCGTTGCGCCGCGTTTGCCGGATTGGCTTTCATAGGGCGGATAATAAGCGGGTTTTCACCCGCAGCCGCGCTCGCTTATCGATTCGAGGAGTTTTCGATGCGTAGTACCAAGACCATTCATGTCATCTCCGCCCATGCCGAGGGAGAGGTGGGCGACGTGATCGTTGGCGGCGTCACGCCGCCGCCGGGCGATACGATCTGGGAACAGAGCCGCTGGATCGCGGGCGACCAGACCCTGCGCAATTTCGTCCTGAACGAGCCGCGCGGCGGCGTCTTCCGCCACGTCAATCTGCTGGTGCCGCCGAAGAACCCGGAGGCCGATGCGGCCTTCATCATCATGGAGCCGGAAGATACGCCACCCATGTCGGGATCGAATTCGATCTGCGTTTCCACCGTGCTGCTCGACAGCGGCATCCTTCCGATGAAGGAGCCGGTGACGGAGATCACGCTAGAGGCACCCGGCGGCCTCGTCCGTGTGCGTGCGGAGTGCCGCGACGGCAAGGCCGAGCGCATCTTCGTGCAGAACCTGCCGAGCTTTGCCGACCGGCTGGACGCGAAGCTGGAGGTCGAAGGTCTGGGTACGCTCACCGTAGACGCCGCCTATGGTGGCGACAGCTTCGTCGTCCTGGATGCTGCCGCGATGGGCTTCTCTCTGAAGCCCGACGAGGCGCATGACATCGCCCGGCTTGGCGTGAGGATCACCAACGCGGCCAACGCCCAGCTTGGCTTTCACCACCCTGAAAACCCCGACTGGCGGCATTTTTCCTTCTGCCTCTTCGCCGGTCCAGTCGAACGGACGGCGGAAGGTCTGCGGGCAGGCGCGGCGGTCGCGATCCAGCCTGGAAAGGTCGACCGTTCGCCGACCGGCACGGCGCTCTCGGCGCGCATGGCCGTCCTGCATGCGCGCGGCGAAATGGGGCTCTCGGACCGTCTGACGGCGGTATCCCTGATAGGGTCGACCTTCTCCGGCCGGATCCTGGGCACGACAGAGGTCGGCGGCCGCCCCGCGGTGCTGCCGGAAATCTCGGGGCGCGGCTGGATCACCGGCACCCATCAGCACATGCTAGACCCCTCGGACCCATGGCCGGAGGGCTATCGGCTGAGCGATACATGGGGTGCGCGCTGAGCGGACGGCTCTGCGGAAAATGTGCGCGTTTTGTCTCACACGCATTATGATGAATGCGGTTCAGGAGGGAGAATCGGATGAAGGCACGCATCAAATGGGTCGAAGGCAGGACCTTCGTCGGCGAATCCGGCAGCGGGCACAAGGTCGTGCTCGGCACGGCCACCGGCCCGGACGGCCCCACACCGGGGCCGAGCCCCATGGAAATGGTGCTGATCGGCACCGGCGGTTGCTCGGCTTTCGACGTGGTCCACATCCTCGAAAAGGGCCGCGAGGCAATCGAGGATTGCGTCGTCGAGTTGGACGCAGACCGCGCGGAGCAGGACCCGCGCGTTTTCACCCGCATTCACATGCATTTCATCGTCAAAGGCCGTGGCCTTGCCGCCAAGAAGGTCGAGCGCGCGGTTGCCCTGTCCATCGAAAAATACTGCTCGGCGTCGGCTATGCTCGCAAAGACGGCGACCATCACGCATGATTTCGAGGTCGTCGATACATCGATCATGGCGGGCTGAGAGGGCGCACCGGCCTCTCATCCGCCTGAACTCGATTGCACACGACGCGCTATATCCTGCAGAAATCTTTTCACCCCCATGTCGGCGTACCGAGACGCCGCTCGTCCTATTGTAGGCGCGGCATAGCCGCAGACGGGAGAATGCCTTGTTTTGACCCGGCAAGCCTGGCGTTGGGCTGAAAGATGCCACGCCGGATCGCCAGAGCGGAGACATGAAAATGATCAGTTCGCATTATCGCTGGGTGATCGTTGCTGCAGGCGGCCTGCTGGGGTGTATTGCAATCGGTGCCATGTTTTCCTTGCCGGTTTTCCTCGTCCCCATCTCGCGCGATACCGGATGGTCGGTGACCGGCATCTCGAGCGCCATGACCGTGGGTTTCCTTGCCATGGCGCTCGCAAGCATGGTCTGGGGTAGCGCCTCGGATCGCTGGGGGCCGCGCCCGGTCGTGCTCATCGGATCGGCGCTCCTTGCTTCCAGCCTGGCTCTTTCGAGTTTCGTGACCTCGCTCATCGCATTTCAGCTCATCTTCGGCGTTTTCGTCGGCGGTGCCTGCGCGGCGATATTCGCGCCGATGATGGCTTGCGTTACGGGCTGGTTCGATACGCATCGGAGCCTTGCCGTATCGCTGGTATCGGCCGGCATGGGGATGGCGCCCATGACCATGTCTCCGCTGGCCGGCTGGCTGATAACGATCTACGACTGGCGCACATCGCTGCAGATCATAGCCGCCATTGCCGCCGTCACGATGATTCCAGCCGCGATGCTGCTGCGTCGCCCGCCGGTCCTGGAAGATCCGAATGCCGGCCCTGCAAGCGAGGGACAACCGGACATGTCGCTTGGCCAGGCCTTGCGATCGCCGCAATTCGTCATCTTGCTGCTGACGAACTTCTTCTGCTGCGCCACCCATTCGGGCCCGATTTTCCACACCGTGAGCTATGCCGTGAGCTGCGGTATCCCGATGATGGCCGCGGTTTCCATCTACAGCCTCGAGGGGCTGGCGGGGATGGGCGGCCGTGTTGCCTTCGGCATCCTCGGAGACCGCTACGGCGCGAAGCGTATTCTCGTATCGGGTCTGCTGCTGCAGGCTTTCGGCGCGCTCGCCTATTTCTTCGTGCGCGACCTCGGCGCTTTTTATGCAGTGGCTGCCTTGTTCGGCTTTATCTATGCAGGCGTCATGCCGCTTTACGCGGTGATCGCCCGAGAAAACTTCCCGCTGCGTATGATGGGCACCGTAATCGGCGGCACGGCAATGGCCGGCAGCCTCGGCATGGCGATCGGCCCGGTTGCCGGAGGCGTGATCTACGATGTTTTCGCCAGCTACGGTTGGCTCTATATCGGCGCCTGGGGCATCGGCATCGGTGCTTTCCTGATCGCGCTGACCTTCAAGCCTTTCCCCAAACGACGGCCGGCAGCGGCGGCCGCTTGAACCGGCCAGAGGGAAACCGTGCCACGGATTTCCTCGTCCGCCTCGGCCGGACCGTCCCGGTCGCCGGTGTCATCGTGCATTCGGACGCTCGAGCTGCAGCGAAAGCTGCACGCCACCGCGCTTCAAGGGCGGGAGCGGCATGCCGACCTGAATTCGTCCGAAAGTCTGCCTGCGCCATTCCTGCTCGCGCTCCCGGCGACGTCGCGCTTGAGCGACCGCGGCCATGGCTCGTTCGATGACTTCCTCTGCATGCGTCATGAGAGAATCTCCAGAATGTTCACTGTATGTTCTCATTCCGATCGGCAAGAGTCAAGCTTCGCGCAGAACGCGTGCCGCCGCCTGTTCCTCCTCCTCGTCCGGCGGCTTCTGCGGCTCGTCGTCGGGGCCTTTGTCGGGTTGCGGCTCGTTCGGTGGCGGGTCTGGAATGCCGAGCGGAGGAACCGGATTCGGCGGAATTATCCCCGGCCCGGGGCCGGGGCCGATTGGGTCGGGTATCATTGAGGGTCTCCCTTCAACGAGGCTCAGGCGCGTCTGCGGCCGGTGGCGTGTAGACGACCGTTTCCGTTTCGCTTTCCAGCAGTGCTCCGCCAATCGCCAGGTAGGCGAAGATGGCGCAGATCGCCAGCAGTATGAGGCCTATCGGAAATGCGGCGGTGGCGCGCCTTTCGGGCATGTTGCTGTTGTCATGGGTCACCATGATGCTCTCCCGGACATTCCCGCCTTTTCTCCGAACAGCGGAAATGTTCTTGCTTCCGCAATCCCGGAGGGAAACCGCTACACAGACTTCCTGGAATTGCTCTGATAATGGGAGAACGAAACCGGCGTTAACCGGTTCCGGCTACGGGCCACGGAATGAAGGAATCAGTCTCTGTGCATGCCCGCGGCGCCGATGCGGGAGAGCATGTCCGCAAGCGCCGGCCCGTCGATCAACGGAATCGAAAGGGGGCGAAGTACTGCCGTAACGGCGCGAACGAGATCCGCGTTCGAACCGGAGGGCGTGCCGTCCGGAAGCCGGAGATTGTTCTCGAAACCGACGCGGACATGTCCGCCGGCGAGCGCCGCGGCGGTTACGCAGGCCGCTTCATGGCGGCCGAACGCGCATACACTCCAGTGGGCGAAAACGGGCATCTCCGGCGCCAGAAAGGTCAGCAGGTCACGAGGAAGGGACGTCTGTCCCGGCGTGTAGCGGCCAAGCACATAGAGCACCGGAATGTCGTCGCGGGAGAGCAGGCCCCGGCGGCGCATGTCGGCCAGACGTACCGCTTCCTCAGGACTGTAGAGAATGATCTGCGGCATGACCTCCTGCCGCGCCGCCCAGGACAGGAGATCGGCAAAAGCCGCCTCGTGCGCCTCGTCCGGCACCAGCTCCCTGAGCGCAAGCGAAGCGGCCTGGGGGCGAACCGACCTCACGACTGCAATCTGTTCGGCCGGCGAATAGATGCCCAGCGCCTCGCTGGTCATCTGGATCACCAACCGCTTGCCTACAGCCTTGCGGATCGCGGTTATGGCGGCACGATAGGCCTCCGCATCGAGAAGATGGCTTCCGTCCGCCTTACGCACATGCACATGAATCATCGCGGCGCCGGCTTCCAGGCAGTCGCGCGCAGTCCGCGCAAGCTCCTCCGGTGTCAGCGGAATGGCGGGATGATCGGCCTTCGTCCGGCGCCCCCCGTTGGGCGCGACCGTGATCGAGACCCCTTGCAAAGCGTCGACGGACATCGCATACCCCGAGGATTTGATTTAGATGATTCATAATCTTGCATACTGAAACATATGTTGCAATCGCCATGTCGCGTTGTAGAATGAGGCATGGACAAGGGACCGCTCAGCGACAGGATCATCACCGCCTTTGACGGCCTTTCCACGCAGTTGCAGACGGCGGCGCGCTATGTCGTCGACCATCCCCGCGAGGTGGCTCTTCTCTCCATGCGCGAACAGGCGCGCCGGGCGGGGGTGCAGCCCGCGTCGATGACGCGCCTTGCCAAACATCTCGGCTTCGACGGCTATGACGAACTCCGTGACCGCTATGCCGAAGCCCTCCGGGAGGGCGACAGCGGCTTCGCCGAAAGGGCCGGCGAGCAGGCACGGAGCCAAAAGCTCAAGGGTGATCATGCGCTTGCGGCCGATATGCTGGGCTCGATCGGAAAGCAGATTTCACGGCTTTCGGAGCCGGCGTCGCTCGACCGTATCGTGGAGGCTGCAACGCGGCTTGCGGGAGCCCGGCGGGTCTACTGCCTCGGGTTACGCTCCAGCCATGCGGTCGCCTGGCAGGTCCACTATATTCTCTCGCTGGTCGGAGAAAAGTCGGTGATCCTCGACGGCATCGCCGGAACCGGCGCAGATGCCATCGGGCGTGCGGGGGCCGCAGACGTTCTGCTCGTTGCCAGCGTTCTGCCCTATACACGGGCGACGATCGAACTTGCCGAATACGCCCGGGCCAGCGGCGTTCCCATCGTCGCAGTGACGGACAGCGAAGTGGCCCCGCTTGCGCAGATCGCCGAAGCGATAATCATCGTGCCGACCGAAAGCCCCTCCTTCCTGCACGCCATGACGCCTGCCTTCGCGATCGCCGAAGTGCTCGGCGCCCTCGTCGCCGGGCGGGGCGGCGAAGCGGCGCTCCAAGCGCTGAAACGCTTCGACGGGCAACTGGCCGCACTCGATACCCACCTCCAAACCCGCAACTCCAAGAGAGCGTCATGACCCATCTTCTACACCGTGCCATTCATGCGAAGCTGCCCGTCGCCGTCCGTGGCGAAGGCGTCCGGCTCTTCGACGCCGAAGGCAGGGCCTATATCGATGCGTCCGGCGGAGCGGCCGTCTCCTGCCTCGGCCACGCCCATCCCGATGTGCTTGCAGCGCTCCATGCGCAGCTCGACCGCATGGCCTATGCGCATACCGGCTTCTTTACCACGGAGGCCGCGGAACGGCTTGCCGACCGGCTCGTCGCCGATGCGCCCGATGGGCTCGATCATGTCTATCTGGTGAGCGGCGGATCGGAAGCCATCGAAGCGGCATTGAAGATGGCGCGGCAGTATTTCGTGGAGAAGGGCGAGCCGCAGCGCCGGCATATCATTGCCCGACGTCAGAGCTATCACGGCAATACTCTTGGCGCATTGGCCGCCGGGGGCAACGAATGGCGGCGTGCTCAATTCCGGCCGCTGCTCGTCGAAACCCACCATATCGATCCGTGCTTTGCCTACAGGCTGCAGCAAAGCGGCGAAAGCGACGCGGATTATGCCGCGCGTGCGGCGGGACAGCTGGAAGCGAAGATCCTGGAGCTCGGTGCCGATCAGGTGATCGCGTTCGTCGCCGAAACCGTCGTGGGCGCGACCGCAGGAGCAGTGCCGCCGGTCGCCGACTATCTGAAGCGCGTCCGGGCGATCTGCGACAAATACGGCGTCCTGCTGATCCTTGACGAGGTCATGTGCGGCATGGGGCGCACCGGCACGCTGCATGCCTGCGAGCAGGACGGCGTCGTTCCGGATCTCATGACCATCGCCAAGGGCCTCGGCGGCGGTTATCAGCCGGTCGGCGCTGTGTTGCTGTCGTCCGCAATTTTCCAGGCTTTCGCCGAAGGATCCGGCTTCTTCCAGCATGGGCACACCTATATGGCGCATCCGATGGCTGCGGCGGCAGGCCTCGCCGTCCAGGAGATCATCCGCCGGGACGGGTTGCTCCAGAACGTCGTCACGATGGGCGACTATCTTGAGACATGCCTCGTCGAGCGGCTCGGCAACCACCACCATGTCGGCGACATCCGAGGCCGAGGTCTCTTCCGTGCCATCGAGCTTGTCGCCGACAGGGCGGTGAAATTTCCATTCGACCCCGGACTGAAGCTCAATGGACGGATCAAGAAGGAAGCCATGGCACGAGGTCTGATGGTTTATCCGATGGGCGGCACGATCGACGGGCAGCGGGGGGACCACGTTCTCCTGGCCCCGCCCTTTATCCTTACCCGTGAAGATGTCGACCAGATCGTCGAGCGCCTCGGCGATGCCGTGGATGCAGCCATAGCCTCACTCTCACGAGCCGCCGGTTAGAGCGGGATGAAGTGCGCGCGTTCCGGCCTCGGCCCGGTCTGTCTCCGGGCGATTGAAGGCGTGATCTCACGCCTTCAGGTGGGGTTCGCCCAGCGTATGCATCAGGCGGTTCGCCCAGCCGAAAATCGCGATCGAATGGATCAGGTCGAGGATCTCCAGATCGTCGAGGCCGATTTCGCGAAGATGGTAGAACTGGTAGACGCCGACATTGTCCGGATGCGCGGTCAGGTCGGCGCCGAAATTGAACAGTGCCTGCTCGAAATCCGGCAGATCCGCGTCTAGTCCGCGCCTGTAGATCTCGTCGACCACTTCCGGGCGCTTTTCGAGCTGGATATAGCGGTTGGCATGCACCGAGGCGCAGTAGATGCAGCGGTTGACGAAGGAGGCCGCCAGGGCGCCAATTTCGCGGCCCCCACGCGACAGGCCGCCTTCGCTGTACATGATGTCGTTGAAAAGCGGCGTGCGCTCGGCGAGCATCTCCGCTTCATTGGCCAGCACCAGGACATAATTCGAAACCTTGGTGTTGGAGGGTGTCACCTTCAGGGCTTCGAGCTGTTCGGTCGTTGCCTCGTCGAGCTTCACGGGCCTGACATAGGGTTGCCAGTCGAGCGGTTCGAGGGTGAATTCGTGTACGGCCTCCGACATGTCAGTTGTCCCTCAGCATTTTAACACCGGCCACGACCAGCACCTGATAGTTCACGAAGGCGATGAGACCTGCGAGGGTCACGATATCGCGGTCGTCGAGCCCGACGGCGTAGAGCGCTTCGATGTTCGCGCGCGTCGCTTCCCTGGGCTTGAGCGTCACCAGGTCCACATGTGCAAGGATCGTTGCGAGCCGTTCGTCGCCCTCGGGTACTACACCCGGATCGGCAATCGCCTGGAGGCCGGGTGTCGATCCCCTCTCTTCCAGCAGCTCCTTGTAGTGCGCCTGGAGCTCAGCCGATCTCCAAAGGCCAGCCATGCGCGCCGCCAGGGCCGCCCGCATGGCAAAAGAAAAGTTTCCCGGATCCGAGGGGGTAAAGGCGGCTTCATAGCTCGTCTGCGTGAAATGCTTGAGCTTGGCGCGCCGCTCGCGCAGCGCATGAACGGGCGAGGACGAATCCAGGCCGAGAACTGCGTCGATCACATCGACTTTCGTGGAAACGGTCATGGCAATCCTTCCGTTTGGCAATACTCGACGAAAAAATCAGGCGGTTCGGTGCGTGGGCTGCGGGGCATCAGCATCCGTCCACTCCGAACCATCGAGTTCCGGCTTTTCGTAGGCGAGCAGCGCTTCCCAGTGGTAATCGACGTCGCGGATGAAGAGCGAGGCGGCGATCCCGCGCGCAAGCCAGAGCGCGCCCTCGCTGATCGCCGGAATATCGCCGCTCACCTTGCCGATGCTGATCGAGGCGCCGTAGTTGAAGCAGTGAATGTCCTTGAGCCAGGGCGCGGTGCCGGGCTCCTTCTCCGTGAAGGAGAAATCGTCATCGAGCCAGGGGAAGCGTCCGAGGCCGGCATTCTCCTCGCCCGCCGGGGGCGTGTAGCGGTCTTCCCAGCAGGCGATCCTGTCCTGATAGGGCGCGAGCTCATCGCGGCTGAGCGGGTCGACCGTGAAGCCGGTTCCGAGGATGACGAAGTCGGTCCGGAAGACGCGGCCCTTGGTCGTGGTGAGCACCACCTCGCCGCCTTCCTCGCGCATCGAACGGATCGAGCAGTCGAAATGAAAGAAAGCGTTGGGGTGGCGGCTGACGCGCAGGGTCGAATTGTGGGGAGCCGGCGTCTGCTGCTTTACCGAATAGTCCATGATCCGCCAGCGCCACTCCGGGTCGATCCTGGCGAAGCCGGCTGTCACCCCGTATGACCCGATGCCCATCAGCTTGTTGATAGTCGGCATCTCCTTGCGGCGCGCGAGCAGGCGTACCTCGCCTGCACCGGACTCAAGCGCTTCGGCCGCGTTGTCGACGGCGGAAGCGCCGACGCCGATGACGACGACGCGTTTGCCCTTGAGCGCGTCGAAATCGATGGGGTCGGCGGAATGCGCCCAGGACGTGTGGCGTTTCATGCCCTTGACGAAATCCGGAATGACCGGCTCGCCCAGGCCCTCGCGGCCGGTCGCCATGACCAGCTTGCGGGTGATGATGGAAGGCTGGTTGCCGCCGGCGATCTCCAATTCGACGAGCCCGTCATCGCGTGGGCGGATACGGGTGACATCCGTGTCGTTCTCGACGGGAATGGAAAGGACCTCGCGGTACCAGTTCAGGTAATCCATCCACATCGGTCGGGGAATGCGGAACAGCGTTTCCCACGCCGCTTCGCCATGGAGCGCCGTATACCAGGCCCGGAAGGTGAGCGAGGCGATGCCGAGCGCGGGACCAAGGAGGTTCTTCGGCGAGCGCAGGGTTTCCATGCGGGCAAAGGTGACCCAGGGGCCTTCCTGGCCCTTTCGGGCCCGGTCGACAATCCGGAGGTTGGCAATGCCGGCGCGGGTCAGGGCCAGCCATGCGACCATACCGCACATTCCGCCGCCGATAATGACGACGTCGCTTACGGGCTGGCCATCAGCCATCGTGACCGGCTTCGACCAGTTGGCGGCAGGATAATTCAGATAGTCGAGGTCCTGTTTGACCCTCGCATTCAGTTCCGCGAGCCGCACGTTCCGTTCGTTCGCCATAATAGTCTTTGCTCCAGAAATTCCGTTTTGGGGCCGCCTTCGCCGCCGCCCCTCAAAATGATCCGCTCTAATCAGGTGTCAGTCGGCCAGAACCACCGCATCACGCTCGCGCCAGCCCACCCAAATCTCGTCCGTCCCGATGTGCGACAGCGCCACGGGGTCGAGCTGCAGGTGGAGCTGCGCTCCGTTTTCGAGATCGACGGTGAGCGCGGTATGGGCGCCCTTGAAGACGCGCTGGACGATACGGCCTTTCAAGGCGAATCGGTCCTGCGGCTGCTCCGCCAGGCAGTAGAGTGCCTCTGGACGCAGCGCGACGGTCGTCGGGCTATCCTTGGCAGGCTGCGTTCCGTTGACATCGGCGCGGATAGCGGTTCCGTTCCAGTCGATCGTTGCGACCGTACCATCTACCGAGAGTGCCTTGCCTTCGAGGAAATTGCTCTGGCCGATGAAATTGGCGACGAAGCGGCTGCGTGGCCGCGAGTAGAGCTCGTTGGGGTCCCCCATCTGCTCGATCCGGCCTTTATTCATCACCACGATGACGTCGGACATGGTCAGCGCTTCCTCCTGATCATGAGTCACGAAGATGAAGGTCTTGCCGGTGGTTCGCTGAATGGTCTTCAGTTCGATCTGCATCTGCTGGCGCAGCTTGGCGTCGAGCGCCGACAGGGGTTCGTCTAGCAGAAGCACGTTCGGGTCGGGAGCAAGAGCGCGCATCAGAGCAACACGCTGCCTTTGACCGCCCGAAAGCTGGTCGGGCATGCGGCCGGCGAAATCCTCGAGCTTGACGAGGGCGAGCAGTTCCATCGTCCGCTTGTGGATGGCGTCGGAAGACAGTCCCTTCAGTTCCAGTCCGAAGGCGATGTTGCGGCCGACATTGAGATGCGGAAAGAGAGCATAGTCCTGGAAGACGATGTTGACGTTGCGCCTGTTCGGCGGCAGATGCGAGATTGCCTTGCCCTCGAGATAGATCTCGCCTGAGGAGGGCTGCTCGAAACCGCCGAGCATCCTGAGCGTGGTCGACTTACCGCACCCGGAAGGGCCGAGCAGCGTCACGAACTGGCCGGGTTCTATGGCGAGGTTCAGCCCATCGACCGCGGGCAGGGCGCCATAATATTTGTTGACGTTTTCGAATTGGACCACAGGCTGCATCGTCAGTTCCTTGAACGGCGGGTGAGGCGCTCGGCATAGAGGCCGACAGCGGCGGTCACGATCAGCACGATCGTTGCCATGGCATTGATTTCCGGCGACATGCCGCCCTGTACCTTTGCGAAGATGAGCATAGGCAGCGTGGGCTTGTAGCCGCCGAGAAAGAAGGTACGGACGAAATCGTCTATGCTGGTGAGCACACAGAAGATCATGCCGCCGAGGAGCGCCGGCATCAGGTAGGGGATCGTGACCCTGAGAAAGGCCACGAAGGGATCGGCACCGAGGTCGCGAGCGGCGTCGACCAGATTGGCCGGCATGGACCGCAGTCGCGTGAGCACCATGATGACCACGAAAGGCACCGCGTGGACGGAATGCGACAGGATGATCGCCGTCGTGCCGGTCGGGATGTCAACGGTGCGGATGAAGATCCGCATGGAGATGGCGTTGATGAGGCCAGGAACGACTGCGGGCAGGCATGCGAGCGCGAAGATGATCGCCTTGCCCCATATGCCTTCTGTCGTGACCAGAAGCGCAATCCAGACGCCTATGACGGTTGCCGCAGCGGTCGTGGCCAGCGCGATCCCGATCGAATAGAGCGAGGCCTCGATGAACTGCTTGTCCTGAAGCACCTGGGCATACCAGTTGAGCGTCCAGTCCGTGATCGGAAAGGCGATGAAGCTCGCATCCTTGAAGCTCATGGCGGTCATCAGCGCCAAAGGTAGCAGGAGATAGACCGCAAACAGCCAGTAGGCAGCGCCGAGCGCGGTCTTGGGGAGATCGGCGAAATAGGGTCGCATCATTACCTCCTCACATCAGCCGGACGGACCGGCCGCCGATCACCCGCATGAACAGGCCGACGGTGGTTAGCGAAACCGCGAGCAGCAGCATGGAGAAGGCGGCGCCTTCGGGCCATTTGTCGTTCGAGGAGTGAAAGAGGGTCGCGATCACCTCGGGGAAAATGACGGTATTCGGGCCGCCAAGCAGGAGCGGTGCCGCAAAAACGCCGACCGAGGTCAGGTATACGAGACTGCAGCCAGAGACGATGCCGTCCTTCGACAGCGGCAGGATCACGCGGCGGAAGCGCTGAAAGGGGCTGGCCCCGAGGTCGGCCGCCGCGTGAACGAGCTGCGTCGGTATCTTCTCGATCGCCGAATAGAGCGGCAGCAGCATATAGAGTGCCAGCAGATAGATGACGCCGAAGCTCAGAGAGAAGGAGGTGTAGAGCATCGGGATGGGCCGATCGATGAAGCCGAGTTCGCGCAGCGCGACGTTGACCGCGCCGCGATTGGCCAGGAGCATGATGACCGAAAAGGTGCGGATGAGCTCTCCCGCCCAGAACGGAATCAAGAGAAGCAGCAGGGCACGCACACGGTTCTTCGGCTGGACGATCTTCGCGACATAATATGCGACCGGATAGACGACCACCAGCGTCGAGAGCGTGACGACTGCCGCGAAGACGAGGCTGCGGAGGAAGGGCACGAAGTATAGCTGGTCGGAGAAGAACAGCTTGTAATTGGCCAGCGTGTAGGCGGAGCCTCCATCCGGCGATGGCGGATAGTCTGCCATGAAGCTGATCCGCCCCATCTGGAAGATTGGGCCGATGTGCAGCGCTGCGATCCAGAAGAGGGGGACGCCGGCAAGCAGCGCCAGGCGAACAGGGCGGCTGTCGGCAAGCCGGCCGATGGTATGGCGATAGAGACCCGAACCGACGGTCTTGCCGATCCAGCCGGCATATCGGGGCACCCGCAGGGGTTCGGCGGTTCGGGTGCGTATTGTCGTCGTATCTACCATTGTGGTTCCAGGCTCAAAAGAAGCTCCTTTTCACGGCCGTCGCCTGCCGCATGTCTTTGTTCCTGCATCGGATTCGACGCAAGGAAACATGCAGTGGCGCCGGCCGTGTCCTTCGGGTCCGAGACGATGGGTCAGGCTGCCTTGATCTCGGCGACTGCCTTGTCGACCATCTCGTTTTTCATGTCGCGGTTGACGGAGCTGAAGAACTGGATGCGCTCGGTCTGTTCCTGCGGCAGGGCCATGGCAGCACGCTCCTTGTCGTTCAGCACCTTGTCCACGCCGCCGAATGCGGAGGCGAAGCCCGACTGACGGCTCATCGCTGCCCCGATTTCCGGAGAGGAGAGGATGGCGTCGAGGAATGTATAAGCCGCATCCGTATTCGGTCCGTTCTTCACCACGTTGAAGGAGTAGAGGAAGCCATAGGTCCCCTCCTTCGGAACCGATATCTCGATCGGATGTCCGTCCATGATCAGCTTTGCCGCGGGGCCGGACCAGCTGTGGGCGACATAGATGTCCTCGTTGACGAACATCTGCTGCACCTCGGAGCCGGCGTCGTAGTACTTGCGGACCATGTCCTTGTTCTGGATCAGGTAGTCGCGTGCCTTGTTGGTTGCGGCCTGCGCCTCCTCCGGCTTGCCTTCATATGTGACGAAGTCGCCGTCATTACCCTGATAGCGCATGGTGATCTGGAGGAAATCGGAAATGATATAAGACGTCAGGCCCTTGTATTCCTTGTCGAACATGATGGCCCAGCTGTCGGAGGCCTTGGTATAGTCCGTATTGCGGGCAAGGCCTTCGAAACCGGCAAGCAGCGGCACCCCGTAGACCGAACCGTCGACGGTCAGCTGCGGTGCGCCCTTGTATGCGGGAGCGAGATTGCCCCAGTTCTTCAGCCGGCCGGTGTCGAGCGGCGAAAGCAGGTTGGAGCCGATGAACTGCGACAGGCGGTGACCGGTGACCGTGACGATGTCCGATGAAGGCGTCGCGCCTTCGGCGGAGAGCACGTTATACTGCTTGCCCTGGTCGTCGGTGAGGCGAATGCGCACTTCGATCCCCGTCTCCTTCTGGAACGCGTCGATGAAGGACTGCGGAACGAACTTGTCATAGGTGGTGATGTTCACGACCTTGGACTGGGCGAATGCCGGGCGGATGATCGCCGGCGCTGCCAGTACGCCGGTCCCGGCAGCCAGAAGCTTCAGCGTGGAACGGCGGCTTGCGATGAAGTCTTTCATGTCATTCTCCTCTTTTGGTTCTGCGTTTTGTTGTTATGCAACGGATAGTCGCGCCAGCGCGCGTCTCGATCTGTCTGGTCTTCTCCCAACATCATTTCAGCAGCGCGATTGGCGTGGCGCGGGTCGTGAGCTGTAAATCCCGGTATACAGGCTGAAGAGACCCGGATGATCGCCTGAATCAGTTCGCGCGAGCTGTCGGACAACGGGCGTGCAGCGGCGGAAAGGATCGCCCAAAGGAAGGGGATGTCGACGTCGAGCGGCCGGATCGTGACGTCGGTCAGCTTCAAGCCATAGGCCGTCGCGGGCTCGACGATCGCAACGCCGAGCCCCGTCGACGCAATCCTTACCGCATTGACCGAAACGCTGGTCGCGATGATCCTGGCCGGGCGGATGTTGGCCGCCTCCAGAGCCTTGTCTACGCGGCTTCGCAGCCGGAACGGATTGGCCATCGTAATGATATTGCGTCCGGCAAGGTCGGCGATCGAAATCACCTCGCGGGCAGTGAGGGGGTCGTCCGGCGCCACCGCGGCGACGCAAGGTGCCTGAAATACACCGTGTACCTCCAGCCCTGGCTGGTCGGCCGGCAGCGACGTGACGCAGAAATCCGCCGTGCGGGCCAGAACAGATTGAACCGCTGCCTCTGCCGGCAGGCTGCGCAGATGGACCTTTCGCGGCAAGAGCCTTTCCGGCAACGCCGCCAGCGCCATGGGGATGATGCCGCTCGCGAAAGCCGCGATCGCTACGATCTCGATCGGCTGCGGCTCCTTTTCGGCGATCGTCCTTGCCCGCTCCCGCAAATGGCCGATGCCGCTGAGGAAGCGTTCGGCTTCCGCGTGGAATGCTATCCCTTTTTCGCTGGGAGCGATCTTCGGGCCGTTGCGATCGAAGAGCGCGAATCCGACGGAAGTCTCAAGATCCTGGATGAGGCGCGTGACCTGGGACTGGGAACGATCGAGCAGCCGGGCGGCGCCAGTGATGCTGCCTGCCGACATCACTGCAAGAAACGCCTCGAGCTCCCGTATCTCCATGATGATCATGCGCCCATTGCATCATAACTCTGTCATACTGCATAAAACGTATCTTGAGCGCCAGTGACAAAGGACAATTTTTCTTTTCGGTGATAGGCATTGAAAAATATGTGGTTTGAGGCGCCCGGATTCTGGCCCGATGGACGAAAGGAAGAACGACAACGATGCGTATTGGTATTCTCGGCGCCGGGGCGATCGCCTTCGGCATGGCGGCTTTCCTCGCGGAAGCGGGTCATCACCCGGTCCTTTGGTCTCCCTCGGGTGCGCGCACGCGTAAACTGGCCGAGGGAGAGCCGCTGACCGCGACGGGCGCCGTCGAGTTTTCCGGCCCGGTTGCGATAGCTCGCGATGGCCGCGAGGCGGTCGCCGATGTCGATGCGGTCGTCATTGCTCTGCCGGCGAACGGCCATCGAATGGCATTCGATGCGGCGCTGCCGCACCTGAAGCCGGGCCAGCCCGTCATCGTCAGTTCGCACAGCTCATTCGGCGCGCTTTATCTCTCAAAGAGGCTCGCCGAGCGCGGCGTTTCGCTGCCGATCATCGTCTGGGGTACAACGCTTCTGACCGGCCGCCAGCAGCCGGATGGCGTAAGCGTATCCGTCAACACGGTCCGTCAGAAGGTCGATGTCGCCACCCTGCCGAAAGCTGCTGCGGCCGAGGGCAAGGCGCTCTGCAGCGAGCTTTTCGGCGACCGATTCGTCGAGCGCGACGGGCTTCTGGCGATCGCGCTTTCCAATCTCAACCCGCAAAACCATCTTGGCATCGCGCTACTCAACCTGACGCGGATGGAGAAGGGCGAGAAATGGGGGCAGGGCGAGCACGTGACCCCGGCCGTCGGGCAGCTGATCGAAGCGCTCGACGCGGAGCGGCTCAAAATCGCCGAAAGCTTCGGACTGTCGGTACGGACCGTGCGCGAGCACTTCTCCTTGTCCTTCCATGTGCCGATCGGTTCGGTCTCGGAGATGAACCAGCAGATGCACCTCGAAGGCCGGGGCGGCTTCGGCCCGGCTACGGCCGACAGCCGATACATCTATGAGGACGTGCCTTTCGGGCTCGTTCCTACCAGTCTGCTCGGGCGGATCGCCGGCCATCCGGCAATTCTCCATGAGGCGGGAACGAGCCTGTTTTCGGCCGCGATGAGCCGCGACCTTGCCGCCGACAACAATCTGTTGCCGGATCTGGCGCTCGAAAGACTGTCTCCCGGCGCGCTCAGGGAACTTTGCGACCGCGGCTTCACGGCCTGACCGCAAGAGTCCTGCTCCGTCTACCGCACGATCAGAAACGCTCCGCTGGCCAGCGCGAAGATAAGCACGCCCAAGCGCAGGCCGCGGCCGCGAATATGGTCGTGCGTCAGGCGTGACAGGGCGCTTCCGAGGAGGACCGCCGGTGCGAGGTAGAGAGCGGCCAGAAGCTGGTCCGCTCCGATGCGGCCGGCAATGGCGAGTATGACCAGCGACATGATTTCCCCCACGAAGAAACACACCGCCACGGTCGCCCGGAGTATCGGGCCCTTGGCGTGCTGGTAGAGGAGAGCGAGCGGTGGCCCGCCGATGCCGGTCGCCGTTTCGGTTACGCCGGTGAACAAGCCGACACCGAGCGCGCTCGGTCGACCGGGCGCAAAGGGGGGGGCGAAAAGCGCTGCGGCGGCGGCAATGACCGTAAACCAGCCGACGGCAAGGTCGAGCTGCTGGCTCGACAAGGCGGCGAGCAGCCACACGCCGGCAAAGGTGCCGGCGAACCTGCCGAGGCTGATCCATTTCGCGCCGGACCAATCGACGGCCGACCGCTCGCGCCAGGCGACGTGGAGATTGAGAGGCAGCATCAAGAGAAGCAGCGTCACCGGCAGGAGATCGGGCTGCAGGATGCCGACGACCGGCGCCACGATGAGCGCGAAGCCGATGCCGAGAGCACCCTGGATAAATGCCGAGACCAATGTGACCGCGCTCAAAATCGCAAAAAGGCTGAGTGTCATGCGAAATGCCCCAGCGCCCGGTGCTCCGCCGATGGCTTGTGTACGCGCTGGATCGGCGCCCTTGCTATGGCATCGGCCGTGACCTCGCGCACCTCGGCAAGAAGCGCGCGTGCATCCCATTGGACCGGCCAGCCTTGCCAGAGGCGAAGCATTCCGGCGGTGAAGACGGCGTCGATCTGGTCGCGGTTGCCGTAGCGCACGAGTTCCCACATGAGATCGTGGGAGGGCGTGAATTCGGGACGGTCGAGATCCACCAGGAGGAAATCGGCCGCAAGCCCCTCGCGGATCGCGCCGGTCACGCAGCCAAGACCTGCGGCATCCGCCGCCTGGGCTGTTGCCCGGTCGATCCAGAGCCAGCCGCCTCCACAGGAAGAGTCGCCCGTCGCAAGCCCGAAGCCGGCGCGCTGCAGGCCCTCGGCGGCATCCATGAGGCGGAAACCGTCTGCGCGGGTGCCGTCGGTTCCCAGTCCGAAGCGGATCCCGAGTGCGGCCATTTGCAGCGCGGGTGCGATGGCATTGCCTTTCCACAAGCTCGCCACCGGATTGTATGCGACCGCCGTATCGCTGTGGCGCAACAGGTTCAGTTCGTGCGGTGTCACCAGCGTGGAATGGGCGATCAGCACATGCGGGCCGAGTGCGCCGAGATGAGCGAGATGCTCCAGCGGACGGCGGCCGTTTGCAACCAGCGAGCGCTCGACTGCGACGAGGTGTTCGTTGACATGGGTCTGGAATATGACACCCGCTTCCCGCGCCATGCTGGAGACGTCAGCCAGCATGTGGTCGCTGGCCGCCTCGGGAATGGAAATGGCGAGTGAGGGATGTACGAGCGAATCGCCCTCGAATGCGGCCAGATGTCCGGCCGCATTCCTGAGGATCGTCGTGCGGTCGGGGACCACCGCGGCTCCGCCGAGATCGTTGCAGATAAGTCCTATGACGCTACGCAAGCCGGTTTCACGCGCCGCCCGTATCAGCGCGTCCATGTGGCCCGCGGAACGCGTGCCCGCATCGACTGCGGCGGTAAAGCCGCCGCGCAGGCATTCAAGCGCCGCCAGCTTTGCCGAAAGATAGACCATCCGTTCATCCAGACTGCCTTCGAGCGGCACCCAGATACGGCGAAAGATCTCGGACGGCTCGCCGAAGACGAGCGACTTCCCCAGGGACTGGGTCAGATGGGTATGGGTGTCGATGAAGCCTGGCATCACAAGATGATGCGGCAACTCTATCGGCCTCAGGTCGGGATTCCGGCTGCCGACAAGTCCTGCGGCACCGATTTCCGAGAAGCGCCCCTTGCGGACCACTATCCCGATTCCGGATCGAGGGCCTTCCGGCAAGAGGACCTTGCCGGGGTGAAGCAGGAAATCACCGTTGCCCAGAAACCTGTCGCGCAAATCCGTCACTTCTGCATTCCCTTAAATTTCAGCCTCGACGCCGGCGGCGGCCTTTTGAGCCGAGCCGGAGGGCATGTGTTGGAAGAAAGCGTTGACGATCACGGCCGTGATCGTGCCGGCGGCAAGGCCATTGGCGAGGATCATCTGGCTCCACTGCGGAAACTGGCTGTAGACGCCAGGAACAAGGATAGGCAGCAGGCCCATGGATAGTGCCGCCGCCAGTGTGAACATCGGGCCATGCTCGCGCAGGTCCACGCGACGCAGGAGATCGATCCCGATGACGCCGATGATCGAGAACACGATCACCGCGGTTCCGCCGACGACAGGGCCGGGCAGGGCATTGGCCAGCCGACCGACCGGCGCAAGCAGGGCAATGAGGACCAGGATCACGCCAGCCATTGCGGTGACGTAACGCGACTTCACGTTGGTCGCCCGGACAATGCCGACGTTTTCGCCGCTGGTGATGATCAGCGATGTTCCGAACAGGCCGCCCACAAGCGAGGCGACGGCATCGCCGCGGATGGTCGCTGGCACGATTGCGTGCGCATCGCCGCGACGCCCGACGATCTCGGCAGTGGCGATGGTCTGGCCCGTCGCTTCGGCCATCGATATGATGGAAAACACGATGAGCGGGAGGGCGGCAAAGATGTCGAACTTCGGCATCCCGAACGGAAGAAGCGCGGGCACGGCAATGACCGGTCCGTCGAAGATGCCGGAGAGGTCCATATAGCCGGCTCCAAAGGCGATCATCGAACCTGCTATGAGCCCGAGCATCACCGAAATCCGCTGAAACGTGCCTGTAAAAATCCTGGCGAAGATCACCGTCAGGGCGATCGTCGCAAGGGCAAGCCCGACATTCATCGGATCGGCAAAACCCTCGCTCCCCTGTTTCCCGGTGATCGTACCGCCGTAGATGCGAACGAGGTTCACCGACACGAGCAGGAGCATTGTGCCGACCACGATGGGCGGAAAATAGCGCAGCAGCCGCCGGAATACCGGCAGCGCCAGGAAATAGAAGCCGGCCGTGAGGATCACCGCGCCGACTGCCGTCTGTATGTCGGTTTGCTGGGCGATAGCGAGAAAGATCGCAATCGGCGCCCCGCCCGGCACCATGATAAAGGGCAGTCGCGCACCGAAACCCGCCGGGCCGAAGCTCTGCAGGATTGTCCCCAAACCACAGATCAGAAATGTCGCGCTGATCAGCGATACCGTAAGCGCATCGGAAAACCCGAGCGCCTTGCTTACGAGAAACACGGCGGTTATCGGTGACGCCGCCATTACCAGCACATGCTGCAGACCGAACAGGATCAGGCTGCGTGGTGGCAGCGCTTGGTCTGTCGGGTCGATAGAATCGATTTTTTTCCCGGTCATTTGATTGATCTCCTCCACGCCAGCCTCTCTCCCGCCGGCTATGCAAATCGTTTTGCATAGTAAGCAATAGCACATTTGTCGCGTTTGGCAAATCGATTTGCTATATTCGCGCGCGGGTGCCACGATCCGGGCGGTGCAGAGTCGAGGTGAATGATGGCAAGATCCACAATCGTTGAGCTGGCGCGGGCGGCAGGCGTATCGCCGACCACGGTTTCCCACGCCTTCAGCGGACGGCGCTATGTCGACCCGGAGACGAAAGCCAGGATCGTGGCGCTGGCGGACAAAATGGGTTACCGGGCCAATCCGCGGGCCCGCAGGCTCAGAACCGGCGGGGCAGGGATCATCGCCCTTGCATCGTCGATGCCCTTTGCGATCGCGGCCGGTCCTGCCAGGCTGGGCTTCCTGATGGAGATCGCCGCCGCGGCCGCCGTGACGGCCCTTTCGCGGCATCTCGCCCTCTGCCTGGTGCCGCCTCTGGAGCCGGACTCCAACCTTGACGCGCTGGAGGTCGATGGTGCCATTATAGTCGAACCCACGTCCGACGACAGGCTGCTGGAATTCTTCTCCGCCCGCGGCGTTCCCGTTGTCTCGATCGGCAGAGCGCCGGGGCGGGACGACATCCCGTCAGTCGATATCCAAAGCACGGCGACGGCCCGGCTGATGCTGGAGCATCTTGGTGCGAATAACCGTCGCGTCGGCCTGATCACCGGCGAACAACGGCGAAATTCCTACATCGAAACCGAAGCCGTCTACGCGGCTTTCGCGGCGGAGAACGGCTATACGCCCGTCGCGTTGCGCGTCAACGAAAGCGGTGGCGAAGGTGAGGCGGCAGCCATTGCCGAAACGCTCCTGCGAGGCAATCCGGATATCGATGCGCTGTGTGTCCCGGTCGACGCATTCGCAACGGGCGTTCTCACTGCTGCCCGGTCGCTCAACCGTTCCGTTCCTCTCGGGCTGCGTCTCGCGACCCGATATGACGGAATGCGGGCAAAGCTCTCAGTGCCGCAAATGACTGCCGTCAACCTGCATCTTGATCAGGTCGCGGAAGCGGCAATCGACCTGCTGATCGCCGTGATGGAAGGCAAGGATCCCGAGCGGCGCCCGATCGCACCGCCGCTACTGGTCGTGCGCGAATCCTCGGCGACATGACTGCCGTTTATTTGCGTGCGGTTCCCCGCAGGCTGGCTCCGCTGCGATCGGCCCTCTTGCGTGCGAACTGCAGGCCGGCAATGCCTGCAGTCAGAATCAGCGCGATGCTCACCGGGATAGCGGTCGAGGGTTGATCGGCCTTCTTCAGCACTGCGACGACGTCATAGCCGACATCGAGACCGATGCGCTTGGCATAGGATCCGAAGGCGACATTGCTGATCATCAAACTGTCGCCCGCCGGTGTGACCGTGAGGCCGATCGCCCGCAGACGCTGCAGCGGTTCGCCGGGTTCGCCGAGCGGCACGTTGACGGTCTTGCGAACGTCGTCACCCATAAGGTCGATGCCTTGAACCACGAAGTTGATTCGAGCTTTTGCGGGAGCCTCCTGCACCGTCCTCAGGAACTCGGAAGCCGGCAATTCCTCGTAAGGCGGCGAGATCTGATTGACCCACCAGTCCGGCCGGAACAGCGAGAAGCAGGCGAGAAGCAGGACCGCGCTCTCCCACAAGCGGCTCTTCGTCACGAACCAGTTCATCGTCGCGGCCGAGAAGAGCAGGATAGCGGCGAGCGAGATGGCGGCAACCCAGATCGTGTGCGCCCAGGTATCGACGCCGATCAGCAGGATCGCCGGATTGAATATGAAGACGAACGGCAGGATCGCGGTGCGCAGCGAATAGAGCGCGCCCTGGAAACCGGTCGCGATGGGGTCTTCCTTGGAAATTGCAGCTGCGGCAAATGAGGCCAGCCCCACCGGCGGCGTGATATCGGCCATGATGCCGAAATAGAAGACGAAGAGATGCACCGCGATCAGCGGAATGGCGAGGCCCGCCTGCGAGCCGAGCTCGACGACGACCGGCGCCATCAGGGTGGCTACCAGAATGTAGTTGGCGGTGGTGGGAATCCCCATGCCCAGCACAAGGCTGATTGCGGCGATGAGAATAAGCATCATGATGACGTTGCCGCCGGAGATGAATTCGACCAGCTCGGTCATCATCAGGCCGAGGCCTGTCAGCGTGATCGTCCCGACGACGATGCCGGCAGTCGCCGTGGCGACGGCGATGCCGATCATGTTGCGCGCGCCAAGCGCCAGGCCGTCTACGAGGTCCCATGCAGCGGCGCCGACGGAGCTTGCGAAATCCTCCTTGCGGAAGATCGCCATCAGCGGCTTGCGGGTGGCGACGATGGCGAGGATCGTCACGGTGGCCCAAAAGGCGGAAAGCCCGGGCGAGAGCTGCTCGACCATGAGGCACCAGAGCAGGACGGCGATCGGAATGAGGAAGTCGAGGCCGGTTCGCGTTACGTCCCATGCCCGCGGCAGCTCCAGTATCGGCGCGTTGGGGTCGTCGAGCTCCAGATCGGGATAGCGCGACGAATACCAGATCGTTGCGATGTAAAGCGCCGCGCCTCCGATTGCGAGCAGCAAGGGTGCGTTTGCCCCGAAGGCCGCCCGTATGCCGAGGATCCCGTAATAGAGAAGGCAGACTGCAAGGACGCTGCCGGTGAGCCCTAGGCCCATGCGGATCCACCGCTCGCGCGCCGGAGTCGGACGCTGGGGGATCGGTTGCATGTCGAGCTTAACGGACTCCAGATGCACCATGTAGAGAAGCGCGATGTAGGAGAAGACGGCCGGCAGCAACGCGTGCTTGACGATCTCCGAATAGGGGATTCCAACATATTCGACCATGAGAAATGCGGCGGCGCCCATGACCGGCGGCATGATCTGACCGTTTATCGAGGCGCTGGCCTCGATCGCGCCGGCCTTTACGCCGGAAAGCCCGGTGCGTTTCATCAGTGGAATGGTAAAGATGCCGCCAGAGACGACATTGGACACCGACGAGCCGGAGACGACGCCGTTCAGGGCCGAGGAGACAACGGCCACCTTGGCGGGGCCGCCGCGCAGGTGTCCGAGCAATGCGATGGAAATCTGCATCATCCAGTTGCCGGCCCCCGCCTTCTCGAGCAGCGTTCCGAACAGGACAAAGAGGAAGACGAAGCTCGTCGAAACGCCGAGCGCAATGCCGAACACGCCCTCCGTCGTCAGCCATTGGTGATTGATGAATTTCACCAGGGAGGCGCCGCGATGCTGGATAACGTCCGGCATGTACTGGCCGGCAAAGGTGTAGAAGATGAAGACGCCGGCGACGATCACCATTGGCAGGCCGAGCGCGCGACGCGTGGCCTCCAGCAGGAGCAGGATGCCGATGGTGCCGGTGACGAGATCGAGTGTCGAAGGTTGGCCCGGTCGTCCGGCCAGATCGCCGTAGAAGATGAACAGGTAGGCGCCCGCAAAGGCGCCGAGTGCCGCCAGCACCCAGTCGGCGAGCGGCACCCGGTCACGCGGCGAGCTTCTCAGTGCGGGGTAGGCAAGAAAGGTCAGGAACAGCGCAAAACCGAGATGGATGGCGCGGGCTTCGGTATCGTTCAGGATGCCGAAACCGAAGACGAAGGGCAGTGGGGACGCGTACCAGAGCTGGAACAGCGACCAGGCGACAGCGGTGCAGAGCAATATCAGCCCCGTCAACCCCTTGGCGTTGCGTCCGCCGGTATCCGCTTCGGCAACCAGCTGCTCGAGGTCGACATCGACCTTTCGTTCTTGAAGCTCGCTCGTGGCACCCTCCCCACATTGAATGTTGCCGGCGGACAGCGCTCTGCCCGCCGGTAGAATAACGTCCAGGGACCTGTTTACCGGTTTTCGCCCGGACGGGTGTGGCTTAAGCCATTAGCTGGCGAGGCTCACTTCAGCCAGCCCTTTTCCTTGTAGTATCTTTCCGCGCCGGGGTGCAGCGGCGCCGAGAGGCCATCCTTGATCATCTTGGCGGGATCGAGATTGGCGAAGGCCGGGTGCAGCGACTTGAACTCGTCGAAGTTCTCGAAAACCGCTTTCGTGAGTTCGTAAACGCTCTCTTCCGGTACATTGGCCGATGTGACCAGCGTGGCAAGAACGCCAAACGTTTCCGTGTCTTCCGGATTGCCGTTGTAGAGGCCGCCGGGAATGGTCGCCTTTGCATAATAGGGGTTTTCGGCGACCAGTTTGTCGACGACTTCGCCGGTCAGCGGCACCAGCTTTGCGCCGCATGTGGTCGTCGGATCCTGGATATTGGCCGAGGGATGTCCGACGCCGTAGAAAAAGCCGTCGATCTTGCCGTCGCAAAGCGCCGGCCCGTGCTCATCGGCCTTGAGCTCGGATGCGAGGGAGAAGTCGGCCAGCGTCCAGCCCATCGCGCCGAGCAGACGTTCCATCGAAGCGCGCGTGCCGGAGCCCGGATTGCCCACATTGAAGCGCTTGCCCTTGAAATCCTCGAACCTGGTCACGCCGGCATTCGGATGAGCCAGTACGGTGAATGGTTCGGGATGGATCGAGAATACCGCTCTGAGGTCGGTATGCGCGCCGCCTTCCTTGAACGATTCCTCGCCCTTCATGGCGTTGTACTGGACGTCGGACTGTGTCGTGCCGAAATCGAGCTCGCCTTCCTTGATCGTATTCACGTTGAACGCCGATCCACCGGTGGATTCGACCGAACAGCGAATTCCGTGCGTCTTGCGGTCCTTGTTCAGGAGCCGGCAGATGGCGCCGCCCGCTGCATAATAGACGCCGGTGACGCCGCCAGTGCCGATCGTCACGAATTTCTGCTGCGCCACCGCGCTGCCCGAAAAAAACATCGCAGCCGAGAGGGCGGCGATCTGCGCTCCTCGCAACGTAATCCGTTCATGTCTCATCTATTTCTCCCTTGGTATCTCGCGTGCCGCTGCAGCCGTTCCGAATTTTGTGTTTGCAGTGCCACGCGCCTTATCGGACGCGTAAAGGTCGCAGCGGCAGTTTGCATTACACGCAGAAGGGCACGTGCGCGCATGTTACGATCGTTGCGCTTTATCAAGCAAGGGGGGTATTTGCGTAAATCGGCGTGTTGCCGGATGTCAGCCGATCGGTGGCATTCTCTCGATAGCCGTGGCGAATTTCCGGGGCAATCTCCCATAATCGGTCCGCCGGAATGCGGCGTTGGGGGAACCAAGGCCATGTCAGGATGTTTCCTCCCATCTAACGGGAGCACCGCCATGGCAACAATACGATATGAAATTGTAGAGCACGACGGGGGCTGGGCTTACAAAGTGGACGACGTCTTTTCCGAAGCTTTCGCCACTCACGCCGATGCTCTGGCTGCAGCCGAGATCGCCGCGCGCCATCATGAGCTTCCCGGCTCGACCGAGGAGATCGAGTTTCAGGATACCGACGGCCGGTGGCATGAGCAGGTTGCGTCCGGCTTCGATCGTCCGCACACCAAGGTCGTTGATACGCCGGAAGAGAGGAATGTCGGGGAGCGCCCAAGCGCCGCCGAACCTCGCAGCTCCCTCCAGACTTTTTTGTTACTCGCCGGCCTCGGCCTCGCGATCGGATATTTTGTTCGTCGGCATTGAAGCTCGCGGCGCCTTGCCCAAGGAGCTATTCGCGAGCCGCTGAGTGGAAGACGTGCGCCGTTGATGCCGAGCGCCACTCTCCGCGTGCTCGGTCAATAAGCGCGGCCCGATGCCCTCTTGACTCTCGCTGGTATAACAGCTTAACAATTATACCATGAGCACACTCGCAGTCCGCAAGAAGCTTTCTGATGAAGTCCGGTTGAAGCTGGAGGAGATGATCCGCGACGAGATCTATCCTCTCGATTCCACCCTTCCCTCCGAGCGGGATCTGATGGAGCTGTTCGGCGTCGGGCGCCCCTCGATCCGCGAAGCGCTGTATGCGCTGGAGCGCATGGGGCTCGTGAAGATCAGCACCGGCGAGCGCGCCAAAGTCACGCGCCCGACGCCGGACCATTTCCTGACTTCGCTTGCGGGTGCTGCGCGCATGCTTCTCGGACGCCCGGAGGGTGTGGCGAACTTCGAACAGGCGCGCTTGTTTCTCGAGGAGGGCTGCGCGCGGCATCTGGCGGCGTATGCCACGGCGGAGCAGATTGCGGCGATCGACGCGGCGCTTGCTCGCAACGAGGCTGCGATCGGCAAGGCTCGCGCCTTTGCCGCAACCGACGTCGCCTTCCACCGCACGCTGACCCAGATGGTTTCGAACCCGATTTTCGTCGCGGTACACGACGCGTTTGTCGACTGGCTGATCGGCCAAAGGCCGCTGCCGACCAAACCGGAGATTTCGAACAGAGAGAGTTTCGACGAGCACGTGGCGATCGTGGAGGCGATCCGAGCACGCGATCCGGAGCATGCCGGACGTGTCATGCGTGAGCACCTGGAGAGTGCCGCGCGCAAATACAGGCAAACGAACCCTTAGAGCGCCGTGCCTGCGAATGGACGTGCGGCAGGCGCTTTAATCCATTTGAACCGACGCATCGTGCTTCGCGAAAATCGAAACCGATTTCGGGCCGATGCGGGAGGCCTATAAAGGGAGGAGTAGTCGATGAAAAAAGGATTGATTTCGCTCGCGCTTGCGGGGCTGCTCATGGCTTCGCAAGCCATGGCTCAAGAGGCGCGCACGCTGCGCCTGGGGATGCAAGGCACGGCCGGGGACCCGCAATTCGAGGGTGTCACCGAGGCCGCGCGCATCATCAAGGAAAAGTCCGGCGGTCGGCTGACGCTGGAAATCTTCCCCAATTCGCAACTCGGCACCTTTACCGAGATGATGGAGCAGGTGACACTCGGCGAACTCGACTTCACGCTCAATCCATTCGGGGGCATGGATGCCTGGGTTCCCCGGGCCGTGTTGGCGAGTACTGCCTATGTCGTCGGCGACTTCGAGCATCTTCAAAAGATCATCGCCTCGGACTGGGGCAAGGGGATCGTCGACGAATTGCGAACCGAGCACAAGTGGCGCATGGTCGACTCCTGGTATTTCGGAACGCGGCACACGACGGCAAAGAAGCCCATCGAAAAGCCTGCGGATTTCAACGGCATGAAGCTGCGCGTACCGAATTCCGCGCCGCTTCTGACCTGGGCGAAGGCAATGGGCGCGAGCCCGACCCCGGTCGCGTTCGCCGAAGTCTATCTGGCGCTCCAGACCAATCAGGTGGATGGTCAGGAAAACCCGCTGCCGATCATCGACTCGATGAAATTCACCGAGGTGCAGACCCATGTTTCGTTGACCGGGCATCTGGTGCAGGACCAGGTCGTCCTCATGTCGGAGGATACGTGGAATGCGCTTGATCCCTCCGATCAGAAACTCGTCATGGAGGCATTCGAGGCTGGCGGGGCCCTCAACGACAAGCTGGTTGCCAATAAGGAAACGAGTCTCGTCAGCGATTTTCGTGAGCGCGGAATCACCGTGGTCGAACCCGACAAGGCAGCTTTCCAGGAGGCGATGAAGCCCGTCTATGCCGATCTCGATGCGAGGTTCGGCGCGGGCACGGTACAGACGCTGCTCGATCTCCGATAAATAGCGACGGCTACAGGTCGGGGCCGACCTGTAGCCAGCCACCCCGCAGGCGCGGCTGGTCGCCACGCCTTCTCCATTCCAGGGAGTTCAACAATGGCTGCTTCAAGCCGCCGGCGGAGCCTTGCCCACATCGAAGAGACATTGGCTGCGATCCTTCTGGTCTTCGCCTTCGTTGTGATTGCGCTGCAGATCGTCACCCGCTTCGTCTTCCGTGATCCGATGTTCTGGACGGAGGAAGCTGCGCGTTATGCCTTCGTGTGGCTCGTGGCGCTCGGGGCCGCCGAGGGCGTCACCTCACGGACGCACATCACCATGGATATCGTGCCGCGTATGCTCCCGGAGCGCGTACAACTGCTTCTGCGGCTCGTTCTGGATCTCGTGGTGCTCGCCGCGCTGCTCGTCCTCGTTTACTACGGCATCTTCGGCGCCATGCGTGCCCACAAGGTCATGTCGATCGCCATCGGCGTGCCGGAATCGTGGCTTTACGGCGCCTTGCCAGTCTTCGGGCTGCTGGCTGCTATCCGGATACTGCTTGTCATGGCGCGGGATGTGCGGCTGCTATTCGACAGCGGCCGCCCGGCCGTCGATGCCCCATCCGAAAGGTATCTCTGATGACGACGCTCTTTGGGGGCTGGTTTGCCCTTCTGGTCGCCGGTATGCCGGTCGGCTTTACGCTGATCGTGGCGGCGCTTGCCTATATGCTCTGGCAGGGAACGGGCCTGAACTTTGCCGGCCAGCGCATGATTGCCGGCCTCAACAGTTTTCCGCTGCTTGCCGTTCCCTTCTTCATTCTCACCGCGCAATTGATGAATCTTTCGGGCGTGACCGAGCGCATATTCGCCTTCGCCAAGGCTCTGGTCGGGCATGTCAGGGGCGGGCTCGGCCATGTAAACATCATGGCGAGCGTAATGTTCTCCGGCATGTCCGGTTCGGCAGTCGCCGATGCGGCGGGCCTCGGCCAGCTTGAGATCAAGGCGATGCGTGACGCCGGCTATGACGAGCAGTTTTCCGGTTCGGTGACCGCCGCATCGGCGATCATAGGTCCGCTGATTCCACCCTCCATTCCCCTCGTGGTTTATGGGGTGATCGCCAATACCTCGATAGGCGGCCTTTTCCTGGGCGGCATCGTGCCGGGCCTCCTCTGCGCAATCTCGCTGATGGTCATGGTTTATGTGATCGCCTGGCGCCGGAACTACCCGACCGAAGAGCGCTCCAGCCTTCGCCGGATCTGGTCCACCTTCTGGCGTGCGCTGCTTCCGCTCATTACCCCGTTCATCATTATCGGCGGCATCTTTGCGGGGATATTCTCGCCGACCGAGGCCGCGGTGGTTGCAGCCAGCTATGCTCTCTTCCTCGGGGTCGTGGTCTACCGTGAAATTACCTTCGCCAAACTGGTGATTGTCTTGCGTGAGACCGTCAGCCATACGGCCGCCGTCGGCCTCCTCATCATGGGGGTGTCGCTGTTCGGCTATGTGATCGCACGGGAGCAGGTGCCTCAGCACGTCGCCGCGTTCTTCCTTGCGTATGCCGATGACCCGTTGACCTTTCTGATCCTGGTCAATCTCATGCTTCTCGCGCTCGGAACCTTCATAGAGGCGCTCGCCATCCTGCTTCTCATCGTGCCGGTACTGGTGCCGACCGCGCTTCAGTTCGGGGTGGATCCCGTCCATTTCGGTGTCATGGTCGTGTTCAACCTGATGATCGGCATTCTGACGCCGCCTATGGGTGTGGCGCTTTTCGTCGTGTCCAAGGTCGCCGATATTCCCTTCGGCCTGCTTGCACGCGGCATCCTGCCTCTGCTCGTTCCGCTCGTCCTCGTCCTGGTACTGATCACCCTGTTCCCCGCGCTCGTCACCTTCATACCCGACCAGATGCTCGGAGCTGCCCGATGAGCATCTGCGCCAAACGGCCTGAAGGCATCTGGGGAGCGGTGCTCCTGCCGATCGACCGACGCGGGGAGATTGAATGGTCCGCCTTGCGCGAGCAGCTATCCACACTTCATGAAAGCGGGCTCGAGGGCATATACACAAACGGCACCGCCGGCGAGTTCCACAGCCAGACCGAGCAGGAATTCGATCGGCTGAGCCAATTGGTCGCCGAGTTCTGCCGTCTCGTCGCTCTGCCCTTCCAGATCGGCGTTTCGCATTCGAATGCCCGAGTTGCGCGCGAACGGCTGGCCCGCATCGCGTCTCTGCGTCCCGACGCCGCTCAGGTCACTTTGCCCGACTGGTGGGCGCCGAGCTACGAAGAGGCGGAGGCCTTTCTGGCCGGAATGGCGGCAACGGCGCCCGAGGTTCCGCTGGTCCTCTATAATCCGCCCCATGCCAAGCGCCGGCTGAGCCACGGCGAGATCGCAAAGCTCAGGACTGCGATCCCTACGCTCATCGGCGCCAAGCTGCCGGGCGGTGATGAATTCTGGTACGAGGAACTTCGGCGCAAACTTCCGGACTTTTCCGTCTTTATTCCCGGGCATTTCATGGCCAGCGGCTGCCTCGCCGGCGGCCGGGGCTCCTATTCGAATGTCGCCTGTCTGAGCCCCGCCGGCGCTGTCGGCTGGTGGCGTCAGCTTCGCGAGGACCCGGCGGGCGCCCTGGCGTTCGAGTCGCGCGTCATCGCCTTCATGAACGAGCAGGTCCTGCCGCTTGCAGTACGCTATGGCCTGTCGAATGCCGCGCTCGACAAGGCGCTGGCTGCAGCCGGCCGCTGGTGTTCCATGGGGCCACACCTGCTCTGGCCCTACAGTTGCGCCCCCGAGGAAGCGGTTGCCGAGCTTGGCGGCGCCGCCCGCCGGCAATTGCCCGAACTTTTTTCCATGAACCAGTGAAAGCGACAAAACGATGCAACTCGAAGGGATCTTTTCAGCCCTCCTCACCCCGTTCTCTGAAGACGAAGCCATCGACCGGCAGGCCGTCGGAGCACTCGTCGATTTCCAGGTCGGCCTGGGCATAGATGGGGTCTATGTCGGCGGCAGCTCGGGCGAAGCGATGCTGCAGTCGCTCGACGAGCGGGCCGACTATCTTTCCGACGTCGCGGCCGCGGGCGCCGGCCGTCTGAAGCTGATCGCTCACATAGGCACGATCGCGACGAAAGATGCGCTCAGCCTATCGCAGCACGCGGCCAAATCCGGCTATCAGGCGATCTCGGCAATCCCGCCCTTCTATTACGATTTTTCCCGCCCCGAGGTCATGGCGCATTACCGCGAGCTGGCAGACGCTTCCGCCTTGCCTCTCATCGTCTATAATTTCCCGGCCCGCACGAGCGGCTTCACTTTGCCCGAACTGGTCGAGCTTCTCTCGCATCCCAACATCATCGGAATCAAGCACACGTCGAGCGACATGTTCCAGCTCGAACGTCTCCGGAATGCTGCCCCTGATGCAATCGTCTATAACGGTTACGACGAAATGTGCCTCGCCGGCTTCGCTATGGGCGCACAGGGCGCGATCGGCACAACCTATAACTTCATGGGCGATGTGTTTGTCTCGCTCAGGGCCTGTGCAGCGGCGGGGCGGATAGTGGAGGCGCGGCAGCTGCAGGCCATGGCGAACCGCGTGATCCAGGTGCTGATCAAGGTCGGTGTCATGCCGGGGTCGAAGGCGTTGCTCGGCATTATGGGCATTGCGTCCGGTCGATCGCGGCGCCCCTTCCGCAAGGTCGAAGAGGCGGATCTCGCAGCACTTCGCGAAGCCTTGGCGCCTGTCCTCGCCTGGCGTGAAAGCGGCAGGGCTGCGAGCGGGCTGACCGGCTGATGTGAACTGTGCCACCCAAAGGCCGCAATCCATGTGCAGCATGGGTCAGTCCGTTCGCATCCTGCCTTCTTCGCATTCCTCTCACGGCCTTCGTACAGTTTTTCGTCAGCGGCAATCGGGAGCGCACGCGTCGATCTCCAGGATGGGCTCAGGCGACGTTCGGACACGGAGTTTTGAGTGGACGGGCGGGTTCGGTCCCATAAAGATGCGCGTGAAGACTGTCGAGGCTCGTGATGGAACGCAAACTCGCAGCAATCGTAGCAGGCGACATCGTCGGCTATACCCGGCTGATGTCCGAGGACGAGTCCTCGACCTATTCCGCATTGCGGGAGGTTTTCAGCGCGCTGATCACACCTGCGGTCGAGAAGCACGGCGGCCGAACATTCAAGACCACGGGCGATGGTTTTCTCGCGACGTTTCCGAGCGTCAACGAGGCCCTTGACGCCGCAATCGAGATCCAGAACGGATTTGCGGATCGGCCCTTCGACATGCGCCTCGGCATCAATCTCGGTGACGTCATTGAAGTCGATGGCGACATGTTCGGCGACGGCGTGAATGTCGCGTCGCGGCTAGAAGCCATGGCCGAGCCCGGCGGCATTTTTGTGAGCGAAGCCGTGGTTCGCAGCGCTGACCGGAACCGAAGCAAGCTCTTCTACAGCATCGGGCGAAGGCAGGCGAAGAACATTCCCGAGCCGCTCGCCGTCTATGCCGTGCGGCTTGGGGCGGATGAGGAAAGCCCCAGCGGCTGGTTTGGACGGACGGCTCGCGGGCGCCGCGCCGCCTTGCCCTATGCTATCGGAGCCGCAGCATTTGTCCTTATCGCCGCTGCCACCCAGGCGCCTGCGGTGAGAGCGATCGGCGCGGACATGGTCGATAGCTTCGGACGTCTGACCGGTGCGGAGCTTGCCGATGCAAGGCCGACGGTCGCGGTTCTGCCGTTCGATGATATGAGCGGCGGCGCCGATCAGGCCTATTTCGCCGATGGGCTTACGGAAGACATAATCGCCAATCTCGCGAGAAATCGCGAGCTTCAGGTGATCGCCCGCAATTCCACCTTCGCCCTTCGCGGCCAGGCCGAGGACATTCGCCGGATCGGCGAAAGGCTTGGCGCCGGCTATGTGGTGGAAGGCAGTGCCCGGCGCGCCGGAGACCAGCTCCGCGTCGTGGCGCAGTTGATCGATGCGCGCAGCGGTGCGCATCTGTGGTCGCGCAGTTACGACCGCCGGGTCGAGGACATTTTCTCGGTCCAGACCGAGCTGACGGCCGAGATCGTGTCGCATCTCGTTTCCTATGTGCGCGAGTCGGAAGTATCGAACGCGGCGGAACAGCCCACCGAGAACCTTCAAGCCTACGATCTCGTCCTGCAGGCGCGTAACCGTTACAAGCATGGTTCGAAAGACGCCGAGGCGCTGATCGCTTCTCGTGCGTTGCTTCATAGGGCACTCGAACTCGATCCTGGCTATGCCGCAGCGCGCGCCAGTCTCGGAATGACCTACATCGTAGACTTCGTGCAGAACCTCACCGGCCGGGCGACCGTGACCGATGTGGAAACAGGGCTTAGCGAGTCGCGGCAGGCCGTCCGCCTCGATCCGAACCTCGCAGTCGGGTACCAGGTGCTCAGCTTCGGCCTCTCGGCCACCGGGGACTATCCCGGCGCCATGCAGGCGGCACAACGCGCGGTCGAGCTCAATCCCAACGATCCGGACAGCCTCATGGCACTGGCCAAGGCGCAGGTCAGATTCGGCAGCTATGACGAGGCTGTGCAAAACGCCGAGCGGGCCCGGCGGCTGCATCCGATGGCGCCGGAATACTATACCTATGTGTACGGCCAGGCGCTTTATGCTGCCGGCCGCCTCGATGAAGCCGATGAGGTCTTGCGCGAATGCCTGATCCGGGCGCCGCGCGAACCGGATTGCCTGCTGATCCAGACGGCCGTCCTGAGCCAGCGTGGAGACGCCCAGGGGGCGCAGCGCACCATGGCGCGGCTGACCGAAGCAGATCCCGAATTTTCCCTGGCCAGCGAGCGCGCCCTGCGCCGGTTCGGCGACACCGCGCTCATGGAGCAATTCCTGTCGCAGCTTTCCGAGGCAAACGCTCCGGACGTTACCAGTGGCTTCGTTCAGCCGCCCCCTCAAGCACGCATTCAGACGGCCAACAGTCTGTAACACTTGCTCCGGCGTCCGCGTTTTTGCTGTCGCACGCGTCAGAACACCGCGAGATACCGCAGCAGCGACAATATGCCGATGATGATCACGATCGCCTGAACGATCTGCTTGGTGCGCGCATCGAGGGAAAGGCGGTTGACGAGATAGAGAACCAGAATGACGACGAGGAAGGTGATCAGGATGCTGATCAATACCGACATGTCTTTTGTCCTTTCGCGGAGGCGTTGTCTGCACTTCAACTATAGGAGGCAGGTCAAAAGACAAGTGGAAGGCGAAAAAAACGTAGCCTTGTCGTGGTCTTAGGACGGTTGCCTTTTTCCTCTCGTTGCCTATCGTAACCTCTGCAACCAGAGGGAGAGATGCATGAGGGGCGCATCGGCGTTAATATTCGGCGGTCTGTTGTTGACGGCACCGGTTTGTGCTGCGCAAACCATTCCCTGGAAAGATGTCAGCGGGTGGAGCGTCCTGATAGATCCTTCCACTGGCAATGGTTGTTTCATCTCGACGATGTATGAGGACGGCACCATCCTCCGCCTGGGCTTCAATTTCTTCCAAAGCCAGACGAAGATCTACCTGGCACTCGGAAACAGCGACTGGAAGTCTCTCGAGGTGGGCAAGGATTACCCGGTCCAAATCCAGTTCGACAGAAATCCCGTCTGGAACGCCACTGCCCAGGGGATCGATTTTGGCGGCATCAACTTCCTGTCGGTTTCTACCACCGACACGAACTTCGCCGAGGAGTTCAGCCGGAAGCTAGGAATGCGCGCGACCTTCAACGGTCGCGAGGTAGCGGCCCTTGGCCTTAAGGGTTCGGCACGTGCAGTCACTGAAATGATCAATTGTCAGGAGTCAGTCAATGCTGCCGCCTCGGCACGCAGCACGCCCCAATCGCCCAAGGACCCATTCGAGGCCGCGCCGGACAAAAAGAGCGCCAACGACCCTTTCGAGCTTTAGGTCGCGTATCGGGGGCATCTCTGTGTTCGTCACAGGATGAAGCAGCGCCGCGTCTGCGGCGCGAAGGGGTCTTTTCAGCCCAAGGACTTGCTCTGGCTCTGTGAAAAGCAGAGGGCGCTTCAGCATCCTTGAAACGGTTGGTGCGCCGTGACATGAATGCCTCCTCAGAAGAATGTCGCGGCCTCTGGATTTGCGCGACATCCGCACCAATATGATGTCAGATCATCAACAAACCTGCTTTGATCGGAGGGTCAAAGGAAATGTGGTTGCGCTTCTCGGATATCGCCATGGGCGACGACGAAATCTCGATGTTGCGACGCGTTCATGCCTATGCCTGCTCCTTCAGGGAATTGGAGCCGGACAGCGAACACGGTGCGGAAGTTGGTAAAATGCTGTTTCACCTCTACCAGAAAGGCGTAAGGAGCGAACTTGCGCTGATGCAGATGCTGACAGCGGGTGATGGGCCGGCTGCGCCCGAGGCGGGGTAGCGCGTCAGATTTACCGGCCGCTGTGGCCGCGAGGTGCGGCAGAGGCGAGTCCCTGGCCGCGGGAAGAGTATTCCCGCGAGGCTTTCGCTCTACCGCAGAGTTCGCGCCATGGCGCCGATGATCAGGACGGCCGAGGCGGCGCCGGGGTCCATGTGGCCGAGCGAGCGTTCTCCAAGCCGGGCCGCACGGCCTTTTGTCGCAACCATGGAACGTGTCGCGTTGGCGCCGTTTTGGGCAGCCGCTGTGACGTCCGCCCAGAACGCATCGGCGGGCTTGCCGGCAGCGATCGCCTGCGCAGCAGCGTCGGCGGCCGGAAGCCAGACGTCGAGCATGGTCTTGTCGCCTCGCTGGCCTTTGCCCCGCTCGCGGATGCCGGATGCGATCGACTGGACAAGAAGGGCGCAAGTCCCGAGATCCAGCGCATCGCATCCTTCCAGAGCCTGCGCCGCCCGGCGGAAGGCCGTGGCGTAAAGCGGACCCGTGGAAGCGCCAACGGCATTCAGGAATGCGCTTGCGGCCGCCGTCATGACGCTGCTCAGCTCGGCGCTGCTTGCATCCGTTCTCGCAAGTTCGCTGGTCACGGCAGAAAAGCCGATCGCCATGGTGATCCCGTGATCGGCGTCGCCGATCGCGCCGTCAAGCTCAGACAGGCGATCTCTCTCCGCCCCGATGTCACTGGAGATCGCGTCAAACATTTCGATCAGGCGGCGCACCGCGATTTCCGACATCATTTCCTCCCGCGGCCCTTGGCGCCTAGAAACTCTACCATCTGCAGCGCTCCAGCCCTTTATGACTTGCACGGGGGACCGTTACACATTTTCTCCGGAAACGCCCTAGTTGATCTTCAGGAATGCCGTTTCGCAAGGGTGATGAAGCAGTTCTGACAGCTCCTGATCGAGATGGAGGATGGTGATCGAAGCACCGACCATATCCAGCGAGGTGCAGTAGTGTCCGATCCAATTGGCTTCGATCAGAATGTCTTTTGCCGCCAGGCGCTGCTGAACCCGCCGAAACAGGATGTAGAGTTCCATCAGGGGCGTCGCTCCAAAGGAATTGACGAGCACGGCAACGCGGTCGCCGGGTGCTGCCTTCATCTCGTTGAAGACGCGGTCCATGACGCTGTCGGTTATCTCGTCCGCCGATCTGATGCGCTCGCGTGTCACGCCCGGCTCGCCGTGGATTCCCATACCGACCTCCATGTCTTCCGGGCCTATCTCGAAATTGTGCCGGCGCGTCTGCGGCATTGCGCCGGGCTCGAGCGCGACCCCCATCGTGTAGGTGCGCAGGTTCGCCTTGCGCGTAACCGCCGCGCAGGCTTCCAGCGAAAGACCACGGTCGCAAGCCGCGCCGGCGATCTTGAAGATGAAGAAGTTGCCGGCGACGCCGCGTCGGCCTTCGCGGTCCTCGATCGGCGAGGATGCAATGTCGTCGGTCGTCAGGACGGTCTGCACGCGAATGCCTTTTTCTTCGGCGATCTCGGCGGCCATCTCGAAATTCATCACGTCGCCGGCGTAATTGCCGTAGACGAAGAGCACACCTGCTCCACCGGACGCTGCTTCGGCGCATTGTACGATCGGATCGGGCGGCGGCGAGGAAAAGATGTTACCGACGGCAACCGCATCGGCAAGACCCTTGCCTACATAGCCGAGGAAGCACGGTTCGTGACCCGTGCCTCCGCCGATGACGAGGCCGACCTTTTCCGGCCGCGGCCCGCTGCGAGCGGCGAGCGCTCGATGCGATCCGTTGATCGGCTTAAGATATTTCTCGTGCGCTTTGACGACGCCGTCGAGCATCTCTTCGACAACCTCGTTCGGATTGTTGAGGAATTTCTTGACATGGCTGCGGTAGGTGCTCAGCGTCTGCACGAGTTTTGGACGGTGCGAAAGCCTGCTGTCGAGTGCCGTGCCGCCGTCTGCGCGCAAGATACCGTGACCTGTCGCAGCGTCCGTGATCAGCACGTTGACATAGCCACCGCGCAACGCCGCCAGCAGCGCCGGAACCTTGTCAAAGCCGCCGGCCACTGCGATGCGCGTGCCGATCCTGCGAAGCAGGTCAAGGGAGATGCCCACCGTCCGGTGGTCGAGCGGCCCCGCAACCGGGCGGCCGCGCTCGTCGATGAAGCGGCCGGCGACGACGCCGACCGCGCCGGCCGCGAGATAGTCCTGTAACGAAACCGATTCGAAGAAGCCGCTGGTGTGGATGGTGGAATTCGGCCTAAGCGACGATATGCCGAAGAGCACCCGGTTTGACCGCGCCAAGGTCGCAAACTGTTCCCGCACAAGGGGTTCGTCCAGAAGCATCTGCAGGAGCTCGGGCGACCTGACCACAGCCGGCGCGGTGATATTGACGCAGCGGGCGGCGATTGCCCGCGCCACGGCAGAGGCGCAAAGTTCCGGCGTATACGGAAAGGACGCCGTGGTGCCTCCTGTCGCCTGAACCACGGTCATGTCCTGAAGAGACGTGATTCCGGCGTGTTCGCCAACCGAAAGAACGGTGCGGCCCCAGGCGACGGCAAGCGTGTCGCCGGATTTCAGGAGCTTCGGCAGCGCCTGCGCTCCTGCCGCCCCGAGGCGATCGATCAGCGGACGCGCATTGTCGTCGCTCGGAACCACGAGGCAATCGGTCAGGCCGAAATGCCGCTTCAGTTCCTGTGCGACCGTGAGCGACGCCAGGCGCGCCGGCTCGATCGAAATGTTGACGATGCCCTTTTCACGGGCGTCGGCCAGATAGCTGTTGACCGTCGCGCGCGACACACCCATCGCCTCCGCGATCTCGCTTTGCGTCATGCCGTCTTCGTAATAAAGCCAGCAGGCCCAGACATAAGGATCGTCACCGTAACGCAAGGGGATCGCGTCCGAGCCGTCCATCGTGCCGCCTCGGTTGGCTCCGCCTTTGCGCGGTGAGGGTGTCTTCATCGTCATGCAGTCGTGTACTTCCCCTTGTTTCGGCCGCGAGGATGGAAGCAACGCCGTGCTTTTGCAATGGGGCGGGAATTGCGCCGATGCTGCCCTGTAGGGGAATTCGCCCTGGGGGCGTCAGCGGAGCCGGGCGCGGGCCCCTCCCGACAACTCCCTCAGGATAATCGCACAGGAGGTCGCGCCCGCGTCGAGCACGCCGAGGGAGCGTTCGCCCAGGCGGCTCGCCCTGCCTATCTTTGCAACCAGATCGCGGGTCGAATCACGCCCGGCTTCCGCTGCCGCTGTGAGCGCTTCGAGCGCTTCGGCGAAAGACCTGCCGGCGGCGATCGCCGCGTCGAAAGCTTCGACGGCCGGCACGAAACTGTCGAGCAGTGTCTTGTCGCCGACTTTCGCGGAGCCGATGGATTGGATGCCTTCCAGTCCGGCGTGAAGCATGCGGCTATAGGCGGTCGCATCGATCGCGTCGACCGCCTCGATCTTCTCGGCGAACTCGGTGAACATCACGCCGTAGAGCGGGCCCATCGAGCCGCCGATCTCCGTCATCAGCACGGTGCCGAGCGTTTCGAGCGCCTCTGCAAGCGAGGCGTCCTTGTCCTTCAGTCGTTCCGCGGCAAGGCCGAAGCCCTTGGCCATGTTTACGCCGTGATCGCCGTCACCGATCTTGCCGTCGATCTCACTCAGATAAGCACGGTTTTCGATGATCCGTTCGGCGAGGGCCTGGACGATATCGCCGGCTTTTGCATTTTCAAACGTCTGCATGGCACTTCCTCAGAAAACAGCGGTGCAGCGGACCTCGACATCGAGGAGCGCCTTGAGTTCGTCGTCGAGCGCCATCACCGTCAGTGTCGCCCCGACCATTTCGAGCGAGGTGAAGTAGTTGCCGACATAGGTCCGGTAAATTTTTAGGCCACGGGCTCTGAACTCGCGCTCGATCGTATCGTTGAGAATGTAGAGCTCGTTGAGCGGCGTTGCCCCAAGGCCGGAGACGAGCACCGCCACCTCCGTGCCGTCCGGCAGGCCATGATCATCCAACACGATCTTGCACATGTCCTTGGCGACCTCGTCCGCGGTCTTCAGCGCCTCGACGCGCAGGCCAGGCTCGCCGTGATGGCCGATGCCGACCTCCATCGTGCCCGGTTCGATCCGGAAGTTGGGATGGCCGACGGCGGGAAGGGTGCAGGGACCAAGCCCGACGCCGATCGAGCGGCAATTGTCGATCGCCTTCTGGGCAGTCGCACGGACCTCTTCGAGGGGTGCTCCCGCCGCTGCCTTGGCCCCGCCGATTTTCCACATGAAGATTTCCCCTGCAACGCCGCGGCGTTTTTCGCGCTCTTCGGGCGGCGCAGAGCAGACGTCGTCATTGGCGACCACCGTCGCGATTTCGATGCCCTCCTTGGCCGCGAGCTTCACGGCCATCTTCACATTCATGTTGTCGCCGGCGTAATTGCCGTAGAGGCAGACGACGCCCTCGCCGCCGTTCGCTTCGCGCATGGCGTCGTGGAAGCTCTTGGCCGTAGGCGAAGAGAAGAGCTCGCCTACGGCGACTGCGTCCAGCATGTTTCTCCCGGTATAGCCGATGAAGGCAGGCTCGTGGCCGGAGCCGCCGCCCGTCACGACGCCCACCTTGCCGGCGACCGGTGCATTCTTGGCAACGATGACGCGGGGATTTTCGCCGAGGCGGACGATATCGGCATGCGCCTTGACGAAGCCCTTGACGGTGTCTTCGACGACCTCGTCCGGATTGTTGATGAACCTTTGCATGGAAGTCCTCTTTTGTCCGTGGCTGGCGATTTGCGCCAGCGCAACAGCACGTTGAATCTAACGACGTCTCCGGTGCAGACCCGGATCTGCGGCTGGCGGCCCCTTACTCAAAAACGTCCCCCCGGTGCGCATTCGCTCACTCCAGAGCGTCAATTTTCTACATTATTCAAACATGGCTCGACAAATGTCAACATTCACGATAGATTGCCCAAAAATTTCGGAGGGAGAAGGCGGTTACTGACCGCGATTCCTCTATGTTTTCCGGGGCTTGTCGGCCGTGCTCCTTTGGGCGGGTGAAAGCGTGCGGTCAGGAGCGGCTTAAGCCGGTGGGGCGCTGAGTGTCCCGGTAATGGGTTTGGAGAGGCTGATATGAAGAGCGTGTTCGCCGACCGGCAATTCAACTTCCTTGTGGCGACCAATGTCCTGGTGGTCGCGCTGGCGGTCGTTTTCGCCGGTGACACCTTTCTCAGCCTCTACAATTTCCAGTCGATGTCCGCGCAGGTGCCGGAGCTTGCCCTGCTGGCTCTCGGCGTGATGCTCGCCATGATTGCGGGAAACGGCGGCATCGATCTTTCGGGCATTGCTCTCGCCAACCTCGCCGGCGTGGGTTCCTACCTGCTGATGCGCGACTGGGTTTCAGTCGACGAAGTCCCTCTCGCCTTTTCGTGGCTATTTGCGTTGATTGCACTGCTGATCGGTCTCGCCGGCGGCATGCTGAATGGCGCATTGATCGCGTTTGCAGGGCTTACGCCGATTATCGCCACGCTTGGCACACAGCTGTTTTTCACGGGACTCGCCGTCGCGTTCACAAACGGCTCGGCGATCACGCTCGGTTACATCGAGCCGCTCGACAATTTCGGCAACACCCCGGTGCTCGGCTTGCCGATGTGCTTCACGCTCTTCGTCGCCATCGCGGTTCTGATCGGCGTGGTGCTGCGTTACACGCCCTTCGGTTTCAAGCTCTATCTGATGGGCAGCAATGCCAAGGCTGCACGTTACGCCGGCATCCCCCAGCGCCGGATACTTCTTCTGACCTATACCGTCTGCGGGGTGCTTGCTTCCGTCGCCGGGATCATCATCGCCGCGCGCACATCAAGCGTGAAATGGGACTATGGCAGCTCCTACGTCCTCATCGCCATTCTGATCGTCGTCATGGCAGGTGTGCGCCCCGATGGCGGATACGGGCGGACGGTCTGCGTCGTCCTTTCCGCTACGGCACTCCAGATGCTGTCGAGCCTGTTCAATTTCCTCGATATCTCGAATTTCTTCCGCGACTGCGCCTGGGGCCTGCTCCTGATCGTGTTCCTGGCGACGTCGCGTGTCGATCTGCGCGCATTTATTTCGCCTCGTCGTTGATCGCGAGGTCCCAAGATCGGCGCAATGCCCCCCGCCGTCAGTTTTTGGTCGGGCAAACAACAAGTGATGAGGAGACACTCATGTCTGTCTACAAGAAGATTGCTACCTGCACGGTCGCTTTGGGTGCGCTTTGCGCTGCCCAGATTGCCGTCGCGCAGGATGCGCCCCCGGTCGTGACGGTCGTCAAGGTGACCGGCGAAAACTGGTTCACGCGCATGGAGGAAGGCGTTGTTGCCTACGGCAAGGACAATACGGGCGTTTCGACGAGCCAGATCGGTCCCGCCAAGGCGGACGCCGCCCAGCAGCTGCGCCTCATAGAAGACCTCGTCGCGAAGAATGTCAGCGCCATCGCTGTCGTGCCGATGGACCCCTCTGCTCTCGAAGGCGTCTTCAAGCGCGCGATGAACCGCGGCATCAAGATCGTCACGCACGAAGCCGACAGCTTGAAGAATACGCAGGTCGATATCGAAGCCTTCGACAACAAGGTCTTCGGCGCGCGCTTCAACGAGAAACTGGCCGAGTGCATGGGCAAGTCCGGCAAGTGGACGTCATTCGTCGGGTCGCTCGGCAGCCTGACGCACGTACAATGGGCTGACGGCGGCGCGGAGAACGCCAAGAAATATCCGGAAATGGAACTCGTCTCCGAGAAGAACGAGTCCTTCAACGACGCCAACAAGGCCTACGAAAAGGCGCGCGAGATCCTTCGCAAGTATCCTGACATCAAAGGCTTCCAGGGCGGTTCGGCCATTGACGTCATCGGAATCGGCCGCGCCGTCGAGGAAGCCGGCCTTGTGGGGAAGGTTTGCGTCGTCGGCCTCGGGCTGCCGAAGGACACCGCCAAGTACCTCGAATCCGGTGCGGTCCAGAGCATTTCCTTCTGGGACCCGAAGGATGCGGGTTATGTGATGAACAAGGTTGCTCAGCTCGTGATCGAGGGCAAGGAAATCACCGATGGTATGGATCTCGGAGTCCCGGGCTACAACAAGGTGTCCGTGAAGCAGGGTCCCGGCGAAGGCATCATCGTCGTCGGCGAAGCCTGGGTTGACGTCGATAAGTCCAACTACAGCCAGTATCCGTTCTGATCACACGTCGAACGGATCCGCGGCTGCAGCCGCTTCCGCCGGCAGGGATGGCCCTGCCGGCGACAGACCGTAACTCCGGATCATGCCAATGCAGTCGACTATCATTGCCGAGCAAAAGATGCCCTCTGTCGAGGCGCAGGGCGGTGGGACGCCCTTCCTGGAAGTTCGCAACCTCGAGAAGCGCTTCGGCGGCGTTCGCGCTCTCAAGGGCGTGAGCTTCACGATAGAACGCGGCCGTACCTACCATCTCATGGGCGAGAATGGATGCGGAAAGAGCACGCTCATCAAGATCATCTCGGGCGCCCAGCCGGCCGATGGCGGTGAGCTTGCGATCAATGGCAAGAAAACCGAAGGCCTGACGCCGATCGGCGCCTTGGCGGCAGGAATCGAGACGGTTTATCAGGATTTGTCGCTTCTTCCCAATCTGAGTGTAGAGGAAAACGTCGCGCTGACTCAGCAGCTGGTCGCCTCCAACGGCAGGCTTGCGCGTCGTCTCGATCTCAAGGTTCTGCGGGAAACGTCGATCCGTGCGCTGAAGGAGGTCGGCCTGCCGACGGAGCCCGCCTTTCTTTCGACGCCGGTCGAAGAACTACCCATCGCGACGCGTCAGCTCATTGCCATTGCTCGCGCTATCGCTTCCGATGCCGGTCTGGTCATTATGGATGAGCCGACGACCGCATTGACGCGGCGCGAAGTTGATAACCTCATTCGCGTCGTTCACGGCCTGCATGCCAAAGGCGTGTCGGTCCTTTTCGTGACGCACAAGCTCGACGAGTGCAAGGCCATCGGTGGGCAGGCAATCATCATGCGCGACGGCCTCAAGGTCGCCGAATGCGACGTTTCCACCCAATCGAAGAGCGAACTTGGCTTCTGGATGACGGGCAAGAAGTTGGACGAGACGCGTTATCGCGTCGACGCGCACGGGGACGAGACGCTGCTTTCGGTCGAGCAACTCGGGGGGAGCGGCTTCGACAATGTCAGCTTCGCGGTTGCCAAGGGCGAGATATTCGGGATCACGGGACTGCTGGATTCCGGGCGGAACGAGCTTGCGCTTTCGCTGGCCGGCGTAGAACCGGCGCGGCGCGGCTCCGTCCTGATGGGCGGCAAAGCGGCAGACCTGTCTTCTCCGGCCTCGGCAATTGCGGCCGGCATCGGCTATGTCCCGGAGGATCGCCTGTCGGAAGGGCTTTTTCTTGGAAAATCCATCCGCGAAAACATCGTCATGGCGGTCCTCGACCGGCTCCGGGGCGCATTCGGTCTGCTGGACAGCCGCCGGGCGAGGGCACTGGCGCAGAAGACCGTCGACGATCTGCAGGTCGCGACGCCGGATATCGACAATCCCGTCACGTCTCTCTCGGGGGGCAACCAGCAGAGGGTTCTGATCGGCCGCTGGCTGACCATCGAGCCGAGCCTGCTCATCCTGCACGGCCCGACCGTCGGTGTCGATGTCGGGTCGAAGGACACGATTTTTCGCATCATCCAGCGTCTTGCCGGAGATGGGATGAGCGTCATTATCATCAGCGACGACCTGCCCGAGCTCCTACAGAACTGCGATCGCGTCATGGTCATGCGCAAGGGCCGGGTCGCCGATGTCTTCACGGCTGAAGGGCTTGAGGAAGACGTAATCTACAAATCGATGATGGCCGAAGCCGGCCAAGGAGTTCAATAACATGGCCAATGCCGCAGCGACCGTCGCGGGAATGCGGGATGTCCCCGCCGCAATCCGGATCATGCGCTGGTTCATCCGCCATCCTCCGGCCGTCACCTTCCTTCTGGTCGTCATCCTCTGCATCGTCGTGGGCACGATCAATCCCGGGTTCTGGCAGGTGTCCAACCTGTTCGATATGGCGCGCTCCACCGTGGTGCGCGGCCTTTTCGCGCTTGGCGTTCTCGTGGTTCTGGCATCCGGCGGGCTCGATGTGTCCTTTACCGCCATTGCCGCACTCGTGATGTATGTGATCACCATGCTGGTCACGAATTACGCGCCGGATCTGTCCATCTGGCCCATTCTCGGCATCGCCGCCGCCAGCGGCGCCATCCTCGGCATCTGCAACGGCTTGCTGGTCCACGCATTGCAGGCGCCTTCGCTGATCGTGACGATCGGCACGCAATATGCGATCCGCGGCTTCCTGCTGACGTTCATCGGAACCGCGCTGTTCATGAACATTCCCGAGTCCATGGACGCGTTCGGGAAGCTTGCGCTTCTGCGATATGAAGGAGCGAATGGTGCGGTTGCGACATTGCCGGCCTATTTCCTCGTTCTGGTCGTCGCCGCATCCGTCACCTGGTACATCCTCAACCGCACCCTGATCGGTCGGGCGCTCTATGCGGTGGGGGGAAACGCCGGCATCGCCTCGCGGCTCGGATACAATCTGCGCACCGTGCATGTGTTCGTCTTCGCCTATGCAGGCCTACTGGCTGGAATTGCTGGCATCATGCACGTTTCGAGCAATCGCCTCGCAAATCCGTTCGATCTGGCGGGGTCGGAACTGGACGTCATCGCTGCGGTCATCCTCGGTGGCGCGCGCATAACCGGGGGCTCGGGTACGGTGCTTGGAACGTTGCTCGGCGTGTTGCTAATCACGCTCGTCAACAACGTGCTGATCCTCGTCGGCATCCCAAGCACCCTTCAACTCGCGATCATAGGGCTCTTCATTTTGGCAGCCGGTGCCATGTTCTCCATCAGGCCGAAAAGCTGAGAACTGACCGGCAGCGTCACGGACGGGCGTCCAGCCATGCCTTCACGCCCCGCGCGGCCGCGCGACCCGTGGCAAAGCAAGCTGTAAGGAGATAGCCGCCCGTTGGCGCTTCCCAGTCGAGCATCTCGCCGGCGACGAAGAGGCCGGGTACGGCCTTCACCATATAGCGTTCATCGACGCCGTCCAGGCGGACACCGCCGGCCGACGAGATCGCCTCCGCGATCGGCCGCGCCGCAAGCACTGGAACGGGCAAGGCCTTGATAAGTGCAGCAAGTTGCTCCGGAGCTATCCTGGTTGCCTCCTGCGAGAGCTCGCGCAGCAATGCCGCCTTCACACCGTCGAGCCCGGCGCCCTTACGCAGGCGGTTGGAGAGGCTCGCCTTGCGATCCTGCCGGGCGAGATCCCGCGCGAGCCTTTCGGCCGTTCTGCCTGGCGCAAGGTCGAGCATGAGGGAGGCTTTTCCGTCCTGCTCCAGCCGGTCGCGCAGGCAAGCCGCGTGGGCATAGACGAGGCTGCCTTCGATGCCGTGGCGGCTCATCACGAATTCACCCGGGATGGTCCCGGCGCCGGATGTGGCGGTAACTGCTTTCAGCGCCTGACCGGCAAAACGCTCACGGAAGGCCCCGCTCCATGCGACGTCGAACCCGCAATTGGCGGGGCGGAGATCCCTGATCGGTACGCCTCTTGCCCGCAGCAGGGGCACCCAGGCAGCGTCGGATCCGAGCCGGGGCCAACTCGCGCCGCCGAGCGCCATGAGAGCCGCGTCGCAACGCACGAGCGTCCTGCCCTCCGGCGTGTCGAAAACATAACCGTCCTCGGCAAAGCCCGACCAGCGATGGCGGGTGAGGAGCCGGACGCCTTGCGCCTCCAGCCGCCGAAGCCATGCGCGCAGCAGCGGCGAAGCCTTCATGGCTCTCGGAAAGACGCGCCCGGAGGAGCCGACAAACGTTTCCGCGCCAAGTTCATCCGCCCAGGCGCGAACGTCTTTCGGAGCAAAAGCGTCGAGCGCCGGTTGCAGCCTTGCGGACGCATCGGCGAACCGCTGCATAAAAGCCTTGCTGTGTTCGGAGTGCGTGATGTTGAGGCCGGACTTGCCCGCGAGCAGGAATTTGCGCGCCGCGCTCGGCATCGCCTCGTAGATCGTCACCGCGTGGCCGGAGCGTGACAGGATTTCCGCCGCCATCAGGCCGGCGGGGCCGCCGCCGATAATCGCAATTTCACTACTCTGCATCCGCTACGTCCAATGATCACGGGCACTCTTGATCACGGGCACTCTTGGCGCGTGCGACGATAAGGTGCAAGCAGATAAAATACAGCCGGCCACGGAGAGCCGTAGCCGGCTGGCGCTGAACTGATCGAAAAGTCAGAGGGTTGCGCCGACTTTGCGCAACTCGGCGAGAACCGGTGCCTTCGGCAGCCAGATCTTGTCGTATTCAGCGATGATGCGGCTGGCGTCGGCGACGGTGATATCCTTGATCGGAATGCCTGCCCCGGCAAATTTTTCGAGGAGCGCCGGCTCGTTGGCGACCGTTGCATCGATCTGTTCATCAAGGGCTGCCTTGGTGAGACGCGTGATGATTTCGCGGTCGGCGGCGGAAAGGGTCTGCCAGGCGCGGCCCGAGGCAAGCGCGACGCAGGGCATGAAGATGGCATTCATCTTCAGCATGGTCTTCGAAACCTTGTCGAAGCGCTGGTTCCAGGAGAAGTCGAGGTCCGCCTCCAGACCGTCCACCTGGCCGTTCGACATAGCGTCGAAAACCGCAGGTGTCGGGATGGGCGTCGGTGCGGCGCCGAGGAGCTGGTAGAAATCCCGGTAGGCCGGCGTCGTATTGATGCGCAACTTCATACCGTTGATGTCGTCAAGGCCGGCGATCTCCCTGGCCGAGAAGACGACGCGCATGGTGGTTATGCCCCATGCAAGGCCGACCGTGCCGGTCTCGGCCGGCAGAACATCGAGGAGCTTCATAGCGAGCGGCTCGCGTACGAGTTTTGCGACCTTGGCGGTCGAATCCACCACCCAGGGCGCGTTGATCGCGGCGATCGCCGGAATGCGCGAGCCGAGTTCGGCGGTCATGATCCAGCCGAGATCGAGCGCGCCGCTCTGCATCTGCTGCAGCATGGCCGCTTCGTTTCCGAGCTGGCCGGCGGGGAAGACCGAGAGCGAAAGGCGGCCGTTCGTTTCAGCCTTGAGACCTTCACCCACCTTGAGAGCGGCGTTGTTCCACGGGTGCCCGGGCGGCGTGACGATACCAAGGCGAAGCGTACGCGTTTCCTGTGCGCGAACGAGCGATGGCGTAGCGAGCGAGAGTGCTGTGCCGGCGGCGATGCCGCCAAGGAAAGTTCTGCGGGAAACTGTCATGGAAGATCCTCTGGTTGGTTCGTTTTGATTTACCGGACGAAGAAGGTGGAAAGTGACGGAATGAGCGAGAGAAGCACGAGCATTAGGCAGGAAACGAAGAAGAACGGCAGTGTGACCAGGAACATCTTGCCGGGCTTGGCACCGGTGACCGCTGCGGCGACGAAGAAGCAAAGTCCGACGGGCGGCGAGAGGAAGCCGAGAACGAGGTTGACGACGACGACGACGCCGAAATGGATGGGGTCGATGCCGTAAACCTCGGTGGCGATCGGCAGGAGGATGGGCACCGTCATGATGAGACCGGGCGCGCCGTCGATCACCGTGCCGATGATGAGCAGGATGATATTGACGAGCAGCATGAAGGTGACCGGATCCGATGCGACGGTCTGGACCCAGCCGGCTACCTGCTGCGGCACCATTCCGTAGACGAGTACCCAGGAAAAGACCGCGGCCGCCGCCACGAGGAAGAGGACCACCGCCGAGTAGATGCCGGCCCGCAGCATCATCCGCGGAAGGTCGGCGAATCTGAGTTCGCCGATCCAGAAGCGGCCGACGAGCACTGCTGCGACCGCTCCGACCGCAGCGGCCTCCGTCGCATTGGCAAGGCCGGACAGAACGGAGCCGACGATGACGAAGGGTATGAGAAGCGTCGGCAACGCGTCCAGCACGATCCGGACACGATCCTTGAGCTTCATACGTTCGCCGCGCGGATAGTTGTAGACGAGTCCCATCGCCGCGATGACGAGGCAGAATGCTACCGTCAGCAGGACGCCGGGCACAATTCCGGCGGCCAGCATATCGCTGACCGGAACCTGCGCCAGCACGCTGTAGACGACGAACATGATGGACGGGGGAATGATGGGGCCGAGCATGCCCGCATAGGCCGTAATTCCGGCGGCGAAGGTCTTGTCATAGCCCTTCTTTTCCATCTCCGGCACCATCATCTGCGCCATGACCGCGACCTGCGCCGTCGCCGAACCGAGAATGGAGGCAACGAACATGTTCGCCAGCAGGTTGACATAGGCGAGGCCGCCGCGCATGGCGCCGACAAAAGCCATGGTCATGTCGATTATACGGCGCGTGATTCCGCCACCGTTCATGATCTCGCCGATCAGCACGAAGAGCGGAATGGAAATCAGGCCGTAATTGTCGACGCCGCCGAAAAGTTGCGTCGGAAAGCTCTGGAAGAGCAGGGGATTCCCAGATGCCAAAATGTAGACGATGCTGCCGAGGCAAAGGCAGACCCCTATCGGAACGCCGACGAGCATGAAGGCAAGGAAGGCGGCGGTGGTGAGCATCAGTTCACTCCCTCGGCGCTGGAGAGTTCGCGTCGCTTTTGCTGCGGCGACAGACCGAGGTCTTCGACGAGATTGGCGGCGCAGTGAACCGTCATGGTGACGGCGAAGAGGGGGATGACGAGGCTGATCGCCCAGATAGGCCAGTTCAGCGTCTGGCTGCGCTCGGTATAGAGGAAATTGAAGCTCTCGGCGGCGAAAGCTTTCGTATCGAAGCCGGCGCGGAAAATTCCGACCGGGTCCATCCACAGCCAGCAGAAGGCTGCGAGCGCCAGTGCAAACAGGAGGACGAGCAGTGTCGAACCCGCCCTCATCCAGCGCGCAGCAGCAGGCGGCAGGTAATCCGTCAGCAGCGTCACGGAAAAATCGAGCCTGAGGCGCGTCAGCGCCGAGCCTCCGATGAAGGCGAGCCAAACCATGGCATATACGGCCGATTCATCGACCCAGTAGAGCGGGTGTCCGCTGTAGCGGGTCACGACATTGAGCAGGATGAGTGCGAGAAGCACGCCCATCAGGCCGGCGACTACGAGCTTCTCGAGCGAGAGCAAAGCTTCGGAGAGTGCGATGATGGCGCGCGCATAAAGCGGCGGCTCAACTGACTGGTTCATGGACTGCTCCCTGGTTTCTGTATAAAGTAGATTTTATACATTCTGCGAGTCAATATCATTTCTGACGGTCTTCCTGTAGCGAGCGTTCATGGCCTCACATCTGAAACATCGCACCCTCTCAGGCGCACTCATCGAGGAAATACGGCAGGCGATCCTGTCGGGCCGATACCCGGCCGGCAGTCAATTGCGCCAGGATGCGCTGGCTGAAACCTATGGCGTCAGCCGCATTCCCGTGCGCGAGGTTCTCTTTCAACTCGAGGCTGAAGGTCTGGTCAGGATCGTGCCGCAGAAGGGAGCCATCGTCTCCGAACTGTCGCTTGCCGAAATCGACGACGTCTTCGAACTGCGCGCTCTCCTCGAACCGCGGCTCCTGCGAAAATCGGCGCCTCTTCTCGACGGCGACGATTTTGCGCGCCTGGACGAGGCTCAGAACCGCTTTCTTAAAGCCACGACGGCGGGCGAAATTGATTCATACGGTCAGCTCAATGCCGAACTGCACATGGTACTGTACCGGCGTGCCGACATGCCGCGAACGCAGCAGATCGTCGCCTCGCTGCTACAGACGAGCGACCGTTACACGCGCGTCCAGCTATCGAGCGTCGCAGCGATGACCCGGGCGATGGAAGAACATGCCGAGCTGATCCGCCTTTGCCGGGCAGGCGCCTTCGAAGAGGCGTCCGCTTTCCTGGTTTTCCACCTCAAGGCAGTCCACGAAGACCTGCTGTTCCGGCTGAACGGTCGCGAGGATGCCCCGGCGATGGAGGGTGGAGCAGGATGAGGAAAAGTGTGCACGATTTTCCGGCCGCTTCCGCCTCTCGACCACTGTGACCCATAGCTCCGGTCTACTGCGCGGCCTCGGCCGCCGGGCCTGTCGATTCGCGTAAAATGAGTTCGACAGGCCAGAGTTCGTGAATTTCCGAGGCCGGCCGGCCGGCGAGCAGCTGAAGGGTTAGGTCGGCGAGGCGAGCGCCGGCAGCGCGCAGGGACGAACGGCTGGTCGAGAGAGACGGGGCCATGTTGTCGGCCGTGAGGTAGGGAAAGACGTCGTCATGGGCGATTACCGAGATGTCGCGCCCGACGACGAGGTCTAAGGAACGTACGGCCCGGTAGACACCGAGTGCCGTCATCATCGAGCCGGCGACGAAGGCTGTCGGACGGGGGGATTGCTCGAGGAGCGAACGGGCGAAGCGGAAGCCGATCTCGTCGGTGAACTGGCCGTGTGCGACAAGGCGTGGATCGAAGGGAATCCCACGCTGCTCCAACGCCTCACGGTAGCCCTTATCCCGGTGAAGCGTGAAGGTGAGACCGTCGCGGCCGTTGATCAGTGCGATGCGTCTGTGTCCGAGATCGAGCAGATGCGAGGTGGCGCGGCGTATGGCGCCTTCATTATCGATATCGAGCCAGGCATGCGGCACATTGGTCTCCGAACGGCCATGCACCAGAAAGGGAATGCCGAGCTTGTGGAGCAGCAGGATTCGCTCGTCGTTCGGTTTCGGCGAATGGACGATGACGGCGTCAACCCGTCCGCTGGTCGCCAGGCGGCTATAGAGCTGGATCTCGGCTTTCGTGTCCTGAACCGCAACGGGGCTCACGAGAATGTCGATATCCTCGCTGTCCAGCCGTTCGGCCATGCCGCTCATGAATTCGCAGAACTGGAATTCGTTGCGGCCCATCACGACGCCGATCGCCCCGGCGCGGCCCGTGACGAGGCGCACCGCGTTGATATTCGGCCGGTATCCCAGCCGCACGGCCTCCTCGGCAACGCGCTTACGGGTCTTCTCGCTGACTTCCGGATAGCCGCTCAGAGCACGGCTTACCGTCGTTGGAGAGAGCCCCAACTGTTTGGCGAATTCCTTGAGCTTCACTGTTCTTTCCCTGGGCCCCTTCTGCGCGTCGCCCGGCGTTGCTTCCGAAGCAAGTCACGCAGCAATCCGAGATGCCGCATACGCCCTTCCTTTGGCATCGAGTCGATGCGCAGCGCTGCGGACACCAGCGCGGAACTATAGCGGGTTCGCCGACGGCCACAATCCATGCATCGCTTCGGCGGACCGGGCGGGGCGCGATCGGGATAGCTGGCATCATGAACCAAATCGTTTTAAATTCCTGTGGATGACTTTTTCCAAGTCGCCTTGCCGAGCGAAACCGGTTGCCGATCAAGTGCGACGGCTTTGAGTATAACTACTGGAATATAAATAGAAAAGTTCGAGATGGCTATTCCGATTACTTCCGATGCAACCGTATCTTGACAGTCCATTTGGGTTCTGACAGCTTCTGCGCACCCAAACCGTTTTCGATTTTTTCGAGGAGCATGCGAAACCGGAGGGGAGTTTTGGAGGGACCAATGGACGTGAAGCCTTTTATCAGGACGCTGATTTCCTGTGCCGCTATCGTCGGTGCAATCGATGTTGCTGCCGCCACCGAATTGTCGATGGCGGCCAATTCGACCGGTAAGAATCTGAGCTTTCTGCGCGAGCAGATCGCCAGGTTCGAGAAGGAGACGGGCCATAAGGTCAATCTGGTGACGATGCCGGCGTCGAGCAGCGAGCAGTTCAGCCAATACCGGCTCTGGCTCGCGGCCGGCAACAAGGACGTCGACGTCTACCAGACGGATGTCATCTGGGCTCCACAGCTCGCCGAGCAGTTCGTAGACCTGACCGAGGCCACGAAGGACGTCGTCGCCGACCATTTCCCCTCGATCATTCAGTCACAGACCGTCAACGGCAAGTTGGTGGCCTTGCCCTTCTATACCGATGCGCCGGCGCTCTATTACCGCAAGGACCTGCTCGACAAATACGGCAAGGCGCCGCCGAAGACCTGGGATGAAATGGCAGCGACGGCCAAGGAAATTCAGGAAAAGGAGCGTGCTGCCGGCAATGCCGATATCTGGGGCTTCGTTTTCCAGGGCAATGCCTATGAAGGGCTCACCTGCAACGCACTCGAGTGGATCAAGTCCTCGGGCGGTGGCCAGATCGTCGAGCCCGATGGCACGATCTCCGTCAATAATGAGAAGGCGGCCGCGGCCGTGGAACGTGTCAAGGAATGGATCGGCACGATCGCGCCCAAGGGCGTGCTTGCCTATCAGGAAGAGGAATCGCGCGGGGTCTGGCAGACCGGCAATGCGGTCTTCATGCGTAACTGGCCCTATGCCTATGCGCTCGGTAACGGCGACGACAGTGCCGTCAAGGGCAAATTCGAAGTGGCCCCGTTGCCGGCCGCCGCCGATGGCGAGAAGCCATCTTCCACCCTCGGTGGATGGAATCTCGCGGTCTCGAAATATTCCGACGAGCAGGAGGCGGCGATTGCGTTTGTCAAATTCCTCGGGTCAGCCGAGACGCAGAAGGTGCGCGCGATCGAGCTCTCGAACCTGCCGACGATCGCTGCACTTTACGATGATCCGGAAATCGCGGCCGCTCAGCCGTTCATGCCGCACTGGAAGCCTATCTTCGAGAGCGCCGTGCCGCGCCCCTCGGCAGTGGCCAAGGTGAAGTATAACGAGGTTTCGTCCAAGTTCTGGAGCGCCGTGCACAACACGCTTTCGGGCAACGGAACGGCCGCGGAGAACCTGGAACTTCTCGAAGTCGAACTGACCGAACTCAAGGGTGACTCCTGGTAAGAATCCGCAGCGCCCGGATGGCACCCTGCCATCCGGGCCAAGGTCAACGGCGCGGGCGAGGGCCTGCGCCAATCGGTAGGTTCACGTCATGACTGATCTCTCGCTCGCCGATCGGCCGGCTGCGCTTGCGCATGGCGCCAGGATAGGCTCGGACCTGCAGGCGCAACGTGTCCGTTCGGCCTGGCTGTTTCTCGCGCCTACTTTTCTCGTTCTGGCGCTCGTGGCCGGCTGGCCGCTCATCAGAACCATCTACTTCAGTTTCACGAATGCCTCGCTGACCAACCTGTCGGATGCCGAATTCGTCGGTTTCGCCAATTATTTCTCATGGATCACCCTGAAGAGCGGTCGCACCATTTACAGGGGTCTGCTCGCGGATCCCGCCTGGTGGAATGCGGTCTGGAACACGCTCAAGTTCACGGTTCTTTCCGTCAGCATCGAAACGGCGCTGGGTCTCATCGTTGCCCTGGTTCTCAACGCACAGTTCCCAGGCCGCGGACTTGTCCGGGCGGCGATTCTTATTCCCTGGGCTATCCCGACGATCGTGTCAGCCAAAATGTGGGCATGGATGCTCAACGATCAGTTCGGCATCCTCAACGACATGCTGCTCGGTCTCGGCCTGATCGGCGAGAAGATCGCCTGGACCGCAAGCCCCGATACCGCCATGATCGCCGTGCTGATCGTGGACGTCTGGAAGACGACCCCCTTTATGGCGCTCCTGATCCTGGCCGGGCTGCAAATGGTGCCGGGCGATATCTACGAGGCCGCGAAAATCGATGGCGTGCATCCAGTGCGCGTGTTCTGGCGGGTTACCCTGCCGCTGATCCGCCCGGCGCTGATGGTTGCGGTCATCTTCCGCATGCTCGACGCGCTGCGCATTTTCGACCTTATCTACGTTCTGACGCCGAACAACGCGCAGACGAAGACCATGTCGGTCATGGCCCGCGAAAACCTCTTCGATTTCGACAAGTTCGCCTACGGCGCGGCGGCCTCGACCATGTTGTTCCTGATCATCGCCACGATCACGATCCTGTACATGTGGCTCGGCCGCCTCAATCTGAGCGGAGGAGAACGCTGATGGTCGTTACGCTTGTAAAACGGACCGCGTTCTACGCGCTCGTTGCCGTCATCATCCTGATTGCCGTCTTTCCATTCTACTACGCGATCCTGACGAGCTTGAAGTCCGGCACGGCGCTGTTTCGCATCGACTACTGGCCGACCGATTTCTCGCTCGCGAACTATGCCGACATCTTTTCGCACGGCACATTCGTGCGCAATCTCGGCAATTCGCTCCTCGTCGCCACGCTCGTGGTCGCCATATCGCTCCTTCTCGCCGTTACCGCGGCCTATGCGCTTGCCCGGGTGCGCTTCCGCGGCCGGGGGCTGCTTTTGCTGACGATCCTGTCCGTTTCCATGTTCCCGCAGATCGCCGTGCTTGCAGGCCTCTTCGAACTCATCCGCTTCGTCGGGATCTTCAACACGCCGCTTGCGCTCATATTTTCCTACATGATCTTCACACTGCCCTTCACGGTCTGGGTGCTGACTACCTTCATGCGGGACCTGCCGATCGAGATCGAGGAGGCGGCAATCGTCGACGGCGCTTCTCCCTGGGTGGTGATCACGCGCGTCTTCATGCCACTGATGTGGCCGGCGCTGGTGACGACCGGCCTTCTCGCCTTCATTGCGGCGTGGAACGAGTTCCTCTTTGCGCTGACATTCACGTCGTCCAACACGCAGCGCACCGTGCCGGTTGCGATTGCGCTGCTCTCCGGGGGCAGCCAGTTCGAGATTCCCTGGGGCAACATCATGGCAGCGTCCGTGATCGTCACGGTGCCCCTCGTGGTGCTCGTGCTCATCTTTCAGCGGCGGATCATTTCCGGCCTCACCGCAGGCGGCGTCAAAGGATAGGAGAATAAGATGGCAGAGCTTCAATTGCGCGATATCCGCAAGTCCTTCGGCGCCTTCGATGTGATCAAGGGCGTCAGCATGGACATCAAGTCGGGCGAGTTCATGGTCTTCGTCGGCCCTTCCGGCTGCGGCAAGTCCACGCTCTTGAGACTGATCGCGGGGCTTGAGGAAATCACCTCCGGAACTCTCTCTTTCGATGGTCAGATCGTCAACCAACTGACGCCATCGCGCCGCGGCATTGCCATGGTGTTCCAGTCCTATGCGCTCTACCCGCATATGACGGTTTACGAGAACATGGCATTTGGCATGCAGCTTGCCGGCAAAGATAAGCAGCAGTGCCGCAAACGGGTCGAGACCGCGGCGGAAATGCTGCAGCTGACGCCCTATCTCGAGCGACTGCCGCGGCAGCTCTCGGGTGGGCAGAGGCAGCGCGTGGCGATCGGCCGGGCGATCGTACGAGACCCGAAGGTCTTTCTTTTCGACGAGCCGCTTTCAAATCTCGACGCGGCGCTGCGTGTCGCCACCCGACTCGAAATCGCCAAGCTTCACCGCAGCATGCACAAGACGACGATGATCTATGTTACCCACGACCAGGTCGAAGCAATGACGCTCGCCGACCGGATCTGTGTCCTGAGGGACGGTCTCGTAGAGCAGATAGGCACGCCGCTGGAGCTCTACGAGACGCCGAACTCGGTCTTCGTCGCCGGTTTTATCGGTTCGCCGAAAATGAACTTCCTGTCGGGTGCCTTCGCGGAGCCGTACAAGGCAGACACGATCGGCGTCCGCGCGGAGCATCTTGAAATCGATGGAGAGAGAGGTGAGTGGAGCGGCACCGTGATCCATTCGGAAATGCTCGGCTCCGACAGCTATATCTATCTCGACATAGGCGCTGGCGAACCGGTGATCGTCCGCGAGAGCGGGATTGCGAAGCACCAGCCCGGAGAGCGGATCACGATATCCCCTGCCGCCGGGCAGGTTCATCGCTTCGATGCAGGCGGCCGGGCGACCGGACGGATCGAAATGCGGGGTGCGGCCTGACGAGTTTCATAATTGCGTGTCGCCCAAAACTGCGCACGGTTTTGGGATAAAGACATGCATGGAAGACCTAAAGCGCGTCGTATGAGTTCGATTGAGTGCAGCACGCTTCAGATTGGAGCCATGTGAATACACTCGGGCCGCAGATTGATCGGCCCGCGAAAGCCTAGAAGCTATGTCTGGTCCGGAGGATTTCGGATCATTCCCAAGCCTCAAACGTTAGGGCAGGAAATGGCGGGTCCCCGTGGGGTTTACCCGGCCCGGCTCCGTGCCCGCAGACTCAAATCACGGACAGCTGGCATCCGGCAGCGGGTGCCCCAAACCACGAGGAGAATGAACTTGTCTATCAATGCCATCGTGTGGGGTGAGAATATCCACGAGCAGACGAATGCGGTGGTTCGGGAGATCTATCCCGAGGGCATGCACAACACGATCGCCGCCGCGCTCAATTCCGACCCGGGGATCAATGCGACGACGGCGACATTGCAGGAGCCCGAGCACGGGCTGAGCGAGGCGCGGCTTGCCGCAGCCGATGTTCTCCTGTGGTGGGGCCACAAGGATCATGGGGCGGTCGACGACGCTATCGTCGAGCGCGTAGCCAAACGCGTTTGGGAGGGAATGGGCCTCATCGTTCTTCATTCCGGCCACTTCTCCAAGGTTTTCAAGCGGCTGATGGGCACGCCATGCGCGCTGAAATGGCGTGAGGCGGGAGAGCGCGAGCGCGTCTGGGTCGTCAACCCGCGACACCCGATTGCCGAGGGCCTGGGCGAAAACTTCGTGATCGAGAATGAAGAAATGTATGGCGAGCAATTCTCGGTGCCGGAGCCGTTGGAGACGGTCTTCATCTCCTGGTTTGCCGGCGGCGAGGTATTTCGCTCAGGGCTGACCTGGCGGCGCGGCGCGGGCAATATCTTCTATTTCCGCCCCGGACATGAAACCTATCCCACCTATCACGATGCGACCGTGCACAAGGTGCTGCGGAACGCGGTGAAATGGGCATACAACCCGCAGGGCACGTATAAGGCCATCCACGACGCACCCAACGTCCCGGTGGAGAAGGCGCTGGAGCCGATCGTCGAGCGCGGCCCGAGACTGCACAAGGCCGGCGAAGCCGGATATCGGTAAAGGGGTCTCCCATGCGTTTGCTTATTCTCGGAACCGGCGGCATGGCCAACAGTCATGCGAAAGCCTTTGCTGAGATCGAAGGCGTCGAAATGGTCGGCGCAGTCGACGTCGACCCGTCCCGTGCCCGGGCCTTCGCTTCCACGCACGGCATCGAACGTACTTTCACATCCCTCGACGAGGCGATTGCCTGGGGAGAGTTCGATGCGGCGACGAACGTGACGCCCGACAAGGCCCATCACCCCACGACGCTTGCCCTCATCGCAGCCGGCAAGCATGTGCTTTGCGAAAAGCCGCTGGCCGAAAATTACGAGAAGGCCGCCGAGATGGCGGCCGCGGCCGAGCGCGCCGGCCTCGTCACCATGGTCAATCTCACCTACCGCAATGTCGCACCGCTGCAGAAGGCGCGCGAACTGGTCGTCGCCGGCGAAATCGGCCTGGTGCGCCATCTCGAAGCCTCCTATCTCCAAAGCTGGCTGGTGTCGAAGGCTTGGGGCGACTGGGCGAGCGAGTCCAAATGGCTGTGGCGCCTCTCCACGAAACATGGCTCGAATGGCGTGCTCGGCGATGTCGGCATACACATTCTCGACTTTGCCGGCTATGGGGCAAACAGCTCGGTCGAAAGGGTCTTTGCGCGCCTGAAGGCCTTCGACAAAGCCCCGGGCAACCGGTTAGGCGAATACGATCTCGATGCCAATGACAGCTTTGCCATGACGGCCGAATTTGAAAACGGTGCGATGGCGGTGATCCACGCGAGCCGTTGGGCGACAGGCCATCTGAACGAGCTGAGGCTCAGGTTGCACGGGGACAAAGGTGCGCTGGAGGTCATTCATACGCCGGACGGTTCGAGCCTGCGCGCCTGCCTGGGCGCCGACGTTGAAAAGGCAGTGTGGAGGACAGTCGATGCCGGCACCGTGCCGACCAACTACCAGCGCTTCGTCGAGGCGGTGAAGGCCGGCCGAACCGTCGAGCCGGGTTTCCGCCATGCCGCTGACCTGCAGAAGGTGCTGGATCTCGCCATAGAGACCGAACGTGAACGCCGCGAACTCGGTGTTCCTGACATCGACGCGGTCGTGCAGGAGCGCGCGGTGGGATAATGCGACGCGGCATACATTACAGCGCGCCGCGCGTCTTATCAGACCCACAAAGATCGCTGTAGCACTTTGATCTGCTGCATGTTTTTGTCCTTCAATCGGATCCGATTAAGGAAACATGCAGTAGGGCGGGATGCGGGCGCGAAACCGCGCACTCATCCCGCTCCAAGGCGCGCCGCATCTGAGAGATACGGCGCGTTTCCTGTTTCCGAGTCCTCTATTCCGAAGCGCTCGGCCTTCGGGAAAATGCATCAGGCGTGCGAGTGGTGCCGGAAATCCCAGACCGCCCAGGCCGCGATTGCGGCAACGAGCACGCCGAGAATGACATGGGTCCACATCGCATTCACATTTCCCGTGAAGCCAAGCAGCCAGGGAGAAACGATGAGCCACAGGCCGATCACCATATTGGCCCATTCCTCCCATTCGGCGAAAGCCGAAAGGGTCGCGACCGCAAGGGCGCCGAGCACGATGCCGGCGATCCATGCATTCCAGGTCGGCACTGAATCGGCCGCAAAGCCGATGACCCAGGGAGAAACGAACAGGCACGCCGCCAGGACCAGATTCGCCCAATCCTGGCTTCTTTTTCCTGCCATCAGAGTGTTGGGCATGACAACCTCCACCTATGAAGCCTGACAAAGCGTCATTACCCGCGTGCAGCTTACGCAATTCCGTCCGCTTCAGATCGCACGTGTCTGTAACGCTTTGAATTGCTGCCGAAATTTTACTCCTGAATCGAACGGGTTTCAAGGAAACGCGAAACGCGCCGTAATTGCGCCCAAGACCGGCAGCTCTCTGCCAGCGGCCGTCGCCTGGTTATGTTTCCCCTTGGTCCAACTTCTCTCGACCCGCACTTCGGCGGATAATCCGAGGGGCTCTCATCAGGGCGGGTGCTTCTCTCAATCAACCCGATGGGGCAGGAGCCGGCTGCGAAACGCGAGTTTGGAACCGGTCTGCAGAAGCGCTGCTTCTATGAAATCTCAGAACTCCAAACCGGCAGAAGCCGCGCGAGTTGGAACGTATAAGAGGAGCAAGGCATGAGCTTTCCAGATGCTGACAAGCGCAAAAATGCGCAGGGTTCAATCTCCATAGACCGCCGAAGCCTTTTGCTGGGAGGCACCATCCTTGCGGCTGCCGCTGCAGCGAACGGAGCCGTGGCCGTCGGCAGCGCGAAGGCTCAGGAGCAATCTTCGGCAGGTAGCGGCAAGACTCCGAACATCCTGGTCATCTTCGGCGACGACATCGGCATTCCGCAAATCAGCGCCTACACCATGGGCCTGATGGGCTATCGCACGCCGAACATCGATCGTATCGCCGCCGAGGGCGCGATCTTCACCGATGCCTATGGCCAGCAGAGCTGCACCGCAGGGCGCGCTTCCTTCATACTCGGCCAGGAGCCGTTCCGCACGGGGCTGCTGACGATCGGCATGCCCGGCGATCCGCACGGCATTCAGGACTGGATGCCGACCATCGCCGACGTCATGAAGTCGAAGGGATATGCAACCGGCCAGTTCGGCAAGAATCACCTGGGCGACCGCGACGAGCACCTGCCGACGAACCATGGCTTCGACGAGTTCTTCGGCAACCTCTACCACCTGAATGCCGAAGAGGAGCCGGAAGGCTACTTCTATCCGAAGGACGAGGAATTCCGGAAGAATTTCGGGCCGCGCGGCGTGATCAAGTCCAGCGCGGACGGAAAGATCGAGGATACCGGAGCGCTCAACACCAAACGGATGGAGACGGTCGACGAAGAGTTCCTCGCGGCAGCGAAGGATTTTATCGATCGCCAAGCGAAGGCCGACAAGCCGTTCTTCTGCTGGTTCAACTCGACACGCATGCACGTGTTTACCCACCTGAAGCCGGAATCCATGGGCAAGACCGGTAAGGGCATCCACGCCGACGGCATGGTGGAGCATGACGGCCATGTCGGTCAGCTGCTGCAGCAGCTCGACGACCTCGGCATCACGGAAAACACGATCGTGCTCTACACGACCGACAACGGTGCCGAGCTCGCTTTGTGGCCGGATGGCGCGATGACCATGTTCCATGGCGAAAAGGGAACGACGTGGGAAGGTGGCTTCCGCATTCCCATGATGGTGCGCTGGCCCGGCGTGGTGAAGCCGGGCACGCAAATCAACGACCCCGTGACGCTGATGGACTGGATGCCGACCTTCGCCACCGCCGCCGGAATCCCTGATGTCAAGGAGGAGATGAAGACGGGCTTCAAGTCCGGCGACAAGACCTTCAAGGTCCATCTCGACGGTTATGACTTGACCGCGCTCCTTAAGGGTGAGGCCGAGGAGCCGCCTCGCGAAGCAGTCTACTACTTCGACCAGGGCGGCAATCTGAATGCCATAAGGTGGAATGACTGGAAGCTCAGCTTCGCAGTCAACAGCGAAGGCAACATCGCCACCGCCACGCGCGAGACGCCGAGTTGGGCCAATATCGCCAATCTGAGAATGGACCCTTATGAACGGGGGACGAAAGAAGGCGGAGGGGCCATGGAGTTCATAGCCCGAAACATGTGGCTCCTGGTGCCGATCCAGAGCAAGATCAAGGAGTTCTTCCAGGATTTTGACCAGTACCCCTACCAGCCCGGCAGCACGCTCAACGCCAGCGGCATAAACTACAACCTGTTGCAGCAGCAGGCTGCGCTGAAGCGGCTCGGCGACCTGGAGCGTCTCGCGCCGCGCTGATGCTGGTTGCAAGTTCCGATTTCGTTGGAACGCAATCAGATATCGTTCTGACGAAAGGCGGGGGAAGTCCCGCCTTTCTGATCTGTGCATTTGCACGTAGGCGCGGGCGCAGGCGGAAAGCCGATACGGTTTCCGCATCCGGTTCTGAAGGCGGTCAACTTTCGTGCGGAGCTATTGCTGTTCGGGTGAGGCCGCCAACAGCGAGGCCTCGGGAGACCGCACGAAGCCTGTGTATCGTTCGAACTGGAACAGAACGTCGTTGATGATCTGGCCGTCCGTCATTCCCATGATGTCATAGCCGCGACTGCCATCCGAAAAGAAGGTTCGCGCCTCGTAACGCACATCGGCGTTGGTCGCCTCCAATGCGGTGAAGGCGGGAAGCTTGTGTTCGGACATCTGAACCCCATAGACGAAATCGCGGTGGCTTTCTGCAGGCGCCGTGAGCGTCAGTGTTCCCGTTCGGGCATCGCGGGCAACGGAAGCCGGCCGCGAGCGGTACGTCAGCTCCCTGGCCACCGCTTCGAGGGGCGGAAGGACGGAAGCCTGCATGAACGACTCCACGGCCGGCTTGTCCGGGGTGCTGAGCGTCATCGCCAGGCGGCGTTGCCATGTTACGCCGGACGCGGGATAGGCCCGTGCCCGACTGAACCGGGCGAGCGTGTGCGGGCAAGATCGGCCCTCATCCCGACGAACAGCGACCGTACAAGTACGAGCATCACCAGGCTGAATGGCAGTGCCGTGGAGATGGTGGCGGATTGCAGGGCCGTAAGCCCTCCGGTGGACAACAGAACGGCGGCCACGATGCCGCTGAGGGCACACCAGAAAACCCGCTGAAGGGCGGGAGTGGCCGTTTTGCCGCCCGCCGCTATCGTATCGATCACCAAGGCGCCGGAATCGCAGGAGGTGACGAAGAATATGCTGACGAGCAGAACCGCGAGTGTCGAGGTCACCGCCGACAATGGCAGATATTCGAAGAACTGAAAAAGGGCGATCGATAGGTCCGCCTTCACGGCACATGCCAGCTCGCCGTTGGCGATCGTCGTGTCGACGTAAATCGCCGTGTTTCCGAAAACGGTCATCCACAGGAACGTGAAAATGGCCGGTACGAAGAGAACGGCGGTGACGAACTCTCTCACAGTACGTCCGCGGGATATCCGCGCGATGAACATGCCGACGAAGGGCGACCAGGAAATCCACCAGGCCCAGTAGTATCGATCCACGGGCGCGGTTCGTAGGCATAGATGTTGAACGTCCGCAAGAGCAGGCTGTCGAGATAGAGGCCGATATTCTGGACGAGATCTCGCATCAGCGTAGCGGTCGGCCCGACCACGAGCACGAAAATCATCAGCATCACCGCGAGAAAGAGGTTCACCTCGCTGAGAATGCGGACGCCCTTGTCGACGCCGGTAACGACCGAGATAGTCGCTATTGCCGTGACGGTGGTGACGAGCAGAAGCTGGACATATATCGATTGGGGGACGCCCAGCAGGTAGTTCGGGCCCGAAGTTATCTGAAGGACACCGGATCAGAGCGAGGTCGCAAGCCCGAACAAGGTCCCGCAGATCGCAAAGACATCCACGATATGCCGGATAGGCCCGTGAATGCGCTCCTTGAGCAGCGGCTAAAGCCCCGATCGGACCGTGAGGGGTAGATTGTAGCGGTAACCGAAATAGGCCAGGGACAGTCCGACCACTGAATATATTGCCCAGGCGTGTACGCCCCAATGGAAGAAGGTTACGCTCATCGCCTCACGCTGGGCAGCGATGGTCAAGGGTTCGGCCTCGGGTGGAGAGGCGAAATGCGTCATCGGCTCGCCGACGGCAAAGTACATGAGCCCGATGCCCATGCCGGCGGCGAACAGCATGGCGATCCAGGACAGGTAGCGGAACTCGGGTTCGGAATCCTCCGGCCCGAGCTTCAATTCGTTATAGCGGCTAAATGCCATGAAAATCATCGAAAACAGGAAGATGGCCACTGCGAGCAGATAGAGCCAGCCGAAACCGGAGAGGATCGTCGCCTGGATCCCGCTGAAAATGGATTCAGCTCTCTTGGGCGCAACCACCCCGATTGCGCCGAAAAGGGCGATGACGGTCACCGACCCGGCGAATACCGGAAAATTCACTGTGAAACGCTGGGCCAAATGCCACCTCCCGACAAGGTCTGCGCGTGAAAACGGGATTGGGAAAAGAACGCCCGATCACGGCCGATTCCCGGCCCGGTATCATAACACGGGCTCACAAGTCGGCTTTCATCCTTCGCGTCACGGCATAGTCGGGTTGAGGGGAAGCAAGGCCGGCTTGCGGCCGGGCGCTTCCGTTTCCTGCATCAACCAGGCTTCCCGAGCCTTCTTCAGGCCGGGCAGAAGCAAGCCTGCTCCTAACGGCTGGGATGCTTGCTGAGAAGCGTAACGCGTTCTCTGCCAGGCCTGGTAAACCTGCTTGGTCTCGGCATCCGCGAAGCGCCCAAGCCAAAGTTCGAGCGGCATCGCTCCCGCTTTGCGCGACCAAGCGTCGAGCGCGCGCGCGATCGCGTCGTCTCGGCCGCTTTTGCACGCCTGCTCCACTTGCCGGAAAAAAGCCGGCTCCGACTGCCGCTCTCTCGAGCGGCGCTCTTGCCACCAGGCTTCCAGCCGGGACAATCCGTTGGCGGCAACCCAAAGCGAGGAGGCGGTGAGAAGCACGATCCCCCCGATCAGAGCCAGGTGCAGCCAGTCGAAGGCATCGCGTTGCGGCTCCGGCGCGGGGGGCGCAAGAGCAGGGGAGAGGGCGGCCGCCGCTGAAACCGTCACGCTGACCGCGGGAGCCGTGGCCGACTGGGTCTTCGCCGAAGCCGGGTCGAACCAGCTAACGGTCACGGCAGGCAGAACATAATTGCCGGCGTCTTGGAAGAGATAGCTTGCAACGTCCTTGCGGAGGCCCGCGATCGACTGGCCGTTGCGGTCCGTCTCTTCCGAAAGTGAAGGATCCTGCCGGTAGAGGCGGACACCCTGAGGAGCCGTAAAGTCCGGTTCGGGGATCATCATGGCGCGAAGCCCTTCGGCCCGCACCGTGACCGTGCGAACCATCGTATCGCCAGCCTTCAACTGCGCCGGATCCTGATCCAGTTCCTGGCTGACGCTGACTTTTGCCGCAACGATACCGGGACTATCGCCGGCGGTGCCCGGCGCGCTTCGAACTGTGAAGCGAAGCGGCGGAAACGTGACCTCGCCCCGGGTGGCCTGAGGGGGGACCGCTGCATAGCCGAAGGTGATCGGGACGGGGGGCAAGGTAAAATCGCCGGCCGCCTGCGGTACTATTATGTAGGTGCGCCGAATGCCGGAATAGGGCGTTCCGTCGATCGTTTCGTTGAGGTTCAGTGCCCTTCCGTCGTCAAGCGTCACTATCGCGCCTGGAATATCGATTGCGGGGAATTGAGGCGATTGCAGGAAGTAGTTCGGGACGAGGACGTCGACGTCTACAAGGATTTGCTGGCCGGCATAGAGCGTTCCCTGCGACTGCAGCGCTGCCCGGGCGAGCGGATCGGCGGAGAGTGCCGGGCCTTGGGTCGAAAGCCAGCAGAACAGGACTGCAAGAAGACGGTACAAACGGGGGGCCGCGATCGTCATTGGCGGTCCTCCTGCGATGCTTCGATCGCGAACTTGCGCGCCAGAAGGGCGGCAGGGGAAACCTGAATGTTGCGCATCCACATCTCGGCCGTCTGTGCGCCCGTCTGGACCTCGCCCTCCTTGCCGTGCTTGGCCTTGTCGTCAAATTGGACTTCGTCGGGATCGAGCCCCGCTGCCTCCTGCTGCTTGTCGTCTTCCTGCTTGTCCTTTTCCTCTTTGCGGCGTTCCGCCAGCGCAAGATTGGTCTTTGCCTCGGCCCAGCCGGTGCGCTGCTTGAGCGCCTGCTGATAGGCGCCGATCGCCTCTTCCGGCTTGTCGAGATGCATCAGCGAATTGCCCTGGTTAAAATAGCTCTCGGGTGCCGTCGACTGGGCAAATGCGTCGATTGCGTCCTGATAGCGGCCGGCGCGATAGAGTGAGACGCCTCGCCATTCCGGGTCGGAAAAATGTTCGGCCGCGGCAGCATAGTCGCCGCGTGAGAAGGCGCGCTGCCCTTGTTGGTCGGGCGTCAGCCACAGGTCCATGAAGTCCGCCGCCTCCGCCCGTCCGGGCATGTGGAACGACAGGATGAGCACGACGGTCCCGAGCCAGCGGACGTGATGACCCCGGCGGAAGGTGAGCGCGACGAGGATCGCGACCACTATGGTCAGATACCATCCCATATCGCGCCAGCGGGTCAGACCTTCCTCCGTTCTTTGTGCGAAGGACGTCTGAATGCGCCGGACGATCCAGTCGACGTCGCCGTCGTCCAGGGTGACCGTCGCCACCTGCGCAGAAGAGGAAGACCTGAGTTCTTGCAGTGCGTCGACATCGAGCCGCGCCAGAACGCGGGCACCGGTGCCGTCTGTCAGATAGGCGCCGCTTTCGGTCTTCACGGGTCCGCCTGCTTCCGTGCCGATACCCAGCACCATCAGGTCGTTGCGGCCCTCATACTGCGAAAAGGCGGTGAAGGCGCTTTGCTCGATCCCGTCGGTCAAAAAGAGGATCGTGCCTGGCGCCGGCTCGTCCGCAAGAGCTGCCTCGGCGGCTTCGAGCGCCTTGGCGGTATTCTTGCCCTCGACAGGCATAAGTGCGGGCGACAGCGCCGCAAGGTACGTGGAGATGAGTGACGCATCTTCGGTCAGGGGCAAGACCATGTGAGCCGAGCCTGCATAGGCGAACAATGCGGTTCGGGCACCTTTCCGTTTTGCCATGATGTCGCGTACCTTGAGCTTGGCGCGCTCCAGCCGCGTCGGCGAGATGTCGGTGGCGTTCATCGTTGGGCCGAGGTCGACCGCGATGACGAGCGGGGCGGTGTCTTCGACGAAGGGCGGACGTTCCCGCTCCCATGTGGGTCCGGCCGCGGCAAGACCGGAAAGGGCGATCAGGCCGGCGACCAGGTAGACGGGTCGAAATCCGCTCTGCCGGCCACGGTCAATGAGGAGATGATCGAGCAGGTTCGGAGCGATCAGGTGCTTCCAGCGGGACCGCATGTCCGATTGCCGCCGCATCAGCCATACGAGCAGTCCCGCTGCCAGGACCGCGAGCAGCCACCAGGGGCGGAGAAAATGGAAATCGGCAATCATGCTTCAGCCTCGTTGTTTCGCCTGCGGGCGGCACTAACCGAGAGAAGCCACATTAGGGCATGATAGCCGAGTACGAGGAGGACGGCAGCGCCGAGTGGGTAGTGGAACAGCTCGATGCGCGGGCGCCAGCTCAGCGTTTTCTGGTTCGCCGGTGTGATGCTGTCGAGCAGCGTGTATATCTCGGCGAGCGCTTGCTGGTCCTGACCGAAGAAATAGCGTCCTCCGGTAGCCGTGGCGATCTTTTGCAGCGTCTCGGTATCGAGCTTTTCCTCTCCCTGGGCGTCGGGATTGCCGATGCCGACCGTATGAATACGGATGTGGTTCTGGCTCGCAATCTCGGCGGCCTTGTCCGGCGGCATCTTGCTGGCGGTGTCGTTGCCGTCGGTCAGAACGACCAGCACCTTGTCAGGAGCCTGGCTCTGCTGGAACAGTTTTATCGAAAGCCCCAGCGCATCGCCGAGAGCCGTTTTTGGGCCGGCCATGCCCGGTAAGGCGCCGGTCAGCATGGACCGGACGGTGGCATGATCCATGGTGAAGGGAACGAGCGGATAGGGGGCGTCACCGAAAGCGACGAGACCGAGGCGATCATACGGACGGCGATCGACAAAGTCTGCCACCACGGTCTTCACCGCATCTACCCGCGCCTGAAGATTGCCCTGCGGGTCGCTGAAGTCGCGCGTGTCCATCGATTGCGAGAGGTCGAGCGCGAGCATCAGATCGCGCTGGGGCTCGGTCTTCTCGATCGGCGGCTCTACGAATTGCGGCCGGGCAAGCGCCGTCAACACCAGGAGCCAGCAGATCGGCGCGATGATCTTCTGCAGGAGGTTGGCACGCGGCACGACCGAGCCTTCCGTCGGGCCGATGCCAGCGGCCCGGGTGATGTCCTCGAAAAAGGGAATGCGCACTGCCGGCGTCTGTTCCCGATAGGGCGGCAGCAGCCACCAGACGAACAGGGGTGCCGGCAGAAGCAGCAGGAGCCAGGGATGATCAAGGACGTACATTGTGACCCTCGATCCATTGGCGTGCGGACGCGAGCCTCTGGCGCGCAGTGGCTTCGTCCATTGCGGCGAGCGTCGCCGGGCGGTATTCGCTTTCAGCGAAGAAACGGTAGGCCTCGCCGTCGATCCTCGCCCTTCCGGCATGAGCCTCGAGGAAATCGGACCATTCCTTTCCGCTTAGGGAAGCGACTGTTTCCCGCTGCCAGGCCGCAAGGGCCGTGCGCTTGACGAGGGCAGGGAGGCTCTGCATGGCGTGCCGGCGTCCCGACGGCTGATCGACTTCCTTCTCGAACCGCGAAAGCTCGGCGAGCGCCTCGCGGCGATAGCGGTTGCGCTTGTACTGGCGCAGTCGGTGCCAGAGGACGGCTGCAAGGACGATCGCGACCAATCCGAAGAGTGCCGCCCAGCCCCAGGTGGCCGGCAGCATCGAGACTCGCGGAGGCAAGGCGATGTCTGCCATCTGCCGCAGAGTAGCGGCGAGCATAGGATCGGGCGCTGGGGTCGGATCCATCTATCGCCTCCTTTGCCGCCAGGCGAGTTGAGCGAGAAGCGTGCGCAATTGCGGGGCGACCTCCTCGGCAGCGGAAACGGGCAGCATGGGCAGGCCCATCTCCTCCTGCCAAGAAAGCAGCTCTCGGCCTCTGTTGCGCGCAAAGCTGTCGACCGCATCGCGAACATTGCTACGGCCGAACTGCAGTTCGGCCTGCAGAGCGCCGCCGCTCACCACCATGTCGCCCTGGCGCGGCAGGTCCAGGAGGAATGGATCGTAGATGAGGATGGCAATGACGTCGTTTGAGACGGACATCCGCAAGAGAAGATCGCGTGTCTCCGGCCCGTGCCCATCGAAATCGCTGATGACGATAATCAGATGGTCGTGCTGCGCGACGGCTGCGACGTTGCCCAGGACGGCATTGAGTTGACCGGGCGCCCTCTCGATATCCGAGCCCGCGCTAAGTGCCTTGTTCTGGAGCGAAATCGTTTCGGCGAAGCGGATGACGGATCCGCGGCTGCGGTGCGGCCGGATGGACTCCTGCTTCAGGTCGTTGAAGACCACGCCGCCGACGCGATCGCCAAGCGCCATAACGCGCCAGGCGCAGAGCGCCGCCGCTTCAGCGGCGGCCACCGATTTCATCGACCGGCGGCTGCCGAAGAACATATTGGTGCGCTGGTCGACGATGACGAGGGCGGGTCGGTCCTTCTCTTCGTTATAGACGCGCACGAAAGGTTGACCCGTTCGGGCGGTGACGCGCCAGTCGATCGTGCGGATATCGTCGCCCGGCATGTAGGTCCGAAGCTCCTCGAAGCTCAGCCCACGGCCGCGCATGCGCGATTCATGGCGCCCGGCAAGGAAGCGGCGGACGGGGGCCTTGCGCAGGAATGTCAGGTCGGCGGCCATCGATTCGAGCGCCACGAGATTGTCGACGGAAACGTAGGCACCGTCTGAAGCGCCGGCGGCCCGACGTAGGATTTCCTTCGTTCTTCCGAATGCGGGCAGAGAAATTGCCATCGCAAGTCCTCCCAATCAGGCAGTTGCCACCTTCTCCACGATCCGGTCGACCGCCTGGTCCGCTGTGACCCCGCCGGCGTGGGCCTCGTAGGAGAGCACGAGCCGGTGGCGGAATACGTCGTGCACGATAGCCTGTACGTCATCTGGCGTCACGAAATCGCGGCCTTTCAACCAGGCGTGAGCGCGCGAGACCTTGTCGAGCCCGATCACGCCACGCGGGCTGGCGCCGACCTGGATCCATTTGGCAAGTTCCGTATCGATCTTGTCAGGATAGCGCGTCGCCATGACGAGCGCGACGATATAGTCCTCGACCGGCCTGGAGACTGCGATCTCCGATATTTCCCGGCGTGCGGCGAGCACCACCTCGGCCGCAAGCTTCTGCGCCTCGGCGCCCTTGGCGTGAGGCTCCCGTTCCTCGGAGCGCACGAGCTCCATGATCGCAACTTCCGAATTCGCGTCCGGATAGTCGACACGGACATGCATCAGGAAACGGTCGAGCTGAGCCTCCGGTAGGGGGTAGGTGCCTTCCTGCTCGATCGGGTTCTGCGTCGCCATGACAAGGAAGAGAGCCGGCAGCGGGTGGCTCTGGCCGCCGACGGTGACCTGACGTTCCTCCATCGCCTCGAGAAGAGCCGATTGCACCTTCGCCGGCGCACGGTTGATCTCATCGGCAAGGATCAGATTGGCGAAGACCGGCCCCTGCTGAAACTTGAACTCGCCCTTGCCGCCTTCGCTGAAATAGACTTCGGATCCGGTGATGTCGGAAGGCAGCAGGTCGGGGGTGAACTGAATGCGCGACAGGCTGGCTTCGAGGTTCTTGGCCAGGCTCTTGATCGCCCTGGTTTTGGCAAGCCCTGGCAGACCCTCGACAAGAAGGTGACCGTTCCCGAGCAGACCAAGCAGGAGACGCTCGATCATCGCCTCCTGACCGATGATCGATTGGCCGATTCTTTTGCCGAGTGCCTGGATGTCTTCCCGGTTTCCCATAGTGCTTCCCTCTGTCCTTCCCATATGCATGTTCGCATTCGAGCTATTCGGCGAGGCGCACGGCGCCGTGCACGTCTAGGCTACATCAAGAAAAAATTTCGCGCCAAGGTCATTCGGACCCCTTCAACTTTCAACCTGCGATCGCCATGTTCCGGGTCCGGAACCAGCCGAAGACGAGACGCGAGAGAAGCGCACCGCCACCGCCACCGAGCGTCAGGGGTACCGATCCAAGGCGGATCACGAGGCCTATCAGAAGGCCGACGACAAGCAGGATGTCGCCTTTTTCAAGCACCAGTCCCGGGTCGTTGCCGATGAGCTTGCCGCCGCGTTTGACGCGTTCGATCGAGATCGTCGCAGCCGGCCCTTTTCTTTCGAGTTCGGAGATGATTCTGCCGGCCGCCCTCTCGACGCTGAAAAGACGACCGACCAGCATGGGCAGCGCAGGCTGTTCGCCGACGCCGTAGACGCTGGCACCCGCTAGCATCTCTGCTTCCGCCTTGATCGCGTCGTCGCGGATGCTGCGGCCCGTGAACCATTCGACGGTGACGAGGCCGGTGATCGCCAGCACCGCGGCCATGATGATCTCGCGTATGGATTGGCGGCCGAGCGAGCGGAAGAATTGCGGGCCGCTCTCGAAGCCGACGGCGTATATGAAGAGCGCGAACAGGACGGCCTTGATCCCGTTGCCGATAGTCACGCCGATCTGGCTGATCAAAACTGCAACGAGGAGCGAACCGGCAACGCCGCCGAGCTGGAACTTGCCGAGCTGGAACTTGCCGAACTGGAACTTGCCGATCCAATAGCCGCCCGCGAGCGCCAGGAACAGCGCGATTTCGGGAGACTGGTGCAGAAGAGACTGAATGAATGTCACTGATGCCCCCGCTGGAATCCGATGTGAAAAACATGTCTGTCCATTTTTGACCGTCGTTGGGGAAGACTATGGGTACACTCGAAAATTCCGGGTCGAGATCCGGCTCTCGCTACTGGGACTCCCTCTGTCGGACCTGGATGGCCGCCCTCACAGAAGGAGCAGCTTCTTCATGACGGAAAAGACCTCCTTGTATGGCAGTCTGGTCGCGCCGGCGACGGCGAAGGGTATGAGTGCGGCAGCGGCCACCGGCACGACCGCCTCGCGGCTGACGAGTACTGTCTTGAGCTTCCGCGTCGCCTCGAAAAGCTTGCTCGGATCGGCAATTTCGTCGGCCGGCTCAGGCGTCGGATCTTCGAAGATGTTTCGGCCGACAGCCTTGCGCTCCGCTGCCCGGTGATAGCGCGTCGCCTGCGCTCCGAGCAGGGCCAGCCCGTTTTCTTTCAGGCGGGCGAGCGGCGGAGTGAACGCAGAAAGCGGGTAGGCGAAAAAAGCGACGACGATCGCCAGCCAGGCGGTCATGACCATGCTGAACGTCGTCATCGAAAGGCTTTCCTGCAGAATATTCTTAGCAATTGCGGCGGCGATTGCCGAACTCATGCCGAAGACGAAGAAGACATATGCGTTCGGGTACTGCGCCAGGAAGGCGAGCCCGCCCTTGCCGTCGGGATGGGTGGCGACGAGCCGCAGGTCCATTTTCGCGATGCGGCGCAGCAGGTTCGCCCAGACGAAGTGTCGCCACATGCCCCGCAGAAAAAGAAAAACGAAGAGGGGCAGGCTGATGCAGATTGACCACCACCCAGCCGCAGTGATCCTGTTGCCCTCGGGCCGATGTTCGACCGCCCAGGAGGATACGTCGACCGTGTGAAAGTTGAAGTAGGACAGGGCTGCTGCGAATACCGCAAGCGCGAGGCAGATGAGTTCCGCTCCGCGCGAATCCCTCTGTCGCAACGCCACCGACAATTGGCGCCCTGCTTCCTCGACCGCGCCCGGCGCGATAATCGGCGCGCGGATGAATTGCGAAAGGCGTGTCCTGAGGCCGCGCTCGACCTGCTGCTCCGCCAGGATGAAGGCGCCGATCCCGATGAAGAACTTCGCCCATACTCCGGGATCCGCGAGATAAGCATTTTGACTGTGATCGAGTGAGAAGCTGCGGGGAATGCCAAGCAGAAACGGCACGCCCCAGGCCAGCGCCACGAAAAGGATAGCCCTTGCGCCCGACCGAAGCGTGTTTTCCCGAAGGAGTTTCAACTGCGCCTGCAGCTCGAAAAACGGTCCGCCGTGCGACGCGCGAAAGTTGGCAAGACCGGAAGAGGGGGCGTTTTCTACCGCGTCATTGTCCGTCGACGGATGTGAAGCACCGTTCACGCTCATGATCACCATAGTTCATTGCTCAGGAATTCAGTCGGCACCTTTATGCGCCGGGCGCTTATGGTTTATCCTTCGGCGATTTTCGGCATAAGCGATAGATGGACCAAGGGCCAATCGCGGACGCAGGCGCGGCAGTCCGCAAAACCCCTAAGACTTCATGGCTTGCAATTGAGTCGATCACGTCGCACAACGATGAATTGTCACCGGCTCGACATGGTGCCCATTGTATTTCGGTGTGCCGGTTGGCTGCATGAACTCGGCCGGAGGGGCATGGTGCTGCGAATTCGACCGCAAACGGTCATCGTTACAATGTTCGCGCTGATAGCGGGAACATTGGTCTGCCATGCCACCGAGCCAAGACGCGTACTTCTGATCTATGAAAGCGAAAGCACCCTGGTTGCCGCCATGCAATTGGCGTCCGGTTTCCAGGAATACATGGAAGCGAACGACCCCGGGCATGTCGAATATTATACGGAGTATCTCGACACCCTTCGTTTCTCATCGCCGGAGCACTCGCTCCGTCTCGCAGGCTTTCTGGAGGCCAAATACCGGCAGTTGAATCTGGATGTCGTGGTGGCGGCCGGCCCCGGCGCGCTGCGTTTCGTTCTGGAGACGCGTGAGCGTTTTGCCAACGATGTTCCCGTTGTCTTCGGTGCAGTCACCGAAAGTTCCGTTACCGGCAACCTGCCGCCCGACGTCAAGGGCGTCGTCAGCCGTTTTGACGTGGGCAAGACAGTCCAGCTTGCCAGCCGGCTTCAACCGAGGGCGCGCAAGGTGGTCGTCATGTACGGCTCGGCGCCCTTCGACCGCAAATGGGGCGACACAGCGACCGCCGTCCTGGGGGAGCGCTACGCCGGCCTTGACGTCGAATATGTTTCCGGCCTTTCGCTCGATGGTTTCCGCAAGACGGCCGCGGAACTGCCCTCCGATGCGGCGCTCGTGATTCTGACCGTCTTTGAAGATGCGGAGGGAATGAAATTTGTGCCGCGGGACGCGGCAAGGGCGATCGCGGCAGCGTCTGGCGCGCCTGTCTATGGTGTGTACAGTTCCTATTTAGGCTTCAGAGTACTGGGCGGCTATGTGGGCACGTTTCCATCCATCGGCGCTCAAATGGCCGCTCTTTCCCTGGATGTCATGCGAGGCGACCTTTCGGCTCCCCGGACCACGCCCGCGCAGGAGACGGCGCTTGTCGACTGGCGCGAAGTCCAGCGCCTGGGAATTGACGACGTATTGATACCCGAAGATGCAGAAATCCTGAGTTATGCGCCAAGCGTTTGGGAGCGTTACCGACTGCCCATCAGCGCGGCACTCCTGGTGATCGCAGCGCAAATGCTCACCATTGCCGCGCTCGTCTATCAGAACCGGCGGGGCCGCAGGCTCGAAGCGACCCTCGCCTCCGAACGTGTGGAGCTTGCCCACCTCTCGAGGAGATCGCAACTGGGAGAGCTTTCCGGGGCTTTTGCGCATGAACTGACGCAGCCGCTGACTTCTATTCTCGCCAATGCCGAGGCAGGGCAGAGGCTCGCCACCGAGACCGCTCCGGACATGAACGAAATCCGCGCGATCTTCGATGACATCGTGGCGGACGACCGGCGGGCGTCGTCGGTCATTTCGCAACTGCGCAGCATGATGCTGAAGGGCGAAGCCTCGCAGGAAATCCTCGACCTGAACGACGCCGTGCGCCAGACCGTTGCCCTGGCTCACGCAGAGATGTTGGCGCGCCGCACCGAGGTGGAAGTCAAAAACGAATTGGCGAGCGTCCGCGTCAAGGCGAACCTCGTGCAGCTCCAGCAGGTGATCCTGAATTTGCTCGTGAATGCGGCCGACGCCATGGCAGACATCCCGCCCAAGCAACGAAAGGTTGAAATCGCGGTCGACAGAAGCAACAATGGATATTGTGAATTGTCGGTTGCGGACATGGGGCCTGGTATACCGGCGGGAATGCAGGGCGAGGTGTTCAAGCCTTTTGTGAGCTCGAAGAAGGGCGGTCTTGGTCTGGGCCTTGCAATCTGCCGAAGCATTGTTGAGGCGCAGGGAGGGAAATTGTTCTTTGACGATGGTGTGAAGCGGGGAGCGCGGGCCATCATTATTCTGCCGTCAGCCTAGAGGTGCGTGATGCGGGAAAGCGTTGGTAGAGTATTGCTGCTGGATGATGACGAGCTCGTGCTGCGGTCTCTGAAGAGACTGCTCTCGGCTTCGGGATACTTGGTAGGTACGTATCAGAGCGCCAGCGAGCTGCTTGCTTGCGACGATCTCGACACAGCCGATTGCATCATTCTGGACCTCGGGCTGCCGGACTCCGACGGTTTCCACGTGCAGGAGGCACTCGCTGCAGCAGGCGGGAGCCAATCGATCGTCTTTCTTACGGGTAAGGGGGATATTCCGGCGAGCGTCAGGGCGATGAAGGCAGGTGCCGTGGACTTCCTGACGAAACCAGTCGAGGCCGCCGCTCTGCTCGAAGCCGTGGACGTGGCGCTCCAGCGTGCACGTTCGCGTCGGGAGACCGAAGAGAAGAAGGCGAATGTGGCGATGCGGATCGACCGGCTGACGGCCCGTGAGACGCAGGTCATGCATCTCGTCGTCTCCGGCCTCCTGAACAAGCAGATAGCCGCCGATCTCGGGACGGTGGAAAAGACGATCAAGGTTCACCGTGGCCGCATGATGTCGAAACTGGGCGTGCGGACGGTTGCCGACCTCGTGCGCCTCGTGTCCGGCGCAGAAACGATGCATGGCGGCATTGGGCCCAAGTCCAACTACGATTAGGGGAGGCCTTGATATATTACTGACATATGAGCGAGAGCCAGCGCATTATTGCGATTGTGGATGATGACGAACTGGTTCGTCGCGCGCTTTGCCGTCTCGTTCAGTCATTGTCGTTGAAACCAGTCGCGTATGCCTCCGGCGAATTGTTTCTGAAGGAGCTTGAACAGACCAGCCCGTCCTGCGTGCTCCTGGACTTTCACATGCCGAACATGAATGGGCTCGACGTATTGCACGAGCTCAGCGCACGACGGGCGAGGTTGGCCGTCATCGTCATAACCGGCGCGGATGAAGAGGGAGTGCGCGAAAGCTGCATGCGAGCCGGCGCCTCGGGCTTCCTCAACAAGCCGCTTTCCCGCGACACGCTTTCATCGGCTATCGAGGCCCTGCGAGGTGATCAGCGCCCCGCAAAGGCGCCACGCTCCCAATGAGCCGCGGGCCCGGAGCACATCACGAACGTGATCAAATCTAATGGTTAGGCCAGAGCGGGGTACGCGCGGAAAGCCGCGCAAAGTTTTCGCCATCCCGCTCATCTGGACGCGCCCTATCCTGTCTCACTCCGGGTAAACGAGCTTCCAGTCGTCCTTGATACTGACGACGGTCCAACCGCGTGCGGGCGCCTCGTCGAGGCCGCGCGCGAGCCGGCCAAAATGCGAGTCGCGGTCGTAAGCCTTCTCGCGCTCTGCGTCGTCGTGATGGACGATCAGCCCGAACCGGCGTCCGGGGCCTGCAGTCGTCCATTCCAGCATCTCGAAATCGCCGTCGGAATTGCCAAAGGCGGCGATCGGACGTCTGCCGATGAATTTGTTGATGCCGACGGGCTTGCCCAGACCGTCGTCGATGAAGTCGATTTCCGGCAGACGCATGATCGCCGGAACACCGTCGCGCAGCTCGTACCTCGTTTTTATGCTGGATCCGACGACGTTCTGCGGCGGGATGCCGTATACGCGCTCGGTCCACGGACGCATGAACTCCACGCCGCCCCCCGAGACGATAAAGACCTCGAACTGGTTGGACTTCAAATAGTCGATCAATTCGACCATCGGCTTGAAGATGTGCGCGGTATAGGGTTTTCCCGACGCCGGGTGGCGGGCGCTTTCCATCCAGTCGGAAACGATCCTCTCGAATTCCTCCGTGGACATGCCGGCATGGGTAGCGGCGACAAGCTCGATCAGTCCCCGTTCGCCGCTGGCCGCGACACCCGCCATGTCGCCAGCCAGCACCGATTTGAACGGTTCCGTCGTCTGCCATTCGGAATGCTGCGGCGCCAGTTGCTTGACGCGGTCGAGTGCAAAGGCCAGCTGTACATACATGGGCTGCTCGCCCCATAGTGTTCCGTCATTGTCGAATACCGCCACGCGATCGGCCGGCTCGACGAAATCGGGGCCGCCCTCTGTGGTCGTCGCCGACACGAAGTCGATGATGCGAGCCTTAGCGTCGCCATCGACCCAAGAGGGCAGGATCGAAGGCTCGGCGGCAAACGCAGCCTGGCCCATGGACGAAGCTGCAGCGGCGAGCGCGGCGATTTTCATCGCCGAGCGGCGGGTCACTTGGAACATGATCTCACTCCTGGCCGTATTCTTTGCGAATCGGAACCGCCGCATCACCACAGCGGCATTGCCTTGGTTCAATCCGGATCACTGATTGTCCGACTTACCTCGACGGCATGGAAGTTGGACCTTGGGGCAATTTGCAGCGAATAGGCTTATCTTAAGCGACCCCGCATGATGAGCTATCCGGCGCGAACCTGGCGCGTCACCCCAGAAAATGGGGCCGACACCATTTGGCGCCGGCCCCACACCATTCAGAGCTAAGTCCGTTAGTTTCTCATCCCGGCCTTCAGGCTCTCTTCGATTTTGGTGAGATTGAAGGAACCGGGTGACTGGCTTGGCGGATATTCCTTCATCGTCTGCAGGAACTTCGCCGCCAGACCCTGGATCGGCACCACGACGAAGGCCCGTTCAAGGAACCAGTCATCATAGGTGTTGGCGTTGTGCTGCGCCTTCTCGAAGGGGTCGCGTCGCAGGTTGAACAAGAGCGGCACGCGCAATTCGGTAAAGGGTTCGCGCCAGACGCCGAAGGCTTCGCCGCGATTCTCGAGGAATACCACTTTCCAGTCGTCGTAGCGCGCGGCGACGACCTGCCCGTCGTCATTCACGTACCAGAACTCGTGACGCGGCGACTGGTCGGTCTTGCCTTCCAGATATTCGAGCTGATTGTAGCCGTCGATATAGTTGCGATAGCGGCGGCCGTTGAGTTCGACACCCTCCAGGAGCTTTTCCTTGACGTCCGGTGCACCGGCAATCGCGCCAAACGTAGGCAGCCAATCCTCATGAGCAACGATACCGTTGAGAGTCTTGCCTGCCGGGAACCGGGCCGGCCAGCGCACGAAAGCCGGAACGCGATAGGCGCCTTCCCAGTTCGAGTTCTTTTCGCTCCTGAACGGCGTCGTGGCGGCATCCGGCCATGTGTTGAAATGAGGTCCATTGTCGGTCGAATACATGACCACAGTATTTTCGGCGATACCGAGTTCGTCGAGGAGCTTGAGCAACTCGCCGACATGCATGTCATGTTCGACCATACCATCGTGATACTCGTCGCCGCTTGGCCCCGATATGCCGGCATGTTCCGCCTTGACATGTGTTCTGAAATGCATGCGCGTGCCGTTCCACCAGACGAAGAAGGGCGTGCCTGCCTGGTTCTGGCGCGTAATGAAATCCTTGGCCGCAGCAAGGGACTCCTCGTCAATCGTTTCCATCCGCTTTTTGGTGAGCGCGCCGGTATCCTCGATCTTGCCGTCGGCGAAGGAATGGATCACGCCGCGCGGGCCAAATCGACGGCGGAATTCCGGGTCCTTCGGATAGTCGCGGTTCTCCGGCTCCTCCTCCGCATTGAGGTGATACAGGTTGCCGAAAAACTCGTCGAAGCCGTGATTGGTCGGCAGGTGCTCGTCCCTGTCCCCCTGGTGGTTCTTGCCGAACTGGCCCGTCGCGTAGCCCTGGCTCTTGAGAACGGTTGCCATCGTGACATCCGTCTCCTGCCAGCCTTCCTTCGCGCCGGGGAGGCCGACCTTGGTCATGCCGGTGCGCACCGGTACATTACCGCCAATGAAAGCGGCGCGCCCGGCCGTGCAGCTCTGCTGTCCGTAATAATCCGTGAAGGACAAGCCTTCCTGAGCGATCCGGTCGATGTTCGGCGTCTTATAGCCCATCATGCCACGATTATTATGGCTGATATTCCAGGTGCCGATGTCATCGCCCCAGATGACCAGGATGTTCGGCTGCTTGGCGGACCCGCCGGCATCTGGCGCTTGCGTTTGCGTCTGCGCCTGGGCGGTCTGCGCGCCGCCGGTTGTCAGTACGGTCGATGCCGCGGCAATGGCAGTCCCGCCAAGCAGAATGCTGCGCCGCGTGATATTGGCGCGCTCGCGTGGATCACGCTGGTCCGCAATCGGTTCTTTTTTCATTGGGATCACTCCATTCTCTATAAGACGCACTGGGAGGCGGGCTCGATCGGAAGCCACGTCGGCGCTGCCGGCACCAATATCATCCGGGCTTTTCAGAGGAGCGGTAGTTGGACCAAAGGCCAACTTGCCGGCTCCCGTTTCGCCGCGTAATCGGCGATTGTTGCGAGCCTTCGGCCTTTAAGTTCTCGAGTGTTGAGTCCGACCGTTTTCCGGTTTTCACGTCCTTTTGAAACGGGCAAAGCGGTACAGGCAGCACCGGGGTAAGGTTAGGGTGCCGCACCCGGACGGGTGCCGTGGTGCGCAGTTCAGGCAAGGAGAGACCATGGATTATCCTGGCTGTCTACGATCCGGTTTACCCGGGTCTGGACGCAAGGCAGTCACGCCGGGCCTTGGTTGGCGCTATGCAGCGGCGTTTGTCGTTGCGACTGCCGCGGCTTGCGGTGCTGCCGAAGCGCAGGATGCCTCGGGTGAGAACCTCGCGAAGCAACTGTCCAATCCAGTCGCTTCGCTGATCAGCGTTCCATTTCAGCTCAACTACGATCGCGGCTTTGGTCCAGATGATGGTCATCGGGTCACGTTGAACATTCAGCCAGTCATACCAATCTCGCTCAACGAAGACTGGAACCTGATCTCGCGAACGATCCTGCCGGTCATCTCCCAGAGCGACGTCGCAGGCCCCTCGGGCGATCAGTTCGGCCTTGGCGATACCGTGCAGAGCTTCTTCTTCTCGCCCAAGGATCCGACAGCCGGCGGAATTATCTGGGGGTTTGGCCCGGTCTTTCTCCTCCCGACGGGAACGGACGATCTGCTTGGCAGCAAAAAATGGGGCGTCGGGCCGACCGCCGTCGCTTTGAAGCAGGACGGTCCATGGACCTATGGTGCGCTGGTAAATCACATCTGGTCCTTTGCGGGCAACGAAGACAGGGCCGATGTCAACTCGACCTTCCTGCAGCCCTTCATTTCCTACACGACGCCGGATGCGTGGACATTCGCCGTCAATACCGAAAGCACCTATGACTGGGAGAGCGACGAATGGTCCGTGCCGGTGAACTTCCAGGTGTCGAAGCTCGTCAAATTCGGCGAACAGCCGGTGAGCATCACAGCCGGCGCCCGCTATTGGGCGGCGGCACCGGATAATGGACCGCAGGGCTGGGGAGCGCGCCTTGCAGTCACGTTCCTGTTTCCGAAATGATTGGCGTCCGCGGCGAACGCTGCGGGAGCTTCGTGGAAAGTTGCGATCCGCTCTGCACCGGCGCTCCTGACGGGGACGCCGCAGAGCAATGCATGAGGCCAGATCGAGCGGTCGCTCGAGACAGTAATCTGAAGTGCAAAGCGCAGGGAGTGAGGCTATGCCGACTGAGTTGCTCAGACTGATCGCCCGTCCGATCGGCGTTGCGGGGCTCGCAATCTTGATGGCTGCCGGCCCGACCTTGGTTCCCCGAGGTCTTGCCCAGCAGGCGGCCCAAGGTCAGACGGGTGCGACCGGCGATGAACAGGCCGACCTCCTGACCGAGGAAGAGCTCGAGACTATGGTTGCGCGCATCGCGCTCTACCCGGATGAACTCGTGGCGCTCGTCAGCTCCGCGTCGCTCTATCCGTTGCAGATCGTCGAAGCCGCACGCTTTCTCGAAGAGAAGAAGACCAACAAGGATCTGCAGCCGAAGGACAGCTGGGACGACAGCGTGATATCGCTTCTCAACTATCCCGAGATCGTCAAGATGATGAGCGACGACCTCGATTGGACGCAGGCACTCGGAAGCGCGCTCGCCTACCAGCAGAAAGACGTTCTCATCGCGGTTCAGACCCTGCGCGACAAGGCTGTGGCGGATGGCGTGATTAAGACCGACGACAAGCTGAAGGTCGTCAACGAGGGCGACAATATCGTAATCCAGGCGGCGGATCCGGAAAAGATTTATGTTCCGAGATACGAGCCGGAAATGCTGTACGAGCCGGGCTATGCGCCGGCGCCAGTCGCCTATTATCCCGACCCCTATCCGAGCTACTACTATCCGTCCGCGCCTTATTTTGCCGCCGCGATCACCGGCGCTGCGATCTGGGCGGCGGCGGTCGACTGGGACGACTGGGGCGTCTGGGGCGGGCACTGGGACAGCGACGTCGACATCGATTGCGACAATTGTTTCAACAACATCGATGTCGATCGAGATAAATTCAAGATGAACGACGTCGACTGGAAGAACGTCGACCGGTCCAAGATCAAGTTCGACAAGAATCAGTTGGCGAACATCGATCGGGATAAGTTCAAAAACGACTTCAAGGCCAACCGAGGCAACAACATCGCCAATCGTGCGAGGGATGTGCGCCGCGACCATGGGGACATTGCCCGCAGACCCGGCAAGGTTTCCGTCGACGACATCCGCAAGAGCAAAGTCGATGCGAGCCGCGTTCGGGCTGAACGCAACCGGCCGCAAAATACCCAGCGGCGTGTAGAGGCGCCGCGCCGCGATGGTGGAGCGGCTGTGAACCGGGCACGCGCAAGCACCGGCAAAGCCACCGGCGCCCGGCCGAAGGTACACCCCAAGGCGCATGCTCCGAGACCTGGAGCGCATGTACGGCACTCCTCCGGCGGAAAGCATTCGGCCCTCGGCAAGGTCGGCAACAAGCGGCAAACGCATATCTCTTCCAGTCGGGGACACCATTCCATGGGCGGCGGCCATCGAGGCGGGGGCGGACACAAGGCGGTGAAGCGTGGCGGTGGACGTCGGCGGTAATCAGATCGGGAGACTACGATGACCAAGATCATTCGTGAAGAGATCGCACTCTCCTTCTTCGGGATGCTCCTTCTTGGCAGTGCCGCCTTGGCACCTGCTGTGCTGGTACCTGCCGCCCTGGCGCAGGAAGCAGGCGACTATGCGCCGCTTGCCGAATACGCCGCGGCAGAGGATCCGCCTGTCTTCGATACGCCTGAGAAGGCGGTGGAGGCGTTCAAAGAGACCGTCAATGGCGGCGATTTTGACAAATTGGCGGTGCTTTTGGGTCTGGACCCGGCCAAGACAAAGTCGAGCGAGGGCGTAATGGAGACCTATGCCGACATACAGGAAGGCGTAAACGAAAAGGTCGCCGTCGAAGATGTGGAAGGCCGCAAGGTGATCGAGATCGGCGACGAGCGGTGGCCGTTTCCCTTCCCGGTCTCGAAAGGGGAGGACGGCAAGTGGGCGTTCGACACCTATGTCGGCCTAGAAGAGATCGCCAACCGCCGGGTCGGCGATAATGAGCTTGCCACGATTGCCACGATGCGCGCCTATGTTGGCGCGCAGGAAGAATATGCGCGCGGCGACCATGACGGCGATGGAGTTCTGGAATACGCCCAAAAGCTGATCAGCGAAAAGGGCGCGCAGGATGGCCTCTACTGGCCCGCTGAGGAGTTCGGCGGAGAGGAGAGCCCCGCTGCTGCGGCGCTTGCAGAGGGTGATGCCTTAGAACGGGCGAAGGCCGGCGAAGGCTTCCAGGGTTACCGCTACCGTATTCTAACAGGCCAGGGCGACAATATTGCGGGCGGAAAATTCGACTATATCATCAACGGCAACATGATCGCCGGTTTCGGTCTGGTTGCTTGGCCGGTGAGATACGGCGTCACGGGAGTGAAGACCTTCGTGGTCAATCGCAACGGAATTGTATACGAGGCGGATCTCGGCGGGGATACCGAAAAGACTGCCGTCGACATCCGCACGTTCAACCCCGGCGACCAGTGGATGGTCGTCCCGGACTGAGGGGGGAACTGGAACCGGATCACCGGCTCGGCCGGGGTGAGAAGGGCCGCTGCAATCGTAAGGTGCGTCTAACGTGCAGTAGGTCGGCAACACCGGTAGATATTATGTGGGCTGCGGCCCGCGTTCCGGGCAGGTGCATGCGGACAAGGCGGCGACCCTGGGACAAGATGCGCAGGCTTGAAACGGTATGGCGCTGCCGTCACGGCAGACGCAGGAATTGGTTGCAGGGGAGATGACCGATGAAGGCTTCTTTGAACAGCGTGGTTGAGCTTGAACCCGCGGCGGAGATGGTCTGGGTTCCCGGTGCGACCTTCATGATGGGATCGAACGACCATTATCCGGAGGAAGCACCGGCCCACCCGGTAACCGTGGACGGATTCTGGATTGATGAGGCACCGGTAACGAACCGGCAGTTCCTGGAATTCGTGAATGCGACGGGCCATGTGACATTCGCGGAAAAAAAGCCGCGTGCCGAAGACTATCCGGGCGCCCCGCCATCCAATCTGAGAGCCGGCTCGCTCGTATTCACGCCGCCGAAACGCCCGCTGCAGGGGAATGACATATCGCAGTGGTGGATCTTCACCCTGGGCGCCAACTGGCGGCACCCCCTCGGACGCAAGAGCAGCATCGGAGCCATCCTGGATCATCCGGTCGTCCATATCGCCTATGACGACGCAAAGGCCTATGCGGAATGGGCGGGCAAGGAGCTCCCGACCGAGGCCGAGTGGGAGCTTGCGGCGCGCGGCGACCTTGACGAGGCTGAGTTTGCCTGGGGCGACGAACTTGTCCCCGACGGGAAGCACATGGCCAACACCTGGCAGGGCAGATTCCCGATCGAGAATGCGATGGAGGACGGATTCGCGCGGACGTCACCGGTGCGGTTCTACCCGCCGAACGGATATGGCCTCTACGACATGATCGGCAACGTCTGGGAGTGGACCACGGACTACTGGTCCGTACGCCACCCGGAAGCGGCGGCGAAGCCTTGCTGCATTCCAAGCAATCCGCGCAATGCGGATGTCGAAGCGAGCGTCGACCCCGCGGCCGGAGTGAAGGTGCCGCGCCGGGTGCTTAAGGGGGGCTCTCATCTCTGCGCACCAAATTATTGCCGCCGGTATCGCCCCGCGGCACGGCATGCCCAGGAAATCGATACGACGACGAGCCATGTCGGTTTCCGTTGTATCAGACGCGTCAGTTGATGGGCGGGGTCGGTTGCATGGTGGTCGCCAAGGTTCGGAAGTGCTTCAGCACGGTGCTGAGCGGGGCACTGCTTGCGGGGCTCTTTTGCATTGTGGGGAGCGGGGAGGCATCTGCCGCGAACTGCAGTGCAGGCGGCGGTTTGGCCTATCTCGGGAACACCCGAGGGGCAGCCCGCTCGGTCTGGCTTTCCGGGACCAGCGCCGGATCGTTCGGACTTGAGGCTGCCCAGGGCAATCAGATGGTCGATACGTGGAGCAAAAGCAAACGTGGCCTCCATCTGTCGCTCTCACCGGTCGTTTCGAACGGGAACGGCGGTACGCACAAGCTTCTTGACCTATCGGGAGGGAAGCCCTGCCTGCTCGACACGCAGAACCAGGTGCGCGATTTCATTCCGCCGGACTTCACCTGGCCCCAGGGGCGGCCCGACATCGGTCCGATTCGGTTCTTCGATTTCGACTTGCCCGAGGGGCGCCCTGACACCGGCCCGATCCGTGTCTTCCCCGATTTCGATCGGCCGGCCGGACGGCCCGACACCGGCCCCATTCGCGTTTTCCCGGGCTTCGATCGGCCTGACGGGCGGCCCGACACCGAACCGGTTCGGGTCTTCCCCGGTTTCGATCGGCCGGACGAACGACCCGACAACGATCTTCCGCGCATTCCGCCGGACCGTCCCGATGGGCGGCCCGACAATGACCTGCCGCGTGTGTTTCCCGGGTTCGACCCACCTTCACCCTCACCGAATCCCACGGCGGTTCGGGGCGGGCGTGTGGTCGGGGCTCGGACAGCGCAGAACTGCATCGACCCCCGTTCCGTGGGCTCCGATCAAAGGCGCGACGTGCCGATCTGCCCTGAGTTCGTTGCGGAAGAGGCAGCGACGCAAGGCGCCGGCCAGTCCCGCGGTGTGCCGCTGACGCCCGGCCGCGATCTGCCCGCGCCCTCGCTCTGGAATTTCTGGTCCGACATTCGGTTCACGGATATATCAGACGAACGTTACGACCGAGACAGCGACACCTTCGCCCGCACACTTGACATGGGCCTCGATCGCCGGATCACCGACGACCTTGTGGTCGGCATGTCATTTTCTCTGCAGGACAGTTCGACGCATGCGTTCCACGACTCGCTCGACATCGATTCGGACGGGTTCAGCTTCGGTCCTTACGCGGCCTATCGCCTGTCGAAGCACTGGGCCATCGACGCTTCCCTGACCTATGGACGCTACAACAACGATGTCGAACTGAGCGTGCTCAGCGGCAAGTATGATTCCGAGCGTTTTGCCGGTGAGATCTCGCTCAACGGCCAATACAAATTCGACGCCTACTACGTCCGTCCGAAAGCATCCGTAACCCTGTCCCATGTCAAAAGCGATGCATACGGCCTCTCCGGAAGTCTTTTCAATTTCCCGGTGAGTGTTTCGCTTCCGGGCGACAGCTACAATTATGGCGTGCTCGACATGTCGACCGAAGTCAGCAGGTTCTTCCGCCTGCCGGACGGGCAGCCGTTCCTGGTCTTCGCGGAGCTTGGCGCGCAATATGAATTCGAGCGGCCGAACGACGGGAAGATTCTGACGGGCGACCTGTCGGAAGTCTCTCCCTCGCCCTGGGCGTTTTCACTGCGCTCGGGATTGAGAATGCTGCTCAACGAAAACCTCCAGATCGAAGCGACGGGAGGTTATCTAAGCCTCGGTCAGGATGATCTCGACGTATGGGAGGGCAAACTTCACGTGTCCTGGAGCTTCTAAGCATGCTCAGGACTATCGGAGTCCGGCTGAAAGCGGTAGCTCTGGAGCACTTCGGGGGAACCGTGTGGTGCTCTTCTCACCGGAAGTAACTGGTTCGAAGGCAGACGATCGCATGGCCTCAATGAAACCGTGTGATGGTTCAGGTTTGCAGCCCTTATGCGAATCGGGGATTTGTGTGCGTGCGTTCGGTACGGGAATTAGCCAAGGCCGGCGGGCGATCGGTCGATATGAGAGGTGGCGCGGCAGCGTCCCCGAGTTTGTGAGGCGTGGCGTTGGTGGGTAATGTAAACTCGTGCGGAGGCAGGCTCCGTGTCGCGAAAACCGGAAGCACGACCGTGTCGGCGCTTGTCGCCCTCGTTCTTCTGGCGGGCTGCGGAGGCCACGCGAAAGGCGTGATGGCTCCTGTGGCTCTGGCGCAGCCGTCGGCCACCTCGCAGGTCGACATGCTGGTTGCGACGACCCGTGAACCCTCGGGAGACGCGGCGACATTGTTCTCGGGAGAGCGCAGCCCGACACTGTCTATGACCGATGTTGCGGTTTCGATTCCGCCGGACTCGCGCCGCAAGCCCGGTACGGTGCAGTGGCCGCGGAAGCTTCCTCCGAATCCGGAAACCGACTTCGCTGTCACGCGGGTGCGCAAGCTGGCATCGAATGACGAAGCGCGCGACTGGTTCCAGGTTCACAATGAGGGCGGCCACGTGTTGCTCTTCGTGCATGGTTTCAACAACCGCTATGAGGATGCTGTTTTCCGGCTGGCGCAGATTGTTCACGATTCGGGCGCCCAGGCGACCCCGATCCTGTTCACCTGGCCATCGCGGGCACGGCTGTTCGACTATAATTACGACAAGGAGAGCACCAATTACTCGCGCACTGCACTCGAGGATACGCTGCGCACGCTGGCGTCCGCGCCGCGCGTCAAGGACATCACCATCCTTGCCCATTCTATGGGAACCTGGCTGACGATGGAGTCGCTGCGCCAGATGGGGATCCGCGACGGCGGCATCGCGCCAAAGATCGAGAACGTGATTCTCGCTTCGCCCGACATCGATCTCGACGTCTTCGCCAAGCAATGGGTCGATATGGGCAAGGCACGCCCGAAGTTTACGATCTTCGTCTCACAGGACGACCGGGCGCTCGCGGTATCGCGGCTGATCTCCGGCGACGTGTCTCGACTCGGCGCGATCGATCCGACCGCCGAGCCCTACCGTACACAGTTGGAGACTGCCGGCATCACGGCGATCGATCTCACCAAGGTCCAGACGGATGACGGCCTGCATCATGGAAAATTCGCCGAAAGCCCGGAGATCGTGCAACTGATCGGGCAGCGGATCATCAAAGGGCAGACGCTGACCGATTCCGACATCTCGCTCGGCGAAGGCATCACTGCCGTCGTCGCAGGCACGGCCAAGAATGTCGGTACCGTTGCGGCGGCCACGATCACCGCGCCGGTCACCATCATCGAGCAGCGTGGAACGCCGCGCAAGAAGGTCAATCTGGAGGAGACGCTGACGAGCAGCGAGAATGCGGGAAACACGGCCCGTTGAGTTCGAACCGTTCCGGAGAAGCCCCGCGGACTGTCATCCGGGAATACGCAATATTGATTTTGTCGTGCCCCGGCCGATCGCGACGGCGGGCATTTTCTGGGAGATATGTGATGACGTCTGGTTTCATACGAACCTTGGCTTTGGCCGGAACCTGCCTGCTTGCCGGCGGTGCCACGGCGGCAGACATCTATTCTCCGGTGGCTCCGGAAACCCAGCAGGTCACGACGGAGAGCGGCTGGACGTTTTCCTTCTCTCCGTACTTCTGGGCGGCAGGGCTGTCAGGGGATATCGAGCAGTTCGGTCTGCCCGCTGTCGATGTTGATGCGAGTTTCAGCGATGTCTTCGATCATCTGGATTTTGCCTTGATGGCCACCGCAGAGGCACGCAACGGGCCATACAGCATTTTCGGCGACGCGATCTATATCAAGCTTTCCGGCGAAGGCGGTACGCCCAGGGGAATTATCGCAGACGATGTCAAGCTCTCCACGGAGACATTCACCGGCACGCTCGGCGCCGGTTATGCAATTTATGAGGACAGTGCCGCGCGGCTCGATATCGTGGGAGGCCTGCGTGTCTGGTCCGTCGAAAGCGAATTGTCCTTCAGCGGCGGCATTCTCCCCCCCGGCGGTGTTTCGAGATCCGATGATGCGACCTGGGTGGATGGCATTGCAGGCTTTCGCGGGACATATTCGTTTACGCCCGAAGTCTATCTGACGGGTTGGGGGCTGGTCGGTGCCGGCGGAGCCGATCTCGACTGGGATGTCGCCGCAGCGATCGGCTACCGCTTCAGCGATACGATTTCGGCGCTTGCCGGTTATCGTGCGCTCGGTGTCGACTACAGCAATGACGGATTCGTCTTCGACGTCGTCGAGCAGGGGCCGATCCTCGGTCTGGTCGTGCGGTTCTAGATTATACGAAACCGTTCAGGCTGACTTTCCTGTGCGTGTCACAGGAAGCCGGTCCGCCCGATTCTGCTGTATCGGGCGTAGCCGCGTCAGTCCCTTTTCACCCTCAGGCCCTCCAGCAGGGCCTGAAACCCATCCACGGCTTTTTGGGATGTCTCCTGCGGGTCGTCGGAATTGGCGATCCACAGGGCTGCTTGGCTGCTTGCGCCATTGATCAGGCGGGCTGCGGCTTCGGTGTCGATGTCGATGACCACGCCTTCGGCCTTGAGCCGATCGAGGCTCCCGGCCAGCGCGGTGATGCAGCCCTGGGTCATGGGCCATTGGGATATGTCCCCGAGCACGGCGGGGCCGTCACGGAACATGATGCGCTGGATCTCCGGCTCGAGAGCCATGCGGATGTAGGCAACGCACTCGTCGACGAAGCCTTGCCAGCGCGTCGGCGCCTCTGATGAGACCTTGTTCAGGCGCGCCGTCATCTCGGCGTCGATCTCCCTTATGACGGCCTGCAGCAGACCCTTTTTGTCACCGAAGTGATGGTACAGGGCCCCGCGGGTCAACCCGGCTTCACCGGTGAAATCGTCCATAGACGAGTCCGCATAGCCGACAGTGCCGAAGGCATGCCGGGCGGCTGCGATCAGTTTCGCGCGGGTCTCTGCGATCATCTCCTTGCGCTGCTTGTTCATCACGTCTCCTATTCACATACGCTCCGTATTTTATTTGACATACGCGACGTATGCAACTAACTAGATGACATACGCCGCGTATGTCATCAGCATCCCTTTTTAAGGAGCGTCTTATGTCCAATCCTTACGGAGAAATATTTAGGGCGCCGGGGGCCAAGGGCTTCTCGGCAGCCGGCTTCTTCGCGCGACTTCCGATAGCGATGGCCCCGATCGGCATCGTCGCAATGGTGTCTCAGACCCACGGCGAATACTGGCTGGCGGGCGCGGTCTCCGCGACCTTCGCCCTCACCAACGCGCTCGTCGCCCCGCAGATATCGCGTCTGGTCGACCGCGTCGGCCAGACGGCCGTTGTCGTTCCGACGACGATCGTCTCGGTCGCAGCCTTCCTGGCGCTGATCATTGCGGCCAACCGCGACTGGGCGGCGTGGACGCTGTTCGTTTTGGCTTTCCTCGCCGCCGCGATGCCGAGCATGCCCGCGCTCGTTCGCGCCCGCTGGACGGAAATATTCCGCAATCGGCCCGAGCTGAACACCGCCTTCGCATTCGAGTCTTCGGCAGACGAGCTTGTCTACATTTCCGGGGCTTCGCTGTCGGTTGGCCTGGCGGTTGCGCTGTTCCCCGAAGCCGGCATGCTGACAAGCACTATCTTTCTCGCCCTTGGGACGGCCGCATTCATTCTGCAGCGTTCGACCGAGCCGAAGGTGCATCCCATCGAGGCCAGCGCCTCGCAAGCGTCGGCGATCCGTCAAAGACCGGTACAGATCATCACCCTTGCGCTTATCTTCGTCGGCTCGATCTTCGCGACAGCGGAGGTCAGTGTCGTGGCGATCACGAAAGAGCTCGGGCAGCCGCAGGCAGCCAGCCTGGTCATCGGCGTCTACGCCGTCGGCTCGTTCCTGGTGGGGCTGGCACTTGGCGCGCTGAACCCGACCATGCCGCTGCAGAGGCAGCTTCTGATCGCCGTCAGTGTAATCGCCATCACGTCCCTCCCTCTCCTCGTGGCCGATACGGTTCCGTTCCTTGCATTTGCTGTCTTTGTCAGCGGCATAGCCATCTCACCGACCTTCATCACAGCTTTCGGTTTGATTGAGCGCCGTGTACCGGAATCGATGCTGACGGAAGGCGTCACCTGGGTCATGACGGGAATTGGTATAGGCATGGCGCTCGGCGCATTCGTGTCAGGCTGGGTTGTCGACAATTACGGCGCGCAGAAGGGTTTCTGGGTATCCGTGGCGGCCGGGGCGGCGACCGTCGTCACGGTGGCGGCGGGTCAGCGCAGCCTTGCCGGCAGCAAAGCGATGCCGGCAGCGGTTCCGCTTCCCGCCGAGTAGTCGCGCCAGCGACGATCTTCAGGAAGTCGGAACAAACAGGCTGGCCGCCGGTTCATCCGTCGGCCGGTCGCCGCCAAGGGAGAGATCAATGCCACGCGGGTCACTCATAGCTATAAGCGGGATATGCGCTGGCCTTGCCGCGGTAGCGGTGCTGACGGTCTCGGCCGAGCGCCGGAACAGAAGTCCCTGGCGGCCGATCAACGCGACGAGCCATTGGATATACGGCCGTCGTGCCGGCTCGGTATCGCGGCTCGACCTTGCCCACACCGGCACCGGCTTTGCGACCCATATGCTTGCCTCGTTCTGGTGGGCTCTCCCCTTCGCGGCCATGCTGGGACGAAATGCCAGACCCTCGCCACCTCGGGCGATTGCCGCTGCGGCAGGCACCACCGTGCTGGCAGCCGTCGTCGATTACGGTCTGGTGCCGAAACGCCTCACGCCTGGCTGGGAACTCGCTCTGCCGAAATCCGACCTGGCGATGACCTATATCGCCATGGGCTTAGGATTGGCGTTTGGCGCCACCTTGCACTCGGCGGCGATCGCCACGCGGCCAGGAACATCGCGCGGCCTGATCGGTTAGGTCAAACAAGACATCGGCTCTAAAACGATATGTGAGTGAGGAGGTTTCAATGAGTAGCCGTCCGCCGCCGATTCCTGCGGAAAATCGCAGCGACAAGGGAACGGGAGAACCCGGAACCGTATCCACCGACGCGAAGAAGCCGGATACGGCAGAGAACCCCGAGAAGAAAGGCCAGCAAGGCAACACCAAGGTCAATACGACCCATCAGGGTTATCAACAGGACAGATGAGGCAGAGCGCATGTCCACTTCCAAGAAGACACCGGCAAGCATCCGTCAGGGCGGTCCCGGAGCCTCGCACGAAAACGCGAAGGCTCCGCTGGAGATACCAAAGCCGCCGGCCGATTCCGAGCGGCGCACGCGCAGCAAGGTTTCCGGCGGCGGAGGCGAGCCTGATCGCCACCACAGTCACGATGCGAGGCGCAAAGGCGGGCACTGATTGGGCGAATCGGCTCGGCTGCCACTGCATGAATGATCACGGATGAACAAATCCGGCGCATGGGCGTTCTGCTTGACCCGCAACGGGTGGAGGAGTTCGCCATGCGACGCGGTTTGCACCATCACCCCACGGTCGACCTGATCGTGTTCATCGCTGCCGTCGGACTGGTTTCGGCGATCATGATCGCTTCACTGTTCTTCGGCTAGATCACGATGTTTTCAGGTCGGGTCGGCCTGGAAACATGGACGTCATCGCTTCCAGAGATGGAGCGGGAGCGGGCGGGAAACCGCACACAGTTTTCCTCAACCCGCTCTCCCGCGCTTCAGGAAAACCTGCGTGGCGGGTTCACATCCGGAAGCGCTCAATCTCGCCGCTCGAATGATCGTTCTCACGCCGGCGTGCTGCGGAGGAGGCACGTTCCGCAGCGACCGACGGCGCCCCGGGAGGGGGGAGGCGGGAGGACGCCGCCCGGGTCGACCCCGGCTTAGCGGAGGGACAAGAGCCGACCCGTTCTTGTGTGCACGTCGCCTTGGTCAAAGCGACGGCGCCTAACACTCAGCCCCTCGGAAGGTTCCGAGAAAACGGACGATTTCGATAAATTCTCAAGCGGGAGCTTTGAATACGCTGATTCGGAACGCAGCACCGCATCTGTGCGTCCAAGTGGACGTACATAAAGAAGCCTCTCCTTGTCGCATCCCCAAGGAACCACCCGGAACTCGAGGTCGAGTTCCGGGCGTATGCGATGGGGAGGATGGGCGCTCAGGCGTTAAGCGACTTCGCGAACGGCATGACACGTATCCGTTTGCCGAGAGCTTTGAAGGCGGCATTGGCAACTGCGGGGCCGATCGGCGGAACGCCGGGCTCGCCGATCCCCGAAGGAGGATTGGACGAGGCGACGATATGAACCTCGACCTTCGGCATCGCATCGATCCTGAGCGGCGTGTACATGTCGAAATTGCCCTGGTCGACCTTGCCATCCGTCAGCGTGATCTCCTCGCCCAGGATGGCGCTGAGGCCAAAGCCTATTCCGCCTTCGACCTGAGCGCGCACCTGATCCGGATTGATCGCGAGACCGCAATCGACCGCAGCGACAACGCGCTCGACCTTAATGCCGTTCCCATCTGTGGAAACCTCGGCGATCTGTGCCACGACCGAACCGAAGCTCTCGGCGACCGCAACGCCGCGGAAGCGCCCTTCAGGCAGCGGTTTCTGCCATTCCGCCTTTTCCGCCGCCAGCTTGAGAACGGTTGCGTGGCGCGACTGCGGCTCCAGCATCGAAAGGCGAAACTCCAGTGGGTCACGTCCCGCAGCCTGGGCAACTTCGTCCAGAAAGGCTTCGGCCGCGAAGGCGGTGTGTGTCGAGCCGACGGAGCGCCACCAGAGAACCGGAACGCGAACATCGGTGGTCGTGAGCCCGACCGTCTGGTTCTGAATGGCATATGGCAGATTGTTCGCCCCCTCCACAGACGTCGGGTCGACGCCGTTCTGAACCATGCCATCCCAAGCCGTTTTCGCCACGATTGACTGGCCGACGATGTGATCGCTCCAGGCGACGAGTTTGCCGTCTGCATCGATCCCGGCTTTCAGGCGATGTACATAGGCGGGCCGATAGCGGCCGGCGCGCGTGTCTTCCTCCCGCGTCCATTGCACCTTGACCGGTGCACGGAAGCCGAGGGCCTTGGCCACATGTACGGCTTCCACCACGACGTCGCCGTCGAACACGGCACGCCGCCCGAAGCTGCCGCCGGTCTTCATGACGTTCAGTCGGACATTTTCGACCGGCACTCCGGCAATCTCGCTGGCGAGCTTCTGGTACACGTCGGGGAGCTGGTGTCCGCCCCAGATCTCGATCGTGCCGTCCTCGTTCCTGCGTGCAACCGCATTCAGGGGCTCAAGAGCGGCATGGGCCAGATAGGGGAACTCGAAGGTCGCCTCGATGACCTTGGCGGCTGCTGCGAAGGCAGCCTCGGCGTCGCCGTCCTTGCGCGCGAAGGCCGCCGGCGTCTTGCCCGCGAGGTCGCGGTAGGTGGACATCAGCTCCGCCGTCCCCCGCTTTTCGGCGCCGGACTCGTCCCATTCGACGGTTACCGCTTCACGGCCCTTGATTGCCGCCCACATATGCTCGCCGACCACCGCAATGCCGCGTGGCGTTTCCACCACGTCCACCACGCCCTTGATGGCGCGGGCGGCCGAAGCATCGAAGGACTTGGCTTTGGCGCCGAAGAGGGGCGGGTGAATCATCACTGCCGTCAGCATTCCCGGCAGCTTGACATCGATGGTGTATTGCTCGGTCCCGTTTGCCTTGCGGGCACTGTCGAAGCGCTTCAGTTCGGCATTGCCGATAAATTTCCAGGCGCTCGGTTCCTTGAGCTTCACGTCGGCCGGCACCGGCATCGTCGTCGCCTTGGCGGCGTACGCGCCGAAACCACCGCTCTTGCCCGACGGATGGGAAAGAACGCCGTTCTCGACGGTGATCTCCGCGGCGTCCACCTTCCATTCCGCTGCAGCAGCGGCAATGAGCATGGCTCGGGCGGCGGCACCAGCCTTGCGGTAGCGCTCCCATGAGGTCGACATGGATGTCGAGCCCCCGGTACCCTGCATGGTACCTCCAAAGGCGATATTGCCGTAGGCCGGGATGTTGCCGGCGGCTCCCTTGACGTCGATCGTGGACCAGTCGGCGTCCAACTCCTCCGCCACCAGCGTGGCAATGCCGTTATATGAGCCCTGGCCCATCTCGAACTGCGACGAGAGAATGGTGACCTTCCCATCCCCGCCGATCGTCAGATATGGGGAAAACGCATGTGAATCATTCCCCGCTTGCGCTTCGCCCGCAAGGGCCGGCGAAGCGGATAGGAGCCGGTACCCAACGGCGATGCCGGTGCCGGCGGCAAGCGCACCGAGCAGGAATTGGCGGCGCGAGGCTTCGACGCGAGCGGGAAGGGCCATCGATTGCATTAGTTTCGGTATCATATCAGGCCTCCAGACGCTTCGCGGCTTCGTGAATACCCGCGCGGATACGGTGATAGGTGGCGCACCGACAGAGATTGCCGGACATAGCGGCATCGATGTCCGTGTCGGTCGGCTTCGGATTGCTGGCCAAAAGGTCCGTTGCGGACATGATCTGGCCGGACTGACAGTAGCCACATTGGGGCACGTCCAGTTCGGCCCAAACGGATTGCACCGTTTCGGCGACCTTCCCCTTCAGGCCCTCGATCGTCGTCACTTCAGCTCCGTCGATGTCGCCGATGAAGGTTTGACAGGACCGCGTCGGCGAGCCGTCGACATAGACAGTGCAGGCGCCGCATTGCGCCATGCCGCAGCCGAACTTCGTGCCCGTTAAACCGACGAGGTCGCGGATCGCCCACAGGAGCGGCATGTCCGCCTCTGCTTCGATCGCGTGTTCGACGCCGTTGATCTTGATATTCACCATGGTGTTTTTCCTCGCGTTGCGGCGCGTTAATGCGAAATGCCGCGAACATTCGCCGGACTGCCGCTGGAGCGGGATGAGAAGATGACTGCGGTTTTCGCCCGCACCCCGCTCGAACTTTGGGATAGATCACGTTCATAATTCAGGATGATGGCCTAAGATCATGAGCGAGATCCGGAGCTTAGAAGACCATCTCGCAGGCTGATAGATTCGATCCTGCCGAATTATTGCCCATTCCTGCCAGGTTAACGGGATCGTGATCAGGACGTCGGCGTCGTGGGCGGTGGAATTGCTCTAACCTGCAGGGCTCCGCCTGGTCGAATCGTTAGAATTCAGGATCGCCCTTATGTCGCGCAGCGGCGGATGGCCGAAGGCGCGGCGGTACTCGCGGTTGAACTGGGTCGGGCTCTCGTAGCCGACGCGCAGTGCCGCCGTCGCCGCATCGAGCGACTGGGAAAGCATCAGTTCCCGGGCATGATGCAGTCTGAGGTGCTTTTGAAACTGCAGCGGGCTCATTGCAGTCATTGCGCGGAAGTGATGATGCAGCGTGGAGACGCCCATATTGGCGATTTCGGCGAGTTCTTCCACGCGCAGCTGTTTGGTGTAGTTTTCCTTCAGCCATGCGACCGCCTTGGCCACGCGATTGCTGTTCGTGCCCGCAAGCGCGAAGCGACGAAGCCTCGCTCCCTGTTCGCCGGTGAGGAGCCGGTAGATGATCTCGTTCTGGATGTGGCCAGCCAGGAAAGGTATGTCTGCGGGCGCGCCGGCAAGCGAGATCAGCCGGAACAGCGCATCGAAAAGCTCGCAAGTCGCAGTGCCTACAGCCACGCCCAGGTCGCGCTCGGGAAGGTCGGTCGGATGTATGTCGTGATCGGCTATGATGCGCCGGACTTTCTCCATGTCCAGGCGTAGCGCCGCTGCGACATAGGGCTCCCTTTCGCTCGCCGCGCAGATCTGCCCGGTCACGGGCAGGCCGATAGCCGTCAGGAAGAAACAGCCTTCATCGTAGACCATCGTCTCGTTGCCGACGCGGACATTCTTGCTTCCCTTGATGATGAAGGAGAGGCTTGGCTCGTAAACGCTCGAAAAGGGACCGGCGGGCTGGATGATGCGATAGAGCGAGAGACCCGGGATGGGGTGCTCGAAAGAAAGTCCGTCCCAGGGCAACTTCGACAATCTGTCGAGAATCTGCGCGCGGAGCGGCGCCGTTTCTTCGCGCAGATTCCGCTGCGGGAACATGATGGTGCTCATTCCCTGCTCCTCGCTCCTTGCTTTGGCCTTCACCTATGATCGCAGATTGAATCTGAAATTACATTATCACATTTTTTTGATTCCGACAGAAATAGGCAAGACCTCGGCGTGCCACGCCCCGGCAGAAGTCATTCCGCCGCCAGCGGCGCCGGATAGGGCGTGGAGTCTTCGTCGGCATCTCCTTGCGCGGCCGCCGGCCCCGGGGCCGTCTTGCGCGCTTTCGGTTCCTTTCCGAAGAAGAGCGCATAGGCGGCCGGCAGCACGACGATCGTCAAAACGGTTGCCACCAGGATACCGCCCATCATCGCATAGGCGAGCGGTCCCCAGAACACGCCGCGAGAGATCGGGATCAATGCCAGCACCGCGGTGAGCGCGGTGAGCGTGATAGGCCGGAAGCGGCGCACCGCCGCACCGATGATCGCCTCGTAACGCTCCATCCCGGCCGCGATATCCTGGTCGATCTGGTCCACGAGAATGATCGAGTTGCGGATGATGATGCCGAGCAGCGCGATAACGCCGAGGATGGCGACGAAGCCGAAGGGCGCTCCGCTGATGAGCAGCGCAGCTGCGGCGCCGATGATCCCGAGCGGACCGGTCGCGAGCACCAGCATCGCCTTGCCGAAGTGCTGGAGCTGCACCATCAGAAGGATGACGATGACCACCAGCATGATCGGCGCCTTGGCCGCGATCGAGGCCTGGCTTTCGGCACTGTCCTCGGCGCCACCCTGGATCTCCACCTTGTAGGCCGGCGGGAGACTGTCTCTCAGTCCCCTGAGTTCGTCGAAGAGCTTCATCGCGACGTCGTTCGACTGCACGCCGTCGGGGAGCGTTGCGCGCACGGTGATTGTGGGGAGCCGGTCGCGCCGCCACTCGACCCCCTGTTCCATCACGGGCACGACCTTGGCGACCTGCGATACGGGGACGAAGCCACCGAAGTCGGTGGGCACATACACCGACTGGACCGCGGAGAGCAGATGGCGATTGCCGCCGGGCTCTCGCGCCACGATCGAGACCGCCTCTTCTCCGTCCCGGAAGCTGTCCAGCGGAACGCCGGACATTGCCGCCTGCAGCATCTGGCGGATACGTTGCGAGGTGATGCCGAGGGCACGGGCGCGGTCCTGGTCGATCACAAGCTTCATCGCCGGCACAGGCTCCAGCCAGTCATCATGAATGGCGCCGAGCAATGGATTTTCCCGAAATTTCGCCTTCACTTCGTTGGCGATGCGGCGCACTTCTTCGCGGTCGGGCCCCATCACCCGCATCTGCACCGGCCAGCCGGTCGGCGGTCCCAGGAACAATCGGTCGACTTTGGTACGGATCGAAGGGAATTCCTCGGCAAGCACCGTTCGCAACTTGCCGATCAGCCTCTCGCGGGCTGGTTCGTCCTTCGCCATGACGAGGAGCTGCGCGAAGTTCGGGTTGCGAAGCTGCTGGTCGAGGGGCAGGAAGAAGCGCGGCGCGCCTTCTCCGATATAGGTGGCGATGAAGCGCTTGTCCTTATCGTCCATCAATCGTTGCTCGAGCGCCTTTGCCTGCTTTTCCACTTCCTTGATGCTCGTTCCTTCTGGCAGCCAGAGGTCGACCAGGATTTCGGGTCGCGAGGATTGCGGGAAGAAGTTCTTCGGAATGAACTGGAACCCCCAGAGGCTCGTCATGAAAATGGCGAGCGTCATCAGGAGAACAGTGATGCGGTGGCGCACTGCCCAGCCGACGGTTGACCTCAGGCGACGATAGAAGCGCGTATCGAAGACGTCGTGATGGGTGCCGGCGTGGTGGCGCTGCTTCAGGATCATGTAGCCGAGCCAGGGGGTGAAGTAGACGGCCACAAACCAGGAGACCACAAGGGCAATACCGACGACATAGAAGAGCGAACGGACATATTCGCCGGCGGTCGATTGCGCGAAGCCGACAGGGATAAAGCCGGCGGTGGTGATCAGGGTGCCGGTCAGCATGGGAAAAGCGGTCGAGGAATAGGCGAAGCTCGCCGCATCAATCTTTTCCAGCCCTTCTTCGAGTTTTCGCTCCATCATCTCGACCACGATCATGGCGTCGTCGACGAGCAGGCCGAGAGCGATGATCAGAGCTCCGAGCGAGATGCGCTGCAGGTCGATGCCGAGTTCGTACATGATCGCAAAAGTGGCTGCGAGCACGAGCGGAATGGCGATCGCGATCACCAGACCGGAGCGCCAGCCGATCGACAGGAAGGAGACTACGAGGACGATGATCAGCGCTTCGACAAGCGCGTGGCTGAATTCGCTTATCGCTTCGGTGACGACCTCCGGCTGATTGGAGACCTGATCGACCGACACGCCATAAGGAAGGGCGGACTCGAATCGATCGTAGGTAGCCTCGACCGCGTTGCCGACGTCCGTGACGTTGAAACCCTTCGCCATAACGACGCCGATCTGGACGCTGTCGTGGCCGTTGAAACGGAATTTCCGGGAATAGGGGTCTTCCAGACCGGAAGTAACCGTCGCGATGTCGCCGAGCCGAATGGTCCTGTCTCCCGCCCTTAGCCGAAGCTCACGGATGTCTTCGGCCTCGGTGACGCCGCCTTCAACCGAGATGCGAACCGAGCGCGTGCCCGTATCGACGGAACCCGCGTGATCGACATTGTTCTGGCCGGCAATGGCATCGCGCAGGTCGTTGAGCGTCAGGCCGCGTTCGGCGAGCGCCTTGGAGGAGACGTCGATGAAAATCTTCTCCGGCTGGTCGCCGAGGATCACCACCTTCTCGACACCTGGCGTCGTCAGCAGCATGTCACGGCCTTCGATCGCGAAGCGCCTCAGCTCCGGATAGCTGAAGCCGTCGCCGCTGATCGAATGCAAGGTGATGAAGGTGTCACCGAATTCGTCGTTGAAATAGGGGCCGAGCACGCCTTCGGGCAGCTCGTTGGCTATGTCGCCCACCTTCTTGCGCACCTGATAGAACGCGTCGGCGACCTCGTCTGCGTTGGTGTCGCCCTCGATCTGGACGGTGATGATGGCGCTGCCGGCGCGCGTATAGGAGCGGACGAAATCGAGGTGCGGCGTTTCCTGCAGCTTGCGCTCTATCTTGTTGACGACCTGGTCTTCCATTTCCTGGATGGATGCTCCTGGCCATACGGCTTGCACCACCATGACGCGGAACGTGAATTCCGGATCCTCGCGTTGTCCCATGCGCAGGAGCCCGAGGGCGCCTGTGATGATGATCAGCGCCAGGAGGAAGCGCGCGATGCTCGGATGCCCGATCGCCCAGCGCGAAAGATTGAACGGTTTCCTGTCCTCTGTGGAGGCTTGCATGGCCGTAGTCCCGTTCTATCGGTGGAGGTTAGCGGAGGAGTTCGGGCGTTTCGGCCCGGGCGGACTGTTGCTCGGCCGATTGCTGTTCGTCCGCCTGCAGCCTCACTTTCAGATCCTCGGCCATGAATTGTGTGCCCGCGGCAACAACGAGGTCGCCGGCGCCGAGGCCCTCGACGACGCGCACGCCGTTATCGGCGAAGTCGGCAAGCTTGACCGGGCGTGCATGGACGGTCGAGAAGTCACGATCAACGATCCAGACGATATTCTGGCCATCCTTCTTCGACAGCGCACTCAGCGGGATGGAAAAGAGCGGCGCCGAGCTTCCTGCAGTCGCCTCGACCGTCGCCGTCATGCCGAGGAGCACGCGCTCGTCTTTCGGCAGGCCGACGCGCACCGAAAAGGTGCGTGAGCGCGGGTCGGCGCTGCCGGAAACTTCGCGCACATGGCCGTCGAGCACGAGCATGTCGTCCGACCAGAAACGCGCCTGCACCGGTTTGCCCGGCCTGAATTCGGCGATGTCGATTTCGGGCACCGCGACTTCGACTTCCTTCTCCCCGTCGACTGCGACAGTCACGACGGGCGTTCCGGTGCCGACGACCTGGCCTATATCGGCGTTTACGGCCGTGACGATGCCGTTCTGGTCGGCCTTGAGGTCCGTATAGTTTACCTGGTTCTTCGCCTGGCTGAGCGACGATGCCGCGGCGTCGCGCGTTGAGACCGCCTGATCGTAAAGTAGGGTTGCCTGATCGAGCTGGGCCTGTGAGGAGAAGGATTTGTTGAAAAGCTGTTCGGCTCTGAGCTTCGCAAGCCCCGTCGTCTGCACCTGCTTTTCGGCCGCGAGCAGACTTGCCTCGGCGCTCCGCACCGCAAGCTGATAGTCGGTGGCGTCGACGCGGGCGAGAACATCACCTGGTTCAACCCTATCGCCGATATTGACGAGGCGCTCGGTGATCTTGCCGCCCACACGGAAGCCCAGATTCATTTCCGTGCGCGCTCTTACCGAGCCGGAATAGTGGAGCTCCCTTGGCTTGCCCGCCGCGGCTATCTCCACGACCTTGACCGGCCGTATCACTTCCTTCGTCTCGGCCTTTTCTTCCGTGCAGCCGGAGAGAACGGCGCCAAGCAGGATCAGGCTCAGGAGACTGGAGACAGACGGTCGGTTGAGGGCACTTCGTGAAAACATCGCTCTTACTCTCTCTGGCCGCTCTGCGGCGGCTGGACGTTCTTTCTGTGCATGAAGTCGCGCCAAAACCGCTCCGCATGTCCGGGTGACTTGCGCTATTTCCTCAGCGCCCGGATGGCGAACTCGATCAGCTCCTCCGGAGTGGCGCGGTTTTCCTTGGCAAGACACTGGGCGACGATCTGCGGATGACAGAGGGTCACGAGGCTGGCGCCGAAGCATCTGGCTGCCACCGCTGGGTCCGTATCCACGAACTCTCCGGCTTCGATCCCTTCGCGAATAATGCCTGCGAGGAGGTCGTCGAGACGGCTGATATGCTTTTCGATGACGTGCCAGTTGTGTTCGATCGCGACGACGACCATCTCATGCACTTTCTTTTCGTCGAGCATCGTCTCGACGGTGAGTTTGTGCTGACCCTGCGCATAACGCCTCAGCCGCTCTGAAGCGCTGAGAGGCAGGTGCGCGATGTCATGGGCCTGCTGATAGCTTGCTCCGAGCATGCGCGAGCAGAGCGCCTGATGGATCTCCGTTTTCGACGCGAAGAAGCGGTAGATGTTCGCCGGCGACATATCGAGCTCGCGCGCGATGTCGGCGACGTTTGTTTTGGCATAGCCGTAATGGCGGAACAGTCGCTCGGCGGCGTCGAGAATCCGCGTGACGTTTTCCTGTCTGGTTGCATCGATGCTGTCAGTTAGATCGCTCATCCTGTCTCCTGATGATGAGTGACGAATTTTGAATTTCGTCAGTCGTAATCCGATAATCGTGAGTTGTCAATCTATTTGAGCGTGAATGCCAATCTCGGTGATATGCTCATTGACTCATTATACCAGTTCCGCTATGCGGATGAGCAAGATAGCTGAGGAGATGCAAATGACATCGATTGCCCTGTTCGGCGCCGGCGGGAAGATGGGCTGCCGCCTGGCCAAGAACCTCAAAGGCTCGCGTTTCGACGTGCGCCATGTCGAAGTGAGCGAAGCGGGCAAGGTGCGGCTGGCGGAGCTCGGGCTTTCGACGGTTGACGCCGATGCGGCTCTGGATGGCGCCGAGGTGGTCGTTCTGGCCGTGCCGGATACGGCGATCGGCAAGGTCGCTTCCGCGATTGCAGATCGGCTGAAGCCCGGCACGATGGTCATCGTCCTCGACGCGGCGGCGCCCTATGCCGGTCATCTGCCGGAGCGTAGCGATCTTACCTATTTCGTCACCCATCCCTGCCACCCGCCGATCTTCAACGACGAGACGGATCCTGCGGCCAAGCGCGATTTCTTCGGCGGCGTCGCTGCCAAGCAGCACATCGTCTCGGCGCTGATGCAGGGGCCGGAAGAAGCCTATGCGCTCGGCGAGGAGATCGCCAAGATCATCTGGGCGCCGGTCATGCGTTCGCACCGGGTGACGGTCGAGCAGATCGCGCTGCTCGAACCCGGGCTTTCCGAAACGGTCTGCGCCTCGCTGCTGGTCGTCATGCGCGAGGCCATGGAGGAATGCGTCAGGCGCGGCGTGCCGAAAGAGGCAGCGCGCGACTTTCTGCTCGGCCACATGAACGTGCTTGGCGCGGTGATCTTCGAAGAGACGCCCGGCGTCTTCTCCGACGCCTGCAACAAGGCAATCGAATTCGGCAAGCCGATGCTCATGCGCGAGGACTGGAAACGCGTCTTCGAGCCGCAGGAGATCGCCGACAGCATCCGGCGCATCACCTGATTTTGCGAACGGAATACGGAGCCTGTGAGGCTGGCTCCGGCATTTTTCAACCTGGGAGGAAATGCAGATGAAACTGACACGCAGAATGACCATTGCGGCTTTTGCGGCCGTATTGGCGGCGAGCTCCGCCATTCCGGCCTATGCGGCCGATCTCATCACGATCATCACGCCGTCGCACGACAATCCCTTCTTCAAGGCCGAAGCGGTGGGTGCCGAAGCCAAGGCGAAGGAGCTCGGCTACGAAACGCTGGTGCTGGTGCATGACGACGACGCCAATAAGCAATCGCAGCTGATCGACACCGCCATCGGCCGCGGCGCGAAGGCGATCATTCTCGACAATGCCGGTTCGGAGGCATCCATTGCTGCAGTCCAGAAGGCGAAAGACGCCGGCGTCCCGTCCTTCCTGATCGACCGTGAGATCAACGCGACCGGCGTTGCCGTCTCGCAGATCGTGTCCAACAATTATCAGGGCGCGCAGCTTGGTGCCGAGGAATTCGTGAAGCTGATGGGCGAATCCGGCAATTATGTCGAGCTCCTGGGCCGCGAGGCCGATCTCAATGCCGGCATCCGCTCGAAGGGCTACCACGACGTTATCGACGAATATCCGGAAATGAAGATGGTTGCGCAGCAATCGGCGAACTGGAGCCAGACCGAGGGCTACAGCAAAATGGAGACGATCCTTCAGGCCAACCCCGACATCAAAGGCGTGATCTCCGGGAACGACACCATGGCCATGGGCGCGATCGCCGCATTGCATGCTGCCGGCCGCAAGGACGTCATCGTCGTCGGTTTCGACGGTTCGAACGATGTTCGCGATTCGATCAAGTCCGGCGGGATCAAGGCAACCGTGCTACAGCCCGCTTACGCCCAGGCGCAGATGGCAGTGCAGCAGGCGCACGAATACATCACCACCGGCAAGACCCCGGCTGAGGAAAAGCAGCTCATGGACTGCGTGCTGATCAACAGCGAAAACGCCGGCCAGCTCGAGACCTTTGCGCTGACCGATTGATCGGTTTCAAAGAGTTGGAGCGGGAGCGGACGAAGAACCGTCCGCGCCGCCCGCTCAGGCACGCGGCAGAACTAAGCTGCGTGCCTGTCCTGTGATGGAGTGAATTTCGATGCCGAACTTCAAAGTCGCGGCCGCGTTTGCGGTTGCGGGCGTGATGGCACTCTCGGGCTGCAAGATCATCAAGACGCCGACCGCCGAAGAGGCTGCGGAAGCGGCCTCCGGGGGCTTCAATCCCAACCGCATGGTCGCCGAGATCTGGGACACGAAGGTGCTTTCCTATCTCGACCGGAAAGCCGGTCCATTCACCGAGGTTGCCGCACTTGCCGGAAGCGATCCGCAGGCGGCCGGCGCGAAATACGGCCATAAGGAAAAGCAGGGGAGTGCTCCCTGGACCTTCGCGGCGCGTCTTTCCGGCACGATCGTCAAAGCCGAGACAAAATCGCGTTCGGCCTATGTCGAGGTCGATGCGGATTCCGACGGCAAGGCGGATGCACGCGTGCAGATAGGTCCGGCGATAAGGGGCACGGCCATCCGCGACACCCTCGACTTCGTCAATTTCAACGAATTCAAGAACCAGATCGAGTGGGCGCAATTCGGCAAGGCCTTCAACACGCATGTCAACGGGCTGGTGCTGGAAAAGCTTCCCCGCGACGGACTTGTCGGCAAGAAGCTCGACGCTGTCGGGGCCTATCCCTTGCCGGCCAAGGGCCAGCTGCCGCTGTTCGTTCCGGCTCGATTGACGGTGGGTGGATGATCATGCAAGCCCGTGACGACGATGATTGCATCCTGCGCCTCGAAGACGTGACGAAGGTCTATTCGGGCATTGTTGCTGTACGCCATGCGGATCTTTCTCTCCGGCGCGGCGCCGTCAACGTGCTCGTCGGCGAAAATGGTGCCGGCAAGTCCACGCTGATGCGGATCATCGCGGGCGTCGAGAAGCCGTCACTCGGCCGCATCCTGCTCGACGGCAAGGAGGTGGAATTTCACTCGCCGGCCGACGCGCAGCGCCACGGTATCGGCATGGTCTTCCAGGAGCTCAATCTTTTCGGCAATCTCTCGGTTGCCGAGAACATCTTCGCGACCCGGGAGCTGACCAGGGGCTTTCGCGGCATAGATCACGGCGCGCAGGTCGAGAGGGCGACCGGGTTTCTCGACAGGCTCGATGCCGGGATCGATGCCGAGACGCTCGTCGAAGACCTGCCGATCGGCCAGCAGCAGCTGGTGGAGATCGCCAAGGCGATCTCGCTCGACACGCGCATCCTTATTCTGGACGAGCCGACATCGGCCCTTTCGGCGGCGGAGGTCGACGTTCTTTTCAAGGTCATCAGGGAGTTGAAGGCTCAAGGGGTGGCGATCGTGTACATTTCTCACCGGCTCGAAGAGCTGATGCGGATCGGCGACTACATCACGGTTCTGAGGGACGGGCAGATCACTGGCCACGCCATGGTCAAGGACATCGATACCAAGTGGATCGTCCGGTCGATGATCGGCTCGGACGCAAAGGATTTCGCCAAATCGATTGCGCACCGCCTTGGCGAGGAGGCCTTCCGCGCCGAGGATATCTGCCTGCCGCGCCGAACCGGCGGGCTCGCGGTCGATCATGTCTCGATCTCGCTTCGCGCCGGCGAGGTGCTGGGCATCTACGGATTGATGGGAGCGGGTCGCAGCGAGTTCTTCGAATGCGTCATGGGCCAGCACCGGCATTCTTCGGGCCGGGTGTTTGTCGACGGGACCGAGGTCGACGCCACCGACACCGCCGGCCGGATAAGCGCGGGTTTGGCGCTGATCCCGGAAGATCGCCAGCGCGAGGGCCTGGTTCAGGCCCTATCGATCGCCAGCAATCTGACGCTTGCGAGCCTGGATCGCTTCGTCCGCTTCGGCTTCCATATCGTCGGCGCACGGGAGCAGGCCTCGATCGAGGCGGCCATCCGCGATCTTTCCATCAAAGCGCCGAACCCGGACTTCGAGGTAACCTCGATGTCGGGCGGCAACCAGCAGAAGGTCGTTATCGGCAAGGCGTTGATGACGAAGCCGAAGGTGCTGCTGATGGACGAACCCAGCCGTGGCATCGATGTCGGCGCCAAAGCGGATGTCTTCCGCACCATGCGGCGGCTTGCCGGCGAAGGGCTCGCAATCCTCTTTTCCACCTCGGACCTCGAAGAGGTCATGGCGCTCTCCGACCGCATCGCCGTCATGAGCAACGGACGGCTGGTCACGGTCGTCGGCCGGGCCGATGCGACGGAAGAGATGATCGTGAAGGCTTCGGCCGAAGGGCATAAAACGACAAGGGAACACGCCTGATGACGACGGCAACGACGACGACCACCGCAACGGACGCCGCGAGCGGCTCGGTGCTGCTCACTTTGATGAAGCTCAGGACGTTCATCGCCCTCTTCGCGGTGATCGCCTTCTTTTCGATTTTCGCGCCGAACTTTCTTTCAACCGCCAATCTCATTCTCATGTCGAAGCATGTGGCGCTCAACGCCTTCCTCGCCATGGGCATGACCTTCGTCATCATCACCGGCGGCATCGATCTTTCCGTCGGTTCGATCGTCGGGCTCTGCGGAATGGTCGCGGGCGGGCTCATCCTCAACGGCATCGATCTGCAGTTCGGCTATACGATCTATTTCAACGTCGTCGAGGTCTGCCTCATCACGCTGGCGGTCGGTATCGTCATTGGTGCGGTCAACGGGTTGCTGATCACAAAGCTCAACGTCGCACCCTTCATCGCCACGCTCGGAACGCTCTATGTGGCGCGCGGCTTTGCGCTGCTCTCGTCGGGCGGCCAGACCTTCCCCAATCTCGTCGGCAAGCCTGAGCTCTCGACGACGGGCTTTGCCTTCCTCGGCTCCGGCCGGCTGCTCGGCCTGCCGGTTTCGATCTGGATCCTTATCGTTGTGGCGCTCGCCGCCGCCTACCTCGCCCGCTACACGCCGATCGGCCGGCACATCTTCGCCGTCGGAGGAAACGAGCGTGCTGCCCGCATGTCCGGCATCCGGGTCAACAGGGTGAAGATGTTCGTCTACATGTTCTCCGGCTTCTGTGCCGCGATCGTTGGGCTGGTCATATCGTCGGAGCTTATGGCTTCGCACCCTGCGACGGGCAACTCCTTCGAGCTCAATGCAATCGCCGCAGCGGTTCTCGGCGGCACCTCGATGTCCGGCGGCCGCGGTACGATCGGCGGCACGATCATCGGAGCCTTCGTCATAGGCATTCTTTCCGACGGCCTCGTCATGATGGGCATTTCGTCCTTCTGGCAGATGGTCATAAAGGGGATCGTGATCATCGTGGCCGTCGTGGTGGATCAGGCGCAGCGTCGGCTGCAGCAACAGGTCACGCTGATGCAGCTTGCGAAAAAAGGGTGATGGCATGGCAGATCTTAAAGGCGCGCTGATCGGCTGCGGCTTCTTCGCCGTGAACCAGATGCATGGCTGGCGTGACGCCGAAGGGGCGCGGATCGTCGCCATCTGCGATCGCGATCCCGAGAGACTTAGGGCCGTCGGTGACGAGTTCGCCATCACCCGCCGCTATCTATCCGTAGACGACCTCTTTGCCGATGGCGGCTTCGATTTCGTCGACATTGCCACGACCGTGGGAAGCCACCGGTCGCTGGTGGAACTGGCCGCACGACACGGGATCGCGACAATCTGCCAGAAGCCGATCGCGCCAACCATGGAGGACGCCGAGGCAATGGTCGAAGCCTGCGCGAAGGCAGGGGTCCCATTCATGGTACATGAGAACTTCCGATGGCAGTCGCCGATACGGGCGGTTAAGGCGGCGATCGACAGCGGCACGGTCGGGGAGGTGTTCTGGGGGCGGGTGAGCTTTCGATCGGGCTATGACGTCTTTTCCGGCCAGCCCTATCTAGCAACGGGCAAGCGTTTCATTATCGAGGACCTTGGGATCCATGCACTCGATGTCGCGCGCTACATCTTCGGCGATGCGACAGCGGTGACGGCGCGCACGCGGCGGGTCAATCCGGCGATCGCCGGCGAGGATGTCGCGACGATGCTCCTGGATCATGAAGGGGCGATCACCTCCATCGTGGACTGCAGCTATGCGACCAGGTTGCCGATCGAGCCCTTTCCGGAAACCCTGATCGAGGTTGACGGAAGCAAGGGCACCCTGCGGCTTTCGCAGGGCTATCACCTCACCATGCATTCGAAGGACGGCACGAAAGTCACGAATGTGGAGCCGCCGGTTCTTTCCTGGGCGGCGCCTCCTTGGCACAACATTCAGGAAAGCGTCTCACGCATCCAGCAGCATTGGGTGGAAGCCTTGCGTGCCGGGCGCGAGCCGGATACGTCCGGCCTGGATAATCTGGAGACCTTCGCTTTGGTGGAGGCGTCGTATCTCAGCGCCGCCGAAGGCAGGACCGTTTCATTGGCGGAGGTCATTGGAAGGCGCCCAAGTCAGTTCTCCAGGTGACTCCTTCCGCACGCCCTCCTGTGATATCCTCTTTGCTTGCGCTTCCTCCTGGGGGGAAAGACAAATGGGAGCTCTCACAGCCCTGGCGCGAAACTGCATCGTAACGGCTCTATTGGGTTGCGCGCTTTTCGCACCTTCGATCGCGGCCGAGGAGGCCGCCGATGTCGCCACCGGAACGCGGCTTGCCGAACTATTGCGTGCTGCCCGGAACGTGCTTTCGAATTACCAGTCGCTCATCAACGATCCGGCAATCGGAGACAAGAAGCTTAACGGCGAGCGGTTCACAACCGAAGCGATTGCCCTTTACGGCGAGCGTACCGGCCATCCGCTGATCTCGGATGATCTCGGCGACCGCGACCGCAAGCTCCTGCAGGCACAGGTGGAGGCGATGCGCGAGGTCGTGGATGAAGAGCAGGACGACATCAACCGGCCCGGCATAGGCTTCAAGGGTTTCGTTCCTGCTATTTTTGCCCGCCTGATGAACGAGAAATTCGCCGTGAAGGCCGGCAATGAGGCGCTGGTCCGCGTTACGGCGCCGGAAGTCCTCGTGCGCAACCGCAAGTCGCTGCCCGATGCCTGGGAAGCGAGGGTCATCAACGAGATATTTTCGGATCCGAAGCGGCCGAAGGGCGAACTCTACACAGAAGTGACGCAGGTGAACGGCCGGCCCGCTTTCCGGATGCTGCTGCCGGAATATTACACGGAATCATGCCTCTCCTGTCATGGGTCGCCAAAAGGTGAAATCGACGTCACCGGCTATCCGAAAGAAGGCGGCAAGGCGGGCGACCTGGGCGGTGCGATCAGCATCGTCTTGTTCAAGTGAGCGCGTTAGAACACGGGCTGCGATCGACAGAGGCCGGTCGGCCCACGAAAAGGCTCGACAGCCGGATCATCGATCTGCCGATCTCTGCCCGCGTGGCCGCGCTTACGGCGGCCGGACTGGTCAGCCTTGTTCTTTCATCTCTTTTTCTCACTCAGGCACTTTATCGCAGTGCCGAGCGCATGGCCGAAACGAGAGAGCTCTTCGACAGGGCGGCGTCGGCAGCCTCGGCCCATGTGGCGTTCGGCGATCTCAGATATTGGCTGACCGACCTATCCGTCAGCTTGCTGATGAATTCCCAGCGCAACGCCGACGAGGCACGCGCGCGACTACAGGTGCAGTTGGAGCGACTTGCAAAGCATGCGCCCGTGGAGGTCCGGCAAATCGGCGCCGAGGTCGACGCTTATGTGGAAACGGCGCTGCAGGCAGCCGACAGCTACACGCAGGATAACCGCATCGTCGGCAATGCCCTGCTGGCAAAGGCGCGCACCCACAGCGGCAAGGTGGACACAGACCTCAACAGGCTGGTCGAACAGGTAAAGGCAGAGGCGGAGGCCGCCCGCAACGAGGTTGTCGTTCGAACCGAGAAGACGGCCACGACCGCGGCCATCCTGGTGGGCGGCGTGGTGCTGATCGGCTCGCTGCTAACGCTCCTCGTCCTGCGTTCGATCGTGGGCCCTCTGCGGCGTCTCAATCGCGTGATCGGCGATCTGACGCAAGGGCGCTACGACGTCGAGATACCTCAGGAGGGCGGTGACGAATTTGGGGCGATGGCAAGGACGTTATCGCTTTTCCAGGAAAGCGCGATCGAAAAGAAGAAGCTCGAAGACGAGGCGGAGCGGCAACGGCGGACGATCGCGGCCGCGCTCGAGGTGATTTCGGATGGCTTCGTCCTTTATGATTCCGATGACAGGATCCTGGTCGCCAACAGCAAATATTGCGAAATTTTCCCGAGCCACAAGCCCAATGCGCTTCGCGGCAGGAGCTTCCGCGAAATCGTGGAGCAGAACCTGGAGACGGGGCAGGTGGACCTCGAAGGAAAGTCGCCGCAGGAGTGGGTCGACGAGCGCGTAAGGCTTCATAGGGATCCCGCGGGCCTCGTCGACGAGAAGCGGTTTGGCGAAAGATGGGTTCGTATCAGCAAACGCAAAATTCCGGATGGTGGAACGGTGGCCGTCTACACCGACATCACGGAACTCAAGCAGCGGCAGGTCGAACTGGAACGCGCAAAGAGCCATGCGGAATCGGCCAACGAGGCCAAGAGCCAGTTTCTCGCCTCCATGAGCCACGAGTTGCGCACGCCTCTCAACGCGATCATCGGCTACAGCGAAATGCTGATCGAGGAGGCACGCGATCACAAGGAAGAGGAGCTCGTGCCGGACCTCGACAAAATAGCCTCAGCGGGACGGCACCTCCTCTCGCTTATCAACGACATCCTCGATCTGTCGAAGATCGAGGCGAACAAGATGGAGGTTTTCCTCGAGACCTTCAGCCTTGCCGAGTTGCTCCGTGATGTTGCCGCAACAGTCGCGCCGCTGATGGCCAGGAATGGAAACGCGTTCACGCAGGATTTTGAGGACGATCTCGGCGAGATGCATTCCGATCAGACCAAATTGCGCCAGAACCTCTTCAACCTGCTCAGCAATGCGGCCAAGTTCACGAAAGGCGGGCGGGTGACTCTGAGGGTACGGCGGGAACAAAGAGCCGATCGCGACTGGCTCGTGTTCCAAGTCTCCGATACCGGCATAGGCATGACGCCGGAGCAGCAGGACAGGCTCTTCAACGCCTTCACCCAGGCCGATGCCTCGACCACCCGAAACTATGGCGGCACCGGGCTGGGTCTGAGCATCACGCGCAGCTTCTGTCGCTTGATAGGCGGTGTTGTCACGGTGGAGAGCGAAGCGGGAAAAGGCTCGGTATTCACGATGGAAGTGCCCGCGCAGTGCGAGAGCGAGGTGGATAGCCCACCACCCGAGCAGACAGCGCAGGTTCGGTCCGGACGCACCGCACTCATCATCGACGACGAACCGGCTGCGCGCAATCTCATCGCAAAGGCGCTGGCAGAAGCAGGCCTTGCCTCGATCGAGGCATCAAACGGACAGGAAGGTCTGGCCGCCGCCCGAGAGCATCGACCCGACGCCATCATTCTCGACATCATCATGCCGCATCAGGACGGATGGTCGGTCCTGCGCGCGTTGAAGAACGATCCCGAATTGTGCACGATCCCGGTGATCCTGGCGACGATCCTGGCGGATCGCGAGCTGGGGCTTTCGCTCGGCGCGGTCGAATATCTGACGAAGCCCATCGATACTGACAAACTTGTCCGCACGATCGAGACATTCGGGGGCGGCAAACACGACGTTCTCGTCATCGACGACGACCAGGGCTCACGCGAGTTCCTTCGGCGCATTCTGGTCAAGAGGAAATGGACCGTACACGAGGCGGGCGACGGCGTCCGCGGGCTGGAGATGATGAAGCGGCTTGTGCCGCGTCTCGTCCTGCTGGACCTGCTGATGCCGGAAATGGACGGATTCCAAACGCTGAGCGAAATGCAGAGTATCCCGGAATTGCAGAACATCCCCGTCGTCGTGGTCACTTCGAAAGACCTTTCCGCAAACGAGCTGAAATGGTTGCGCGATCGGGCGGTCGCCGTCGTGAACAAGGGCGCAAACAGCCGGGCTCAGCTGGTGGAGGCACTCGAACGCCAGATCGGATCGGTCGCTTCGATCGGTAAAGAACTGGCCGAAGGCTAAGGACAGGGAAGGAGGAGAGCCGCAAATGACGAGAATCCTTCTGGTGGAGGACAATGAAATGAATCGCGACATGCTTTCGCGGCGGTTGTCGCGCCGCGGCTTCCAGGTGCTGATCGCAGAGAACGGACAAGCCGGCGTCGAGCTTGCCGCATCGGAAAAGCCGGACCTGATCCTCATGGATATGAGCCTCCCTGTCATGGACGGCTGGGAAGCGACGCGGCGGATCAAGGCCGATCCGCTTACATCCGCAATACCGGTCATAGCGCTGACTGCACATGCCATGGCAAGCGATCGGGAGATGGCGCTCAAGGCCGGTTGCGACGACTACGACAGCAAGCCCGTCGACTTGCCCCAGCTTGTCCGCAAGATCGAGCAGTTGCTCGCGACATAGGGCGAACATGACCGCCATCAACGACTTCCAGCGTCAGGCGATCGCCGCTCACGTGGCCCAGCGACTGGCCGGCCCGGCTCGGGCAATACTGAGCTTCCAGGAACTGCTGATCGAGCAGGCGCGGGATCTCGGCTTGCTCCACACCAAGAGCGACATCGACCGGATCGGCGCCGCAGCAAGGCAACTGAACAATCTGATCGATAGCCTTCTCGATGGAACTGCCTGCGCTCTGGAGGAAGGAGCAGCGGAGGCGGAGGCAAGGTTCCGTCACGATCTGCGGACGCCGCTCAACGCCATAATCGGCTATTCCGAAATGATTCTCGAAGAAGCAAGGGATTCGCAGCAGCATGCGCTGACAGAGGATCTCCAGGTCATACTCTCGGCGGCCGCCGAGCTTCTGAAGCAGGTCGACGCGATCGCCAGTCTTTCGCGTGGGGAGGTCGCAGAGGTGCTTCAACCGGAGGAGCGGGTCGACATTGACGCGGCCGGGCTCGAACGGCTCCTGTCGACGGCCGAACAGACGCCATTGCCGGACAGGGTCGGCAGAATTCTCGTCGTCGACGACGTGGCAAGCAATCGTGATCTTCTTTCCCGACGGCTTCGACGGGAGGGCCATCGGGTGGTCACCGCCGAATCCGGACGATCCGCGCTTGCAAGACTGGCCGAAGACGAGTTCGATCTCATCCTGCTCGACATTCTCATGCCCGATATGAACGGCATCCAGATGCTTTCGCGATTGAAGTCAGAGGAGCGATGGCAGCACATCCCGGTGATCATGATATCGGGCCTGAGCGAGGTCACCGCGGTAGCCCGATGCATCGAGGCCGGCGCCGACGATTATCTGACCAAGCCCTTCAACCCGATACTTCTGCGCGCACGGATCAATTCGACCCTCGAGAAGAAGCGCTGGCTAGACCGAGAGCACCGCTATCTTCAGCAGATAAAAGCGGAAAAGTCGCGGGCGGATTCGCTCATTCGCGCGATTCTGCCGGACCAGATCGTTTCGCGGCTGCAGAACGGGGAAGAGATCATCGCCGACCGCTTCGAAGAAGTTTCCATTCTGTTCGCGGATATTGTGGGCTTTTCGCCCATTGCGGCGAGGCTGACTCCGTCCGATCTGGTCAGGCGCCTGGATCGTATGTTCAGACAGTTCGATTTGCTGACCGAGCAGCACGGTGTGGAGAAGATCAAGACCATCGGAGACTCCTATATGGCCGCCTGCGGGATCCCCGAGCCTGCAACGGATCACGCCGACAGGATCGTGGCTCTCGGAAAGTCCATGCTGAGATCGTTGCGCGACATGGAGCCCGAGAAGGAGCGCTTCCGGATTCGGATCGGGATCCATTCAGGGCCGGTCGTTGCCGGGCTGATCGGACGGCTCCGGTTCGTTTACGACGTTTGGGGTGAAACGGTGAACATCGCGAGCCGGCTCGAATCCCAGGGTGTGCCCGACGGCATACAGATATCGGACGCGACGCGGCGCGCGCTTCAGGGGCAGTGGACGCTCGAACGGCGCTCTGCCCAGAACCTGCGAGGCATCGGCGCAGTCGAGACCTTTCTTGTTCGGTGACGGCTCTGCCCAGCGCGGGAGAGGTTCTTCCGGCATCCGGCTCTTGGCCGCACCATCAGCCTTTATTCCGCCCGTTTCTTCATTCTCTGTTAAGGAATACTTTCCTCTGCGGAGAACGAGCTCATGGCCCTCGGCGCATCCCAACGTTTGAATGACGGCGTTGCGGCCGTGGAAACCATGACGCGTTTCGCGCTCGCAGTGCTGGCGCTTGCCTCCGGCGTCTACACCTATCTCGGCGTCCGCAGTATCCTTGATGGTTCGCCGACGGCAGTGTTCTTCGCAGCGATCATCTACTCGGCCTCGGTCTCCGTCGGCATCTACGCCTTCTGGTCCTACATGGCGCGCTTCTATCCGCATGTGACCACCCATGCCGGCCGGGTCGCCATGCTGGGCGTGATGGCTCTCGGTGCTGCCATGATCATCGCCATGTCCAGCTGGCTCAACGCAGCGGCGCTGGCGGGGTCGGCCGCACTCGAACAGCACCTCGCGGAGACGGTGGAAGACTATACTGCCGACCTCGACCAGGCGCATCAGAACGCACTTGCAGCCCAGAGCCTGCTGCCCGATATCCAACGCGCATCAGAACGCTTTGCCCAGCTTGCCGCCTCGGAGCGGCAATCGGGCGCGCTCACCGGCACCACGGGTTCGGGAAGCGTGGTGCAGCTTCTGTCGCAGATGTCGGCCCAGATGAAGGATCTGGAAAACGGCATCAATGCTTCTCGGGAACAGGTCGCGATGCTGTTCAATCAGGGACAGAAGCGGCTCGAGACCATGCGGACGCTGGTATCTGCGCCTGGTGCGGTCACGCCGCGTGCCGATCAGTTCTCCTCCGAAGTGGTGGCGCTTACGGGGGTGATAACATCGCTCGGACAGACTTCGATCGCGCCTTCGATCCGCCGCGCCGCAGACGACCTGTCCCTCGGCTTCATCGCGCCGGTGGCCGATGGCGGCGATGCCGACCTCGTCACCCGCCAGGACCAGGTGATGGAGACGGTGCGGGCTTCGGTGGCAGCGCAGTCCAAGGTTCTCTCGGATGCGGCAGACGAAATACTGGGTCGGACGCCGGTGGCGGAGCGACGCTTCGTTCCGCTTTCATCCGCCGAGGCGGTTCTGCGCTACGCGGCCGATTTTATTCCCGCCTGGGCCGGTGCCATTTCCATCGACCTGCTGCCGGGCGTGTTGGTCTTCATCCTCGCGACCGTGCACGGGGCGATCCGCAGGCAGGAGGAGAAACTGCCCTTTGCCGAGCGCATCACGGCCGCCGAGCTTCTGCAGGCCCTGGAAGTCCAGCGCGCGGTGATGGCGAATGGGGGCCAGAACGGCGAGGCAGGCGATTTGGTGGAAATGGAGGGCGATGAGCCGAACAACATCACCAGCCTCGACCCGAGGGTGCGCGTAAAGGACCGGTCGCATGAGGATCGATGACGCTTTCAGGGCGCTGATGCGGCTCGACGACGGTGTGCTGATGCGCGGCGCCTTTTTCGTGATGCTCTCGGCTGCCGGGATCTTCCTGCTGATCGACATGCGCGAGATCGCGGCCATGAATGCAGGGTTGCCGGGTTTTGATCCGATGCTGGAGGATAGTCCGGTTCTGCCTCCGGCGGTGACGGAGGCTGCGCCCAAGGGGCCGCCGGTTCATCCCGCAAGCTCCGATGAAGTCCTGCGTCAGCCGATGAGGTTCGAACTAGGGTCCGGCGGTGTCCTGCTTGCCGAGGGTACGATCGATCTCGGAGCCGGTGAGCGCTTCGCGCAAGAGATCGAAGCGCGCGGGGAGTATGTGAAGACCGTGGCCCTCAACTCGCCCGGTGGATCTGTCGACGATGCGCTCGCCATGTCCAAACTGATCCGTGAAAAGAAGCTCGATACAAGAATAGCCTCGAGGGCACTCTGTGCCTCGTCCTGTCCGATCGTTTTCGCCGGGGGTGTGGCGCGTGTCGCGGCCAGCGATGCGCTGATCGGCGTGCATCAGGTCTTCAGCGGCGGCGGCGACGACCGGCCGACGCCGGCGCAAGCCATGTCGTTTGCACAATCCACCACCGCCCGTGTTGCTCGCCATCTCGACACGATGGGCATCGGCGCCGGGCTCTGGATCAATGCTCTCGAAACGCCACCCGACCGGCTTTACTATCTGACCGCCAAGGAGATGGCCGAGTTCCATCTGATCACCGAGCCGGTCGAGACAGCCAAGAAGAAAGAATGATCTCTCCTGCAGAACGCGGACCATGTCTGACGTATGGCTCAATCGCCTTCATCGGGTATGTTGAGCATGTAGCCGCACGCCTTGCAATGGACGGCGTCCGTGTCATGCCTCTGCAACCCGCATTGAGGGCAGGGAAAGTTGACCTTGTAGGGTCTGACCACGGCCTGGGCCAGCCTTACGAAAAGCGATATCCCGACGATCATCGTCACCACGGAAGTGAGCTTGCCGAGCGTGCCCGGCAAGGTGATGTCCCCAAAGCCCGTCGTCGTGATCGTGGCCACCGTGAAATAGAGGGCGTCGACGAAGCCCTCTCCGCCTTCCCGGTGATAGAAAAACGTCGTGTAGACGAAACCCGTTACGACGAAGAGGAATGCGAGAAAATTCAGGCACGCACGGACGACTTCCTGCAGGTGCGACCAGCCCGCGCGGCGGAGACCCTCGAGCAGCAGCGGACTCTTGCCTATCGCCCATATGCGCATGACCCTGAGGAATGCGAAGTTGAAGAGGAGATCGGGGAAGAGCAGCGTCCCTAGAATGACCACGTCCACCCAGGTCATCGGCCGACGCAGGAAACGCTTGACCGAAGGAGCAGCAAACGCTCTTGCGATGAGCTCGCAGCCGATCCATGCAGCGATGATATAGTCGATGATGAGATAGGAGGGACCCGCCCTCAGATAGGGACCGAGGATGAAAAACGCGAGGATACTGAGGTCGATGATGGCCAGCAGCGCCTGCCACCGCAGCGCCCAGGGATCCCGCCCGCGTTCCAGCCTTTGCAGCGCCAGCCTTATCGAGTTCAACTTCGAATGCGCGCGCGGCTGGTCGGTCATGTCCATGAGAGTTGAGATAGGGGACGCCGAATCCCCGGTCAAGGGCGCAGCCGCTCGGCCTAAAGGCGTCAACCCTTGGCCCGGCGTCCTCCACTGACCTCGGTTCCATCCTGAACCGGGCTATGCACTGCACCGGGAGAGTTTGTAGCCGGTGGGGCGCCCATCTGCGTCTTGTGCATCATGCGTGCCATCACCGCATCGGCAGCGCCTGGTAGGAACCGCTTCGCCGCAATCTTGATCGCCCCGTCCCATCCGACGATATCCTCGTTGCTCGGATCGCGTGCCGCGGCCAGGATCGCATCGGCTACGTTCTCGGGATCGTGCAACGGCGTCGGCGGCCGGACCTCGTGCCCGCTATAGTTTGCCACGTGATCGAAGAAAGGCGTGTCATGGGCCGTCGGCATGATCGCGCATATGTGGATGTTCTCCTGCCCCGCCTGCTTAACCTCCTGCCGCAGCGAATCGCAGAGGCCGATCACCCCGTGCTTGGACGCGGTGTAGGCGGCGTAATATGGCACGGTTTCTCTGCCGAGTTCGGAGGCTATGTTGATCAGGATGCCTGATCCTTGCTGTCGAAACTGGCGGTAGGCATGAAAGCTGCCGTAAAGCGTGCCGAGCAGGTTGGTTTCGACGACTTTGGCCTGATCTTCGAGCGGGATGTCCTCAAATGGGCCGATAGCACCGACGCCGGCATTGTTCACCCATATGTCTATGCGGCCGTACTCGGCGAGTGCGGCGGAGGCAAGCCTGGCGACCCTCTCTCTGTCGCTGACATCGGCCTCGATCGCCAGCGCCGGAGCGCCGAGTGAACGGCATTCCCGCGCAAGCTCATCCAGGAGATTTCCTCGTCGGGCGGCGAGCACCAGCGAGCAGCCCTCCCGGGCAAAGCGCCGCGCTGCGCCCTTTCCGAAGCCACTTGAAGCGCCTGTGATTACGACTACTTTGCCGCTCAAGTCTTGCCGCGCCATGACACGGTCCTTTCATGATTGAGGGCTACTCAATTTTTGCGCGTCCATTGAGATGCGCGCTTGGTAGCGACGCCTTGCATCCCAACCGTCCCGCCGGCCCTCTGTTCCAGAGTTCTCGCACGGCGGCATCCAACCGTGCCGACACCGTAGCCGCTCGGGACACGGCACCTCAGGCCGCCGCTAAGCGCCACCCAGGAAATGTGCCCGCAGATTGTCTCCCGAACGGAATGATGCCGACCACAACGACGGTCAGTGCCGAGATAACCGATACGATGACCAGGCCGAGCTGCAGGGTGCGCTGATAATTGGGCCCCAGCCCGATACTGACATCGCGGCCGAGCGACAGCACCGTCAAGCGATCGGCGGCCATTATTGTGTTCTTCCCGTCGTCCTAGAAATCGGTCCAGTGAAGCGGTCCCGCGTTCTCGCGAAACGCAGGAGGTGGCCTTCGATGACGTGCTTGGACTTGCGCGAGGTCGGCGTCGTCGGCCGACACGACACGGATGTGCAGGCCGTCCGGGGCTGACTTGAGATAACCCGTTCCGCAGGAAAAACGCAGTTCGGCGCAGTCATCGACCTGCTCTACGGCGATCTTATGCGCAAAATGCTTGCACAACTGAAGGAGGTATTTTCCACCGGTCTCCGTCAGAAAAGTGTTGCCCCTTCACGCATCTTATTCTCCCAATTGACATCATTCGGATGCGGCGTCACTAGCACAGACGTATAAAGTTGTCTCTTCAATCAATGTTTGTTTTGCGGAAATCGGCACAAGATTTCGTGCCGGCCGCCTTGGGCAACGGGGGCGCGGGAATAGGGTGCTGAAGCACGATTGCTGTAGGTAGGCTCGACCTGGAGCGGGATGAGGAAAACCGCGCACGCTTTTCCTCGTCCTGCTCTGCGCGAGCGCTCCCCGAACGCCGGCGGGCAGATGCCCCAGAACCAGAAGCGCGTGTCAGATGCCTGCAAGCTTTCTCAGGTCCTCGACTGCGCCGGGTGCCGCGGCAAGCACCGCTGCACCCTTGGTCAGCCCTTCGCCATCGGTGGGGAAGGGCAGGTACCAGCCTCCCGCTTCCTTGACCAGGCAATAGCCGGCGAGGCAATCCCACGCGTGCATATAGGGCTCGTAGTAGCCTACAAGGCGGCCGGCCGCGACATAGGCCAGCATGAGTGCGCCGGAACCGTTGCGAATGAAGGTGCCGCCGGCTTCCAGAAGATTTTCGACCATCTTTCCGACGAAGGCGGGTTTTACGTAGTTGTTGGCGCCAAGCCCGGTCACGTGGTTGCGAATGGTCCGGGAGCCATCGATCGCGAGCGTCTTGCCGTTTAGGCGTGCGCCAAGCCCGAGTGCCGCCGCATAGAGTTCACCGTAGCACGGTGCGGCGATGACTCCCACCACCGCTACGCCGGCATGGACAAGGGCGATGGAGACGCACCAGTTGGGCATGCCGTTGACGAACGGGCTGGTGCCGTCGATCGGATCGACCGCCCATGTGAAGCCCGAACTGCCGGGAACAAGGCCATACTCCTCGCCGAGCACGCCATCTTCCGGGTAGGCTTCCGCGATCCGGTCGCGGATCAGTGTTTCGACCTCCCGGTCGGCGATGGAAACCAGGTCCTGGGGATCGCGCTTCGTTTCTATGATCAGCGTCTCGCGGCGCGTGAAATATTCGAGCGCCACGGCGCCTGCCTCGCGCGCGATGGTTTCGGCCAATGCCAGGCGGGCTTCCAGCCCGGGAACGACGTGAGATGTCATCAGGAATTCCTTGGTTGCGAAATGTTGAGGGATCGCTCTGTCATGATCTCGGGTCAGCCGCTGATGACGGCGATGCCGCGCTCCTTGAAGGCGATTGCCACGTTCGTTTGCGGCGCAAGTGCGCGCTCCACTGCTGTATCGACGACGAAAAGCGTGCCTGCGGCGGTCTTGACCTCGTACTCGACATGGTCGCCGAGATAGGCCGTGTGGGTGATCTCGCCTGAGAAGCTGCCGCCGGTTGCCGCCTCGAGCGCGATCGCGTTCGGGCGGACCGCGAGCTTCGCCGGACCGGGACGCATGCCGCGGCCGCGCACGCGATGCGTCAGCTGCTCCACGCGGACCGTGGCCTCGTGGCCGTCCACGTGGATGACGTCGCAGGCGACGACATTCGCCTCCCCCATAAAATCGGCGATGAAGGCCGAGGCAGGCGTCTCGTAAAGTTCGCGCGGCGCACCCTCCTGGGCGATGTTCCCGTCCTTCATGACGATGATGCGGTCTGAGACGGCAAGCGCTTCGTCCTGGTCGTGCGTGACGTAGACGGCCGTGAAACCCAGTCGCTGCTGCAGCTCGCGGATTTCGGTTCGGACGCGGCGCCTCAGCCTCGCATCGAGATTTGATAGCGGCTCGTCAAGGAGCAGAACCTGAGGCTCCAGTACCAGCGCACGCGCAACGGCGACGCGCTGCTGCTGTCCGCCGGAGAGCTCCGCCGGCAGGCGCTGACCCATGCCGGGAAGGCCAACGAGCGCCAGTCCCTCTTCGGCTCTCTGCCGCGCCTCATTGCGCTTAATTCCGGAGGACTCGAGGCCGTAGGCGACGTTGTCGAGGGCATTCATATGCGGGAAGAGCGCGTAGGACTGGAAGACCATCGACACGTCGCGTTCGTTTGCGGGCAGCATCGTGACATCCTTGCCGCCGATCAGAATGCGCCCCGATGTCGGATGCTCGAGGCCCGCGAGCATACGGAGCGTCGTCGTCTTGCCGCAGCCGGATGGTCCGAGCAGCGTCACGAGCGTACCCGGTTCGATGGTCAGCGACAGATCGGGAATGGCGGTAAAGACACCGAATTGCTTTCGCACGTTCCGGAAGACGACGGAACCGGGAGCCACGATGGTCATGCGGTTTTCTCCTGGGGAAGAGGAACGGGTACGCCGGCAACGGCCTGGATCCGGTTTTCGCGCCGAAGCCTCCGTTCGCCGACGATAAGCTGGAAGCCGGCAATGACCGCAATCATCACTACGATCAGCATGGAGGAATAGGCGATCGCCACACCGTATTCGCCGTTCTCGACCAGCCCGACGATGTAAGCCGTCGCCATGTTGTACTCGGCGCTGACCAGGAAAATCACCGCGCTTATCGAAGTGATCGCGCGCACGAACGAGTAGACGAGGGCTGCCGTGATCGCCGGCCGCAGCAGCGGCAGTATGACCTTGCGGATGGTGCGGAAGCTATCGGCCCTGAGCGTCAGCGACGCCTCGTCGAGGCTTCGGTCGAGCTGGCTCATCGCAGCCACCCCGCCGCGGACGCCGACCGGCATGTTGCGGAAGACGAAGCAGGCGACAAGGATCAGCGCGCTGCCGGTCATTTCAAGGGGCGGCAGGTTGAAAGCCATTATATAACTGATGCCGATGACGGTCCCGGGAATGGCGAAGCTCATCATCAGGGCGAATTCGAACAGTTCCCTTCCGGCAAACTTCTGACGCACGATCAGATAGGCGGTAAGAAGGCCGACGGCTGCCGTCAGCGGGGCCGAAATCAGGGCGATCTCCATGGTCGTCCAAAAGGAATTCCAGGCAACCCCCGTCCAGGCGATGCCGCCGTCGCGAAGCTCGACGGAGAATGCCTTGGCGTAATGTGCGAGCGTAAGCGAGTTGTCCAGCCCCCAGGTCTTGACGAAGCCGCCGACGAGAATCATGCCGTAAACGACGAGGGTGAAGAGCGCCCACGGGATGACCAGGACATGCACCGCGATCGAAACCGTGCGAGGCAGGGCAGCGTGAGCGCCGCTGTCGCCCTTGCCGGTGACCGTGGCGTAGCTCTTTCCCGAAAGCCAGAAGCGCTGTGCCAGGAAGGCCGTGAGCGTGAAACACAGGAGGATGATGGCGAGCACCGCGGCACGGGAGGGATCGTTCTGCGAGCCCACGACAGCGAAGAAGATCTCCGTCGAAAGCACGCCGTGGCTGCCGCCAAGGACAAGCGGGTTGCCGAAATCGGCCATGCTTTCGATGAAGCCGATGAGGAATGCATTGGCCAGCCCCGGTTTCATCAGCGGCAGCGAAATGCGCCAGAAGGTCCGCCAGCGGTTCGCCCTCAACGTTTGCGAGGCTTCTTCCATCGAGGGGCTGACGCCCTCGACGACGCCGATCAGCACCAGGAAGGAGATGGGGGTGAAGGACAGAACCTGTGCAATCCAGATGCCGGTCAGCCCATAGAGCCAGCGGCCGGGCTCGACCCCGATCAGCGTCGACATGGCTTCGGTGATGACGCCGGAGCGGCCGAAGAGCAGCGTGAGCGCTAGACCGACCACGAAGGGGGGCGTGATGATCGGCAGCACCGTGAGAAGCCTGAGGCTCCGCTTGTAGGGGAATGCCGTGCGGGTCGCGAGCAGCGCGAAGGCGAGCCCGAGGATGGTCGAGCCGCCGGCGGTCATCACCGCCAGCCAGAACGTCCGCCAGGCAATGCCGCAGCGCCGGCCGCCGATCACGCAGTCAAGGCTCCAGATCGACGGGTCGACTATATTGCGGCTGAAGCCCTCGGGGTTGAAGGACCCGTCAAAATCCTGGAAGGCGCCGACCAGCATGCTGCCGACAGGGTAGAAGACGAAGACGGCGACGAGAAAGACAAGCAGCGAGATGGACGCAACCGCGAAGGCGTCGCCCTTCATCACGCCCCGCTCGGCGAGTCCGAAGGCGAAAATAAAGACGAAGACGAGCGCGGCAAGCACGGCTCCGGCGCCCATCGGGGGCTGACCGTCCGCAAGCGTGCCCAACATCGCCTCGCTGATCGTCCAGTTCCAGCCGGATAAACCGATGGCGAGGCCCTGAAGAGCCATGATCACGATACCGGCGGCGCCCGCCCAGGCGAGGAGGCTTCCTCGTCGCGCCGCATCGCCAATGAAACGAACGGAGAGGGCGGCGAGAACGGCAAGAGCCGGAAGCACCAGCCACCATTTGCCAAAGGCGGCAATCTGAAGGAAACCCGGCGCGACCGCCGGTTCGACGGGGAAGCCGGATAGCCAACCGAATCCGAAGAATCCGCCGTCGATCCTGTACCAGGGAAAGATGGTGAAGGCTGCGAGCCCGAGAGCCAGCACGATATCCAGTCTACGATTGTGCGTTTTCATGAAAACTTCGTCCGGTGCCGCAGTGTCACGATGAGCTCGCCCGGCATGCAGGCGAACGGATGATTGCTGCCGTCGGAGGGGGCGCGATGCGATCGGACCTGCACAGCGCTGAATTTTGCGGGCGTCGAGCCGGCGGATTTCCGCCAGCTCGACCGTGCCGCGGCTGAAAGGCGCGGATCAGTTCGCGGCCGCGCCGATCTCCCGGTCCCACCGCTCCAGGAGCTCCTTGCGCTTGGCCGGATCGCCATAGGTCTTGAAGTCGTAGTCAATCAGCTTGATGTCTTCGAACTTCGGGGCCTCCTCGGGCACCTTGGCCGTCTTGTTCGAAGGAAGCTGGAACGATTTCGCCTCCTTCATGCTGGACTGCACGTCGGCGGAGAGAGCCCAGTCATACCATTTCTTGGCATTGTCGAGGTTTTTTGCGCCCTTGATGATCGACATCGAGCCGATTTCGTAGCCGGTGCCTTCGCACGGCGCCACCGACTTTACCGGAAACCCTTCGACCGTCTGCGCCACAGCATCATGCATGAATACGATGCCGATTGCGGTCTCTCCCCGTGCTGCGGCTTTCACCGGTGCGGAGCCGGATTTCGTATATTGCGAGACGTTCGCGTTCAGCTTCTTCAGGTAATCGAAAGCCTCTTCCTCACCCATGATCTGGACGAGAGTCGCGAGCGCGGTATAGGCGGTTCCGGAAGAGTTGGGATTGGCGATTTGCACTTCGCCCTTGAAGGAGGGATCGAGCAGATCCGCCCAGCATTTCGGCTCCTTCAGGTTCTTCTGCTTGAGGATCTCGGTGTTGTATCCCCAGCCGAGTGCGCCGGCATATACGCCGACCGTGCGATAGCCGGCGCTCTCGGCCTGCTTCACCGCCCATTCGTGTAATTCGCCGAGCATCGGCGACTTGTACTCGACCGTCAGCCCCTCCGAAGCGGCCTGCAGATGGGGATCACCCGTCCCGGCCCACCAGATGTCAGTCTTGGGGTTGCGCGCCTCGGCCCGGATCTTCGCGTAGGTTTCGCCCGAAGAGAGGCGCACCATGTTGACGGAGACGCCGGACTTCTTTTCGAAGGCGCCCTTCATCTGTTCGCAGATCACCACATCGGCCGAACAGATCAGATTGAGATTTCCATCGGCCTTCGCCGAATAGGCAAAAAACGTCGCGCCCGCGGCGAGCGCTGCCGCGGCCAGTTTAACCAAACCCATTGGTTTCCTCCCAGATTGTGCCGGCGCCTCCTTGCCGGGCGCCGTTGTTGCAAGCGCGTGCAAATGCTGCACGAGGATGACGAGGGTGTCAACAAATTTGTAAGGTATCGAACGCCGCGACCGCGTTGCACGCAATTGCAAAATGGTGCAAACCTGCGTGCAGGATGGAAGCGAGGTCGCGATGCCGCAGAAGCCGTTTGTCAGCGCACAGGAAGTCGCAGAGCGTGCGGGCGTGTCACGCTCAGCCGTCTCCCGCACATTCACGCCCGGCGCGAGCGTCTCGCCGGAAACCCGAAGGAGGGTGGTAGAGGCTGCGGAAGCGCTCGGCTATCATGTCAATCATCTCGCGCGCGGGCTGATGCGCAACGAGAGCGGCATCGTCTGCCTTATCGTTTCGGAGATGAGTACCCCCTACCGCGCCAACCTGATCCGCGCAATGACGCAGCAATTGCAGAACGCCGGTAAGATCGCGATGCTGATCAATACCGACCGTTCCGACGGCAGCGTCGATCTCGCGCTGCGCCAGGCGATCCGGTACCGCGCCGATGCATCGATCATCCTGTCCGGCATGCCCGACAGGTCGATTACGCAGCTTTGCCTCAAGAACGGCCAGCGCCTCGTGCTCATCAATCGCGACGACGACCAGCAGGGGCCGCTTCGCATCAATCTCGATGACGCGGAAGCGGCCGGCCGGGTCGTCACCGCTTTCGTGCGTGCCGGCTGCCGGCGGCTCGCTTTTGCGAATTCGCAGGCGGGCACCCCGAGCCTGATGGCGCGCGAGCACGGCTTCGTGGCGGCGGCGAAAACGATGGGACTCCCGGTTCGGGTCGAGCGCCACGGACCGACGGATTACGAAAGCGGCCGCGTTCTGGCGCAGCGCCTGCTGACGCTGAGCGAACGTCCCGATGCGGTCTTCTGTGCCACGGATCTTCTGGCCTGCGGCTTCATGGATGCCGCTCGCCACCAGTTCCGGGTCGCCATTCCGGACCAGCTCTGTGTCGTGGGCTTCGACGACATAGAGCAGGCAGCCTGGTCCTCGTATGACCTGACGACGTTCGCGCAACCGGTCGAGATGATCGCCCGGGAGGCCGTGGCTTGGCTTGTAAACGAGAGCGGCCAGGCGGCGGGCGACGACTCGGTCCGCTTCCAACCGAATCTGGTCTGGCGCTCATCCGTTCGGGGAGGGTAAGTCCAACTTCCGTGGATAGATCGTCGAGGCGGAAGGCGTCATCATCGCCAGTAAACGAAGTATTCACGGAGTCGCTTTGCCGAATACCCCTAATTTGTTACTGGTCCTTATAATACGTTCGTGTAATATCCGTTCTGCACCGACACATCCTCTAGCATCGCTATGGCTTGCAATGGGCTATGCGGGGGACTGTATTGCCGTGTCCGTGCTGACTTTCAAAGCTGGTGGGAAATGAATGGGGCCCTGGCCGGCACAGGCCAGGGCCTTTTTTTGAACGAGCCCCGGCTTGGCCGAGGCATCGAGCTGCGAAGGGGTCGTCAGACCGTTTTGCCGGCGGCAGAGGTCTCAGCCCCGGCGAGGCCAGTCGCTGAAGCGCCCGACCCCTAACCGTCCTCCCCCGTCTGAGACGGCTACTCATGGACTAGCACAGGCAAGGCTTCGCCTCTACTGATCCATCAGGGCTACCGCCGGTGGATATCGGGGAAAATCCAGAGAGCGATGGAGAAGATCATCGTTTTCTAGACGGTGGCTTCCAAAAACGCCCGCGCGAAGCCCGGTTCGGTTATCTCGATCGCTCCTTCAGGAATTTTCAACAGTCTTTCGACGGCAAGCCCGTATGTGCGCATCCAGCCATCCAATATACGCGCCGCGCCGTCCAGGTCTCCGGCTTCTGTCTGCTGCAGAGCCCGATGCATGGTCTTGGCGACACCGAGCCGCAAATTAAGCAGCATCAGTGCGGTGGCTTCCGGATCGGGTGCATCGAGGCTCCCTTCTTTGTGGCCCCGCTCTAGAAGCCCGGTCAAATATGGGAGCGTCACCGCGCTGACCGCCGCGTCGATACGGTGGTAGAGAACGATATTCTCCGGTTTGAAAAGTGCGTTGAACGTATTCTTCAACTGTGGCGCCATTTCCACTTTCAGGCGCCGCGATCCGGCGAAAAGCGCGTTCAACTGGCCGACCGCATCGAGGGTGGGATCCTCGAAAAGAGCCTGCAGTTCCTTCAGGCTCTGGTGCGCCATGCGCGAGGCGACCGCCTCGAGCAGTGCCTCCTTCGACACGAAGTAGTGGTAGAACGCCCCCTTTGAGACATTCGCCTCCCGGATGACGTCGTTAACGGTCGTGTTCTCGTATCCCTGCTCAAAGAAGAGCCGCTGCGCGCACTCGATGAGCTCATTCGTTCTGACATCAGGTGATTTCTTGACACGTGGCATAAGTTTTTCCTGGAGCGGAGAAGTATGTTCTACACGTATCGGCACGATGCGCGAAGCCCGTCCGTGCCATCATAGACCGACGGTCGGTCTAATGCTATTGTCATGAGAAGAGGTGGTGAGAACTCAGGAGTAGCAGGTGCGGTCGAAGCAGCAGATGAGGCGATATGTGGTGGCTGTTGCTGCAGCCGCCGCTGTCGGTGCCGCGGCTTTTTGGTATGCCCTACGGCCGGTGCCCCTTTCAGTCGTGGCCCCAAAGCGTGGTGATGCCGCGGAGATAGTCTATGCCAGCGGCGTTGTAGAGCCCCGCGTCTGGGCCAAGGTAACGTCGACCGTGCGCGAGCGGATCGTCGAGCAGTGCAACTGCGAAGGCGAACGTGTGGAGACGGGCGACGCGCTCGCGCGGTTGGACGACACGGAGGCGCAGGCGATACTGGGCGAACTGCAGGCACGCTTGTCTCTTGCGCAAGAAGAATATCGGCGCAAGCTCGCTTTGGCCGAAAGAAATACGATCAGCGAGCAGACGGTGGACCGGGCGCGCACCGACGTTGCTCAATTGGAAGCCTTGATAGCCGGCCAGGAGGCACGGCTCGCGGCCTACGTACTGCGCGCGCCCAGTGCCGGACGAGTGCTTCGGCAGGATGGAGAGATCGGCGAAGTGGCCGAACTCGGGACCGTTCTCTTCTGGGTCGGCGAGCCGCGGCCGCTGATCGTCGAAGCCGAGGTCAACGAGGAAGATATTCCCCGCGTCGAGGTTGGACAGAAGGCCTATCTTCGCTCCGATGCCTTCCCGGAGCGCGCACTTGAGGCGGTTGTCGACAGCATTACGCCGAAGGGGGATCCTGTGACGAAGACCTACCGTGTTCGTCTGGGTCTGCCGGAGGACACGCCGCTCAGAATCGGCATGTCGACCGATGTGAACATCGTGGTCCGGCTGTCGCGCAACGCACTGATCATTCCTGCGGCGGCGGTGAGCGGCACGAAAGTCGCGGTGGTCAAAAGCAGGAAGGCGATGCTGCGCGAGATCAAGACAGGCATCCGGGGCACGAACGGCGTCGAAGTCCTCTCCGGCCTTGAGGAATCGGAGCGAATAATCTCGCCCTTGCCCCCTGATCTTGCCGACGGCACGCGGGTGGATGTGGTGCGAACAGAGGCGAAATGAGTGCCATGCGGCTGATCTTCGACATCGCCCTGACGCATGTCGCCGGCCGCGGTCGCCAGACCCTGGTTGCGGTGATCGGCGTGGCCGTCGGCGTGGGTTTCTCGATCGCGATGGCGGCGCTGATGCAAGGCGGGCAAGACGATTTCGTGCGCCAGCTCGTCGACACGATGCCGCATGTCGACGTGACCGATGAACAACGTACGGCGCGGCGGCAGCCGGCGGAAGACCTCTTCGAAGCCGTTGCCATATCAGGGCTGAGGCCGCGGGACGACCGACGCGGCATCATCAATCCGACAAAAGCGGTCTCCTGGCTGGAGGAGTGGATGCCGGGCAGGCTTGCCGCGGTGCTCAACGTGCAAGGCGTCATCCGCTACTCCGGCCGCGAAGTCGGCGCCGTGGTGATCGGCATCGAGCCGGAGAAAGAAATGAGGGTCTCGCCCATCGTCGAGGATTTCGAGTCGGGCAGTTTCTCCGCCCTAGCGGCCGGCGGCAACAACGTCGTGATCGGCGACACCATGGCCTCGAGGCTGGGAGCCGCGCTCGGCGATACGATCACTGCCATATCGTCGGAAGGCCGCGCCCGCAATTTCAAGATAGTCGGCCTTTTTCATACAGGTACTACCGCACGTGACGAAGGCGAGGGCTATGTCCTGCTGAAGAACGCTCAAATCCTGTCCAACAGGCCGAACGCAATCAACGAGATCCGCATCAAGCTCGACGACCCGAATGCCGCGCCTTCGATCGCGCATCGCGTGGAGGTCGAACTTGGTTACAAGGCTGTCGCCTGGCAGGAGGCAAACGAGTCCATTCTCGAGGCGCTCGTCGTGCGCAATGTGATCATGTACACCGTTGTCGCCGCGATCATGCTGGTCGCGGGCTTCGGCATTTTCAACATCGTGTCTACCATTACGCACGAGAAGGCGCGCGACATCGCGATCATGAAGTCGCTGGGCTTTTCTGAAACCGACATGCGCCGTCTGTTCGTCATCGAGGGGCTGGCGATCGGCATTGCCGGTTCTCTTCTCGGCTGGACACTCGGATTTGCGATAACCTACGCGCTTTCCCAGGTCCGTTTCGAAATCGCCGCGACCGGGCAGGAGATGACCAGGCTGCCGATTGCATGGAGCGTTCTTCACTACGGCATAGCGACAGGCTTCGCCCTTGCGTCGGCAGCCGTCGCAGGCTATCTGCCCGCCCGCCGCGCCGCCCGTGTTAATCCGGTGGACATCATAAGGGGAGCGACATGAGCCCACTCATCGAGGCACATGGCCTCACGCGTATCCTGCAAGAGACGGTTCCGGTAACGCTGGTGAAGGACATCGACCTCACGATAGGAGAGGGCGAGTTCGTAGCCGTTACCGGCCTCTCCGGATCGGGAAAGTCGTCGCTCCTCTACCTGCTGGGGCTACTCGACCGCCCGACGCGAGGCATGCTCCGCGTCCGCGGCCGGGACACCGAGCCTATGAGCGAGACGAGCCGGGCGGAAACCCGCCTTTCCACGATGGGGTTCGTTTTCCAGTTCCATTTCCTGCTGCCGGAGTTCACCGCCCGCGAAAACGTCGAGATCCCTATGCGTAAGGTCGCCCGTCTCGGCCGCGACGAAATGCGGGCGCGGGCGACGGAGCTTCTGTCCTCGCTCGGCCTCGTCGATCATCTCGACAAGCGGCCGGATCAGCTCTCGGGCGGCCAGCGCCAGCGTGTGGCGGTCGCGCGGGCGCTTGCCAACGATCCGCCGCTGATCCTGGCCGACGAACCGACCGGAAGCCTCGACAGCACGAGTTCGGAGCAGGTGTTTGCAATCCTCGACGGTCTGGTCCGCGAACGCGGCAAGACGGTCGTCGCCGTGACGCATGATTTCGGCATGGCCGCGCGCATGGACCGCAGAATCCACCTTGTGGACGGCGAGGTCAGCAAGGAAGAATAGCTTGCACGACTCATAGCCGAACGGCGCGGGGCGGATCAGCGCTGCTCATCCATTTCGGCCAGCTTGCGCACGCGGCGTCGAAAGTCTTCGTCGGTGGAGAATTCGGCAGCCAGATAGGCTGCGACTAGGTCCTTGGCGAGCCATGCGCCGACGATCTGGGCGCCAATGCACATGACGTTGACATCGTCGTGTTCTACCGACTGATGAGCGGAATGCACGTCATGGCAGACCGCTGCGCGAATCCCCTTGACCTTGTTCGCCGCGATCGAGGCGCCGACGCCAGTGCCGCAGACCATCAGCCCACGATCCGCCTTGCCGTCTATGATCGAAGAGGTGACCGTCTTCGCGATGTCGGGAAAATCCACGGGGCTCGGGTCGTAAGAGCCTGCGTCGTGAACCTCGTGGCCGAGCGAGACGATGTGGTCGATAATGGTGGCCTTGAGGGGGAAGCCGGCATGGTCGGAGCCGATGACGATACGCATATGAGTGTCTCCTGGGAAAATGATTATTGGGCGATCAGACGGGGCAGCCACAGCGTCAGGTCTTTTGCCAAGGTAAGGATGACGAGTGTGGACACCAGAGGAATGTAGAAAGGCACAAGCGCCCGCAGCAGCTGTCGGATCGAAACCTGGGCGATATCCGACACGAGAAACAGCGACAGACCCATCGGCGGCGTCAGCAGGCCGAGCATCAGGTTGAAGATCGTCACAATGCCGAGTTGAACAGGATCGACTCCGGCCATGACGAGCGGCGGGGCGATGATCGGAACGAGGAGCAGCGTTGCGGTCGTCGAGTCGAGGAACATGCCGGCGATGAAGAAGATCAGATTTGCGATGATCAGCAGCATCAGCGGATCCTTCGACCAGCCAAGAAGCGTGGCAGCAAAGGTCTGCGGCACTTGCTCGACCGCCAGAATCCAGCCGAAAAGCGCGGCGGAGGCGACGATGATGAGGATCGCGCTTGAACTGCGCGCGGTCAGCACCGCCGAATGCCATAGATGCGCCGGCGTCAGCTCGCGATAGAGAGCGGCGCTGATGAAGATCACGTAGACGGCCGTAATGGCGGCCGCCTCCGTCGGCGTGAAGGCGCCTGCCGTCATTCCGCCGACCATGAGGACCGGAGCGAGAATGGCTGGCAGCGCCGGCACCAGCGAAGCGACCAGCTCGCCAGCCGTGGGCCAACGTTCTGCGCGCGCATGGCCGTGGCGAATGGCGACGATCAGCACGGTCAGCATCAACAGGGCCGTGCAGAGAACGGCTGGCATTATGCCGGCAACGAGAAGCTGAACGATCGACACGCTTGTGACCGATCCGTACACAATCAGCGGGATGGAGGGCGGGAAGATCGGCCCGAGTGTTGCCGAGGCAGCAGTTACCGCACCGGCGAAGGATGGATCGAACCCGCGCTTCTTCATGGCATCGATTTCGATCCGCCCCAATCCGCCGATGTCGGCCAGAGCCGCCCCCGACATCCCGGAAAAGATCAGGCTTCCGAAGACATTGACCTGGGCGAGGCCGCCCGGCACCCGCCCGACCAGCGTATAGGCGAAGCGGAAGATGCGATCGGTGATGCCGGAAAGATTCATGAGGTTTCCGACAAAGATGAAGAGCGGCACGGCAACCAGCGGAAACGAGTCCAGTGCATAGGTGATCCGCTGGGCAAGCAGCCCGAAGGGCAATCCCTCGACAAGAACATAGAGAATGGACGGCAGCAGGATGGCGTAAACCACCGGGAAGCCGATCATGAAGAGACCGAGAAAGGCCAGGACGACCAGAAAACCCATGTCGATGACCTCTCAGACCGCGACGTTTTTGTCCGCCTGCGGCGGCTTGCGCAGGTGGAGCAGATGGATGAGCGCCGCTGCTGCGAAGCCGAAAAGCGTCGCGCCCAGAAATATCCAGAACGGTATGCCGAGCGTCGGGGTGGCATTGGCCAGGTTCCGGGTGATGTTCGACGCGGTCACCCAGCCGATGAAGCCGGTTACCGCGATGGCGACGACCGAGATCGCGACATTCACGATTGCGCGCGCTTTCTTCGGCATGGCCGCCTTGAGCTCGCCCATGACGATGTTCTCGCCATGCCCGACCACAAGCGGATAGGAAAGGAACACCAGGCAGATCAGCAGGAAGCGCGTCAATTCCTCCGCGCCGATGAAAGGCAGCCTGAAGACGCCACGCATTATGACCTGAGCCGTGGGAACGATGATCAGCCCCGACATTACGGTAACCACGACGATCGTCAGGACACGTTCGGGCAAACGCATCTTCTCCCTCCCATTCTTTCTTGAAGTGGAATTTGCAGGGACAGGAGCGGCGGTCGCCTGTCCCTGCAGCCTCTTGGCTTACTTCACCGCCTCGATCTGCTCGATGAGCGGCGCGAAATCGGGGAAGTCCTGTCTGATCTGGGCGCTGACCTTCTCACGGAACGCCGCCACGTCGAGCCCTTCGGCCTCCGTTATGACGGTCATGCCGCGGCCCTTGAGTTCCTTCACCAGATCGGCCTCTGATTCCGTTGCCATCTTCAGCGATTTCCGGGCCTCCTCGTCGAGGACCTTGGTGAGGGCCGAGCGCTGCTCTTCACTCAATCCCTGCCAGACGTCCTCATTGATGAAGACGGCGAGCACGGCGCGCATGTGGCCGGTCATTGACAGATGCGATTGCACCTCGTTGAGATTGTTGGAGGCGATCATGGTCAGCGGGTTTTCCTGACCGACCACCACGCCCGTCATCAGCGCGGTCGGGAGTTCGGCAACCTCGACCGGGGTAGGAATTGCGCCGAAGCCCTTGACCATGGAAACCCACAATTCGAGCGGGACGGCACGGAAGGGCTTTCCGGCAAGGTCCGCGGGAGTCTTCACCGGAAAATTTGAGGAAATGTGGCGATCGCCGCGATAGATGCGCCCGATGATCCGCACGCCCTGTGCGACCAGCTTCTCGTTGATCGCCTGGAGTGCCGGCGATGTCTGCGGGTCCGTTGCAGCGAGCGCATGTGCGCCGTCGCGATAGATGAAAGGCGCGTTGAAGACGGCGACCTCCGGGACCAGTCGGGCGAGGGAAGCAAAATCATGATGGCCCATGGAGATCGAGCCCATGCGCACGCCATCCACCATTTCCGCGACCCCGCCGAGCTGGCTGGCGGGATAGACGGTGACGGTGACTTCGCCGCCGGTCGCCGCCGCAATTCCCTCCGCCGCCTGTGCGGCGTAAACCGTCTGGATGTCTCCCTCGGCGCCCACATGCGCATAGCGCAATTCGGTTGCCGAGGCGGCGCCTGTCAATAAAGCGGCCCCCAGCATGGCGCCGGTTATCCGGCCATGTTTCAGAAAGTTCAGCATGCTCTCCTCCTCCCTGGATAAAATTAGCTGTCTGCTTCTTTTTCCTCTTCCTGCGGCGCATCCTTCCTGGTGAAGGCAGCTATGTAGCTTTTGCGCCGAAGCTCGTCGCCGATGGCGAAATGTTCGCGCAGCATCCTGTCGGCCTTGTCCGGATCACGCGCGAGAATGGACAGGAAGACCTCCCGATGGGCTTCCACGAGATAATCGGTGATTCCGGGCGCATCGCTCGTCTCGGCGCGCCGCTGGACATGGCTGCGCTTCAGAAGGTCGGATATCGAGCGGTAAACCGTGGTGAGCGCTGGACTGCGGCTGGCCTCGACGATCGCCATGTGAAAGGCGAAGTCCGCGGCACCACCGTCTTCCGCGTCGTGGAGCGTCTCCATCAGACGTGTCAGCAGACTGCCGATACGTGAGAGATCGCTGTCCGTGGCCCGGATGCAGGCAAGGCGAATGGCCTGGCATTCGATCGCGACACGAGCCTGCATGATGTCGTCGAGCATGTCGGGCTGCTGAGCCAGGCAAAATGTCAGAAAATCGCCGAATACACCCACGTCGGCCTTGCGCACGAAGGCGCCCTTACCGTGACGGATGTCGAGAAAGCCCAGATTGGCGAGCGATCGCAGAGCCTCCCGCAGCACCGGCCTCGACACGCCCAGAGCCAGGCAGAGCTCCCGCTCGCCCAACAGCCTGTCGCCCACTTTGAGGGCACCGGACAGAAGCTGTTCCCGGAAGAATGAGAGCACCTTTTCGGTTCCCGCAAGTTCGTCGGCACTGTCTGAAAGCACAGGGTTCATGCAAATGGTTCCAACTGGTAATACCAGTAAGCACCACATGAGTTTGCCGGTCAAGACGCGTGGTCTGAAATCTTGGGATTTGTTGCAAATGGCGGATCCGCCACGCCCGGTAGGTGGCTGGCTCACAACGGTGTCAGATGCGGCGACGGATCCCCGCTGCAGCAGCAAGGAGCGCAGTCAGCCTTCGCCAGATCACAATGTTTTTAGGTCGGATCGATCTGAAAACATGAACGTAATCGATTTCAAAGAGATAGAGCGGGACGCCGGCGGAAACCGCACACACTTTTCCTCATCCCGCTCCACGGCTTGAAACGCTCAATCCCTGGAGCAAACCGCCGTGGCCAGGATTTCAAGGCGTATACCGGGGGAAAGGAGCTCCGTGACGACAGTTGCCCGGACGGGATATGGAGGCGTGAAGAATTCACGGTATACCTTGTTCATGCCGGCGGCGTCGGCCCTATCGATCAGATAGGCCTGTATCTGCGCGACAGCGGCAAGCGTGCTTCCGGCCGCTTCCAGCGCCTGTCGGAGGTTGGAGAAGACCTGCCGCGCCTGACATTCGATGTCCCCGGTGACGAGTTCGCCGGTCTCCGGGTTCTTTGCTATGTGAACCGATCTCACGATCTGGCCCGCCTTCACTGTGCCGCTCAAGGGGGCGCGGGATGCGGTAATCCCGGTTTCGACCTTCTCGAACATTCGTGCTCCTCCCGCTTTGCTCAAATCGGAACCTGCGCTCGGATCAGGCACTGTCGAGCACCGCATGGGCAAGCACCTCGATGCGCAAGCCCGGGGTGATGAGCTCCTTCACGACCACGGTCGCGCGCACCGGATAGGGCTCCCTGAAGAACTCCGTATAGGTCCTGTTCATGCCGGGAGCGTCGGCTCTTTCAGTGAGGAACACCTGCATCTGCACGACATTTGCGAGGGAGCCGCCGGCGGCCCTGATCGCTATTTCCAGGTTTTGCAGCGTTCTGCGTGCCTGCGTTTCGATGTCGCCGAAGACCGGCTCGCCGGTGACCGGATCCTCCGAGACGTGCACTGACCAGAAGAGACCGCCGGCCCGAACCGCTTCACTGACGGGAACGTCCGATGGATCGGCGCCGGTATCAATGACTTCAAACATGATCTTCCTTGTCGTTTCGCTGGTCGGACAGGTTCACTGCGGGATCTGGTCGAATCGGGTGACGAACTTGGTGTTCAGATAGCCGTCGAGTGTCTCCGACCCCCCCTCGCTGCCATAGCCGCTGTCGTTGATCCCGCCGAAGGGGGTTTCCGGCAGGGCAAGGCCGAAATGATTGATGCTTACCATCCCGGCGGCAAGAGCTTGGGCAGCGTGCTGCGCTCGGTTGCTCGAAGCGGTGAACACATAGGAAGCAAGACCGAAGGGCAGGCTGTTGGCGCGCCGGATCACCTCGTCGAAATTGCCGAAGGGCGTGACGACGGCAATCGGTCCGAAGGGTTCCGCCTTCATCAGGCGCAGTTCATCGGTGCCGCCGGCGACCACGGTGGGCGCATAGAAAAATCCGGCATTCCCAATGCGCTCGCCGCCGGTAACGATTGTAGCACCTTGCTCGCGAGCGTCCTGAACGAAATCCTCCATGGCAGCCAGGCGGCGACTGTGGCAGAGCGGACCCATCTGCACCCCCTCCTGGAAACCGTCTCCGACCTTTGTCGAAGCGATTCTCTCGGTAAAGCGAGCCAGGAAACGGTCATGCTCTTTCGCCTGCACGTAGAAGCGTGTTGGCGAGATGCAGACCTGGCCGGCATTGCGCACCTTCTGGCCCGCAAGCGCGTCGGCTGCCGCCTCGATGTCGGCGTCGTCAAAGACGATCACCGGTGCATGACCCCCAAGCTCCATCGTCGACCGTTTCATGTACTTGCCTGCAAGGCTCGCGAGATGCTTCCCGACCCCGACCGAGCCGGTGAAGGAGAGCTTCCGGACTTCCGGCGCCCCCAGCAATGACTCCGAAAGGTGAGCCGGGTCGCCCCAGACGATGTTGAGACAGCCGTCCGGCAGACCGGCCTCCTGCATCAGCCGCCCGATTGCCACAGTGGAAGAGGGAGATTCCCCAGGTCCCTTGAGGATGATGGTGCAGCCGCTCGCGAGCGCCGCCACCACCTTGCGCAACGCTTGGCTGAAGGGGAAATTCCAAGGGGTGAAGGCGACGCAGACGCCCACCGGTTCGCGAACGACCATCTGCTGCACGCGTGGGTCGCGCGATGGAATGATCCGCCCGTAGGTGCGGCGGGCCTCCTCGGCGTGCCAGTCGGCATGATCGGCGGCAAATCGGACCTCGCCGATCGCCTCGCCGAGCGGTTTGCCCTGATCGAGGGTCATATTGGCGGCGATCTCCTCGGCGTGCTTGCGGGCGAGGTCTGCGAAGCGGCGCAAGATGTGGCTGCGCTCGAGCGGAGAGCGATCCTTCCAGCTCTCGAAGGCGCGCTGCGAGGACGCGACGGCTTCGGCGATCTCGCTATCGGATGCGTGCGGCAGCCGTGCGATCGTCTGACCCGTTGCGGGATTCACCACGTCGCTGCTCCCCTCCGCCTCGTAGACCCAGCGGCCATCGATCAGCATGCCGAGACGCCCATAGGCGGGTGCGGTGCTTTCCGGGTTCATGCTCTCTCCTTCAGGCGACATGGCCCTGTGTGCGTGCCCAAGCCAGCGTATCGTCAAGCGCCAGGCCCATGCGCGTCATGAGATCGTCGATCTGCCCCTCGTCAATGATCATTGCAGGGCAGAGGCTCACCATATCGCCGAGGCCGCGCGTCAGGACGCCGCGGGCGGTCGCGAACTTGCCGGCCTGGTTTGCCACCTGCCAGGCGGGGGGGAAATTCTCTCTGGTCGCCTTGTCCTTGACGAATTCGAAGCCAGCAACGAGACCGACGCCGCGGGCTTCGCCGATCAGCGGATGCTCGCCGAGCTTCCGAGCGCGATCCTGAAAGACGGGGGCGACGGAACGCACATGCCCGACGATATCGATCTCCTCGTAGATCGTCAGCGCTTGCAGCGCCACGGCGGCTGCAACCGGATGACCGCCATAGGTGAAGCCGTGCGAGAAAGTGCCTATCTTCCGGCTCTGGTCCACAAGTGCGTCCGCGATCTTCTGGTTGATCATCAGGGCGGAGATCGGCATGTAGGCGGCCGACAGCTGCTTGGCGCAGCTGATCATGTCCGGCTTGAGTCCGTAGGTCTCTGAGCCGAACATGTTGCCCGTGCGACCGAAACCGCAGATCACCTCGTCGGCGACAAGCAGGATATCGTATTTGCGGAGGACCGCCTGGACCTTTTCGAAATAGGTTTTCGGCGGGGTGATGACGCCGCCTGAGACCATGACGGGCTCGGCGAAGAAAGCAGCGATCGTTTCAGGACCCTCTTCGAGGATCGTCGCTTCGAGATTGTCGGCCATACGCGTGGCGAAGTCTTCCTCCGTCTCCCCGGTCTCGGCGGAGCGCCAATAGTGCGGGCAATCGGTATGGAGGATGTTAGCGATCGGCAGGTCGAAATCCCGGTGATTGAACGGGAGGCCGGTGAGGCTCGCGGTCGCGACTGTGACGCCGTGATATGCCTTACGGCGCGAAATAATCTTCTTCTTGTCGGGTCGCCCGAGCGCGTTGTTGTAGTACCAAATGAGCTTGATCGCTGTGTCGTTCGCCTCGGAACCGGAGCCGGCAAAGAACACCTTCGACATCGGGACGGGCGCGATCGACAGCAGTTTCTCCGCCAGCCTGATGCCGGGCTCTGTCGATTTGTGTGCGAAGGAATGATAGAAAGGCATCGTCTTGAGCTGTCGCATGGCAGCTTCGACAAGGCGCTGTTCGCTGAAGCCGAGACCGGCGCAGAACAGGCCCGCCAGTCCCTCGATATACCGTTTGCCTTCGTCGTCGACGACATAGATCCCATCGCCGCCGGTGATCACGTGCGGTCCCGTTTCCTGATGCACGGCCAGGTTCGTGTAGGGGTGGACGAGGCTCTGCTTGTCGAGAGCATGGAGAGAGTTTGGACGGTCGTTCATGTGCGGCTCCATCGGCAATCGGAGTTCGGATCAGGCGATGACGTGGACATCCTCGGCGCGCCAGGTCACGTGGCATTCCGAAACGCCTTCGAGCCTGCGCGCGTCCGCGCCGGGAACTCGCATGCGGATCGCCTGTGAGCCGAGCTTGCCGATGACGAGCAGGTTGTCGCCATAATTGATGGTGCTGTCGATTTTCAACGGCTGGCGCCCGCCTTGTGAGGTCTCGGCGATGCGGATCATTTCCGGTCTGAGCAGCAGATCGGCCCGGCGGTTTCGGTCCGTTTGGCTGCTCCGCGCCTCGACGATGCCGACCGGCGTGTCGAATCTTCCGCCGCCGAGCGCGGAGCCCTCGATGAGGTTGCTGTCGCCGATGAAGCACGCGACGAAGCGGGTTTTCGGCGCGCGATAGATCTCGTTCGGGGTGCCGACCTGTTCGATCCGCCCCTGATTGAAGACGGCGATGCGGTCTGACATGGTCATGGCCTCCGACTGGTCGTGGGTGACATAGACCATAGTGACGCCGAGGTCCTTGTGGATGCGCTTCAGTTCCACCTGCATGTGCTCGCGCAGAGCCTTGTCGAGGGCGCCGAGCGGCTCGTCCAGCAGGATGATGTCCGGTTCGAAGACGAGCGCGCGGGCAAGCGCCACGCGCTGCTGCTGACCGCCGGAGAGCTCGGAGGGCACCCGTTTTTCGAAACCCTGCAGCCCGACCTTGGCCAGTGCCTCGCGGGAACGGCGCTCCTTGTCTTGCTTGGCGACGCCGCGCATGCGCAGTGGGAATCCCACATTGTCGGCAACCGTCATGTGCGGGAAGAGCGCATAGTTCTGGAACACCATGCCGATATTGCGCTTGTGCGGCGGCAGGTTGTCGATCGCGCGCTCACCGAGCCGGATCTCGCCGCTCGTCGGGTGCTGGAAGCCGGCGATCATCATCAGCGTCGTGGTCTTGCCCGAGCCGGACGGGCCGAGGAAGGAGACGAACTCCCCGGCCTTGATGTCGAGCGAAACGTCGTCGGCAGCCATATGCCTGCCGTCATAGGTCTTGGTGATGTTGCTGAGCGTGAGGGAACGGGCATTCATGGCTATGCTCCAAGATCAGGATGTCGCGGCGGCCGGCTGTGCTGCGCCGTTGCCGTCAGTCTGGCCCAGAAGGCGCGTGCGACGGCGCACGAGTTGCGGCGCGAGCCAGATACAGACGCCGGCGAGAACCAGCAGAAACAGGAAGGAAGAAGCGGCCGAGATGGTCGGATCCGCCTCCTGACGGACGGCGTTGAACATCTGGCGCGGCAAGGTCGCCTTGTCGCGGCCGGAAATAAAGAGGCCGATGACGGCCTCATCGAAGGATGCGATGAAGGCGAAGAGCCCGGCAACGGTGAAGGCTGGCCGCAGGATCGGAAAGGTGATCAGCCGGAAGGTCGTGAACGGCGAAGCACCGAGATTCATTGCGGCGCGCTCCACCGAGCGGTCGAAGCCCTTGAGCGCTGCCGTCAATATCAGCGTCGACATCGGCAGGGCGATACAGCTATGGGCGAGGATCACGCCGAGATAGCTCTGAACCAGACGGAGCTGCCCGAAATAGATGTAATAGCCGATCGCCATGACGATTGTAGGCACGATCATCGGCAGCATGATCAGAAGATTGAAGACCGTGCGTCCGATGAACACGTGCCTCACCAACGCGAAGGAAGCCGGAACGGCGACGAGCATAGTCATGCAGACCGTACCGAGGCCGATCAGGAGGCTGTTCGTCAGCGGCTGCGTCCAGTTCGGGTCGGAGAAGAAGTTGACGTAGTTCTGCAGCGTATAGCCGGGTGGCGGGAAGGCTAGCGACGCGGCCGAGCTGAAAGACATCGGAATGACGATGAACATCGGCGCCGCGACAAAGGCGGCGATCAAAATCGCCAACGAACGAATCCAGACGTTCATCGGTCACCTCCTGCCCAAAGGCGGTCGAGACCGAAAAAGCGGTTGTAGACCGCATATACCGCGAGCGTCAGCGCCAGAAGCACGATCGATATCGCCGAGCCGAGGCCGAAGTCGAGGGTCTGTTCAATCTGGTCGCCAATGATGCCGGCGATCATCTGGTCGCGTGGGCTCCCGAGCAGGACGGGCATGACATAGAAGCCGAGACAGGTGATGAAGACGAGCGTGCAGCCGTTGACGATGCCGGGCGCGCTCAGTGGCAGATAGACGGAAACAAAGGCTCGAAGGGGATGCGCGCCAAGATTTTCGGCAGCGCGGACATAGAGCGGGTCGATCCGTTTCATCACGGCGAAGAGCGACATGGTCATGAAAGGAATAAGCGCGTGGGTCATTGCGAGGGTGGCGCTGAATGTGGTGAACAGGATCTTCGGCGCGGGATCCCAGCCGAGCCACGAGAGGAGCGCGGTAACCGGCCCCTGATTGCCGAGGATGACCATCCAGGCATAGGTGCGCACCAGATAGCTGGTCCAGAAAGAGAGCGCGACGACCGTCAGCAGGAAGGTTGCAAAGCGCTTCGAGCCGTTCGCCGCGGCATAGGCGAGCGGATAGGCGAAGAGAAGGCTCAGCAGCGTTACCAGGAGCGCCGTCTTGAACGTGCTGTAAAGGACCGACGCGAACAGACTGGAATTCAGCAGCCGGCCGAAATTCTGCAGTCCGATGACCGGCTGCGACAGGCTCATCCACACGACGTAGCCAAGCGGAACGAGAAAGAAGAGTGAAAGGAACATCACCGCCGGAGCTATCAGCGGCATAGGCCCTTCCACGAAGACCGGGGACGTCCGGAGTTTCATGACATTGCTCCTTTACCCTCGGACAGGGTTTTTGCCGCGAAAGCGGGGTACCGGCGCAGCCACTGCCGGCACCCTATCCGATGCATTGCACTTTCCAGCCGTTCTTACCGGAACCGGCAGTGGGCTCAGATACCGACCCAGCTTTCGAAACGGGTGGACAGCTCGTCCAGCTGGGGCAGCAGCTTCGCCCCGTCCAGCATGACGGCCCGGGCGAGGTGCTCCGGATGGGTCGGCATTCTGGCCGCGACCTCGGCTGGAATGAAATCGAACGACTTCGGGTTCATCGGACCGTTCTGGTCCGCGATGCAGAACTTTGCGAGCCCCTCGGCGTTCTGGCCGATATGGCTGATCAGCTTGAAGCCGTTTTCTGCACGCGGGCTGTCCTTGGCGACGATCCAGCAGGCCTTGTCGACGACGGCCTGGTCCCAGACAATTTCGATCGGCTCCTTGGAAGCCTCCTTGGCGCCGAAGGCGTCGCTATCCCAGAGCCCCGCCATGTCCACTTCACCGTCGGTCAGGATCTGCCGCGCCTGCGGCCCGGCGGTCCACCAGACGCGGACATGGTCTTTGATCCGGTCGAGCGAGGCGAAGGCGCGGTCGAGGTCGTAGGGGAAGAGCTGGTCGGCCGGAACGCCGTCGGCAAGCAGCGCGATCGCCAGGACGCGGGCGGCGTGACGCTGCAGGCTGCGGTTGCCTGGGAACTTCTCGACGTTAAAGAAATCGGACCAGTTCTTCAGCCCTTCAGGGAATTTAGCGGCATTGTAGGCCATCTGCGTGGCAAAGCCATGCGTTGCCAGCCCGTTTTCGTAGATGGCGCCTTCCCAAAGCTTGGAGGTGTCGACGTGACCTTCCAGCGTCTCGAGTAGGCCCGCCCCATTGGCGCGCGCGACGTCTGCGACGCCGAGCGTGGTGACGTCGAACTCGTAGACGCCCGTGGTCTTCTGCGCCGCGAGCTTGGCGAAGGAAATCGGCGAGACTGTGCGGATCTCTATTCCCGTATCCGCCGTAAACGGCTCGAACAGGAACTTCTTGACCGATGCCTCCCAGTCGCCGCCCCAGGTGTTGACATAAAGGGCGTTCTCCTCCGCGCTGGCGCGTCGGATAGAGGGGGAAGCCAGCATTGCGGCCCCGAAAAGTCCGGCGCCGAGAACGGCACGTCGCGATAGCGGCGTGGCTGATGCATTCTTGAACATTTCCATTCGTGGTTCTCCTTGATGTCGAATGGTCGTTTGACTGCTATTCCCGCGGCCGCTCGCCTATAGCGGCGGCTCTTCTTGTTCTTTGAATCCGGTTTTTGGTTCCGGTCAGTTCGGACGGAAAACCTCCGCGTAAAGACGGAGCCAGTTGCCGCGAAGGATCTTGTTCGCTTCCTCCTGATTGAAGCCGGCGCGCAGCAGTGCCGCGGCGACATCCTGCAGGTTTTCCGGCTTGAGCAGCCATTCCGGCTTCGCCACCGCGCCAGGCCGCTCCGGCGAGCCTGCACCATACTGAACCGAGCGGGTCCAGCGGCCCTTGCGCATCCAGTCGTAGTCGCGCGGGGTGTGGTTGTGCGAAATGTCGGTGCCGATGCCGACATGGTCGATGCCGGCTATGTCGACGGTGCGGGCGACCATCTCGCACCAGCCGTCGACGGTGGCGCAGGCGGCGTCGGGCGTGATGTTCCGGTAGGCGACGCACCCAATGACACCGCCGCGTTCGGCAAGAGCCTTGATCACCTTGTCCGACTTGTTGCGCTTGTGGGCAAAAAGCGAAGCGGCATTGGCATGCGTGATCGCAACCGGCCTTTCCGACCATTCGATGGCGTCGAGAGTCGTCCGGTCGCCGACATGGGAGAGATCGACCAGCATGCCGACGCGGTTCATTTCCCGTACGACATCGCGGCCGAACCGAGCAAGGCCACTGTCATTCTCCTCGTAACAGGAGCCGCCGAGTTCGTTCTGGTTGTTGTAGGTCAGCTGGACCACGCGGACGCCGAGCTCGGCGAAGAATTCAACGAAGGCGATGCGGTCCTCGAACAGGTTCGAGTTCTGGTAGCCGAGCACGACCGCCAGCTTGCCTTCCGTTTCGGCGCGCTCGATGTCGGCAGCGGTCCTGGCAATAAGGATCAGGTCGGCGTTCTCGCGCTCCATGTCTCGCCAGCGGGCAAGCGAGTCGAGAGACTCCATCGTCCCTTCCCAGAAGCCGAGCGTCGGCGTCACCGCACTGTAGCCGCCCCGCCTTAGCGCCTCGAAGGACCCGCGGTCGAAATGACCACATTGAAGTGCATCGATAATCATGGTCGTTCCATCTCAGTTATTGATTGCCGTCGTGCCGTGCTTTTCGGCGCCGGCGATGAGCAGAGAGAGGTCCGTCTCATCCTCGTCCTGCCGGCCGATGACCTTACCGTCCGCCTCGACAATGATTGGACCGGCGTGGCGGCGCGATACGTAGGAATCGGGCGCCAGCGCTTCGGCGGACTGGTGAAAGAGCTGCCACCAGAGAGCCGCATCGACGGTCAGCCCGTCGCGCCGGATTCTTTCGAGAACCGTCGGATGCATTTCCTTCGCGGCGGGCGAAACGACGATCTCGGCACAGCCGGTGGTCCCGTCGATAGCGACCTCGGCATTCAAGCCAAAACGCTGCGCAAGAGCCTCGACGACTCTCAGTTCGTCCACCTCGGTCGCGGTGCGAACCGTGATTGTACCTGCGCCCTGCGTCCGCAGACGCTCCGTTGCGAGATCGAGCACCGCATCGGCGGCAATCCACGCGTGCTGCCCGCCACAGTCGACGATGAGACGCTCGCCATCTGCCGTCAGGCTCAGCACATGCGGATTTGCCGATCGCACCGCCTCAAGGTTGTGGAGCAGACGGGCGAAGCCGCCGAGGCCGAGGGCCGCGGAATAAAGGGCGCAATCCCTGAGGGAGGGCACCAGGCCCGCGTCGACACGCGCGACTTGTACCAGTCGCTCAAAGACCATCCGCATTTCACGCAGACTGACGGTGAGGGTCGAAGGAAGGTTGGACTGGCAGGAACTCATAGGCTCGGCTCCGAAGGGTAGAACCACAGGTCGTCGGCGCTGCCGGCGGCAATGTCTTCCGGAACAGGCGCGCCGTGGAACAGAACGCCGCGCAGGTTGCGGTCGAGGAAATCGCGGGTCTTGTCGATGCCGTGGATGCCGACATTGAGAAGGCGGGTGATATGGGCGGGGGTAAAGTGTTCACTCATGATATCGGCATGCGGCGAATGGAGGCCGGTGCCGGCAAGAGCCTGCACGCGGGTGGCGATTGCCCGGTGTTCGGGGCGAGCAAGCAGGAAGCGGGCGGTGCTGAGGGTCGGATCGGCGGCGGCGAGGTCGCGGTCAAGGGACACCACGAGCCGCGGCAGGTCGAGGCCAAGATTGACGACGTTCTCGCCGACTTCGGCAACGGGGCCGCGGCGTGGCTCCTCGGCGGAAACCGATTTGTACCAGACGTATCGCTTTTCCGACCCGATATCGAGATCGAGCCCGAACGCCCAGGCGTAATCGTTTCTCAGAATCTCGCGCAGCCGGGCGACCGGCATTTCCGGCCGGCCCGTGAGCTCCTCATCGATGACGAGGCCTTCCACCAGCTGGTCGGCCTCTTCGGCAACGAGCTCTATGAGGAGCGAATGGAGGGTTTCCATGGCTTCCGCATGGACGCGGCACTCGAGGGAGGCGGTAAGTTCGGCAAAGGGCTCGCTTTCGAATCGGCTGCCGCTCCGCCAACGGTCCAGCAATTTCGCGACGGCGCTGCGGATGATGCCGAGTTCTCGTGCCACGACGTCGGAGCGTGTGACGTTCTCGTATTGCACGCGGTCCTCGGACCGGAAGGTTATCGCTTTGTCGACAAGGCTCAACAGCTTGGCGATCTCCGAGCCGTTTTCATCCGGTGTGAGCCCTTTTGCACGGGCGATCGCCTCTTCGCGGATGAATAGCCAGCGCTCGATCAGGCGCGGGTGGTTGTTGACGAAGAGCATCAGCCCAAGCGCCGAGCCGTTGCCGACCCCGAGGAAGCGGCGAAGCTCGATTGCCATCCGCGGGGCTGCGGGTGCTTCGAGCCGGACGAGATGGGCAAGGAGATCCTGGGCGAAAACGCGCATCATATAGGCGCAGAGCATCTGGGCGGCCAGCGACCAGCGAAGCGGGTGATCCCCCTCATAGGCGAGGAAGGATTTCGTCCCGAAGGTACCGTTGCCGTCGAGGCCGGTATTGCGCATCAGGTAACAGGTGTGAGCGAGCTCGGCGACGTTGGGCTGGCCGCCGGCCTGGAGCGCGGCCTTCGCGCCTTCGAAAAAGCGGCCGCTGCGGTTGGAGCGGCACCAGATCAGCGTTCCGGGTGTGGCGCGGCCCTCGTAGAGCTTCGGAAGCTCGGTTCGTGTCGTTTCGAAATCCCGCCTGCTCATATCGCCTTCGACCAAGGCTCCCATCATATCCCAGGCCCGACCGATGATGCGGCCCGTACGGCCGTGCGGGGAGGGCTCGAACGAATAGACGGGAAAGCTGAAGCGCCAGCCGCCGATGTCGATGCGGTATTCGGCGACGCCGTTGCCCTTGGCGTCGATGTCGAACCGCTTGCACAGGATCTGCCAGCGCTGCCGGACCGCGCGGCTCATCAGTGCGCGCGAGGCGCTGACGCGGGACGGCTGGATGGCGGCGAGCCTTTCGGGCTTCATGATATCGGCCGGCGAACGCATCAGCCGCGCGATGCGGTGGGCCGCCGACTCAGGCACCGTTTTCGTCAGGGCGCTCATTTCATTGCTCTCCTCGCAGGCGCGCGGCGCTTGCCGCCGCGGCTGCGACGACGATCCGGGCGCACTTGTCAGTATCGAAACCTGTGAACGGGCCGGAAAGCGCGAGTGCGCCGATGCATTCGCCCTGCGCATCGATAATCGGGGCGGCAACGGCCGATACGGTTCGCGGCCCCTCGACCTCGGAAATGGCGTAGCCGCACTTGCGCACTTCGGCGATGATCTCGTCACCCGGCAGTTCGACGCCCTCCGCCCTCAGACGGTCGACTATTTCCGAACGCGCAAACGACACGAGAACCCGGCCGAAGGCAGTGCGGTCAAGACGGAGCTGCGTTCCTATCCGAAGGTCCGCGCGCAGGATGCCGCGTGACTCCACCCGGCGAACGATGACGGCGGACTTTCCGTCGAGAATCGCGAGCGAGGCGGTCTCACCGCTCTGGGTGACCATCTCTTCCAGGACGCCGGCGAAGCGCGCGCCAAGGTTGGATTGTTCGAGAGCCATTGCCGCGTGCCCGACGATGCGAAGCGTCAAGCGATAACGGCCATCGGTTGTCTGCTCGATCCAGCCGGCTTCCACCAGCGTGACGAGACGCTGATGGACGGCGCCCCGGGCTTCGCCGAGCTGGCGCGCAACATCGGCAAGTCGCAACGGCTCCGCTGCAGCGCCGATGCACTCGAACGTAGCGAGGGTCTTGAGCACCGAGGATAAAGGGCGAACCGACATTACAGAAGTTCCGAAAACTGTTGTCTTCTCATAGAAGACGTGGTATATGTATGTTGGACAAAAATCTGTTTCGTGTCAACTTCGTTCTAGGCGACGACGTCGAAATTTGCCGCGCACCGAACCGGCGCACGTTCATTGCGGGGTTACCGAGAGGCTTTCAGCGGTTAGAAGCACCAAGGCGCGCAATGCCCGCAATGCTCAGGACGAGCCCGGATGCCCTGGCTGCCGAAGGGGCTGCCGGGCGCCGGATCTACCGCAGTTCCGCGTTTCAGAGAAAAACGGGAACGCTCTACGAGGGGGTGGGGCTTAGTGAAACGACGACATTGCCGACCGTCTTGCCGCTTTCGACCGCCTCATGAGCGGCAGCGATGTCGTCCAGCGCATAGATCTCGGCAATGTGGTGTCTCAGAAGTCCGGACCTGAGCTGAGAATGAAGCGCGCTGACGGTCTCGGCACGCACTTCCGGCGACATCTCATACACGATGAAGAACCGCGCGGCGATGCCGGCGAGTATCATCGGCAAGAACTCGAATGAGATATCAGGCTTGCTGGAGCCGTAAATCACCAAAAGCCCGTCCTGCGCGATGATTTCAGGCAGCATCTTGGCATTGGTGGCGGCGTCCACCTCGATGACTCGATCGACGCCGCGCCCGTTGGTGATGTCCTTTATCCGGTCGACGACATCTTCCGTTTTGTAGTTGATCGTGTCGTCGGCTCCCAGCCTCAAGCAGATCTCAGCTTTTTGCGCCGAACTGACGGTCGTGACGATGCGCGCCGCACCGTAGAGCCTGGCAAACTGAATGGCGTAAGCGCCGACCGAGCCCGCGCCTCCGGCCACCAGAACGGTTCTTCCAAATACGGATCCGTCCATGGTCACCGCGCGCAGCGCCGTCAGCGCTGGAATGCCGAGGCAGGCGCCTTCCTCGAAAGATACGTTATCGGGCAGGTGGACCGCCTGATCCTGCGGGAGAACGACATACTCGGCAGCCGTGCCGTTCGAACGTCGCCAAGCGGCATTCCACGTCCATACCCGTTCGCCGATGCGTTCCCCTGCCACCTCGGCTCCTACGGCGTCGATAATGCCTGCGCCGTCACTATGCGGGATCATTTGCGGGGCGATGACCGGCCTTCCCGCCCGTGCTTTCACATCGGACGGATTAACGCCGGACGCATGTATGCGAACGCGGACCTCTCCGGGGCCGGGGAGAGGCTCGGGAAGGCTGCCGACCTTAAGAACCTCGCGGGCGGCGCCATTCTTCTCATACCATGCAGCTCTCATTTCACGACCTTTCAAGATTGAGATCAGGCGCCGACGACGACGAACCGGTCGCGACCGCCCCGCTTTGCCGCGTAGAGAGCCTTGTCGCAGCTGTTCAGCAGATCCGCCCGCCGGCGCCCGTTATCCGGGGCGAGGGCGCCGCCGATGCTGATACGCGCCTGGATGGCCTCGCCATCGACCTCTACGGGCTCGCGAAAAACCGAGACCAGTCGCTGCGAAACCGCTGCCAGGGCCGGTGCATTGGGCGGATTTGGAACAAAAACGGCGAATTCGTCGCCGCCCATGCGAACCGGAATGTCGCCCGCTCTGATGACCGAGCGAATTCGATTGGCGGCCTCGTACAGAACCGCGTCGCCGACCTGATGGCCCAGCTTGTCGTTGATCGCCTTGAAACCATCCATGTCGAGATAAAGGGCCCCGAAAGTCTGACCCGCGGTCATCGCATTGTCGAGTGCCCCATCGACGATCGAGGACAGGGCGGAGCGATTGAACAGACCCGTGAGCGGATCGGTGATTGCCGCATTCTGTAGCTGGTTGTGGGCAAGCCCCATAACCAGATTGGCTTTCTGGAGGCTCAACAGAGCGCTGGCGACTTCAGCGAAGCGGCGCAGGTTCAGGGCCTGTCCGTCGGAGAGATTTCCGGGCCGGCCATCGAGAATACAGAAGCTCCCGACGGGCAGGTTGTCCAGATAGACGGGCGCGCCGGCGTAGAAGCGGAAATGCGGGCTTCCGACGACGTACGGCCTCGATCTCAGGTCCTGGTCTTCCGTCAGATCGGGAATAACAAGCAATTCGTCTTCGAAGACGACCCGCGTGCATATGGACATCTCGCGCGAGCATTCGCCGATCCTCAAGCCCGCCTGACCGGCGATCCTCTGCCAATCCTCGTCGATGATGTTGATGGCGGCGTAGGAGACGCCGAATACGCCTTTAGCAAGCTCGGCGAGGGTCGCGAGTTCGGGTGTCGGAGCGCTTTCAACGGAATTCAGCGAGCGGACTGCGAGCAGCCTTTGGCGCTCGTTCGTCAGGATGCGTAGGGCTTGACCCATCGAAATCTCCGTTAATCACCGAAAGGGGGCGGCTCAGACGCCCCGTCTTTCTTCTACGACGGGAGTCGCTCCTCCCAGGAGGGGGAGAGGATGCAGCCTCACGACCTATCGCAAAACATTGTCAACGCGCTATCCTTAAACCTTAGAGTAAAGCGGGTTCTCCCTTCGCTCGCTGAAGTTTTACGCGGTTCACGGTCAAAGCAAGCAGATTTGAGGGTTGTTCGCTACGAGATACCATTCAATCGTGACGAAAAGAGACGAAGCGGGGCGCGGTCCCGGCGACAGCCTCTTGCAAATGGCCATGGCAGTGTATCAGCCGATCCGGCCGTCCTGAGTGAGTAATTGGACATGATCCTCAATCATCGGCTCACACGTATTACCGTCGGCATCCTGCTGCTGGCGCTTGCAATCGCCGTCCTGCTGCCCGGATTGACCGGATACAGCAGCCTTGACGGTACGGTGAACGCCCGTTTTGCCGTCATAAACGCACCCGTCGACGGTGAGATCGACAAGGCGCCGCCTCGGATCGGGACTCCGGTGAAAGAGGGTGAAACGCTCGCGACAATCAGCAACGAGCGGGTCAACAGGGCGGTGCTGGCGTCGCTGCGCACGGATCATCGAACCGCCCTCGAGCGCGTTGCGGCGTTGCGGCGGGAGCGGGACGAACTCGTACGGCTGCGGGACGATCTTGCGGGGCGGCTGGACATTTTCCGGAACGCGACCATCGCCAGTCTGGAGCGTGAGCTCCAGATTCTGCAGAAAAGGGTCGAGGTGTCGCGCGCGCAGGAGGTGGTGGCAAGGGTCGATCTGGACCGGCGGCAGGACCTCGAGTCCAAGGGCATTTTTACCCGCAAGATGGTGGAATCAGCGGAAGCCGCCGGTGCGGCCGCGGGCGGCGAGCTCGAGATCAGCAACCTGACGGTTGAATTGTTGCAGGAACGCCTCTCGGCCGTGCGAAAGGGCATATTCATCGTCGGCGACGGCCAGAACGACGTGCCCTATTCCCGGCAGCGCCAGGACGAGGTCATCGTCCGCATCCACGATCTCAATACGCGGATCGCGGAGAACGAGACTCGGGCAAAACAGACAGACCAACAGATTGCCGAGGAGGAAAGGCGGGTCCTCAATCTCGAATCGGCAACGATCCCGTCACCCCTGGACGGTGTCGTGTGGACCAGAAATGTGGTCAGCGGCTCAAATGTCGTTCTGAACAGCGAAGTGATGCGCATCCTCGATTGCCGCGATCTGTTCGTGGATATCCTCGTTCCTGAAGTCGACTATGACGAAATCTATCCCGGCCGCGACGCCGAGGTTCGGCTCTTCGGTCGGGGCGATGTCTTCAAGGGCCGGGTCCAGGCAGTCAAGGGCTCGTCCGCCGTCGTCGAGAAAGACTCTCTGGCGGCCAACGAGCCGGAGGCGGATGAGCGGAATGCGCGCATCCGCGTCACCCTCGCGCCCTCGGCACTCAACGCCGATTTCGCGAACTTCTGCCAGGTCGGTCGGACGGCGCAGGTACGGTTCTCAAAACGCAGCCTTCATGTGGCGCAGTGGATTCAAAGCTTGTGGTTCAATCTCTTCTAGCGCTTGCGCCGACATTGCTCGTCCTTGCCTTTTTTCTGCTCGGCCCGTTCAACTGGTCGCGCCATAAAAGCTGGGCGCGTGCGGTGACATGCGTTTTCGTGGCTGCCATTGCGCTGCGTTACCTCATCTGGCGCTTTACCGAAACCGTTTTGCCCTATCCGACCGATGGCGCCAATTTCTATTGGGTATGGTTCGTCTTCATCGCGGAGTTCCTCGCTTTTTCCGAGGTGGTGCTCTTCCTCATCCTGATGAGCCGCTATGTGGATCGCAGTTCCGAGGCAGACGACCTAGAGCGGAAGTTCTTCGCCGGGAATGAAAGGGAACTTCCTGCGGTCGACGTTTTCATACCGACCTATAACGAACCGCTCGACGTTCTCGAACGGACGATCGTCGGAGCCCTTGCGCTCGATCATCCCAAAGACAAGCTCAAGGTTTATGTGCTCGACGACGGCCGGCGCGACTGGCTCAAGACCTTCTGCGAGGGACGAGGCGCGATCCACGTCACGCGCAGCGACAACGCGCATGCCAAAGCGGGCAACATGAACAACGGTTTACGCGCCAGTTCAGGCGATTTCATTGCCGTCTTCGATGCCGACTTCGTTCCCTATCGCAGCTTCCTACGACGGACTTTGCCCTTCTTCCTCGACGAGACGATCGGCATCGTGCAGACGCCTCAGCACTTCTTCAATGTCGATCCGATACAGTCCAATCTCGGTTTGGAGAATCTGTGGCCTGACGAGCAGCGCCTGTTCTTCGACGAAATCGCGCCGAGCCGCGACGGCTGGGACGTCAGCTTCTGCTGCGGCTCCTGTTCGATCGCCCGGCGCAAAGCGGTCGACGCCATTGGCGGGTTTCCAACCGAGTCGATCACCGAAGATCTGCTGACGACGCTGTCGATGCTGAACAGGGGTTTCAAGACTCGCTATCTCAACGAGCGGCTTTCAATGGGCTTGGCGGCCGAGAACCTCACCGGCTACTTCGTGCAGCGCGAGCGCTGGTGTCAGGGTGGCATCCAGACGCTTTACCTCCATAACGGCCCCCTGCGCGGGCCTGGGCTCTCGCTGTTTCAGCGCGTCATGTTCCTGCCCATGTCGTGGCTTGTGCAGTATCTCGTTCGCTTCATCGTCCTCCTTATTCCGATAGTCTATCTTTGGTTCGGCGCTCTGCCGCTCTATTTCACCGATGTCGCCGACTACGTCTCGAACCAGGTGCCCCTGCTTGCGGCCTATTTCCTCCTGATGTTCTGGCTCACGCCGACGCGCTACCTTCCGCTGGTCTCCACCGCGGTCGGCACTTTCTCGACCTTTCGCATGCTGCCGACCGTCCTTTCGAGCTTGGTCAGGCCTTTCGGCAAACCCTTCAAAGTGACACCCAAGGGCAGCAGCAACGAGGAAAATAGCTTCGACGCCTATACTTTCACCTGGATCGCTGGCTTCATCGTGGTCACCGCGCTTGGCCTTCTGATCAACATCGTTCCGGAGACGGCGCGGATAGAGGGTTCATTCTCGGCGATCGCGGCGCTTTGGTCCGGCATCAACATCGTGGTGCTGATCATCGCGTCCCTCATCTGCTTCGAGAAACCGCGGCGCCTGCTCCAGGCGTTCAAGCTCGACGAAGCGGTGAAAGTGGACGGTGTCGAAGGGCGTCTCGTCAGTCTTTCCCTGGACAAGGCAGTTGTGGCCGTTTCGACGGAAACGCGGTTCAAATCGACCAAGGTCGGCCTGAATATAGAAGGCTTCGCGCCTCTTGAGGCGGATCTGAAGCAGGTTACCCAGCGGCGCGGAGATATCACGCGCACCGGTGACAAACAGCGCTACTACCTTCATCTTCACTACGACCTGCGTGGAGCTGAGCGCGACAAGATGATCGTAAAGCTCTACACCGGCCGCTATTCCCGCGATGTTCCCGATATCGACAAGATCGCCGTCTCCGTGAACTTGCTGCTGCGCGCATTCGGTCGGACGCGAACCGCTTGATCGACTGCAAAGAGTTGAGGCGCGGATGCGGAAGACGGACCGCACTTTTTCCGCTCTGAACCATTTCGATCTAGCGGCCCTTCCGGGCATAGAGTGTGCGGGAGCGCTCCAGGTGTCGTATCATCGCCTGTTCGGCCTCGTCTGGATCACCGCGCCGGATACAGTCGATAATCTCCTCATGTTCGCCGAGCGTGACGCTCTCTCGTCCGGTCCAGATCAGCATCTCCGTATGATACTCCTTGAGCCAGCCGAGCATCGCCTCGCTGACGGCGGTGTATATCGGATTGCCGGAAATCTGGGCAATGCGGGTGTGAAACGCCATGTCGGCCGCGATGAAGGCATCGGAATCTTCGAGTGCCGACCGCTGGCGCTTCAAGGTCTCCTCAAGTGCCGCGATGTCCTGGGCGTCGGCCCGGCTTGCTGCCTCCCTCGCCATGCCGCGCTCGAAAAAGATGCGCGCACTCTTCAGATGTTCGAGCGAATCCGAGGAGGCCGCAAGCATGATCTTTGCGGCGGCATCCACCTGCCGGAGGAGAGACCGCGCCGTCGGCTGCAGCACCTTTGCCCTCTCGCCATGTGAAATCTCGATCAGACCCATATTGGCAAGTGCCTGCATCGCCTCGCGAATGGCCGGCCGACCGACCTGGAAGCGCTCCATCAGCATGCGCTCGGAAGGCATTTCGTCTCCGGGTTGCAGTTCGCCGCTCTCGATCGATCCCTTCAGGCGCGCAAAAACCTCGTCGGACAGTTTCCTGCGGACAATAGGGTCGGATTGGATAGCCATGTGAACTCCCGGATTGCGGCTCATTCTCTATAGGCAGGTTTTTTACGGCAGGCGAGATTTCTCTTGCTTCAACTTAGGTACTCATTATACCAGTTAAGGCGAAGAAGCTACCTGATCAATAGGAAGAGCGTCGGCAGTGATCCACATAACCTACCGGATAGAGACACCAGGAGACGTCGAGGCGCTGGCGAGAAAAATCGCAAGCGACCAATCAACGGGGACGTTCGTTGCTGTGCCGGGGGAAACGGAGGAGCTGAAGCGGCGGGCAGCTGCACGCGTCGTGGCCATTCGCCACCTCCCACCGGCCGACCGGGCGTCGTTGCCGGACGAGGCTGGAGACGCAACGCGTTTCAACCGGGCCGATGCGGAGATCGCATATCCTCTTGAAGCGGTGGGAACGGACCTGTCCGCCCTGATGACCATTGCAATCGGCGGCGTCTATGCCATCAAAGGCATGACCGGAATTCGTGTTGTCGACATGAAACTCCCGCCGGAGTTCGCGGCGGCGCATCCGGGTCCGCAATTCGGGGTCGCCGGCAGTCGCCGCCTGACCGGTGTCGAAGGCCGCCCCATTATCGGCACGATCGTCAAGCCGGCGCTCGGCCTGCTGCCGGACGAAACGGCAGCGCTCGTAGGCGACCTGCTTTCTTCCGGCGTCGACTTCATCAAGGACGACGAGAAGCTGATGAGCCCGGCCTATTCGCCGCTGAGTGCGCGCATCGCCGCCATCATGCCGAAGATACGCGACCATGAGCAGAAGACCGGCAAGAAAGTCATGTATGCCTTCGGCATATCCCATACCGATCCCGATGAGATGATGCGGAACCACGATCTCGTGGTCGCCGCTGGTGGCAATGCGGCGGTCGTCAATATCAATTCGATCGGCATGGGCGGTGTCGCCTTCCTGCGCAAGCGCTCGAACCTCGTGCTCCACGCCCACCGTAACGGCTGGGACATTCTCACGCGCCATGGCGGCCTGGGGATGGAGTTTTCGGTGTGGCAGCAGTTCTGGCGCCTCCTCGGAGTGGATCAGTTCCAGATCAACGGCATCCGCGTCAAATACTGGGAGCCGGACGACAGTTTCGTGAAGTCCTTCAAGGCGGTAAGCACGCCGCTGTTTTCCAGGGAGGATTGCCCGCTGCCGGTCGTGTGCTCCGGCCAATGGGGAGGACAGGCGCCCGAGACCTTTGTACGCACCGGACGTACGACCGATCTGCTCTATCTCTGCGGTGGCGGAGTCGTAAGCCACCCGGGCGGAGCCGGTGCCGGCGTGCGAGCCGTGCGTCAGGCATGGGAGGCGGCAGTCGCCGGGATACCGCTCTCGGATTATGCTAAGGAGCACCCCGAACTGGCGCAATCGATCGAGAAATTCGCCGACGGAAAGGGCGCTTGACGTCCGCCGCCGCATTGTCCGGTTCGACAGAGATCGGGCAGCGGGGTTGCCAAGTCTCGGCAATTGGATGAATGTTCCGCGGCGTCTTCGATTATTCGTTTGCGGCCGGCGAGATGATTTATTTCACGGGTGATACCCATTTCGGCGACCCGCGCGTACTTCGCATCGACCGCCGCCCATTTTCCAGCATGGCCGAGCATGATGCTGCCCTCACCGTCAATTGGAACGAAACCGTATCTCCGCAGGATGAGGTCTGGCACCTCGGCGACTTCGCAGCAAAGAGAGCCGGTCTTGCACAGGATATGCTGTCACGGCTGAACGGCCGCAAACATCTGATCATCGGCAACAACGATCCGATCGATACGACCGCAGCGAGCGGCTGGCACAGCGTCCAGCATTATGCGGAGCTGACGGTCGATGGCCGGCTGCTCGTCCTCTGCCACTATCCATTCCGGACCTGGAACCAGATGGGCAAGAGGTCGGTCAACCTGCACGGGCACTCCCATGGCAGATTGAAGCCGGTCCCGCGTCAGTTCGATGTGGGCGTGGACGCCCGAAACCTGCGGCCGGTCTGCCTGGCTGAGATTCTCCCGCAAGCCTCGCGTTGAAGCCGAGGATTGCACTGGCACGGGAACGTGCGAGCCCCTTTTTTGTTTATACGACGTTCTCCGACGAGGGCGCCTCGGGCGTGCGTCCGCTGTGAGGTATTTTGATGCAGGAAGATCTTTTCGGGTACACCCCCACAATGCCGGAAGGCTTTCGTTACCAAGCGGAGGTCGTTCCGCAGAAGCTTCAGGAAGCGCTCCTGGGGGTATTGCCAGGACTTTCCTTCAGGCCTTTCGACTTTCACGGCTACGAGGGTAAGCGACGGGTGGTCTCGTTTGGCTGGAAGTACGACTTCGATACCGAATCGGTCCGCAAGATCGACGACATTCCCTCTTTTCTTTTGCCGCTACGGCAATTGGCGGCCGATTTCGCCGGGCTGCCGGCGGAGAAACTCGAGCAGGCTCTGATTGCCGAATACGACGTAGGAGCACCGATCGGGTGGCACAGGGACAAGGCGGTGTTCGGCAGGGTCGTCGGTGTTTCGCTCCTCGCTCCCTGCACCTTCAGGCTTCGCCGAAGGCGCGCCGGCAAATGGGAGCGGGCATCGGTCGCTCTGGAGCCCGGCTCCGCATATCTCCTCTCCGGTGCCGCGCGGTCCGAGTGGGAGCATTCCATTCCGCCGCTGGACGGCCTGCGCTATTCGGTCACGTTCCGCGAGCTGCATGCCGGAACGACGGGTTGAACCGCGGGTACTCCGTGGATTTCAACCGTCCAATGTTCCCCAGGACGGGTCCCATTGGACGTCCTCGACAAGCTCTACATAGATTGGCAGCGATCCTTCCCTATGGCTTGCTGCCAGGCGGAAGGCGGAATCCGGCTCCATCTCCTCTCCCGGGAAGATGACGTCATCCTCGGAGGGATCGCTGACCTTTCGCACATAGCCCCGGACTGCGTCGCCGGAGCGATAGAGTTTGACGACCATCGCCCCTGGCACTGGTCTTACCGGGAGCCGCTGATAGTCGGGCATGGGACCTCCTTGAAAAACGCGACGCGTCGGGATGACATTTCAAATTCCCGCAGTCCGAACGCCTTCAATCCTGTGCACAGGAATCCTGTGTGTCGAAACTGTGCTTATATGGGTGCGGGCGGAAGGCCGTCGGAATCCTGGTCTTTAAAGACCGTGTGCTGGCTCTGGTCCTCCGCCCGCTTCGAATCCCTAACCTGAACAG
>Ga0209281_1000110_pt1 | contig 215631 bp, 200 predicted proteins | sample MedtruBG_FD_187514 | JGI IMG/M metagenome (GOLD analysis project Ga0209281, IMG submission 187514) | Root nodule microbial communities of legume samples collected from California, USA - Medicago truncatula BG (SPAdes) (version 2) | ecosystem: Host-associated > Plants > Roots > Nodule | place... | reverse complement strand
TTGCCTGGGGAGGCGTCATGCCCTTGGACTTGCGCAACTCGACCATGGCGTCGACATAGTTGGCGCGCACGGCCTGCGGGTCGAGGATTTCCAGATCGGCGGGCAGTTCGATGTCCTTGGCCCTGGCGATCATCTGGATGGCATCGGGGCGGCCGAGCAGGACGCAGCGGGCAATGCCCTTCTGGTGGCAGATGACGGCGGCCTGCAGCGTGCGGGGTTCTTCACCCTCGGGCAGCACGATGCGCTTGTTGGCGCGGCGTGCACCTTCGATCAGATGATTGCGGAAGCGCGGCGGCGACAGGCGGGCTTCGGTCGAGGTGCCGATGCGGTCGCGCAGCGATGTCGTGTCGATATGCTCGGCGACGAAATCGATGACCTTTTCCATGTGCTGGCTGTCATCCTGGCTGACATGGTAGCTCAGATGGGCCAGGCGCGAGGCGGTGGCATAGGTGTCGTCGGGTGTGGACAGGATCGGCAGGATGTTGGAGCCGACCGAAGCCATCAGGTCTGCGACCGGGGTTGCGAGCGGTGCGCCGCAGGTGAGAAGCAGGCCGGCAAGCGGCACGCCGCGGCTATGAGCAAGGGCAGAGGCGAGCGCGATATCGCTGCGATCGCCAGGCATGACGACCAGGGTTTCGGGGCGCAGGCGGTCGATCATCTTCTCGACCGAGCGTGCACCGACGACGATCTCGCGGACACGCACAGCATCGAGCTTGGAACCCTGCACGACGCTGAGATCCAGCGACGAGACGAGATCCGACAGGCGCGGCGTGTTCAGGTTCGGCTCGTAGGGGATTGCGCCCAGGATGGTCGACGAGGCGAGACCGAAGGGAGCGAGAGCTTCCTTCAGTTTTTCGCGATCCGCAGCTACCTTCATCTTGTTGATCATCAGGCCAAGAAGCGGCGAATTTCCCTCACGCGCATATTGGCGATGGATCAAGGCGACTGTTTCGGCGATGAACTTCGGCTCGTAGTCGACGCCGCTCAGGACCGGAATAACGTCAGCGCCAAGGCTGCGGACGATTTCGACGTTGAGGCGAAGCGCGATCTGCGCGCTGGCGAGCGGGATCAGGCCTTCGACGACAACCACGTCATGATCGGCGCGCAGGGCTTCCGTCATTGTTGCTACGTCTTCAAGCAGAGCTGCGAGGTCACCCTTGCGGATCTGTTCTTCAGCACGTTCAAACGGGATCGGATCCGGCGAGTTGGTCATGCACAGGGTGCGGGCGAAGTGGCTCGACGTGTCGATACCCTTCTTCTGGACGCGGCTTTCAGACCGTGGCTGAGCGATCGGCTTGACGAAGGCGACCTTCATGCCGTCTCGCTGCAGTGCCCGTACCAAACCAAGCGAGAGCGAGGTCAGGCCGACATCCTGTGCTGCCGCAGCAAGGAAAATTATACGTGCGCACATTTAGAATTATCCTTCTGTATGTTCGCGGTCATTATGAATTGGTTGAAATAGAGCGATCTGCGAAAAGTGTTACGCGGCGGTCGACGCTGCGACGGCCTCCAGCGTATCGTGGGAAATCATCCATTCCTCGTTGGTGGCGATGGCGGCTGCGGCTACCTTGCTGTCCTTCGCGGTGATGACGCCGCAACGTCCGCCGAACATCTGGCCATTGGCCTCCGCATCAAGCTTGAGACCGAGAACCGAAAGGCGATCGATTGTCCGCTGGCGCATGGTTGCCGAGTTCTCGCCGATGCCGCCGGTGAAGATGACTGCATCCAGGCGGTGGAGCGAGGTTGCGAGGCCACCGATGTAACGGGCCAGGCGATGTACGAAGACGTCGAGAGCCAGCTTGGCGCCTTCATGGCCTTCCTTCTCGGCATTCTCCAGCGTGCGGCAATCGTTGGACAGGCCGGACAGGCCGAGCAGACCGCTCTTGCGGTTGAGCAGCGTGTCGAGTTCGTCGATCGTCAGGCCGTCCTCGCGGGCGATGTGGAAGAGTGCGCCCGGATCGATGTCGCCGGAGCGGGTACCCATGACAAGGCCCTCAAGCGGAGTAAAGCCCATCGACGTGTCGACGCTCTTGCCGTTCAGGACGGCGGTTGCCGAGGCACCATTGCCGAGATGGGCGATAACCAGGCCATGATCGTTGGGGTCGAGGCCAAGAAGCTCGACTGCTTCCGCTGCGACGAAACGGTGGCTGGTGCCGTGGAAGCCGTATCGGCGAACGCCGAGATTGCGGTAGCAATCCTGCGGGACGGCGTAGGTAAAGGCAGCCTGCGGCATGGTGGTGTGGAAGGCCGTATCGAAGACTGCCGCATGCGGAACATTGGGCAGCGCTGCGATGGCCGTCCGGACGCCGAGGATGTTTGCCGGATTGTGCAGCGGAGCGAGATTGGAAAGCGCATCCATTTCGCGCAGGATTTCATCGGTGATGAGGGTGGAAGCAGAGAAGCGTTCGCCGCCGTGAACCATGCGGTGGCCAACAGCAACAATCGAGCTCAGCCAGCCCTTCTGATCGAGGATGCCGAGAAGCTTCTGCAGGGCAACGTCGTGGCTTCCGCCATCGAGCGACATTTCGGTCTTTTCGCCCTTTTCCTTGACGACAAGCCGGCTTTCCGGCTGTCCGAGGTTTTCTGCCAGAGCCGAAAGAAGCGGCTCGCGGTTGGTACCCGAGAACACGCCGAATTTAACGGAAGAACTGCCGCAGTTCACAACGAGAACGAGCGAGCGAATATCGATCATATTGGTATTCCTTGTCATTTACGTGATTGGGAACGCTTTCCCGATGCTTGCGTGTCCTAAAAGACCGTCAGCCCGCGTTCCGCGAATATTGATCTTGCTTCAGCTGTGGATTCCGGCGTTGGCGTCGGAGCTCCTGCGAGCGGATAATCCATTCCAAGCTGCGCCCATTTCTGCGTACCCATCTGGTGGAAGGGTAGAACTTCGACGCGCTCTACAATCGAGCCGAGGTTCGCAACGAAATCGGCGAGCCTTGCTATGTCGTCATGTCCGTCGGTCCAGCCGGGAACCAGCACATATCGCAGCCACATCTTCTTCTGCAGCCGCTGAAGGCGGTGGGCGAAGTCGAGCGTCGGTTGCAGTGGTTGTGCAGTGAGGCGCTGATAGACCTCAGGGTCACTGTGCTTGATATCGAGAAGGACGAGGTCGACATTATCAAACCACTCGTCGTCTACCGAGGCGTGAAGATAGCCTTGTGTATCGAGTGCTGTATGAAGGCCGAGTTCGCTCTTGAAGTGCTTGAACATCTCGCCGACGAACGGCGCCTGCATCAGCGGTTCGCCGCCAGATATGGTCACGCCACCTGCCATCCGCAGGAAGCCTGCGTAAGGCTTTACTTCGGCCAGGGCGTCATCGAGAGTGATCTTGCGGCCATTATGAAGTTTCCAGGTATCCGGATTGTGGCAATAAACACAGCGGAACAGGCAGCCGGCCATGAAGAAGACGAAACGCATTCCCGGCCCATCAACGGCCGCACCACTTTCTACCGAATGCAGGTAGCCGAAGTCCGTCGAAGAGTGGGTGCCTGCGGGGGCATGCGCCTTCGGCGGGCGGGTGATCGCTCGTAGAATGTCCATGGGGCAACTCGTATCTGTAGATAGATTTCGGGTTAACAGCGTGGGCGCATATGGGTTCCATATGCGCCCAGCCTAACGCCTAAACGTTACATCTTTGAATGGAATGTGCGCGAGATGACGTCGAGCTGCTGTTCACGGGTCAGCTTGACGAAATTGACCGCATATCCCGACACGCGAACCGTCAACTGCGGATACAGTTCCGGATGTTCCATTGCATGGACAAGCGTGTCACGGTTGAAGACGTTGACGTTGACATGGAAGCCACCTGCTGCCGTGTAGGCATCCAGGCAATTTGCCAGGTTCTTTGCACGTTCCTCGCCGGTGCGACCGAGCGAGTCAGGCGTTGCCGAAGCCGTCCAGGAGATACCGTCGAGGGCGGCGTCGTAGGGGATCTTGGCAACCGATGCGCCGGCTGCGACGAAGCCCTTGGTATCACGACCGTTCATCGGGTTTGCGCCCGGTGCGAAGGGCTCGCCTGCACGGCGACCGTCCGGCGTGTTGCCCGTCTTCTTGCCGTAGACCACGTTGGAGGTGATCGTCAGCACCGACTGGGTCGGCATCGAGTTACGATAGAAGTAGGGCTGTGCCGCGATCTTCTTCATGAAGGTTTCGGTCAACCAGACAGCGATGGAGTCAACGCTGTCGTCGTTGTTACCGTAAGCAGGGTAGGTGCCTTCGATCTTGTAATCGACGGCCAGACCTGCCTCGTTGCGGATGACCTTGACCTTGGCATGCTTGATTGCCGACAGCGAGTCCGCTGCGACCGACAGGCCGGCGATGCCGCAAGCCATGGTGCGCAGAATGTCGCGGTCGTGCAGCGCCATTTCGATACGCTCGTAAGCGTACTTGTCGTGCATGTAATGGACGGTGTTGAGAGCCTTGACGTAGGTCTTGGCCAACCAGTCCATCATCTTGTCGAACTTTGCCATGACTTCGTCGTAGTCGAGCACGTCAGCCGTGATCGGCTCGAAGCCCTTGGCAACGACTGCGCCGCTCTTTTCGTCGACGCCGCCATTGATCGCATAGAGCAGGGCCTTTGCGAGGTTGGAGCGGGCACCGAAGAACTGCATTTGCTTGCCGATGCGCATGGCGGAGACGCAGCATGCAATGCCGTAATCGTCACCCCACTTGGGCCGCATCAGGTCGTCGTTCTCGTACTGGATGGCGCTGGTATCGGCAGACACCTTGGCGCAGAAGTTCTTGAAGCCTTCCGGCAGCTTGGTGCTCCACAGCACGGTCAGGTTCGGTTCCGGAGCCGGACCGAGGTTGTAGAGCGTGTGCAGGAAGCGGAAGCTCGACTTGGTGACCAGCGGACGGCCATCTTCGCCAACGCCACCGATCGATTCCGTAACCCAGGTCGGATCGCCCGAGAACAGCTGGTCATACTCTGGCGTGCGCAGGAAGCGGACGATCCGGAGCTTGATGATCATATCGTCGATCAGTTCCTGAGCCTGTTCTTCAGTCAGGACGCCTGCGTCGATATCGCGCTGGATGTAGATGTCGAGGAAGGTCGAGACACGGCCGAGCGACATTGCCGCACCGTTCTGTTCCTTCACGGCTGCCAGGTATGCGAAGTAGGTCCACTGAATGGCTTCGCGGGCATTGGTGGCCGGCTTGGAAATGTCGTAGCCATACTTGGCGGCCATTTCCTTCAGCTCGTCGAGAGCGCGGTACTGTTCCGACATTTCTTCACGCAGACGCATGACGTCGTCGTTGAAGACTTCGTTCTCGATCGCGCGGAAGTCCTTCAGGCGGAAGGCGCGCAGTGCGTCCGTGCCGTAGAGGGCTACGCGGCGATAGTCGCCGATGATACGGCCGCGGCCGTAGGCGTCCGGCAGGCCGGTGATGACGCCGGACTTGCGGGCGGCGAGGATTTCAGGGCTGTAGACGTCGAAGATGCCCTGGTTATGGCTCTTGCGATATTTCGTCCAGATCTCGTGTACGGACGGATCAAGTTCGAAACCGAAGGCTTCGAGACCGTTTTCCACCATGCGCAGACCGCCATTCGGCATGATCGCACGCTTCAGCGGCGCGTCTGTCTGCAGGCCAACGATCAACTCGATGTCCTTGGCGATATAACCTGCATCATGTGCAGTGATCGTCGAGGCACGATCGGCCGATACGTCGAGAACACCCTTCTTGCGTTCCTCAGCGAGGAGCACTCCGAGTGTTTCCCAGACCTTCAAGGTGCGTGGCGTTGGGCCGGCAAGAAATGCGCCGTCTGCCTCGTAGGGCTTGTAGTTGTTCTGGATGAAGTCGCGGACGTCAACGGCGTCGCGCCACTTGTCGCCCTTAAAACCGGCCCAAGCGTCGGCGGGGACGATTGTTTGGGAAAGGATGCCCATTAGTCTTCTTCCTCTTTCTTTGCCTTTCGGCATTTGGTGAAGCGCCCTCCCAACCGTGGTCCCATTAAGACAGAGCCTGAGAGGACCGCGGCTTCCATCTGCAACTTACCAATGTAGTGGACATCAAAGTTTGATCCCGATCAACGTAGGAATTGATGAGTGTGAATATGGTCCGGCCCAGCGCTGGACGAAATCTTAATCCACGCCCCAGTTTTACAGGACAGCGTCACGCCTTGGGGGCGGAAGGGAGGCAAAATGCCACTGGAAATACGCGTAGCTTCGATCGGCGAATGCATGGTCGAATTGCAACGCAAGCCGGACGGCTCGATTACGCAAGCTTTCGGAGGTGATACTTTCAACACCGCTGCCTACATGGCGCGGTTGGGTGCGGGTCTGGGATCATTCGTCTCATACATAACCGCCATCGGTGATGATCCTTTCAGCGAAGACATGGCGGCGTTCTGGAATTCCCAGGGTGTCGACGATCATTTCGTGTTGCGCAGAAAGGGCCAGCGGCCCGGTCTTTATTTTATCAAGACGGACCCTACCGGCGAGCGTCGCTTCTTTTATTGGCGCGGTGAGGCTGCCGCCCGTGAAACTTTCCAGGGTGAGGGTTCTGATGAACTTCTTGCCGCACTCGAAGGATTTACGAGCGTCTACATCTCCGGCATCAGTCTGGCCGTGTTGAAACCTGAAAGCCGCGAGCGCCTGCTCGTAAAGCTGGAAGAACTTGCACGTGCCGGTATCGCCGTCGATTTCGATGGCAACTATCGTCCGCTGCTTTGGGGCGGTATCGAAAATGCACGTGCGGCCTATGAACGCGTCATTGCATTTTCTACCCGCGTTCTCGTAACCATCGAGGAGCTCGAAGTGTTTGGGGTTACCCAGACCATGGAAGCAGGCATTGAATATTTTGCAAAAATGCCGCAGCTGGAAGTAGTGATCAAGGACGGGCCGGGCGTTGCAACGCTCATCCATGGCGGTAAGGTCGAAACCGTACCAGCCACCAAAGTCGAGAAAGTTGTCGACACTACTGCTGCCGGCGACAGTTTTTCAGCAACCTATATTCTAGGCCGCAACCTTGGTATTGAACCCGCGGAGGCAGCACGTCGTGCCCACGTCGTCGCAGGCGCGGTCGTACAGCACCATGGTGCAATCATACCGAAAGACGCCACACCCGACGTCTTCGAAACTGAGATCGCCAGCCGCGGCAATTTAATCACCGCGGCGGAATAGCGAACTCATTATTAAGGAGGAATACAAAAATGAATATTAAAAAGGCAATTGATAAAGTCCCCGGCGGACTAATGCTCGTGCCGCTCATTCTCGGCGCACTTTGCAAGACCTTCTTCCCCTGGGCCGGTAGCTATTTCGGTTCGTTTACCAATGGTTTGATCGCCGGCACCGTGCCGATCCTGGCCGTATGGTTCTTCTGCATGGGTACCTCTATCGACCTCCGCGCAACCGGTACGGTTCTGCGCAAGTCGGGTAACCTCGTCGTCGTCAAGACGCTCGTCGCCTGGGGCGCCACCTACATCGCAGCCCAGTTCCTGCCGCTCGAAGGCGTGCAGTCGGGCCTGTTCATGGGCTTCTCGGCTCTGGCCATCTGCGCCGCAATGGACATGACCAACGGTGGTCTCTACGCCGCGATCATGCAGCAATACGGCACCAAGGAAGAATCGGGCGCCTTCGTCCTGATGTCGATCGAATCGGGTCCGCTGGTCTCGATGCTGATCCTCGGTGCAGCAGGCGTTGCAACCTTCGAACCGCATCTGTTCGTCGGCGCCGTCTTGCCCTTCCTGATCGGCTTCATCCTCGGCAACCTCGACAAGGACCTGCGCGCCTTCTTCAAGGGCGGCGTCACCACCCTGATCCCGTTCTTCGGTTTTGCTCTGGGTAACGGCATCGACCTGCACGTCATCGCTCAGACCGGTCTTGGCGGTATCCTGCTCGGCGTCATCGTCATCGTCGTCACCGGTATCCCGCTGATGCTTGCCGACAAGTTCATCGGTGGCGGTAATGGTACTGCCGGTCTCGCTGCTTCGTCGGCCGCTGGCGCTGCCGTCGCCAACCCGATGATCATCGCTGAAATGGCTCCGCAGTTTAAGCCTGCCGCCGCCGCCGCTACTTCGCTGGTCGCCGCAGCATGCCTGACTACCGCTATCCTGGTTCCGATCCTGACCGGTATGTACGCCAAGTACATGAAGAAGCGGGGCGGTGTTGTCGAAACCGTCGCGGCCGATGCGCCGGAGGCTGGTGACGAGCTAAAGGTTGCCCATTAAGCTCTGAGCGGGGCCAGTGCTTTGCCACTGGCCCCATCCAGTTCATTTAAGGAATAACGTCATGTATCTCAGCAATCTCGCCACGCTCGACCGAGACGCCGCAACTCTCCCCGTGAACATCCAGAAAGGCCTCAAGTTCCTGGCCGAAACGGATATCGCTGCATTGCCCGCCGGACGTGTCGATATCGAAGGCGATACCATCTTCGCCCTGATCCAGGACTACGACACTGCCCCCAAGGCCGAGAAGCGTCCGGAATCCCACGCCCGCTACATCGACATCCAGTTCGTATTCAGTGGTCGCGAAGTCATCGGTTATGCACCACTTGCTGCCGATTACACAGTCGAGGAAGACCTCTTCGAGAGCAAGGACGTCAAGTTCTACTCCAAGGTCACCGACGAGACCGATCTTCTTCTCGGAGCCGGCGCATATGCCGTGTTCTATCCCACCGACATTCATCGTCCCGGCTGTGCCGCCGAGGCGCCTGGTAAGGTGCGCAAGGTCGTCATCAAGCTTCTGGCCTGATAGACCTGCACCGTACATATCCCATCATACTTAGAGGAGTAATATCATGGACATCCGCTATTCGGCCAACCAGAAGGACTTCAAGCGCTACACGACCGAGGAAACACGCGCTGAATTCCTGATCGAAAAGGTTTTCGCCGATGACGAGATCGTCGCCACTTACAGCCACGTCGACCGCATGGTCGTGTTCGGCTGCAAGCCGGTCAATGAAGCCGTTCCGCTCGACAAGGGCATCGACTGCATGAAGAACTTCGGCACAAACTATGTGCTGGAACGCCGCGAACTCGGCATCTTCAACCTTGGCGGCGAAGGTTCCGTCGAGGTCGATGGTGAGACCTACAATCTCGCCTTCAAGGATTGCCTCTATGTCACCAAGGGCCACAAGTCGGTTGTCTTCAAGAGCAAGGACAAGGCCAACCCGGCCAAGTTCTACATGATCTCTGCCCCGGCCCATAAGGTCTGCAAGACAACCTTCCTGTCGATCGCCGATGCACAGAAGAAGCCGGTTGGCGACAATTCCACGGCCAACAAGCGCGTCATCAACCAGTTCATCCACCCGGACGTTCTGGAAACCTGCCAGCTTTCGATGGGCCTGACCGAACTCGATCCGGGCAATGTCTGGAACACGATGCCGGCTCATACCCATGAACGCCGCTCGGAAATCTACTACTACTTCAACATCGCCGAAAATCAGGCGGTCTTCCACATGATGGGTGAAGGCGATGAGACCCGTCACATCCTCGTGCAGAACGATCAGGCCGTCATTTCTCCGTCGTGGTCGATCCACGCCGGTTGCGGTACCGCCAACTACACCTTCATCTGGGCTATGTGCGGCGAAAACCTGACCTTCGACGACATGGACCATATCGCCATCAGCGACCTGCGTTAAGTCGGTCTACTCCGGAGCGGCGAGTATATGCCGCTCCGATTTCTTTCAATATAGACAAGGATTTAAGATATTGAGTTACGCAGATAGCTTTTCGCTCAAGGGCAAGGTCGCGCTGGTTACCGGTGCTTCCTACGGTATCGGTTTCGCACTGGCCAGCGCGCTCGCTGAAGCCGGCGCCACGATCGCCTTCAACGACATCAACGAAGATTTCCTTGCCAAGGGCCTTGAGGCCTACAAGGCTGCCGGCATCGATGCCAAGGGTTACATCTGCGACGTGACCGATGAGCCTGGCGTGCAGAAGATGATCGCCGAGATCGAAAAGGACCTCGGTTCGGTCGATATCCTCGTCAACAATGCCGGTATCATCAAGCGCGTGCCGATGCATGAAATGGACGTCAAGGACTTCCGTCAGGTCATCGATATCGACTTGACCGCTCCGTTCATTCTCGCCAAGGCCGTCATTCCGGGCATGATCAAGCGCGGTGGCGGCAAGATCATCAACATCTGCTCGATGATGAGCGAACTCGGCCGCGAAACCGTATCGGCTTACGCTGCTGCCAAGGGCGGCCTGAAGATGCTGACCCGCAACATCGCTTCCGAATACGGTTCGCAGAACATTCAGTGCAACGGTATCGGCCCGGGCTATATCGAAACCCCGCAGACCGCGCCGCTGCGCGAACCGGGCCATCCGTTCAACTCCTTCATCCTGGCCAAGACGCCGGCAAACCGTTGGGGCACGACGCAGGACCTGAAGGGACCGGCCGTCTTCCTCGCTTCGTCGGCATCCGACTTCGTCAACGGTCACGTTCTCTACGTCGATGGCGGCATCCTCGCCTATATCGGCAAGCAGCCCTGATTGGTCCGGCGCTTTTAGCGCCTGATGCTCGATAATCGAAACGCCGTTCGTGCATAGCACGGGCGGCGTTTTCGCGTTTGGGGCAGATCAGCGGCTTTTCCGACTCCGGGTCATCAGCACGTTGCGGATCGAAAAGCTGGAATGAATACGCAGCACGCCCGGAAGTGCCGACAGGATTTCCTTGTGGATGCGCTCGAACTCGCCGGCATTGGCGACTTCGACACGCAACAGATAGTCGGAGCCGCCAGTCATCAGAAAACATTCCCGTATTTCCGGATATTTGCGAACGGCCGCCTCGAAGCGGTTGAGATACTCTTCCGTCTGCCTTTCCAGCGTGATGTTAATGATGACGGCGATGCCGTTCTGATCGTTATCCACGAGTGCCGTATAGCCGCGGATGACGCCTGCTTCCTCCAGCAGCCTGATGCGTCGAAGACAGGCAGAGGGCGACAGGCCGACTTCCGCAGCCAGGGCTGCATTGCTCATGCGGGCATTGAGCCGCAGCAGGCGCAGAAGGTTACGGTCGATCTGGTCCATGGTGGCCATGAAGATTGTTCCAAAACGTCGAAGATAGTTTCAAGGAATTTGCAATCGAGAAATTTTCTGCCACCGATCCGCAGGAAATTCAACGATCATTTCATTATGCTCGTCTTAAAAAGAGGGGCGTGAATGAACGAGCGAATGAGCATGCCGGCGGCGCAGGAAATTGCCGCTGCGGCCTGCGGATATTTGACTATCGATCTTGGTGCGATCAGCCGGAATTATCTGAAGCTTGCCGAGGCGCTTGCGCCGGCGAAAGCGGCTGCCGTCGTCAAGGCCGACGCCTACGGTCTCGGCGCCCCTCCGGTTGCGGAAGCGCTTTACAAGGCCGGATGCCGAGACTTTTTCGTTGCGCATTTTTTGGAAGTCGCAGCCTTGAAGCCTGTGCTTCCCAATGACGCCGTTCTTTATGTCCTCAATGGCCTGCAGCCGGGCAATGAACTGGCCTGCGCAGCAGCAGGTGTTGTACCGGTGCTGAACTCACTTGACCAATTGCGGCGCTGGTCTGCTGCCGCGCATGGGCTGGGCAAGCGTCTGCCCGCCGCCCTGCAATTCGACACTGGCATGTCGCGGCTCGGGTTTTCGCCGACCGAACAGGTACAACTGAAATCGGAACTTGCCGATCACGAGCTGGTCGATATCCGCTTCATCATGAGCCATCTCGCTTCTGCCGATGAAGCGGAGAGCGAGCAGAATGATCAGCAGCAGGCGGAGATGCGGCGGATTGCCCACGAATTTCCCGGCCTGCCAGTCTGCTTTGCCAACTCCAACGGCATCTTTCTCGGGCAAAGCTATCACGGCAATATGGCGCGTCCTGGCATTGCGCTTTACGGCGGCAATCCGACGGCGTCGCAGACAAATCCGATGGAAACCGTCGTTGGCCTGAAGATTGCGGTGATCCAGACGCGAACCATACCTGCCGGAACAAAGGTCGGTTACGGGGCTACGTTCGTGGCACCGCATGAAATGCGGCTTGCGACGATTGCTGCCGGTTACGCCGACGGTCTGCCGCGCAGCCTCAGTGATCGGGGTGCGGTCTATTTCGGTGATCAGCGCCTGCCGATCATCGGCCGCGTTTCGATGGACAGCATGACCGTTGATATCAGCAGCCTGCCAGTGGGTGCAGTAACACTCGGCAGCCTTGTCGAGATGATCGGGTCTCACCAGACGCTGGACGATCTTGCGCAGGCAGCCGGAACGATTTCCTATGAGGTGCTAACCAGCCTCGGCCAGCGCTACGAGCGCCAATATCTTTAGCCATTTATCAGATAAAAAACGGGGAATTCCATGAAAGTCATCGTTCTCGGAGCCGGCGTTGTCGGCGTTACATCCGCCTATCAACTGGCCAAGGCCGGCCATGAGGTAACGGTCCTCGACCGGCAGGAAGGTCCGGCGCTAGAAACCAGCTTTGCCAATGCAGGTGAGGTTTCCTTCGGTTACTGCTCCCCCTGGGCAGCACCCGGCATCCCGCTGAAGGCGATGAAATGGCTGTTCATGCAGCATGCTCCGCTGATCCTGCGCCCGAAGATGGATGCAGCCATGCTCTCCTGGATGACGCAGATGCTGATGAACTGCACGTCCGAGCGTTACGCGATCAACAAGAGCCGCATGCTTCGGATCGCCGATTATGCGCGTATCTCGCTTGCTGAAGTCCGTGATGAAACCGGCATCGCCTACGACGAACGCATGCAGGGTACCCTTCAGCTCTTCCGCACCCAGCAGCAGCTTGATGCGTCGGCGAAGGACGTCAAGGCGCTGGCAGCGGACGGAGTTCCTTACGAAGTGCTCGATCCTGACGGCTGCATCCGCGTCGAACCGGCGCTGAAACATGTGCGACAGAAGATGGTCGGCGGACTTCTGACGCCGAAGGACGAGACGGGCGACTGCTTCAAGTTCACCAATGCGCTGGCGCTGAAAGCGGCTGCGATGGGGGTGAAATTCGTCTACGGCACCAATATCAAGGCCCTCGATGTCGAAGGTGGCGCCATCAAGGGTGTTGTAACCGATCGCGAGACGCTGCGCGGTGATGCCGTCGTCGTGGCGCTCGGCAGCTATTCGCCGATGCTGGTCAAGCAGTTCGGCATCAAGCTGCCGGTCTACCCGGTCAAGGGCTATTCCCTGACAATCCCGATCGTCGATGCCTCGCGTGCGCCTGAATCGACGGTGATGGACGAGACCTACAAGATCGCCATCACACGGCTTGGCGACCGTATCCGCGTCGGCGGCATGGCGGAGATTTCCGGCTATACCAACGACCTCGGACAGAAAAGGCGCGCGACGCTGGAACATTCCGTCACCGATCTTTTTCCGGGTGGCGATGTTTCCAAGGCGGATTTCTGGTCCGGCCTGCGCCCGATGACGCCGGATGGCACGCCGGTGATCGGCGCGACCAAGGTCAAGGGCCTGTTCCTCAATACAGGCCATGGCACGCTCGGCTGGACGATGAGCTGCGGCTCGGCCAAGGTCATCAGTTCCATCGTCAGCGGCAAGAAGCCGGAAATCGACGCGACCGATCTCGCCGTCTCGCGTTACGCCTGAGCCTTTCGATTTGCCCGCCGCGCCGGTCCGATCCGGTCGCGGCGGCTTTATGACTTCCCTATTTCTTCGTGTCTCCACACCAATCGAATGCCTATGAGGCAGTCGCTACCTTTCGATCAGGCATCGCATTCGATGTCCGTTCCGCAGTCTCTGACGCGGAACTTCGATCGACAAGGAGTGACCCATGTATGGTCGTCTGGGCAGTATCCATCTTCTCCACCTTACTGAGGCCGAGGCACAGCGCCGCCGTCTCGCACAGGCTTATCCGGACACATGCCGCGCCGGTGGCACTGCTGCCGGCATGAGCCTTGCGATCGCCCTGCGCCTTATCGGCGTACTGGGCGTAGGTTTCTGTGCCATTGCGGCGCTCGCGGTAATGGTCGGTTGAGGAGAAATGATATGGGCGAGTTTTCAATGAACGACCGGGAGCCTCCCGCGACAGGTATCCGTTTCACTGTCGGTCGTGACAAGAGTGGCCGCTGGATCGTCAGTGACGCGCAAGGCAAGGTCGGCGGGCTTTTCACCGATCGCGCTTCGGCGGTGCATTTCGCCATGTTCGAAAGTGACCACATTCCCGGCGCCGTCTGGTGCCTGCCGGAGCATGTGACGCTGACGCAGGGCGAAGCTTTTGATGCGAGCGGGCTGTCTGCGGCCAGCCGTGTTGCGGGCCGGGCGTGAGCGAAGTGTCATGTTTCACATGTTCGGATATCTGCGGGGACATATCTATCCTCGAGGACAGATGCTGCGTTTGGCCGGTGCCGGGCAGTTGCGCGGCTCGGATGCCATCCTTGGCATAATGGCCGTGATGCTTGCCGTTGTCGCGGTCGCTGGTGTGATCGAAATAGTTTTGTTCTGAGTGGCTTCGCACGTTCACGGCGATATCCCTTATCCGCCTGAGGGCACCTCTCCCCGTAGACGGGGAGAGGGTTAAGCTGAGGGGCAAACGCGAAACGGCGAGGCGGTCCCCGCGGCAACTCATGCTTCGGCCCCCCGAAAAACTCCTATAAAATTCCTATATCTTTGCTCTCCCGTCCGTCTCGAACCCCTATGCGCTCCGGCGCCATATTCGGGCTCGGGAGATCGAAAGATCCTCTCCCTGCCAGACACTCATGAGGTGCCGTCTTTCCAGACGGCGCCATTCGGCTTGTCTGGTCTCGATCAGTTCAAAGGAACCCGGATCATGCTGGACCTCATCTTAATTGGCACGGCGGTCGTCTTCTTCGGCCTGTGCTTCGCCTACACCCGCGCCTGCGACAGGCTTTGAAGGGGAGAGCGCGATGATACTCGACTACGTGCTCGGCGGTGCGGTCACCGTCATTCTCACACTTTACCTCACCTATGCTCTCATCCGCCCCGAACGCTTCTGACGAAGCCTTCGGGAACTGAAAGTTTCCTCACATGACCCTCAACGGATGGTTACAGATCCTCGTCTTCTGCGGGATCCTGATCGTGCTCGTCAAACCGCTCGGCGCCTATATGACGCGGGTGTTTTCCGGCGAACGCACATTGCTTTCACCGGTTCTCGTTCCGATCGAACGGGGACTTTATGCGCTGGCCGGCACCAGTGAACGCGAAGAGCATCACTGGACGACCTATGCGTTCGCGCTGCTGATGTTCAATCTCGCCGGCACGCTGGTTCTCTATTTTCTCCTGCGCCTGCAGGACGTGCTGCCGCTCAATCCGGCCGGCATGCCCGCTGTCGGGCCTGACCTCTCCTTCAACACAGCGATCAGCTTTGTCGCCAACACCAATTGGCAAAGCTATGGCGGCGAAAGCACCATGTCCTATCTCAGCCAGATGGCGGGCTTGGCCGTGCAGAACTTCGTTTCCGCCGCAACCGGCATGGCGATCGCCATCGGTCTGATCCGCGCCTTTTCGCGCGCTTCGGGAAAAGCGATCGGCAATTTCTGGGTCGATATGACCCGCGCCGTCCTCTATATCCTGCTGCCGATCTGCATCGTGCTGACGCTTGTCTATGTCTGGCTTGGCGTGCCGCAGACGTTTGGGGCTTACGTTAACTCCACGACGCTTGAAGGCGCACAACAGACGATCGCACTCGGCCCCGTCGCCTCGCAGCTGGCGATAAAAATGCTCGGCACCAATGGCGGCGGTTTCTTCAATGCCAATTCGGCGCATCCGTTCGAAAACCCCGACAACATCTCGAACATGATCCAGATGCTGTCGATCTTTGCGATCGGCGCTGCGTTTACCAATGTCTTCGGACGCATGGTCAGCAACCAGCGCCAGGGCTGGGCGATCCTCGGCGCAATGGGCATCCTGTTCATCATCGGCGTCGGTGTCGTCTATTGGGCGGAAGCTTCGGGTAACCCGATCATGCATGCGATGGGCCTTTCCGGCGGCAATATGGAGGGCAAGGAAGTCCGCTTCGGCATCGTCATGTCCTCGCTGTTTGCCGTCATCACCACAGCCGCATCCTGCGGGGCGGTCAACGCCATGCATGGTTCATTCACGGCACTTGGCGGCCTCATTCCGCTCATCAACATGCAGCTCGGCGAAGTCATCGTCGGCGGCGTCGGTGCGGGTTTCTACGGCATCGTTCTCTTCATCATCATCGCCATCTTCGTGGCAGGCCTGATGGTCGGTCGCACGCCTGAATATCTCGGCAAGAAGATCGAGGCGAAGGAGATGAAGATGGCCGTACTCGCCATTCTCTGCCTGCCGCTCGCCATGCTGGTGTTTACCGCGATCTCAAGTGTCATGCCCTCGGCAGTGGCATCGGTCGGCACCGGCGGTCCGCACGGGTTCTCGGAAATCCTCTATGCCTACACGTCTGCCGCAGCCAATAACGGCTCTGCTTTCGGTGGCCTGACGGCCAATACGCCCTGGTACAACATCACGCTTGGCCTCGGCATGCTGATGGGGCGGTTCCTGGTGATCATCCCCGCGCTTGCGATTGCCGGCTCGCTGATCGCCAAGAAGACGGTTCCGGCCTCTGCCGGCACATTCCCCACCGATGGCGGACTGTTTGTCGGTCTTCTCGTCGGCACGATCCTGATCGTCGGCGGCCTGACCTTCTTCCCCGCTTTGGCACTCGGTCCGATCGTCGAACATCTGGCGATGATCGCCGGCCAGAAGTTCTAAGGAGATCCGACATGAGCATTCGTCACGCGCTTCGCAGACAATCAGACCTTGCCTCGCCGATGCGGGGCAAGGGGAACGTCCGGGGCAATTCCCGGGAGCGCCAGAGATGGTGCGGTTCCAATGCCATTCTCGCAATGATGGCGGCCATTCTCGCCGTCGTCTGCGTCGTCGAAATCCTCCACGGCTGACTGTGTGGCCCTGATCTGTCAGGGCCACAGGTCGCCTCATCAAAGCTGGAGCCTCTTCATGAGCCAGGCAAAATCCGCGTCTATCCTCGATAGCCGCATCCTCATTCCCGCGATCGGCGCCGCTTTCACCAAGCTTAATCCGCGCACGCTCGCCAAGAACCCGGTCATGTTCGTCGTGGCCACGGTGTCGGTCCTGACGACCGTTCTCTTCCTGCGCGATCTTATCGTCGGCGGCGACAATCTCGGCTTTTCCTTCCAGCTCAATCTCTGGCTCTGGTTTACCGTGTTGTTCGCCAATTTCGCCGAGGCAGTGGCGGAAGGCCGCGGCAAGGCGCAGGCGGACAGTTTGCGCAAGGCGCGGACCGAAACCCAGGCCAAGCTTCTCACCAGCGGCAATGGCCGCGATTATAAAATGGTTGCCGGTACCTCGCTCAAGGTGGGTGATATCGTGCTGGTCGAGGCCGGCGATATCATTCCCTCCGATGGCGAGGTGATCGAAGGCGTTGCTTCCGTCAACGAGGCGGCGATTACCGGCGAAAGCGCTCCGGTCATCCGTGAATCGGGCGGCGACCGTTCGGCCGTCACCGGCGGCACGCAGGTTCTCTCCGATGTCATCCGGGTACGGATTACGGCCGCTGCCGGTTCGACCTTCATCGACCGGATGATCTCGCTCGTCGAAGGCGCCCAGCGCCAGAAGACGCCGAACGAGATCGCGCTCAATATCCTGCTTGCCGGGATGACGCTGATCTTCGTGCTGGCGACCGCGACCATTCCGGCCTTCGCGTCCTATGCCGGTGGCTCGATCCCCGTCATCGTGCTGGTCGCGCTGTTCGTGACGCTGATCCCGACAACCGTAGGCGCGCTGCTTTCCGCAATCGGCATTGCCGGCATGGACCGTCTGGTGCGCTTCAATGTGCTGGCCATGTCCGGCCGTGCCGTGGAGGCCGCCGGCGACGTCGATACGCTTCTGCTCGACAAGACCGGCACGATCACGCTCGGCAACCGTCAGGCAACCGAATTCCGTCCGGTCCGCGGCGTCTCGGAACAGGAGCTTGCCGATGCGGCACAGCTCGCCTCGCTTGCCGACGAAACGCCGGAGGGCCGTTCGATCGTCGTGCTGGCCAAGGAGAAATATGCGATCCGCGGCCGCGACATGGCAAGCCTGAAGGCGACCTTCGTGCCGTTTACCGCCCAGACACGGATGAGCGGCGTAGATCTCGACGGCAGCCAGATCCGCAAGGGGGCGGTCGAGGCGGTGCTCGCCCATGTTAGTGGCGGCACGCTGCCGGTTGCGGGTAACACGGCTCTCGCCGCCAGCCCGCAGTCGCAGACGGTGCGCGAGTTGCAGTCAATCGCCGAAGAGATCGCCAAGGCCGGCGGTACGCCGCTTGCGGTTGCCCGCGACGGAAAGCTTCTCGGCGTCATCCACCTGAAGGACATCGTCAAGGGCGGTATTCGCGATCGGTTCGCCGAGCTCAGAAAGATGGGTATCCGTACGGTAATGATTACCGGCGACAACCCGATGACGGCCGCAGCTATCGCTGCCGAAGCGGGCGTTGACGACTTTCTCGCCCAGGCGACGCCGGAGAACAAGCTGTCGCTCATTCGGCAAGAACAGGCCAAGGGCAAGCTCGTCGCCATGTGCGGCGACGGCACCAACGATGCTCCGGCGCTGGCCCAGGCCGATGTCGGCGTGGCGATGAATACCGGCACGGTGGCCGCCCGCGAAGCCGGCAACATGGTCGATCTCGACAGCGACCCGACGAAGCTCATCGAAATCGTCGAGATCGGCAAGCAGTTGCTGATGACCCGCGGGGCGCTGACGACGTTTTCGATCGCCAATGACATCGCCAAATATTTCGCCATCATCCCGGCGATGTTCCTGGCCTTCTATCCGCAGCTCGGCGTGCTGAACATCATGGGGCTCGCCACGCCGCAGAGTGCCATCCTGTCAGCGATCATCTTCAATGCGCTGATCATCATCGCGCTGATCCCGCTGTCGCTCAAGGGCGTCAAATACCGCGCCGTCGGCGCTGGTGCGCTTCTGTCCCGCAATCTTCTGATCTACGGCCTCGGCGGCATCGTCGTCCCGTTCATCGGCATCAAGGCGATCGACGTGGTCATCACCGCGCTCGGCCTCGCTTAAGGAAACACGATAATGTTGAAACAACTTCGTCCGGCCATCGTCATGATCGTCGCCACCACGGCCATTACCGGCCTGATCTATCCCTTTGCCATGACCGGTATCGCGCAGGCGGTGTTTCCGTCGCAGGCGAATGGCAGCCTGATCGAAAGGGATGGCCAGGTGATCGGCTCTGTGCTGATCGGCCAGTCGTTCACCGGCGAGCAGTATTTCCACGGCCGCCCTTCGGCTGCCGGTGACGGTTACAATGCGGCTTCATCCTCCGGCTCCAACCTCGGCCCGACCAGCCAGAAACTGATCGACCGGGTGACGGCCGATTACGAGGCCGCCAAAGCCTCCAATCCGGATGTCGAGGTGCCGATCGATCTCGTCACTGCATCGGGCAGCGGGCTTGATCCGCATATCTCGCCGGAAGCTGCCTATTTCCAGGTGGCGCGTGTTGCCAAGGCGCGGGCTATGGACGAGACCAAGGTGAAAGCTCTGGTCGATGCACATGTCGAGGGCCGTGAACTCGGCTTCCTCGGCGAACCGGTGGTCAATGTGCTGGCGTTGAACATGGCGCTGGATGGCTCTAAGACGTAGCGAATGCAGGCATTTGCCCCTCATCCGCCTGCCGGCACCTTCTCCCCGTCGATACGCGAAGAAGGAGACAAGCCGCAAGCTCTCCGCTTCTCCTCGCCCCGCTTGCGGGGAGAGGATGGCCGAGCGCAGCGGAGGCCGGGTTAGGGGCAGACGCCATTAGTCCTTGAACAGGTAAATCATGCCCGACGCCAATCCTGGGAACGGCCGAGACACCGAGACCCGCCCTTCACCGGATGCGCTTTTGCGCGCGGCGGAGCGGGAGGGGCGTGGGCGGCTGAAGATCTTTCTCGGGGCCGCCCCCGGCGTCGGCAAGACCTATGAAATGCTGATGTCCGGCCGTGCCGCGCAGGCGGATGGGGTCGATGTGGTGATCGGCGTGGTGGAGACCCATGGCCGCAAGGAAACCGAGGCGCTCACCGAAGGGTTCGAGATCGTTGGCCGCAGACAGATCGATTATCGCGGCCAGAACCTCGAGGAAATGGATCTCGATGCCATCCTCGCCCGCCGTCCAGCGCTGGTTCTGGTGGATGAACTGGCACATACGAATGCGAGCGGCAGCCGCCATCCGAAACGTTACATGGATGTGCAGGAACTGCTGGCGCAGGGCATCGACGTCTATTCGACCCTCAATATCCAGCATGTCGAGAGCCTCAATGATGTCGTGGCGCAGATCACCCGCATCCGGGTGCGCGAAACGGTGCCGGACCTGATCATCGACCGGGCCGATGATGTCGAGATCATCGACATCACCCCCGACGACCTGATCAAGCGTCTCAACGACGGCAAGGTCTATATGCCGAAGACGGCGCGCCGGGCGATCGAGAACTATTTTTCGCCGGGCAACCTGACGGCGCTGCGCGAACTGGCTTTGCGGCGTACCGCCCAGCGGGTCGACGAGCAATTGCTCAACCACATGCAGGCGAATGCGATTTCCGGCCCGTGGGCGGCGGGCGACAGACTGCTCGTCTGTCTGGATCATGGCCGCAACGGAGCAAGCCTGGTGCGTTATGCCCGAAGGCAGGCGGATCGGCTTAGAGCGCCCTGGGTAGTATTGCACCTAGACACCCCGCAGTATGCCGCGCTTTCGGAGGAGGACAAGGACCGGCTGGCGGCAAACATGCGGCTGGCGCAGCAGCTCGGGGCAGAGGCTGTGACGCTGCCGGGGCGTTCTCCGTCACGCGAAATCATCGCCTATGCCAATGCCAACAATTTCACCCATATCGTTGTCGGCCGGCCCGCAAAACCGCGCTGGCTACAGTTCTGGCAAGCCTCCGTCACCCATGACCTGATCCGCCATGCCGGTCATATCAGCGTCCATGTGATTTCCGGTGATCAGAAGGATGGTGAGGCAGACCGCGGTGTGAAGGTTGCGCAGGCGCCAAGACCTTTCCGGGTAAAACACTATCTGCAAAGCACGGTCTTCGTTGCGCTGGCAATCGCGGCAGGCGTTGCGCTCGACCAGACGTTCGACGTGCGTAATCTGGCGCTGGTCTTCCTGATGGCGGTTCTTGCTTCGGCGGTCCGGGGCGGGCTGGGGCCGGGGTTGTTTGCCTCGCTTCTCGGGGCCGTTGCCTTCAACTTCTTCTTTCTCGAACCGCGCTACACATTCACGATCCGCGATCCGGAAAGCGTGATCGCGCTGCTCTTCTATCTCGGCGTGGCGGTCGTCGCCTCCAACCTCACGGCGGCGGTGCAGCGGCAAGCGGTTTCTGCCCGTCAAAGGGCGCGGACCACGGAAGATCTCTATCTCTTCTCCAAGAAGCTTGCGAGCACCGGTACGCTGGACGATGTGCTGTGGGTTACCGCTTTCCAGATCGCCTCGATGTTGAAGGTGAGGGTTGTCATCCTCTTGCCGGAGAATGGAACGATCGCGGTGAAAGCAGGCTATCCGCCGGACGATACGCTGGTCGATGCCGATATCGCTGCCGCCAGATGGGCCTGGGAGCACAATCGCCCCGCCGGCCGCGCCGCCGATACGCTGCCCGGCGCGAAACGCCTTTACCTGCCGCTTCGCACTGGTCGTGAGGCGGTCGGCGTCATCGGTCTCGACAATGACAGGCAGGGGCCGCTTCTTACGCCCGAACAGCAGCGGCTGTTCGATGCGCTGGCAGATCAGGCGGCTCTCGCGATCGAGCGGGTGCAATTGGTGTCGGATGTCGACAAGGCAAGACTTGCGGCAGAAACCGACCGGCTGCGCACCGCGCTTCTCACCTCGATCAGCCATGATCTGAAGACACCGCTTGCGGCGATCATGGGTTCAGCCGACATGTTGAAGGATCTGGGACCGCAATTGCCGGAAGAAACGCGGGCGGAGCTTTTGTCGACCGTCATCGATGAATCCGAGCGGCTCAACCGCTTTATCGTCAACCTGCTCGACATGACGCGGCTCGGTTCCGGCGCAATGCAGCCGAACTATGCCCTGCATTTCGCCGGTGACATGGTGGGCACGGCGCTTGGCCGGGCGGCGAAGATCGCATCGGGCCACACGGTGGAAGTCGGCATTCCGGCCGATCTGCCGATGCTGAAGGTCGATCCCGTGCTGTTCGAACAGGTCCTCTTCAACCTGATCGACAACGCCGCCAAATATGCGCCAGAGTGCACGGTGATCGAGATCCGGGGACAGAAGGATGGCAATGCCGTCCTCCTCTCCGTGATGGACGAAGGACCCGGCGTGCCGCCTGAGGATCTGGAGCGGATCTTCGACAGTTTCTATCGGGTGCGCAAAAGCGATCAGGTGAGGGCGGGAACCGGGCTCGGGCTTGCCATCTGCCGCGGTTTCGTCGAAGCGATGGGCGGCACGATCCAGGCGCATAACCGGTCCGACCGTTCGGGTGCGATCTTTACCATCAGGATGCCGGTTCCCGTGGACGTGCCGATCTTGGGAGACGAAAATGACTGAAAACGCCGTGCGCATTCTGATCGTTGATGACGAACCGCCGATCCGCAAGCTGTTACGCGTGGGTTTGAGCGCGCAGGCCTATGCCGTAAGCGAGGCGATGAATGCGAAGGTGGCCATGGAGCTGGCGGTCAGCGACAAGCCGGATCTTATCATCCTCGATCTCGGCCTTCCCGATATGTCCGGCCACGATCTCCTGGCAAAATGGCGCGGCGAGGGAATGACGTTGCCGATCGTCATCCTGTCGAGCCGCACCGATGAGGCGGGCATCGTCAAGGCGCTGGAACTTGGGGCCGACGACTATGTGACGAAACCCTTCGGGATGAGCGAGCTCGGCGCGCGCATCCGCGTGGCGCTTCGCCACCGGCTGCAGGCGCAGGGCGAAAAGCCGGTTTTCCAGGCCGGTGAGCTGTCGGTCGATCTGGTCAAGCGGATCGTCAAGGTGGCAGGCCGCGACGTGAAGCTGTCGCCGAAGGAATACGACATCCTGCGCATTCTCGTTCAGCATGCCGGCAAGGTGCTGACCCACCGGTTCCTACTGGAGCATGTCTGGGATGGGCTGACCGACGTGCAATATCTGCGCGTCTATGTGCGCCAGCTCAGGCAGAAGATCGAGGCCACGCCCGACCAGCCGCGATATATCCTGACGGAGACCGGCGTCGGCTATCGTCTGGCCGCGCCAGATTGATCCGGGGTTAAAGCCAGCCGACCTTCTTGAAGCGATAATAAAGCAGACCGCAGAGTACGGAGATTGCACCGAGCACGACGAAATAGCCGTATTCGGTCTTCAGCTCCGGCATGTTCTCGAAGTTCATGCCGTAAATACCGGCGACGGCGGTCGGTACGGCCAGAATTGCAGCCCATGAGGCGAGCTGCCTGGTGATGACGCCCTGGCGCTGCTGTTCCAGAAGGTTCGAGGCCTCGAAGACCGAGGTGATGACTTCGCGCAAGCCGCCGACCATGCTTTCCACCCGTCTGGTGTGATCCAGCACATCGCGAAAATAGGGTTTGGCGTGCTTGTCGAGGCAGGGCAGGTCGAGATTGACCAGCTTGCCCACCAGTTCCGACATCGGGCCGAGAATGCGGCCGAACAGGATCAGCTGGCGCCTCAGTCTGAACAGACGGCGGATCTGGTCACGTTCGAGGAAGTTGGCGAGCATCCTCTGTTCCATTTCCAGAACCCGGTCCTCGATCGTCTGAACGGTCGGCAGATAGCCGTCGACGATGAAGTCGAGAATGCCGTGCAGGACATAATCCGGGCCTTGCGCCAGGAGGCGGGGCGAGGCTTCGAGCTGGGCGCGGACGCCGATATGATTGCGCAACGAGCCGTGCCGCACGGTAATGATGTGGTGGCGCCCGACAAAGATCGCGGTCTCACCGTAGCAGATCTTGTCGCCTTCCAGATGTGCGGTCTTGGCAACAACGAAGAGCTGTTCGCCATAGGCTTCCACCTTGGGGATCTGATGGGCATGCAGCGCATCCTCGACCGCCAGTTCGTGCAGGCCGTAGGTTCTGGCGAGCGTTTTCAGCTCGTCTTCGGTCGGCTCGTGCAGTCCGATCCAGGCGAATTCGTCACCAGTCAGCGCCGGGCACGGTTCGTCTATCGGGAGAGGACGCCCGCGCTTTCCGTTCGTGTATACATAGGAGGCGACGACGGTCATGGCGCTCTATCTCTTTGTTTAAAGGCAATTCCGGCCGTAAACCGGTGTCCACTTTTGCTGGAATTGCTTTAAATCGCGACCTGCTCACCCAGTTCCACCACGCGGTTCGGCGGCAGCTTGAAATAGGCTGAAGGATCGATGCCGAAATCGGCGAGCATGATATAGAGCTTTTCCTGCCAGCGCGGCAGGCCGGTATTCGGCGTTTCGATCAGGTTGCGGCGGCCGAGATAGAAAGAGGTCTGCATGATTTCGAACTTGAAGCCCTTTTTCTTGCAGACGGTCAGAGCCTTGGCGACGTTGGGCTCATCCATGTAGCCGAATGTGATGTCGAGGCGGATGAAGCGCTTCGACAGTCTTGTCATCTCGACACGTTCCTCCTGCGGCACATAGGGTTTGTCCTGGGTCCAGATGGTCAGGATAACGTTCTGTTCGTGCAGGACGTGGTTGTGCTTCAGATTGTGCAACAGAACGGCGGGGGTGCGATCCGGCACGCTGGTCAGGAAGACCGCGGTTCCGGGCACGGTCACGGGTGCGCTGGCGGTTTCCCGCTCGATGGAGCTTTCGATCGAGGTGATGAAGGTTTCCAGCGGAATGTCGTTCTTGGCCGTCTTTTCCTTCAGGTATTTCGATCCCTTCGTCCATGTCCACATGGTCAGCATGATGACCAGCGCCAGCATGACCGGCACCCAGCCGCCGTCATGTACCTTGAGAAGGTTGGCGGCGAGGAATATCGCCTCGATGACGAAAAGCGGCCCGAGAATGATCGCAGCCGTTATGGCCTTGTAACCCCATACGGCGCGCAGGAACTGGAAGGACATCAGCGTCGTGACCACCATCGCGCCTGTGACCGAGATGCCATAGGCGGTGGCAAGCGATTCCGAATCCCCGAAGGAAAAGATCAACACCAGAACGCCGATGCAGAGAACCATGTTGACGGCGGGCACATAAATCTGCCCGGTATTGGTTTCGGAGGTGAACTTGATCGCGAGGCGCGGCAGGAAGCCGAGATGGACGGCCTGGCGTGCCAGCGAAAAGGCTCCGGTAATGACCGCCTGGCTGGCGATGATCGTCGCCATTGTGGCAAGGATCACCATCGGCAACAGCGCCCAATCGGGATAAAGCAGATAGAACGGATTGGAAATCTTCGTTGGATCGGCAAGCACGAGCGCGCCCTGGCCGAGATAGTTCAGGCCAAGCGCCGGGAAGACGAGGATGAACCAGGCGACGCTGATCGGCTTCCTGCCGAAATGCCCGAGGTCCGCATAAAGCGCTTCGGCACCGGTGACGGTCAGGAATACGGCGCCGAGCACGATCAGTCCGGCCCAGCCAGCATGGGTGATGAACCAGAGAGCGTTGATCGGGTTGAGGGCCTGCAGGATCGTCCAGTCGTCACCGATATGGATAAGGCCGCCCCAGGCCATGGCAAGGAACCACACGACGGTGATCGGCCCGAAGAATTTCATGACGGCCGCGGTGCCCTTGGACTGGACCATGAACAGACAGATCATGATGGCAGCGGAGAGCGGCAGAACGTAACCGGAGAAAGCAGGCGTGATAAGCTTCATGCCTTCGAGCGCCGACATGACCGAGAGCGCCGGGGTAATCATTGCGTCGCCGATGAACAGCGCCGAACCGATCAGGCCGGCAAAGAAGAGCACCGGCATGTAGCTTCCGGTCTTCTTCATCAGAAGCGCCAGGAGCGAAAGCGTGCCGCCTTCACCGTCATTGTCTGCACGCAGAAGAAACAGAACGTATTTGAACGTTACTATGATGGTCAGTGTCCAGACCATCAGCGAGATCAGGCCTATTACGTGCTCGTCACGAATACCGTTGGCCGCAAACGGGCGCAACGCCTCGCGGAATGCATAAAGCGGGCTCGTGCCGATGTCGCCATATACGACCCCGATCGACCCTAGCAGCAGCACAAGAAATTTGCGGGTTTCCGAAGTGGTATCGGAAGCGGCGGCATGCGATGCGGTCATAAAGTCTCCAGGCGCAGGGCCAAGGTGTCGTTCGATGTATATGTCTGGCGCGGAATATGGTGCATCGCCGCGGTCAAGGCAAATGGATGCATATAAGACTTTGATGTCATAGTCTCGCCCCACATATCGAAATCCTATGCGGCAGGAGCGATGTTGGTTTCTGTAAAACAGGAGCCAAACCATGACACCCTTACTTCGTGCAAGGCGTCAAACTTACACACCCCTTTTGAGCCCCTTCAACGATGGCCGGATCGATCTTTCGGAATTCGAAGCGGCGATCGATCGGCAGATCATCGCCGGAGTGGATGGAATTGTCGTTTGCGACGTTATCGGCGAGGGGCCGGTGCTCGGCTCCGATGAATACCAGAGCCTGCTGAAAACCGCGGTTTCGCACGGCCGGCCACATCTGAGCGTGATAGCTGCGACCGGCACAAACTGCACGGCAAAGACCGTGGAGCGATGCCGCCGCGCCGAAGAACTCGGTGCCGATGCCTTGCTGGTGACGGTGCCGTATTATTCGAAACCGACGCTCAAGGGAGTGATCAATCATTTTCGTGAAATCACTGCTGCAGTCGGTATCCCGGTTATTGTGGATGACGATCCGGGGCGCACGGCAAAGGACTATGGCCCGGCGCTGGTGGATGCGCTTGCCGAAATCGATCCTGTCGTCGGCATAGGCCATGGCGCCGGGCGTCTCGAACATTTCGCAGCCTTGCCGGCATCGCTCAGGGACCGGTTCATGCATCTTTCGAAAGATGACAGGAAGCTGATGGAATTCCTGAATTTAGGTGGGCACGGCACTTTGTCGGCGTTGGCCAATATCGTCCCATCTCCGGTGCAGACCATGGTGGCGATGGCGGAGCGTGGCAGCGGCTGCGATTCTCTGCTCCAGGCCATGTCCGTCTCTTCGGCGGCTGTTGGTGGGGATGACGTTGCCGCGCTGAAGGAGGCGCAGTTCTTCCTCCATCAGTCACCGGCTGAAGTCCGCTTGCCACTGGTGGCTGCCGAACCGGAAACGATCCTGCGCGTGCGGCATGCCTTTGCGCCTTTTGCCAGATGCGAGCCGTCGACGCGAGAGGCTGCGTGATTGGCCCGCCTTGAGGCCGCGTGTGATATTTCGATAAATAGTTCGTGGGCCGTCTGCTTGACGATTGCAAAGCACCGGCTTTTTAGCGAAACTTGATGCAAGAATTGGCCCGGGAGGAGCCCATGCATCCCGTTTCCCTGCATGCGGACGAGGTCTACGCCTCGGCCCAGTCCGCTGCCGCAAGCTCACCTGTCGTTGCTTCGTGGCGGCGCTGCATGGTTATGCACCATCTTGCGCCCGAGCAGGAACGCGCACCCGAACGCCTTACAGAGAGCGAATTTCGCCAGACGCGGCAGGCTTCGGAGCGCCTGATCGTCGAGGCGCGCGAGGAAATGGACAAGCTGTTTTCGACAGTCGGCAGGTCGGGCTGCTGTCTGCTGCTGACCGACCGAAACGGTGTCGCGCTGGAACGGCGCGGCACGGCGGGGGATGACCGGGACTTCCACGATCTCGGCCTTTGGACGGCGGCGATCTGGACCGAGGCGAGTATCGGAACCAACGGTATCGGTACGGCACTGGCGGACGAACGAGCGGTTTCGATCTTTCGCGACCAGCATTTCTTTTCGTCTAATACGGGATTGAGCTGCACTACAGCACCTATCCGCGATCATCGCGGCGAAGTGGCGGCGGCGCTCGATATTTCCACATGTCGGGACGACGTCAATGAAATGATGCTCTCGATTCTTTCCCAGACGGTGCGCGATGCGGCGCTCAGGATTGAACTCAACCTGTTCCGATCCGCCTTTCCCGGCGCCCGTTTCCTGATGGTGCCGCAGGCCGCACATGCGGCGGCGGCACTTCTTGCGGTCGATCGTAACGATCTGGTCATCGGCGCGACGCGTGCGGCGCGCCTGGCTCTTGCGTTGGACGACAGCCGTATCGCCGCCGGCATCCCGGCTGCGGATGCTCTCGATGAGAATCGGGCGGGCGATCGCCAGGATCTGGTCGAAGCGGAACGGGCGGCGTTGATGCGCGCCCTGTCGCGCGCCAACGGCAATGTCTCGCAGGCGGCTATTGCGCTCGGCATGAGCCGGGCAACGCTTCACCGCAAGATGAACCGTTTCGGTCTCCACTGACGTAAATCGAATTCTGTTGCGGTGCCGCATGGTTTGCGGCGTTCCACTGTAGCAAGGGTGCGACAGTGTGCGCCGCCATATGGTCGCAGCCTGCTTTTCGTCAAGACTGGGACGACGCAGATTTCCTTCCAGCCCGGTCCCGAACCGGGAAGCCAGCTCATCATGGGAGGATGACATGCTGCACCAGAAAATCGTCGAATCGCCGTTCAAGCTGAAATACGGCAACTATATCGGCGGCGAGTGGAGGGAGCCGATCGGCGGCAAGTATTTCGACAACATCACGCCGGTCACCGGCGGCAAGTTGTGTGAAATTCCGCGTTCGGACGAGAAGGACATCAACGCCGCGCTCGATGCCGCGCATGCCGCAAAGGACAAGTGGGGCCGCACTGCACCGGCCGAACGCTCCAACATCCTGATGAAGATCGCCCAGCGGATGGAGGATAAGCTGGAAGTGCTGGCCCAGGCCGAAACCTGGGACAATGGCAAGCCGATCCGTGAAACCATGGCGGCCGACATTCCGCTTGCGATCGATCATTTCCGCTATTTCGCTTCATGCATCCGCGCGCAGGAAGGATCTATCGGCCAGATCGACAACGATACCGTCGCCTATCATTTCCATGAGCCGCTTGGCGTCGTCGGCCAGATCATTCCGTGGAACTTCCCGATCCTTATGGCTGCGTGGAAGCTTGCACCGGCACTTGCCGCCGGCAATTGCGTCGTCATCAAGCCGGCCGAACAGACGCCCGCCTCGCTGCTGGTCTGGGCGGAAATCATCGGCGATCTCCTGCCTCCGGGCGTGCTCAACATCGTCAACGGTTTTGGCCTCGAAGCCGGCAAGCCGCTGGCATCGAGCCCACGCATCGCCAAGATCGCCTTTACCGGCGAGACGACGACTGGCCGGCTTATCATGCAATATGCCAGCCAGAACCTCATTCCGGTGACGCTGGAACTCGGCGGCAAGTCGCCGAACATCTTCTTCGCCGATGTGGCGAACGAAGACGACGACTTCCTCGACAAGGCGCTGGAAGGGTTTGCTATGTTCGCGCTCAACCAGGGTGAGGTCTGCACCTGCCCGAGCCGCGCGCTGGTGCATGAGAGCATCTACGACCGCTTCATGGAACGAGCCGTCAAACGCGTGGAAGCGATCGTGCAGGGTAACCCGCTCGACTCAGCCACGATGATCGGTGCGCAGGCATCCAGCGAGCAAATGGAGAAGATCCTCTCCTATCTCGATATCGGCAAGCAGGAAGGTGCCGAAGTGTTGACCGGCGGCGATCGCAACGATCTCGGCGGCGAGCTGGCGAACGGCTATTACATCAAGCCGACGATCTTCAAGGGCCACAACAAGATGCGTGTGTTCCAGGAGGAAATCTTCGGACCGGTGGTTTCGGTCACCACGTTCAAGGATGAGGACGAGGCGCTCTCGATCGCCAACGACACGCTTTACGGTCTTGGTGCCGGGGTCTGGACGCGTGACGGAAACCGCGCCTATCGCTTCGGCCGCGAGATCCAGGCCGGCCGCGTGTGGACCAATTGCTATCATGCCTATCCGGCTCATGCGGCCTTCGGCGGCTACAAGCAGTCCGGTATCGGTCGCGAGACGCACAAAATGATGCTCGACCACTATCAGCAGACCAAGAACATGCTTGTGAGCTACAGCCCGAAGAAACTCGGCTTCTTCTGATCCAAGCAGTAGCCGGGCAGGGAAAACCCTGCCCGGCTCTCGTGCCTATCAACCGGCCTTGAAATTCTCGCGAAAGGATCATTCGATAGGCAGTCAGAATCCGGCAGTCGGGATATTCCGCGATGTCGAATGAAAACGAACCGCTGGTCGAGATGCTTTTCCGCAACGGCACGCTGACCGTTGTGGGGATTATTCTCTCGTTCTCACTGACATTTCTCAGCCAATGGGCTCAAAACCCGATCCCATGGACCCTTGTCGACCTGCCGACGATGCTTCTGCTCTCCGCCGGGATCATCACGCAGGGGAGTTCTCTCGTGATCTTTCTGCGGCACGATTCACTGCAGCGGCGGGTATATGACAAGGCAAGCAAAGTGTTTCTCTGCGGCCTGGCGATGACTGTCTCGGGTGTTTTCATGGCGATCGTGATAGACTTCGTTCAGCTCATCACCTGAGCATCAAAAGCTCTTTGGGAGGAGAGACCATGAATACCCATGTCAACGGGGAGCCGCGCGTCACCGCCACCGATGCGGCGCTCGATCTCATCACCGAGATAAGGCAGGACTACCCGGAAATTCTTTTCCACCAGTCCGGCGGCTGCTGCGACGGGTCATCGCCGATGTGTTACCCGGCGGATGATTTCATTGTCGGTGACCATGACGTGAAGCTGGGTGAGATCGGCGGCGTGCCGGTCTATATCAGCGGCAGCCAGTTCGAGGCGTGGAAACACACGCAGTTAATCATCGATGTCGTGCCGGGCAGGGGCGGTATGTTCTCGCTCGATAACGGCAGGGAAAAGCGGTTTCTCAGCCGCTCGCGCATTTTCGGTGGTGGAGAGGCCTGTACCATTCCACGAGTGCGGTGACGACGAGAGTTGATAGGTTTTGTCTATCGAGTCATACGAACAGTCGGCTTGAAGCGCTTTTGACGATCGTCAATAGCGTCTGTCATGACTGGATCGTTTATTGGTAAGAAGTCCTCGGCCGCTGGCGGTTGGGGTGCGTTGAAGAGCTGCGGCAAACGGTTGCTTGAAAGTGGATCACCGCTCACTGGTGCCCGCACCATGTTGAAGGCAAACCAGCCGGATGGCTTCGATTGTCCGGGTTGCGCCTGGGGCGATCCAGAACACGGATCGTCCTTCGAGTTTTGCGAAAACGGGGTGAAGGCCGTTTCCTGGGAGGCGACGGAAAAGCGCGCCACGCCAGCCTTTTTCGCGGCCAATAAGGTATCCGAACTGCGCAAGCTGAGCGATTACGAGCTGGAGCTCAACGGTCGTCTCACTCATCCCATGCGGTATGACGCGGCAAGCGACCGGTATCTTCCCGTCGCCTGGGAGGATGCATTTGCCGAAATCGGCGGCATTCTCAAGGGCCTCGACGGTCCTGACCGGGCGGAGTTCTACACGTCCGGTCGCGCCAGCAATGAGGCGGCCTATCTCTACCAGCTGTTCGTGCGCGTCTACGGCACCAACAATTTTCCCGATTGCTCGAACATGTGCCACGAGGCGAGCGGTGTCGCGTTGAAACAGGCGATCGGCGTCGGCAAGGGCACGGTGCTGCTTGAGGATTTCGAAAAGGCGGATGCGATTTTCGTCATCGGCCAGAATCCCGGCACCAATCATCCGCGCATGCTGGGCGACTTGCGCCGTGCCGCCATGCGTGGCGCCGATGTTGTCGTGTTCAATCCGGTCCGCGAAAAGGGGCTGGAGCGTTTTTCAGATCCGCAGGACAAGATCGAGATGCTGCGCGGCGGCTCGACGGAGATCGCCAGCCAGTATTACCAGCCGCGTCTCGGCGGTGACATGGCGGCGGTACGCGGCATGGCCAAGGCCGTGTTTGCGGCAGAGGATGCAGCGGTCGCTGCCGGCTTGCCATCCGTTCTCGACCATGAATTCCTCAGCGAGCATTGCGTTGGCCTTACCGATTACAGGTCCGCTGTCGATGCAACGAGCTGGGCCGAAATCGAGGACCAATCGGGCCTGAGCCGTGACGAGATCGAAAGGGCTGCCGCCGTTTACATGCGTGCCGAGAAGGTGATCTGCACCTGGGCTATGGGGGTTACGCAGCACCTGCATTCCGTTGCGACGATCCGCGAAATCTCGAATTTCATGTTCCTGCGCGGCAATATCGGCAAGCCGGGCGCGGGCCTGTGCCCTGTGCGTGGCCATTCCAACGTGCAGGGGGACCGCACGGTCGGCATCAACGAAAAACCGCCTGCCGCGTTTCTCGATGCGCTGGAAAAACATTTCGGTTTCCGCGCGCCGCGGACGGATGGGCATAATGTGCTTGCCGCAATCGGTGCCATGCTGGATGGGTCGGCGCAGGCCTTTATCGGGCTTGGCGGCAATTTCGCGCGTGCGACGCCCGATAGCGCGCTGGTCGAGACGGCGATGCGAAGGATGAAGCTCACGGTCAATATAGCGACCAAGCCGAACCATTCGCATCTGATGCCGGGCGAAGTTTCCTACATCCTGCCCTGCCTTGGTCGTACCGAGATGGATCTCAATTCGCTCGGCAATTCGCAGCTCGTCACCGTCGAGGATTCGATGAGCATGGTGCATGGCTCGGCGGGCATCAATCGTCCCGCCTCGCCGCATCTTCTGTCCGAAGTCGGCATCATCGCTGGCATTGCCGAAGCGACAGTCGGCACGGATGTCGTGCGATGGGCAGCGCTTGCTGACGATTACGATCTCATCCGCGATCATATCGGAGCAACCATTCCGGGCTTCGAGAATTTCAATGCCCGTGTCCGCAAGCCGCGCGGCTTCCATCTGCCCAATACCGCGTCCCATCGCGAATGGAGCACGCCGGCGGGGAAGGCGTGTTTTGCTGCCGTCGCGCTGCCGCAGGAGACAGTGCACCAGCGTGCCCGCAAGGGCGGCGGGCGTTTCGCCTTGCAGACCTTCCGCTCGCATGACCAGTATAATACCACCGTCTACGGTCTCGATGACCGCTATCGCGGTGTTTACGGCGAGCGCCAGGTGATCTTCATTCATCCCGAAGACCTGAAGGATATCGGCGCTGAAGCCGGTGACCGGATGGATGTCGTGACCGACTACGATGACGGGATCTCCCGTGTCGCTCAGGATTTCCGCTTCGTGCCCTACGACATCCCGCGCGGCAGCATTGCCGGTTATTATCCCGAGCTGAACGTGCTCGTGCCGCTGGGCAGTGCCGGAGAGGAAAGCGACACGCCGACCTCCAAGTCGATCATGGTGTCGTTCCGCAGACGCGAGGCGGCGTGAACGAGGATCGCGACCAGCCCGAGCGGTTTCTCTCGCTTGTCGCGGAGCTCCAGGCGAAGGATCCGCGGCTGACAGCGGTGCAGGCTGCGCTCATCGTTGCCGCCGAAGCGGAGATCGCCCTCGACAGTCGCTCCTTTGCCCGGCTTCTCGGGGTTGCGCATGCGCTGGTGCTGAGAGAACTCAACGCTCTGGTCGCAACAGGCGGGCCGCTCCGTATCGTGAAGAGGGAGGCACGGACCCTGCGCAGCTTCTACGTCATCGAACATCCATAGCGGATACCGGGATGGCCGGATATTTGCAGGCTTCCACTTGTGAGGCTCATCCCCAATCGAGCGCAAAATTCGCCTGATATCAACACGTTGAAGATCGTTCGAAATCGTTGAACAGATTATGTACGGAATAGTACATACATTTTCTTGCCATTTTGCCGCAGGCGGCGTTATACCGCAGATGCGGGCATGCATGCCTGCCGCTGGCGCGCGGGGAGGGCGTGGCAAGTGACCTCGAAGTCCTCGAAAGGGACGCCTCCGACCCGCCGATTGCCTATCACTCGGCCTGACGTTTGCGTTTCTTCGACAGAAGTACGGTGCGTTCTTGATCCTGTTCCCCGCTCCTGACGGCACTGCTGTGGCCTTTGACTGTCGACACTGTCGAATCCACAACTGGAGCTGGAGACACAAATGGAAACCTCAAAGGGCGCCCTGTCCGCGATAGCCAAAACCTGGCTTTTCGTGCTCGGTGCCGTTCTGGCCCTGGCGGGCCTGTTTTTTGCCATTGCCGGCGGCAAGCTCGTCATGCTCGGCGGCAGCTGGTATTTTCTGCTCGCCGGCATTGCGATCGTTATCGCCGGTGCGCTCGTCATCCTTCGCAAGCCTGCCGGCGCGCTGCTGTTCGGTCTCGTTACAATTGCCACCGTGCTCTGGGCGCTGTGGGATGCGGGCCTTGATTTCTGGCCGCTGATCTCGCGCCTGCTTGCCTTCGGCGTGGGGGCAACGGTTATCGCACTGAGCTTCCCGCTGCTGCGCAAGGCCGCCGGCAAGACACCGGCCTATCTGCCGTCCTTCGCGGTTGCCGCCATTCTGGCCGTTGCCTCGGTCGCCGGTTTCGCCGGCATGATGGTGCCGCACCCGACCGTCGCTTTCTCCGGCACGCCGGCAGCGCTTACACCGGTCGATCCGGCCAAGGAACAGAAGAACTGGGAAGCCTATGGCAATACGTCTGGCGGCTCGCGCTTTGCGGCGCTCGATCAGATCACCCGCGACAACGTCAAGGACCTGACGGTTGCCTGGACCTACAATACTGGCGACACCCCGATCAGCCCCGGCGGCAACGGCGCGGAAGATCAACTGACGCCACTGCAGGTCGGCGACCGCGTGTTCCTGTGCACGCCGCATAACAACGTCATCGCCATCGATGCCGATACGGGCAAGGAAATCTGGAAGAACGAGATCAACGCCAAGTCGTCCGTATGGATGCGTTGCCGCGGTCTTGCCTATTTCGACGCGACCCGTCCGCTCGTACAGCCGACGGCTGACGGCTCTACGCCGGTTACTGCAGCGACTGTTGCCGAAGGCGCGCTTTGCCAGCGCCGTATCCTGATGAACACGATCACGGCCGAGCTGATCGCGCTTGATGCCGATACCGGCGCATTCTGCCCGGATTTCGGCACCAATGGTCGCGTCGACCTTAAGGTCGGCCTGGGCGATGCCCCGGATCCGAGCTATGTCCTGACATCTGCACCGACGCTTGCAGGCACCACCGTCGTGGTTGGCGGTCGTATCGCCGACAACGTTCAGGTGGACATGCCGGGTGGCGTGATGCGCGGTTTCGACGTCATCACCGGCCAGCTGCGCTGGGCTTTCGATCCGGGCAATCCGGCGATTACCGGCCTGCCGCCGGAAGGCCAGACCTATACGCGCTCGACGCCAAACGTCTGGGCTGCGATGTCCTATGACGCTCTTTCCAATACCGTGTTCATGCCGGTCGGCAGCCCGTCGGTGGACCTTTATGGCAAGACCCGCAGCGATCTCGACCACAAGTATGGTGCCTCCATGCTGGCGCTCGACGCCACGACTGGTCGTGAAAAATGGGTCTACCAGACCGTTCATAACGACCTGCAGGATTTCGACGTGCCGATGCAGCCGTCCTTCATCGATTTTTCGAAGGCGGATGGCACGACTGTTCCTGCCCTGGTGTTCGGCACCAAGGCAGGCCAAGTCTACGTGCTCGATCGCGCCACCGGCAGGCCGTTGACGCAGGTGGATGAGGTGCCGGTCAAGCCGGCCAATATTCCGAGCGAAAAATACTCCCCGACCCAGCCGATGTCGGTCGGCATGCCGCAGATCGGCGCCCAGACTCTGACCGAAAGCGACATGTGGGGCGCAACCCCGTTCGACCAGCTCCTGTGCCGCATCGCCTTCAAGGGCATGCGTTATGACGGCGTGTTTACCGCGCCGGGCACCGATTTGGCCCTCAACTTCCCGGGTTCGCTCGGGGGCCTGAACTGGGGCGGTATCTCCACCGATCCGACCACCAACACCATCTTCCTCAACGACATGCGCCTCGGTCTCTGGGTGCAGATGACGGAAGCAGCACCTACCAATGCTGTTTCCAACGGCGGCGAAGCGGTCAATACCGGTATGGGCGTGGTGCCGATGAAGGACACGCCCTATGCGGTGAACAAGAACCGTTTCCTGTCGGCACTCGGCATTCCGTGCCAGGAGCCGCCATTCGGCTCGCTCACCGCCATCGACATGAAGACGCAGAAGATCAAGTGGCAGGTGCCGCTCGGCACCGTGCAGGATACCGGCCCGTTCGGCATCAAGATGGGCATTCCGATGCCGATCGGTATGCCGACCATCGGCGGTTCGCTTGCCACCCAGGGCGGCCTCGTGTTCTTCGCAGCCACCCAGGACTATTACCTGCGTGCCTTCGACTCGGCCACGGGCAAGGAAATCTGGAAGGCCCGCATGCCGGTTGGCAGCCAGGGTACTCCGATGACCTATAAGTCGCCGAAGACCGGCAAGCAGTATGTCGTCATTTCGGCTGGCGGCGCCCGCCAGTCGCCCGATCGCGGCGACTATGTGATCGCCTACGCTCTGCCGGATTGATCGATCCGAACTGCATCGAAATTGGAGCCGCGGCATGGAAACATGTTGCGGCTTTTTTCGTTCATGCAACCGAGCATCAGCTGTGGCTGACGTAAACGAGGGCTTTACAGACGTTCAATCCCGACTAGGTTGGTAGTGATATCGGACGCCGTGGGGACGGCGACCGGCTTTCCGAAATAGAGCAGGAGTTGGCCCTTGATCTATGACGTCGCTGTTGTCGGTTCCGGTTTTTCAGCCATTGCGCTGACGATCAATCTTCTGCGCCAGCTCGGCCCGGAGCGGTCGATTGCGATTATCGGCGATGATCCCGGGTTTGGCCGAGGCACCGCTTATCGCAGCGAGTTCTATCTGCATCGGCTCAATGTGCCGGCCGCGCGGATGAGCGCCTTTCCGGATGAACCTGACGATTTCCTCAACTGGCTGAAGGAAAAGGGGCGCAAGCCGGTCGGCGATTATTTTGCCGCGCGCGGGGATTACGGGCTCTATCTCAGGGACAGGCTCGCCTCGCTGCTGCGCCGCCGGGATGATCGCGTCGCCGTCGATTTCATCAAGGCGAAGGCGACCGCCTGCATGATGCCCGGTGAGGCGGATGTCGAATTCCATCTCGACAATGACACGGTGCTGCGGGCAAGGCACGTCGCCCTCTGCCTCGGTGTCGGCAACGCGGAAATGCCGATCGCGTCCGATCTCGTGCCGGAAAAGATGCAGCGCCGGATCGTGCAGAACCCCTGGCGGCTTGGCTGGCTGTCGTCGGTCAAGCCCGATGACGATATCTGCATTCTGGGTTCCGGGCTGACCATGGTCGATCAGGTCCTGTCGCTTCGCTCGCATGGGCATCGCGGCAAGATCCATGTGATTTCCCGGCGTGGCCTCGTTCCGCACCCGCACAGCACGATCAAGCCGGAGCCGGTCGAACCCCGGCTGCCGGCAAAAGGCCGCGAGATCAGCGAAATCCTCGCCGGCTTTCGGGCGCAGGTACGCGCGGGTGCCGACTGGCGCGGGCTTATGGACGGGTTGAGGCACCGCACGCAGCAGCTCTGGCAGGAACTCGATGATGCGCAGCGATCCCGCTTCATGCGGCATGCGCTCGCATGGTGGAATATCCACCGGCACCGGCTTGCCCCGCCGGTCTGGTCGCGCTTCAAGCCGTTGATCGACGCCGGTACGGTGGCGGTGCATGCCGGTTTCATTCGCGAGATCCGTGAGAGCGATGGCCGTATCGGCATCTGCTTTCGCAAACGCGGAACATCCGAAATGCAGGAGATTTCAGTCGACTGGATCGTCAACTGTACGGGTATGGAACGCGCCGGCATCGCCCATTCGCCGCTGTTGCAGCAGATGCTGGAAACATCCGTGATCGGCATGGACCGGCTGGGACTGGGCGTCAGCGTCGATGCCCGCTCGCGTATCTGTTGCCCGGATGGAACCGTGCGGCAGAGGCTCTATGCCGTCGGCGCGCTGACGGCGGGGCAGTTCTGGGAGATCACCGCCGTGCCGGATATTCGCAATCAGGCGAAGAAGGTTGCGGAGGAGATCGCCGGTGAGCTGGCGGGCGGTGCCGAGGTGGGGCGCCGACAGAGCGCCTGAGGGTGGCGAGGAGCCGACCCCTCTCTCAATCCTCATTCCTGTGATTGTCACAGGAAACCAGCCAGCCCAAGTCCTTGGGCTGAAAAGCCTCCTCTCGCCGCGCAGACGCGCACTGGCTGGATGCCTGTCACAAGGACAGGGATGAGGGATGCGGAGGGACCTACGTCCGTGGCTTCAAATTCTCCGGATCATAAAGTGGCTTGTAACCCACCGCCGCCACCTCGATCGGGAAATCCTCGTTGAAATAGTTCACCGCCAGCTTGCGGCCGACCTGGCAGTAATCCCACGGCAGATAGGCGAGCGCGATGTTCTTGCCGATCGTCGGACCATAGGCGACGGAGGTCGTGTAGGAGATGCGGCCCAACTCATCGACCAGCGTCTTGCCCGTTTCCGGATCCATCACCGGCATCGAGCCCACCGGGTAACGCTTGACGCCGCTCGCGTCGGTGTTGTCGGTCATCACCAGCGTGCAGAGCATGGCCGGCTGATTGGCGCGGGCCTTGTATTCCAGGTGTTTGGTCTTGCCGCGGAAATCGGCTTCCTTGACTTTTGGTCGCGCCAGATCGGCCTCGATCAAGTTGTACTGGGTCAGAAGATCGCCGTTCTGCAGGCGCAGCGATTTTTCCATGCGGCGGGAATTGGCATAGGTCTCGACGCCGAAGGCCATGACGCCGGTTGCGCGCAGGGCGTCCCAGACGGCAAGGCCGTCCTCGTATTTCATATGCAGTTCCCAGCCCTGTTCGCCGACATAGGAAATGCGGAAGGCGGTAACGGGTTTTCCGGCGATCTCGATCGGCTTGATGGCGGCGAAGGCGAAGTTTTCGATGTCGAGACTGGCGGGATCCGCCACCACCTTTTTCAACGTGTCGCGGGCGTTCGGACCCCAGATGCCGATGGTGATGAATTTTTCCGAGACGTCGGTGATCTTAACGTCGAGGCCTTTGTCCTCGGCGATGCGCTTCATGTAGTGGTAGTCGCGTGGGCCGGCATCGGCGCCGTTCACCAGTCGGCAGCGGTCCTCCATGCGGAACACCGTGAAATCGGCGCGCACCATGCCCTCGTCGTCGAGGAAGTGGGTATAGATGCCCTTGCCGATATTGGCATCCCCGCCGATCTTTGCGGCGCAGAGCCATTCCAGCAGCTCGACATGGTCCGGGCCTTCGATGTCGACCATGTGGAAATGCGAGAGATTGACGATGCCGCAATCCTCGCTCATCGCCAGATGCTCGGCGTTCGACACACGCCAGAAATGGCGGTTGTCCCATTCGTTCTCGCGCATCGGCACCCGGTTGCCGTATTTCTCCAGAAGATGCTCGTTGGCGGCGTAGCCATGGGCACGTTCCCAACCGCCGAGTTCCATGAAGTAACCGCCGAGTTCCTTCTCGCGCTCATGGAAAGGCGACTTCTTTGCGCCGCGGCCGGTCGCGTAGGGTTCGCGCGGGTGGACGGCCGGGAAATAGATCTTTTGCGCGGCCTCGCGGGTGCGGCCCTCGATGAAGTCTTCCGTCAGCTGGTGCGGGTAGAAGCGGGAATAATCGATCGAATTGTGGTCGACTTCGGTGCGGCCATCGGTCATCCAGTCGGCGATCAGCTTGCCGTAGCCGGGGCCGTCCTTGACCCAGATGGCGACGCAATACCAGAGGCCGCGCACCTTCTGGCTTTCGCCGCAGGATGGGCCGCCGGCGGCGGAAACCTGTAACAGGCCGTTGAACGAATGGCCTTCGTTGTAACCGAGTTCACCGAGGATCGGGGTCAGTTCCATGGCACGCTCCAGCGGCGTCAGGATCTGCTCCATGTCGAGATCGCGCTGCGAAGGCGACAGGCGGGCCTGGTTCTTTTCGAGGATGTCGCGCGGGTGGCAGAGACGCGGATTGTCGGTTTCGTAATACCCCCACTCGATCTGGCCGCCCTCTGTCGTGTTCGGATCGCCGGTGTCACGCATATAGGCGGAATTGCCCTGGTCGCGCAGCAACGGATAACCGATCTCCTTGCCCGTTCCGGCGAATTCGTTGAACGGGCCGAAGAAGGTCAGCGGATGGTCGACCGGCATGACCGGCAGGTCTTCTCCCACCATTTCGGCGATCAGTCGGCCCCAGATGCCTGCGCAGACGATGACATGATCGGCCATGATCGTGCCGCGATGGGTGACGACGCCCTTGATGCGGCCACCCTCGACGATCAGCGAGGTTGCCGGCGTATTGCCGAAGACCTTGAGCTTGCCGGCCTTTTCGGCGGCATCGACCAGCTTGCCGGCAACCGTTTGGCTGCGAGGAATGACGAGGCCAGCATCGGGATCGAACATGCCGCCCTGGACCTGATCCTCCTCGATCAGCGGGAACATTTCCTTGATCTCGGCGGGGGAGACGTAATGGGCGCGGGTGCCGAAAGCCTTGGCGGAGGTCAGCTTGCGCTTGATCTCTTCCATCCACAGGTCATCGCCGGTGCGGGCCACTTCCAGTCCGCCGATGCGGGCGTAGTGGCCCATCTTCTCGTAGAAATCGATCGAATATTGCGTGGTCCAGACCGAGAGATAGTCGTGGCTGGTCGTGTAGCAGAAATCCGAGGCATGGGCGGTCGAGCCGATATCGGTCGGGATGCCGGACTTGTCGATGCCGACAATGTTGTCCCAGCCGCGTTCCACCAGATGGTGGGCGATCGAAGCGCCGACGATGCCGCCCAGACCGATGATGACCACTTTTGCCTTCGATGGAAATTCTGCCATTGCCGTCTCCTGACTCTGCGGGGGAGATTAGCGACAGTTCGAGGCTCGGCCCAGTCGATATACGACACGGAAGGATGATCATCACGCCATCGGATCAAACCGCGTCAACCCGATCAATCACCTTCATCGGGAATGTTCAGAAGATGGCCGCAGGCCTTGCAATGCACCGCATCGGTATCGTGCCGCTGCAGCCCGCATTCGGGGCAGGCGAAGCGCACCTTGGGCGGTCGTATGATCGCCTGCGCCAGCCGCACAAACAGCGAAATGCCGATGATCATGGTGAATACGGATGTCAGCTTGCCGAGCGTGCCGGGAAGCGTGATGTCGCCGAAGCCTGTGGTGGTGATGGTCGCGACGGTGAAATAAAGCGCGTCGACGAAACCTTCTCCGCCGGGGCGGTTGTAGAAGAAGCTCGTGTAGACGAAGCCCGTGACCATGAAGAGGAAAACGATGAAATTCAGGCAGGCGCGTGTCACGTCTTCCAGATGCAGGCAGCCGAAGCGCCGCATGACTTCTTTCAGAAGCGGGCTTCTGCCGATCGCCCAGATCCGCATGACGCGCAGAAAGGCGAAGTTGAAGAGCGTGTCGGGAAACAAGAGGGTCGCGAGGATGAAAAGGTCGACCCAGGTCATCGGCATTTTCAGGAAACGGCCGAGAGACGGTGCCGCAAGCGAGCGGGCGGCCAGTTCGGCCCCCACCCAGACGGCGATCATATAGTCGATGATCAGATAGGACGGCCCGTCGCGTAGATAGGGGCCGAGCAGGAAAAAAGCGAGGATGCAGATATCCACGAAGGCAAGCAGCGCCTGCCACCGCAAGGCCCAGGTATCGCGGCCCTTGGCTATGCGGCGGATGGTTTCCCGCAGTGAAGCGATATCGAAACGGGACGTGTCTGGGGTGCCTTGAGAATCCATGCGGCGTAGATATTGGACCGCGCCCGGAGGTCAAGCACGTCTCCGTTGCGATGGATCAAGTTTGACCTTGAAAAGCGAAGTGTTTGTCGTGCTTAATCGGAGCGGGAGACAGCGCTTTGGAGGAAGCCGTGTTTTCCAGGGAGGCTGACTGCACGCGCTTTTTCAATGGGTTGAACCTTCATGGCCTACAAGACGACGATCGAGCAGACTGTCTTTCGCTTCGATGACCTGAAGACGCTTCTGGCGAAGGCGACGCCGGAACGCTCCGGTGACCAGCTGGCGGGCATTGCCGCTGAAGGTCCGGTCGAGCGACTGGCGGCGCAGATGACGCTGGCCGATCTGCCGTTGAAGGCGTTTCTCGGTGAGGAACTGATCTCGTCTGATGATGACGAGGTTTCCCGGCTGATCGCCGCACGGCACGATCCGGCAGCCTTTTCCGCCGTGTCCTCGCTTACCGTCGGCGAGTTTCGCGAATGGCTTCTCAAACCCGAGACGACGCATGACCGGCTCGAAGCCGTCACCTGGGGCCTGACGCCGGAAATGGTTGCGGCCGTTTCGAAGATCATGCGGCTGCAGGACATGATCGCCGTTTCTGCCAAACGCCGTGTCGTCACCCGTTTCCGCAACACGATCGGGCTTGCAGGGCGGCTTTCCACCCGCAATCAGCCTAACCATCCGACAGACGACAGCCGTGGCATCATCGCGTCGGCCATCGACGGCTTGCTGATGGGATCGGGTGACGCCGTGATCGGCGTCAATCCGGCGACCGATGCGACAGATGACTATATCCGCATCGTCTCGCTGCTCGACGAGTTGCGCGAAAAGCTTCAAATACCGACGCAGACTTGCTGCCTCGGCCATGTGACGACGGCGATCCAGGCGATCGAGAAGGGCGCACCGGTCGATCTCGTTTTCCAGTCGGTAGCCGGATCGGAAAAGGCCAATCGCGGTTTCGGCGTCGACCTTGCACTGTTGAAAGAAGCGCATGAGGCGGGGCGGTCGCTGGGGCGCGGCATACCGGGTGCCAATGTCATGTATTTCGAAACCGGGCAGGGAGCGGCGCTGTCCGCCGATGCGCATTTCGGCGTCGACCAGCAGACGATGGAAGTGCGCGCCTATGCGGTTGCCCGCGAGTTCGACCCGCTGCTGGTCAACACCGTCGTCGGTTTCATCGGTCCGGAATATCTGTTCAACGGCAAGCAGATCATCCGCGCCGGGATCGAGGATCATTTCTGCGGCAAGCTCTTAGGCCTGCCGATGGGCGTCGACGTCTGCTACACCAACCATGCCGATGCCGATCAGGAAGACATGGATACGCTGCTGACGCTGCTCTGTGCGGCCAATGTCAATTTCGTCATCACCGTTCCCGGTGCCGACGACATCATGCTGAACTACCAGTCGCTGTCGCATCACGATGCCGTCTATTGCCGCGAGACGCTGAAACGGCCGCCGGCACCGGAGTTTGAACAATGGCTTTCCGAGATCGGGCTGACGGATCGCGACGGCGCGCTGATCGGAGAGCCGGCCGCCCTCTCCAACTATGTCCGCAGCAGCGCATTGATCGGAGCCTGACATGGCAAAGGTGATCGAACCCTCCGTTGCCGACAAGACGCTGGATCTGAAGGAAATGACTGATGCGCGCGTCTCGCTCGGCCGCCATGGCGCGGGGCTTCCGACACAGGCGCAGCTCTCCTTCCTGCTCGATCATGCGCGGGCGCGCGAAGCTGTGTGGACGAGCGTTGATCGGGCCTCGCTCATCGATCGTCTTAACCGCATCGGCCTTGCGGTGATCGGGGTCGACAGCATGGCTCCTGATCGCAGCATCTATATCCGGCGGCCGGATCTCGGGAGGATGCTTGCTCCTGAATCGACTGAACGGCTGAAACAGGCCGGGACGGCCAAAGGCTATGACGTGGCGATCGTGGTGGCCGACGGCCTGTCGTCCAGTGCGGTGGATCTCAATGCCGTGCCGCTGATCGAGGCGCTGATGCCGAAGCTTGCGGGTTTGCACCTTTCGGCGGCGCCGATCGTGATGGCCAATCAGGCAAGGGTCGCGCTCGGTGATCCCGCCGGCGAGGCGCTCGGCGCAAAACTGACTATCGTGCTTGTCGGGGAACGTCCGGGGCTTTCTGCGGCCGACAGTCTCGGGGCGTATATCACCTACGGTCCGAAGTCGGGGAACCCGGATTCCGGCCGCAACTGCGTCTCCAATATCCGCGATGGCGGTCTGCCGATCCGTGAAGCTGCAGACGTCATTGCCGCGCTGGTCAGAGACATGATGAAGACCCGCGTCAGCGGCGTGGCGCTGAAAGCGGCCGTAGCAAAGCTGCCGGCTTCGAAGGTCTAGCTGCCGTTATCACGCGGTCAGCGTCACCGCTTCTTCCTCATCCGCGGCGAGCGGCAGCCTGACCTCGACGATCGCGCCTTGTCCGTCCGTCCGGTCGCGGATCGAGATCGTGCCGCTATGCGCCATCATGATCGACCGGCACATGGCAAGGCCGAGGCCCATGCCGTTCGGCTTGGTCGTGTTGAACGGCTTGAACAGGGTTTCCGGTGCCGATGACCCAAGGCCTGCGCCGCTATCGGCAAAACGTATGTTGATACCGTCTTCGGCAAGGCGGCTCTGGATCGTGAGTGTGCGAGGGGCTGTCGTTTCCATCGCATGCATGGCGTTGGATATCACGTTCAGGAAAACCTGCTGCAGGAGAACCCGGTCGCCACGAACCGTCCCACCTTGCGCCATCAGCGACAGGTTCACCAGCACGCCATCGGCTGCAAGTTCCTTCTGCTTCAGCTGCACCGCATCGGCGATGGCGGCATCGACCGTGACCTCGGCGTTTTCCGATTTCGACTTGCCAAGCAGCATCCGCACGCGCTTGACGACCTGGGCAGCATGTTCGGTTGCTGCAACGGCATCCTGCAGGGCGAGCTTCGCCTCATCGATATCAGGCGGCTGCCGATTCAGCCAGCGGGTGCCGGCCTGCACGAAGGTCATGATAGCCGAAAGCGGCTGGTTTACTTCATGCGCAATCGAGGCCGAGATTTCGCCGATCATCGCGGCGCGGGACGCCTGTTCCAGTTCCTGCCGCGATGTCTCCAGCGCTTCCTGGAACTGGTGCCGCTCGGTCATGTCGACGATGCTGGCCTGTATGCGGTCGAGGCCGGAACCGTCCTTCGGAAAGCTGAGGGCGACAAGGATCGGGATCAGTTTGCCGTCCCGTCTGCGCACGGTGGTTTCCGACTGAAACTCGGTCTGGCCTTCGAAAATGCCGGCGAGGAAATGGGCGAAACCGCCATCGTTGTCAGGAAGAAAATCGTCGAGCGTGCGGAAGAACTCATCCTTGGAGGGAACGTCCATCAGCTTCAGCGCGGTCTGGTTGACGTCGGTGATCCGAACGGCCTTGCGCATTCTGACGACAAAATCGTGATTGTCTGCGAGATACGGTCGTATATCGACGATGCCACGTTGGCGCAGCTTTTCGAGCTCGGCCTTCACCAAGCGGAAATCGTTCTCCCAGATTGCAACGGCCAGCGTCTCGAAAATCGTCCGGTAGCGGTGCTCGCTCTCCTTAAGGGCTGCCTCGTCTCCAACGCGGCGCAGAAGGAGAAGCGTCGTCACGATGTTCGCGGCGAGACTGAAGAGGAGCCGCAATGTCGCTTGGGATTCCAGATTATGCGCATGTGAAGCTGCAAAGCTTATGAGCGTGAGGATTGCGCAGATTGTGGAAGTTCTGCGAATAGCTTTTTTGCTGCCAAGGTCACCTGCCAGCACGATAACAAGCACGTAGAGCACGGCAACCGCGCTTGCCAGCGTCGTGAACGTGTCTATGGCGAATATGGCGAGCCCGGAAGCGATACCGAAAGCTACGCGATATCTGTTGCTGGCTGCCATACCCGGCCGGTTTCCGGATTGCCGCATCCAATTCGTCATGTCGCCCTGCAAGCCCAGTCCCCTTGATCGACAATTCGTGCCTGATCGTTATTGCCCCATTCTTGCGACAGACTATCGGAGAATTGCATGATATGCTTCTCTGAAATAATCCTGAATTGTCCAAAATTACCCAACCGGCTCGTTTGGGTTGCCGTCGAAATGCAGGCTGCACTGCTCGCGCAGATGGTTTTGTCCAAGTCGCGCGCAGGGCAGGGCGATATTGTCTCACTCGTGGAACACAAACATCGTAACCTCATTTGTCAGAGTGGCGGCGTGGGTGTTCGCAGCAAAATTGGAGGCATGACATGACGAACAAGCGTCAAGACGCGGAAGACGTTCTGCGTGACGGTCTCGAAAGCCTGCCCGAACCGCTCGATCTCGTCATTGCGAGAGCGCCCGCGGCCCATGTCGAGACCGATGAGGATGTCGACGAGGCGTTGCGCGAGACGTTTCCCGCAAGCGATCCGCCGGCGTCGTTCAGAACCGCATAATTCAAATCTCAATGAAGGATATGATCATGGAACAGTCCGTCAAATCTCGCCGCTCGGCAGATCTCAAGACCCCGACAGGCCTTGGCGCCGAGGCAACCAAGGACATTTCCGGCGGCGCCAACGCGTTGCTCGCCGATGTCTTTGCGCTTTACCTCAAGACCAAGAATTTCCACTGGCATATGTCGGGTGTGCATTTCCGCGATTTCCACCTGATGCTGGACGACCATGGCGATGAGTTGCTGGCGATGACCGACCCGCTGGCCGAGCGCGTCCGCAAGATCGGCGGCAACACGCTGCGCTCGATCGGCGACATTTCCCGCAAGCAGCGGATCGAGGATAACGACGCCGATTTCGTCCATCCGCATGAAATGCTGGCGGAACTGCGTGAAGACAATGCGGCTCTCATCGCCAGCATGCGCGAACTGCATGATGTTTGTGACGAACATAACGATGTCGGCACAGCCAGCCTGCTCGAAAACTGGATCGACGAGTCTGAAAAGCGCGCTTGGTTCCTGTTCGAGATCCTGCGCGACACCAACAAGTAATATGCCCTTCGCCGGCATCCGTATTGCGGATGCCGGCTTTTCGTTGATAAAATCCGCGATTATCGGTTGATGTCGTGACGGGGAGCTTTGCATGCCTGATCTTCCTGTCGATCCCACCGACCCGTGGATACGCCCGGCCCAGACATTTCCCTCACTGACCGACGAGATGATCGAACGCATCCGTCCTTACGGCACGGAGCAGCTTGTTGCGGAAGACACCTATGTCTTTCGCCGGGGCGATCATTCGATCGATTTCCTTCTGGTTCTGGATGGTGAATTGCAGATGTTCGCCGACGATCCTATCCAGGGGAGGCATCATCTCTACAGTTACAAAAGAGGCCAGTTCAGCGGTGAACAGAACATGTTCACCCACCGCAGCATTCTGCTGTCGGGTCTTTGTCTCGCCGGCTCGCGGGTTATCCGTGTCTGCCACGAGAGGTTCCGTGCGCTGATCACCGGAGAGCCGGATATCGGCGAGACGATCATCCGCTCCTACATCCTTCGCCGCGCCGGTTTCGTGCGCCACGCGACCGGTGGCGGCATTCTTATCGGGCATAGGGAAAGCGGCGATCTGTTGGGCGTCCAGCGGTTCCTCATCCGCAATCTCTATCCCGTCACGATCATGGGCGTGAATGATGCGGATGCACCGTCCATAATGCAGCGGTTCGGGATCGGTGCGAATGATCTTCCGGCCCTGATCACGCCGGATCATGGCGTTCTCAAGCAGCCGTCGAATGAGATACTGGCCGACGAATTGGGGCTTTTCGAACCGCCGGAAGACGATGCGCTTTATGACGTCGTGGTGCTTGGCGCGGGACCGGCCGGGCTTGCATCGGCGGTCTATGCCGCCTCGGAAGGGCTGAAGACACTGGTCATCGAAACCATGGCGCCGGGCGGCCAAGCCGGCACGTCGTCGAAGATCGAGAATTATCTCGGGTTCCCGACCGGTATTTCCGGGCTGGCGCTTGCGGGGCGCGCCCATATCCAGGCGCAGAAATTTGGCGCACGGCTTTGCGTGTCACGAAGTGCCGCATCACTCGATTGCTCAAACTCGCCTTATGCAGTGGGCCTGAGCGATGGCCGTTCGGTCAGCACGAAGACTGTCGTGGTTGCGACCGGCGCACGTTATCGCAAGCTCGATATTCCCGACTACGCACGGTTCGAAGGCCGCGGCATCCAGTATGCGGCAACCGCGATGGAAGGCCAGATCTGCTCGGGTCAGGAAGTCGTCATTGTCGGTGGTGGCAATTCGGCAGGGCAGGCGGCGGTGTTTCTTTCCCGGACCGCGCGTCACGTGCATATGCTGGTGCGCAGCAGGATTTCCGCGACCATGTCCGACTATCTCGTGCAACGTATCAAGAGCTCACCGCATATCACCCTTTGCGAGGGATGCGAGATTACCGAGCTCGCCGGAGAACACGGGCTGGAAGCCGTGACCTGGATCGATCGCACGAGCGGGGAGACGTCGCGCTGCAATGCCTCCAACCTGTTCGTGATGATCGGGGCGGACCCCAATACCGACTGGCTCGATGGATGTCTGGAACTCGACCGGCAAGGCTTCGTCTGTACCGGTCTGTCGTCGGACGACATGACACGGCATCCCTATGCCGCCAGCAAGCCGGGCATCTTTGCCGTGGGCGACGTGCGGGCCGGTTCCGTCAAGCGCGTGGCATCGGCCGTGGGTGAGGGATCGGTTGTCGTCGCCGCGATCCATCAGTACCTCGCAGCGGCTCATTGAACCGCTGCTCTCTCTTTTGAATTTTCAGACGTAACGCGGGATCGGGCCGACCTGTGGTGTCTGGTCGGGCAGGTCGACGATCTCTTCGTCGATATAGCACCAACCCCAGCCTTCCGGCGGATCGTAACCTTCGATGATCGGGTGGCGCGTGTGCCTGAAATGGGCTGTCGCATGCTTGCCTTCCGATTGGTCACAGCAGCCCACATGGCCGCATTCGCGGCATAGCCTCAGATGAACCCAGGTCATGCCAAGCTCCAGACATTCCTCGCAACCGCGGGTCTTCGGCGTTACTTTTCTGATGAAGTTATGATGCGTGCACATACGCTGCTTCCTTGAGTGTTCAGGTTGCCGGCTGCGTTGCCTTTTCGATGCAGTCGATGAGGATATCGACCTTGAAAGGTTTTGGCAGGACGCAAGTGTCCTTGCCCAGATTAAGTCGCCCGACCTCTTCGGCAAAGGCGGTGACGAAGATGAACGGAACCTCGCTTCCGCGCGCTGAAAGCGTCTGGAAGAGGTCGATACCGCTCATGCCATCCATATGTACATCGGAGACGATGCACGAACAGTCGGCTGCTGCTGTGGTGGCGAGGAACGCTTCTGCGGATTCAAAGCTGCGCGCTTCGTAACCGAGTGATCGCAAAAGGCCGCTCATCCCGCGACGGATGTTCTCTTCGTCGTCGATGATGGCAATGATGACAGGCGCTTTCAACAGGTATGAACCAATCTCCGGGAAATCCCGGTCTTTCTCTTTCCCTGTAATATGCGCCTCTGAGCCAAGGGTTTAAATTATACGGGGGTTTATTCGGCTCATTCCAAAGCGTTTCGCGATCCTTCGGATATGTTCCAAACGCTTTGATCTTTGTTTTATCGCATTTCTTTGACGCAAAACCGCTTCGCACTTTGCGCGAGATACTTACCGGTGCGACAAGCCGAGTAGCTCTGCCATCTTCACAAGATCAGCGAAGGTTTTCGCGCTCATCTTGCGACTTACCTTGCCGCGATGGATCTTCACGGTGATCTCGCTCAGGCCCAGTTCGCCGGCGATCTGCTTATTCATAAGCCCGGCCGTCGCCATCGCCATGATCTGCTGCTCGCGCGGGGAAAGCTGTGTGTAGCGGGATTTCAGGTCAGCCTCGGTTTTGCTGGAACCCAGAAATTCCTGGTGCTTCAGCACGGCCGAGGCGACGGAATCGAGAATGTCCTGATCCCGGAACGGCTTGGAAAGGAAGTCCGCGGCTCCAGCCTTCATGGCGCGCACCGTCATCGGGATATCGCCATGGGCGGTGACGAATATGATCGGAACGACAATACCGCGATCGGTGAGTTTCTGCTGGAAATCCAGTCCGCTGGTGAAGGGAAGCCGGATATCGAGGATCAGGCAGCTGGCCTGTGGTAGGCAATCGTCCTCATAGAGGTCGAGTGCGGTCGCAAATGTCCGCACGCGGTAACCGACGGAGCGAAGCAGAGTGTCGAGTGCCTGCCGGATCAGCGGCTCGTCATCGACAACCAGAATGATTGGGCTTTCCGTCATATCCTCAATTCATTGAAATTGCCGTGATTCAAGCTCAAACCGACCCTACGCGGCAGCTTCCGCCAAGGGCAATCATACCCGAGTATATGACGCTAAAACCCATGGGTGCGAAAACTGACTGACTGTAGAATATCCGATTGGCGGCGGTCATCTCAATATGGACTGGTGAAAATTCAACAGACCCACAGGAGAGCGCAGATGTCCGCCACCGCAGCTGTTGTCGCCCGTCAGATCAACCCGCTCGATATGAGCACCATCTATGCCGATCTCGCAGGCCTATATCCAGAGAATCCCTTTTCTATCGAGACCAGGATTGCTGAACGCCCACCTGGCAAATTGCGGCTCGTCGAGCCGGTCGCTTCACCCGAGCCGGAGAAGCAGGTTGCCACCGGCGGCCTTGCCCCATGGCAGGTGAAGAAGGTGAAGCTATATATTGACGAGCGCATTTCCCATGGCATTCCGCTCGACGAACTCGCCCAGCAGGTTCGGTTGAGCACAAGCTACTTTTCCGCTGCATTCAAGGCGACGTTCGGTGTCCCCCCGCACAACTATGTCGTCTCCCGCCGTGTCGAGCATGCCAAGCAGCGGATGATGACCACCAATGCGCCGCTTTGCGAGATCGCGCTCGATTGCGGACTGGCCGATCAGTCGCATCTGTCTCGTGTCTTCCGCCGGGTGACCGGCACGACGCCCAGTGCATGGCGCCGTTATTTTTCCCGTCCGGACGGTGCCGTCGCGCTGCAATAGGCGACTGCATGCCGTGCCGTGTCGAGGCGCTGCAGGCGGCCCCCTCAGGCCTGCGGCGTCTCGATTTGAGGCGAGTGATGATGCAAGCATATCACGGTGGCCCAGCATTTTCGAAGATTGTATCAGAATGGGGAACTACTTTGCTCTGATTGCGTTAGGCGGCCGGACGGAACGGTGACGGCGGTAGGTCGAAGCCTGAAACTGGATGCGGGAGCTCTTGTCTTCCTGCCGCATCCGATAGGACGGACCATGGCGGATGACGCATCAATTCAATTGCTTCTGGTCGAAGACGACCATCTTCTGCGGCTCGATGCCGAGGAGTTGTTGATCGAAAACGGCTTCGAGGTTGCGTCCTTCGCTTCTGCCGAGGAGGCAATTGCGGCGCTCGATGCGGATGCCACGCAGTTCTCCGGCGTGATCACCGATATCCGCCTTGGCAAAGGCGCGAGCGGCTGGCAGGTTGGACGCCACGCCCGGCAGTGTCAGTCGAACATCCCCGTCGTCTACGTGACCGCCGACAGCGCGTCCGAATGGACCTCGCATGGCGTGCCCAACAGCGTGCTGATCCAGAAGCCTTTCGTGCCGGCACAGCTGATCTCCGCTATCAGCGGGCTTCTCAACGATGCCGGCATGGCGAATGCGGTGTGATTGGCGCTAGTTTTTGCCGGGACGCTTGCTGATGATTTCGGCCATGACGCAGAGCAATTCGAACATCACGGTTATACCGAGGAAGGCGGTTGCTCCGCTCGTGTCGAATGGCGGCGAGACTTCCACCATGTCGGCGCCGACGATATTCAGCCCGCGCAATTCGCGCACGACCTGCAATGCCTGATAGCTGTTCGGGCCGCCGATCTCCGGCGTGCCGGTTCCGGGCGCAAAGGCCGGGTCGATGAAATCGATATCGTAGCTGACATAGGTTTCGCCCGAACCGGCAATTTCCCTTGCCTCCGTCATCACGTCCTCGACTCCGCGGGCGTGAAACTCTTCGATCGGGATGACGCGGATGCCGACGGCATCGGCGAAATCACGGTCCTCGAAATCGTAGGCCGGGCCGCGGATGCCGATCATGCAGACGCGTTTTGGATCGAGCAGGCCTTCTTCGACTGCGCGGCGGAAGGGCGTGCCGTGGGTATATTTAAAGCCGCCGAAATAGGAGTGGAAGAGATCGGTGTGGCTGTCGAAATGGATCATGCCCAATGGCCTGTCGCGGCCGAGCGAGCGCAGGATCGGCAATGACGACAGATGATCGCCGCCGGCCGTCAGCGGCATGACGCCGGCGGCTTTCACCCGATCGTAAAAGGCGGTGATGCGCTGCATCGAGTCCTCGACATCGGCCGGGTTCGGCCCGACATCACCAAGATCGGCGCAGTTTGCAAGATCGTAGGGCCTGATCCGCGTTGCGCCATTCTGGTGCCTGACCATGCTGGAGAGATCGCGTAGCTGGCGCGGGGCATGGCGGGGGCCGGGCCGGTTGGTCGTGCCGCCATCCCACGGCACGCCGATCAGGCCGATATCGACCTGGCTCAAGCGCTCGTCGTCGAGAGGAATATGCGGCAGGCGCATGAATGTCGCGATGCCGGCAAAGCGCGGCAGATCAACGCCCGAGATCGGGCGGAAGTCGGAATTGGTCATCGGTTCCCCGGCGGCTTTGCCGCTCATCTTGTGCGAATGGTCGGGCCGGGCGTGAAGCTCCGGCCCCAGTTTTTGGCAGTTAGCCAAAAACTTTGGTCAGCGCCTTGTCGATCGCACCGGTGATCTGGTCGATCTCGGCTGAATTGATGATCAGCGGCGGGCTCATGCAGAGCGTGTTGTTGAGGCCGGGAACCGAACGGTTGGTGGCGCCGATGATGACGCCCTGCGCCAGGCAATCGGCGGTGACGGCCTGGACCATCTTTTCCGGTGCCGGTTCCTTGGTTGCGCGGTCCATGACCAGTTCGGCGCCGCAGAACAGGCCTAGGCCGCGCACATCACCGATCACCTGATGGCGGCTCTGCAATTCGCGCAGGTTGTTCATCAGCCGCTCACCCATTTTGAGGGTGTTTTCGAGCAGGCCTTCATCCTCGATGATCCGCATGTTTTCCAGCGCTGCAGCAGGTCCCGAGGTGCAGCCGCCGAAGGTGGAGATGTCGCGGAAATAGGACATCGGATCGGTCGGGTCGTCCTTGAACAGTTCGAAGACCTTTTCGGTCGTCACCGTGCAGGAGATCGCGGCGTAACCGGAGGCGACGCCTTTGGCCATGGTGACGAAATCGGGCTCGATGCCGTAATGCTGGTAACCGAACCACTTGCCGGTGCGGCCCATGCCGCAGACGACTTCGTCGATATGCAGCAGGACATCGTATTTGCGGCAGATTTCCTGGACGCGTTCCCAATAGCCCTTGGGCGGCGTGATGACGCCGCCGCCGGCGGTTACCGGTTCAAGGCAAAGAAGACCGACGGTTTCCGGGCCTTCGCGCAGGATCACCTCTTCGATCGCGTTGGCTGCGCGGATGCCGTAATCTTCGACGTCACCCCACTGGCTGCGATATTCGAGGCAATGCGGCACCTCGATAAAACCTTCCGGCATCGGGCCATATTGTTCGCGACGTTCCTTCTGGCCGGCTGCGGCCAGCGTGCCGAGCGTCGTGCCGTGGTAGTCGCGGTCCCGGTAGAGGATCTTGTATTTACCGCCATTGTGTTTCCGGTGCGCGATCTGGCGCACCATCTTGAACACTTTCTCGTTCGCTTCCGAACCGGAGTTGGAATAATAGACACGGGTCATGCCCGGCATCTTTTCGATCAGCTTTTCGGCAAAGAGAGCAGCCGGAACATTGCCGGCTGCGCCGGCGAAATAGTTGAGCTTCACCAGCTGGTCGCGCACCGCATCGGCGATCGAGGTTCGGCCGTAACCGACATTGACGGTCCAGACGGCACCGGCGACCGCATCGAGATATTCCTTGCCGGTCGCATCCCAGACGCGAGTTCCTTTGCCCTCGACATAGATCTTCGGGTCGACGCTTTCATACTGCTTGTGCTGGGAGAGATGATGCCAGACATGGGCGCGGTCGGCCTCGATAACGGCCTGGATGTCGTTCGGACGGGAAGCGACGTTCATGATGTTCCTCTTTCTTGCTTTATATGCCGTCCAGCCCTTTCCTCGGAGCATGGCGACGTTTCTTGGCGCCCATGAAAGATCCCTTCGCGCCTCATGTCAAAGGATTTGCGCGGGAATTTTGCGAAAGCGGTTGTGGCGTTTGAAAGCGGACCAGCGGAGGCGTGAAATACGCGGCAATATTATTAGCTCAGCGTACTTTAGAGGCCGCAAACGGCTTTCGATCCCGGTGCAATTCCCTTAGAAATACAGGCTCTTGGGAAATTCTGGGAGGAAACATGAAGATCACCAAGCTGGAGACGGTGCGTGTCGCCGAGCGGAGCAACCTGCTCTGGGTTCTGGTTCACACCGATGAGGGCATTACCGGGTTGGGGGAGACTTTTTTCGGTGCCGAAACGGTGGAGAGCTACATCCACGAATATGTCGCCCCGCGCGTCATCGGCCGCGATCCGCTAGCGATCGATCTTCTGGCGCAGGAACTGGTCGGTTATGTCGGCTTTCGTTCGTCCGGCGCCGAAGTACGCGGCAATTCCGCCTTCGACATCGCGCTCTGGGACATTTTCGGCAAAGTGACCCGCCAGCCGATCGCGCAGCTGCTTGGCGGTTTTTCCCGCAAGGAAATCCGCACCTACAATACCTGCGCCGGCACCGAATATATCAAGAAGGCGACCGGGCAGACGACGGCCAATTACGGGCTTTCGACCGGCAAAGACTATGACGACCTGAACGGCTTCCTGCACCGCGCCGACGAACTGGCGGAATCGCTGCTCTCCGAAGGCATCACGGCGATGAAGATCTGGCCCTTCGACCAGGCGGCGGAAAAGACCAAGGGTCAGTATATCTCCTCTGCCGATCTGAAGGCGGCGCTCGAACCCTTCGAGAAGATCCGCAAGGCGGTCGGCGACCGGATCGACATTATGGTCGAGTTCCATTCCATGTGGCAGCTTTTGCCGGCAATGCAAATCGCCAAGGCTTTGACGCCTTACAACACCTTCTGGCACGAAGACCCGATCAAGATGGACAGTCTGTCCAGCCTGAAACGTTATGCCGAGGTTTCGCCCGCGCCGATCTCCGCGTCGGAAACGCTCGCCACTCGCTGGGGTTTTCGCGATTATCTGGAAACCGGGGCTGCCGGCATCGTCATGCTCGATATTTCCTGGTGCGGTGGCCTGTCTGAATCGCGCAAGATTGCCTCGATGGCAGAAGCCTGGCACCTGCCGGTCGCGCCACATGATTGCACCGGCCCGGTCGTGCTCTGCGCCTCGACGCATCTTTCGCTGAACGCTCCCAACGCGCTGGTGCAGGAAAGCGTGCGTGCCTTCTACAATACCTGGTATCGAGATCTGGTGACGGCGCTTCCCGAGGTGAAAAACGGTATGATCACGGTTCCGCCCGGTCCGGGGCTCGGGATGGAACTCAATCCCGAGCTTGAAAAAGCCTTCACCGTTAGCCGTCGATTCTCCGACGCCTCGTCCATCTGAGGAGACCAGCCATGCAGATTTCCTCTACGGCAGCCTTGCGCGGCGCATCGGTGGCCGGTCCGGCAATCATGTTGCTCGGCATGCTGATGTTCGCGCTTAATGACACGATGGGCAAATGGTTGGTTGCCAGCTACGGGCTAGGGCAGGTCGTACTTCTTCGAAGTCTTGCCGCACTCGTCATCCTCGTTCCGATGGTCTGGATGGCCGGGTTACCGGCACTGACGAAAGCCGAGCGACCGTGGATGCAGCTTGCCCGCGTGGTCTGCTCGACGGCGGAAGTGTTCTGTTTCTATTACGCCGTCATGTATCTGCCGCTTGCCGATGTGATGACCTACTGGCTGGCCGCACCGATCTATGTCGCGGCGCTTTCGCCGCTGCTTCTGGGCGACACGGTTGGCTGGCGGCGGTGGACAGCAATTGCCATCGGCTTTGTGGGTGTCATCATTACGCTTGAACCGTCAGCCGCGATGTTCACCGCGCCCGCGGTGATCTCGATCATCGGCAGTGCTGCCTTCGCCTTCATGATGATCTCCGGGCGTTTTCTGCGCGGGACGCCGGATACGACGCTGGTCTTCTTTCAGGTGACGGGGGCGGGGCTAGCGGGGCTGGCGTTTGCTCCCTTCGACTGGTCACCGATCCAGTCCGGCTTCGATCTCGGCCTGCTGGCACTGCTCGGCATCGTCGCCATGGCAGCGCATATGCTGGTCAACCGGGCGCTGAAGATCTCGGATGCGGCAACGGTCGCGCCGCTTCAATATACGCTTCTGCTCTGGGCGGTGATCTTCGGCTTCCTGTTCTTCGGCGATGTGCCGCGGCTGACCATGCTCATCGGTGCCGCGTTGATCGTCGCTTCCGGCCTGTTCATCTTCATCCGCGAACAGATGCTGAAGAAGCGGGAGAGCGTGCTTCCGGCAGTGCCGGAGTAAACAAACAAAGAAGCCCGCACCGGCGGGGTGCGGGCTTCACTCACGACAGTTGATCCGGGGAGTGTATCCGGATCAGTTGCCGCGGATGGTTTTCAGCTCGGCGAGAATGCCGTCGACAACGTCGGCGCCGATCTGAGCCTTGTGCTTTTCATAAACGACCATCGACTTTTCGCGGATGCGGGTCTGCTCTTCCGGCGAAAGCTGGTTCACTTCGAGACCGGCCGCCTTGATCTTTTCCAGTGACTTCTTGTTCAGGTCGGCAATGACCTGACGCTCGACATCACGACCGACGACCGCACATTCGCGCAGTGCTGCCTGCTCTTCCGGCGCATAGGTGTTGAAGATCGCCTTGGAGAAGAGGAAGAGGAACGGCGTGTAGGCGTGGTTCGTCTCGGTGATGTATTTCTGCACTTCGAAGAACTTCGACGTGTCGATCGTCACATAGGGGTTTTCCTGCGCGTCGATCGCCTTGGTTTCCAGCGCCGAATAGACTTCACCGAAAGCCATCGGGGTGGCGTTGGCGCCGAGGTTTTGGAACGTGTCGAGGAAGATGTTGTTCTGCATGACGCGGACCTTGAGGCCCGAGAAGTCTTCCCACTTGGTTACCGGATGCTGCGAGTTGGACAGGTTGCGGAAACCGTTTTCCCAGTAGGCGAGATTGACGAGGCCAGCTGCGTCGAGCTTCTGGTTCATCGAGTCGCCAAACTTGCCGTCGAGAACCTTGTAGGCTTCGGCAGGGCTCGCGAACAGGAACGGCAGGTCGAACACGCCGAGCGCCGGGATGATGCCGACGAGCGGCGAGGACGAGGTAACAACGGCTTCCTGGACGCCGGAACGCAGCGCCTGGGTTGCCTGAAGGTCGCCGCCGAGCGCGCCGCCCCAGAAGGCGGTCAGCTTCAGCTTGCCGCCCGATTTCTGGTCGAGGCATTCCTGCATGGCCTTGATGCCGTTGCCAACCGGGTGATCGGCATTGATACCGTTCGAGACGCGGATATTGCGGCTGCTGAATTCGGCGAAGGCCGGAGCCGAACCGGAGACGGCAATAGCCAGCGCGGTGGTTGCGAAAAGTAGTTTCTTCATAGTCAGTCCTCCCAGTTGAACTTCGAATTGAAAAGGTTGTTTGTCAGGCCGTCAATGCAACCATCGTGCGGGTACGATCACGAGATCGGGAAACAGCACGAGCAGGAAAAGCACGATGGTCTGTGCAAGCAGGAACGGCCATACCCCGGCCGTTACCTTGCCAAGCGGTATCCTCCCGACACCGCTGACAACGTTGAGAACAATCCCGACTGGCGGCGTGATGAGGCCGATCGAGTTGTTGATGATGAACAGGACGCCGAAATAGACCGGATCGATGCCTGCCTGCTTGATGATCGGCATCAGCACCGGCGTCAGGATCAGAATGGTCGGCGTCAGGTCGAGGGCGGTGCCGACGACGAGAACGAGGATCATGATGACGAACATCAGCAGCATCGGCCGGTCGATCAGCGGTTCGATATAGCTGGCGATTTCAGCCGGAATGTTGGCCGCGGTGATCAGCCATGCTGATACGAGTGCGGCGCAGACCAGGAACATGATGACCGCGGTCGTCTTGGCCGCCTGAAGGATGACGCGGGGCAGGTCACGCGGCTTGAGTTCGCGGTAGATGACCATGCCGACGAACATCGCATAGGCTGCAGCCACGACAGCGGCTTCCGTCGGTGTGACGACGCCAGCCTTGATGCCGCCGAGAATGATGACCGGCATGCCGAGCGCCCAGAGCGCGCGACCCGTCGCGTTGAGACGTTCCCTGTAAGTGGTCTTGGGCAGCGCCTGCACATTGTCCTTGCGGGCAACGATCAGCCAGGTGATGACCAGCGACAGGCCCATCAGGATGCCGGGGAAAATGCCTGCCATGAAGAGCTGGGTGATCGAGACGTTGGCGGCGACACCGAAGACGATGAAGGCCATGGACGGCGGGATGACCGGGGCGATGATGCCGCCGGCAGCGATCAGGCCGCCCGAGCGCGGGATGTTGTAACCGGCCTTCGCCATCATCGGGATCAGGATTGCTGCCAGCGCTGCGGTATCGGCGGCTGCCGAACCGGAGATCGAAGCCATGATGAGGGCGGCGACAATCGCCACGATGCCGAGGCCGCCGCGGATATGACCGACACAGGCGATGGCGAAATCGATGATACGCTTCGACAGGCCGCCGGAATTCATCAGTTCGCCGGCGAGGATGAAGAAGGGAATGGCGAGCAGGGTGAAGGTATCAGCACCCGCGATCATGTTCTGGGCGATGATCTGGCTGTTGAACATGCCCATGTACCACATGAGCACGACGCCGCAGAACATCAGCGAGAAGGCAACCGGCACGCCGATCGCCATGGCTCCGAGCAGGGAGCCGACAAAGACGAAAAGTGTCATATCAGGTGCGCTCCGCCATCTGTTCGATCGTCAGGTTCTCGCCGGTGAAGGCGGCGATCTCATCCTCGGTCACACGACCGGTCACGAGACGGAAAAGACGTTCGAGAGAAATCAGCACGCAGCCGGCGCCGGTGAAGAAACCGACACCATAGACCCAGCCCATGGAGAGGCCCGTGACGGGAGCCGCCATGCTGGTATTGATCGGCAGCTGGACCCAGGTGCCCCAGAAGAAGATGGCGGAACAGCCGATGATCACCAGATTGCTGAGGATCATGCAGGCGATGCGGCCCTTGCGGCCGAGCATGGCCACGAGGGATTCCACGCCGAGATGGGAGTGTTCGCGGAATGCGACGACGGCACCGATGAAGGTGAGCCAGACGAAGAAGTAGCGCGACAGTTCGTCGGAGACGTTGAGGCCCGAATTGAAGCCGTAACGCAGCACGACATTGCCGAACACCATCAGGGCCATGCCTGCCAGAAGCAGGATGAGCAGGATCTCAAGGAACCTGTAAAATAGATCGATAATCTTTTGCATTTGCTCCTCCCTGATGCTCCTACAAAAGACCGCGCGTGGCCAGGTTCTTCATCAGCGCGGTTATCCCGAATGTCCATTCGGGACAGGTGTCGCTATGGTCCACCCGGTTGACCAGCCGCCCGAGTTTGGGGCTGGAAATCTCGACGATGTCGCCGATCTCGTGGGTGAAACCCAGTCCCTTGCCGCGGCGGTCCTTGACCGGGGCAAACATGGTGCCGAGGAAGAACAGCGCGCCATCCGGATATTGATGGTTGCGGTTCAGAAGCTGCGACGTCAGGTTTTCCGGTGAGCGACTGATCGCCTTCAACGGACTGACACCGGTCATCTCGAAACCGTCCTCGCCCTTCACGGAGAGGCTGATCTCGGCCGACTTGACGTCGTCGATGGTGAATTTTCCGTCGAACAGGCGGATGAACGGGCCGATCGAGCAGGAGGCGTTGTTGTCCTTCGCCTTGCTCAGAAGCAGCGCCGAGCGGCCTTCGAAATCGCGCAGGTTGACGTCGTTGCCGAGCGTTGCGCCGATGATCTCACCCTTGGAGGTGATGGCGAGCACCACTTCCGGCTCCGGGTTGTTCCAGTCGGATTTCGGATGGATACCGACGTCAGAGCCGCAGCCGACGGACGACATCGGCTGGGCCTTGGTGAAGATTTCCGCGTCCGGGCCGATGCCGACTTCCAGATATTGCGACCAGAGGCCCATATCCTGCAGCAGTTTTTTGACTTCGGCGGCCTTTTCAGAGCCGGCGACGAGACCCTTGAGGTTGTCGCCGAGAACCGGGGCCAGGCGGCCGCGAATTTCCTGGGCGCGTAGCGGATCGCCCTTGGCCTGTTCCTCGATCACCCGCTCCAGCATGCTGTCTGCGAAGGTGACACCGGCGGCCTTGATCGCCTGAAGGTCGGCGGGCGCAAGAAGCGTTCCTGCCTTGCTGTTCAGGAAGTCATCAAGGCTTCCAAGATCGGTGAATGATGAGGTTGCGGACAGTCTTGCGACAAGATCCTCAATCTCCAGCAGCGCGGACAGGGTCGGCGCCAGTGAAGAGAGGTCTAGAAGATGTCCGTTCGAGAAAAGTACCGGGCTAGGGCCGGCTGCTGCGTTCGACCATACACGTCCAACCAGAAGCGCGTTCTGCGCATCCACCGGCAAGACAATATCCGACGACAGGGCATGCAGATATGCCAAGAAAATCCTCCCATGTTCAGGAAAAGGCCTCCACCTTTCCCGACGTTGTCAGATGTCCGACAACGTTAGATCTGTTTTTAATATGACTTTTGCGTTTTGTCTATAACTGCAGGATGACGTGGGGGTGGAAAACCAGCCCTGACCTGCCGTCAGCTCATTTCCAGCTCAAGGTTTAGGCGCCGAGCAGCGCCATTCAGGTGTCGCTTCATTGCGGTCTTTGCGGCAGCCGGCTCGCCGGTTGCAATCGCATCACGAATGGCGACATGTTCGGCGATGGTCACTTCGACGATTTCCTCCAGAATCGCTGCGGCGCGAGCCGCGTTGATCGCGACATGGGTCCGCTCGGTGATGAAGCCGACGAATTGCTGGAAATATTCATTGTGGGTGGCGGCAGCGACGGCACGATGGAAGGCGAGATCGGCGACGACGCCGTGTTCGCCCCATTTTTCCGCGCCGGTCATCTGCGCTAAAATCTCGTCGAGCCTGGCAAGATCCTCGCGTGAATGGTGGAGGGCTGCTAGGCCAGCAGCTTCCGTCTCCAATGCGAAGCGCACCTGGAACAGGTCGCGGAAAGCTTCCTTGTCTTCCGGTGGTCCGGCCTCGATCCGGAGCGACTGGCGCTGCGCGAGTTCGGTCGCGAAGGCACCGACACCCTGGCGGGTTTCGACTAGGCCCTCGTTGCGCAGATGGGCGATCGCCTCGCGTACGACCGAGCGGCTGACGCCAAACGTCTGGGCCAGAAGATGTTCGGTCGGCAGTTTCTGGCCAGGAGCGATGCTGCCATCGGAAATCTCCCGGCCGATTTCAGCGGCGATGCGCGTCGGCAGATGCTCACTTCGTCTGATCTGGGTGAAATCGGCCATGGCGGATGTTGCTCCTTGTGATGGCTAGCGAATATCCGCGCCGAGATCGATTTGGCAATGGGGGTTCAGTAGCAGATCCGGATCGATCGCCTTCTTGATAGCTATCAGAAGGCCGCGCTTGGTGTCGGACAGGCGCTCCTCGAAATCTTCGCGCTTCAGGCGGCCGATGCCGTGCTCGGCGCTGATGCTGCCGTTGTATTTGTCGACCACGACATTGACGACCTTCTTGGCCCTGTAAATCTTTTCGTGGCGCTCTTCGATGGTCGAGCCGTTCGGCGGCAGCACGTTGAGGTGTACGTTGCCGTCGCCGACATGGCCGTAGGACACACTGATGCAGTCGGGCAGTGCTTGCGCAACCGCCGCTTCGGCATCGACTACAAAAGCGGCAAGCTGCGACAGCGATACCGAGATGTCGGTGCGCATATGGGCGCCGCGCTTGGCCTGGCCCTCGTTCATGCCTTCACGGATGAGCCAGAGATTGCGAGCCTGCGCCTGCGATGTGGCGATCGTGCCGTCGACCACCAGCTCGTCGCCCATCACGCCCTCGAGAAAGCGGTGCATCAGATCGTCGATATCGACGAGGCCGGAGCCGGAAATCTCCATCAGCACATAGGCGGGATAATCGCCCGACAACGGGATCGGCAGGTCGGGCATGGCTTCGCGCGCAAGCGTGAAGGCGAGCGGCGGCATGAATTCGAAGGCCGACATCAGGTCGCAGCAATCGCGCCTTGCACGACGGTAGAGCGTGATCGCGTCGTCCAGCGAATTCAGCGCCAGAAGGGCGGTTGCGACATTGTCGGGGTAGGGCGTCAGCTTCACCGATACGGCGGTGATGATGCCGAGCGTGCCTTCGGCGCCAATGAAAAGCTGCTTCAGGTCGAGACCGCGATTGTCCTTGCGGAGCGTCGACAGGCCGTCGAAAACGCTGCCATCGGGAAGCACGACTTCCAACCCGAGAACCAGTTCGCGGGTCATGCCGTAACGCAGCACGTTGATGCCGCCGGCATTGGTGGAGACATTGCCGCCAATGCGGCAGCTGCCTTGAGCGCCGAGCGCCAGCGGGAAGAACATGCCCTTTTCGGCGATGGCATCCTTCAGTTCGGCCAGCACGCATCCCGCATCGACCACGGCGGAGAAGTCGTCGCTGTCGATATTGCGGATCCTGTTCATCCGTTCCAGCGTGAGCACCACCTGGCGTTCCGGTTCATCCGGTATGCCGCCGAGCACGAGGCCGGTATTGCCGCCCTGCGGAACGATCTTGAGGCCGAGGTCGCGGCATGCCCTTACGGCGGCCTGCACATCCGCAGTTGAGCGGGGACGGATGACGGCAATCGCGCCACTTGTCACATCACCGTGCCAGTCACGGCAATATTGCAGCATGTCTTCTGAGTTGGTGAGGACAAGATCTTCGCCCAGAACTGCGCACAGAGAAAGGCGCTGCTCGGCGATCGAGCTCGAAAGGTCCGTCATGTAGTTCTCCTCCCCAGGAGTGCCCGGAATTTTCTCCGGCAGTCCAAAGCCTCACGTCAGTTTTCGCCGGCGGCTTTTTTGCCTGATGACGAACTCTTCTATTTCCAAACAGACCATACAGGGTTATCAGACAACCTTACAAGAGGAAATTCGTGGGGCATCCACGGGTGTATGGGAGGAAACATGCATATTCTTGTTATTGGTGCTGCCGGCATGGTCGGTCGCAAGCTCACCAAGCGTCTCGTTTCCGAAGGGGTGCTGCATGGCAAGCCCGTCGACGCGTTGACATTGGTCGATGTGATCGAGCCGGAAGCGCCTGCCGGCTTTGGCGGCAAGGTCGTGACGCTGGCATCGGATTTCAGCTTGCCCGGCGAAGCGGAAAAACTCATCGCCACGCGGCCTGATGTGATCTTTCATCTGGCGGCGATCGTTTCCGGTGAAGCGGAACTCGATTTCGACAAGGGCTATCGCATCAATCTCGACGGTACGCGTTATCTCTTCGATGCGATCCGGCTGGCCAATCAGGCCGACGGGTATTTCCCGCGCGTCGTGTTCACCTCGTCGATCGCGGTTGTCGGTGCGCCGCTGCCCTATCCTATCCCCGATGATTTCCATCTGACGCCGCTCACCAGCTATGGCACCCAGAAGGCGATGAGCGAGCTGCTTCTGGCCGATTACAGCCGTCGCGGTTTCTTCGACGGTATCGGTATCCGTCTTCCGACCGTCTGCATCCGCCCCGGAAAGCCGAACAAGGCAGCCTCCGGCTTCTTCTCCGGCATTTTGCGTGAGCCGCTTGTCGGACAGGAGGCGGTGCTGCCTGTCTCCGACGATGTGCGCCATTGGCATACATCTCCGCGTTCCGCCGTCGGCTTCCTGATCCATGGGGCAGGGCTCGATCTCTCCAAGCTCGGCTGGCGTCGCAGCCTTTCCATGCCGGGTGTCAGTGCCACGGTTGGTGAGCAGATCGAGGCGCTGCGGCGCGTTGCCGGCGAAGATGCAGTGAAGCTGATCCGCCGCCAGCCGGACGAGATGATCATGAAAATGGTTGCCGGATGGGCGCCGGGCTTCGAGGCAAAACGCGCAAGCGAACTCGGCTTTACCTCGGAGAAGAACTTCGACGAGATCATCCAGGTCCATATCGAGGATGAGCTGGGAGGCAAGCTATGAGTGGCGAGACTGCCAAGAAAAGCATCGCCTTTCTAGGGCTGGGCCTGATGGGCCTGCCCATGGCGCGGCGGCTTGCCCGTGCCGGATATCCGTTGACGGTATGGAACCGCGATACTGCAAAGGCGAAGCCGCTTGAGGCCGAGGGCGCAGTGGTCGCCTCTTCAGCTACCGATGCGGTGCGCGATGCCGATATCGTCTTCACCATGATGACGAATGGCGATGTCGTCGGCTCGGTGCTGTTCGATGGCGGCGTGGCGGATGCGATGAAGACGGGTGCCATCCTCATCGATACCAGTTCGATCGCACCGTCGATTGCCCGCGAGCATTCCGCGAAGCTTGCCGACATGGGCGTCAGGCATCTCGACGCTCCGGTGTCCGGTGGTGTCGTCGGTGCCGATGCCGGGACGCTGGCGATCATGGCCGGCGGCGATGGCGACGTGATTGCGGGTCTTGCCGATGTGTTTGCCGTTCTCGGTCGTGTCACCCATGTGGGGCCGAGCGGAGCAGGGCAGGTTTGCAAGCTTGCCAACCAGCAGATCGTGGCGGTCACGATCGGTGCAGTCGCCGAAGCGATGATCCTCGTTCAGGCCGGTGGCGCGTCGCGCGAGGCGTTCCGCAATGCGATCCGCGGCGGGTTTGCCGAAAGCCGCATTCTGGAGCTGCACGGCGCGCGCATGGTGGAGCGGAATTTCGAACCCGGTGGTTCGTCGAACAACCAGTTGAAGGACCTGAATACGGTCATGGCGCTCGCCAAGGAACTCTCGCTGCAACTGCCGTTGACGCAAACGGTGACCGGCGAATTTTCCGACTTCGTTTTCGAAGGTGGCGGAGAAAAGGATCATAGCGGCCTTCTGCTTCACTTCGAAAACATCAATCCGAAATCCTGACGGTGAACAGGCAGGCGAGATCGGGAATGGCGGCGCTGTCGCCATTCTCTCGCGAAAAAAATGCTGCACTGCGATAATATGTCTTATTGACGGATCGATTAGGGCTGGCGTCGAGGGGTATTCGGGCGTAACACGGTCGGACACCCCAAGTCCTTTAATGGACATTCCACCCCTTTGGCGCGGCCCGCGACTGTGATGCGTGGCACCTCCCTTGGCACCCTTACGCCGCCGCGCTTTTCAGAAATGGATCTGCGCTCTTGGATAACACCTTGGCAAAAGACACGGCCTCGTCGCCCATCGACGAAAAGGTCAGGCTGAAATCTATCATTGGCGGCTCTGCCGGCAATCTGGTCGAATGGTACGACTGGTATGTCTATTCCGCCTTCACCCTCTACTTCGCTCCCATCTTCTTTCCCTCGGGCGACCAGACTGCCGAGCTGCTGAGTGCGGCTGCTGTCTTTGCCGTGGGCTTTCTGATGCGGCCGATCGGCGCCTGGTTCATGGGCATCTATGCCGACCGCAAGGGACGCAAGGCCGGCCTGACGCTTTCCGTCACGCTGATGTGTCTCGGTTCCTTCCTGATCGCGATTGCACCGGGTTACGAATCGATCGGCCTTGCTGCGCCGGCGATCCTCGTGTTTGCACGTCTGCTGCAGGGCATCAGTGTGGGCGGCGAATATGGCGCCAGCGCTACCTATCTCAGCGAAATGGCCGGTCGAAACCGTCGCGGTTTCTTCTCCAGCTTCCAGTATGTGACGCTGATTTCCGGTCAGCTCGTCGCCCTTGCGGTGCTGCTCGTGCTGCAGGCGCTACTTACCGCAGAACAGCTGCAGTCCTGGGGCTGGCGCATTCCGTTCTTCATCGGCGGATTGCTGGCGATAGTGGTGTTCTATATCCGCCGTGGCCTCGTCGAGACGCAGTCGTTCAAGAATGCGGACAAGGACGCGAAGAAGTCTTCCGGCGGCTGGGCGCTGTTTAGGCATTACCCGAAGGAAGCCTTCCTCGTCATCGCGCTGACGTCGGGCGGTACGCTCGCCTTTTACGCCTATACGACCTACCTGCAGAAGTTCCTGGTCAACACGTCAGGCTTCAGCAAAGAGACGGCGACGGAGATCACCACGGCGGCGCTGTTCGTCTTCATGCTCTGCCAGCCGATCGCCGGTGCGCTTTCCGACAAGATCGGGCGCAAGCCGCTGATGGTCGGTTTTGGCATTCTCGGCACGCTGTTCACCTACCTGATCTTTACCTCGCTTGCGGCCACGACGAACGCCTTGACCGCGTTCCTGTTGTCGCTGGTCGGCCTGCTGATCGTGACCGGTTACACCTCGATCAACGCGGTGGTGAAGGCAGAGCTTTTCCCGGCGCATATCCGTGCGCTGGGCGTCGCGCTGCCTTACGCGCTCGCCAACACGATCTTCGGCGGCACGGCTGAATTCGTGGCGCTGAAGTTCAAGCAGATCGGCCATGAAGAGTGGTTCTTCTGGTATGTGACGATCATGATCGCCATCTCGCTTATGGTCTATGTGAAGATGCGCGACACCAAGCATCACAGCCATATCAAGGAAGACTGATTCTCGCCGGCCTGGCTGCCGGTGTTAAAAGAACGGTGTTTTATCGGAGGCGGGCCTATGGCTCGCCTCTTTTCGTTTCGCCTCGCGCCACTTTTTTCTATGCGGAAACAAGGCGTGCCCGGCTCGTCGCTTGCAAAAGAAAACCCGCATAAGCCTCGATCAAGGCTGCGGGTTCAGGGTCTTCCGCATCACCTTTCGCGATCCTGTTTCACCCGAGTTGGTTACCGCTTCTTAAGATTTGGGCGGGTCGCGTTAACCATTTGTTAACCACGTCAGCGGTAGACATCGGGCAACGATTTATTAACGTAGATGACCAAAGTGCTAACAGACGCTCGCTCCATTCGCATCAAGGGCCGTTCGTTTCTGGCGGTCGTTCTTTCACCGGATCTTCCGCTGGATCAATGGCTTGAACGCCTCGACGATCTGGCCGCCCGATCTGCCGGTTTCTTTCTCGACAGGCCCGTCGTCCTCGACGTCTCGGAGCTTTCGATCAAGAAGGCCGAACTGAAACAACTGATCGACGACCTTGCCGCGCGCAAGGTCCGGATCATGGGCATCGAGGGCGCGCGCCCGTCGCAGCTCACGCCCGAAATGCCGCCTGCGATGAAGGGCGGCAAGCCCGCTTCCGACGTCGAGGTAACGGCACAGGAGCCGGAAACCGAGGCCGAAGCCGAGGTTGCAGCTGTTGTCTCACCGGCGCCGCAGCGTCAGGAAGCGCCGCAGGTTCGGGCGATCCCGCAGTCGCTTACCATCGACGAGCCGGTCCGTTCCGGCCAGTCGATCATCTTTCCGGAAGGCGATATCACCATTGTCGGCTCCGTTGCATCGGGTGCCGAGGTTATCGCCGGCGGTTCGATCCACATCTACGGCACGCTGCGCGGCCGGGCGATGGCAGGATCGATCGGCAATAGCAACGCACGCATTTTCTGCCGCCGTCTGGAGGCGGAACTGATCGCCATCGACGGTATCTACAAGATGGCGGAAGACATGGATTCAAGCCTTCGCGGGCACGCCGTGCAGCTTTCGCTCGAGGGCGAAACGATCATGGCAGACATACTTTTCTGAACCGGAACAAGGTTCAATACAGGAGATCAATATGGGGAAAGTCATAGTCGTGACGTCCGGCAAGGGTGGGGTTGGCAAGACAACTTCGACGGCCGCACTCGGAGCAGCGCTGGCACAGCGCAATGAAAAGGTCGCCGTCGTCGATTTCGATGTCGGGCTTCGCAACCTCGACCTCGTGATGGGTGCAGAGCGCCGTGTGGTCTACGACCTCGTTAACGTCATCAATGGCGACGCTAAACTTCCGCAGGCGCTGATCCGCGACAAGCGGCTCGACACGCTGTTCCTGCTGCCGGCCTCCCAGACGCGCGACAAGGATGCGCTGACGGAAGAGGGCGTCGAGCGCGTTATCGGCGAATTGAAGAAGTATTTTGACTGGGTCATCTGCGACAGCCCGGCCGGCATCGAAAAGGGCGCGACGCTTGCCATGCGCCATGCCGACGTCGCCGTTGTCGTCACCAATCCGGAAGTCTCGTCAGTTCGCGATTCGGACCGCATCATCGGCATGCTTGATTCCAAGACGCTCAAGGCTGAGAATGGCGAGCGGATGGAAAAGCATCTGCTTCTGACCCGCTACGACTCCCTCCGTGCGGAACGCGGCGACATGCTGAAGGTCGACGACGTTCTGGAAATCCTCTCCATCCCGCTTCTCGGCATCATTCCGGAAAGCACGGATGTCCTGAAGGCATCGAACCTCGGTGCCCCGGTCACGCTGTCGGATGCACGCAGTGCGCCGGCCCAGGCCTATTTTGAAGCTGCCCGCCGTCTGGCCGGCGAAATCGTACCTGTGACGGTGCCGGGCGAAAAGCGCGGCATCTTCGGAAAACTTTTCGGAAGGAAGGCCGCATGAGCATACTGCGTCTTTTCACTCGTTCGGCGCGACGCTCGGCGCCTGCTGCACGGGAACGCCTGCAGGTTCTGCTGGCGCATGAGCGGGCATCTACCGGCTCCGACCTGACCGCGATCCTGCGTGAAGAAATCCTCGCCGTCATCGCCAAGCATGTGCAGCTCGATGGCGACCGCGTCACGGTGAAGGTTGATCGCGACGAGAATGTCTCGATCCTCGAAATCGATGTCGAGATTCCGCTCGATGCCGCAAGGGCAGCCTAAGTCTCCCAAGACTTGAAATGAAAACGGCCCGGGGCTTCTGCTCCGGGCCGTTTGCTTTTGTTGCGTCAGGCGACGATCGGGTGGTGCCCGTATCTGTGCTGAGGACGTTGAGGCACGGGCCGCCGAAGGGTCAGTTTTCCAGCGGCATAGAACATCAGGAAAGAGCCGATCTGATAGGGGAAGATCACGTCGATCTCGACGAAGGATCGCATCAGCAGCAACAGGCTGACGGCGAACAGGACGATGGATGACGGATCATTGTGGCGGTTCAGCATGGCGCCGAGATGGCCGAAGACGTTTCGCAGCAACATGAAGACAAGCAGCGCAAGACCGACCAAGCCGTTCTCCACGGCCACCTCGATATAGGTGTTGTGGAAGTGGAAGCCTGTGCGGGTGGTGATGAAAAACTCGTCCCAAAGCTGTTCCGGTTTGGCAAAGCCCTGGACCCAGAAACCCTGATAACCCATGCCGAGGACCGGGTTGAGATGTGCGGCCTCGATACCCTGTTGCCAGAGATAGGTTCTACCCGTCAGCGTCGAATCCTTGCCGAACAGGCCGAGGATCGCGTCGACTGCGCCCATTTGCAGGCCGGCCACCACGATGGCCAGGCCGACCACGACGACGCCGACGAAGAGAAGCTTGCGGCTGCTCGGCCCCAGAAGACCGAAGGGCAGGTAGGCGATACAGGCGGCGATCAACCCCGCCGTGGTGATCACGGAGGTGGCCGACTGGGAGGCCATCAGGCAGTAGGCGCATAGAAGCGCCGCCGCGCCTGCGCCCGCCAGCCAGATATCCCGGCGGCGGAAGACAATCGCATAAAGAACCGAAAAGACGATGCCGAGCGAGGCGTAGAGCCCGAGCTGATTCTTGGAAGCGAAGGATCCGACGAAGCTGTAGCTGCCATCCATCGCGTCATAGCTGTAATGGCCGAACACGATCGAATAGAGCATGACCACGACAGTGCCGACGATCGAGCCGCGTGTCAGCGTCAACACGCTGATCGTGCGCATTGCGATCAGGGCGCAGATCAGATGGGTAAGCAGCTGGATTGCCGTCCTCAGCGACACCGATGGCGCCGGCGACCAGAAGGCAGAGAGGAAACAGAGAAGCGGGAAGGCGATTATCCAGAGATATCTGAAATAGTTGCCCAGCACCCGTTTGTAATCAACCAGGATCAGCGGAAACCAGAGCCCGTAATAGGCCAGGATCGACACCTGCCCGAAAAGGCTGGAATAGGCGAAGACGAAGAAGGATAGCGCCACTGCCGCTATCCCATAAATCTGGTTCCTGTCAGGGTCGACCAACATCGACCGAGCGATCTTCATTCGCCACCTATCACTGCATCAGAAGGTCTGATGATACCTTGATCACGTCACCGGGACGCAGCATGGCGTTTTCATCGACGGTGATCTGTTTCGGACCGTCGCCATTATCCCGGACGATGACGTATTTGATCGTCGCGTCCTTGTTGGACGGGTCGAACTTCAGGGCTTCGGCCGACTGCGCCAGGGCTTCCTGCATCAGTTCACGGCTGGTCGAGAGTTCAAGGCCGAGCTTTTCCAGCTGCGCCTCGGTGTCCTGCAGTTCCTGAGCGCGCTGGGCATCCCAGTCGTTGCGAAGGTTGATCTCGTCCTGGTTGGCCTTGTTGATATCCTGCTTGGCGCGCAGCGAAGCCGTATCCGTATCCAGCATGTTGGATTCGAGATCGGCTGCACGCTCTTCCGCCGAGAGACGGCGGCTGGATGTGGCAAGACCCTGTTCGCTGAGCTTGGCCATGCGATCGCGGTCGTCGTTATAGAGCGCGAGCTGCCGCTGCTGTGTTCCCGATTTCTGCGCCAGAGACTGGACTTCGGTATCGAGCAGGGTTTTGAGGTCGGCCAACGCCTTCAATTGAAGCTCGTAACGTTCGCGACGCGACTTCATCAGCGAGGCCTCGCTCGCCATCAGTTCCTTGGCGTTCGGCACATCCTTCAGTTCCGGCGGCATGGCCAGTTCCTTGGCATTGGCGATTTCGGCCATGAGGCGCGCCCTGCGAGCGATCAAGCGGCCGCGTTCCGAATCACTGACCTGCGCATCGCCGCGCGCCCGGATGAAATCGCGGGCAAAGCGCTGGCCGGCGTCTGAGCGCTTGAGGCCGCCGGCGAGGCTAACGGCTTTCAGAACGGTCAGATTAGGGGAATAGGGATATTCGCCCGGCTTATCGACATCGCCGGCCAAGAAGAGCGGCCGGAATTCTGCGATTTCCACGGAAGCCGAGGGGAGATTGCGCAGGGCGAATTCGCTCTGCAGCCTCTCGCCGATCGCCTTGCCGACTTCCGCCGTCGTCTTGCCGGCGGCATCGAGATCACCGATGAAGGGCAGCGAGAGTGCTCCGGACGGGCCGACCGCATAGTCGCCGCTCACGGCATCCCAGGTGCGGACGCTGCCGTCTGCCGGCTGCCATTCCGCAACGCGAATGCGAAGCTTGTCCATCACGCCAAGGCGATAGGCGCCTTCCTGGCTCTTTGCGCCGACCGCTGCCGTCGCTTGCGCGGGCTTGCTGGTCTTCGTCGCAGGCTGGGCCGCAGACGCGGCCTGAGGTTGGGCTTGGGACTGGGGTGTCTGGGATTGAGGCTGGGCAGAAGTTTGCGCGCCTGCTGATGTGGTCAGCGACAAAACAAATGTTCCCGCCGCCATTGCCAGCGTCGGGATGCGTCGCGGAAAGACCATTCGGATACCCATCAGATCTCCTTGGTTATTGCATTTCGTATTTCGTGGTGATTTCCGCACCGGCGGATAACGCGCGGTGCGGCTATGATGCCCTTCAGTAGCTACCGCGGGCCATGCAGACGGCAGGGATCGTCTTCAAGATGATCGAGACATCCTTTGTCAGCGACCAGTTCTGCACATACTGCGTATCGAATGCGATGCGGGTCTCGTAAGACACATCATTGCGTCCGCTGATCTGCCATAGGCCGGTCAGGCCGGGGCGAGTCTGCAGGTAATAGACGGCAGAGCTGTCATAGACCTTCAACTCGTCGTCGACGACCGGGCGCGGACCGACGACACTCATCTCACCGCGAACGATGTTGAGGAGCTGCGGCAGTTCGTCAAGGCTGAGCTTGCGCAGGACACGACCAACGGCTGTGACACGCGGGTCGTCCTTGAGCTTGCGGGTCTGGCGCCATTCTTCCGCAGCCTCGGGGTTTTCCCGAAGATGCTTCCGAAGCAGTTCATCGCCATTGACCGCCATGGTGCGGAACTTCAGGCATTTGAACACACGGCCCCTGTGGCCGATGCGGCTGTGTCCGTAAAAGGCGGGGCCTTTGTCGGTCAGCTTTACCAAAGCCATGATCATCAAAAACAGCGGGCTGAAAACGATCAGGGCCATGCCTGCTGCGGTTACGTCGAACGTTCTTTTGGCCAGGCCGCCGATCGGGAGTGTCATGGCGGCATGGTCCAGGTCTGATAGCGGCGTATCTGCCGAACGTGTCGCTGACTTCATAGAGGGGGCTCCATTTAGGTTTGGCGATAGTCGGTGCCTAAAGCGGCGCTTCATTGAGCTGGTATGTGATAATAAGTCTGTGTTCGTAATTTGATGCCAGACAAAAATTTCTGCGATGTGACGGGAAGGGCCGGTGAGAGGCCAAAAGGCGAGATATCGTCACAGCTGCAGCTTGTGATCGTAAATATAAAGGCTTACACAAATACTACCGCAAGCCTGTAAAATTGAATCGATGTCGAATATTAATCGTAATCGAAACTTGATCCGAATGTATTACGGTCAATTTTACGCGGCCTAATCATTCGCCGCTTCTTAAGGTTCAGGTCCTAAGTAGCTTGTCCTTAGGACCAAAGGCCTAGGCCTGCTGCACTGCAATACAATGGTGCGGCGCAAAAAGGCGCATGATGGCGCCTTGTGACCTTTGTAACAATAAGTGAACGGATTGCGCGGGCGCTCGGCACCGGGCGGCGTCTGTTTGTTCCAAGAAGCGCCAATTCAGGCTTAATTGTGGCGAAAGTGTGGTGCAGGTGTGTGGTAACAGGGTGTTGAACCGTTTGAAAGGCACCTAGCGGGCGATGATGGAACCTTACGAAAGATTCACTGGTCAAAATTTATGAGCCGGCGAAAATCTTGAAAACTCTCTCACTGCACAGTAATGTAAAGGGCATGTGAGAGGACTGATGAAATTTAAAAATTCATAAGAAAAGTCCCTCGGGAGGAATGATGATGTACGCACCGCGTGTATTCGTGAGCATGTTGGGCACACTCGCCGTGTTTGCTATTGCCGCTTACGTCATGTCCGGTTCCTTCTGGACGGCGCTCATCGAGACTATTTTCTGCGCGCTAATACTTCAGATCGGTTATTTCATCGGCATCGTTTACATGGTGCGCCGGGAGAAGGCGCAGATGGATGCCGACCGCTCGAGTGATGGCCTCAGGGCAAAGTCGAGATCAGATGCAGGCGTTCGCGACAGCCTGACAGCCGAGGCGCCAGCTCGGGTTCACATTCAGGATCATTGAGCCTTTGATGGGCATTTCTGGCCCCTACAATTAGCTCTTTCACATCGCTGCCATTTTCCTAAGTTCATAAGTCTGCACCAATGAGCGGTGAAACGGACGATGGAGAAGCTTATGGCGCAAGCCGTTGACGAAACGATCTGTGTGATCATCGCAGCCAAGAACGCATCCGATACGATTGGTCTGGCCGTGGCTTCTGCCCTTCGCGAGGCCGCCGTATCTGAAGTTGTCGTCGTCGATGATGGTTCCAGCGACGGAACGGATCAGGCCGCACTTGCAGCGAATGATGGAAGTGGTCGCCTGAAGATCATCTCCTTCGAGAAGAACCAGGGGCCTTCGGCGGCCAGAAATGCGGCGATTGCCCAGTCGAGCGCGCCGCTGATCGCAATTCTTGACGCAGACGATTTTTTCTTTCCGGGCCGGTTCGCGCCGATGCTTGCAGAAAGCGGATGGGATTTTATCGCCGACAACATTGCCTTCGTCGCCGATCCGGCTGCTCTTTCTACTCCGGCGCGGTTTCAGTCGCGGGCGCGCGAGCTTTCGCTCGTCCAGTTCGTCGAGGGCAATATTTCGCAGCGTGGCAAACCGCGCGGCGAGACCGGTTTCCTGAAGCCGGTCATGCGCCGATCCTTCATCGTTGCAAACGGCCTAACCTACGAGGAGGGGCTGCGGCTCGGCGAGGATTACGATTTCTATGTGCGGGCGCTTGCGCTTGGCGCCCGTTACAAGGTGATCGAACATTGCGGTTATGGCGCCGTGGTGCGCGGCGATTCTCTCAGCAGCCGTCATCGCACCGAGGACCTGAGGCGGCTTTATGAGGCCGACAACGCTGTGCTTGCCGCCATGCAACTGTCTCCCGATGCGCGTTCGGTGATTACCCATCACCGCGACCACATCAAGGCGCGGTATGAATTGCGCGAGTTTCTCGATGTGAAACGGCAATCGGGCAAGGGAGGTGCGATCAGGCATATCCTGTCGCGTCCGGATGCCCTTGTGCCTGTGGTCACCGGCATTTTCTTCGATAAGTACGATGCGCTTCGGCGCAAAAACACGTCCGCGGCGTCACTGCCGACGACTCCTCGCTATCTGTTGGCCGGCGTGCCGGTAGCAGGGCAAGGCTGACACAAATAAGGATAGAGGGCGGATGATCTGTCATCCGCCCTGTCGTTTCGTCGCGAAACCGTGTCCTTTGCCCGGCTGGATTATCCGCGTCGGCGATCGATCTTCCCTGCGCCGAGCTTGACGGCTGCGCCAAGAATGGCCGGGTCGCGCATCACCCAGCGGGCCAGCATGCCGAAATCCGGCGACTGGCGGCGCTTCAGCCGTCCCGCCTGGCTCCACAACGCCTGTCGTCTTGCGATGTTCTTGTAGGAGGTGATCGACGCGACGTCCTCCGGCCTGTCCTCGAAACGCGTTTCGAGCGTATCGAGCGCCACCAGGGTGTTGAACTGCTGCTGGAGGAATTCCGGCGACTGGTTGTCAATGCCGTGGAAGATGTTGACGCCCATGCCGCGGGCGGCACCCGGTGTGTCGCACAACACGGTTCGCTTGGCATTGAGGATGCAGTCGGCAAAGAACAGCACGTCCTCGGCGGCGAGCCGCAGCGCCGGATCGAACCTTATCGTTTCGAATAGCGGGCGGGCGATCACCATGCAGCTCAGGTGCAGGAAGGCCCAGTCTTTCAGCATGACGCTGGCAAGCTCGGGGATCTCCAGCACGAGAGGATCCTCGACCAACGTCTTGCCTTCCTCGGTCTCGGCAAGCTTGGCCATGCCGAAATGGTAATAGAATTCCTCGCTTTCCTGCATCGAGGCGAAATAGCATTCAGCCTCAAAGCGGGTCATGAAGTCATGGGCGTTCTTCAGGTGGTCGGTGCGCCATATGTCGTCGGAATCAAGCAGGGCGACGAAGCGTGTTTCTGGCGGAACATTGTCCAGGCCGGTGTTGCGGGCTGCACCTGGTCCGCCGTTTTCCTGGCGGATGACGCGGATCTTCGCTTTCCATTCGGCGGGGCTGTCGCGCAATTCCGTTTCTGCGGAGAGGGGCGACTGGTCATCGACGATGACGATGTCGAAATCCTGAAAACTCTGCGCGAATATCGATTTCAGCGCGCGGGACAAAATTCCTTTTTTCCGTTGGTAGAACGGAATGACAACTGTGAAACTAGCCATGTTTTGAATTCCTTAGCAGTTCTGGAACGTGAGCTTGGGTGGCTTTCCATCTTTCTTGGCGAGAGGAGAGGGCGCGTATCTCAAAGCCGACGCCGGGCTGTCGCCCGTTGCGGAACAGAGGATAGCGAGAAGGCATCTGCGCCCTTGCGGACGCAGGTCTATCTGTCGAAGCTGGCAGCCGGGGCGGCTGTAGCGGGAGGCTTGCGAACGGTTAAGCAGGCCTGAACAGACACAGTTTTACGATCAGCGGACCTTTCCAAATTATGAGGACGCGGACCCAATTCTTGCAGTCCGACGCGATTCTCGGCCTGGCGATTCGCGCGCTAGTCGATGCGACAGATGTCGCAAACGCCATGTTGGTGTCGTGGGTGCGCAAGCGCACACACGCGATCCTAATCTTGGGCACTGCACCAATTTTAGAAGGGTGAATACGGCAAAAGGGTGAATTTCGTGCTGTTTGGCGTGAGGGCAGAGCAGGCTCAAATGAGTAAAATCGGTCGTTTTTGCCTGAAAACAGTGGATTGAGGCGACCGATTATCATTTTTCCGACAAGAAAGGCGGGTATGCAAAATATCAGGCGCTGGCAATGTTCCGGCACGAAAGCTGCCCTATCTGTGAGCAGCAATCATGAAAATACCCCAATTGCACTCCTGATTGCTTTCGTGGTTTGTTGCAGTGCAAAATGTCTCTTGGTGACGAAGTGGCGGCAAGCCGCTTCATTCGCGTAACGGTTGAAGGGAACAGGATGACGTTCGAGGTTGTCGATATTAGCCTCATCATTTCTTCGCGTAATCGCGCCTTCGGGCTCGATAGCTGCCTGCAGGCCATCTCCAATGCCGCGCTGCAAGCCCGAGACCTCAAGCTCGAGTTCATCTTCGTCGACAATGGTTCGACCGATGCAACTTCCGAGGTCGTCGCCAAGTGGAGCGAGACCGCTCCGATCAAAACGACGCTGATCTTCGAAAGCCGTCCGGGCTTGTCGCATGCCCGTAACACCGGGATCGAGAACGCTCAGGGGCGCATCCTTGCCTTTACCGACGACGACTGCGAAGTTTCGCCGGATTATTTCACCACCATCGCCGCTCTGTTCGCCGATGATACCGCCCCTGTCATGCGCGGCGGCCGCATCGACCTTGGCGATGAGCGCGATCTGCCGATCACGATCAAGACGGACACGGAACACGCGGTTCTCAACATCTACAATCATCCGGGCGGCTTCATCCACGGATGCAACATGGCTTTCCCGAAGGCATTGGCCGACAAGGTTGGTGTTTTCGACGTGCGCTTCGGCGCAGGCGCCACGTTCCGCTCCGGCGAGGATACGGATTACATCCACCGGGCTTTCCGGGCGGGTTTCAACGTGGAGTATGTTCCGACCCTCGTGGTCAAACATTTCCACGGCCGGCGCAGCATGGACCAGGTTCAGCGGCTGTTCGATGGATATTCCTATGGCAATGGAGCGCTCTACGCCAAATACATGTTTGTGCGGGACTCCAACATGCGCGGCATGTTCCGCTGGGACGTGCGCCAGGCGCTGAAGGAATATTTCGGCGGCAAGAACCTCGATAGCGCGCTGGGGCTGACCTATCGGAACACGGTGAAGCAGAATTTTGCCGGGCTCTGGGCCTATTGGCGCAGCGGCCGGGCTGGCCAAATCTCGTAAAACATCCGGACATTTTCGGAAACGGTCCACACCATGCGGGCCAAGACGCATATGGGGCGGTATTTGCCGCCTTTCAATCGATTGGAATGTTCATGGATGCTCAAGCCGTCGACAGTGGCGACCTGAAAAAGAAAACCGCGACATCGATCCTGTGGTCGATCGTGCGCGTCGGGTGGAGCACGGTCGCGACCTTCGTCATCTTCGTCATCCTGGCCCGTATCCTCGGGCCTGCGGATTTCGGCACGTTTGCGCTTGCCAGCCTGTTCGTCGAAATCGGCCGGGTGCTTGCCTATGCCGGGCTTGGCGATGCGGTGACCCGTCAGCTGGAGCTGGATGAGGAACTGGCCGATACCGCCTTCTGGGCCTCGGTCGCCTTCAGCGTCTCGGTCGGAGTTGTCATCTTTTTTGCGGCACCCGCCTATGGCGAATTCGTCCGCGATCCGAATGTTGCGGCAATCCTCAAATGGCTGGCGCTTTTCCTGCCTCTGTCATCGCTCGCCGTCATCCACAATGCCCGACTGGCGCGTGATTTCGGCCACAAAAGCCTTGCCGCCCAGAGCATTGCCGCGAGCCTTCTGTCTGGTCTCACGGCCGTTGCCGCGGCCTTTCTCGGCTGGGGCGTCTGGTCGCTGGTAGCCCAGACCGCCGTCAACGGTATCGTGCTCGTCGTTCTGGGCTGGTTGTCCTATCGGTGGATCCCGAAGCTGCGCTTCAACTTCGCTATCTTCCGCTCGATCTTCCTGTTCAGCGTCAGCCTCGTGGTCAGCCAAATTCTCTGGATGATGCTTGCCCGCGTGCAGGATATCTTCATTTCGCGATGGTTCGGACCGACCGAAGTCGGGCGTTACAGGATTGCCTGGCGGCTGATCGAGCTGATCTCGCAGGCAGTCTTGTCTCCGATCGGCAGTGTTGCACTGGTGACGCTGTCAAAGCTACAGAACGATCCGGTCAGCTTCCGCAACGCCTATAACCGCATTGTTGGGCTGGCAGCGCTTGGAACCTTCCCGTTGCTGCTTGGCTTCGGTGCGCTGTCGGATCAGCTGATCCTCTTCCTGTTCGGCGACAAGTGGGGCAATGCCGGCGATGTCGCGACCGTGCTCGTCATGATGGCCGTGCCGTTCGTGATGAACGTGTTTGCCTCCTCGGCGCTTGCGGCCGTCAACAAGGCGCAGAGCATCTTGTCAGTGGCGGCGCTGCAGCTTGCGATGACGGTCATTCTGACGTGGCTGCTGGTGCCTTACGGCATTATCGCGGTTGCTGCCGGATATGCGCTGCGGGCGTGGCTGACCATGCCTTACCAGCAATATGTGCTGAAGCGCTTTGCCCATATCGATTCACTGGGAACGCTGAAGGCTATATCGATGCCGTTCATCGGTTCGCTGGTCATGGCCGTCTGCGTCTGGTTCGCCAAGCCGGTAATCCTTGCGGCGGTAACGCCCGCATGGCTGGGCACGGGGCTCTGTATTGCGCTGGGCGGCGCCATCTATGCCGCATTCATGCTGATTTTCGCCTTTAAGATGATCCGGCCTTATCTCGCCATGATCATGTCGATGCTGCCGGCACGCTTTCGCCTGCTGGCGCAAAAGTAGACCCAATTGGAAATGAGACCGTACGTCCAAGGAGATCCCATGCAGGAAACAAGTGCTGCCACCATCAAGAGGCTTCAGGGTGTAATCCACGAGAACCTCGCCGATCTGGTCGATCTGTCCGGGCGCTACGCGCTTCTGGATTTTCCGAACCATTACAACATCGGTGACAGCGCCATCTGGCTCGGGGAACTTGCCTATTTCGACCGGGTAAAGTCGAAGCCGAGCTTTGTCAGTGAAATCCCGACCCATAGCGACGAGCGGATGCTGGCTGCGATTGGCGACGGCCAGATCCTGCTGCATGGCGGCGGCAATTTCGGCGATATCTGGCCGGGTTTCCGCGAATTCCGCGAGCATATACTGGGGAAATACCAGGGCCGTCCGGTCATCCAGATGCCGCAGACGATCCATTTCAAGAACCAGGAAAACGTCGACAGCACAGCACGCGCGATCGAAAAGCACGGCAATTACAAGCTGCTGGTGCGCGACAAGAAGAGCTTCGAGTTCGCCAGGAAGTGGTTCCAGTGCGAAGTCCGGCTTTGCCCGGACATGGCCTTCTGGATCGGTCCGGTAAAGCGCCTGGCGCCGAGCCATGACCTGCTCCTCAACCTTCGGGCAGACCAAGAAGTCGGTGCCGCGCACGATACGTCGCGTGCGATTGCGCGCCCGAACGTGATCGTGGCTGACTGGCCGGAAAACGAGGAAGCCGATTTCCAGAAGCGCACCAAGCGTGCAGCCATCATCAAGGGCCTGTTGCGCGGCGACGTCGGCGGGCGGGCGAAAATGACGGAACTGGCCTATCGCGAGCGGGCGCAGCAGCGTTTCGATCGTGGCGTGCGGCTGTTGAGTTCTGCGCGGCAGGTGATCACCGACCGAATGCACGGGCATATCATGAGCCTGCTTCTCGATGCCGACCATTGCGTGCTCGACAACAGCTACGGCAAGACCAGCACGTTCATCGATGCCTGGCAGACCGCCAATGGCGACCGGGCAGCGCTGGTTGCAAATATCGACGAGGCGCTGGACGTTCTGGACAAGCGCACGGCTCTCAGCCGCGCGACAACCATCTGACAAGGCGTCTCGCCCGCAAGGGTAAATGAAATCCTAAAAAATCCAGCCAAAGCGGCCGGGCGATAAAACGCCCGGCCGCTTTTTTTGTCGCAATTGCCGCCGACGATGATTGTTGGGCCATCCGGGATACCTGCCGACAAGCGGTTTTGGGCGATTCGGGCAGATCACCGATTTCGCCTCATGTTTGCCGTATTTTTGCCTCAATTCGCCATTGTTGACGCAGTCTCCTCACGTGCAATGCACGATCACGCGAGAAAACGTGATTGTTTTTTTTAATTTTGGGTTTCGCTGCGGTGCAGCATTTTCATATTAGCTAAATCTGTAAAGCCCATATTTGACAGTGCTTTCAGCCTAACAAAAGGCAAGTTGCGCCCGCCGAAAACGCCCCCACTGCTAGATTTCGCACATGCCAAATTTGCTGCGCTGCCACATTTTACCCGAAACTTACCGTGATGCTTCTCACTCACGCGGGCTCAAGTCTGCTCTGATTGAAATGGCGGTGACGGGAGGCGCTGCCCAAAAGGGGTGACTGGTTTGAATGTTGATCAGAACATATCCTCGCGTATCAATTTGATGCGTATCCTGCTGATCTGCGGCATTGTCTTCGTGCATGTGCCTCACGATCCGGCATCCGATGTGGTGATTGCCCAGACCGGTTGGTTCAACTGGCTGAGTGTTTTCCTTGGCGACAGCCTGTTCCGCATCGGCGTGCCGTGCCTCAGCATGATTTCGGGTTATCTTCTGCTGCGCAAAGGCGCTGCATCCTTCGACTATGGCAAGGTGGTTCGTTCCAAGACCATGACGGTGCTTTTGCCGTTCCTGATCTGGAACCTCGGCTTGTTCGTCGCGATCCTCGGCCTGCAGCGTGTTGGCATCGGCGTCGGTTATTTCCCCGACATCACGGCATCGCTGCGCGAAATGCTGACCTATGCGTTTGCGCTTGAAGGCATGCCGGCGAATGTGCCGCTGTATTTCCTGCGCGATCTGTTCGTCTGCATTCTTCTGTCGCCGATCCTGTTGTTCCTGCTGCGTCACGCGGCAATCCCGGTTCTTGCCCTGCTTTTCGTTCTGGCCGTTATTCCGGACCTGAGCTTTGCCATCGTCGTCAAGCGCTCGATCCTGTTCAGCTTCGCGCTCGGCATGTTCCTCGGGATGCGTGGCGCCGATCTCAAGGCGCTGGACCGTTTCGCATGGCCGGTTTCGATCGCCACGCTTGCCGCGGCCTTCGCCCTGTCGCTGGCGATTTATCTGAGCCAGCCCGCTTATCCCTGGGGTGTCGATCTTGCGCGCAACATTCTGTCGATCGTCGGTGCTTTCGGTTTCTGGATGATCTCGGCGATTGCGATCGAGACACGGCTCGGCAGGCGGCTGGCTTCGACCGGCAGCCTGAGCTTCTGGGTGTTCTGCGCCCATTATCCGGTTCTGGTGGCGTTGTGGATGGTGTGGAACCGCGTCGGAACGGCGGAAGCCTATCCGCTCTTCTATTTCGGCTCTGTTGTCGTCTCGCTTGTCATCTTGGTGATCAGCAACGCCGTCATGATGCGGATTGCGTCGCCCGTTTATGAGGTCCTGACCGGTAGCCGCGGGCGCAGGGAAAAGCTCGCGAAAGCGACTTCGAACCGTCCTGTCGGGTCTTCGCACCCGATGGAACCGAAACTGTCACAGCAGCGCAGGTGAAACCATGACGACCATCGCACACAAAATCGCGGCCGCCATCTCCACTCTGGGCCTATCCTTTCTGTCCGCCACCATGCCGGCTGCGGCGCAGGGCACGTTGAACAACAAGTCCTTTGTCGAGAATTTCGACAGCTTCGACCGGTCCTTCTGGTATGTCGCAGACGGCTGGGCGAATGGTTCGCACCAGAACTGCACCTGGTCGAAGAAGCAGATCGATACGGCAGGCGGAACGCTGACGCTGAATTTTTCCGAAGGCCAGTCGAAGGACCGCAAGTTTCTCTGCGGCGAAGTGCAGACCAAGTCGCGCTATCTCTACGGCACCTATGAGGTGCGGATGAAGGCGGCTACCGGTTCGGGCCTCAACTCGGCCTTCTTCACCTATATCGGCCCGACCGACAAGAAGCCCTGGGACGAGATCGACTTCGAGGTGCTCGGCAAGAACACCAACCAGGTTCAGGTCAACCAGTATATCAACGGCAAGGGAGGCAACGAGAAGCTCATCCCCGTCTCCGGCGGCGCGGACCAGGGTTTCAACGATTACGCCTTCGTCTGGGAAAAGGACCGCCTACGTTACTTCGTCAACGGCAAGCTCGTTCACGAAGTGACGGATCCTTCGAAAATACCGACCAACGACCAGAAGATCATGCTCAGCCTGTGGGGTACCGATACGCTGAAGGACTGGATGGGCCGCTTCTCCTATCAGGGGCAGGCATCCATGGTGATCGACCGGGTTTCCTTTACCGCCCAGGGAGACGCGTGCCAGTTCCCTGAATCCGTCGCCTGCAATCTCGATTGAGCCTGACCGCAGCCATTTCTTCGCTTGTCATATTGCGTTGAGTTTTTCAGCACAGGAGCATGCCCGTTTGAGCATAAACGTTCTCTATCTCGCCCATGATCTGGCCGATGCGGCCATCAGGCGGCGTGTGCTTACCCTGAAGGCCGGGGGAGCAGACGTGACGGTTGCGGGCTTTACCAGAGGACGCAACCTGCTTGAGGGGGAGCCGGGCGTGCGCACCATCGTGCTGGGCGAGACCTCCGATGGAAAGTTTGCGCAGCGGATCGGTGCGATCGTCAAGGCGAGCGCCGGGCTGAAAAGCCGGCTTGCCGGTATCGACCGTCCGGATGTGGTCATCGCCCGCAATCTCGAAACGCTGGCGCTGGCAGGGCAGGCGGCGCGTCTGTTTGATCGCAACCTGCCGATTGTCTACGAATGCCTCGATATCCATCGCCTGTTGCTCGACGACGGCTGGAAAGGGCGTCTGGTGCGGGCATTCCAGCGCCATTTCGGCCGCCGTGCGCATCTCTTGATCACCAGCTCGCCCGCCTTTGTCGAAAACTTCTTCCAGCCGAAATCCGGGCTTTCGCTGCCGGTTCTGCTGCTGGAAAACAAGGTTCTCGCGCTCGACCCGGACAGCCTGCCGCTTCAGCCGACGCCACGTGCGCCGAAGGCCGGCGAGCCTTGGCGGATTGGCTGGTTCGGGGCAATCCGCTGCGCCAAGTCGCTCGCGATCCTGACAGATTTCGCCCGCCGCATGGATGGCAAGGTCGAGATCGTGTTGCGCGGTCGGCCCGCCTATAGCGAATTTACCGATTTCGACCGGATCGTCGCAGACGCGCCGCATGTCACCTTCCACGGTTCCTACCAGAACCCAGAGGATCTCGCCCGCATTTATGACGAGGTACAGTTCAACTGGGCGATCGACTTCTTCGAGGAAGGCCTGAATTCCGAGTGGCTGCTGCCGAACCGCCTTTACGAAGGCGGGCTTTATGGCGCGGTGCCGATTGCGCTCAAATCGACCGAGACCGGCCGCTTCCTTGCCCATCGCCAGATCGGCGTGACGGTCGACAAGGCCACGCCCGAGGCGCTGGAAGCGCTGTTCTCTCAGATGACGCCCGAAATTTACGCCGAACAGTTCGCCCGGATCGCCTCGGTCGAACGCGGTCAATGGATCACAGGTCCGGCCGATTGCCGGGCGCTGGTTGCAAAACTGGCATCGTTAAAACCCGATTTACGCTCTCCTGCTGAAATGCAGGCTGCGTCAACCATGCAGTCGTGAGGTGGAATATGGTAATGAGTAGCGTTTCCGGTTCCGACGTGTCGAACCAGATTTCTGAAATCCCGGCCAATCCGCGTGTTCTTCTCGTCATCCCATGCCTTAACGAGGCCAAGACGATCGAGGCGTTGTTGCGCAAGTTTTCGCTCCAGCGGGGCGAGACCGATATGCTGATCGTCGTTGCCGATGGCGGTAGCCGCGACGGCACGCCGGATATCGTTCGGCGGATGATCGGGGAAATCCCGGATCTGGTGCTTCTCGACAATCCCAAGCGCATCCAGAGCGCGGCGATGAACCTCGCGGTCCAGACCTATGGTGACGGTCGCGACTATCTGATCCGCATCGACGCGCATGGGGATTATCCGGACAATTATTGCCAGGCGTTGATCGAGGACGCAGTCCTGCATCAGGCGGATTCGGTCGTGGTCGGAATGGAAACGGTCGGCTTTGGCGCCTTCCAGCAGGCGGCCGCGATCGCGCAGAATTCCAAGCTCGGTAATGGCGGCTCCAAGCACCGCGCCGGTGGTGGTGGCGAATGGGTCGATCATGGTCACCATGCGCTGATGCGGATCGCGGCATATCGCCAGGTCGGTGGTTATGACGAGACCTTCAGCCATAACGAAGATGCCGAGTTGGATTTCCGGCTCAGGAGCGCCGGTTTCCGCATCTGGATGACGGGTCAGACCTTCATGACCTATTACCCGCGTTCCAGCGCTTCTGCACTCTTCCGCCAGTATCTCGGCTACGGCCGGGGCAGGGCGAAAAACCTCTTGAAGCACCGCGCCATTCCGAAGATCCGTCAGGCCATTCCGCTTGCGGTCGCGCCGGTGGTTGCCGGCGCAGTTCTGGCCTTGCTCTACTGGTGGGCGGCCGTTCCTGTTGCTGTCTGGATGATCGCCTGCGTGGCTTACGGTGCCTATATGGCGATCGGCCAGCGCAACATGATCGCACTCTTCGCCACCATTCCCGCGATGATCATGCACCTCGCCTGGTCTGCCGGATTCTGGATGGAACTGCTTCGCATTCGACGAAAGAGGGCTGCATGACGGCTGATCTCACCGTGGCAAAAATCGACATCGGCATCTGCACCTACCGGCGTCCGGCGCTTAAGGATACGCTGGAATCGCTGTTCAAGCTGACCGTTCCGGCAGGCGTTTCATTGCGACTGATCGTGGCGGACAATGATGCGGTTTCCAGTGCGAGCGACCTGGTCGAGAGCATTCGCGCGCAGTCTCCGTTCCCGATCCTCTATGTCCATTGCCCCAAATCGAATATCTCGATCGCCCGCAATGCCTGTCTCACGTCTGCCGATGCGGATTTCCTCGCTTTCATCGATGACGACGAGACCGCGACGCCGGAATGGCTGGCCGCTCTTTATGAAAAGGCACGCCAGACGGGTGCGGAAGCCGTACTTGGTCCGGTGCGCGCCCTTTATGGCGATGACAGCGCCGAGTGGATGCGCAATGGCGATTTCCACTCGACCATGCCGGTCTGGGTCGATGGCCGCATCATCACCGGTTACACCTGCAACACGCTGCTCGACATGCGCTCGCCGCTCGTTGCCGGTCGTCGTTTTGCGCTGGCGCTCGGCCAGAGCGGTGGTGAAGACACGCATTTCTTCTCGCAGCTGACGGAAAGCGGCGGGCGGATCGAATTTGCCGAGGATGCGCTGGTGCTGGAGCCGGTGCCGGCAAGTCGCGCCAGCTTCCTGTGGCTTGCCAAGCGTCGTTTCCGCTCCGGCCAGACCCATGGCCGGATCGTGGCGGCGAAGAACGGTGGCGTGAAGCGTTTCCCGAAAGCTCTCATCGCTGCCACAAAGGCCGGTTATTGTGGTGCGATCGCCGCTGCCTTCACGCTTATGCCGGTGAAGCGCAACCGTTATGCGCTGCGTGGCGCGCTGCATGTCGGCGCCGTAATGGGCATGCTCGGCGTTCGTGAAATCCGCCAATATGGCGCCCCGGAGGCTGCGTGAACATGGATAGCGGGATACCCGATATCAGCTTCATCATTGCCGCCTATAATGCGGAAGAGACGCTCGCGCGTGCAATCGACAGCGCTCTGGCGCAGCTTGGCGTCACCGTCGAGGTCATCGTCGTCGACGACTGTTCGACGGACGGAACGGTGGCGCTTGCCGAAAGCTATGCCGATCCTCGCGTACGGCTGATCCGCCAGCCGCAGAATGGCGGGCCGGGCAGGGCGCGCAATACGGGCATCGCCGCTGCGACCGGCCGCTTCGTCGCGACGCTTGATTCAGACGACGCCGTCTATCCGGAACGTTCGCTTTCCATGCTGCAGCGGGCGAGGACGCTCGATGCGCAGATGGTGGTGGACAATGTCGATGTCGTCGGTCTGGAAGGCGGCGCTGCAAAGACCATGTTCGACAGGCGGCATCTGGAACAGAAGCGGGAGATCACGCTTGCGGAATTCATCGATTCCAACCTGATCTTCAAGACCACGTTCAATTACGGTTACATGAAACCGATCTTCGACCGGGCCTTTCTTCTGGAGCACGATCTCAACTTCGATGAGGGCTTGAGGATCGGGGAAGACTATATCCTGTTCGCCTCTGTTCTGGCAGCCGGGGGGCGCTGCGCCACCGATCCCAATCCGGGCTATGTCTATTATCTGCTGCAGGGATCGATCTCCCGTGTGCTCAAGCAGAAGCATCTCGATGACATGCTGGAGGGCGACAGCCGTTTCATGGCGCGCTTTTCGCTGGGTCCGGCCGAGATGGCCGCACAGCGTCGCCGCACGCACAGCATCATCGAAGCCCGCTCTTTTCTCACCCTCGTCGACGAGGTCAAGGCCAAGTCGCTCAGTGGGTTCCTCAAAACCGCGTTGAAAGCCCCGGGAGCGTTAAAACACTTCCGGATGCCTATCGCTGTTCGCATGCGCCGGTTCGCCAAGGCGGCCGGTGTCAACTGAAATCCGATCAATCGGGCGTGTATGCCCCCTGGAAAGGACTAGGAATGAACCTGAAAAGACCAGTTCGTAAGGCAGTTATCCCTGTCGCAGGCAACGGAACCCGCTTCCTGCCCGCGACAAAGGCCATGCCGAAGGAAATGCTGACGATCGTCGATCGTCCGGTCGTGCAATATGCCGTTGATGAAGCCATGCAGGCAGGCATCGAAAACATCATTTTCGTCACCAGCCGTAACAAGACTGCCATTGAAGACTATTTCGACAGCAATCCCGAACTGATCGCCAGCCTCACCCGCTCAGGCAAGACCGTGCAGGTCGCGCAGTTGGAAAAGATGCTGCCGCTCGCCGGTACTGTCAGCTATACGCGCCAGCAGGTCCCGCTCGGTCTCGGCCACGCGGTCTGGTGCGCCCGTGAGTTGGTCGGCGACGAGCCATTCGCGCTGCTTCTGCCCGACATGGTTTCCTATGGCGCCCGCGGCTGCATGTCCGGCCTGATGGACCTTTACGAAGAAGTTGGCGGTAACGTGTTTGCGGTGGAGCAGTGCTCGCCGGAAGAGACGTCGAGCTATGGCGTGGTCGCCATCGGCCAGGATGTTCGCCACGGTTTCCAGGTCACCGGAATGGTGGAAAAGCCGAAGCCGGCCGATGCTCCGTCGAACTATTACCTCAATGGTCGTTATATTCTGCAGCCGCAGATCTTCGAGCTTCTCGAAAGCCAGGAGCGTGGCGCCGGAAACGAGATCCAGCTGACCGACAGCATGCAGAAACTGTTGAAGGTTCAGCCGTTCCATGCACATCCTTACCAGGGACGTACATTCGACTGCGGATCCAAGCGTGGCTTCATCGAGGCAAACGTCGCCTTTGCGATGATGCGTGCGGACATGAGCGGCGATCTGGCGGTGACGATCCAGGAACTGCTCGATGCACACGCGACCAAGGTGCGCGCGGCTTGACGCATAATGATTACGGGAAAGGCGAGACATTCGCCTTTCCTGCACTATTTTCCCCAGAGCGGATGACACAATGGATCAGGCAAACTTTCGACCGATGACGATGTTTCCCCCAGAACCAAAAGACCACGACACGTTCATCGACCTCGACAAGCTGTGGTCTGCGGCCATGCGCCGGTTGGGTGTGATCGGTGCCTGCGTTGCTGCAATGGTCGTTCTGGCCGGGCTTTATCTGGTCTTTGCCCAGCCGATGTATACGTCGATGACGAACATTCTCATGGACGACAATCTTTCCCGTTACGCGGAAGAAAACGCGTCGGACAATCAGTCGGCGCAGATGCTCGACAACCGCATGTCCAGTGCCGTGGAAATCCTGAAGTCCAAGGAACTGGCACTCAGCGTCGTCGGCAAGGCGAAGCTCGACCAGAATGCCCTGATCGTCGACCCGCCAAAGTCGCCTGTCGATCTTGTGAAGGGCATGCTGCGCGGTGTCACATCGATTTTTTCCGCCGATACGCCCGCTTTGACCGAAGAGCAGATCGCAGCAGGTCGTCGTGAAAAAGCAGCCGCGATCATCCAGCAATGGCTGACCGTCGAACGTGTCGGGCGCAGCTCGGTCATCGCCGTTTCGGTGCGCTCACCGGACAAGATGCTCTCTGCGCAGATTACCAAGACCTATGCAGAATCCTATCTGACGGAGCAGCTCAACGCCAATTTCGACGCCACTGAGCGGGCCAGCATCTGGCTGCAGGAGCGGTTGAACGATCTGAATACAAGGTCGCAGCAGGCGTCGCTCGCTGTCGAACAGTTCAAGCGCGACAAGGGGCTGATTTCCCCGCGCGGCGAACTTCTGTCGGCGCAGCAGCTCTCCGATTTGAACAGCCAGTTGATCGTGGCTCAGGCCGATGCGGCAACCGCCGCCGCCCGCTACAACCAGTACAAGGCAATCATCGACAAGGGGCCGGAAGCGGCCGTGCACAATGCGGTCGTCTCCAATCGCGACACCGACAACACGGTGATGCAGGATCTGCGCAAGCGCTATATCGGCATCAACGATCGCGAACAGGCTATCATCCAGCAGTTCGGCGCCGATCATCCGCAGGCGATTGCGATGAAGGCCGAGAAGCAGGACGTTACCAACCAGATGTTCCGCGAATTGCAGCAGCTGACGGGCAGCTTCAAGAACGAGCTAGACGTGTCGCAGTCGCGCGTGGAATCGATGCGGGAAAATATCCAGCGCGTCGCAGGCAATAATTCCGATGCCAATGTGAACATGGTTCAGCTGCAGGAGCTGGAACAGAAGGCCTCGGCCCTCAGAACGCTTTACGAGTCCTACCTGCAGCGTTTCGAACAGGCCTCGCAACAGCAGTCGCTGCCGATCGCCAAGGCGCGCGTGATTTCCGATGCCGGTGTGCCGGTATCGCCGTCCAGCCCGCGCAAGACGCTGACCATAGCGCTGTCGGTCATTCTCGGTCTTTTGATCGGCTGTGCCGCCGCCGCCGTTCTGGAACTGCGTGAACGCTTCTTCCGCACAGGCGAAGACGTGCAGCAGAAGCTCGGCATGCGCTTCCTCGGGTACCTGCCGCGCATTGCCGGTGCCGCGCGTGAAGACGCGCCGAAGCCGAGTGCCGTGCCGGAACAGGGCGAAGCCGCCAACCAGCCGGTTGGCGATCCGATCTCCTTCCGCCGCATGATGCGTGTTGCGGTCGAGGCTCCGCGTTCGCAGTTTGCCGAAACGCTGCGCAATACCAAACTTGCCTGCGATATCGTGCTTCAGGGCAAGAAATGCGCCGTCATTGGTGTCGTTTCCTGCCTGCCGGGCGAGGGCAAGTCGACGGTCGCGGCAAATTTTGCCGGTCTGATCGCATCAAGCGGCGCACGTACGCTGGTTATCGACGCCGACCTTCGCAATCCGGGTCTTTCGAAGATGCTGGCAAGCGAGCCGGAAGTCGGTCTCGTCGACGTCATCCTTAACAAGACGTCCTGGACCAGCGTTGCCCGTGTCGACCGCCGTTCGCGCCTCACCATCCTGCCGATGACGACGCGCGGCCGTCAGGTGACCCATACGAGCGAGCTTCTGGCTTCCAGCGGCATGAGCCAGTTCCTGGAAAGCATCAAGGATACGTTCGACGTCATCGTCGTCGACCTTGCGCCGCTTATCCCCGTCATCGATGCCAAGGCGTTCGAGCCTTATGCGGATGCCTTCGTGTTCGTCACCGAATGGGGCGCGACACCGGCCAAGGCGGTGCAGAGCGTGCTGCAGTCGGAACCGCAGATCGCCGCAAAGACGATCGGTGTCATCCTCAACAAGACGGATCTTTCCGAACTGCACAAATATGCCGATCCGGGTGCGCCGGAGCGTCTGCGCAGCAACTACCTGTCCTATTACCGGGACTACAAGGAAGTCGCTGCCGAATAACGGCGCGACGATCTCCATCAAAGAAAAGCGGCCCGGTTTTCCGGGCCGTTTTTGTATCTCGATTATGGTTCAGCGCTGAACGCGCAATCCGTCCATCAGGAGGCCGATCAGGCGATTGGCGCTGTCGCGCCATTCGGGCGTGTCGGGGATAGAGTAGATGCTGGACATCGCGTGCATCAGGTCCGACTGGCCGATATCCTTGCGGATGAGGTTCTGTTCCTGCGCTGTCGTCAAAAGCTTGTCGAAGGAGGAACGGATACGCCCGAACCCTTCGGCGAACATGGTGGAGTTGGAGCTGGCGATGATCTTCAGGCTGCTTGCCATGCCGCGCTTGGTCGCCATGTAGTTGACGAAGCGGCGCATCCATTGTTCGAGCGCGATGTCGGCGGCTTCGGTGCGCGACAGTTCGTCGGCCGCATCCGCCAGATTTTGCAGCTCACGCCGATAAACGACCTCGACCAAATGTTCGCGTGTCGGAAAATGCCTGTAAAGCGTGCCTATGCCGACACCTGCCTTGCGGGCGATATCTTCCAGCGAGGTCTCTACGCCATTGTCGGCAAAGGCCTGGGCGGCGATTTCAATCAGCTTGTCGCGGTTGCGGCGTGCGTCCGCCCGCAGTTTCGGCGTCTTCTGATTTGCATTTTCCGGCGTGGCCGAGGCCAAAATCATGCTCCTGCGCGATCGTCACCTGACGCTTGGGCATCAAGTCACTGGTTTGAATGGAGGAGCCTCCGAATTGGAAGTCCTCTTCGTTTTAAACCGGAAGCAGGGTGAATGTCATGCGTGAAATGCAGGATGCCGAGCGACAAGGAAATAGGGGATTGTTCCAGCGACTTGAGCCGGAGAAACCAGTCCGTAGATGACAGGACAGATTTCCACGGTTGTCATCTTCCTAGCTGGCGCCAGGCGATGATATTTCCCGAAGTGACGCTGGGATCTCCGTGGACTGGATAGGTGTATCCCGTATTGGGTTTGGCATTAGGCATCCGAGAAGGAAATGTCGTTCGCGCATACTGCATGTACCGTGCATCGGCTTTGGGATTGCCCGTTGAATCTCGCATGGAAACGGACGCCATTTTGCCATTTGCGTCGGTTCTAACCAGCACAGTTCCTATACGTTTGGTCACGGGGCTGCAGCCCGCGACACACAGGCCCAGAAGGAAAACCGCAATCAGGCGCATAAATAGCTTTCTCGAAAATAACTGAATTAGTTCTGGTGTTGATCTGTAATGGCTCTCGTGAAAAGTGCAATCTGCCGAGACGTCGCGACCGCGTCCTCTGATGCCATCACGCGACCGGCTTTCAATCCTCTGAATACCGCTCTTCCGCCCACGGATCACCGCGCATGTGATAGCCGTTTTTCTCCCAGAAGCCGGCATGATCCATGCCGTTGAAATCGATCCGCTTCAGCCATTTGGCGCTTTTCCAGAAATAGAGATGCGGCACCACGAGGCGCACCGGGCCGCCATGTTCCTCGCTTAGCGGCGCGCCTTCCCAGTCGGTGACGATGATCGCGTCGGGCGAGGAGAAGTCGGAAAGCAGCAGGTTGGTCGTGTAACCGTCGTAACTCGTCAGCATGACAGCCGTCGCCTGCTCCATGGGGTCGACGAGATCGAGGAAGTCGCGAGTGGAGACGCCTTTCCAGTTGTTTTCGTAGCGCGACCATGTGGTCACGCAATGGATGTCGGAGAGCATGTCCGTCTGCGGCAGCGCCCGGAATGCGTCCCAGTCGAGTGTCACCGGATTGTTGACGAAGCCGTGGACCTCCAGTTTCCACTGGGCCGTCGAAACGCTTGGCTGCTGGCCAAGATCGAGCACCGGCCAGTTCTTCACCAGATGCTGGCCGGGCGGCAGCCGGTCGGTTTCCGGCCGGGCATGGCGACCGGTGAGGAATTTGCCCTCGTCAGCCCATTTGCGCTTGGTGATGGTAAGCTTGGAATCTTGCTGTGCCGGGGTGTCGTCGGCCATTTGCGGTTCTCCCGTGGGTGCCGGAGGCGATGTTAATGCGGTTCCGCTTGCGTCATCGGATAATCTGATGAAGAAGAAGAGCAATTCAATTGCCCGTCTTTTAAAATCTTCTCCGGAACATCATGCTCGCCTCAAATTCCCGCTTCAATCCGCTCGTCGACAAGCTTTCGCTTCCGCCCGTTCCTTCGGTTGCCGCATGGGGCCGCGCCTATGATCGTGCGAAAGGGCCGCTGATCGATCTTTCGCAGGCCGTGCCCGGTTATCCGGCGCATCCCGAGATGCTGCGCCTACTCGGCGAGACCGCGTCGTCCACCGCCTATACCGGTTATGGTCCGATCGAAGGCGACCAATCGCTGCGTGACGCCTATGGAGCGCATGTCGCCGAGGTCTATGGTGTTCCGCTCGCGGCTGCCAATACGCATATCACTTCCGGCTGCAACCAGGCCTTCGTCTGCGCCGCGATGACGGTTGCCGGTCCCGGCAATACGGTGCTGATGACCGAGCCCTTCTATTTTAACCACGAAACGACGCTGGCGATGATGGGCATCAAGACTGCCTTCGTCGCCTGCAAGGCCGAAGACGGGTTTCTGCCGGAGGTTTCTGCGATCGAGGCTGCGATTACACCCGAGGTAAAGGCGTTAGCGCTCGTTTCGCCCAACAATCCGACCGGTGCGATCTATCCGCCGCAATTGCTCGAAGCGATATTCAAGCTCTGCCAGGACAAGGGCATCTGGCTGATCCTCGACGAGACCTATCGCGATTTCCTGCCTGAAGCCAGCCAAAGGCCGCACGGTCTGTTTAACCTCAATGGTTGGGAAGAGACGCTGATCAGCCTCTACAGCTTCTCGAAATCCTTCTGCATTCCCGGCCATCGCCTCGGTGCGATCACGGCGAGCGAAGCGGTGATCGGGCAGGTCGCCAAGATCATGGACAATCTGCAGATCTGCGCACCGCGTGCCGCACAGGGTGCCGTTGCGGCTGCATTGCCCTTGCTTGCCGCATGGCGTGAAGAAAACCGGCAGGAGATCGGCCGTCGTGCCGAGGCACTGAAGGCCGTCATGCAGCAGCTTCCCGATTGGAAGCTCGATGCAATCGGCGCCTATTTTGCCTTCGTGCGGCATCCGTTTGCCGGTGTCGGTTCGGCGGAAGTCGCGGAAAAGCTCGCCAAACGTGCCGGCATCACCTGCATTCCGGGCGTCTATTTCGGCGAGGGCCAGCAGAATTATCTGCGCTTTGCCTTTGCCAATGCGGATGCCGAGACGATCGGTCGACTGACGGAACGTTTGAAGAACTTTTCGCTGTCGTAATCGGCACGGCGCGCCTATAACGGGGCATGGCTCAACGTTCAGGCAGCGCCGATCTTCCGCTTCACAGCGGCCGGGTTCCCCGGTGGCTCGGCGAACGCATGACGCGGCTCGGTGCCGTCATCACCGAGGCGATCGTCATCCATTACGGCCGTGACGAACTCCTGGCGCGGATGGCGCATCCCTTCTGGTTCCAGTCCTTTGGGGCCGTGATGGGCATGGACTGGCATTCTTCGGGCATCACCACCAGCGTCATCGGCGCGTTGAAACGTGGGCTCACGCCGTTATCGGGTGAACTCGGCATCCATGTCTGCGGCGGGCGTGGCAAGAACTCGCGCCAGACACCGGAGGAATTGATCGCCATCGGCAACCGCGTCGGCATCGATGGCGGAGCACTCGCCCAGACCAGCAAGCTCGTCGCCAAAGTGGACAGTGCCGCCGTGCAGGACGGGTTCGATCTTTATCTACACGGCTTCATCGTCACCGATGACGGCAAATGGGTCGTCGTGCAGCAGGGCATGAATGATGCGCGGCGACAGGCGCGGCGTTATCACTGGCATTCCGAAGGGCTGAAGAGCTTTCTCGATTCACCGCATGCGGCCATCGAAGGCAGAGGGCAGGGCGAGATCGTCAATCTGGCGGATCACCGGGCGCTCGCCTCGCGCAGCGGCCAGCTCGATCTGCTTGCCTCGCTCGGTCCGGACAGGATCGTCCGCGAAGTGATCGCGCTTGACCCCTCGCGGATGAGAAAACCTGCAGCGCAGCCGATGCTGCCGCATCTGATCATGCCGGACCATCACGATGTGCGTGAGGAAGACGTCAACATGCGCCGCCTGCACGGCACGCTCGCTGCTGCCGCCGATCGTGGGCCGAAGGATTTCGAGGATCTGCTGATGACGCCGGGTGTCGGTGCACGCACGGTCTCGGCGCTCGCCATGGTGGCGGAAGTCGTGCATGGCGCGCCCTGCCGTTTTTCCGATCCTGCCCGTTTCTCGCTCGCCCATGGTGGCAAGGACCGGCATCCGTTTCCGGTGCCGCTGAAAGTCTATGACGAGACGATACGAGTGATGAAATCGGCGGTAGGCAAGGCAAGGCTCGGCCGCGAGGAGGAGTTGCAGGCGCTGCGTCGCCTCGACGACCAGGCCCGGAGCCTCGAACGCTACGTCACCGGTCCCGATTTCAAGGAGATCATCGCCGGCGAGTTCCGCCATTCGCATGAATGGGGTGGCCGCAGCGTTTTTGGCTGGGAGCCGCCGGAGGAGGAAGGCGATAGGCCGGAGCAGGGCGGAAAACTCGCCCCTTAAGACCTTTCCCGATATTTGACAGCAATCACTTTGGCCTCCGACACAGTGTCGCGGCATGGGCCTTACTGCGGCCCTGCGGCATGTCGGCCGCTTGTCACAATCCGGCTACTCCCTAGGCTGCACATCAGGAGTCATATGAAAGGGAGTAATCATCATCATGCCAGCCTTATTGGATCGCCGTCAGCTTCTCACCGCCGTCGCAGCCTCTGCGCTTTTGCCGGTCGCCGCACTTGCGCAGAATTCCGGCACGACGCCGGTTGCCGTTGCGGGTAAGCCGGGTGAAATACCCGAGGGGATGAAGCTTCCGCTTCTGCCGCAGCTCGAGAGTTTTCCGATCTGGCCGGAGGGCAAGGTTCCGGGCAGCGCGGGAGTGGCGGCGAAGGAGGAGTGGATCCTGCGCAATCCGAAGGATGGTGATCCGAACGATACGGCCGCAATGCATGTCACCAACCCGATCCTGATGGTGCAGCGGCCAGCCAAGCCCGATGGCTCGGCCATCCTGATGATCCCCGGCGGCAGCTATACGCGTGTCGCGGTGACCCGTTCGGGCAGCAGTATCGACCAGACCTTTGCCGGTTCCGGCTCGACGGTCTTCATCATGACCTACCGCCTGCCGCATGACGGCTGGGCTGCCGGCCCGGAGGCTCCGTTGCAGGATGCGCAGCGCGCAATCCGGCTGATCCGCCACCGCGCCAAGGAATTCGGCGTCGATCCCGCCCGCGTCGGCGTTGCCGGTTTCTCTGCAGGCGGACATCTGGCCGGCTGGCTGACGGAAAGCTTTGGCCGCGAAACCTATGAACCGGTCGACGAGGCGGACAAACTCTCGACCAAGCCGCTCGTTACCGGCATGTTCTTCCCCGTGATGACCATGATGGCGCCCTATGCGCATGAGACCTCGGTCAAGAACATGTTCCCGAAGGGCGGTACGGATGAGGAGAAGCGCAAGATCTCGCTGGAGTTCAACCTGCCTGCCGACATGCCGCCGACCTTCCTTGCCCATGCGAATGACGATCCGGCGGTTGCACCGGAAAACAGCCTGATCCTGTTCAACGCCCTGCGCGCCCAGAAGACGCCGACCGAATTGCATCTCTTCGAAGTCGGTGGGCATGGCCTGATCGAAAATGGCAAGGATCTTCCGCATCTTGCGCTGTTTCAGACTTTCGCGAAGCGCCATGGCTTGTGGAAGTAAGACAGGCCGCAAAAAGGAACTCCCGCGGGTCATCTGCGGGAGTGTCGGGCCTGATTAAAGGCGATCAGGGAACTCTCTGCCGGCCTGCGGTGTTATCGCATGAGCTTGGAGGAGGACATGATGACCCGTGGAAGCACATCGGAAGAAGCCACCCGTTTCGGCAGCAGCCAGCCAAGTGTCGCCAGCAGTTGCGGCACCGGCGAAGCTCTTTTCAAGAAACAGCCGAGCCCGGTCAGTATCGAGATGAACAGGGCGCGCAAGGCATGTGGTGTCGGTGTTGGTGCAGTTGATCGCGACGAGCGCGTGGCCGATGCCGGTGACGCCGGCTGATATGGTTTGCGATGGTGGCCGAGTTCACGCTTCCGTTGGAGATATGCGGCTGATCTGTCACCCTGTTTCGGCGCGATTCCGGACGAAACGCGGTTCCCACTTTTGCTCGAATTGCGCTAACCTGACTTGATGGTAAGTACGTCTCTAATTGGTTTGGTCTCGCCTCTGGTTGCGGTGGCGGGCAGCTATTTGCTGATCCGCTGCATTTCGGCGCTGTGGAAGATCATTTCTCCGGCGGTGAAATATCGCTTCCCGGCGGGAAGCTCGCCGTACCGGACGAACCTGCCGGTCGCCGGGCGTTATGTCGTGAGCGTCGTCATCCCGGCAATGACGTTCATCACCGGCGTATCCTACTTTTCCGCCCGCTTCGCCGTCACGCAGCACCCGTCAGGTGCAACGCTAAACTATCGCTCCTATGGCCGTTCGCTGTTTCGGACCAATCGCACCGATATGAGCGGTAAAAAGTCAATTCCGCTGGGGGCATTCGAATGCCCCGCGCCCGGCGATTTCGAGATCAGCTGCCTCAATCCGGAGACGATACGAGAGAATTTCCAGCTCGAGGTTTCTCCGCATGTGCCGGGGCTTTATCTTGTTGCCCTTATCCTCGCGACAATCCTGTCGTCATTCATGGCGATCGGCGGATTTGTCTTCTGCATCCTATGGCTGGCGGGAAAACTGTAAGGGCTTCCCGCCAATTTGGATTAGCGGATATGCAGTGGCGCTTCCTTGTGCGCAACGATGCGGCCGGCGAGTTCGCCGATCCGCTGCATCGCCGTTGCAAGCACGTCTTCCGGCACCGTCAGGGAAATACGAAGGAAGCCCGCAGCCTGATCGCCGAAGGAGGTGCCCGGCATCACCGCGACCTTTTCCTCACGCAGCAGTTCCCAGGCGAATTCCTCGCCGTTGAGACCCGTTGCCGTCACATCGAGCAGAATGAACATGCCTCCTTCCGGCGGCATGGGTTTTACCAGATTGCTGCCGGCAAAGGCCTTTTCGACAATTGCGGCGCGGCGGGCGTAATTCTCGCGCATCACGTCGGCAGTGTCGAAATGCCGGGAAAGCGCCATGGCCGTCATGTCGGAGATGAAGGGCTGCACGCCGAAAAGCATGGTTTCGGAGACCGGCAGAAGCCGCTCGCAGAACTCTTCCGGACCCGCCGCCCAACCGGAGCGGAAACCGGGTGCCGCATGGGATTTTGAAATCGAGGAGACGGCAATCGTCCGTTCGGCCAGTTCCGGCATGTCGAAGGGCGAGGCGAATTCGGTGCCGTCGAAGATCAGCTGTTCGTAAACCTCGTCAGAGATGATCCAGAGATCTCTGCTGCGGCAGACTTCGCCGATCGCGGCGATCTCGGCCTTGGTCAGCACGGCCCCTGTCGGGTTGTGCGGCGTGTTCAGAAGCAGCACGCGGGCTTCCGGGGTGATGGCGCGCTCCAGATCCTCGGCCTGAAGATGGAATTTCTTTTCCGGCCTGAGCGGTACCGGGATCATGTGGGCGCCGGTCGAGGCGATCACGCCTTCGTAGGTCGCATAAAGCGGATCTCCGACCAGCACGCCATCGCCGGCTTCCACAAGGCCGGTCATCACGCCATAAAGTGCTGTCTGGGTGCCGGGGAAGCAGAGGAAATTCTTTTCAGTTACGCCCTTGCGGCGCTTCGAATATTTTTCGACCAGTGCTTTCAGGACTGCGGGTTCGCCACGGCCGTTGGAATAGCGCGTGCGACCGGCATACATGGCGCGCGAAGCCTCATCCAGCAGCGCCTTGTCGGGTGCCACATCCGGTTCGCCGATCGTCAGTTCGATGATCTCCTCGCCTTCCGCCTTCATCCTCCGGGCGGTGAGATGCAGGGCCCAGCGGCCGGAGCCGAGATGGGCAAGGCGGTCGGTGATCGAGGCATAACGCATGCGTGGCTTCCTTACTTTTCCGAGGCCAGTTCGCCCGGGGTCAATCTCAACAGCGCCTCGACGGAGGCAAGCGCCGCATCGGCGAGTTCGTGTTCGTCAAACAGATCGGCGGTAAGCGTGCCTTCCAGCCACAATCCATCGATCAGCGCGTTTAGCGAGATAGCAAAGCTGCGGCATTGTTTTGGCGAAAGCGCGGTGCCGCGCTCATCGAAAAATGCCAACAGAAGTGTTTCGACTTCCTGCAAAAACGCAAGATAGTTGTCCCGGTGAATGGCGGCAAAACTCGGGTCTGTCTGGATGTGGCTGATGAAGGCGGCCCAGAGCGATAGTGTTCGGCTGTCGGTTACAGGCGGCGTCAGGTTGGCGATGATGAAACGGCGAAGCCGTGCCCTTGGCGCCTCGTCCTCGCGGGCGGCCTCGATCGCGGTCTGTGTCATGCCGTCCATAACGGCGCGGTATGCCGCCTCCAGCATCTGGTCCTTGCCGGTGAAGTAATGCCGGATGAGGCCAGCCGTCACACCGGCGCGGTTGGCGATCTGGCGCACCGTTGCACCCTGAATGCCCACTTCCGCGATGCAGTCGAGCGTCGCCAGGATCAGGTCTTCGCGGCGCTCAGCCTCGCTGGCGCGGGTATAGGAGCGGCGGGCTGGTGCCATATCGTCGTCACGCTCTTTTTCTTGCTGCCGATCCCGCCGTTATTATACGACTGAATAATTTCCGTATAGCAGCAACTCGGTGGTCTCGTCCTTTCGTTGCGGAAATTGCTTGTCTCCTATATGAGCTGAAGGTCTACTATCTGAGACGGTCCTGATGCATGGAGCTTTGGTGAAATGGAGCGTGATCCTGCGGACGCCATAGCTCTCATGCTTAAGCAGGAGAGAGAGGCGCGCAAATGGTCGCTTGCCGATCTCGCCCAGCGATCGGGCGTATCCAAGGCAATGATCAGCAAGATCGAGCGCCGGGAAGCAAGCCCGACTGCGACAGTGCTCGGCCGGCTTTCCGGTGCCTTCGGCGTGCCCCTGTCGGTTCTGATCGCATCGGCCGAAAAGGTCACCGAAAGGTTGAGCCTTTCGGAAAGGCAATCGATCTGGACGGATCCTGAGACCGGTTATCTCAGAAGAGCCATTTCGCCTGCCGGTGCGCCGGCAGAGCTCATAGAAGTCCAGCTACCTGCAGGTGCCCGCATCACCTATCCCGCCTCAGCCTTCGCCTTTCAGCAACAACAGATCTGGATACTCGACGGGTGTCTCGATTTTTCCGAAGGCGGTGTGGAACATGAGCTGAAAGCGGGCGATTGCCTTCTGCTCGGCCCTCCCAGCGATTGCACTTTCTCGAACCGTGGCCCGTCGCAAGCACGATATCTGGTCGTCCTTTCTCGCGGCTAGACCCCGTTTTCGTGTTATGCTGTCGGAACAATCTGCTGATGTTACAGCTTTGTCCTTGAGAATACGGATAACTCTGGGAGGAGGAATTTCATGCAGGCTGAGCCCCATCCATCCGGTCTTACCGGAAGTAACCTGGCGGGACGCGAGCTGGCTGACCAGCTTTCGGCGCTTTCCTTGGAGCGTATCGTGCTTGTGGCACTTTCGCCTGAAAGCGTCGATCTTGCCTTCGATGCCGCGCAGCGTCTCGGTTGCGAGCTGGACCTTCTGCTTGTCGGGCGAATTCCTGCGCCGGGTCACCCCGAAAAGACTATCGGCGCAGTTCTCGATTTCGAAGTGCCGCAGGTCGTGATCAATGAGGATCTGGCGCGCGCGTCGCATGTGCCTCCGGGTTATCTCAATACCGAGCGCCAACGACAGCTGTCGGATCTAGAACGCCGCCACGTCATGTATCTCGGCGATAATGATGGCCCCTGCCACGATCATGCCGGAAAACACGTGGTGATCGTCGATCATGGGGTTGAGGCATCCATTCTCCAGCTGGTGCTTCAGCGGCTCGGCGAGGTTGGTGCACATTCCGTTCGCGTCGCCCGGGTTGCTTCAACCGGCGAGCCGCCGGACGATCGGGCGGTTACCCAGTTTCTGAAACAGGCGCGACTGCTTCAGAAGTTGCTGCACTAGATTTCGATTGTCGCCAGAAGCGGCAGATGGTCGGACGCGAGCTTGGCGAGCGGGTTGGCAACGATCTCTACCCCTATCACCGAAACTTCGTTCGACGCGAATATGTGGTCGAGCCTTAGCAATGGAAAGCGTGAAGGGAAGGTCGGGCGCAGTTGCCCGGCCATATGGGTGCGCACATCCGTCAGGGCACCGGCAAGCCGTTTATAGGGCGGGCTGGAGGGGATCGAGTTGAAATCGCCGAGCAACACGACTGGCTGGTCGATCACACGATCGTTGCGCAGCCATTCCGGGCCGAGCAGCGCTTCCACTTGCCGCATCCGATCGATGCGTCTGAGGCCCAGATGGGTGTTGAACACCTGTAGGCGTCTTTCGCCGATCTCGATTTCGATCCAAAGCGCGCCACGCTGTTCCCCAACCGAAGGCAGAGGACCCGCCTTGACCAGTTCGGCAGGCAGGGCAGTCAGGATCGCATCGCCGTATCGTTCTTCCTCGACATCGAGGGCAGCGTGGAAATGATGCTGCATCTTGAGGATTTCGGCGATCGTGTGGGCCTGATCGATGCCGCCGGTTCGTTTCCGTCCGACATCGAGTTCCTGCAGGCCGATGATATCCGGCTGCGCTGCGGCGATCACTTCGGCAATGCGCTCCGGCGCCAGCCGGCGATCGGTGCCGATGCAACTGTGCACATTATAGGTCAGAAGTTTCAGGCGACGGGAAGCCGGCGATCTGGCGGGTGGTGACTGCATAGGGCTGGGAACACCTGTCGCGCGTTTTCGTTCCCCACCTGTAAGAAGGCAGGAGGTATGATGATCGGCAGGAAGCATATTTTACAACTGGGTGTCCTTGCTGCTGTCTGCATTGCTGCCTTTCTCGTCTATCGCAGCCTTGGTCGCTACACGTTCGATGAAGTGGCAGATGCGGCGCAAGCGATCCCTATCGACAGGCTCGGCGCTGCCCTGATCTTCGTCGCGGCATCCTATCTATGCCTCACCGGCTTCGACACGCTTGCGGTTCGCTATGTCAAAAGACCACTCGTCTGGCGGCAGTCGGCACTCGCGTCCTTCTGTGCCCTGTCGATTGGTCATAACGTTGGCATGGCTGCGCTCAGCAGCGGTGCAGTGCGTTACCGGTTCTATTCTCGCTGGGGGCTGACGGGTGCGGAGATCGCCAAGGTCATCGGCTTTTGCGGCATTACCGTCGGTCTGGGGCTATCGAGCCTCGCGGCGATCGTTCTGCTTCTCGATCTGGGACCGGATGCCGATCTTTTCGGTATCGGTCAGGAGACGAGAGTTGCGGCAGGTCTTGCCTGCCTTGCCGGCCCGGTTGCTTATCTTCTCGTCTGCGTCTTCAAGATCCCGGTGCGGTTCCGCAAATGGCGTCTCGATCCGCCGTCCCCCGGTCTCGCGATGGCGCAGATCGGCATCGGCACGCTGAATTTCGCCTGTGTCGCGGCAGCGATCCACCAGTTGATGGCAGTGTTTGGCGATATCAGCTATTTCGAGGTTGCCGGTGCTTACGTCACGGCCAATGTCGCTTCATTGATCAGCCATGTTCCGGGCGGGCTCGGCGTGCTGGAGGCGACGATGCTCGGCATCCTGCCGGGCGCCAAGATCATCGGTGCGCTCGTCGCTTTCCGGGTTCTCTATTTCTTCGTGCCATTGATGATAGGCCTGCCGACATTTCTTGTCAGCGAGGCCTATTATCGACGCCGCCCGGACAACTTTCAAAACATTCGATGGGGTGAGCAGCGCGAGACGAGGCGGCGGAAACCGGCCTGAATTTGCGGGATCGGCCAGAAGGGCTGTTTCGGATCGATGATGCTGGTGCCGGGGATGGATTCGGTCTCGCCCTTTTCGACGTCCACGTCGAAGGGTTTCAAGTGTCGGCCGTTGACGTTGAGCATCTCGATCGTGCGGATCAGCGAGCCGGTCTCTTCGAAATGTTGGCGCACCAGCGCCGGATCGGCCGCCAGATGTTCTGCAAGCAGATCGATCCGCAGTTCCGCAATGGCGGCGCGACCAGCGGCGTCCTGTGGCTCCATCGCCAGGTCGCTCTCGGTGTCGAGACCTTCTGAGCGGTTGTTGAGGTTGGAAGAGCCGACGCGGACGAAATGGTCGTCGGCGATGATCAGCTTGGAATGGACGATAATCTCTCGCGCACCACCCTTTTCGTCCGGTATCACCGCATAAAAGACCCTCAGCCGGTCATATCGGTCGGCGCGTTTCAGCCGGCGGATCAGCCGTGTGCGGTTATGGCCCATCATCAGCTTTTCGAGAAAGCCGTGGGATTCGCGGGTGACGAGCACGACGATCTCGGGGCCGTTCTGTCTGCGTAGCCGCTTGGCGAGCGTTCGGGCGACACCGAAGGAAGCGAGATATTGCGTCTCGATATAGAGATGCCTTTCCGCGGCCTTCAGTGCGTCGTGGGTCAGGCGGATCGCCTCGCGATGACCGCGGCGGCCTTTCCACTTCCAGGGTTCGGTCAGCGCCAGACCGGTCGGGCAATTTCGCAATGCGGGCTTGAGATCGGAAGGCCAGGGGGCGGGCCCGGGTTCAGCCACGGGGGCGAGTTCCTCGCCGTGGGTTTTCCTCCACCTGCGCCGTGCGACATCGCCGATCAGCTTTGCCATGTCTCCGGTGACGATGGTCTGCATGTCATGGACGGGGCCGTAGGTCGTGCCATCCGGCGAGACGCGATCGGGGTTGACGATCGTATGTTCTCTGTCGTCCCAGCGCCGGGCCGTCAGGTCGATGCCGCCCAGAAAGGCGGTCTTGTCGTCGATCGCGACGATCTTCTGATGGTGGCTTGCCCGTAAAGGGTGGCGGAAGTCGAAGCGCAGGTCGATGCGCGAATGGTCGGCCCATTCCATCTTGCCGAACATGCGCAGGCTTTTGCCGGAATATACCGGCCCCATGCCCCAGACGAGAATGCGGATTTCGAGATCCGGCTTCTCCTCGACCATGCGCCGCAGCAGCGCGCCGATCGTTTCCGAACCCTGATCGCGTGGGCGCAACCTTATGTCGGGATTGAAATCCCAGCCGACGATGAAGATAGATCGTCTTGCCTGGCGCAACACTTCGTCGAGACGCAGAAAATAGTCCTCGCCGTCGATCAAAAACGCCACGCGCTCTGCTTTGGCCGAGCGCCAGACGTTTCTGCCAGGCTTGATGACCCGCGTGCGATGAAGCACCGGATCGATCAGATCAGGATTGGAAAAATTGCTCACGTCCACCTTGCGCCACCTCGTCATTTCTGACGGATGAACGCCACGATTTCGGTTTTTGTTCCCGCTCCTTAAGCGGTCTTTGAAGGCTTAGCCGGCCTTTTGGGTCTGCTGCGTGGAAACCTTGGTATCGAACGAACCGACATAGGTGTCGTCGACCATCTGCATGGCAACGAATACGGAGGCCAGGATACCGGCGGTCACTACCAGCAGCTTCCACAGGCACGGTTTGAACTCGGCTGGCTGCTGGGACCGAGCTGCAACGCGGCCCGGCATGCTCTTACTCGATACTGTCATGTCGTTCTCTTCTATGCCGCCGGTTACGCCGCATTTCCTGGCGGCATGTAGACGGGCGGTCTGTTTGTCTCATCCGGATTGGGGACTGGCGCCTCATCGGGCAGCCTGTCGGGTTCCGGCTCGTTGATCGGTGGATCTGGAGCCCATCCTGGCGCCGGCATTGGCGGCTGCTCTGTTGGCTCTCTTGGATCTTCGATCATCGGCGCCTCCATTAATGCATCGGTAACCCCGGGCGCAAGTGTTGGTTCCCATCTTTTTAACAAGTGCTGATATGCCGCAGATGCATCCCTTGAGGGCATCTCGGGGCAATTTCGCGTTCAATGTCAGGGAACTTCCCGTCATGGTTCGGGGTTGCCATTGGCGATCACGAGCCCGTGTATTATCTGTGGATGAGACGAGGGAGGAGCTGCATGACCCATGCGAAGGACAATTTCATTGCCTGGCTGAAAAGCGCCCATGCGATGGAGGAGCAGGCGATCACCTCTTTGACCGCGCAGACGCGGCGACTGGAAAACTACCCGGATCTCACGGCGCGCATGCTCGAACATCTCGAGGAAACGCGCAGCCAGGCGGACGCGCTGCAGAGCCTACTCAACGATTTCTCCGGTGCGCCGTCGACGCTCAAGGATATTGCCGGGCGCATCGCCGCGACCGTTCATGGCATCCCCGCGCTGGTGATGAATGACGAGGTGGTGAAGTTCACCGCCCAAGCTTACGCGTTCGAACATCTGGAGATCGCGACCTATCGCATGCTGATCGCGGCTGCCGACGAGCTGGGAGAAACCGAAGCCCAAGCTGTGTTCGAACGCATCCTTGCGGAAGAGATGTCGATGGCGAGGTGGCTGGAAGACAATCTCGATCCCATCACCCGGGTTTTCCTGATGCGCGATGAACGGGATCTGCAGGCGAAGCGTTAGCCTTGTTCAACCAAAGAAGCTGTGCCCATCGAAGTGACGATGAAGGCTCTTTTCGTCCTTCACGCCGCGCTGGTAAAGCTGAATCATTTCAATCGCCACATCGCTTGCCGCAGTGCTGCTGCCGGGCAGGCCGTGCTCTATGCAAACGTCATCGAAAACGCGTTTCAGGAATGCAAGCTCGTTGGGGTCGAATGTATGTGTTTCTACTGCGGGTATCATGTCTTGCCTCCATCATGGGGGCGAAAGAACTTCGGTGACCACCTGTCGTCTTTCAGTCGCCGGCGCCCTACATATCAGCCAGCGATGGGGTGAGATTACTACCTTCTGTGGCCGTTTCAAGCGGGCCCAGGTTAAATCGAAGTAATGATTCGGTGACCGGATTTTATCTGCTATTCACGGCTCTGCAGGCCGGCTTGCAGCAAGTCGGATAACTGGTTCCAGTTGCACAATCCGGCTGAAATCAGGGCTCAGCGGGCGCTTTTGGCCATGGCGGTATCATAAGCATCCGTGGCTTGATCGGCATCCCGGCTCACTTCCGCATCGGGCTCGCCGAGAAGCCGGCTTTCGATCCAGGAACGCGGGTTGCGGCGCGGCGTGATGTAGCCGACCGGCAGGGCGATCGCCTGAAGAAAGCGGACGATCACCATATAAACACCCGTCTTCAGTCGTCCGGTGCGCAAGGACGTGACGGCCACGACAAGGCCAAGGCCTGCGGCGATGATAATGGCGGGCATGGTGACGCCGGGTAGTGTTGCGACAAGCAGCATTGAGCCGAGCATGAAGCTCCAGGCAAGCGCCAGGACGCCAAGCTCGGGCAGAGCGCGCAGCAGCCGATAGAAATAGGGCTTGCCGGTTGCTGCCCGCAAGAGCTCGCCGATGCCGAAAGGCTCCTTGGTTTTCACCTGTTGCAGAAGCAGGTCACGGGAGCGGGGGTCGCGTTCGTGATAGCAGGCAAAACGACGGTCGAGCCGATGCAGTTTCCAGCCGGTACTGCGCAGCCGGATGCCGAGGTTCAGCTCCTCATAGCCATGCAGATTGCGGTCGGCCATATAGTCGATTTCTTCGATCGCGCGGCGGCGGTAAAGCCCGCCTCCTGCCAACTGGTCCACGGCGCCGATACGCCGATCGGGCATGAAGCTGCTGCCGTATGCCGCTCCGGTTTCGATATGGCCGGTCACGCCGCCGGTGCGCGTATGGCGCTCAAGAAAGGCAATCGCTTCGCTTAAGAAAGCCTGATCGAGCTCCATGTCGGCGTCGATCAAGCAGATGAAGTCGTGGCGGGCATATTGATAACCGAGCTGCGAGCCGGCGCCGCTGCGAAAGCGCGCGGGACGTGCGATCTGAGCCAGGCGCACCGGATAGGCCGATGCGATCTCGATCGTGCGGTCGCGGGAGCCGAGGTCGGTGACGATGATCTCGCCCTCACCATCCGGCAGAGCTTTCAGCGCGCACTCGATCGTGCGGGCAATGCGCTTTTCGTCATCCAGTGTCTTGATGATGATCGATACGGTCATGGTGGTGAAACTCCCTGACTTGGTCGCGATTTGTGCCCACGGGTCCCGATCGTGGTGCGGCGTGCTGGAAGGCTTAAAGGCCGGCTCTTCCGATCCTCATAAAGACAATACTAAAATTTTAGTGATCACGCGAGCGTGAGAGGCGAAAACGCGCGTTTTCGGCCTCAAAGCGCGCTTTTAGACGGTGCCGATATCTCGGTAACTGGTTGTTTTTTAGTAAAATTCCCGGCCCATAGCTGGGTTGAAAGAATTCCGACAAAAGCGGCGTTATCGCGAAAACCGGCGACGGGCTGCTTGCGGCATTTTCCGTAAAGTCTTGAAACTGCAACCGGGTCGAACATCCCGGTTGCAGTGACGACGCGTTCGGACAACATCTCGGAGACGTAAGCCTGCTCATCCCTGCCGGGGCCGGTAAAGGAACTGCTGTCGGGAGCGCGGTAGGGCTGTTTCTGACGCTCGATGACGCTGTCGGGCAACAGGCCTTTCGCCGCTTCACGCAGGATGTGTTTTTCGCGCAGACCCTTGAGCTTGGCATCGGGCGACAGTCTCGCGGCAAACTCGACCAGCCGGTGATCGAGGAAGGGAAAGCGGCCTTCGATGCCATGCGCCATCGCCATCCGGTCGCCCTGACTGGAGAGGATGTAACCCGGCAAGAGGAGACGGGTTTCGAGATATTGCGCCTGATGCAGCGGATGCCAGTGGCCGAAACGTTCCGGCAATCGGGCGCTCAGTTCTTCGGCAGCATCGTAGCCGCCGAGCGTGTCGCGCAGGTCTGCAGAATAGAAGATTTTCGCCGCCGCCGTGCTTTTTATCCGTGGCCGGTGCGAGAAAATCGGATCGGACGGATCGGTGCCGGAGACGTTGAAAAAGGCGGAAAGATATTCCGCCGACTGCTTTTTCAGTCCCGGCAGATAGGGATAGAGCTTGCGGAAAAGATGCGGCCTGATCTTCGAGCCGGGCTGGCGCGCGCAGAAGCGACGGACTTTTGCCTCGCGGAAAATGTCGTAACCGGCAAATACTTCATCCGCGCCTTCACCGGTCAGCACCACCTTCATGCCGGTTTCGCGGACAAGGCCGGCCAGCGTGTAAAGCGGGGCAGGGGCGGTGCGCAGGATCGGGCGTTCGGTGAAACGGATGATGTCGGGGAATGTGGCCGCGATCGTTTCAGGCGATGAGGCGATCGAGCGGTGACGGGTACCGAGCGCCGAGGCCACCTGCTGCTGAAAGCTGCTCTCGTCATGCTCCGCACTGTCGAAGGTAACTGAAAAGGTGTTCAGCCCGTTCGGTGCCATCGGAGCGGCAAGTGCGGAGATCAGCGAGGAATCGAGACCGCCCGAAAGATAAGATCCCACCGGCACATCGGCGCGCATTCTCAGCCGCACAGCATCGGCGAGCAGGGCGCGTAGTTCTTCCGAGCAGTCGGTGTCAGCAGCGCATTCCCCAGCATCGGGGAAGTCGAGCGTCCAGTAGCAGCTCAGCCGGTTTGTTGCGTTTTTGCGAACCAGCGACTGACCGGGTTCCAGCTCGAAAATATTGCGGAAGGCGGTGCGCGGCGCGATCGGTGCCCAGAGGGTAAAAATCTGGTCGAGTGCGACGGGATCGAGTTCGGCTTCGATGCCTGGGACCGTCAGCAGCGCCTTCACCTCGGAGGCGAAATAAAGCGTGCCCTTGTGCTCGGTATAGAAAAGCGGCCGCACACCCATGCGATCACGCGCCAGCATCAGCCTGCGTTCCGCCGCATCCCAGATGGCGAAGGCGAAGTCGCCGTTGAGCTTTTGCAGGCAGGCCTCGCCGTCATAGGCATAAAGCTGCAGCAGCACTTCCGTATCAGAACCGGTGCGGAAGGTGGCGCCGCGCGCCTTCAGTTCGTCGCGCAGTTCGACATAGTTGAAGATTTCGCCGTTGAAGGCGATCGTGTAACGCCCGTCGGCGCTCGTCATCGGCTGTTGGCCGTCGGAGAGACCAACGATCGACAGACGCACATGCGACAGGCCTATGCCGGGGCCGATCCAGATGCCGTGGCCATCCGGGCCGCGATGGCCGATCGCCTGTCCCATGGCGGATAGAAGCTGAGGCGCGTGTTCCGCTCCGAACCCTTCTCCCGCATAACCCGCAAATCCGCACATCTTTTCCATCCAGACAGGATCGTTCGATCCCGTTCATAAGCGGAAAAGCTTGCCGATCCCCTTATGCCCGAGGAGATGCCGCGGGGATGCCAGGAGGATGTTCTACTTCATCGAGAGCACGACGGTTGGCCAGAGCTCGGAAACTGTCGGGTGGATGGGCACTGCCCAGCGCAGGTCATCGTAACTTGCGCCGACATTCATCAGCTCCAGAACGCCGTGGATCGCTTCGTCCCCGCCGGTGCCGAGCAGAGCCGCGCCGAGGATCTTTTTGGTCTTCGCGTCGGCGACGATCTTCATGAAACCCTTGGTTTCGCCCTTTTCGACCGCGCGTCCGACATTGGTCATCGGCCGCGTGCCGACCAGCACATCATGACCCGCTTTGCGCGCCTCTTCTTCGCCCATTCCGACGCGGCCAAGCGGCGGGTCGATGAACAGGGCATAACCCAGCAGGCGTTGTGAAACCTTGCGGTCCTCACCATCGAAGAGGTTGGCGGCAACGATTTCGAAGTCGTTATAGGCTGTGTGGGTAAAGGCGCCGCGACCGTTGCAATCGCCCATCGCCCAGATGCCATCGACATTGGTGGCAAGCCGGTCATCCACCTTGATGAAGCCGCGTGCGTCCAGTTCGATGCCAGCCTTGTCGAGGCCCAGATCGTCGGTATTCGGTCGTCTTCCGACGGCGAGCAACACATCCGAGCCGATCACCTCGGGCTCGCCTTCCTGGCAATTCACCCCGACGGCAATGCCGTCTGCATGTTGGCGAAACCGGATGCATTCGGCATTGGTGCGGATGTGGATGCCCTCCGCCTTGAGGATTTCGCGCACGGCTGCAGAAATGTCCTCGTCCTCACGGCCGATCAGCCGTGGGCCTTTTTCGACAACCGTCACCTCGGCCCCGAAACGGCGATAGATCTGGGCGTATTCCAGCCCGATATAACTGCCGCCGACGATGACCAGATGTTTCGGCAGCCGGTCGAGCAAAACGATGTCGGTATTGGTCATGTAGGGAATGTCGCCCACACCGGCGAAATCCGGGATCGTCGCCCGCGAGCCGACATTCAGGAAAATCTGCGGCGCGGTCAGAAGCTCGTCATCGACGCGAATGACATTGCTGCTCTCGAAACGGGCGTGGCCGCGGATCAACTGGCAATTCGGCATGCCCTCCAGCCAGTTTTCATTACCATGGCGGCTGTCGAGCGTGACCTTGTGCGAGCGACGCATTACCGCCTGCATGTCGACCGTCACGCTACCGCCTATGCCGACACCATATTCGGCGGCGCGGCGGGCAAGATGGGCCGCATAGGCGCTGGCAACCAGCGTCTTGGTTGGTTTGCAGCCGGTGTTGACGCAAGTTCCGCCGACATGTTTGCGTTCGATGATCGCGACCGTCTTGCCCGCATCGTTGAACCGGCCGGCAAGCGAGGGGCCGGCCTGTCCGGCACCGATGATGATCGCGTCGAAGCGCTTCATATCGTTGCTGCCGCGGGTATAGACAAAATGATGATAAAGGCGACGGCGAAAGCGACGCCATCCTCGATGAATGCAGCCGGCTGGTCGTTGCCAAAATGATCGGCCAGCTTTGCCCGCGCCCATGCCCCGCCATAGGTGCCGGCGATGGCGCCGAGAACGCCGGAAACGAGGCCGGCCAGCCACAGCTCGTAAGGAATGCCGATCGCGGCACCGGCCACGCCGCCGGTTATCAGGCGGGTGATGAATTGCTGCGGCACCTTGCGGCTCGGCGTGTTGGGCAGCTGGTCGGTCACCAGCTCCAGCACGGCGAGGATGGTGAGGATCAGCACCGCCCAGTTGGAACCGAGGAAGGACAGCCATGAGCCGGAAAGATCAAGCCAGCCGAGCGCTGCTGCCCAGGTGATTAGGGCTGGTGCCATCATGGCCCTGAGGCCGGCGACGCCGCCCATGAACAGCGCAAGCAAGGAAACCATCTGAACCCCTATTCCGCCCGACGCGGGCTACCCTCATTGATTGCACAACGACGCGATATCCTACCTCAAGTCAAGCGTCTTGGACGGGATAGCTGCCAGTGACGGTGCTATATAACAGCCTTCGCTTTCGCCAAAATATCCAAACGCACCCGTCATACGAGAACCCATTGGAAAATTCCGCGGCGCTCCGTAAGATATGCGCGTTATGGTCGAGGGAGGAGGAGCCCTTCGGACGTGAAGCATCGTATCCTAGCAGTTTCTGTCCTGTGTCTTGTGCTCGGCCTCGTGCTGACGTGGAAGGTGCATGGTTTCGTGGCGAAAAGCGCCATGGACGAGGCGGAGCTGCAGGCGGGCACGACGCTGAGGCTCGCCGTCTCGGCGCTCGACGGACATCTGAAACGCTACGAGGCGCTGCCGGCGCTGACGGCGGATGACGAGATCATCGAGGTACTGATCGAGGATCCGGGTAACGAGGCGCTGCGGCTCTCCGCAAACCGATATCTCAAATCCGTCAATGCGCTTCTAAAATCCTCCGACATCTACATCATGACCATGGACGGCACGACGATTGCGGCCAGCAATTACGATTCCTCCGTCAGTTTCGTCGGCGAGAATTTCAGTTACCGCCCCTATTTTCAGGAGGCGGCGCGAGGCGAGCGCTCGCGCTTCTTTGCGGTTGGCACGACATCTGCCAAGCGCGGTTATTATTTCAGTTCGCCGATCGTGATGGACGGCAGGATTTTGGGCGTCATCGTCTTCAAGGTCGATCTCGATACGATCGAGGCTTCCTGGGCCGGTGGCGACGACCGGATTTTTGTCTCTGATCCCGAAGGCATCATCTTCATGACCGGCAGCGACGAATGGCGTTTTGCCGCCATTCTTCCGCTGACGCCGGATCGGATCGCCCGGACCGAAATTTCGAGGCGGTATGCCGATGTGAAACTGCATCAGTTGCCGCTCTCCTATGGCAGTTTCGCCGGCCATGAGACGATGCTGATCAGGAACGGCAATACGGAGCGGGAATATCTCTATGTCTCGCAGACCATGCCGGAGGCCGGATGGACGGTGAATGTGCTGATGGACACGGCCTCGGTACGCTGGCAGGCGCAGACAATGATGGCCGCCGTCTTTCTGGCGCTCTGCCTTGCCGGGCTTGTCTCGGCGATCGTCTTGCAGCGCCGGGCACGATTGGCCGAGCGCATGCAGTTGCAGGCCGAAGCGCAGAACGAGCTTGAGCGGCGAGTGGACGAGCGCACGGCCGCGCTTGCCCGCGTCAACAGCCGGATCGAGAAGGAGATCGCCGAGCGCCGCCTGACAGAGCGCCGGTTGCGCCGCACGCAGGCCGATCTGGTGCAGGCCGGAAAACTCGCCGGTCTCGGCCAGATGTCGGCAGCGCTTTCCCACGAACTCAACCAGCCGCTTGCGGCGGCGAAAACCTATGCGGAGACGACCGGTCTGCTTATCGAGCGGGGGCGGGTGGAGGACGCGAGCGACAATCTCAAGCGCATCTCGGCGCTTATCGACCGGATGGCCTCAATCAGCCGCCATCTGCGCAATTTCGCCCGCAAACCGAATGAAAAACTCGGCGCAGTCAGTGTCGAGGATGTCATTCGCGATACGATCGAGATCGTTTCCGCCCGGCTCAAGGCGGCGGACGCGGAACTGTCCATCACCATCGAACCGGGCCTGCCCCGTGTCATGGCAGGCGCCGTGCGGCTGCAGCAGGTGCTGGTCAATATTGTCACCAATGCTGCCGATGCGATCGAGGGGCTCGAGGATCGGCGCATTGATGTTTCGGCATCCGGCACGGCTGAGAAGGTGATGATCATCGTGCGTGATCGCGGGCCGGGCGTACCCGCCGCCATCCGCGAGCGCATATTCGATCCGTTCTTCACCACCAAGGGCGTCGGTAAGGGGCTCGGGCTTGGCCTTTCTATCTCCTACAATATCGTCAAGGACTTTGGCGGCAGCCTTTCTGTCACCGATCATCCGGAAGGGGGGGCGGTGTTTGCCATCGAACTCGATATGGCCGATGCAAGCGTGATGGAGGCGGCCGAATGACGATCCAGCAAAGGGTGCTGCTTGTCGATGACGAGGAGGAGCTTCGCCGCTCCACCGCCCAGGCTCTGGAACTGTTCGACCTCACCGTCGACACGTTCCCCAATGCGGAAAACGTGCTGGAGCTTTCCGGCTTCGGTTTCGATGGGGTGATCGTCAGCGATATCCGCATGCCGGGGCTGGATGGCATGACGCTTCTGCACCGGGTGCGCGAACTCGATGCGGAAATCCCGGTCATTCTCGTTACCGGCCATGGCGACGTGCAGCTTGCGGTGAAGGCGATGCGCGAGGGGGCTTACGATTTCCTCGAAAAGCCGTTCACGCCGCAGCATCTCGCCGGCGTTATCCGCCGTGCTCTGGAGCGGCGTGCTCTGATTTTGGAAAACCGGCGGCTTCGGGCCGTGGCGGGAAAACGCGACGATGTGGAAGCCCGCATGCCGGGTCGCACACAGGTGATGGTCGATCTGCGCTACCGCATCCGCGCGATCGGCGCGACGGATGCCGATACGCTGGTGATCGGCGATACCGGTGTCGGCAAGGAAGTCGTAGCGCGGGCGCTGCACGATATCAGCCCGCGCGCCAACCGGCCGCTGATCGCCATCAATTGCGCAGCGCTTCCCGAAACGTTGATCGAAAGCGAGCTTTTCGGCCATGAAGCAGGCGCCTTCCCCGGTGCGCTTCGGCCGCGTTACGGCAAGTTCGAGCATGCGCGGGGAGGGACGATCCTGCTCGACGAGATCAGCTCCATGCCTTTCGACCTTCAGGCAAAGTTCCTGCGGGTGTTGCAGGAGCGGGTAATTACAAGGCTCGGGTCGAACGAGACCGTGCCGCTCGACGTGCGCTTCATCGCCACCAGCAAGGTGGATCTGGAGGCTGAGGTGGCGGCCGGTCGTTTTCGTGCCGATCTTCTCTATCGGCTGAATGTCGCGACGGTGCATGTGCCGGCGCTTTCGCAGCGGCGGGCGGATATACCGCTTCTCTTCCTGCAGTTGGTGCGCGAGGCTGCGGCGCGTTATGGCCGGGAGGATATTATCGTGCCGCCCGATGTCCTTTCGCTGATCGCCCAGCGGGACTGGCCGGGCAATGTGCGCGAATTGCGCAATGCCGCCGACCGGCTGGTTCTGGGTCTCGATCCGGGTTCGGGAGAGCCGGGCGCCGCCGCGAAGGAGAATGGCGGGCGGCTGGCGGAAAAGGTCGCGGCTTTCGAGCGCAATCTCATCGCGACGGAAATTGCGGCCCATGGCGGTGCGCTGAAGCCGGTTTACGAAACGCTCGGCATTTCCCGCAAGACGCTTTACGAGAAGATGCAGAAATACGGGCTCGACAAGAAGATGCTCAAGTCTTCGCATGCGGGTGATGACGACGAGTCGGGGATGCTCGTTGATTTTTCCTGAGTGTGACTGCGGATGTTTTGCCGCTGCGTCAGTATTACTCACGGCGATTGGGTGGATTTCCACCCATCTCCACCACCCGTTGTTCCCAAATCCACCCATGCTGCGTTGCGCATGAAGAAATATCCCGCCTTTGCTTGCTGTTAGCCAATTGCCAGCGCTTCTGCGCGGCCCGCTAATGGGGCCAAGCAGGTGCCGGAGGAGATGTGCATCTGCAGCTACAGGCTGGACATTGTCCTTGGAGGAGGAAATCCATGAAACTGTTTAACGCCGTTCTCGGCGCAACGGCGCTTGCCGCCATCTCGCTTTTTTCCGCGCAGGCGGGTGCCGCCGGTTATCCTGAGCGCCAGATCACCATGGTCGTGCCGTTCGCTGCCGGTGGCCCGACGGATACGGTTGCCCGTCTCGTTGCCGAATCCATGTCGAAGGATCTCGGCCAGCAGATCGTCGTCGAAAATGTCGGCGGTGCCGGCGGTACGCTCGGTGCCGGCCGTGTTGCGGCAGCAGAGGCCGATGGTTACACGGTTCTGCTCCACCATATCGGCATGGCAACCAGCGCCACGCTTTACCGCAAGCTTGCCTATGACACGCTGAACGCCTTCGAGTATGTCGGTCTCGTCACCGACGTGCCGATGACCATCGTCGCCCGCAAGGACATGGAAGCGACCGACCTCAAGGGTCTCGTCGAATATGCCAAGGCGAATGCCGACAAGGTGACCGTCGCCAATGCCGGCATCGGTGCTGCCTCGCATCTCTGCGGCATGCTGTTCATGAGCGCCATCCAGACCCCGCTCGTTACCGTTCCCTACAAAGGCACGGGTCCTGCCATGACCGATCTTCTCGGCGGCCAGGTCGATATCATGTGCGACCAGACCACCAATACGACGAAGCAGATCCAGGGCGGCACGATCAAGGCTTACGCCGTTACCTCGCCGGAGCGTCTTGCGATCTTCAAGGATCTGCCGACGGTCAAGGAAGCAGGGCTCGAAAGCATGACGGTCGGTATCTGGCACGGCATCTACACTCCGAAGGGCACGCCGGCGGAGATCAACGACCGCCTGTCGAAGTCCCTTCAGGGTGCGCTGAAGGACGAGAATATCGTCAAGCGTTTCGCCGAACTCGGCACCGCACCTTCGCCGGAAGCTGATGCAACACCGGCTGCCCTGAAAGCCAAGCTCGAAACGGAGATTGCCCGCTGGAAGCCGATCATCGAGTCTGCAGGGCAGTACGCGGACTGAGTGCGGGCGTTGACGGGGGCAGCATTCAGCGGCGACGTTGAGCAAGCTCGCCCCCTCTGGCCTACCGGCCATCTCCCCCACAAGGGGGGAGATCACGTGCCTCATGATCACCGCGTCCAACGGCTCTCGAGTGGCCAGACAAAACGCAGAATGCAAACGCCGAAGTTGATTGGTGAGCGGCCCCCCAGCTGATCTCCCCACCTGTGGGGGAGATGGCCGGTAGGCCCGAGGGGGGCGAACTTGCTCCAGCCATCAACGCAAGACCATCTCCCACACAAACGGAGACACCATGAATTCCAAGTCATTCGACAAAGCCAACCTGATCTGCGGCATCCTGCTGATCCTGACCGGCATATTTTTCGCCTATCAGTCGATCGAGCTTGAACTCGGCACAGCTTTCCGCATGGGGCCGGGGTATTTCCCGTTCATCCTGGCGCTGGCGCTGATCCTGTTCGGGGCGATCATTCTGTTCCAGGCGTTTCGCGTCGAAGGAGAGCCGATCGGGCCGATTGCCTGGCGCGGCATCATCTTCATTCTGGCGGCACCGATCTTCTTCGGCATCACGGTGCGCGGTCTCGGTTTCGTGCCGTCGCTGTTCTTCGCCGCGCTGATCGCCTCTTTCGCCTCGCACAAGATGAAGCCGCTGACGGCCGTCATTCTTGCTGTTCTGCTGACCGCCTTTTCTGTGCTGGTTTTCAGCTATGGCCTCGGGCTGCCCTTCCAGCGCTTTGGACCCTGGGTTCGTTTCTAGGATTTGACTGATGGATCTTTTCAATAACCTTCTTCTCGGCTTCCAGACGGCAGGGTCGATCGAGAACCTGTTCTTCTGCCTGATCGGCGTGCTGCTCGGCACGCTGATCGGCGTGTTGCCCGGCATCGGCGCCACCGCGACGATCGCCATGCTTTTGCCTATCACCTTCCAGCTCGAACCCGTCTCGTCGCTGATCATGCTCGCCGGCATCTATTACGGTGCGCAATATGGCGGCTCCACAACGGCGATCCTGATCAACATGCCGGGCGAATCCTCGTCGGCCGTCACCGCGATCGACGGTTACCAGATGGCGCGCAAGGGCAAGGCGGGGGCGGCTCTCGCGATCGCCGCGATCGGCTCGTTCTTTGCCGGCACCGTCTCGACCTTCCTCGTCGCCATCTTCGCGCCGCCGCTCACCGCCATCGCGCTGGAATTCGGCGCTGCCGAATATTTCTCGCTGATGGTCGTCGGCCTCGTGTCTTCGATCGCGCTGGCGCATGGTTCGGTCATCAAGGCGCTTGCCATGGTGGCGCTCGGCCTGCTTCTGGGCCTTGTCGGCACCGATATCTATACCGGCGCGCCACGCTTCACGCTCGGTATCCGCGAATATGCCGACGGGTTGAATTTCGTCGCGGTCGCGGTCGGCGTTTTCGGCATCGCGGAAATCCTGCGAAACCTCGAGAATGAGCGGACGCGGGAAGTGCTGATGGCGAAGGTTTCCGGCCTTCTGCCGAGCCGCGAGGATTTTCGTGCGATGATTGCGCCGGTGCTGCGCGGCACGGCGATCGGCTCGATCCTCGGCATCCTGCCGGGCGGCGGTGCGATCCTTGCGTCCTTTGCTTCCTATACGGTTGAAAAGAAGGTTTCGAAAACACCGGAAGAATTCGGCCATGGCGCGGTTGCCGGCGTGGCTGGCCCGGAATCGGCCAATAATGCCGGTGCGCAGACCTCGTTCATTCCGCTGCTTACCCTCGGCATTCCGGCCAATCCGGTGATGGCGCTGATGGTCGGCGCGATGATCATCCAGGGCATCGTACCGGGACCGAACGTTGCGGCGGAACAGCCGGCTTTGTTCTGGGGCATCATCGCCTCGATGTGGATCGGCAACCTGATGCTCGTCATCCTCAACCTGCCGCTGATCGGGCTTTGGGTGAAGCTCTTGACCATCCCTTATTACCTGCTCTTCCCGATCATCATGGCCTTCTGCTCGATCGGGGTCTACAGCGTCAATTCCAACGTCTACGACCTCTATGCCGTCGCCTTCTTCGGCCTGCTCGGTTACCTGCTGCTGAAGCTGCGCTGCGAGCCGGCACCGTTGCTGCTCGGCTTCGTGCTCGGTCCGCTCTTAGAAGAAAACCTGCGGCGGGCGATGATCCTGTCACGAGGCGATCCGTCGACTTTCGTCACAAGGCCGATCAGCGCCACGCTGCTGTTCATCGCCGTGGTGGTGCTCATCGTCGTTTTCCTGCCGAGTGTGCGGAAGAAGCGCGAAGAGGTGTTTGTCGAAGAGGATTGATGTCTGCTGCCCTCATTCCTGTGTATCGGGGCAAGCGCGATGAGCGTAACCGGGAATGGGAATGAGGGATAGCTTCCGTTGGCTGCAGCTTTCGAAAGAATCCGGATTTCAACTTAAAGTCGATAGCTGACCTGTTTGGGTGAGGACGACGTTATCTTTCGATGCCACATTCCATGCCTTCAACTGCCAATGGGGGACTGGAAATGCGTCTTGGTAAAACCTCTTCATCTCTGGCATGCCTCGTTTTCGCATCATCACTCGCCGTCATGTTCGTGACCGAGGTTCAGGCTGCGGAATTCAAATACAACTCGTCTGTATCCGTGAAGGTCGGAAAATCGGTTGTTCTGAAGGGCGCGCGCGGTAAGACATGCGATGACGGTGCGCCATCATGGGCAGAAGTCGCGTCGAACCTGCCGAAAACGACAACTGGTACCTATTCGGATGGCGGCGTCGGTACAACGCAAAGCCAGCGTTGCGGTAAATCAGTTCCGGCACGGGGTATCAAATTCACCGCGACGACTGCAGGCAAGGAACGCCTGCAGGTTTACGGCGATTCGGTATCCATCACCGCGTTCTGACAAAAAGCGAACGGGGGGCAGAACCGGTAGGCCGAAGCGCGATTTAGACAGTCAGCACCGCCTGCAGCTCGCTTACCGGTGCCGCCCCCGCCATTCGTTTCAACAGCATGGACGCCATCAGTCGGCCGGCTTCCGACAGATCCTCGTAGATCGTCTCGATCCGTGGCCGCACCTGATCGAAAAGGCCTGATGTCTGCTTGGCCACCAGCCTCACGTCGCGCCCGATCTCCAGCCCGAGGTCGTGGGTGGCGGACATCACCGCCATCGCAGAGACCTCGCCGCCGCAGATGAAGCCGTCCGGGGGATCAGCCCTGGCCAGCCTTTCGGCCACATGATCGCGCACCGCATCCGCCTTGCTGTCGAGCGTAATGCCCTGCGCGATCTCGAAGCCGATACCTTCTTCCCTGACTGCTGTCATGAAGCCGTGGCGCATATGCTGGTGGAAAGTGAAGCGTTCGGGCGGCAGGATGATGAATAGCCGCCGACAGCCCGATGCGATCAGCTTTTTCGCTGCCTCGTAGGTGAAGCGGTAATTGTCGTAATCGACATAGGGATGCGGCGTGGCAAGCTCGGTCCTGCCATGGCAGACGAAGGGAAAACCTGTCTCCATGAGGAATTTCACCCGCTCGTCCGACGGTTCGGTGCGGCTGAACAGGATGCCGTCGGCCATTCGGTTGCGAACTATGTGGCGAACGGGATCGATCTGCGGCGTATCGGAGAAATGCGGGGTGATGACAAGGTGATAGGGGGTGCCGCGCAGCGTCGCCGTCATGCCTCTGATCATCGAGGTGCCGTAACCGAGGATTTCCTCATGCGGGTCCAGCACGAGGCTGATGACGTTGGTGCGGCCGGTGCGCAGGCGCTGGGCGGCCCGGTCGGGCAGGTAACCGACCTGCGCTGCCGCCGCCTGAACCCGCTGGCGGGTTTCTCTGGCAATTAGCGGGTCGTCGCCAAGCGCACGAGACACAGTGGTCACCGCAAGCCCGGTCAGTTCAGCGATCGTCTTCAGCGTCGGCTTGCGGTGAGAGCCGGGATTTGAAGTCGAAGGCCCCACCGCATTCGGTTGGCGTCCGTCTTCCGCATCGTCCAGCGACATGTCTGATCCTCCATCCGGCCACTGATCGCCGCCGGAACCTCCATATGTATCGTTACAAATTCCGCAGCGATTTCCAGAATTTTCTTTCAGAGATACAGAAAATCTTCGGAAGATCGATATTTTTCAAGCCAGATCAATACTTTAAAAAATTGATCACGAGCAATTCAAAAACCTTCATCCGTGGGTTGACACTTGCTCGGGTTATAACGTTATAAATTGCTCATCCGGAGAGGAGCCCGGATTTGGAGGAGATCATCAATGAATATTCGTGCCATTACAAAACTGGCCGCCGGTGCCGCGTTGATCGCGATGACAGCCGGTGCCGCCAAGGCTGCCGAAGTCGAAGTCCTGCACTGGTGGACGTCCGGTGGTGAAGCTGCCGCACTCAACGTTCTGAAGGAAAACCTCGCCAAGGAAGGCGTGACCTGGAAGGACATGCCGGTTGCCGGTGGTGCCGGTTCGGCTGCCATGACCGCACTTCGCGCCCGCGTCACCGCCGGCGATCCGCCGACTGCGGTGCAGCTGCTCGGTTTCGACCTGCGCGACTGGTCCGAGATGGGTGTCGCTGCAAACCTCGACGATCTGGCGGCCAAGGAAGGTTGGGACAAGGTCATTCCGCCGGCTCTGCAGGAATTCTCCAAATATGATGGTCACTGGGTTGCCGCACCGGTCAACATCCACTCGACCAACTGGCTGTGGCTGAACAAGGCCGCACTCGACAAGGCCGGCGCCAAGGAGCCGACCAATATGGACGAGCTGTTTGCGCTGCTCGACAAGTTCAAGGCCGACGGTATCGTCCCGCTCGCCCATGGCGGCGTTCCGTGGCAGGACGGCACGCTGTGGGAAGCCGTGGTTCTGTCTCGCGGCGGCCCGGATTTCTATAAGAAGGCCGTTCTCGAAGCCGATCCGGCAGCACTTTCCAGCGCTACGATGAAGCAGGTCTTCGACGACATGTCGAAGCTGCGCACCTATTTCGATCCGAACTTCTCCGGTCGCGAATGGAACCTGTCGACGGCGCTCGTCATCGAAGGCAAGGCCGGTGCGCAGGAAATGGGCGACTGGTCGAAGGGCGAATGGCTGCGCGCCAAGAAGGAGCCGGGCAAGGATTTCGTCTGCATCCGCTTCCCCGGCACGCAGGGCTCGGTTCTCTTCAACGCCGACCAGTTCATGATGTTCGACGTGGGTGGCGATGCCGCCGACGCGCAGATGAAGATGGCATCCGCCGTCGAAAACCCGGCCTTCCAGATCGCCTTCAACAAGGTGAAGGGTTCGGTTCCGGCCCGTACGGATATTCCTGATACGGAATTCGACGCCTGCGCCAAGAAGGGTATGAAGGATCTGGCGGAAGCCTCGTCCAAGGGCACGCTGATGGGCTCGCTGGCTCACGGTTACGCCCAGCCGGCCGCTATCAAGGAAGCCATGCTCGACGTCATCACCCAGCACTTGAACGGCCAGCTTACGACGGATGCTGCCTTGAAGCGTCTGCCTGAAGCGGTTGCTGCGGCGAAGTGATCGGCTGACACCGACGCCGCCCCTTACGCAGGGAGTGGCAGGTTGCCCCTCACCCTAACCCTCTCCCCGCGTGCGGGGAGAGGGGACTTGCCTCACTCGACATTCGAGAGTGAGGAGAGGGTGCGGCATATCTCCTTCTCCCCGTCAGAACGGGGAGAAGGTGCCGGCAGGCGGATGAGGGGCAAGCCTCAATCGTCGGCCGCGTACACCTTAATCCCATTCTCGCATGTCGCCGGAGACCCCCATGACGACAATCGAACCGATGCCGGTGATCACGCCGGAACGGCCGCGAAAATCCTTCGCCGACACGTTGCGCAACGGCCTGCCGAAACTCGTTCTGGCGCCGTCCTTCGCCGTCATCCTGATCTTCGTCTATGGCTTCATCCTCTGGACGATCACGCTTTCCTTCACCACATCGCGCATCCTGCCGGTCTATAAATGGGGCGGGTTCGATGCCTATTTCCGGCTCTGGTCGCAGCCCAACTGGTATGTGGCGATGCAGAACCTCGCCATTTTCGGCATTCTCTACATCGCGCTCTGCACCGCGATCGGGCTGTTCATCGCGATTCTGATGGACCAGCGGATCCGCGCTGAAGGCGTTCTGCGACCGATCTTCCTTTATCCGATGGCGCTTTCCTTCGTCGTTACCGGTACGGCGTGGAAGTGGTTCCTCAACCCCGGCCTTGGCCTCGAACACACGATGCGCAATCTCGGCTGGGAGAGCTTTACGTTCGACTGGCTGGTGAACCCGAACATGGCGATCTACACCGTCGTTATCGCCGGTGTCTGGCAGGCGTCGGGCTTCATCATGGCGATGTTCCTGGCCGGTCTTCGCGGCATCGACGGCGAGATCATCAAGGCGGCGCAGATCGACGGGGCATCGACTGTCTCCATCTATCGCCGCATCATCATTCCGCTGCTGAGGCCCGTGTTTCTTTCGGCCTTCATCGTGCTCGCCCACATGGCGATCAAGTCATATGACCTTGTGATTGCGCTGACCGGCGGCGGGCCGGGCAATGCGACAGAGCTGCCTTCCACCTTCATGTATTCCTACACGTTCAACCGCAACCAGATGAATGTCGGTTCGGCCAGCGCCGTGATGATGCTGATGGGCATTACCGCGATCATCGTGCCCTATCTCTATTCGGAACTGCGGGAGAAGAAACAATGAGCGCTTCGCCCGAAACCGTGAGCGCCGGTTCGGCGCGCTTCACCCGCTATTTTATCTATGGCGCGCTGATCATCCTCGCGGTGGTCTATCTGCTGCCGCTTTATGTGATGTTGTCTACCTCGCTGAAATCGCTCGACGAAATCCGCGGCGGTGACATGCTGGCGCTGCCGACCGATCCGTCGATCGCCGCTTGGTTGAAAGCCTGGGGCGAGGCCTGCATCGGCGTCTCCTGCGTCGGCATCAAGGGGTATTTCTGGAACTCGATCAAGATGGTGGTGCCCGCCGTGATCATCTCGACGCTGCTCGGGGCGCTCAATGGCTATGTGCTGACCAAGTGGCGGTTTCCGGGCCACAAGATCGTCTTCGGCATGATGCTGTTTGCCTGCTTCATCCCGTTCCAGGCGGTGCTGATCCCGATGGCGCGGTTGCTCGGCCTGATGGGCTTGTCGAATTCGACCACCGGCCTCGTCATGGTCCATGTCATCTACGGTCTCGGCTTCACCACGCTGTTCTTCCGCAATTATTACGAAGCGTTTCCGGATGAGCTGGTGAAGGCCGCGATGATCGACGGCGCCGGGTTCTTCCGCATCTTCTGGCGAATCCTGCTGCCCAGTTCAGGGCCGATCATCGTCGTGACGGTCATCTACCAGTTCACCAATATCTGGAACGACTTTCTGTTCGGCGTGTCCTTCTCGTCCGGCGAAGCCTCGCCGATGACGGTGGCGCTCAACAACCTCGTTTCGTCCTCCACCGGCGTCAAGGAATACAATGTCGACATGGCAGCGGCCGTCTTTGCCGCGCTGCCGACGCTGTTCGTTTATGTCGTCGCCGGACGCTATTTTGTGCGTGGCCTGATGGCCGGCGCAGTCAAGGGATAACCGCAATGAGCTTTCTCCAGATCAAACAAATCCGCAAGAAGATCGGCAGTGTCGAGATCCTCAAGGGCATCGATATCGAGCTGGAAAAGGGTGGCTTCCTCGTGCTGGTCGGCCCGTCCGGCTGCGGCAAGTCCACGCTTCTGAATGCGATTGCCGGCCTGCTGCCGCCGTCTTCCGGTGACATCGTCATCGACGGTCAGGTGGTCACCGAGCTGCATCCGTCGAAGCGCGATATTGCCATGGTCTTCCAGTCCTATGCGCTTTATCCGAACATGACGGTGGAAGAGAACATCGCATTCGCGCTAGAAATGCGCGGTGTCGACAAGGGCGAGCGCGCCAAGGCGGTCGCCCAGGTGGCGAAAACCCTGCAGATCGAACATCTTCTGACACGCCGCCCGAGCCAGCTTTCCGGTGGCCAGCGCCAGCGTGTCGCCATGGGCCGGGCACTGGTGCGCAAGCCGCGTGTCTTCTTGTTCGACGAGCCACTTTCCAACCTTGATGCCAAGCTGCGTGTCGAGGTCCGTGCCGAGATCAAGGCGTTGCATCAGAACACCCATGCCACGATCGTCTATGTCACCCATGACCAGATCGAGGCGATGACGCTGGCGACCAAGATCGTCGTGTTGAAGGAAGGCATCGTCCAGCAGGTCGGCACGCCGGCAGAAATCTACAATCGCCCGGCCAATCTCTTCGTTGCCGATTTCATGGGATCGCCGGCGATGAACATGCTGAAGGGCAGGACGGTTTCAGGCGGCATCCAGCTATTTGGCGCCGGCGGCCAAGGCGTGACCGTCAGGGTGCCGCCTTCGGTCACGACACCGCTTCCCGAGGGGAAAGAGGTCATTGTCGGCCTGCGGCCGGAGGCGATTTCCGACGAAGGCTCTGCCGACGCCGCAGCTGTGGCCAGCGCGCAGATCGATGCGGACGTCACGATCGTCGAGCCGACCGGATCGGATACGTTCGTCACCGGCAAGCTCGACGGCACGACCTTTACCGGCCGCGCCCGCGCGGAAACCGTTGTCGAACCCGGCCAGGCATTCCGTTTCGTTTTCAATCTCGACAAGGCGGTGGTTTTCGATCCCGAAAGCGGCCAGCGGATCGGCTGATCTTCGTCGGGCAAGCGTTGTCTGCCGGTTTCCTGATTGTCCTGAAATGATACGGCAGACACGTTTTCGCAACATTGTGGGGCAACGTACGGCTCAGTTGTTCCAAACACATGTTGGCGCGATCTGCAAAAGCAGTTAGAACCGTTTTGGCTAAGATGTATTAGCGTAGGGCGGGACGACTGATGATCAGTGACAGCGGGCGAGCTTCTGCCTGCAGCTTTATTATTGGCTTAAGATAGCGGAATGTTTAAGTTTTCGCGTCTTTTCCCCACAGCCTCGATCGGCGCCTACCTGATGGCGCTGGTGATTGTCGTCGCCTTGCCGTTGCTGGCTTTTGTCGGTTTTCTTGTCCTGCAACTCGAGGGACAGGAACGCGAAGGACTTGCCAACGAGACGGCCGAGGATGCGCAGCTGATTGCGCGCTCCGTCGATCGCGAATTGCAGGACATGGCGACGACGCTTCGCCTTCTGATCACCTCGCCGGAGCTCGAAGCCGGTGACCTGAGAGCCTTCCACGACCGCACCCAGCGCAGTCTGCGCTCCAATTCGCTTTATGTCATTGTCGTCGACAAGGATGGCCAGCAGCGGCTCAACACCCGTTCGCCCTTCGGTGATCCGCTGACGAAAATGTCGAACATGCCGGCCCTGGAATCGGTGCTCAGGTCGGGCATTACCGAAGTCTCCAGTGTGTTCTTCGGCAAGACGAGCAACAGGTGGGTGTTCAACGTCGCCATGCCTTTGCCGGATGCGCTTTCGCATTCCGGTTCGGCGATCATCATGACGCAGAATGCCGACGACATGGAGAAGCTGATTTCCATCGAAGGCCTTCCTGTGGGTTGGTCGGCTGCGGTCATCGACGGGCAGGGGCAGGTCGTAGCTTCTGGTGGGGCCGACAAAATAGCATCCGGCAAGCAGTTCGATCCCGATACGCTGAGATTGATGACCGGCTTCAAGGGCACGATCGAAGATGTCGAAGGTGATGAGAAGCAGATGTACGGTTACGCCCAGATCACCGGCTGGACATGGAAGGCCGTCGTCTGGGGACCGATTGCCTCGGCACAGGAAGGCATTATCACTACCTTCAAGCAACTGGTCGCAGGTGGTGTGATCTTTCTCACGCTGGCGGTCCTGTTCGCCTATACGATCGCGCGCCAGCTGCGCACGCCGATCCGGCAGATTGCCGACATGGCGGAGCGGATCGGCAAGGGCGAGATCGTCTCGCCGGTCGAGACCCGGATCACCGAGGCCAATCAGGTGGCGGTGGCGCTGTCCAATGCTTCCTTCGACCGCAGCGAGGCCGAAGACCGCATTCACCTGATCCTGCACGAACTGGTGCATCGCACGAAGAATATCCTGACGCTGGTGCAGGCGATGATGCGCCAGCTTGGCCGTCAGGACACGACCATGCCAGAATTCCAGAAGGCGATCAGCACACGCCTGCACGGGCTTGGAAAATCCATCGAAGCACTGGCAAAGGAACAATGGGCCGGTGTGCGGCTGATGCGCGTCATCGAGATCCATCTTTCGACCTTCGAGGCCGGTGACCGGCTTCTGGTGTCGGGCGAGGATTTCATGCTCAAGGCCGAGGCGGTGCAGAATCTCGGCCTCGTGCTGCATGAACTGGCGACCAATTCGGTCAAATACGGTGCGCTTTCGGTGCCGCATGGGCGTGTGCGGATTTCATGGGACGACGTTGCCCCCGGAGATGACGGCGAGCCGAAGATCAGGCTTGTCTGGGAAGAAAGCGGCGGGCCGCCGGTTACCGAGCCCTCCCGCAAGGGGTTTGGAACGACCATCATCCAGCGCCACGCAGTTGCTGCCTTTGGCGGTCAGGTGGATGTCGAATTCCGCCCGGAAGGCCTTGTCTGGCGACTTGTGGCGCCGCGTGCCAATCTGGAGCGTGACGATGCCGGCGACGAGCGGCGCAGCCTGGCGATGTAGTTCGAAGTGATTTGATCGCTTCGCGCAGGAACGAAGCCTGACGCGTGTCGTTTTAGCGCTCATGGATCTTTCGCTCAAAACCATCGAAATCGATGCCGCTTCGCTCAAAGCCATCGGGCTTACCTATGTCAGTGATACGGAGCCGGGCATTCGCCGACTAAAGCGCGGCAAGGGCTTTTGCTACAAGCTGCCGGATGGATTGCTTCTGACTGATGAAGACGACCGGCTGCGTATAACGGCACTTGGTCTTCCGCCCGCTTATGACAATGTCTGGATCTGCATGGACCCGCAGGGACATCTGCAGGCGACGGGTTATGATTCCCGCGGGCGAAAGCAATATCGGTATCATACCGACTGGCAGAGCTTTCGCAGCGAGCAGAAGTTCGATCAGTTGGCCCGGTTCGGCGAGGCCTTGCCGCGCATTCGCCGCAAGGTGAAGCGCGATCTTGCGCTCGGTCTCGACAAGTCCGATTGCGTGCTCGCCGCCCTCGTGGCGCTGATGGATGTCACGCATCTGCGGGTCGGCAACAAAGCCTATGCGAAGGAAAACCGCACCTATGGCGCGACGACGCTTTTGAAACGCCACATGATCCTCTCCGGCGATGGTGTGCTTTTGAAATTCACGGCCAAGGGCGGCAAGCGGGTGCAGCACACGCTCAAACATCCACGATTGCAGCGGATTCTGGAAGAGATCGCTGATCTTCCCGGCCGCCAGCTGTTTTCATTTCCCGACGAGCACGGCACCGCCCGCTCCGTCGATTCCGGCAGGCTTAACGCCTATCTCGCCAAGGCTGCCGGCTTCCCGGTTTCGGCCAAGACTTTTCGCACCTGGGGTGGCAGCTTGGCTGCCTTCATGACGGCATGGACGATCGTGGAGGAAGAGGACAAGCGGCCAAAGATAAAGGCGTTGACCAAGGCCGCTTCGGATGTGCTGCAGAACACGCCCGCCGTTTGTCGCTCAAGCTATATCCATCCGAGCATTCTCGATCTTGTCGAAGATGATGCACCGTTGCGTCGTCTCATGGAGGCCGGAAAAACATCCAAGTCTCCGCGCGGTTTGCGGATGAACGAGGCGCGTTTACTGGCATTTTTGAAGGAAGAATAAGGCCAGGTGGCGCTGGATTGCAGTTATGCTCTTGCGCTCGTCAAGTTGCCTCTCACCCTCTCTCCGCACGTGGGGCGAGGGGGCATTCCCGATATAGGCATTAGAGAAAGCCGCCGTCGGTGCGGCATGTTCCTTCTCCCCGCAAGCGGGGAGAAGGCGGTGGCAGCCGGATGAGGGGCCTCCACAGATCGAAGTAAGGCAATCAGGCAGCGCGGCGCTGGTGCAGGCCTTCTTCCACTTCCTCGACGATCTTGTCGACAAAGGCTGCGAGGTCCTTTGGCGAGCGAGATGTGATGATGCCGCTGTCGACCACGACGGCTTCATCCTTCCAGTTGGCGCCGGCATTGCGCAGGTCGGTGCGGATAGAGGCATAGGAGGTTGCCTTGCGTCCGCGCAGGGCATCAGCCTCGACCAGCAGCCATGGACCATGGCAGATGGCGGCTACCGGTTTACCGCGGCTGATGAAATCGCGAACCAGCTGTACGGCTTCCTCGTTCTTGCGCAGGACATCCGGGTTGATCTGGCCACCCGGCAGAACGAGCGCGTCAAAATCCTCAGCCTTCGCTTCTCTCACATTGAGATCGACGGTCACACTGTCGCCCCAGTCTTTCTCGTCCCAGCTCCTGATCTCGCCGGATTTGATCGAGGCGATTTTCACTTCGGCTCCGCGTTTTTTCAGCTCGTCGTAAGGCACGCGCAGTTCCGAACGTTCGTAGCCATCGGTGGCCAAGATGAGGATATTGGCGGAATCGATATTCGCCATGATAAGCTCCTTGTGGGATTGTTCTTCTTGAGATGAGCGCTGGCTCGTCAGTCTTTAGAGCCTGCCGGTCGACAGGTCGCGTCCGTTGATTGATGCAGGCACGCTGATTTCTTCACGCGGTGTCTTGGGAAGCGGAAGCGCAACGGCTTCCGGAACCACGACCTGAAGATCTTCCGGGCGGGCGACATGGAAAGTCGGCTGTTCCCGCCGGGTCAGAAAACGGTTCCTGAGCATTCTGAGTAAGTGCAGCATGGCAGTCTCCCGTATCAGTCGCTCGCGATAACAAGTGGCGACCTGTCACGTGGGCTAACAAGCCCGGGCGGAGAAACGTTCCCACAATTTTACATCCGGAAATGGATCGCGAGGCTGTTCTGGATGGCCTGTGCCTCAAGTATAATGCTCCCGCGGCCACTAGGCCACGAGAGCTTGGGGCCTCTTTTGTCGAGGCCTCATTCCCCTCCTCGGGAAACTTTAAACCGGAATAACGAACATGTAGCAGGCAGCAATGACTAGCGCGAAACCTGCAACTTCAAACCATTCCCTGACCATGGTCGCCTCCATCGAACTCTGGACCAAGAACGTGCACTTGCCATTCTAGTTCCACGAAATTGCCATAAAGATGGCAAGCCAGCCACAAATATTAAAATGTGCTGAAACATGATGCCACGATGATGTCTAACTGGCGGAAGCCCGCGCCCGCGCGGCTTCCAGTATGGCGCGAATTTCACGGGCTGAGGCGTTTTCGATCGCGAAAGCGCTGTCCGGCATCACGCCCGGATCTTCCTCGTTATCCTTGAAGGTCGCGTCATCGCGAAGCTTCTTGAGGAATGTCGTGATCGTCACCTCGCCGCCGATCATGGCTGCCAGCATTTCGATCATCAGTTCGCGATGAGCGTTGAGCCGACCTTCGAGTTCCTGTGGTGTCAGGGATGTCATATTTTATCCTCCTGTCGCAGCGTGAAAGATAGACGGGACGCGAAGCGAAGAACGATCCTGCCGACGATCTCGTTCCGCGCAAAACGAAGACGGAACAAATGCCGCGCTGCACCATTGTAGAGCAGATTTTTCAGACATTCCGATCTTCCGGCAAAAGGGCGTTGCATGGACATGAAGAGCAATCAGTTCACGATCGAATCCGGCGACTGGAGACGGCTCGGCGCCAATTTCGATGGCGAGGGCGTCAATTTCGCAATCTTCTCGGCCCATGCGACACGGGTGGAGCTCTGCCTCTACGATCCGAGCGGAAAGATCGAGATCGCCAAGTTTGACCTGCCGGAATATACGCACGAGATCTGGCATGGTTATGTGCCCGGGCTGAAGCCCGGAGCGCTTTACGGATTTCGCGTCCATGGTCCGTTCGAGCCGGAGGCCGGACACCGTTTCAATCCGTCGAAGCTCCTGATCGATCCCTATGCTCGCGAACTCGCCGGCGATATCGAATGGAACGAGGCGCATTTTGCCTACGATCTCCTTCACGAGGACAAGGATCTCACCTTCGATACGCGTGACAGTGCACCGTTCACGCCAAAGGCCAAGGTGATCGATCCCTATGCATTCGACTGGCAGGACCAGAACCGTCCGAATATTCCCTGGCCGAAGGCGGTTGTCTACGAGACCCATGTGAAGGGTTTCACCCAGCTCAATTCGGCGCTGCCGAAGGAGTTGCGCGGCACGTTCGAGGGTATGGGGCACAAGGCTTCCGTCGATTATATCAAGAGCCTCGGCATTACCTCGGTCGAGCTTCTGCCGGTTCACTGGTTCCCCGACGATCAGCATCTGCTCGACAAGGGGCTGAAGAACTTCTGGGGTTACAATTCGCTCGGTTTCTTCGCGCCGGCCTCACGCTATTACGGGCCGCGCGGCATCCAGGGGTTCCGCGACATGGTGCGGTCGTTCCACGATGCCGGGATCGAGGTCATTCTCGATGTGGTCTATAACCACACGGCGGAAGGCAACGAGCTGGGGCCGACACTCTCCTTCAAGGGCATCGACAACTTCTCATATTATCGCACCCTGCCGGATAATCACCGTTATTACATCAACGACACCGGCACCGGAAACACGGTCAATACCTCGCATCCGCGCGTGTTGCAGATGGTGATGGACAGTCTGCGCTACTGGGCAGAGCACATGCATGTCGATGGTTTCCGTTTCGATCTCGGCACCATCCTCGGTCGCGAGCCGGAAGGGTTCGACCAGCGCGGCGGCTTTTTCGACGCGATGACGCAGGATCCGGTTCTTTCAAAGTTGAAGCTGATCGGCGAGCCATGGGACATCGGTCCGGGCGGTTATCAGGTCGGCGGCTTTCCGCCGGGCTGGGCGGAATGGAACGACAAATATCGCGATACGGTGCGTGAATACTGGAAGGGCGACAATGTCTCGACCGATTTCGCCGCCCGCCTGCTCGGTTCAGGCGATCTATACGACCAGCGCGGCCGTCGGCCCTGGGCTTCCGTCAATTTCATCACCGCCCATGACGGGTTCACGTTGAACGACCTCGTTTCCTATAACGAGAAGCATAACGAGGCGAATGGCGAGGACAATAACGACGGCCATAACGACAACCGCTCGTATAATTACGGCGCCGAGGGGCCGACCGAGGATGAGGGCATCAATGCCGTGCGCGACCGGCAGAAGCGTAACTTTCTCGCTACGCTGTTCTTCTCCCACGGTACGCCGATGCTGCTTGCTGGCGATGAGTTCGGCCGCAGCCAGATGGGCAACAATAACGGGTATGCGCAGGACAGCGAGATTTCCTGGGTGCATTGGGACGACCTACCCGAAACCTGCGAGGAATTGCGTGAATTCACCCGTCATGTGATCAAGCTCAGGGCCGAGCAACCACTCCTGCGCCGCGAGAACTGGCGCGACGGGATGGATATCAAGTGGTTCAATGCCGGCGGCGGTTTTCAGCAACCGGACCAGTGGGACGAGGGAACAACGCTCGGCGTCTATATCGGCCGCGGCGACCTGCAGGAAGAAGAAGGCGTCTGGCACGACGTGCTGCTCTTGTGCAATCCGTTTGAAGGCAACGTGCCCTTCCGTATCCCCCAATTCGGCGAGGGCGGCTGGGTGCTGGAACTGACCACATCGGACAGCGCCAAACGCGGGCTTACGATTACCAAGGAAAAGGATTTCGAACTGGAAGGGCGCAGCCTTGCCCTGTTCAGGCGGCCTTGAAGCCTTGCGCACGGGGTGAGCCCTTGTCCGGTTGACAAGGGCTTCCTGCTTTTCTAGCAGTCGAACACCCTACCGCGCCATTTCCTTTTCCGCTCCATGGAGCGGCGCCCCTCCCGGAACTGGCCTTTCATACAAGGATCAGGCCAGATGTCCCAAGTGACACGTATCGTCCATCGGCGCGCCAATGCCGGTTGCGAGACGCAGTATGAAGAGCTGGCGCGGGGCATGCTGGAAGCTTCGTCGAAGGCGAAAGGTTACAGGTTCTCGACATTGATCCCGCCGCGGGTCGAAGGCGAGGAATTCCATATCGTCCAGGTTTTCGCCACCCAGGCGGATCTCGATGAATGGCGCCAGTCCGATGTCTCGCATGAATGGCACGAGCGGCTGAAACAGGTTTCAGACCATCCGCCGGAATATCGCATCTTCAATACTGAGGATCTGTGGTTTTCGGCTGCGGGTCTCGCCTTGCCACCGAAGCCGCCGGCGCGCTGGCGAATGGCCTTCGTCATCTGGATGGGGATCTTTCCGACCGCATCCTTCTATGTCTATTTCCTCTTCCCCTGGCTCGTTGACATCCCCTTCCTGTTGAAGATGTTCATCGCCACCGTACTGATCGTGCCGACCATGTATTTCGGCGTCCTGCCGCATCTGTTGCGGTGGATGGGTTGGTTTTTGAAACGGTAAGCTTCCCTGCTCGGCCCGTCTCACCAGAATTTCAGGCGTCGCAGGCCGGTGCTCGGCGAGGCTTTCTGGACGAGGCTGCGGTAGACGGCGGCATATTGCTGGCCGCTGCGCTCCCACGAGAATTTCGTCTTCATGCCCTGGTTCTGCAGCCGGGCCCACATCTTTGGCTGTTCATAGGCGTGCAGTGCACGCCTGAGCGCCAGCCGCAGGCCGTTGGTGGTTACCGGATGGAACTGGAAGCCGGTTGCCACGCGCGCGGACATGGCCGCATCATTGGCATCGATAATGGTTTCCGAAAGCCCGCCGGTGCGCGAGACGACCGGTACGCAGCCGTAACGCAGGGCGTATAGCTGGGTCAGGCCGCAAGGCTCGAAACGCGAGGGCTGGACGATCGCGTCGGACCCACCCTGAACGAGATGGGCGGTCGGCTCGTCATAACCGATATGGACTGCCATGCGGCCGGGATAACGTGCTGCCGTTTCCAGCAGTGCCTGTTCGATGTCGTGGTCACCCTCACCAACGATAATGATCCTGCCGCCGTTGTGGATCACCTCGTCCGCCGTCTCGGCCAGCATGTCGATGCCCTTCTGCCACGTCATACGGCTGATCGCGGCAAAGATCGGCCCCCGGTCGTCAGGATCGAGGCCGAAACGGTCGAGAAGCGGCTGCCTGTTGTCACGCTTGCGGCGCAGGGTGGCTATATCGAAGGTCTGAGGCAGGAATTCGTCGGTAGCCGGGTCCCAGACATCAAGATCGATGCCGTTGACGATGCCGCGCAACACTTCCACTCGTTCGTTGAGCACGCCGTTGAGGCCCATACCGAAACGCGGTGTCAGGATTTCGCGGGCATAGGTCGGGCTGACTGTGGTGATTACGTCGGCTGTCTGCAGCCCACCTTTCAGGAAGCTGATATCGCCGAAATATTCCAGCTGGTCGATGGAATAGGCTTCCGGCGGGAGTCCAAGCCAGGGGACCAGATCGGCTGAATATTGCCCCTGAAAGGCGATGTTGTGAATTGTGATGACGACCGGGGTACTGCAGCCGTTCTGGCGCATGTAAACCGAAGTCATTGCCGACTGCCAGTCATGGGTATGGACGAGGTCGGGAACCCAGCCGGGCAATGCGCCTGCGGCGATCTCGGCTGCGGCGAGTGACAGGACGGCAAACCGCTTCCAGTTGTCCGCGTGATCCTTGCCGAATTGGTCGACATAGGGGCCGCCGGGGCGGTCGTAGAGGGCGGGGGCATCCAGCACCAGAAGATCGAGACCTTCGACCGAGCCGTGTCTAAGCGTTGCCTTCTCGCCGAGCAGGTCCTCGAATTCCATCAGCGTGGTCGATTGCCCAAGCTGTTTCATCACCTTTGGATAACCGGGAATGAGCGATGTGGTTTCGATCCCGAGCGGTGCAAGCGCCTTGGGAAGCGAACCGGTTACGTCTGCCAGTCCGCCGGTCTTGATCAGCGGATAGATCTCCGACGTGACCGACAATATCTTCATCTTGGCACTTTCCCCCTGGGCCGCGACAGAATCAAAGCCTACTCGATTCCGCCGCCGGGGATAGAGGGTATTATGTGTGTCGATCGAAACATAAGCACTCATCGGCTCTTGTCCTGCAAGATCGCGTGATCGAGTTGCGATTTGTCAAAACGTGCCGGTTTTCGGGATCGTTGTAAGGTGGCGAGGCTCCGGCGATCACGCGGATTGCATGAATGTTGGAGAATTGCATTCGTGCCGGTTTTCGAGCCCATGTCCTCATCCCATACAAAATATAAAAGAATTGCCCGGCGACAGGGTCGCCGGTCACTGCATCATTCGCGTGGTTTAAGATCGGCTCGGAGTTGAGAGCCTATTTTGCGCCAGCTTTTGCGGGCCGCTTTTTGGTCTGTTCCGGCTTTACCGCAGCAGCGGCAGCGGGAACTTTAGGCTTGGCGTCGGCCTTGGCGGCCGTCACTGGTTTTTCTGTCTTCTTTGCCGCTTTGGGGGCGGCAGTCTTGGCAACCTTCGCCGTGCCGGTTTTGGCCGGTTTTGCCGATGCCTTGGTTGTCTCTACCGCTGCGCCATTCTTCGGCACGTCAGTTTCCCCTGCCGTGGGCTTGAGCGTTGCATATTCCAGCTTTGCCCGCTCCCAATGCTCCATGTCCTTGCCGGCAGGATAACCCTCCTGCTCCCACAATTGATACGCTCTGTGCTTGATCCAGTTTTCCTGAGAAGCCGCCATCATCGTCTCCATTGCCCAAATCGCAAAACTCATGCACTGCAAAAAAGTTCCGAGGAAATGTTAAAAACTGCAATGTCGCGTGAAGACATTGCAATCCATCAGTTGAATTCTTCCCGAAATGCTGGAACCTTTGCGCTGTTGCTCAGTTCCGTTGTCGGGAAGGAGATGATCGTCATGCACAACTACTGCGATATAATGCCTCATGCGACCGGATGGGTCTATGTCATCGATGGCGTTCAATCCGCGTCATTCTATCACAGTTACGAATTAGCTCTTGATGCGGCCCGAACTCACCTCGCAACGCGTGGCAGACGCGATGGCCGTATCTTCAGATGCCAGGCCCTCAATGGTAACATGCTGCCAATCGACATTGCTGCAGTGATGCAGCCCCCGGGTACCGGGATAGGACCGGTTGCTTATCGTTGAACCATGAAAAGCCCGGAGGAATCCGGGCTTTGCTTTTTCAAGCATTTGTCGCGTCACGCGGCTTTCTTCGCCGCTGCGTTGACGGCGCCTTCAGCGAGATTGGTCAGCAGCTCGTCAGTGCTGGATTCTTCCTGCAGCGTTTCATCAAGCAGCTTTGCAACATCCTTCATGCCCAGTTGCAGGGCCCACGCACGAAGTGTGCCATATCGGCTGATCTCGTAGTGTTCGACCGCCTGGGCAGCGGCAAGAAGGCCGGCATCGAGAGCGGGCGTGCCCTTGAATTCGTCCAGAATTTCTTCGCCTTCCGACAATATGCCCTCGATTGCGTCGCAGGTCTTGCCCTGGGCGCGTTTGCCGAGGATCTCGAAAATCTGTTTCAGCCGCTCGATCTGACCCTCGGTTTCTTCCCTGTGGGTCTGGAAAGCAGCCTTCAGCTTGGGGTCTTGAGCGCCGCGCGCCATTTTCGGCAGCGCCTTCACGATCTGCCGTTCGGCGTAATAAATGTCCTTGAGGGTTTCGTAGAAAAGGTCATCCAGCGTCTTTGACGTCGCCATCTTGGTTCTCCCTATCGATTGTCCGATTGACATTGCGGCGTTCTAACCGCGGGGAGATGGCGTTGGTTCCGCGTCTGTACGGTTGCGGACAAAGAGGGCGGTGATCTGCCTGAAAATTGCTTATCGTGCGAACTTGTCGTTGAGCGCAGTCTGCAGCTGCCGGGCGAGGTCGAGCAGCCGATCGGGAATGTCTTCCTTCTCGATTTCCGTCAAAAGGCTTGAGACCTTGCCATTGACGCGGCGTCCCATTCTTGCCTCGCGCTCATCGACCTGAGCATTTTCCTTCGCCATTCCGACCCCTGAGGTGAGAGGCGCCGCACGCAGACCCGGCAACCGATATCCAGATGTGAAGTTTATATCAGACTTCCATACAGCAAGACCGGTCGTCCCAAAATCCCGAAAATGTCACAGATGAATACAAACGAAAATAATGAGCGGCTTGCGATGCCCGCCGCCCATTCGGAGACATGCCCCGTATCAATGTTTCGGCGGCTTGGGCGTGCCGGCCGGAATGGCCGTCGTGCTGGTGGCAACCGGATCGCTTGCCGGAAAGGTGTCTTCCAGCCCTTCGTTCAGCTGCTCCTCCAGATCCTGCCTATTTCCTTTCTCGCGTACGGATTTCTCGACCCGCTTCTTGCTGTCGTCACGTGATGTCGTGTTCGGTGAGCCGTTGTTCATAACCATGACCTCGTCTCCTGTGCTTGACTTGTCTCGATGATAAAAACGGGCGGCGGATAGGCTTTGTTCCGCCACGGCAAAACAGGTCCCGAGTTTTCGGAACCAAAAGGCGAATGCATGCGTTTGCCACCCGTCAATTCAGCCCTGATGAGTAAGGAGAGGTAGGCAACGGTGTCTGACTCACAGTTGAACGGTGACCCTGCTCGTCAAGATATTGTCAGGCTTATACCGGCTCTTCGCGCATTTGCCCGCACCTTCTGCCGCAATCCCTCGGATGCGGATGATCTGGTGCAGGAGACCCTGATGAAGGCGCTCGCCAATCTCGACAAGTTCGAGCGTGGCACCAGGCTCAAGTCGTGGCTTTTCACGATCATGCGCAACACCTTCTACACACGATCCAAAATTCTCGGGCGCGAGGCGCCGGGTGTCGAGGAGAATGTGTCGGGCGACACGCCGATCGCAGCCTCGCAGGAAATGGCCGCGCGGGCGCGTGAAGTGCAGCGTGCGTTGCAGAAACTTCCGCCGCATTACCGCGAAGTGCTGACGCTGGTGGCTATCCTGGGAGAAAGCTACGAGGCGACCGCGGTAATCTGCGACTGTGCGGTCGGTACCGTCAAGAGCCGGCTCAATCGCGCTCGCCACCAGATCCTGCAGGAACTGGGGGAAGAGGCGGGCTGACAGCCTGCCGGATAAAACCAGGAGGAAACCATGAAATACCTGCTGACTGCAGCTTTCGCTGCTGCCGCCATCACCCTGCCGAGCATGGCGATGAGCCAGGATGCTTCGAAGGCAACGGCCAGATTTATCGGCGCAGATGGCAAGGAGATCGGCAAAGCCGATCTTACCGGTACGAAAGCCGGTGTCATGATCGCTGCCGAAATCAGCGGATTGCCGGCCGGTCAGTGGGTTGCCTTTCACGTGCATCAGACAGGGACCTGCGATCATACGACCGGCCATGAATCGGCTGGCGGTCATTTCAATCCGACAAATGCGGAACACGGCTACCTCGCTGCTAAGGGTCAGCATGCCGGTGACATGCCGAACCAGTATGTGCCGGCCGACGGCACGCTCAGGGCGCATGTGTTCAACACGGCTGTTACGCTGGAAGATGGTGACAGTGCCATCAAGGGCAGGGCACTGATGATCCATGCCGGACCCGACGATTATTCCGGCCAACCTTCCGGTAATGCCGGCAAGCGCCTTGCCTGTGCGGTCATCGAATAGGATCAGCTCGTCAGGTCGAGTTCGGGATAATTACGGAAAATTCCGGACTCGCTGAAGGGAAGGCGACGTTCGGATTTCAGATAGGCCGCAATAGCCGGACGTTCAGCGACCCTGTCGCGAAGAGCAGATAGGTGCGGATAGTCGTTCTTTACTGCCCCCATCGCCTTTGGAAATGCGTAGTGCAAGCCTTCCATCACCTGAAACAGTGACAGGTCGACGTAGGTGAGGCCGTTTCCGACGAGGAAGCCTTTGCCTGCCGGATTGGCGGAAAGCAGCCGTTCGAAATAGCCGAGGAATTTCGGCATGCGATCCCGGATGAAGGCGGTGGAGCGGGCCTTGGCTTCCGCTTTCTGATCCTCGTAATAGTCGCCGGTGCTGATCGGATGGTGCGTATCATGCACCTCGGCGATGAAATCCGTGATCGTCAGCTGCAGCCCGTTGGTGATCAGACGGCTCTTCTCGTCGTCAGCAACGAGCCCGAGCTTCGGGCCGAGATATGAGAGGATGTTGGCGACATGCGAGACGACCAGTTCGCCATCCTTGAGGAAGGGCGGTGCGAAAGGCGTTTGGTCGTGGCCGTGACTTCCTTTGAGAAACTCCATCATTGCCTGCGTGCCGGTCGAGCTGCGACACTTGTCGATATATTTGGCGCCGGCCTCCTCCAGGGCCAGACGGACAAATTCTCCACGTCCCTGAATGCCGTCCCAATAGTAAAGTTCATAGGGCATGCTGTGTGAAAACTCCCTCACTTCAAGAAAAGACATAGGGGTGCCACGAAGTTTTCAAGGCGGCAGTTCCGATCTGCTCGCGATGATTGGTACAATCCTCTCGCATTGAGTGTTCCAACCTCTGTCCTTTCCAACTGTTCCTCCTAATTTACCTTTTGCGCGGGACCGGTTCGGATATTCACCGGAGGGTCAGGTCCAGGGCGCGGGCGGACAGAAGGCCTTCTGCCGCTTTATCGAGACATGACGAGGGTGCTCATGGCTATTCGGATCACGGCAATCATCATCGCGCTGATGGGGATCGCGCTTGCAGGCGGCGGCGCCTACCTGCTTTCGCTCGGCGGCAGCGCCTATTATCTTCTCTGCGGACTTGGTTTTCTCATCGTCGCGGCGCTTCTTTTCGCCCGAAAGCTTCTGGCGCTGCATGTCTATGCGGTGATCGTCGTCGCCTCGCTCATCTGGGCAATATGGGAAGTCGGCTTTGACTGGTGGCAGCTCGGCCCGCGCGGCGGCGTGATCATTTTGCTTGGCATGTGGCTGTTGACGCCGTGGATTCGCCGTCCGCTCGGGTTCGTCAGTCCGACGGGCGCGCGTTACGGTGCAACTTCCCGGCCGCTCGCTGTCGCGGTGGCGCTCGCGGTTTTGATCGCCGTTGTCTCGATGTTCTTCGATCCGCTCGACCAGAGCGGTGATCTTCCGGAGGAAAAGGTTGCCGCCGCGCCGACGCTCGGCGGCAATGTGCCGGATGGCGAATGGCACCAGTATGGCCGCACGCCCTATGGTCAGCGTTATTCGCCGCTCGATCAGATCAATGTCGACAATGTCGGCTCACTGCAGGAGGTCTGGCGTTACCAGACGGGCGATGTGAAGCGGCCGGACGATATCGGCGAGACGACGTATCAGGTGACGCCGCTGAAAGTCGGCAACGCCCTTTATCTCTGCACGCCGCACAATCTGGCGATCGCGCTCGATGCCGCGACCGGCAAGCAGATCTGGAGATATGACGCCAATTCCGGGATGAACCCGAACCGGCAGCATCAGACCTGCCGCGGCGTCAGCTATTACAGGGATCAGGCGGCCGCCGCCGGAGCAGCCTGCGCCGAGCGCGTCTACCTGCCGACTGCGGATGCAAGGCTGATCGCGCTCGATGCGAAGAACGGCGAGGTCTGCACCTCCTTTGCCGAGGGCGGCACGCTGCATCTCGAAAAGGGCATGAAATACAATCCGGCCGGTTATTATTATTCGACATCGCCGCCGGCGATCGTCGGCAACAAGATTATCATCGGTGGGGCGGTCAACGACAATTATTCGACCGAGGAACAGTCGGGCGTTATCCGCGCCTTCGACGTCAATTCCGGTCAGCTGATCTGGAACTGGGATTCGGGCAATCCGGGCCAGACCCAGCCGTTGCCTGAGGGCCAGACCTATACGACCAACTCACCGAACAGCTGGTCGGTCTTCTCCGTCGATGAAGAACTCGGCCTCGTCTATATCCCTCTCGGCAACCAGGTGCCGGACCAGCTCGGCATGGGCCGGTCCGAAAACGTGGAGAAATATTCGTCGTCGATCGTGGCGCTCGACATCAATACCGGTGCCGATCGCTGGGTGCGCCAGACGGTGCATCACGATTTGTGGGACATGGACGTGCCGGCCCAGCCGGTGCTGATCAACATCACCAAGTCGGACAATTCCGTCGTTCCGGCGCTGGTCGGCCCGACAAAGCAGGGTGATATCTATGTGCTCGACCGGCGCACCGGCGAGCCGATCATTCCCGTCACCGAACAGTCGGCGCCGAGCGGCACGATCCCGGAGGATCATTCCTCTCCGACACAGCCAATCTCGGCGCTCAATTTCCGGCCGCGCACGCTGGAAGGCCGGGACATGTGGGGCGTTACCATGTTCGACCAGATGGTATGTCGGATCTGGCTGAAACGGATGAACTACGAGGGCCAGTACACGCCGCCGTCACTGAACGGGACGATCGTCTATCCCGGCAATTTCGGCACGTTCAACTGGGGTTCGGTGGCGGTCGATCCCGAGCGGATGGTGATGTTCGGCATGCCGACCTATCTCGCATTCACCTCGAAGTTGGTGCCGCGTGCCGACATTCCGCCGAAGGGACAGGACGAGAAGGGCTCGGAGCAGGGGCTGAACCGCAATGACGGCGCGCCCTATGGTGTGTTCATGGGGCCGTTCCTCGGACCGCTGAAAATTCCCTGCCAGGCGCCGCCATGGGGGTATGTCTCCGGCGCCGACCTGAGGACCGGCAAGATCGCCTACAAGCACCGCAATGGCACCGTGATGGACATGACGCCGTTGCCGCTGCCGTTCAAGGTGGGCGTGCCGGGTATCGGCGGGCCGATGATCACCAAGGGCGGCGTCGCCTTCCTCGGTGCTGCGGTGGATGATTACCTGAGGGCCTATAACCTGACCGATGGCCGCCAGCTGTGGGAAGCCCGGTTGCCGGCAGGAGGACAGGCGACGCCGATGAGCTATGCGGTGGAAGACGGTCGTCAGTTCGTTGTTATCGTTGCCGGCGGGCATGGCTCGGTCGGCACCAAGCCGGGCGATTATGTGATCGCCTACGCACTGCCGAGATAAGCGGAAACGGCTGCTGCGAATTCGCAGCAGCCGTCGCCTTGCGCGATCAATTTATTCAAGCCTGTTCACGCTTTGAAATGTACAGTCACTTAATATGACTTCCTATTCCGTGCCATTCCGGTCATGAGACTGTCGACACCCTGTCCGAGTGACGACTCGACGACCAAATTGACTAAAGAGCTGACAGCATGAAAAACCCAGTCGCAGTAAACCGCCTCGCCGAAAACACCGTCTTCCGTAAAGGCGACGTTTTCGTTCTCTTCGGCGAATTGTTCGGTCGCGGATATGCAACCGGCCTTCTCGATGAAGCAAAGCGGGCCGGCATGAAGATCGTCGGCGTGACGGTCGGACGGCGCGACGAGAATAACGCGCTTCGCCCGCTCAATGCCGAAGAGCTTGCGGAAGCCGAAGCGCGTCTGGGCGGCAAGATCATCAACATCCCGGTCATGGCCGGCTTCGACCTCGATGCGCCGGAAGGTGGCCCGACGCCGACCGAACTCTTGACCAAGCTGACGCTGGAAAACTGGCAGACCGAGAAGCTCGACTGGGATTATATCCAGAAGTGCCGGGAAGCAGGCACCGTGCGGTTCAAGAATGCCGTTGCCGAAGTCATGGCCGTTCTCGACGGCATGATCGGCGAAGGCCGCAACGTCTTCTTCGCCCACACGATGGCCGGCGGCATTCCCAAGGCCAAGGTTTTCCTCGTCATCGCCAACCGCATCTACAAGGGTACGGCTGCTCGTCACATGTCTTCGCAGGCGCTGATCGAAAGCGATCTGGGCAAGCTCATCCTGCAGAATTTCGACGAAGTTTCCGCCATCACCTTCCAGCATCTGATCGATGCAAGTGCTGCAATCCGTGCGCGCGTCGAAGCTGCCGGCAATCAGGTTCGTTACACGGCCTATGGTTACCATGGCACTGCAGTGCTGATCGACGGCGATTATCGCTGGCAGACCTACACGAACTACACCCAGGGCTATGCCAAGATGCGTCTCGAAGGCATCGCGGAAAAGGCCTGGGGCGCAGGCATCAAGGCAAGCGTCTACAATTGTCCCGAAATCCGCACCAATTCTTCCGACGTTTTTACCGGTATCGAGCTTCCGCTGATCCCGTTGCTTCTGGCGCTGAAGAAGGAAAATGGTGGCGCCTGGGCTGAGAGCCAGTGGCAGGCCTGCGAGAAACTTCTCAAGGACGAGTTCTCGATGAAGGACGTCCTGCAGAAGATCACCGACATGCAGGGCAGCGCCGTGATGCGTCCGTTCTATGATTTCTCGGCATGGCCTATGGCCAACAGCCAAGAACAGGCTGACCTCACCATCTCGACGTCGAACGAGATCTCGCAGATGCACCGCGATGGCAAGGCTCTGATCAGCGATCTCCTGAGCGTCTTCGTTGTGGAAGCCACCGGCAAGCTCATCTTCGCCGAATCCTCCGAGCCGACCGGCCCGGTCCAGTGGCTCAACCACGACATCGTCGCCCGCCGCCTGAATGCGTCGCATGCCGAGGCTGCTGCGGAAGCTGCTGCCTGAGGCATTTTCAGCCCTGCCTGAAACCGGGACTGTTGGATTTCGATATTGCATCAAGGGTGCGGCGGTTTTCGCCGCACCCTTTTTTGTTGGGCTTGGATCAGTCCCAGGCAGGGACGGTCAGATCGCCAAAATGCTTCTTGAGGATGGCGCGGACCTTAGGCGAGTTCTGGTATGTCCTGACGAATTCCTGAACGCTTTTGTTGGCCTCGTCTTCCCTTCGAACGAAGAAACGCAGGGCGTAGCGGGTTTGCACACCGTCGAAGACGAGAGCCGAATTCGGATCAACGCCGAACAATCCCATGCCGGACGGATATCCCTGGCCGAGATCGACATCATCGAGCGCACGCGGGATTTGCTGGTTCGGCAGTTCGATGATGTTCAGCTTCTTTGGGTTCTCGACGATATCGGCTGGAATGGCGGCAGATGTCAGACCGTCCCCGAGCTTGATCAGTCCGATGGACTGCAGCAGTTCCAACGCCCGGCCGCCGTTTACCGGATCGTCGGAGATCGCCACTTTCGCGCCCTCCGGCAGCTCTTCGATCGACTTGTATTTCTTCGAGTATAGGCCAAGCTTGGTCAGCGTGCCGACACCGACCGAGACGAAATCGTAACCGGCCTTCTTGGCGTTCTGGTCGAGAAACGGCTGGTGCTGGAAGTAGTTGACGTCGATCTCCTTCGATTTCAGCGCCTCGTTGGGAACAACCCAGTCGGTGAACTCGATGACCTCCACCTTCAAGCCTTTTTCGGCGGCTTCCTTGGCTGCCTGATTGACGGCATCTGCGGAGAGGCCGGCGTTGATGCCGATCCTGATCGGGGCAAAGTCTTCAGCGCGGGCAGATGTGGGTGGAGAAATACCGGCGAGCAAGGTCAGCCCGAGCACGGACAGGATCGCGCTACGGCGTCCGAAAGCAAGTTTCATGATCAAATTCTTTCCTGGTTTTGAAATGTCGTTCAGCCGGTAACAAGCGGGCGATCAGGGTCCGAGGACCAGTCCAGCAGCGAGCCGTCGTAGACAACGGAGCGTGCGTCTGCGCCGCTCAGCGTGCGGGCAAAAACGACGTTGCTGGCGGCGACGCCCGCGCCGCAATAGGCGATCAGCGGCGCGTCGGGTCTCACACCCGCATCGGCAAAAATCTTCTCGATCTGCTGTTGGGAGAGATAGAGGCCGGTTTCGGGATCAACGAGAGAGGATGTCGGAACATTGACGCTGCCGGGAATGCGCCCCGGTCTGCCATAGGCGATCGGTGCCTCGCCGCGGAAGGAATCGGGCCCGAGGGCGTTGACCAGGGTATCGCCTTCCGCGCGGGCGACCACCTCGTCGCTTGCGACGAAGAAACCGGGTCGATAGGTCCAGTCGAATGGCTTTGAAGCCGCGGAACGGGGCTTTGCCGCCCCGGTTTCAACCGGCAGGCCGGCATTGGTCCATACCTTCCAGCCACCATTCAGCACGGCGGCGTTTTCGAAACCGAAGGCACGAAGCATCAGCCAGACCCTGGCCGCCCAGCCGGGCTGTCCGGTGGAGTAAAGGATGACGCGGCTTTCTGCTCCAACCCCGAGCCTGTTCAGGGCATTGCCGAATTGTTCGGCCGAGGGGAGGGTGAAAAGCAGGTGGTCGGAGGGCGTGGAAAGGTCGCGCTGCAGATCGACGAATTGTGCGCCGGGGATATGGCCCGCTTCAAACGCCTCGCGGCCATCGGCGACCGCAAAGCCGCTACCTCCATCCGTCGGGATGACTGTTGAGGTGCAATCAAGGATGACAACGTTCGGATCATTCAGTTGCGTGCTGATTTCCTCGACCGAAGCGAGGTTTCTTGGATTTTGATAAGTCATGACAATTCTTAGGTTTTTGCTGAAATCGTCATGAGTCTTACACAGCCGTTACGCGGCTGGCGGCAATGCGTGTTCCAAAAATCCGGGCGATCTTAGAAAAAGCGTTACAGTCCCTCTCGATCAGATCGATGCGGAGTGTCGAGAGGGCCTGTTGGCGATATCAGATGCCGCGCTGAACCTGATCGAGGCCGGTCACTGCGATGTCATTCCTGACCTTGGTGACACCCTCGATACTACGAGCGATTTCGTCCGCGCGGACAAGCTCTTCCTGCCTGAGAACGGAGCCTGAAAGCGTGATGGTCGTGCCGCTTGCCGTTACCGTGACATCGCTTGCATCGATGCCGCCGGACGAGGCAAGTGCGTCGGAAACGGTTGCTTCCAGTGTTGCCCGGCCGGGAAATTCGACTTCGATTTCCGGCGCTGCCTCGTAGAATTGCTGGTGCTTGAAGACCATGTGGATGCCTCCCGTGTTGGAACGGGGGACAACGCATGGCGTGGAGAATGGTTCAGCGCCTGCCTATCAGGCACCGGTTCCGGTCACGGTGCCGATCATCTCGCTCAACTGCTGTTGCGAGAAAGGTTTTGGCAGTCGGGGCAGGTGGCTGCCGCTGCCGTCCGGCAGTTCTGCATAACCGGTGGCGAGCACGACCGGCAGGCCCGGCCATTCGGTGGCGATCTCTGCGGCGAGTTGTGCACCCGTCATTTTCGGCATGGAATGGTCGGTGATGACGAGATCGATGCGATTGTCTTCCTGCCTCAATGCCGACAGCGCCTCAGGGCCGCTATAGGCCTCGATCACCTGGTGGCCGAGATCTTCCAACATCAGGGTCGTGTTCATCAGTACGAGTGCATCGTCGTCGACGGCGAGCACGATAAGCGGGCGATCGCCGAGCTTTTCGCCGCTGCCCGAGGCTTGTGCCTTTTCCTTGGGGCAATCCTCTTCATCGATCGTCGGCAGGAAGAGCGAGATCGTGGTGCCTTCATGCCTGACGCTTTCGATCGAGAGCATGCCGCCCGATTGTTCCGTCAGTCCCTGTACCATCGACAATCCCAATCCTGTTCCCTTGCCGACGCCCTTTGTAGTGAAGAAGGGCGTCGTTGCGCGCGCGACCGTATCGGGATCCATGCCTTCGCCGGTATCACTGACGCATATACGCAGATAGTCGCCGCTATGGAGTTTTCCACCCTCTTCGCCAATTTGGTGACGTTCGGCGCTGATCCTCACTGTCCCGCTTTCGCTCATCGCATCGCGGGCATTGACCACGAGATTGAGCAGGGCGGTTTCGAGCTGCACGCCATCAGTGAGGACATGCGGCAGGTTCGGAGGGAAGCGGGTTTCGATACGCATCGATGAGCGCAGCGAGCGTTCGAGAAAGTCCATCATGCCGGCGACCAGGGACGGGACGTCGACGGGCCGCATGTTCAATTCCTGCCGGCGGGAAAAGGCGAGCATGCGTTGTGTCAGCGCCGCACCGCGCTCGGCACCCTGAATAGCATTGTCGATCAGCGGGCGAAGGGCCGGATCGTCGGGCAGGCGCTTGCGCAGGATTTCGAGACTGCCCATGATCGCCATCAGCAGGTTGTTGAAATCGTGGGCGATGCCGCCGGTAAGCTGACCGATCGCCTCCATCTTCTGAGCCTGAAAGAGTTCTTCGCGGGTCTTGGTCAGCGCCTTTTGCGCCTCGACCTTTTCCGTCACGTCGCGGGTGATCTTTGCAAAGCCGATCAGATTTCCGCTTTCGTCACGGATGGCATCGATGACGACATGGGCCCAGAAAGTAGTGCCGTCATTGCGTTGGCGCAGCCCCTCCCGCTCCACTCTGCCGACACGGCGGGCGATATCGAGATTGCGCTCGGGCTCACCCTTCCTCTGGTCCTCGTCGGTATAGAAGTGGGAAAAATGCCTGCCGATCGCCTCTTCAGCGCTATATCCCTTGATGCGCGCGGCGCCGGCATTCCAGTTGGTGACGAAGCCATCGGGATCGAGCATGTAAAGTGCATAATCGCTGACGCCGTTCACCAGCAGCTGGAATTTTTCGTCGCTGAGCCGCAGCTCTGCTTCCGCTTTCTTTCGCTCCGTCAGGTCACGCGTTACCTTGGCGAAACCGAGGAGGTGGCCGTTGCGGTCCCAGATCGGATCGATAATGGCATGCGCCCAGAAACGGGTGCCGTCCTTGCGGATGCGCCAGCCTTCGCTTTCGAAATGACCGTGGGCTATCGCGGCGTCGATTGCCTGCTCCGGCAGCCGGGCAAGGCGATCCTCGTTGGTGTAGAAGCGGGAAAAATGGTGGCCGAGGATTTCCGCAGCATCGTAACCCTTGAAGCGCTGCGCACCGGCATTCCAGCTTACGACATGGCCCGATGGATCGAGCATGTAGATGGCATAGTCCGAGATTGCATCCACCAGCAGCCGATAGCGCTCCTGGTCGAGCAGTGAAACGTCCTGACTTTCCATCATTGCATGCATGTTCCCCCCGAAGCCGCACTCTATTCGCGGCTGGGCGCTACATAACGCACAAACCGAAATTACGTTCCCGCATTATCTCAATTTACGCTGTATTTTGGTGATACCACTTTATCCGGGAGCCTGCCAGAAAAACGGCCATTAACTTGAACAACTCATTACTAAACGTTTCTTTGTACTGGCGGCGTCAATTCCCGTATCAGTTGCTGAAGGCTGCGCTGATCTGAAGCGCCCGTCTTATCGTAAACTGCGCCCAGTTGGGATTTGACCGTCCCATCGGAGACGCCCTGCGCTTCGGCAATCTGATTGCGTGTCAGGCCTTCGGCAACATAACCGACCACGCGCCGCTCGGCCGGCGTCAGTGCAAATAACGCCGCGACGGCTTCCAGCGCGGTCTGTGTCACGGTTCCTGCCGCAGCTACGAAAATTGCGGCGGCTGCATTGCGCTCGTATCCGCCACTTTCCCGGCGGCGCTGGAGAGGCAGGACATGCGCAACTGCCGGCCGTTCGCTTGAGCCAAGCGGAACGTCGATGCCGGCGGCGCCGAGCTTGATTTCATTGCGCGCACCAAGCAAGACAGCGGTCGATAACGCGTTGCAGGCATACTCGTTCAGGCAGGTCAGCTTGCCGGAATGGGCACGCAGGACATGTTGTTCGCGTAGTCTTGCTTCAGCAGTCTCGTTTGCAAAGAGGATCGACATGTCGTCGGCGACGATGAAGACCGCATGGTCGAGTGCGTTAATCACCTGGCGAAGAACCGCGCTACGGTCCCGCTCGATCTCCAGCATGTCGTGGATGGTTACGGCTCGCCTTATATGCGGGCCGAGCAGGCCAAGGAGATTGAAGATTTCCGGGTCTTTCGGCTGGTATTTGACCGAAATGTTGATCGTGCCGACACGTTGCGGTCGTTTCAGGATCGCCATGTCGATCGAGTTCAGAACGCCATAACGAGAGTGGAAATTGCGATAGAGATCGCCGCGCTGCCAGACGTCTTCTCCGTCCGGGCCATAAAGCGCGAACATCCGCTCCAGCGTATCCGGCTCGTCAAGTTCCATCTGGTGCAGGAGGTGGAAGAAGGGCACATCCTTCGCATATCGGACCAGGGTGCGTATGGCTTCTTCGTCGTCGCAGGCAATCTGGGCGAGGCTGGCAGATCTTGTCCTTGTATCGAAGACGGCGATCGTAGTCAGGAATCCGTCGATCCTTTCGTTGATCAGCCGCATGGCACTGGGCCACGACGCCTCGCTGGCGACGCAGTCGTAAATCGCGCCGATGATTTCAGACAGCTTGTGGTCCATGCGATGATCCTGCGCCTGCCGCACCATGGCGGTCAATCTTGACAATCTGCAATTGTGATAATGTTTCGGAAAATATTGTTCATCCCCCGCGTGGGAGATGCGCGGCGCGCCGTCTTCCCTAGAAATGCGCCATCCGGGCGGGGTGTCCGGTATCAAGCACATTTTTTGGAGATGACACGCATGACGCGAATAAAAACGTTGTTGGCAATGCTTCTCGTATCGGCCGCATTGCCCGCAGTCGCCACAGCCGGCGCTGGCCTGCCCGACAAGGTGCGGGAGGCAAATGCCCGGTTCAAGGATGTGAAACAGGCGGTGAAGGAGGGCTATTCACCGATCCCCTGCACGAGTGGCGTGGATGGCGGGGCGATGGGCATCCATTATGTCAATGCCGACCTGATCAAGGACGAGGCGATCGATCTCTCCAGGCCCGAGGCGGTGATGTATGAGCCTGATGCCCGAGGGCGGATGGAACTGGTGGCGGTGGAATATATCACGACCAAGGGACCGGCCAATCTGGAGGGGCAACTCTTCAGTCTGACCGGAGCGCCCAATCGATATGGGCTGCCGGCTTTCTACGAGCTGCATGTCTGGGCCTGGCGCAAGAACCCCAAAGGGGCGTTTGCAGACATGAATCCGAATGTCAGCTGCGAGCACGCGCATGGTTGACCGGTGGGTCGGTTTGCCGGCCTGGGCGACACGCGAAACTGCCGGCATGCCTCAATTTCAACTCATGAAAGGATACCGCAATGCCTCAATTCGTCATAGAGCGAAACATTCCTGGTCTTGGAAGCATGGATCAGCAGACATTGAAGGAAATTTCGGCCAAGTCGAACGCGGTCGTCGATGGACTGGGTGAACCCTATACCTGGATCACCAGCTATGTGACCGGCGACAAGATGTATTGCGTCCATGAAGCCGAAAGCGCCGAGGCGGTCTATCGTCACGCCAGAGAGGGCGGGTTTCCGGCGGATCGCGTGACGGAGATCACCAGCCTCATCGGACCGCATTCGGGCCGGTGAGCAGGGAGGGCGGCCGGCGGGGTTGGGCCGCCCTCTTTTCCTGCCTCTTTCGCACACTCAAAGGTTTCACCGCCTCAAGCGCAGGTTGACAGTTTTCCGCTTTTGAATTACGACTGACGAAAATGAAAATTCGTCAGTCGTAATTTGTGAGGACTTATGGATAGCGCCGACATTCAGGCAGAGACCGTACGTCAGGAAAACATTCACCGGATTCTTGAAGCTGCCGAGCGGCTGTTCAAGCACTACGGTTATTCGAAGACGAATGTTGCCGACATTGCCAAGGATCTTGGGATGTCGCCGGCAAACATCTATCGGTTCTTCTCGTCCAAGTCTGAGATTCACCGGGCGCTGGCTGACAGGCTGTTGAATTCCGGCCGTGCAGTTGCGCTGGAAAATGCCGCGCGACCTGTAAGTGCCGCAGAGCGGATACGCGATCATTTCCTGCAGCAGCACGCCATCACAGTTGAGACCTTGCTGCATGAGAACAAGGTGCATGAGATGGTAATCGTCGCCATTCAGGAGCAGTGGTCGGTGATCGAGGACCACATCATGCAGATGCGCGCGATCGTTGCCGGCATCATCCGCGAGGGTATTGTCGCCGGTGAGTTTCGCGCTCAAGATGCAGACGCTGCCGCGGAATGTCTTTGTGATAGTACGGTGACCCTCTGTCACCCGCAGATCATCGCCGAATGCCTGATCGAGAACCGTCGCACGACGCCGGCCGATCTGGTCGATTTCGCCATCAGGGCGCTGAAATAAAAACATCTCGAAATCAAAAGCCGGTGTCGCAGGACGCCATATCCAATCGCCACCGGGAGTGGGGGCCATGTCAGTGATCAATATTCGACGTTCTTGCGTTTTCGCAAAAGGGCTGCTTGTCGCAGTCGCCCTCAGCGCCCTTACGGCCTGCTCGGAAGAGAAAAAGGTTGAGGCACCTGATCCCGTCCGGCCGGTAAAGGTCGTCGAGATCGGCGGACCGGAGATCGGCCGCAGCCTCGTCTATTCCGGGTCCGTACGTGCCCGGACCGAGATGAATCTCGGCTTCCGCGTTGCCGGCAAGATCACCGAGCGCCTTGTCGATGTGGGTGACAGAGTTGAGCCCGGCACCATTCTCGCGAGGCTTGATGCGGTGGATTACCAGCTTTCGGTCCGCCGCGCAGATGCCGATCTCACCTCGGCGCAGAAGCAGGTTGAGATTACCGGGCTTGCCCGCAAGCGCGCCGAAACGCTGGCGGAAAAGAGCGTGACCTCGCAATCGCAGCTCGAACAGGCACAACTTGCCGCGGATCAGGCGCAATCACAGCTGCAATCGGCTGAATCGGCGCTCGAAGAGGCGCAGAACCAGGTCGCCTATACCGAGTTGAAAGCCACCCAGAACGGAATCGTGACGACTGTCAGCGCCGATGTCGGCCAGGTCGTCAGCGCCGGTACTACCGTGGTTGCCGTCGCCGTCGACGGCGAAAAGGAAGTGCAGATCGCGGTGCCGGAAACGGACATCGCCCATTTCAAGCCGGGCAAGACAGTCAAGGCCAGCTTCTGGTCGGCAAGGGACCTGGTGCTTGAGGGCAAGGTTCGCGAAGTGGCCGGCAGCGCCGATGCCCAGTCCCGTACATTTGCCGTCCGCGTCAGCCTTCCAGCCGACGACCGCGTGCTGATCGGCATGACGGCGACGATCGATGCGGTTGAGGACAATGTGGTGCCGACCTTCGGCGTGCCTCTCGCAGCGCTTGCCGAGAAGGACGGCAAGCCGGTCGTCTGGATCGTCGAGCGCGACAAGGGCGAGGTCAGTTCCCGCGCCGTCAAGGTCGCCGGTTATGGCGACAGCGTTGCCCGCGTCTCCGAAGGGCTTGCCAAGGGTGATCTCGTGGTCTCTGCCGGTACGCAGTTCATGCGCGACGGCTTGAAGGTCAAGCTGCCCGAGACGGTCGCCTCGCGCTTCGGCCGCACGTCCAGTCAGTCCACCGCTTCGATACAGCCTTAATCGCCCTGCGCTGAAAAGGACAACCCCAATGAGTTCCTCCAATCAGGCACATCCGCAGCAAAAGGGCGGTTTCAACCTTTCTCGCTGGGCAATCGGCCATCCGAGCATCGCGCGCTTCCTGTTCGGCCTCATAATCGTCATGGGTGCACTCGGCATCATGAACATGGGGCAGAAGGAAGATCCCGACTTCACCTTCCGCGTCATGGTGGTGCAGAGCGCCTGGCCGGGCGCCTCGGTCGACGAGATGCAGAACCAGGTGGTCAACAAGATCGAGCGCAAGCTGCAGGAAACTCCGCATCTCGACTGGATCAAATCCGATACGCGCGCCGGTTTCTCGATCTCGACCATTCAGGTCAAGGGCGACACGAACGCCCAGGAAGTCGCAGACGCCTTCTATCAGGTGCGCAAGAAGATCAGTGACATCAAGCAGGATCTGCCGACCGGGCTGCGCGGGCCTTATTTCAACGACGAATTCGGTGATACCTATATCACCCTGCATGCGATTACCGGCGATGGTTACGGTTATCCGGAACTGAAGCAGTTCGCCATTCAGGCGCGCGACATGCTTCTCACCGTGCCCGGTGTCGAGAAGGCTACCATCCTTGGTGACCAGCCGCAGAAGATCTTTATCGATGTATCCTCCAAGGCCTTGGCTGAGCGTGGCCTGACGGTCACCGACATCCAGACGGCGTTAGCCGGCCAGAACGATATCGATGCATCCGGCAGTGTCCAGACGGCTGACCGTTCGGTTCGTATTTCCGTCGAAGGTGGCGTCACCACGCCGGAGGATATTCGCGAGTTGCGGATCAAGGCCGGCGATCAGGTCATCCGGCTGGGCGATATCGCGACCGTCAAGGACGGGCTTGTCGATCCATTCGAGCGCAAGTTCCGCTTCAACGGGCATGACAGCGTGCAGCTCGGCATTGTCATGGCCAACGGCTTCAAGGTGACCGATGTCGGCCACAGCGTCGAGGAAATGTACAAGCGGTTTGCCGAAACGCTGCCGATCGGTGCGGAAGTGCACCAGATTTCCAACCAGCCGGAAGTGGTGACCGAGGCCGTCGGCGAGTTTACCCAGGCGCTGATGGAAGCGCTGGCAATCGTGCTCGTCGTCTCGCTGATCTCGATCGGCTGGCGGTCGGGCATCGTGATTGCGATCGCGATCCCGCTGGTGCTCTCGGCAACACTCGCCATCATGTATTATCTCGGCATAGAGCTGCAGCGCATCTCGCTCGGCGCGCTGATCATTGCGCTTGGCCTGCTTGTCGACGACGCGATGATCGTGGTCGAGATGATGGAGCGGAAGCTCGAGGAGGGCTTGCCGCGGCTGGAGGCTGCGACTTTCGCCTATTCCTCCACCGCCTTCCCGATGCTGACCGGCACGCTGATCACCACCGCCGGCTTCATCCCGGTCGGGTTTGCGGATTCGACCGCCGGTGAATATGTGCGCTCGCTGTTCTATGTGGTCGGTATCGCGCTGGTCGTCTCGTGGTTCGTGGCGGTCTATTTCACGCCGTGGCTGGGCTATATGCTGCTTAAGCAGCGCGCCCATGCAGGCACCGGCCATCACCACGATGCCTATGACACGCGGATGTATCGCGGCGTGCGGCATGCGGTGACATGGTCCGTCCGTCACAAGGCGATCATTCTTCTCGCCACACTCGGCATCTTTGCCGGCAGCTTGTGGTCGTTTCAGTTCATTCCGCAGAGCTTCTTCCCGCAATCGTCGCGGCCGGAAATCCTGGTCGACATGTGGCTGCCGGAAGGAACTGCGATCGAAGAGGTGGAGCGTCAGGCCAAGGCGCTCGAAGAGAAGATCATGCCCGACGAGGACAAGACCTTCATCGCCACCTTCATCGGCGAAGGCGCACCGCGCTTCTTCCTGCCGCTCGACCAGCAGCTCCGCAATCCGAACTATGCCCAGTTGCTGATCATGTCCAAAGGGCTGGAACAGCGCGAGCGGCTGATCGTCAAGTTGCGGCAGATACTCGCCGACGATTTCCCGACCGTACGCAGCAAGGTCGACCGCCTGTTCCTTGGTCCGCCGACCGGCTGGCCGGTGCAGATGCGCGTCATCGGCCCGGATAAGGCTGAGGTGCGCCGTATCGCCGATCAGGTGAAGGAGCGTTACCATCAGAACCCGCTCTTTGGTTCGATCCATGACGACTGGATGGAGCCGGTGCCGGGCATGAAGCTGGTGATCGATCAGGACCGCGCCCGTGCGCTGGGTGTCTCGTCGCAGCGCGTGCGGCAGATGCTGCAGGCGGCAACCGCCGGTGCTCCGCTTGCCGATTTCCGCGATGGCGAGGAAACAGTCTCGATCGTCCTGCGCGAACCGGATGCGACCCGCGATCTGCTGTCGGCCGTGCAGTCGGTCTATGTGCCGACCGATTTCGGTGGCTTCGTGCCGGTGTCGCAGATCGCCGAGGTCGTGCCCGTCATGGAGCAGGGGATCGAATGGCGGCGCGACCGCCTGCCGACGATCACCGTCAAGGCAACGCTGCCTGATGGTATCGAGTCGACCCAGGCATCGATCAACTTCTACAATTCCATCTCCGACCTGAGATCTGCACTTCCGGCCGGTTACAAGATCGAGATCCAGGGTGGCGCGGAGGATGCTGCCGAAAGTCAGGCATCGATCGCCGCCAAGGCGCCGATCATGCTGCTCGTCATCATGTTGCTCCTGATGATGCAGCTGAGGCATTTCGGCAAGGCGATGCTGGTGCTGGCCACCGGTCCGCTCGGCATCATCGGTGCGGCCATGGCCCTGCTGATCACCGGTGCGCCCTTCGGTTTCGTGGCGATCCTCGGCGTGATTGCGCTGCTTGGCATCATCATCCGCAACTCGATCATCCTGATCGACCAGATCGACCAGGATATCGCGGCGGGCATGCATCGTCAGGAGGCGATCATCGGCGCTGCCGTGCGCCGTTTCCGGCCGATCATGCTGACGGCGATGACGGCGGTGCTGGCGCTGATCCCGATCTCCTGGGGCCTGTTCTGGGGACCGCTCGCCTATGCGATGATGGGCGGTATCATGGTCGCCACCGTGTTGACGCTTCTGGTACTTCCGGCGGGTTATGCCCTGTTCTTCGGCCGCGAGCCTAAGGCGAAGGACGTCGAAAACGAGAACCCGCCGGCCAATCAGGGTGATCTGTTCGAAGGCCGCCGGGATCTGCCCATGGCTGCCGAATAAAATCTGGAGCGCCTTCTCATTTCATGGAAGGCGCTCCAGTCACTTCCGCATCGCCGATGCGGCAATCCGGTCCAATATTTTGTCTGGCATCACCGATTTGCTGACCGCTATGATCGGAGCAGTCAATGACACCCAGAGGCAGGCATGACCGATAGTGCAGTTCAGACCGACGAAATCCTTTTCGACCGCATCGGGTCGGCGGCGATCATCAGGCTCAACCGGCCGAAGGCGCTTAACAGCCTCAACCTTGCCATGGTGCATGCGATGAAGCCGGCGATGGAGCGGTTTGTCGAGGATGGCGAGATTTCCTGCGTGATCCTGACCGGGGAGGGCGAGCGCGGACTTTGCGCCGGCGGCGATATCCGGGCCATCTACCAGCTCGGCAAAGCCGGCGATCCCGAGGTGGCGCGGTTCTGGCGCGAGGAATTTCCGGTCAATTACACGATCGCGCGTTACCCTAAACCCTATGTGGCGCTGATGGATGGTATCGTCATGGGCGGCGGCGTAGGCGTTGCCTCGCATGGCAAACACCGTATCGTTACCGAGCGCACGAGGCTTGCGATGCCGGAAACCGGGATCGGTTACGTGCCGGATGTCGGTGCGACCTGGCTTTTGCCGCGGGCACCGGGCGAGGTTGGGGCGTGGATGGGATTGACCGGCGAGATCGTCGGTGCGTCGGATGCCATCCATGCCGGTTTTGCGGATTACCATGTGCCGTCGGAGAGGCTTGCCGAATTGGTGCAAGCCCTGGGCGCGCTTGGTGCCGGTGCGTCGGATGCGGATTTCGCGGCCGTGATCGGCAAATTTGCGACCGCGCCGGGCGAGAGCCGGCTTGAAGGGCAGCGGGCGTTGATCGATCGCGTATTCTCCTTCGATACGGTCGAGGAAATTCTTGCTGCGCTTGAAAAGGAAGAGGGTGAGTTTGCCGCCTTTACGCGGGGTGTCATCGCCAAGCGTTCGCCGACGAGCCTGAAGCTGACGCTGAGATTGCTTCGTGCCGGGCGGAAAAGCTCAAGCCTGGTGGAATGCCTGGAGCGCGAATTCACCGTCGCTTCGGAGCTTCTGCGCAACCATGATTTCTACGAGGGTGTGCGGGCTGCAGTGATCGACAAGGATCGCAATCCGCAATGGCAGCCGGCGACACTTTCCGAGGTGACGGAGGCGGATCTCGACAGGTATTTCCTCGGCGGCCATCAGCCGTTGTTTGCGGATCATCGGTTGTAGCGGGGGCCTGCTTGCCACAAGCACCTATAACCACGCGGGCCAAGGCCGGCGTGGTTTAAACGGGAATGGGGCAGGCAGTGGGTATTGGGGTATGAGGTAGATGCTGGTCTGCCTGCCCCGGCCGGTTCATCTGGTCTTCCCGAGACTTGTCAGTTCCCGTTTGACCGCATTTCTCGACCATCACCGGAAACCGGGTTGCGACCCGTTGAACGAGTGCCGGTTCGCGAAGCCGGTTCCCATCCGATGACGGGGTGATTGTCGTACCGTTTGCTGCAGCGAGGATGAAATCGAATCGGCGGCCGAGCCAAGTCCTTTCGGGGCAAAGCGAATAATTTTCATACCGGAGCGGATCATCCTCGCCGCCGCATCGCGTGTTAACCTGCCGCTGCGGGCGCGGGCCGGTTGTCAGGCTGATTGCGGAACGCGGGCGATGACCTTGATCTCGAAATCGAAGCCGGAGAGCCAGGTTACGCCGACTGCCGTCCAGTTAGGATAGGGCGCGGAAGGAAAGATCCGGTTCTTGACTTCCATGATCGCTCCGAACTGGTTTTCAGGGTCGGTGTGGAAAGTCGTTACGTCGATGATATCGTCCAGTCCGGCGCCGGCGGCTTTCAGGACGGCCTTCAGATTGTCGAAGGCGAGTTTGACCTGGGTCTTAAAATCAGGCTCGGGCGTGCCGTCCTCGCGGCTGCCGACCTGGCCCGAGACGAACAGGAGATCGCCGGAGCGGATGGCGGCGGAATAGCTATGCTTCTCATAAAGGGCGTGGCGGTTCGGCGGGAAAATGGGTTCGCGTTTTGTCATGATCTGACCTTTCTCTGCTGTGTCTGTCATCGCGCATCCAACGGAATGCGGCTTCACAAGCCGGGGTCGAATTTGATATACGGCTCGTATATAAAGTGGTCACATACGTTGCGTATGTCAAGTTCATATACGCTGTGTATCTGGAATTCGGAGCCCCTTATGGTTGGAAAACGTCTCGAAAAGATGGAGGAGAACCGCGCGAAGCTGATCGCGGCAGCGCGCAGGGCCTTTACGGAAAAGGGTTTTGCGAACGCCTCGATGGACGATCTAACGGCCGATGCCGGGCTGACGCGCGGCGCGCTCTATCACAATTTCGGTGACAAGCGCGGCCTTCTTGCAGCGGTCGTCGAGCAGCTCGACGGGGAAATGGCGGCACGGGCCCGGGAGATCGGGGCGAAAAGCGCAGGCAACGGCGAGGGTGATATCTGGCAGGCGCTACTGGCCGAAGGTGCTGCCTATATCGAGATGGCGCTCGATCCGGAAATCCAGCGGATCGTGCTGCTCGACGGGCCGGCGGTGCTGGGCGATCCGTCGCAATGGCCGAGCCAGAATTGCTGCCTTGCCGAGACGCGCAAGGGCGTGCATGCGATGGTCGAAAGCGGAGTGATGAAGCCCGTCGATATCGAGGCCGCGTCACGGCTTCTCAATGGCGCGGCTCTCAATGCCGCTCTCTGGGTGGCGGCCAGTGACAATCCGACCGAGGTGCTGCCGAAGGCGATCGAGGCTTTTTCGCTTATGGCCTGCGGATTAAAGGCCGAGCCGTGACAATGGTACGATAGCAACCGATTTCCTTCCTGCGGCGTTGTGGTATCTACGCCCATCGCCGCATGAGAGGATCGATCCTTGAGTTCTGACGAAATGCTTCATCCTCAGGATGACGATGCTCTTTTGCGGAGCGAAGCGCGGTATCGCGCGCTGTTCGAGGCGATCGATGAAGGTTTCTGCATCATCGAATTCATCGACGGTCCGCATGGCCCGCTAAGCGACTATGTGCATATCGAAGCTAATGCCGGTTATGAACGGCAGACGGGGATTGCCGATATCATCGGGAAAAGGCTGCGGGAGATCGAGCCCGATGCAGCGGACAAGTGGATTGCTCTTTACGGCGATGTGCTGAAGACCGGCAAGACGGTCCGCTTTGAGCAGGAATTCGAGGCGATCGGTAGGCACATCGAGGTGTCGAGTTCACGAGTGGAACCTGCGACCCTCAGGCAGGTCTCGGTCATGTTCCGCGACATCACTGCTCGCAAGCGTGCCGAGGAAGCATTGCGTGCCAGCGAGGCGGTGGCTCGTAGAAACGTTCAGCGGGTACAACTCGCACTCGCCGCAGGTGCCATCATCGGCACCTGGTTCTGGGACGTGCAGGCCGACCGCTTCACCGGAGACGACGCTCTGGCTACCGCCTTCGGGCTGGATCCGGGGCTAGGCCACAGCAATCTAACGCTCGACCAGGTTACAGAAACGGTCCATCCCGACGACAGGGCAGGGCTGTTGGAGGCGATTGCCGATGCCTTGAAGCGCGGTGGCCCGTATATCCATCAATATCGCACGAGGCGACATGACGGGAACTATTACTGGCTCGAAGCGAATGGTCGAGTCGAACTCGGACCGGACGGGAGAGCCCTGAATTTTCCCGGCGTGCTGATCGACATAGAACAGCGACGTTCGGTCGAGGCAGAGCGCGACAAGGCGACTTCTGACCTCAAGGCGCTGAACGAGACACTGGAACAGCGCGTGGCCGAGCGCACCGCCGAGCTGATGCGTACCGAAGAACAGTTGCGCCACTCCCAGAAAATGGAGGCGGTTGGCCAGCTGACCGGCGGACTGGCGCATGATTTCAACAATCTGCTGGCCGGTATTTCCGGCTCGCTTGAGTTGATGCAGACGCGGCTGGCGCAGGGTCGGATCAGTGACCTTGATCGTTATCTTACTGGTGCGCAGGGAGCCGCCAAACGCGCCGCTGGCCTGACGCAGCGACTGCTTGCCTTTTCACGCCGGCAGACGCTCGATCCGAAGCCGGTGCTTCTCAACCGTCTTGTTTCTGGCATGCAGGACCTGATTACCCGCAGCGTCGGACCGACAATCCATGTGGAGACTGCATTTGCCGGTGGGCTCTGGACCACATTCGTGGATGTTGGGCAGCTCGAAAATGCTTTGCTCAACCTGTGTATCAATGCGCGCGATGCGATGCCCGACGGTGGCAAACTGACGATCGAGACCTCCAATCGCTGGTTCGACGATCGGACTGCTCGCCAACGTGGCCTGCCGCCCGGGCAATATGTGTCGCTCTGCGTCAGTGATACCGGGACAGGTATGTCGCCGGAAATCGTCGAGCGCGCCTTCGATCCGTTCTACACGACCAAGCCGATTGGGCAAGGCACGGGTCTTGGCCTTTCCATGGTCCATGGTTTTGCAGGGCAATCTGGTGGCACGGCCCGGATTTATTCGGAACTTGGCAAAGGCACGATGATCTGCATCTATCTACCACGCCACCTTGCGGATGACGTGGGTGAGGAGGATGTGGTCGATGTGACCGCAACACCCCACTCCGCCGAGCACGAGACTATCCTGGTGGTCGATGACGAGCCGCTGGTGCGCATGGTGGCAGTCGAGATACTCGAAGAGCTCGGCTATCATGTGCTTGAGGCCGGTGATGCGCCGACGGCGCTGAAGATCATCAATTCAGGCCAGCCGATCGATCTCCTGGTAACCGATGTCGGTCTGCCTGGCGGCATGAACGGGAGGCAGCTGGCGGACGCGGTGCGTGCGGAACGGCCTGACTTCAAGGTGCTGTTCGTCACCGGTTATGCCGAAAACGCTGTGCTGAACCACGGCCATCTGGAGCATGGCATGCATGTGATGACCAAGCCGTTCCTCAGCGATGCTTTTGCGCGGCGGGTGAAGGATTTGCTGTCGGAATAGGCCGGCGGTTGTTGCCGTTACGGGCTCGGATGCTCGATGCGGTAGAGGCTTGCAAAACCTTCGTCGGCGACCAGATGAACGGTGTCGATTACCGGCATAGGATGGTTCGGGCTGGCCATATCCGCATTCAGGACCAGCACATAGTCGAAGCGGCTCTTCCAGTCCGCCATATAGGGTGCATAATGCGGTGCCGGTTCGTTGAGCATATCGGTGGGTATCGGAATGCCTTCCGGTACGGCGATCTCGCTCCAAGGCTCTCTGACGCGCAGCGGCTGCTTGCCGGTTGCCGTGAAAAGATATGGCATGAAGGCATCCCGATCGAAGCTTAACAGCGCGGGGTAGTGGATGTAACTCGGAAACATGCCGCCGATGATACGCCCAACCGGCATGTTCATAAGATCTTCGGGAGCTGTCTGGGCATGCGCAGGTAAAACCGCACTGCCGGGCTCGACGTGTTGCAGTGCCCGTTCAACCGCTGCGATATCCGTGTTTCGCTGCAGCCATACATATTCGATGTAAACGGTACGGGATACGACAAGAATAAGGACCACCGGCAATGCCAGGGATGACAATCGTCCCTTTACCTGTGGCCTTAGTCCTGCTGCGGCAGCAAGGGTCATCATGCATGGCAGACGGACGTCCATGCCGCCGGTCGACAGGACACTCGTCGGCATGAACATCGACAGAATGCCGGTGACGATCGCAACCAGTACGAGACCCCAATGCACGGTCATGGTCCTGTACCGGATGGTTTCCCTGACAAGCACGATAAAAAGCGCCAGGTAGATCATATCGATGCGCACATCATAGGTTCTGAAATACATGAGCAGAACCTTCAGCGAGCGTATGACTGACGGATTGTCCCAGTGCATGCTGTCAAGAAGAGACACGTCTGCTTGGCCTGGCAATGACGGACCGAACAGAAGAAAGACGACCAGCGGCAGGAAAACGGGGATGATTGCGAGCATCACCCTGCCCGTGGCGGCAGCAAACGTTTTGGCCTGCCGCAGAGGGGCGGCCGATGGCCCGAAAGCCAGTGCTGCCAGCAGTGCGGTGTAGAACAGAAGGCCGAAGGGATGTGCGGTCAGGAGGATCGCTGCGCAGATTGCTCGCAGTGCAAGGACGACGGCAAGACCGCGGGGCTTTAAGCATTCATCGAGATAGGCAAAGACCAGAGCAAGCCCGAGGCTGATCGAAAAGCTCAGAAAGCCGAAAAGAAGGACGGCATTCCAGGCCAGTGCGAAGCAGAGCAATTGCCACCAGTGAAAGCCGCCGAACAGCTTGCGATTGAGCAGCGTGACACCAATCGGCGGCAGGAGAAGAGCCAGCGCGAGAACAAAGGGAGCGATGAAATCCATCGTTGCGATCTTGCCAAGTACGAAGGCCAGAAGATCGATGGCGATATTGGTCCAGGCGACGTTCCAGTCGATCTGGTAGAATTGCGACATCATCGGGCGCTCGATACCGCCGGCGAGAAGCCAGAGCCGCACATAGTGATTGGCATAATCGGTCATCGGCGGAAAACGCACCGACAGGATCGGGATCAGTGAAATGAGTGCTACGAGAATGATGAGAGCCAAGATCCGTCGATCAGAAACGCGGGCGGCTTTCCTTTCTCCAGCCGTCCTTGTCCCGATGTCATCCGTTTCCGGTGTCATCGTCATGCTTGCTCCCTAGCGAGAAATGCGGTTTTCCGATCGCGGATATTCCGTCACGGCTTTCCTGAGGCTCTGGATGTCGCCCGGGATTTCCGCCATGGCGTCCTTGCGGCAGATCTTGCCGATGGTGAACAGGGGACGACCCTTGACCTCTTGAACGACACGGCCGAGATATTCGCCGAATACGCCCATGACGAAGAGCTGCGTGCCGGAAAAGAAGGAAATCGCGACGACTGAGCTGGCCCAGCCCGGTACGACATTGCCGGCCGACCACTGGTACACTGCGTAAAACAGGATGGCGAAGGCGAACAGTGAGGACATGAGGCCAAGCCAGACGGCGGCGCGCAGCGGCTTGGTGGAGAAGCTGGTCAGGGCGTCGATGGCAAGCGAGATCATCTTGCGCAGCGGGTATTTGGTTTCGCCGGCAAAACGTGCATCCCGTGCATAAGGAAACGCGGCCTGTCGCCCGCCGATCCAGCTAACCATGCCGCGAATGAAGCGATGCCGTTCGGGCATGCCGTTGAGGATATCGACGACCGGACGCGACATCAGCCTGAAATCGCCCGTATCTTCCGGTATGGCAACCGAGGACAGCCTGTTCAGCAGGCGGTAAAAGACCGATGCCGTCAGTCGCTTGAATGTGGTTTCTCCGGCGCGGGCGATGCGTTTTCCATAAACGACGTCATAACCTTCATCCATGAGCCTTGCCATGGAGGGCAGCAATTCGGGAGGGTCCTGCAGGTCGGCGTCGATCAGGAGAACGCGATCTCCTGCCGCTATGGAAAGTCCGGCGGTGGCTGCCAGCTGGTGTCCGTGATTACGGAAAAGCTGGACGCCGACGATACGCCGATCATTCCGAGAAAGCGTTTCTATGATTGGCCATGTGCGGTCGGACGATCCGTCATCGACGAAGATTATCTCGTAGTCGCTGGTGACTGCAGAGCAAGCGCGCGACATCCTGCCGGAAAATTCTTCCAGGACAGCCTCTTCGTTGAAGCAGGGGACGACGACGGACAGTTCGGCTCTGGTCATGCAACCAGATTAGTTTTTGCCGCTTAAGATAGAATTACTTTGCTATGCAAGGTCGTCACCGACATATGCTGTCGATGTTATTTGATCCCGAGTCTATGCTCCCGAAAGACGGTGAACAACCCGGCCGCAACGACGATAATGGCGCCTATGATCATGTTGATGGTGATCGTTTCGCCGAAGAACATCGTGGCGACAGCGACGCTGAGCACGATCTGCAGATAGGTGAGTGGCTGGACTTCAACGGCGGTCAGCGTCGAATAGGCCTTGATCAGGAAGAAGTGGCTGGTCGCGCCGCAGACGCAGAGCGCAAACAGGGCCGGCCAGTGTTCCGGCGCGATAGGAACCCAGTAGAACGGGCCGATCGCAGTCGCGACGATCGCACCGAAGACGCCGGTATAAAGCACACTGGTGACGGCTGAATCCTCGCGGCCGACAGCGCGGGTGGAGATGCCGTAGAGACCGAAGGCCAGCGCGCCTGCCAGTGGCCAGAGCAGTTGCAGATCGAACCGCACGCCGACCGGATTGAGGATGACCAGCACGCCGAAAAGGCCGGCCACGATTGCGGTTCCACGCCGCCAGCCGACTTTTTCCCCGAGGAGCGGCACGGAGAGGATGGTGATGATAAGCGGCGTCGCCTGAAGGATTGCCTGGGTCATGGCCAAGCCTGCCCCGGTATAGGCATAAACGACGATAAAGATTTCGAGCACCAGCAGCGGCCCGCGCAGCATCTGCAGGAAGGGTCTGCGGCTGACGAACGCCTTGCGCAACCCGCCGGGCGAGAATGCAGCGAAGACGATAACAAAGGCCGCAAAAGCCCAGAAGCGGATCATCGTGAAGCTGATGACCGGATATTTGTCGGCAAGGTATTTGGAGCATCCGTCCTGAATGGCGAAAATGGTTATGGCCAGCAGGACGTAGAAATAGCCAATGCTCTTGTTCTTCATGGGGGTGACGACTTCGGCAAGGAATGCGGAAAAGGGAAACGAGCCGGGCTGTCGATGAGGGCAGGAGGGCTGCATCCCGGTCCTATACGGTTGTGCAGCACTCCGCCAGACCGGCCTCGCCAGCCGGAACCGATTTCTTGTCGCGGGCAAGAAAATATTGGGCTCAGGCACAACCGTTGCCGAATGTGGCGAAAAATGAACGGAAATTCTAAGCCGGGTTCAGGCAGAGGTGGGCGATTTCTCGCGCTGGCCCGTGCTCGCCTATAGTTTTCCCACACTCTCATTCTCGGCCATTTTCGGAGACACCTGATGAAACGCCTCCTCATTCTCGGCACTGCGATCGCAGCCCTTTTCGTCCAGCCAGCTTTCGCGCAGGAGCAGAAGCTGCTCAACGCTTCTTACGACGTTGCGCGCGAACTGTTCGTCGCCGTCAACGAAGCCTTCGTGAAGGGCCATCCGGGCGTCACCATCGACCAGTCGCATGCCGGCACGTCCAAGCAGGCGCGTTCGATCGTCGAAGGGCTTGAGGCCGACGTGGTGACCTTCAACCAGTCGACCGATATCGATTTTCTTGCCAAGCAGGGTTTCGTCTCGGCCGATTGGACCAAGGCATTCCCGAACAATGCCTCGCCTTTCTATTCCTTCCCGGCCTTCCTGGTGCGCGCCGGAAACCCGAAGAACATCAAGGGCTGGGCTGATCTCGCCCGTGACGACGTGCATGCCGTCTTCCCGAACCCGAAGACGTCCGGCAATGCGCGCTACACCTACCTCGCCGCCACAGCTTGGGCGAAGGAAGAGTACAAGGACGACCAGGAAAAGATCGAGGCCTATATCACCAAGATCTTCGACAACGTTCCGGTCTTCGATACCGGCGGTCGTGCGGCCACGACGACCTTCGTCGAGCGCGGCCAGGGCGACGTGCTGATCACCTTCGAGGCTGAAACCCGCGGCATCGAAAAGCAGTTCGGCAAGGACAAGGTCGAGAGCGTAATCCCGTCCGTCAGCCTGCTGGCTGAATTCCCGGTTGCCGTCGTCGACAAGGTTGCCAAGAAGCATGGCACCGAAGCGCTCGCCAAGAGCTATCTCGACTTCCTCTACACGGAAGAGGGCCAGAAGATCGCTGCCGAATTCGGCCATCGCGTTCATAACGAAAAGGTCGCTTCCGAATTCAAGAGCGAGTTCCCCGAGGTTCGCCTCGTCAAGGTCGACGACGTGTTCGGCGGCTGGGACAAGGTGCAGAAGGAACATTTCGCTTCTGGCGGCACGCTCGACAAGCTTTACGGCAGCCGCTAAGCCCAAATTGTATTCTATCAACTTTACCCGGCGGACGCGCTTTCCGCCGGGTTTTGCTGTGTAAAGGAAACGACCGCGTGAGACGACGTAATGTCCTGCCCGGCCTGCCGTTATCGCTGGGCGTGACCCTGTTTTATGTCGGCCTGATCGTCGTGCTGCCTTTGGCGGCGCTGGCATTCAAGGCCGCGAGCCTGGGTTTCGAAGATTACTGGCGGATCGTTTCGTCGTCACGCTCGATGGCGAGCTATCGCGTTACCGTTCTGTCCGCACTCGGGGCCACCGCTTTCAACCTGTTCTTCGGGCTGGCGCTTGCCTGGGTAGTTACCCGTTACCGGTTTCCGGGTCGTCGTATCGTCGATGCGGTTGTGGATCTGCCGTTTGCGCTTCCGACCGCCGTTGCCGGCATTGCGCTGACTGCGCTGTTTGCCAATAGCGGCTGGTTCGGCTCTGTGCTCGAAGGTTTTGGCATCAAGGTTGCCTATACGCCGATCGGCATCATGATCGCCATGTGCTTCACCTCCCTGCCGTTTATCGTGCGCACGGTGCAGCCGGTGCTGGAGGATCTCGATCCGGCACTGGAAGAGGCGGCGCAATCGCTCGGCGGTTCGGACTGGACGATATTCGCCAAGGTCATCCTGCCGCTTCTGGCTCCGGCCCTTCTCGCCGGCGTGTCCTTGTCCTTTGCCCGTTGCCTCGGCGAATTCGGCGCGATCATCTTCATCGCCGGCAACCAGCCGATGTCGACGGAGATCACCGCACTGCTGATCTTCATCCGGCTGGAGGAATACGATTATCAGGCCGCCGCGGCGATCGCCTCCGTGCTGCTGCTTGCCGCCTTTTTCATGCTTGCCGTGACCAACTGGCTGCAGGCGCGGGCACTACGCTACACGGTGAAGGGATAAGGCCATGAGCAATCTTTCCATCCGCCGCAAGCCGCCGCGTGTCGGCGATGCCCCGCTGTTTCGCCGTTCGCTGATCGGCATCGTTCTGGTGCTGGTCGCCTTCGTCATCGTCGCGCCGCTGGTGATCATCGGCGTCGAGGCATTTTCGAAGGGCTGGCAGCTTTATCGCGATACGGTCATCCATCCCGATACGCTGCATGCGGTAATGCTGACGGTGCTTGCGGCGCTGATCGCGGTGCCGATCAATACGATCTTCGGCATTGCTGCAGCCTGGGCGATCACCAAATTCGATTTCTGGGGCAAGCGGTTTCTGCTCGTGGTGATCGAGATTCCGTTCTCGGTGTCGCCGATCGTTGCCGGTGTCGCCTATCTGTTCGTCTACGGGCTGCAGGGGCTGTTCGGCCCGTGGCTGGATGCGCATGACATCAAGATCCTGTTTGCCGTTCCGGGCATCATCATCGCCTCGATGTTCGTCACCGCCCCCTTCGTGGCGCGCGAGCTGATCCCGCTGATGCAGGCGCAGGGACGGGATCTGGAAGAGGCGTCGACCTCGCTCGGCGCTTCCGGCTGGCGCACCTTCTTTTCGGTGACCTTGCCGAATGTGAAATGGGCGCTGCTTTACGGCGTCATTCTCTGCAACGCGCGTGTCATGGGTGAGTTCGGTGCGGTTTCCGTCGTGTCGGGCAATATCCGCGGCCAGACCAATACGCTGCCGCTGCATATCGAACTGCTCTATCACGATTATAACGCGACCGGCGCTTTTGCCGCCGCCTCGATCCTGGCGTTGATCGCCGTCTTCACCATCATCGCCAAGGTGGCGCTCGAGCGCCAAGGCGCGGGCCGCGTCCGCAAACAGGCCAACCCGGCAGAGAAAACATCATGAAGATCCATCTCGAAAACGTCGTCAAAACCTTCGAGAGCTTTCAGGCCGTCAAGGGCGTGTCGCTCGATATCGAAAGCGGCGAACTGGTTGCGCTGCTCGGTCCCTCCGGCTCGGGCAAGACCACGATCCTGCGCATGGTGGCCGGGCTTGAATATGCCGATGGCGGCGCAATTCATTTCGGCGATCAGGACGCGACCGACATTCCGGTGCGCGACCGCGGCGTCGGTTTCGTCTTCCAGCATTACGCGCTGTTTCCGCATATGACGGTGGCCGACAATATCGCTTTCGGCATGAAGGTGTCGAAGGTGAAGCGCGACAAGGCGGCGATCGATAGCCGTGTGACGGACCTCTTGCGTCTCGTTCGGCTCGAAGGTCTCGGCGACCGTTTCCCGGCGCAGATTTCCGGCGGCCAGCGGCAGCGCGTGGCGCTGGCGCGCGCGCTTTCGGTCGATCCGAAGGTGCTGCTGCTCGACGAGCCGTTCGGGGCGCTCGATGCCAATGTTCGGCGCGACCTGCGTCGGTGGTTGCGCGAGATCCACTCGGAACTCGGTATTACCACGCTGTTCGTCACACACGATCAGGAAGAGGCGCTCGATCTGGCTGACCGGGTGGTGATCCTGAAGGATGGGCAGATCGTGCAGCAGGGCACACCGCAAGAGGTGTGCCGCGACCCGAAGTCCGCCTTCGTGATGAAATTTCTCGGCGATGCGAATGTGATTGCGGCCGATGTGCGTGACGGCCGTGCCCATGTCGGCGGGCTTTCCGTCGAGGCTGCCGGTGTGGCGGACGGCAAGGGAGAGCTTTATGCGCGGCCGAGCGACATCGACTGGTCCGAGCAAGGGCCGGGGATTGCGGCGACGATTGCCCGTGTTCTCGACCGCGCGGACGGCAGGCGCGTGCTGGCGACGACAGGCGCGGGTGAGGCGCTGGAGTTCGATGTGGAGCCGGAGCGGGTGGTGAAGGCTGGAGAGACGGGTTTTGTGACGCTGCGGCGCGCGAAGGTGTTCGGGGTTTAAAAGCTAGGCGCTTCGCCGGCTTGCGGATCGAGACTAAGCAGCAGTAGATGGTGTCATAAGATTAGGTTGCAATCTGATGTCACTCTATCAAAAGTCCTGGCTATATGTCGGATGGATGTTGTTCGTTTTTATCACGTCAACCTTCTGGCTGTCCTATCTCACTCGGATTTACGGCGTTCCGGGACAGGTGGTCGGCTCAATTATCTGGCTGGCCCATGGCTTGCCTGCGCTTTTTGGGTTTAAATGCCGGATGTGTGGGGTGTCGATCTTCAGTCGACGCAAAACCATATCGCTCTTTCGGACTGACAAAGTGAGCTGGTTGCCGCAACGGGCATTTCCCGGCAAGCGTTGCGCAAATTGCGGCGCTGACCATACTGTTACAAGGTAGGTATCGCTCATTTCTATAAGCGGGCGCCCCGTGCAAACCACCCATGCTTTGACTTTTTGCAGCTTACACTATACGGACGGCGCAAACGTTCGGCTGCGATCGTTGCAGCCTTGGCCTTAAAGAGCCAGACACATCCGAAAGACAACATTGATGACCGATATCAACGGCGCCGTTCCGGCGATCGCGAAGGCTTTGCAGAAGCGTGGTTATGAGACGCTGACCCCCGTTCAGCAGGCGATGCTGGACCCGGCGCTCGTAACTGCCGATGCGCTGGTTTCCGCCCAGACGGGTTCCGGCAAAACGGTCGCCTTCGGCATTGCCATGGCGCCGACCCTGCTCGAAGATCGTGACAGCTTCGGCCGCGCCGCCGCCCCGCTGGCGCTGGTCATTGCGCCGACCCGCGAGCTTGCCATGCAGGTGAAGCGCGAACTCGACTGGCTTTATGCCGAAGCCGGTGCCGTGATCACCTCCTGCGTCGGCGGCATGGATATCCGCAACGAGCGCCGGGCGCTGGAACGCGGTGCGCATATCGTTGTCGGTACGCCAGGCCGTATCTGCGATCATATCCGTCGCAATGCGCTCGACATGTCCGAAGTTCGTGTTGCCGTGCTCGACGAAGCCGACGAGATGCTCGATCTCGGTTTCCGCGAAGACCTGGAATTCATCCTGGAATCGGCTCCGGACGAACGCCGCACGCTGATGTTCTCGGCAACCGTTCCGGCCGCTATCGCCAAGCTGGCGAAAAGCTACCAGCGCGATGCCGTGCGTATCTCCACTCAGGCCGAACAGAAGCAGCATGTCGATATCGATTATCGCGCCCTTCTGGTCACACCGTCCGACCGCGAAAACGCCATCGTCAACGTGCTGCGCTATTACGAGGCGCCGAATGCGATCGTGTTCTGCTCGACGCGTGCTGCCGTCAATCATCTGCATTCGCGGCTTTCCAACCGCAATTTCTCCGTCGTGGCGCTGTCCGGCGAACTGACCCAGAACGAGCGTACCCATGCGCTGCAGGCGATGCGTGATGGCCGCGCCCGCGTCTGCATCGCGACCGACGTTGCTGCCCGCGGTATCGACCTGCCGGGTCTCGAACTGGTCATCCATGCGGATCTTCCGACCAATTCGGAAACGCTGCTGCACCGTTCGGGCCGTACCGGCCGTGCGGGCCGCAAGGGCGTCAGCGCGCTGATCGTGCCGGTCACCCAGCGCCGCAAGGCCGAGCGCCTGCTGTTCGGCGCCAAGGTCGAGCCGACATGGGCGAACCCGCCGTCTGCCGACGAAGTGACGGTGCGTGACGAGGAGCGGCTGTTCGCCGATCCGATCTTCACCGAAGTGACGACCAATGAGGACGAGCAGGCGCTGATCGCCAAGCTCACCGAACGTTTCGACGCCGAAAGGCTCGCCTCCGCTTTCGTTGCGCTTTATCGCGGCAAGAATTCTGCGCCGGAAGATGTCAGCGTGGTTTCGCTCGAAGCGCGCAAGCCGCGTGACGGCAGCCAGGGCGATCCGGCCTCTCGGCCGCTGACGCCGCGCGGCGATTTCGGTCCGGCCGTGTGGTTCTCGCTGTCGGTTGGCCGCAAGCAGCGCGCCGAACCGCGCTGGCTGATCCCGACGATCTGCAAGAGCGGTGATCTCAGCAAGAACGAGATCGGCGCGATCAAGATGCAGGCCGACGAAACCTTCGTCGAGATTGCAGAAGCGCATGCCGACAAGTTCATGGCGAAGCTCGGCAAGGACAGGATGATGGAACGCGGCATCCGCGTGACGCGTCTGGACGCTGCCCCGGACTTTTCCAAGTTCTCCCGCGGCACGGATGACGAGGGCTTTACCAAGCGCGAAGGCCCGCGGATGGACAAGCCCTGGAAGGATAAGCCCTTCAAGGACGGGCCGAAGAAGGACGGTTTCCGCAAGGACAAGCCTTATGCCAAGGACGGCCCGCGTGGCGACAAGGCGTTTGGTGACAAGCCTTACCGCGAAAAGGCATCCGGCGATGCGCCGCGCAAGGACTGGAAGCCGAAGGGCGAAAAGCCGAGTGCCGAGCGCCGTATGGACGATGACGTCTGGGGCGAAAAGCCGAAGGGCGATTTTTCCAAGAAAAGCGGTGACAAGCCGTTTGGTGACAAGCCCTTCAAGAAAAAGGCTTTTGGCGACAAGCCGTTCGCAAAGGCCGATGGCGACAAGCCTTTCAAGAAGAAGCCTGCGGCCAAGGGCGGGTTCGATAAGCGGAAGTAAGGATCAGAGCATCGCCCCGGCGGTGCTCTTTCTTTTTATTCACGTAATGAGATCGAACGCAGCTTCACCTAAAACCTCGCCGTTGACGATCAGTTCGACGGCGTGGCTTCCCGGATAATGAATGCGGGTGGTGAAGTCGCGGATGGCTCGGTTTATGGTGAGTTCCGCGCCTGCATTCGGCGCGAGCGTCAGTTCCTTCCACTTGAACACCTTCTTCGAGGTGCCGCCTGTTTTCTTGACGTAGTGGACGGCGTAGTCGATCACCAGCTTCTGCGGAGCAATGCCGGTCGAGGTGAGTTTCGTGGTGATCTCTACCGCGCCACCGAGCTTCAGAGAGGATGGGGTGACCGAGAAAGCCTCCACCTTGACCTCCGCCTTGTGGCCTGCGCCGAAGACATGAAGGGCGCGGGTATCGCCTTTTTTGACCAGGGTGCGAAGCGCCTGTTTCATGATCCAGGCGGTTCGGACATCCGCCTGATCCCAATGCGACAGCTTTTTCAGAACCCATTCCGGGTGGTCCTTGGTGATGTCGTTCAGGTGGTTGGCGACGGATTTGCGGACATAGAGGCTCGGGTCGCTTTTCAGGTTTTCCAAGATGGCGGCGACGGGCGCGGGGTCGGCAATCAGCTGTTTCAGCTGGAAAGACCAGGGCAGGCGCGGGCGGCAGCCTTCGGAGGAGAGGCGGCGGACATGTTCATTTTCGTCTTGCGACCAGTCCCGCATCACTGCCAGCGTGCGCGGCATGTCCTTCAGGAGGAAATGCCGGACGGCGAATTCGGATGAACCGAAGCGGGTGAAATAAGCCAGCGCCTTCATCGACAGGTCGAAATGGTCCTGGCCGTAGAGCGCCACATATTCCGGCAGCGTGATCGAGGCAAAGCCGTGGTTGATGCGTGGCGCGAGCGTCCAGAGGATCTCGATATTCTTATCGTAGGGGCCGGGCAGAGTTTCGTGGAAGGAAACCGCGATCTGCCGCAGCCGCTGCATGATGCTGAGATTGTCCAGTCCTTCGGATGCGAGCTGAAGGAAGCGTTCGCCGTCGAAGGCAGGATAGATGGCAGCCGTCTCGCGGGCGAAATGGTTCAGCCGGTTGCGGTTGAATATTTCCTTCAAGAGAGGGGCGGTTTCGGCTTCCGTCTCGGCCATCGTCATGTCCATTTGTTCACTATTTGTTTTCGTAATCCAGTCCACGGATACAGGCAATCCCCAAAAACAAAACCGGCCGGAGCGTGGGCTCTGGCCGGTTCTTTAGATGTGATCGCAGATGGATCGATCAGTTCATCTGGGTAACGTATTTGGTTTCGAGATACGCAGCGACGGCTTCCGAGCCGCCTTCGGTGCCGTAGCCGGAATCCTTCATGCCGCCGAACGGGACTTCCGGCAGCGCCAGACCGTTGTGGTTGATGGTCAGCATGCCGGCTTCGACTTCGCGGCCGAGTGCATGGGCGGTCTTGACCGAGCCGGTGAAGGCGTAGGATGCAAGGCCGAAGGGCAGGCGGTTGGCCTCGGTGATCGCGTCTTCATAGGACGAGAAGCGGTTGATGATGGCGATCGGGCCAAAAGGCTCGTCGTTCATGATCTTGGCCGAGGTCGGAACATTGGCAAGAACGGTCGGCTCGAAGAAGTTGCCCTTGTTGCCGATGCGCTTGCCGCCGGTCTTCAGTTCGCCGCCATTCGAGACTGCGTCCTGGATCAGTGCTTCCATGGCCGGGATGCGGCGCTCGTTGGCAAGCGGACCCATGACGGTATCGGCTTCGAGGCCGTTGCCGACCTTGATGGCTTCAGCAGCCTTGACGAAACCTTCGAGGAACTTGTCGGCAACGCCGTCCTGCACGAGGAAGCGGGTCGGGGAGACGCAGACCTGACCGGCATTGCGGAACTTCGACATGGCGCTGATTTCGATCGCCTTGTCGAGATCGGCATCGTTGAAGACCATGACCGGAGCGTGGCCGCCGAGTTCCATCGTGGCGCGCTTCATGTGCTTGCCGGCGAGCGCTGCGAGATGCTTGCCGACCGGGGTGGAGCCGGTGAAGGAGATCTTGCGGATGACCGGATGCGGGATCAGGTATTCGGATACTTCCGCCGGGATGCCGTAGACCAGGCCGATGACGCCAGCCGGGATGCCGGCATCGGCAAAGGCGCGGATCAGTTCGGCAGGCGATGCCGGGGTTTCTTCCGGTGCCTTGACGATGATCGAGCAGCCGGTTGCGACGGCAGCGGAAAGCTTGCGGACGATCTGGTTGATCGGGAAGTTCCACGGCGTGAAGGCTGCGACCGGGCCGACCGGCTGCTTGATGGTCATCTGGGCGACGCCGGAGAAGCGGGCCGGGATGATCTGGCCGTAGGTGCGGCGTGCCTCTTCGGCGAACCAGTCGATCGTATCGGCTGCGCCCATGATTTCCATCTTGGACTGTGCCAGCGGCTTGCCCTGTTCGCGGGTCATCAGCCAGGCGATCGTATCAGCGCGTTCGCGCAGGATGTCAGCTGCCTTGCGCATCAACTTGGAGCGCTCGAAGGGAGCGGTGTCGCGCCAGATCTTGAAACCCTTGTCGGCGGCTTGAAGCGCCAGATCGAGGTCTGCCTTGCGGGCATGGGCAATCTTGCCGATCACTTCGTCGGTTGCCGGATCGGTCACTTCGATCGTTTCGCCGCCGATGGCATCGCGCCATTCGCCGTTGATGAAAAGCTTTACGTCGGGATAGGTCTGCATGGGGGTCCACTTTCGTTTTGAAACGTCAGGTCGCGCGGCGGGGTGCCGCGGGCAGAAGGGGCGGATGGGTTCCGGTGCCTGAGTTAAGACAATCACTGCCGACAATCAACCGGCGGTGCGGTCAAAAAAGTCATACTAATTGGATTAACGACTGGCGGCCTGCCGATTAGAGATAGGGCGGCGTGACGGCGCTGACGACTTCGCAGCGTTCCGTGCCGATATTGCGGTAACGATGCGGCAGGCGGCTGTTGAACAAATAGGCATCACCGCGTTTCAGGATGCGGGTCTGGCTACCGACAGTCACTTCCAGTTCGCCGGCGACGACAACCCCGCCTTCCTCCGCCTCGTGGGCCAGCATGGTTTCACCGGTATCGGCGCCTGGTTCGTAGAACTCGTGAAAAATCTGGACGCTGTGGGATTTCGCGTCGCCGACCTGAAGCAGCGTCAACGGGCCTTTCGACAAGGGGGTTAGTTCGTCGGCGCGAAAGAAGATCTGGTCGACGGGCGGCAGGGTAAGTGCAAAGAAATCCGTCAGCGGATAGTTGATCGCCTCGAGAATTTTCTTCAACGACGCGACGGAAGGGCTGACCTTGTTCTTTTCGATCAGCGACACGAGCGAATGGGTAACGCCGGCCTTCACCGCCAATGCCCGCTGCGACAGACCGTAGCTCTGCCGCACGAGGCGCAGGCGATCGCCGACATCGAACTGGTTTTCGGCATCGTTCTGAGCGACGGTTTTTCCCGCATCATCCGTTGCGTGCATGCTTTGCGAGGTCTTTCCTGTGCGTGTTTATCGCTTTCTTCGAGCTGCATCGCGTTGATACACCCGGGGCATCGCCTTGGCCAATGACGAATAGCGGCGCGAACTGTGAGTTTCTATGCCTTGAGACCGGTTTGTTGTCGTCTTATCCAAATATTTGAGGAAATCTGGACTTTAACTCGTATGTCGTCCTTTATCTTGGTTCGGTGAGTTTAGTTATTTTAAATGTATTTGTTGTTTTCGAAATGTGCTTTGTTTATTTTAAGTTTATTTGTTATCTCTGAAAACAGAAGGGGTTTTTATTTAAGCCCACAGTGAATCCGAAGGGGAGGTCGGATGTTGCACTCTGTTTTAGTCGATGGCGTGGAGGCTTTTGTTCAACTCGAAGATAAGTGGAACGACCTCGCGCGATCAGTTGTGACGTGCCACTATACGCAGACATTTGAGTGGGCAAAGCTCGGGTGGGAGACGAGGGACGCTTCTGGAGATGACCGGTTGATATGCGCGACCGTCTGGTTGGATGCTCGGCTTGTCGCGGTCTGGCCGTTCCAGCGAAACCGGCTAGGCCCTGCGACCCGTCTTGAGCCATTGGGCTGCGGTATCCACGAAGAATATGGTGATCCGCTGATGGCGCCCGATATGAATGCGGACGAAATCTGCCGGGAGCTGTTGGCGCTTCTACGCCCGATGGCTGATATCATCGAGGTGCCGTTTGTTGAACAGTATGGTGCCGCGCGGCAGGTTTTGGAAAGAACAGGCGTTTTCAACATCCCCAATCCGTTGGATAGCTATATGATCGAGCGGCGCGGCGTGGAAAACTTCGATGATCTGCTCCAGGCCTATTCTTCCAAATTCCGCACCAACCTGAAGCAGGGGCGCAAGAGACTTCTGAAGCTCGGGGAGCTGCGGTTCGAACTTCCTGAAGATTATGCCAGTTCCGTCGAGACGATCGATTGGGTGCTCGAGGAGAAGCGACGCTGGCTCTGCCGCATGGGCAAGTCATGCCCATGGCTTGGCAAGGGCGAAGCGCGGGCGTTTTTTCTGGCGGCTTCGATGAAGCGTGGCGAGCTGGGGCGTGTAGGCCTCTTTCGCCTCACGCTGAACGGCAAGCCGATAGCGGCGTTCCTGACCATGATTGACCGAACCCGTGTCGAGCTTTTAGCCACCAGTTTTGATCCCGACTATGCGCGCTATTCACCTGGTATGCTTATCATCGAGGATGCGGTGCGTTGGTGTTTTGAGCATGGCCTGGATTTCGACATGCGGATACTGCGCATGGACTACAAGGAGCGTTGGTCGAACGCGCAGACAGTCCGGATTCAATACCGCGCGCCTTTGACAGTTAAGGGCGCGCTGGTCTTGCTGCCCGACTATCTTTCCTACTCTCTCTTCCGGACGCTGCGCGCAATCTTCAATGCGGAGCAGCGGGCGTCGATCCGGCGCATGATGAAATGGCGACCTTGGGCAAGTGGCCGGAGCCAATCAGCCGATGCCCAGATCGAGCCGAGCGTGTAAAAGCCCGGCTCGCAAGGCGGCCGGGCTTTGAGGGCGAAGTTACCGAAGCGGGGTCGCAGATCAGAAAAAGGCCTGAATACCTGTCTGTGCGCGGCCGAGGATAAGCGCGTGGACGTCGTGGGTGCCTTCGTAGGTGTTGACCGTTTCCAGATTCTGCGAATGGCGCATGACGTGATATTCGACCTGGATGCCGTTGCCGCCGTGCATGTCGCGGGCTTGGCGAGCGATATCCAGAGCCTTGCCGCAATTGTTGCGCTTGACGATGGAGATCATTTCCGGTGCCATCCGGTGCTGGTCCATCAACTGGCCGACGCGTAAGCTGGCCTGCAGGCCGAGGGTGATTTCGGTCTGCATGTCGGCGAGTTTCTTCTGGTAAAGCTGCATGCCGGCGAGCGGCTTGCCGAACTGTTTGCGATCCAGACCGTATTGGCGGGCGCGGAACCAGCAATCTTCAGCCGCGCCCATGACGCCCCAGGAAATGCCGTAACGTGCGCGGTTGAGGCAGCCGAACGGGCCTTTGAGGCCTGACACGTTTGGAAGAAGCGCGTCTTCGCCGACTTCGACGCTATCCATGACGATTTCGCCGGTGATCGAGGCACGCAGCGAGAGCTTGCCGCCGATCTTGGGTGCGGAGAGGCCTTTCATGCCTTTTTCCAGAACGAAGCCGCGGATTTCGTTATTATGGGCTTCCGACTTTGCCCAGACGACAAAGACGTCGGCGATGGGGGCGTTGGAGATCCACATTTTCGAGCCGCGCAGGCGGTAGCCGCCTTCGATCTTTTCCGCGCGGGTCTTCATGCCGCCCGGATCGGAGCCGGCATCCGGTTCGGTGAGGCCGAAACAGCCGATCAGTTCGCCCGAGACGAGACCCGGCAAATACTTCTTCTTCTGCTCGTCGGAGCCGTAGGCAAAGATCGGGTAGATGACCAGCGAGGACTGGACGCTCATCATCGAGCGGTAGCCTGAATCGATGCGTTCGATCTCGCGGGCGACGAGGCCGTAGGCGACGTAGGAGGCATTGGCTGCGCCATATTCTTCCGGCAGCGTGACGCCGAGAAGGCCGGTCTGTCCCATTAGCTTAAAGAGACCGGCGTCGGTCTTTTCCTCAAGATAGGCTTCCTCGACCCGCGGCAGGAGTTCGGACTTGGCAAAGGCGGCCGCCGCGTCGCGGATCATACGCTCCTCTTCGGTCAGCTGATCTTCGATGAGGAAAGGATCGTTCCAGATAAAGGCCAAGGGGGTCTCCGATGTTTTTGGTAGGACGGGTGTCGCCGGCCGAGTTTCGGGCTGGCGGCGCAGGGTGAGGTCTTCGTCGCCAAGCAATTTCTCTTGCAGATTATCGTCCCGCGGTCGTTTGTCGCAAGGCCCGTTTACTCAATCTGTCATGAGGGTTAGTAATAGGGCATGAAAGAGCTTTCGCGAAAACTCCTGCCTTCTACTTCAGCGCTTGCCGCCTTCGATTCCGTTGCGCGGCTCGGCAGTTTTTCGCTTGCGGCGGACGAGTTGTCGCTGACGCAAGGCGCTATAAGTCGCCAAGTTTCCGGGCTTGAAGAGCAGCTTGGGGTGATGCTTTTCGACCGAACCAGCCGTGGCGTCGTGTTGACATCGGCGGGCGCGGATTTTGCGAAAGCGATCGCCGGTGCGCTGTCGCAGATCCGCTCGGCATCGCTCCACGCCATGACAAAACGGCATAGCGACCAGCTCAATCTGGCGATCCTGCCGACATTCGGTACGCGCTGGCTGATGCCGCGCATTCCGGGTTTCGTTGCACGGCATCCGGAAATCACGCTGAATTTTGCGACCCGTATCGGTCTGTTCGATTTCGATCGAGACGGTATCGATATGGCAATCCATGTCGGTCAACCTGAATGGCCGGGTGCCGAATGTACTTTTCTGATGGATGAGATGGTGGCTCCGGTCTGTTCGCCTGCATTTCTCAGCTCCCATCCGGTTGTGCAGGCGCAGGATCTGTTGCGGCTGCCGCTTCTGCATATGGCGTCACGGCCGGGCGGGTGGAAACATTGGTTCGAGAGCCTACGGATTGCCGGCAGCATGAGCGAGGGCATGCGGTTCGAGCAATTCGGCAGCGTGACGCAGGCGTGTCTCGCGGGCCTGGGTGTCGGGCTGATGCCGCTTTTCCTGATTGATACGGAGCTCGCGAGCGGGCAGCTGGTGGAGGCATTTCCGCATCAGGTGGTCAGTCCCAGCGCCTATTATGTCGTCGCGCCGCAGGCGAAGGCGAGCTTTCCACCGGTCGTCGCCTTTCGGGCATGGCTGATGGAAGAGGTGGCGCGCTATCGGCAGGAAATCGTGGCCTGGTAGCAATGACTTTGTATTACTCTATATAAAAGGTTGTATTTCGCTCGACATGGGGCGTGTATGCGGATATAGTTGATTAAACGATTAATCACCTTGGAACGCAGCAGATACGATGAGTGTCGATCGGCCGCCAGCGACGATGACGGAAATTGCCGCCGCCCTTGGTGTGTCTTCGGCAACCGTGTCCAATGCGCTTTCCGGCAAGGGGCGGGTTTCCACCGAGCTTTCCGCGAAAATCCGGCAGACGGCGGACGAGCTCGGTTACGTGCCAAGCCATGTGGCGCGGGCGCTGAGAACAGGGCGGACAGGCGTTATCGGGCTGGTCCTGCCGGATATTTCCAATCCGCTGTTTCCGCAGATCGCGCAGGCGATCGAACAGGCGGCGGCTTCTGCCGGTTTTGGCGTGCTGATTGCCGATAGTCGCGGGGAGATTGCCCAGCAGACGGCGGCGATCGGTCGGCTGATCGAACGCGGTGTCGACGGGATGATCGTTGTGCCCCGTCGCGGATCACGGATTGCAGATATCGGCACTCCCGTGGCGATCATCGACAGCCCTTCGACACCCGGTAACACCGTGTCGTCCGACCATTGGGACGGCGGGGTGCAGATGGGGCGTCATCTTGCCTCTCTCGGGCACCGGAAGGTGCTGCTCATCGCCCATAGCCGGGAATCGAATGTGCAGAATGACCGGATCGGCGGCCTGAAGACCGGCCTCGGCAGGGATGTTTGTTGCGAGACCCTGTGGGTGGGTGACCTTGAGGCCGCGGACGGGGCCGGTTGCCCGCTCGGTCTCTCTGCCCGGGTGCTAGACGGGTTTACCGGCTTTGCCGCCGTTTATGATCTTCTGGCGCTACGTGCGCTCACCGAATTGCAGCGTGACGGTATCGATGTTCCGCTTCAGGCCAGTGTCAGCGGTTTCGACGATCTTGTCTGGTCATCTGTCGTGATGCCGCCGATCACCACTTTGCGGCAGGACCTTGCGACGATTGCGGAATGTGCCGTGGAGGCTCTCGGTCATGCGATTGCGGACAGTGAGGCATCTGCCGGTGACCTGATCGCTGCGAGGCCTGATTGTGAAGGTGTGCCGATGACGCTGATGGTCCGTCAATCGACGGGGCCGGCGGCGATCTCGGTTGTAAGTGATGCCGGCAATGCTCGGGAGGATGGTAGGTGAAAACCCTTATCCTCCGTATTCAATCTCTCGTGTATATGGACGCCCCGATGGATCGTCCGGTTGTATCTTTGGAGTGTGCTTGAAATGGGTGTTTGGATCGATACCGATATGGGGTTCGATGATCTGGCCGCCATCATGGTTGTCGCCCATGGCGGGCTTGCCATCGACGGGATTTCGCTTGTGCTGGGCAATGCGCCGCTGGATCAGGTGCGCCGCAATGCGGCCGGTGCCGCGGCGGCCTTCGTCTGGCCGTTTCCCATTCACGCCGGGCGGGCAAAGCCGGTACTCGGCAAGCTGGAGACAGCGGTTTCGATCCTCAGCGATGCGGGCATGCCGACTGCGGGCGAAGCGTTGCCGGCCGGACCGGATACATTCGTCGAGGATGCGTTCGAGGCACTTTGTTCATGGTTGGAGCGCAGCGAAGGCGAGCGACGCATTCTGGCGCTCGGGCCTCTTACCAACATTGCCGCCGTGGCGCTGGCGCGGCCGGATCTCGCCGCCAAGATCACCGACCTGACATGGATGGGCGGCGGACTGACTGCCGGCAATCACACGGCATCCGCCGAGTTCAACGCCTTTGCCGATCCGGAAGCGGTAGCAATCGTTCTCGCCCATGGCATTCCGTTCCGGATGGTCGATCTCGATCTTTGCCGCAAAGTGCTTTGCGCGCCGGAAGATGTCGAGCCGGTGCGCTCTGCCGGTGGCCGCAATGCAACGCTGCTGGCCGATCTGCTGGCCGGTTTCGTTTCGATCGCCACCAGCCGCGGGCGCAAGGCGATGTCGCTTTATGACGCTGTTGCGGCGGTGGCCTTCGTGCAGCCGGATCTTGCGACATGGCAGGATGCACGGATCGACATGGAACTGACGGGCAGCCACACGCGTGGTCGCACCGTGGTCGAGACACGAGCGGGCAAGGCCGAATTCAACGCGCAGTTTGCGGCGGATATCGATGCCGCAAAGGCCAAGCAATCCATTCTCGATGCATTGAAGGCGGAGGCAAGCTGGTGAAGGACATTATCGCAACCGTTGGCGAATTTACCGAACCGTGCTTTCGCGATCATGCGGTGAAGGTCGCACGCGGAGATGCGCCCTTCGATATTCTGATTGCCGGCGGCACGCTGGTGGATGTGGTGACCGGTGAGCTGCGTCCTGCCGATATCGGCCTTGTCGGGCCGCTCATCGTCAGCGTTCACGAGCGCGGTGCGCGCTCGGATGCGGCGCAGGTGATCGATGCGACCGGCGCGTTCGTTTCGCCGGGTCTGATCGACACGCATATGCATATCGAAAGCTCGATGGTGACGCCGGCGACCTATGCGGAGACCGTAGTGCCGCGCGGCGTGACGACGGTGGTCTGGGATCCGCATGAATTCGGCAATGTCTGCGGTGTCGATGGCGTGGCATGGTCTGTGGAGGCTGTCCGCTCTTTGCCGCTCAGAGCCGTTGTCATGGCGCCGTCCTGCGTTCCCTCGGCCCCCGGTTATGAGGTTGCGGGGGCTGATTTCGATGCTGATGTGATCGATGAAATGCTGCTGTGGCCAAAGATTGCCGGTCTTGCGGAAGTGATGAACATGCGCGGCGTGATCGACCGCGAACCACGCATCAGCAATATCGTGCAGAATGCGCTCGTTTCGGAAAAGCTTGTCAGCGGTCATGCCCGCGGCCTTGCTGGCGTTGATCTTGCCGCTTTCATGACGGCTGGCGTCACGTCCGATCACGAGCTGACTTCCGCCGAAGACCTGATGCAGAAGCTGCGTGCAGGTCTGACGATCGAGATGCGTGGCTCGCATGACCACCTTCTGCCGGAATTCGTCGCGGCGCTGAACATGCTCGGGCATCTGCCGCAGACGGTGACGATATGCACCGACGACGTGTTCCCCGACGATCTCGTCGATGGCGGCGGTCTAGATGATGTGGTGCGCCGGCTGGTGCGCTACGGGATGAAGCCGGAATGGGCGCTGCAGGCAGCGACGCTGAACGGATCGGTCAGGATCGGCCGCGCCGATCTCGGATTGATCGCGGCAGGTCGCCGGGCGGATATCGTGCTCTTCGAAGATCTCAAGGATTTTCGCACACGTGCGGTCGTGGCGAGCGGCCACATCGTCTCGCGCGATGGAAAGATGATGGGCGATGTGTGCCGGATGAACCCCAATCCGCTGCGTCGTTCGGTAAAGCTGCAGGCTTTGCAGGAAGATGATTTCAAACTTCGCTCTGAAGGTACCCGGGTGAGGGTCGCGACCATTGATCGGCCGCGGTTCACACGCTGGGGGCAGGCGGATGCGGTTGTCGAAAACGGGTTCGTGGTACCCCCGCAGGAATCGGTGTTGATCGCCGTGACTCATCGCCATGGCCGTGTCGACAGCCGCACCCGGTTGGGTTTCCTCACCGGCTGGGGCAAGTGGAAGGGCGCTTTCGCGACGACCGTGGCGCATGACAGTCATAACCTGACCGTTTTTGGTTCCGATCCGCGCGATATGGCGGCTGCTGCCAATGCGGTGATCGCATCGGGCGGCGGCATGGCGGTTGCGATCGGCGGCGAAGTGGTGAGCCTTTTGCCGCTGCCGCTGGCGGGCCTCGTGTCCGAAGAGCCGGTCGAGGTGGTCGCCGATCAGTTCCGGGCGATCCGTGCGGCTATGGACAAGGTTGTCGACTGGCAGCCGCCATACCTCGTCTTCAAGGCCTGCTTCGGCGCGACGCTTGCCTGCAATGCGGGACCGCATCAGACCGACCGGGGCATTGCCGATGTGACCACCGGCACGCTATTGGAAAGCCCGATACTGGAAGTTCTGGCGTAAGATAGATTTTGGAGACGCGATGCAGCCGCATGAATTCTGGCAGGAGCTGCATGCTCCCGGTTCTTTCGATGAGACCGGGCCGTTTTCCGGGTTCTTTCCGGCGCGGCTTGATAGCGGCGAACAGATCAGGCTGCCGATCCGGCCGCTTGCCGACGGACAACATGCTCTGGCATCGCTGATCATCAATCAGGCGAGTTTCGACGTGCAGGACGCGCTTGCGGCGGATCTGGCGCCGAAGATCGCGGCACTTCGGCCCGAAGTGATTGTCGGCCTGCCGACACTGGGCCTGACGCTTGCCGCCGCTGTGGCGCGGATGCTGGGTTTTGCCCGTTACGTGCCGCTCGGGACATCGAAGAAGTTCTGGTACGACGAGGAGCTTTCCGTACCGCTTTCCTCGATCACCACACCGGAACAGCAGAAGCGGCTTTATGTCGACCCGCGGATGATGCCGCTGATCGAAGGAAAGCGTGTGGCTCTGGTCGATGATGTAATTTCCTCCGGTACCTCGATCATCTCCGGGCTGACGCTGATGACTTCGCTCGGGATCGAGCCAGTGGTTATCGGCGCCGCCATGCTGCAATCGGATCGCTGGGAAAAGAAGCTCGATGATTTCGGGCCTGAGTGGAAGGGGCGCGTGGTTTCCTGTTTTCGCACGCCGATATTGAGCAGGGCCGGCGAAGAGCTTTGGTCGCACTGATTTTTTCGGCTTGCGGACATGAGATTGCTGGCTAGGATCGCGACACCCTACCTCAAGACCCAAGCGAAATTTTCAGGAAGACTTTGATGGAACTGGTGTTCGACGGCCATAACGATGTGTTGTTGCGGCTTTGGCGGAACATGAAGGCGGGGGCTGATCCCGTCGTGGAATTCTCCAAAGGTACCCCCGAAGGCCATATCGATGCGCCGAGGGCGCGAGCGGGTGGTCTCGCGGGTGGTCTTTGCGCGATCTACATTCCCTCCGGCGATCTGGTGCTCAAGGATCCCGAACCGGACGGGAGTTATGTGACGCCGCTTGCCGCACCGCTCGAATACGCACCTTCGCTGGATATAGGGCTGGAAAAGGCGGCAATCGCGCTGCGGCTAGACCGGGCAGGGGCCTGGAAACTGTGCCGGTCCACCGCCGATATCCGGCAGGCGATAAAGGACGGCGTATTTGCCGCCGTGCTTCATATGGAAGGCTGCGAGCCGATCGATGGCGACCTCGCAAATCTAGAAGTCTTCCATGCTGCAGGCCTGCGCTCGCTCGGGCCTGTCTGGAGCCGCCACAACATCTTTGGTCACGGCGTGCCGTTCGCCTTTCCGATGACGACGGATACCGGACCTGGGCTGACCGACCTCGGGTTCGAACTTGTCCGCGCCTGCAACCGGCTCGGCATCCTGATCGACCTGTCGCATATTACCGAGAAGGGGTTCTGGGATGTGGCAAAAACTTCTGACCAGCCGCTGATCGCAAGCCATTCCAACGCGCATGCGCTGACGCCGGTCGCCCGCAACTTGACCGACAGGCAGATGGACGCGATTAAGGAGAGCGGTGGGCTCGTCGGCCTGAACTATGCTGTCACCATGTTGCGCGATGACGGGCTGGACATTGCGGCCACGCCGCTTTCCGAGATGATACGCCATGTAGACTACATGGTGGAGCGCATGGGGATCGACCATGTGGCGATCGGATCGGACTTCGATGGCTGCACCGTTCCCGTCGAAATTCGTGACGCAGCGGGCAACCAAAATCTGGTTGCAGCTTTAAAAACAGCGGGATACGCTGGTGAGGATTTGGCCAAGCTGGCCCGCGAGAATTGGTTGAGGGTTCTCGGGAAAGCCTGGCACGAATAACGGCCCGAAGCGGGCCGAACATGAGCAAATGACAACAGGGGAACTGATCATGCTCCATTCTTTCCGTAACTCCGTCCGCATGCTTTCGACAAGCGCAGCACTGTCGCTGCTGCTGGTTGCGGCACCGCAGGCATTCGCCGCGACGCCGGCCGACACGCTGGTCGAAGGCTTTGCGATCGACGACATCATCTCCATCGATCCGGGCGAAGCCTTCGAGCTTTCCACCGCCGAAGTGACCGCCAATACCTATAGCAAGTTGGTCATGCTCGACCCGGCCGACACATCCAAGGTCGTCGGCGATCTGGCGGCCAGCTGGACGGTTTCAGATGACGGCATGACCTATACGTTCAAGCTGAAGCCGGACCTGAAATTTGCGTCCGGCAATCCGCTGACGGCTGAAGACGTTGCCTTCTCGTTCGAGCGCGCCGTCAAGCTCGACAAGTCGCCGGCCTTCCTTCTGACCCAGTTCGGCCTGACCGGCGACAATGTTGCCGAAAAGGCCAAGGCGTCCGCGCCCGACACGTTCACCTTCACGGTCGACAAGGCCTATGCGCCGAGCTTTGTCCTGAACGTTCTGACTGCCACTGTCGCCTCCGTGGTCGACAAGAAGGTGGTGATGGAACATGCCAAGGCGATGACGCCTTCGGCGGACTACAAATACGACAGCGATTTCGGCAATGAATGGATGAAGACCGGCTTTGCCGGCTCCGGCCCGTACAAGGTTCTGGCATGGCGCGCCAACGAGGCCGTCATCATGGAAGCCAACCCGAATTATTACGGCGAGAAGCCGAAGCTGAAGCGCGTCATCTATCGTCACATGAAGGAAAGCTCCGGTCAGCGTCTGGCGCTGGAAAACGGCGATATCGATATCGCCCGTAACCTCGAGCCGAACGATGTGGAGGCCGTTTCCAAGAAGGAAGGCCTGTCGATCACGTCGGCGCCGAAGGGCACGATCTACTATTTCAGCCTCAACCAGAAAAACGAGAAGCTGGCCAAGCCGGAAGTGGCGGAAGCGTTCAAGTATCTGGTCGACTATGACGCGATCGGTGCGACGTTGATCAAGGGTATCGGCGAAATCCACCAGACCTTCCTGCCGAAGGGCCAGCTCGGTGCGCTGAACGATAACCCTTACAAGCTGGATGTCGCCAAGGCCAAGGAACTGCTTGCCAAGGCGGGGCTGAAGGACGGCTTTACCGTGACCATGGACGTGCGCAACACGCAGCCGGTGACGGGCATTGCCGAAAGCGTGCAGCAGACACTGGCGCAGGCCGGCATCAAGCTCGAAATCATTCCGGGCGATGGCAAGCAGACGTTGACGAAATTCCGCGCCCGCACCCACGACATCTATATCGGCCAGTGGGGTTCGGACTATTTCGACCCCAACTCGAACGCCGAAACCTTCGTCATCAACTACGACAATTCCGACGAGGGCAAGAACAAGACGCTTGCGTGGCGTAATGCCTGGGATGTGCCGAAGGACATCGAAGAGGCGGCCCAGGGCGCGCTTCTTGAAAAGGATGCAGCCAAGCGTGCGGCAGTCTACGAGGACCTGCAGAAAAAGGCGCTTGCCCAGAGCCCGTTCGTTATCATCTTCCAGCAGACGGAAGTTGCCGGTTATTCGTCCAAGCTGAAGGACTTCAAGCTCGGCCCGAGCTTCGATACGAACTTCGTCTATCCGATTTCGAAGTAGTCGACGCGCCTGTCGGAAAAGGGCCCTACCCAACCCTCCCCACAAGGGGGAGGGCTTAAACTGGCCGCACCGCTGAGGCCCAAGTAATGTCAAGCGGTTGCCACGGATCTTCTCCCCCCTTGTGGGGGAGATGGCCGGCAGGCCAGAGGGGGACTTTTCATCCATGGTAATCCTGGGGGCAGAGGTTGTGTCCCTTTCAATCCTTTCAAGGAGAACTCCTTGACGCTTACCGATACGACGGCAGTGACACGGCGCAACCGGCGCCGTGCTTCCTCCTATGGCATGGCAGTGGCTCGTTTCGTGGTCACGGTCGTTACGACCTTTCTCGGCCTTCTGGCCGTCACCTTCTTCATCGGCCGCGTGGTGCCGATCGATCCGGCGCTGGCGATCGTTGGTGACCGTGCGCCGGCGCATGTGGTCGAACGCGTGCGGGAGGAGCTTGGTCTCAACCTGCCGCTCTACCAGCAGTTCTGGATCTATATAAAACAGGCGCTGACGGGTGATTTCGGCATTTCGGTGCTGACCACCAACCCCGTGATGACCGACATTGCGCGGGTGTTCCCGGCGACCATCGAGCTTGCTACGATCGGCACGATCATCGGGGCCTTGATCGGCGTACCGCTCGGCGTGCTGGCCGCCGTCAAGCGCGGGTCGATCGCAGACCAGATCGTGCGGGTGATCGGGCTGATCGGCTATTCCGTGCCGATCTTCTGGCTCGGGCTGCTGGCGCTGGTTCTGTTTTATGCAAAGCTCGGATGGGTCGCCTATCCGGGGCGGATCGATATCGTTTACGAATATACGTTCACGCCGGCGACGGGCTTTTTCCTGATCGATGCGATCTGGCAAGGACAGTGGGATGTGGCCTGGGATCTGTTCCGTCACATCATCCTGCCCGGCGGGCTGCTCGGTTATTTCTCGCTCGCCTATATCAGCCGCATGACTCGGAGCTTCATGCTCAACGAGCTGCAGCAGGAGTATATCGTAGCGGCTCGCGCCAAGGGGCTTTCGGAAACGCGGATCATCTGGTTCCATGCTCTGCGCAATGCCGCCGTGCCGCTGGTGACAGTGATCGCGCTCTCCTATGCGGGCCTGCTCGAGGGCTCGGTGCTGACGGAGACGATCTTTTCGTGGCCGGGGCTTGGCCTCTATATCACCAACTCACTGCAGAATGCCGACATGAATGCCGTGCTCGGCGGCACGATCGTCATCGGTGCCGTGTTCGTTGCCATCAACATATTGTCCGATCTTCTCTACCGGACGCTTGATCCGAGGACGAGAAGCCGATGAGTGCTGTCCAATTGAATGAAAAACCCTATAGCCGCGAATGGCTCTTATCCGAACAGCCGACCTCGCGGCATCAGGCGCGGCTTGGCCGCGCCTATGTGATCTGGCGGCGTTTTTCCGCCAACCGGCTGGCGCTGGCCGGGCTCGGCATCATTCTTCTCCTGATCCTCGTTGCGATCTTTGCCGATGTGCTGGCGCCGCATAATCCGGTGCAGGGCGATCTTCGCAATGCACGGCTTCTGCCGCCGGGTACGGCCGGTTATCTGCTCGGCACGGATGATCAGGGGCGCGATATTCTCTCGCGGCTGATCCATGGTTCGCGGCTGACGCTGTTTGTCGTTGTGCTGGTGGCGATCATCGCGGCACCCGTGGGCCTCATCATCGGCACGGTTTCCGGTTATGCCGGGGGCTGGATCGATGCGGTACTGATGCGGATCACCGACATCTTTCTCGCCTTCCCGAAGCTGGTTCTGGCGCTGGCGCTGGTGGCGGCTCTCGGGCCGGGGATCGAGAATGCGGTGCTGGCGATTGCCGTCACCTCATGGCCGCCTTATGCGCGTATTGCCCGGGCCGAGACGATGACGTTCCGCAATTCGGAATTCATCTCGGCTGTGAAGCTGATGGGGGCGTCGCCGTTCCGGATCATCCTTCGCCACGTCATGCCGCTTTGCCTTTCTTCGCTGATCGTGCGCGTGACGCTGGACATGGCAGGCATCATCCTGACCGCTGCCGGTCTCGGTTTCCTCGGTCTCGGTGCGCAGCCGCCGCTGCCTGAATGGGGCGCGATGATCGCGTCCGGTCGCCGCTTCATTCTCGACCAGTGGTGGGTGGCGGCGATGCCGGGTGCGGCGATCCTGATCGTCTCGCTCGGTTTCAACCTGCTTGGCGACGGGTTGCGCGATGCGCTCGATCCGAAGGAGGCTGGCCAATGACGGACAAGCTTCTGACGGTTGAAGACCTGCGGGTGAGTTTTCCAACGCGTACAGGCGAAGTGCAGGCGGTGCGCGGGGTGTCCTTCACGCTCGGACGCGAGCGGCTGGGCATTGTCGGCGAAAGCGGTTCCGGCAAGTCGCAGACCGGCCGTGCGATCATGGGGCTGACGCCGAAACATGCGAAGATCACCGCAAAAACGCTGAACTTTGCCGGGCGCGATCTTCTGGCGATTTCCGATCGCGAGCGGCGGGAGATCCGCGGCAAGCGGATCGCCATGGTGCTGCAGGACCCGAAATATTCGCTAAACCCCGTCTCGACGATCGGACGACAGATCATCGAGACGCTGAAGACGCATGAGAGAATATCGACTGCGGAGGCGAAAGCGCGCACGCTTGCGATGCTGGAAGCGGTACAGATCCGTGATCCGGAGCGGGTGTTTTCGCTTTATCCACACGAGGTTTCGGGCGGCATGGGGCAGCGTGTGATGATCGCGATGATGCTGATCTGCGGGCCGGAGCTGCTGATCGCCGACGAGCCGACCTCGGCGCTCGACGTGACGGTGCAGCTCGAAGTGCTCGGCATTCTCGACAAGCTGGTGGCCGAGCGCGGCATGGGGCTGATCTTCGTGTCGCATGACCTGCGGTTGGTTTCATCCTTCTGCGACCGGGTGCTTGTCATGTATGCGGGGCGCGTGGTGGAGGAATTGCCATCGGCTGATCTTTCCAAGGCGCAGCATCCCTATACACAAGGCCTGCTCAACTGCCTGCCGACGATCGGTACCGACCGGCATCCGCTGCCGGTGCTCGACCGCAAGAAGGAGTGGGCGCTATGACGGCCAATGTTCTTTCCGTCAGAGACATGGTCGTTACTTTCGACGATTTTGTTGCGCTGGATCATGTGTCGGTGGATGTGGCGACAGGTGAGAGTTTCGGCATCGTCGGCGAAAGCGGGTCGGGAAAATCGACGCTGCTGCGCGCGGTGGCGGGGCTGAATACGTTCAGCGCCGGGACGCTTTCGATCAACGGCCAGTCCTATTCGGGCCGTAGTCGGTCGAAGGATTTTTACCGGACCGTGCAGATGGTGTTCCAGGATCCTTACGGATCGCTGCATCCGCGCCAGACGGTCGACCGGCTGCTGCTGGAGCCGCTGGCCATCCATGGGTTCGACAATGTCGACCAGCGGATCATGCGGGCGCTGGACGAGGTGGGGTTGGGTTCCGGTTTCCGCTTCCGTTATTCCCACCAGCTTTCCGGCGGGCAGCGGCAGCGTGTGGCGATCGCCCGCGCGCTGATCTTGGAGCCGAAGGTTCTGTTGCTCGATGAGCCGACATCTGCGCTCGATGCCTCGATCCAGGCGGAAATCCTCAACCTGCTGGAACAGGCGCGAAAAGATCGCGGACTGACCTTCGTGATGGTCAGCCATGATCTCGGCGTCATCAGCCATATGTGCGAGCGGCTGGCGGTGATGAAGTCGGGCAAGGTGGTCGAAACGGTGACGGCCGATGCGCTGGAAAGCCGTGCATTCTCCGCTGACTACACAAGGCAGCTGATGACCGCCAGCGAAGGATTTCGTCGCGTCTGAATCCGTGTTTCAGCAAAGCCGGAAGTGCTTGGAAGGTCGCGAATGAGCATTGTGTGCAGTTGCGAAATGCCCTTAGACTGCATTTAACAAAGCTGCAGGCAGCGAATAACGGGGAGCATGAAGGATGCAGACGATTTTCTCCTGGTCTCAGGTCTCTCGGCGTGGCGTGATGGCGCTTGCGTTTGGCGCAGGCGTGGCCTTCGCCGCGCCTTATGCGCAGGCAGCACCCAAAACTGCCGCGACGATCGGCATGACGGTGGAGCCAGGTGGGCTCGATCCGACGATCGGCGCGCAGGTGATGATCGGGCAGGTGACCTGGCAGAATGTCTTCGAAGGCCTGACGACGATCGACAAGGCGGGCAAGGTGCAGCCTCAGCTTGCCGAGAGCTGGGAAGTCTCCGAAGACGGCAAGACCTATACGTTCAAGCTGCGGCAGGGCGTGAAATTCCACAATGGCGTCGCCTTCGACAGTTCGGTCGCAAAATTTACGCTGGACCGTGCCCGCGGTGCCGACAGCGTCAATCCGCAGAAGCGTTATTTTACCTCGATCGACACGATCGAGACGCCGGATGCCGCAACGCTGGTGTTGAAACTCAAGCAGCCGACCGGCAGCCTGCTCTACTGGTTCGGATGGCCGGCGGCCGTGATGGTGGAGCCATCGACTGCAGCGGACAACAAGACCAATCCGGTTGGTACGGGGCCTTTTGTTTTCAGCAGCTGGGCCAAGGGCACGAAAGTCGATCTGAAGAAGAATGCCGATTACTGGAACAAGGATGTTTCGGTAAAGCTGGAGACGGCTTCCTTCCGTTTCATCAACGATCCGCAGGCGCAGTCGGCGGCACTGACGGCGGGCGATGTGGATGCGTTTCCGGAATTCGGTGCGCCGGAACTGGTCGCGTCGTTTGAAGGCAACGACAAGCTGGCGACCGTGATCGGCAATACCGAACTCAAGGTCGTGGCGGGCATGAACAATTCCCGCAAGCCGTTTTCCGACAAGAAGGTCCGTCAGGCGCTGATGATGGCGGTCGACCGGGCGATGGTGGTGGAAGGTGCGTGGTCGGGCCTCGGTACGCCGATCGGCAGCCATTACACGCCGAACGACCGCGGCTACAAGGATCTGACCGGCGTCTATCCTTACGATGTCGAGAAGGCCAAGGCGCTTCTGGCGGAAGCCGGTTATCCGAACGGTTTTTCCTTCACCATGAAGGCGCCGCAGATGGCCTATGCGCAGCGCTCCTCGCAGATCCTGCAGGCGCTGTTTGCCGAAATCGGCGTGACGATGAATATCGAGACCACCGAATTTCCGGCGAAATGGGTGGCGGATGTGCTGAAGGCCGCCGATTACGACATGACCATCGTTGCCCATGCGGAGCCGATGGACATCGATATCTATGCCCGCGACCCGTATTACTTCAACTACAAGAACCCGGAATTCAACGCGATCCTGGCCAAGGTCGAGGCAAGCACGGATGCGAGCGAACAGGACAAGCTTTATGGCGAAGCGCAGACCATTCTCGCCAATGACGTGCCGGCGCTGTTCCTGTTTGTCATGCCGAAGCTCGGTATCTGGGACAAGAAGCTAAAGGGTTTGTGGGAGAATGAGCCGATCCCGTCGAATGTGCTGACCGAGGTGTTTTGGGAAGAGTGAAGGGCGTTACGTTGGCATCTGGGGCTTGCCCCTCATCCGCCTGCCGGCACCTTCTCCCCGTTTTGACGGAGAGAAGAGGGCAAGCCGTGAGGTCGCCGTCCTGCTCTAACGTTGAGCGTGGCACGTTCCCTCGCCCCGTTTACGGGGAGAGGGTTAGGGTGAGGGGCATTCGCAGAGTAGCCGATGGCAGGTGGAGGCGGGGCACCCAATGATCTCCATCCTCATTCGCCGTATCGCCAGCCTGATCGTCACGCTGCTCGTAGTCTCATTGCTGATCTTCACCGTCATGAACCTTCTGCCGGGGGATCCGGCGGCGATCATGCTTGGGACTTCGGCGACGCCGGAGACGCTGGCGGCGCTCAGGACCCAGATGGGATTGGATGAGCCGCTCGTCGTTCGGTATCTCGCCTGGCTTGCCGGCGTGCTGCAGGGTGATCTCGGTCAGTCCTATACCTATGGCGTTCCCGTAGCGGGGCTGATCGTGGAGCGATTGGTGGTGACGCTGCCCTTAGCGCTGATGGCGGTGGTGATGTCGGTTGCCATTGCGGTGCCGCTCGGCGTTGCGGCGGCGCGGCGGCATAACGGATTGTTCGATTATCTTGCGGGTGCCTTTTCCTATGTGTCTATCGCGGTGCCGGCCTTCTGGGTGGGGTTGCTGCTGATCATCGCGTTTTCAACCAAGCTCGGCTGGATGCCGGCCGGCGGGTTTCCGGGCTGGAATGCAGGACTGTGGGCGGGGCTTGCCGCATTGCTGATGCCGGCCATTGCGTTGGCGTTGCCGCAGGCGGGTGTGCTCACAAGGGTGGCGCGTAGCGCCGTGCTCGACGTGATGGTTGAGGATTTCGTTCGCACTGCCCGAGCCAAGGGGCTGAGTGATCGGGCGGCGGTCTGGCGGCATGCGCTGCCGAATGCGCTGATCCCCGTCGTCACCATGATCGGGCTGCAATTCACCTTCCTGATTGCCGGTGCGGTGCTGGTGGAAAATGTCTTCAACCTGCCGGGCCTCGGGCGGCTTGCGCTGCAGGCGCTGTCGCAGCGCGACATCATCGTGATGCAGGATGTGGTTTTGTTCTTTTCGGCGCTCGTCATCGTGATGAATTTCCTCGTTGATCTCGCCTATCTGGTGATCGATCCGAGACTGCGGGTGGCGGTGTGATGGGCGGGATCTTTCGTCGCCCCGTGCTGCTGATCGGGCTTGTCGTGACGCTGGCGCTTGTCGGCGTGGCGCTTCTGTCACTCGTCTGGACGCCGTCGCTGCCATCGAAAATGAATATCGTGCAGCGATTGAAGCCGCCGCTCGGGCCGGGGGGACTGCTTGGCAGCGACCAGTTCGGGCGCGATGTCGCCTCGATGCTGATGGTCGGGGCATGGAACTCGCTCTCGACCTCGTTCCTGGCGGTGGCGATCGGCGCAACGGTCGGTTCGGCCGTCGGCGTCATTGTGGCTATGCAGCGCGGATGGCTGGAGCTGATCGTGATGCGCGGCTGCGACATCATCTTTGCCGTACCACCCATTCTGTCGGCGATGATGCTCGGCGCCTTTCTCGGGTCGGGGCGGTTTACGGCGATCATTGCGATTGCGGTGTTCATGGTGCCGGTCTTTGCGCGGCTGACGCTTGCCGGGGCGAAGCAGATATGGGCGCGGGATTATGTGACGGCGGCGGTCGGTATCGGCCGATCGAAGGCGAAGATCACGCTCGTGCATATCCTGCCGAATATTTCCAACCAGATCATCGTACAGGTGACGATCCAACTGGGTCTGGCGATCCTGACCGAAGCCGGCCTCTCGTTCCTGGGGCTCGGCATGCCGCCGCCTGCGCCGACATGGGGGCGGATGCTCGCAGACAGCCAGACGTTTTTCGGACAGGCGCCGTGGCTCGCCATCCTGCCTGGCATGGCAATCGCGATCGCCGTTCTGGGCTTGAACATGCTCGGAGACGGCCTGCGCGATATGCTCGATCCGAAAACCAAAGCGTGCTGAGACTTTCTCAGTTTTTGCCGTTCAGGATTGGAACAAACCCTCACCTCTGACGTTGTTCGCGTGCAGTCATTGGCATGCAGGTTTTGTCTTGCCTTGAACCATGGGTAGGGGAGTTATCGATTGAACGACGTTGCAGAAAAGCCAAAGCAGACGAGATCGCGGAGAAAGCTATCCGCTCAGCCGGCTGAGGCATCCGCTACCGTGACTTCGTCCAAGGCCGCGCCGAAGCGTGCGGCTAATGCTTCCGAAAAGGCGACGGCAAGTCGTGCCTCGCGCAAAACCAAAGCATCGCCCGCAGCCAAATCGAACATAATCAAACAGGAGACCGTCATGCCCGCATCGACCTCGACGACGACCGAATTTCCGCGCACCGGTTCTGCAGCTTCGACCAAGGATATCGAACTTCAGCTGGAGCAGTTGCGCGAAGATATCGCGGCGCTGGCCAAGACCGTTGCAGCCGTCGGCAACGAAAAGGCTTCCGAGGTGAAGAGCAAGGCGAAGCGTGCCGCAGCCGAGGCGAGTGACGCGTCCTACCAGATCGCCGAGGCGGCCAAAAACCAGGCGCTGACCTGGGAGCGCGATCTCGAAGGCCAGATTCGTGCCAATCCGATCCAGTCGGTTGCGATTGCCGCCGGCGTCGGTTTCCTTTTCGCGCTCCTGTCGCGCCGCTGATCCTCGATGCTGACAGCACTGGGGCCGCTGGTTGCATCCTTCATCGCGATGGATGTGGCGGCGATGAAACGAAAGATCAGACGTAACGCGATCCTTTACGGGATCGCGGCGGCGTTTTTGTGGACCGCCTATGGTCTGCTGGTGGCGGCACTCGCCATTCATCTCGGTGAACGCTGGGGGCTTCCTATTGCGATGCTGGTCATTGCTGGCGGCATGATCGTCATGGCACTGTTCATCATTGCCATCGTGATGATGCTCAACGCTGCCGAAGAGCGGCGCAAGCGGCGTGAAGCAGCGGCCAACAGCCAGCGGGCGCTGGCGATGACCGCGGCCGTTTCGGCGCTGCCGCTCCTGATGAAGTCGAAACCTTTGATGCTGCTTGCCGTTGCCGGGGGACTTGGTTTCCTTGCGACGAAGGGTGGCGGGTCGAAGCAGGGGCCACCGCCGGCGGAGTAAGGTTTTAGCATGGTTTGCGAGATGAAAGGCCGCCCGGAAATTTCGGGCGGCCTTCTGTTTTCTGGCGATGTTCGGCAGGGCGAGTTTGTCGTTCGGCCCGAATTGCTGGAGGGCTCCGGGTGTGCTGCTTGCTTTGGAGTTTGCCGCTTGTCTCTCGCCCTGACGCTCTCCCTGCTTGCGGGGAAAGGGAGTTGCCTGTGCAGCGTTTGAGAGCGGCGGAGGACTTGCGACTTGTGTCCTTCTCTCCGTATGCGGGGAGAAGGTGCCGGTCGGCGGATGAGAGACGGGTGCCCGCGCAGAAGGCCGGTAGAAAAAGAAAAGGCCGCTCGGGGCGGCCTTTCTTCGATACTTGGGTGCCGGCTTTTAGCTGCCGAACGCTCTTGCTGTGATCGCGGCATCACCTGCATCCGGGCCATAGTCGCTTTCGCCGGAAACGCCGAGCAGTTCCTGCAGACGGGTGCGGGCGCGCGAGACGCGGCTCTTGATCGTGCCGACGGCGCAGCCGCAAATTTCGGCGGCTTCCTCATAAGCAAAACCGGCAGCGCCAACGAGCACGATTGCTTCGCGCTGGTCTTCCGGAAGCTTGTCGAGCGCCTGGCGGAAGTCCTGCAGGTCAAGACGGCCATATTGTTCGGGGTGAACGGAAAAACGTTCGGAAAACAGGCCGTCGCTGTCCTGCACTTCGCGGCCACGCTTGCGCATCTGGCTATAGAATTCGTTGCGAAGGATGGTGAACAGCCACGCACGCATGTTGGTGCCTGCCGTGAAGCTTTTCTGGTTCGCCCAGGCCTTCATGATCGTATCCTGAACGAGGTCGTCCGCCTTGTCGTGGCGGCCGGTCAGAGACACGGCAAAGGCGCGAAGATTGGGTAGCGACGCGAGCAGGTCTCGCTTGAAGACACGGTCATCCGCATCTGCCTTGGTGGATTCAGCCTGTGCGCTCATTTTGCATCCACCGCCTTGGCGTTTGCTTTTTGAGCATTTTCAGCTGCTTCCAACCGTTCAAGGAGATCGAGAAAACGATCCGGAATGCCTTCTTCCTGCACTGCGTCATAAAACTCCTTCAACTTCCGCGAGATGGAAGCATTCGGAGCTATGGTTCCTGGCTTGATTTGTGAGGTTTCGGCTGTGGTCATATCATGATTTTTTCTGATCTCGTCACTCATAACGCGGGCGCCTGCTATCAAATTGTCGGGTGGAAAATGCCCGAGTTTAAAAAAAGTTCCGTCTTGCGGAACTTATTTTGCATCGCCACGTTAAACTCAAGTCAATTGCCCAACAGGGTCCAGGGGAGAATTTGCATGTCACTCACCACGCGCGTTGCGTCACACCTTCCTTACCTGCGTCGGTATGCCCGAGCGGTAACCGGATCGCAGACGTCAGGAGACGCTTATGTGGCCGCCGTTCTTGAAGCGCTGATCGCCGATGTTTCCATCTTTCCGGAAAGCTCGAAGGATCGCGTTTCGCTTTATAAACTATTCGTCGCGATTTTTGGTTCCACATCCATAGAGATCAGGCCCATCGAATCCCCGTTCGCGTGGGAGCAGCGTGCAGCTGTCAATCTCTCGAACATTCCTTCGCAGGCACGCCATGCTTTCCTGCTGATTTCCGTCGAAGGCTTTACGCCAGACGAAGCTGCAGAGGTGCTGGATGTCAGTGTTGCGGAAGTCAACAAGCTGCTCGACGAAGCGTCGCGCGAAATCTCGCGACAGGTGGCGACCGATATCATGATCATCGAGGACGAGCCGCTGATCGCGCTCGACATCGAACAGATGGTTCAGGATCTCGGCCACCGCGTGACAGGAATTGCCCGCACCCACAAAGAGGCGGTGTCGCTGTTCCAGTCGTCGCAGCCGAAGATGGTGCTTGCCGATATCCAGTTGGCCGATGGTAGTTCTGGCATAGACGCGGTCAACGAGATTCTCAAGACGTCCAGCGTGCCGGTCATTTTCATCACGGCCTTCCCAGAACGGCTGCTGACCGGCGAGCGGCCTGAGCCTGCCTTCCTCGTAACCAAGCCGTTCAATCCGGATATGGTAAAAGCATTGATCAGCCAGGCGCTGTTCTTCAACGAGGCGGTGAAGGCGGCTGCGTGAGCGGTTGATCTTCTTGATCTGTATGCTTCAGGAACAAAATTATCAGCATAGTGTTGTGGCAAGTCGGCTTACGCGGCATGGCACCCCTTGTTTTAGTTGTCCTGTGCCTATTCTTAATGATGGTCTGACATTGCAGGTTCCGGTGCTTTAGGCACCGGACCAGCGCGTACGAAGTAAAGGCACCTGTCCGTCTTCATCACGCGAAGCATTGGACATGTTCGATTGCGGTTGCAGCCGGGCGGTCCTAAGAGAGAAACACGAGCATCTGGCGCTGCCATCGGGGCGTCACAGGATGAAGCGGTAGATGGAGTGGCAAGATTGGCGCATCCGCTGACATGGCAGCACGCTGGTCAGAGTGATGACAAGCTGCGGGAATTTTTCATGCCCGCGCTCATCGACCTTGGCGCGAGTATCATTATTCAGAACAAGGCGCTGGACTATCTGTATTTCGCCAATTTGCCCGAGGTATGGGCTCTTGAAGATATTCTGAGCCCTTCGGATGCCGCGCTGTTCGGTGACGAAGTTGCAGCAAAGCTGCTCATCCTAAAACAAGGCATGGCGGAAAGCGGCAAAAAAGGGCATATCGAGGTTACTGTCGGTTCCGACCAGATTTTCGAATTTCGTGTTCAGGCAGTAGAGTTCCAGTCCGGTGGGCTGCATCTCGTGACGACGATCATCGATCGTTCGGAAGAACGGCATCGCGAGAGGCTGTTGCGCGCGTTGTTGCGCGAGGTGAGCCATCGCTCGAAGAACCTGCTCGCGATCATCCAGAGTATCGCGCTGCAAACGGCGCGTTATTCCGGCTCGCTCGATCTCTTCCTCCATAAGTTCCGGGGCCGGCTTTATTCACTTTCGCAAAGTCAGGACCTGATTACCGATTCCAGCTGGCGTGGCGCCTATCTGTTCGATCTGGTGCGGCAACAGACGGAGAAATATATGCCGGATAACCGGCATATGGTGAAAATCTCTGGCGACAATGTGCTGCTTTCGCCGAATGCCTCGCTGCATCTGGGGCTGGCGCTGCATGAGCTGGTCGTCAATGCCGTGAGCCACGGTTCGATGTTGCGCAACGGAAAGCCGATCGACATCACTTCGACGCGGGTGAATGCCGACGGACATGATTATCTCGAGCTCAACTGGGACGAGACGTTGAGCGGCTCCGACGATCGGGATGCCACTGAAGAAGGGCTAAAGGCTCATTTCGGTAGCACGGTTCTAGAGCGTGTCGTGCCGGCTTCCGTCAACGGGAAGGCCCAATATGTGATCTCCAGTCGGGGCATCAGCTACAAGCTGCGTTTTCCGCTTGATCACGGCGGCGAGTGATCCCGGGCCACCTTCAAAAAATCTTCTGTGGTTTAGAAAAAAGGCCGGCCGATCCATCAGCCTGGAGGGCATGTCGCCAAAACAGATCCGGCTCGGTTTCCTTGGGAAACCGAGCCGGCTCGTCTCTTCGAGGGGGATTGAAGAGTTTGTCCGAAAGCTTTTGTAGGGCGGGGGACGGGGGGGGCGCCTTCGGACACTCGGATAACGGGCGGCGATAAAGAAGGTTCCAACTTTTTCAGGAAAAAAGTGACGTTTCCACAAAAGTAAACGGCAGCTTTCGCCGCCGTTTCACAAAGGCGTCGTTTTTCTCAGCGCTTGACGGCGCGTGGATCGAGCGCGTCGCGGATTGCGTCGCCGATATAGTTGACGCTCAGGACAGTCATCGAAATGGCGAGGCCTGGCCAGAGAACGCGTGAAGGCGTCAGCTGCAGGAAGTTGGCGCCATCGAACAGCAGCCGCCCCCAGGTCGGAAAGTCCGATGGGAAGCCGAGGCCGAGGAAGGAGAGCGACGATTCCGTGATGATGGCCGAGGCGATGCCGAGCGTTGCCGAGACCATGATAGAGGAGAGCACGTTCGGTAGAATGTGTCTCAGCACGATGCGATATTCGCGCATGCCGCTCGATTTTGCCGCCAGCACGAATTCCTGGCTTTTGACCGCCAGAACATCGCCACGGACGATACGGGCGGTATGCATCCAGCTGGTAATGCCGATAACGACCACGATCAGGATGAAGATACCGGTCTCGGGACCGAAGGCTGAACGCAGGGTATCGCGGAACAGAAGCAGAATGACCAGAAGCAGCGGCAGCAGCGGCAGCGCCAGAAAAAGGTCGGTCAAACGCATCAGCGGACCGTCCAAGCGGCGGAAATAACCCGACAGGACGCCGACCAGCGTGCCGAGGAAAAGCGCAAGCAGCATGGCGGTGATGCCGACTGCGAGCGAGATACGGCCGCCTGCCAAAACCTGTGCCAGCATGTCCTTGCCGAGATTGTCCGTGCCGAAGGGGTGAGCCAGCGACGGCCACTGGTTCTTGTCGCGGATGTTGATCTGGTTCGGTGCGACGCGGTGAATATAGGGGCCGACATAGACGGCCAGCACGATGAAGGTGAAGACGACGAGGCCTGCAACGCCACCCTTATGGGCGCGGAACTGTTTCCATATGTCGGCGAATGCAGAGCGTGCCGGAGTGGAGGCTGTCACCGGTGCAGACGAGGTCGCGGTTGCGTCAGTCATAACGGATCCTCGGGTCAAGAATGCCGTAAAGTACGTCGGCGATCAGGTTGAAGAGGACGATCAGCACCGCGAAGATGAAGGTGAGCGTCTGGACGAGCGGGATATCCGCGCCCTGCACGGCGGTGATCAACAACTGGCCAAGCCCATTCACACGAAAAATCTGTTCGGTAATGATGGCGCCGGAAAAGATGGTCGGCACGCCGAGTGCAATCACGGTGACAACCGGAATAAGGCTGTTGCGCAGTACGTGGACGAGCAGCACGGCCTTTTCCTTCACGCCCTTGGCGCGCGCGGTGCGGACATAATCCTGATGCAGGTTGTCGAGCATCGAGGCGCGAACGAAACGAGCGATCTGTGACGCGTTATAAAGCGACAGAACGGCGACCGGCAGAACCATCTGTTTTACCTGCGCGACGAAGCTGGAAAAGTCTGTGACACGCAGGTTGGTATCGTAAACCGAAGGAAACCACTGCAGATAGGAAGAGAAAATAACCACCAGCAGCACGCCGGTGAAGAACGTCGGGACAGAATAACCGACCATCGAGATGAACGTGCCGACCTGGTCGAAGACCGAATACTGCTTGTAGGCGGAAATGACGCCGATCGGGATGGCGATGAGGATGCCGAAGAGATAGGCGAGGCCCACGACCCAGAGCGTCTGAGGCAGACGCTGGACGATGAGATCGACGACCGGGCTGCGCGTTGCCCAGGAAAGGACGCGCATGCGCTCGCCATCGCCAAACTGCCAGCCGGTGAGGCTTTCGAGGATGTTGAGCGGCTCGTTGATGAAAAACTGATGCAGCCAGGCCAGATAACGGAAGAAGAAAGGCTGATCGAGGCCCAGCGAGGCGCGGATCTGTTCGCGCACTTCCGGCGGGATCGTCAGAGGCAGGTCGCCTGTCGGATCATTCGGGGCGAGATCGAGAAGAGCGAAAATGACAAAGCTGATTACCAGCAGCGTCGGGATTGCGAAGAACAATCGTCGCAACGTGAATGTGAACATATGGAATTCTCCGGTCTGCAATTGCCTGCCGCGTAGCTGCAACACGGCGGGAATGCGCAGATTTCTGTGCCTTACGGTGAGATTTGCCCGGCCGTAGACCGGGAAAATCGTGATGCCTTGGCTAAGAATGCCGGACCAACAGAGTGTTCGGTCCGGCAACCGGTGTTATTTCTTGCGATACCAGTCAGCGACATTCCAGAGCTGGCTGTCCCACGAGTTCATCCTGACGCCATCCAGCGAGACTGCAAAAGCGGAAAGATCGCCACGGTGAACGAGCGGGATATGAGCGCCTTCTTCCGTCAGCATGTCGTTCAACTGCTTGGCAAGCTCGGCGCGCTTTGCCGGGTCTGCGGTCTTGGAGAGAGTGCCGACCATCTTGTCATATTCCGGGTTGCAATAACGCGGAATGTTCTGGCCCTGCCAGCCGTTCGACGGACCTGGCATCTGGTTGCACAGCCATTCCGCCAGATATTTCTCCGGGTCGGTACCATCGAAATTGTTGGTGTACATTTCGACGTCGGCGTAGAACTTCTGGAACGTGTCGGGGCTTGCCGGGTCGCCGCCGAAGAAGACCGATGCGGAGGCGTTGCGCAGTTCCGCGCCGACACCGATTTCGGCCCACATGGACTTGACCAGTTCCTGGGTCGCCTGACGCACCGAGTTGGTCGAGGTGGAGTAGAGGAAGTTGAGCTTGACGCCGTCCTTGGCGCGGATGCCGTCCGAACCCTTTGCCCAGCCTGCATCATCGAGCAGCTTGTTGGCGGCTTCGAGGTCCTGCTTGAGGCACCAGCTGTCATTCTTGGTCGAAGCGACAGCTTCCGGTGCCGGAACGATATTGCAGGTGGCCTTGCCCGCAGCGCCGTAACCGGCCTCTACGATGATGTCGCGATCAATGGCGAGAGAGAGGGCGCGGCGCACGGCCGGGTCCTTCAGGGCCGGATGCGGACCTGCTTCCGTGGTGGAGCGTTTGTCGCCGAGAGCCGGGTCGGGGTTGGTCCAGTTGAGATTGATGCGCTCGACATTGGTGCCGAAGGCCGATTCAAGCCGGCCTTTACCTGCGGCCAACATCGTCTGCAGCACTTCCGGCTCGACCATGGTGTTCCATGCATAGTCATATTCGCCGGTTTCCAGCACGGCACGGGCGGCGGATGCAGCATCACCACCACCCTTGAGGGTGACCGAAGCGAAGGCGGGCTTGGCCGGATCGCGGTAATTCGGATTGGCCTTGAAAGTGATCACGTCGTTCGGCTTGAAGTCGGCGACGACAAAGGCGCCGGTGCCGATCGGGCCGAAATTGGCAGCGGTGCAGCCGGGCGCCTTGGCGCCGACGCAATCGGCGAACTGCTTTGCCTGGATGATCGGCGACTGAGAGCCGACAAAGGCGGAATAGGGGTAGGGTTTCGGTTCGGTGAAAGTGACCTTGACGGTGTGCGGGTCTATGGCTTCGACGTCCTTGACGCCTTCATACTGTGCCTTCTGGGCGCAGCCGCCGTCCGGCGCCGTGCAGTATTTCCAGGTGAAGATCACGTCTTCGGCGGTGAACGGCGTGCCGTCCGACCATTTGACGTCGGGCTTCAGCTTCCAGGTCAGGCTCAGCAGATCCTTGGCCAGGCCGCCGTTTTCCAGGGTCGGGATCTCGGTTGCAAGATAAGCGACCAGCTTTCCATTTTCGTCGGTGCGGGCCAGAGGCTCGATGACCATCGAAGATGCGAAGACTTCTTTCGTGCCGCCGGACAGGAACGGGTTCATGGTGGAGACTGCCTGCCAGAACAGGATCTTCAGGTCACCATCCGTGCCGCGCTCCGCGTGTGCCGTGGCGCTTGAAAGCGCCATGGCGGCAACCGTGCCGGCCAACAGAAGTTTCAATCTATGCATGCTGCTGTTCCCCTTTGTGGTTCTCTTTACGAGTTTTGGTGATTGGTGGCGGGCGGTTCCGGTCGGGGCTCCCTGGTTGCGGCTTTTTAGCCTGTCAACCTTCCCGACGGGTGCCAATGATGCTGCCCGCAAGCTTTATGTTCAGTCGATTTATGACACGTCCATTCCTTCACGTCTGGCGTGTGTGACCAAATTTTGGGCCATCAAAGCACAAGCCTATTTTTCGTTCAAGAGCGAAAATTGAAGCTTGCAAAACATCACGCAAGCATCGCAATATCTGCTCCACACAAAGTGGGAACTTGAGAAAAATCAACGAGGTGCCGGAATGCCAGTGATCAATCGCGTAGCCGAGATGCAGGACCAGGTAGCCGAATGGCGGCGTCATCTGCACGAGAATCCGGAGCTGCTTTACGATGTTCACGAGACATCACGCTTTGTTGCGGAAAAGCTCAATTCCTTCGGTTGCGATGTGGTCGAAACCGGCATCGGCAAGACAGGTGTCGTCGGTATCATCAAGGGCAAGCACGGTGACGGACCGGTGATCGGGTTCCGTGCCGACATGGATGCGCTGCCGATTTTCGAGACCTCGGGCAAGCCATGGGCATCGAAGACGCCGGGCAAGGCGCATTCATGCGGCCACGACGGCCACACGGCCATGCTTCTCGGGGCTGCGCAGTATCTGGCCGAGACACGCAACTTCAAGGGAGCGGTTGCCGTGATCTTCCAGCCGGCCGAAGAGGGCGGCGCTGGAGCACTGGCAATGATCGAAGACGGCTTCATCGACAAGTTCGGCATCAAGGAAGTTTACGGCATGCATAACGAGCCGCGGCTTCCGGTCGGCAATTTCGCCATCCGCAAGGGCGGTATCATGGCGGCGGCCGACGTGTTCGAGATCAGCGTCAACGGTCGCGGCAGCCATGCCGCACAGCCACATAACTCGATCGATCCAGTGCTCGCCGCATCGCATATCGTCATCGCGCTGCAATCGATCGTTTCGCGCGAAACCGACCCGCTCAAGTCGCTGGTCGTCACGGTCTCAGCCATCCATGGCGGGGAAGCAAACAATGTCATTCCCGATACGGTGAAGCTTGTCGGCACTGTGCGAACACTGTTGCCGGAGACACGCGATTTTGCCCAGAAGCGCCTGACCGCTGTGGCAGAAATGACTGCGACCGTACATGGCGCAACTGCCGATGTCGTCTATCGCCGCGGGTATCCGGTCACTTTCAACCACGAAGCGGAAACCGAATTTGCGATCGGTATCGCCGGCAAGGTAGCCGGCCCGAAAGCGGTCAATGGCGAGGTCAATCCACATATGGGGGCCGAGGATTTTTCCTACATGCTGGAGCAGCGCCCGGGCGCGTTCATCTTTATCGGCAATGGCGATACGGCGAGCCTGCACAACGCGGCCTATGACTTCAACGACGAAGCTATCCCCTATGGTGTCAGCTATTGGGTGACGCTGGCGGAAACCGCGCTCGCTGCCTGATCCGGGCAAGACCATCGAGATAAAAAGGGGAACCCGATGCTGCTTTCCGGAAATGACATGGAACATGGGGGCGGCTCCGTCGCTCCGGTTCTTTCGGTGAAGAACCTCTCGACCTCGTTTCGCGTCGGTGATGAGTGGAAGACCGTGGTGCGCAACATCTCGTTCGATGTCGCACCGCGGGAAACGGTGGCGATCGTCGGTGAAAGCGGGTCGGGCAAATCGGTGACGTCGCTGTCGATCATGCGGCTGTTGCCGAAAAAGACCAGCCGTATCGATGGGCAGGTGTTCCTGCAGGGCAAGGAGCTTGTCTCGCTGCCCGAGGAAGAGATGCGCCGCGTGCGCGGCAACGACATCTCGATGATCTTTCAGGAGCCGATGACCTCGCTCAACCCGATCTTCCCGATCGGCAAGCAGATCGCCGAGGCGCTGACTGTTCACAAGGATATTTCTAAAGCCGAAGCCAAGGCGGAAGTCCTGCGACTTCTGGAAAAGGTTCGTATCCCGAACGCCAAGGGCCGGTTCGACGAATACCCGCACCAGTTTTCCGGTGGCATGCGCCAACGCGTGATGATTGCAATGGCGCTTGCGTCGAAGCCGAAACTCTTGATCGCGGACGAGCCGACGACGGCGCTCGACGTGACGATTCAGGGGCAGATTCTCGATCTGATCAAGCAGTTGCAGGACGAGGAGGGGATGTCTGTTCTGTTCATCACTCATGATATGGGTGTGGTGGCGGAAGTGGCCGATCGGACGATCGTGATGTTCCGTGGCGACCAGGTGGAGACGGGCGCGACCGCGGATATCTTTCATCGCGGCAAGCACCCTTACACCCGTGCGCTGCTTTCGGCTGTTCCACGGCTGGGGTCGATGGGCGAGCGCAAGCTGCCGCTACGGTTTCCGATCATCGACGTCAAGACCGGTGAACAGCAGAAGCTCGCCGACGTCACCGACACGGTGGCGAAGGGAAAGACGCCGATCCTCGAAGTTCGTGACCTGACAACGCGTTTCGACATTCATTCCGGTCTGCTGGGGCGCAAGACCGGCGCCGTGCATGCGGTGGAAAAGGTATCTTTCAGCCTGCAGGAAGGCGAGACGTTGTCGCTTGTGGGGGAATCCGGCTGCGGCAAGTCGACGACCGGCCGTTCCGTGACGCGGCTGATCAACCCGACGAGCGGCAATGTAGTGCTCGACGGCTACGAAGTCATGAAGCTCGACCAGTCTTCGCTGCGGCGCATGCGCCGCTCGGTACAGATGATCTTTCAGGATCCGTTCGCCTCTCTCAATCCGCGCATGAGCATCGGTTCCGCGGTGATGGAGCCGTTTGTCGAACATGCGCTTGGCAGCAAGGCTGAGGCGCGTGACAAGGCAGCGGCGCTGCTCGAAAAGGTTGGCCTGTCGGCGGACATGATGAAGCGGTTCCCGCACGAATTTTCAGGTGGCCAGAGGCAGCGTATCGCGATTGCGCGTGCGCTGATGCTCGATCCGAAGGTGATTGTGGCAGATGAGGCAGTGTCGGCGCTCGACGTATCGATCAAGGCGCAGGTCTGCAATCTGCTGCTTGACCTGCAGCAAAGCCTGAAGCTCGCCTATCTGTTCATTTCCCACGACATGGCGGTGGTGGAACGCGTGAGCCACCGGGTGGCGGTGATGTATCTCGGCGAGATCGTCGAGATAGGGCCGCGGGCTGCTGTGTTCGAAAATCCGCAGCATCCTTATACGAAAAAGCTGATGTCGGCGGTTCCCGTGCCGGATCCTGCGCGCCGGTCGATCAAGCGCAATATGGCGACCGACGAGATCAAGAGCCCCGTGCGCTCGGTGGATTACGTGCCGCCGGTGCGGCAATACCGTGAGGTCTCCGACGGGCATATCGTGCAGGTGGCATAAAAGGAACGACGCCTTTCAGATGGGGGCCGTGAACGGTTCCCGGGAAAGGCCGTAGTGGCGCTCCAGCATTTCCCATGTCCTGTCCATCGCATAGGCTTTTGAGACGAGCGGCAGGCCGACATGGCCGAAATAAAGCGACAGTTGCCGTTCCGCCTGCTCGGTCGGGATGCCGGCTATCTGATGGCTGTAGATGACGGATACGAGGCCTGTGCGGTCGGCGCCTGCCTGGCAGTGGATCAGGATCGGTTTCGGTGCATCTTTCAGCAAGGCGACGAGCTGGTCCGCCTGTTCTGCGGTGAGCTCCCTGGAGGAGACCATGCGGAAGTCGATATGCTTTATTCCAAGCCGCTGCGTTGTCGCCACTTCATCGGTGTACCATGCGGCGTTTTTGGAGGGGCCGCGCAGGTTGACGATGGTGCGGATACCGTAGTTGCGGGCATATTCCTCGATCTGGCCGGATGTCGGTTGGGCCGAGCGGTAGAGTTCACCGGCGATGACGGTGTGGAAATTGCCGGAAAGCTGAAGGAAGCCCAGATAGGCGCCGATGCTAAGCGCTGTGATACCAATGGCTGCCGCTCCGTTGCGAAGCCACTTCCGCTTGAATGTAACTGCCATTCGCCGATCCACCTTGCTGAACAGGACAGATTTCATCTGTCGTTGTCCGGTGGCATCTGCCTTTAAGCTGACTGTCACCTGAAGGCGGGACTTCGATCTCAGGCGGTGCGGAACTCGACGCCGATCGCGTTGATGCGGCGCCAGCGGACATCGCATTCGAACTGGCGGCCGTCGGAGAGTTGCAGCGTGAAGCTTTCGGGGACCGACATTGCGCTTTCGGTCCTGATCATCGCGCCGCCTTCCGACATTTCCTTGACGATGCCGTCAAAAGCCGAACGATGATCGTTGAACAGGATTTTTGCGCCGAGGAAGGCCCTCGATCGCGGAAACTTACGCTCTTGCACCCGGCTGGATCTCCAAGGTTCGATTGGAAATCCTGTAGCGTTCCGAGCCAATGTCGGAAAACCCCGCAAAAAAGCCCGTAACTTCTTCGGGTAGATTGGCAGACGAATATTCTGATAGCCGCCCAGAATCAGGGCGTTACGCTCCACCCGTCTCCCAGCCGAGCATGGCGCGCTTGCGGGTGAGGCCCCAATGATAGCCGGTGAGGGCGCCATTCTTTGCCACTGCGCGATGGCAGGGGACGACGAAGGAGATCGGGTTGGCGCCGACGGCTGCCCCAACCGCCCGGCTTGCGGTCGGCTGGCCGATATCGTTAGCGACATCCGAATAGGTGATGGCCTTGCCGTAAGGGATTTTCAGCAGGCTTTGCCAGACACGCATCTGGAAGTCGGTGCCGATCAGCACGACCCGCAAGGGCCGGTCACAGAGCCATTTCGAGCGATCGAAGACACGGCCGACATAGGGTTCGGTTGCGGCCTTGTCCTCTACATAGGTTGCGTTCGGCCAGCGGCGGGTCATGTCGTCCAGCGCTTCCTGCTCGCGGCCTTCATCGGCAAAGGCGAGGCCGGACAGGCCGCGATCTGTGGCCATGACCAGCGCTATGCCGAAGGGGGAAGGGTGGAAGCCGTAGCGGATCGTCAGGCCGCCGCCCTTGGCCTTCCATTCGCCGGGCGACATCGCCTCGTGAGTGACGAAGAGATCGTGCAGGCGACCGGGGCCGGAAAGGCCGACCTCATAGGAGGTTTCCAGAAGCGGCAGACCTTCGGTACCGAGCAGGCGCTTGGCGTGATCGATCGTGACCGCCTGCAGAAAGGCTTTTGGTGAAAGACCGGCCCAGCGGGTGAACAGCTTCTGCAATTGCGTCGGTGACTGGCCGATCTCGGCGGCAATCGTTTCGAGCGATGGCTGGTCGCGGTAATCGAGGGTGATCATCTCGATGACCCGGCGCACCGTCTCGTAATCCGACCCTTCCGGCGTCACATCGACTGCGGGCGCGGCAAACTGAGCGAGAGCATTCATGGTCTGTCTCCTTTCGCTCATATGTGCCCTTTACCCTCCAATGATGCCACCCGTTTCTTGCCGGGTTCGTTTCTTGCTCACAAGCGGCGGGTCACTGTTGTCAGTGCATTGCGGAAGGCTTTGGCAAAACTCTCCCGGTCATCGGGGTTGAGGAAGGAGCCGATATCCGTATCCCTGCCTTCGCCCGTGACATGCATGGAGGTGATGCCGAATTCCTCATGCCGGTTGACGCGGAAACGCGTCCAGAACGGATTGAAGTGGTGCTCGACCATGCAGCCTGTGGACGAGAATTTGCGGATCAGCACATCGGTTGGCGATACGCTGACTTCCTCGCGCTGCCGGCCGGATCGATAGCTCATCTTCAGGGCAAAATAGAGAAGCAGGAAATCTGCTCCGAGAAACAGGCCGATCGGCCATGCGCCGGTTACGGTGAAGAAGATGCCGTAAAAGGCGCAGACGGCGCCCGACAGCATGAGCACCAGCTTGAACCCCGTTCGCCCCAGCGACCGGTAGGGTGTCAGTTCAGCGGCGAAGACCGGGCGGTCGTCCGCTATCTGCGCGTTGCTTTCCATCATGGGGCATGCCTATACAGTCTCATGGCCACTGCGAAACCGAAATCCAGCTCCCTAACTTTGCAAAAGTCAACTCGCGCTCCTGCCAGGAAGGCAGCGGCAAGCAAGACGAAACGCTTCAAATCCGCCTATTCGAAGGAAGAGATGGTGGAGATCTTTCGCCGTTTCTCGATCCAGCGGCCGGAGCCGAAGGGCGAGCTGGAGCATGTGAACCCGTTCACGCTGGTCGTTGCCGTGGCACTATCCGCCCAGGCGACCGATGCCGGCGTCAACAAGGCGACGCGGGCCCTGTTCAAAATAGCCGATACGCCGGAAAAGATGCTGGCGCTCGGTGAAGACGGTGTCATCGCCCATATCAAGACGATCGGGCTTTATCGCAACAAGGCGAAGAATGTCATCGCGCTCTGTCGCATGCTAATCGACGACTTCGGCTCGCAAGTGCCGAAGACGCTCGAGGAGTTGACGCGCCTGCCGGGTGTGGGGCGCAAGACCGCCAATGTGGTCATGTCGATGGCTTTCGGCATCCCGACGCTTGCGGTCGATACGCATGTCTTCCGTATCGGTAACCGCTGCCTGATGGCGCCGGGAAAGACGCCCGACGAGGTGGAGGAACAGTTCCTCAAGGTCATCCCCGAACAGTATCTCTTCCATGCGCATCACTGGCTGATCCTGCATGGGCGTTACACCTGCAAGGCGCGCAAGCCGGAATGCGAGCATTGCGTCATAGCCGATCTCTGTCGCTCGCCGGAAAAGACCTTCGATATCCCGGCGCCGCTGGTGGAGTTGCCGCCTCAGTTCATCGGCGAGGCTGCGCAATAAGTCCGTCGAGAAGGGCTGCGATTGCGGCTTCGTAATCGGCGCGCTTTCCTCCGCAATCGATCGCGATTGCGGCTTTCTCGAAGGCTGACGAAATCAACGATGTCAGCGGGTCGAGAAGCTTGAGGTTTTCCGAGCCCGCCAGCAGATGTGAGAGACCGATCTTCAGGCCTTCTTCGGCAGGGTCTTCTCCTTCGCCATTATCGATCGCGTGCTGGGCGGGGGCTTCCTTCAAGAGCAGCCGCGTGCGGCCCGGCACGGCCATCGCATCGAAATAGGCGGATGCGCCTTGCAGAAGGGCTTCACGCGCTGATGAGGCTTCCGCCGAACGGGCATCGATATCGGCGGCAACGTTGTTCGCCTCGCGCTCGATAACCGCCCAGAACAGTGCCTTCTTGTCCGGAAAATGGTGGTAGAGCGCTCCCCGTGTCACGTCGGCGGCAGCGACGATTTCCGGCGTTGCCGTTTCGGCGTAACCGTTCTCGATGAAAAGCTTACGGGCTGCATCCAGCAAAGCGGTACGGGTGGCGTCTGTGCGTTCACGATTGCTGCGCGACATTTCGGTCCTCTATTTACATACAGACAGAATGTATTTATAAGAAAACATACAGACTGAATGTATCTTAAATCTCAACGGAGGAAAAGAGATGAAAGCAGTCAGCTATTATCCGGTCATCATGACCGCAGATGTTGCCGGAACGGCAGCGTTCTACATCCAGCATTTCGGTTTCGAGGCGCTGTTTTCCGCCGACTGGTATGTTCATCTGCAGTCGAAGGAAAGCGAGCATGTGACGCTCGCCATTCTCGACGGCGGCCATGAGACAATCCCAGAAGCCGGGCGCGGCACGGTTTCCGGCTTGCTTTTGAACTTCGAGGTCGAGGATGTCGATGCGGTTTATGAGCGGCTGACGGCGGCGGGCCTGCCGATACGGCTGGATATCCGCGACGAGGATTTCGGCCAGCGGCATTTCATTACCGCCGACCCGAATGGGGTGCTGATCGATATCATCAAGCCTATCCCGCCAAGTGCGGAATATGCCGCGATGTATGAGGCATCGGCGCTGCCGGACTAGCCTCGAAAGCCGGGATCCCGCGCCGAAAGCGCCTTGTGCAGATGCACCATCAGCCCGGCGGCAAAAAGCGGGGTCAGCAGGTTGACGATCGGGATCGCCAGAAAACCGGCGATCAGCATGCCGGCAAGCAGGACTGTAGAGGCGTGTTTCGAGCGAAAGGCACGGGCTTCCGTCGGCGTGCGGAAACGCATCGCGGCAAATTCGAAGAATTCGCGGCCGAGCAGATAACCGTTGACCATGAAGAAGGCGATGAGGTTGACGCCCGGAATGAACAGAAGAAGCAGCGCGATGATGTTGAAGATGATGACGACGCCCAGAAACTTGATCGAGCCGACGATTGCCTGACCGAGCGGCAGTTCCTTGCCGGGCGGGTCGTCCGGATAGTCGCGCTTTTCGACGACGGCTGCCACATCATCGAGAAACAGGCCGGCGATCAGTGCGGTGATCGGGGCGATGAGAAGTGCAAGCCCCAGCGCCAGACCGATGCTGGCGGCAATGGCTGCGATCAGTGTCACCCATCCGGTCCATTCCGGCATTGTCGGCAGAAAGGCCGCGAACCAGGGCCAGATATAATAGGCAAAGCTCTCTCTGAGCGCGAACCACAGGCCGACGAGAATGAGCAGGGTCAGACCCAGCATCTTCCAGAAGGCGGAGCGGGTCTCCGGTGCGAAAAGGTTGACGAGCGCAAGGCGGGCGGCGTCGAGGATCATGCATGGTCTCCGGCGGTTGGCCGGGCAGATGTAGGCAGTGAGGAACGAGAGGGCAAGCAGGGGCATCGCGGTCGAGTGTTGCAAGACGTGATAGTTGCAGCAGCGAAGTGTAGCGCGAAGTAAAAGTATGATTAAATGTAATGTGCCTGCGGGTTCGTCTGACGGTTGTTGCGCGTCCTGAAGCAATTTTCTGTTGTGTGTTATCTTTGTGCGCCCGCACGGCGTGCAATTGCGCATGTTTGTTTTTTATTCAAAGTTTAGAATTTGGTTTTATTCATGCGGATGCTTGCGGTCTCAGCCCGCGTCACGGTCGCATGAAGCGTTCCCGCCCTTGCCTTGCGGCATGTCTCCCCCACTCAGAACGATGCCAACGAGCAGCCGAGTTTATCGGCGCTCATCAGAGGAACACCTCGGTTGACCAAAAGATCAAATCTCATGACGCGTATCCTGCTTGCCGCGTCGTTACTCGTCGCGGCTGCCTTCGGCGCCTTTTCGATCTATATCGACAGTCTTCAGCGAGATGGCGTGGCAGAGTCCGTTGCCCGCAACATCGACTCCACCGGCAAACAGGCATCGGAGAGCATCGCCAATTGGCTGAGTGGTCGTTTCATGCTTACCGACACCGTTGCCAAGAACATCGAGAAGAGCACCGACGTCGCGTCGCGTTTTGCCATTCTTGATAACGATGTTCTCGCCAGCCAGTTCGTCTCCACCTATTTCGGCGGCGAGGCCGACGGCGAGATGACGCAGTGGCCCAATCTGCCGCTGCCCGCTGATTATGATCCGCGCAAGCGCGGCTGGTACAAGCAGGCCGTTAGCCTGAACGGGCCGGTTCTGACGGAGCCTTATGTTTCGGCGTCCGACAAGAAGTTGATGATCACGGCTGCTGTTCCGGTCGAAAAAGACGGCAAGTTCATAGGTGTCGTTGCCAGCGATTTCTCGCTCGATACGCTGGTACAGGCTATCAATTCGGTCGATGCAGGACCTGAAGGCCATGCCTTCCTGGTCAACAAGGCCGGCAAGATCCTGCTCCATCCGGACCCGGCTTTCGTTAACAAGACGCTTGCCGACCTGTTTCCAACCGATACACCGAAGATCGGTTCAGAGATTTCCGAGACTGCGATCGCTGACAAGGGCAAGCTCGTGAGCTTCCTGCCGGTTGCCGGCCTGCCGAACGCAGAATGGAGCCTCGGCTTCGTCGTCGACAGGGACAATGCCTATGCTGCTCTCGGTGAATTCCGTGTTGCTGCGACCATTGCAACCCTGCTTGCGGTTGTCGCCATGATCGCTTTCCTCGCAACGCTTTTGAGCCGCATCGTTATCTCGCCGGTGACCGCAATGACGGCGGCAATGGAAAAGCTTGCAGCAGGCAATCTCGACACTGCCATTCCCGGCCAGGATCGCACCGACCAGATCGGCTCGATGGCTGCGGCCGTTGCCGTGTTCCGTAGCAATGCTGTCGAGCGCCTGCGTCTTGAGGGAGATGCGGAAGAGACACGGACGCTTTCGGAGCGTGAGCGTGGCGAACGCGAACGCGTTTCTGCCCGCAATGCAGCGGATGTGCGTTTTGCCGTCGACGAACTGGCGAAGGGCCTGTCGCATCTTTCCGATGGCGATCTGCAATATCGCATTACCTCTCCTTTCGTGGCCGAACTCGACAGTCTGCGCGAGGACTTCAACACTTCGATCGGCAAGCTGAATGGCGCGCTGACCAGGGTGGGCGACAATGCCCGCAATATCGATGCCGGCGCTTCGGAAATCCGCCATGCGGCCGACGATCTGGCACGCCGCACGGAACAGCAGGCCGCCTCGGTCGAAGAAACCGCTGCAGCACTGGAAGAGATCACCACGACGGTGCGTGATAGTGCCCATCGTGCTGAAGAAGTCGGTCGTCTGGTTAGCCGGACCCGCTCCAACGCCGAAAATTCCGGCAATATCGTACGTGAAGCCGTACGCGCCATGGAAGATATCGAGCGTTCGTCTTCGGAGATCTCCAAGATCATCGGCGTGATCGACGAGATCGCCTTCCAGACCAACCTTCTGGCGCTGAATGCCGGTGTCGAGGCCGCGCGCGCGGGTGAAGCCGGCAAGGGTTTTGCGGTTGTGGCGCAGGAAGTTCGCGAACTGGCCCAGCGTTCCGCCCAGGCGGCGAAGGAGATCAAGGAGCTGATCAACGCATCCGGCACTCTGGTGCAGCAGGGCGTCAGCCGCGTCGGGGAGACCGGAACCAGGCTCGAAGCCATCGTATCCGAGGTGCAGGAGATCAACGGTCACATCCAGGCGATCGTTACCGCGACCCGCGAGCAGTCGACCGGCCTCAACGAGATCAACACTGCCGTCAATACGATGGACCAGGGCACGCAGCAGAATGCCGCCATGGTCGAGGAGCAGACGGCGGCCAGCCATGGCCTTGCATCGGAAGCCACGGCTCTCAAGACCCTGCTTGCGCAGTTCCGTCTTGGTGCAGCCGTCGTGTCGGATGCTCGCGGATCCTACAGCCGCGCTGCCTGATGGCAATCGACCGGCATATGAATGCCGATCTGCGAAAATCAATGAGGCGGCACATGTGCCGCCTCATTCGTATTTCAGTACCTCACGTCACAGGTATGCGACTTCGGAACTGCGGATCGTCCAGCGCATCCTTGGGGAAATTCGCCGCCAGATGGTCGATGAATTTTCTCACCGCCGGCGGCAGGCCGCGGCGGGTGGTGAAGACAAGATGGACGATGCCGGTGATGCCGCGCCAGGCGGGCAGGATGCGGACAAGCGTTCCGTCTTCCAGCGCCTGACGGCAGGTGTGATCGGGTAGAAGGGCGATACCGAGACCGGCGATTGCGGCCGCGCGGACCGCGGCGAAATCACCGCAGCCCATGCGCGGAGCGTGGCGGACAATGTGCCTTCGGTCGTCATCGGTTTCCAGATGCCATTCCAGTTCGCTCGCATCGTCGCTGGTTGCGAGTGTCGGCAGGGAGGCGAGCTGTTCGATACTGGCTACCCGGCTGGCGAGCTGCGGGCTTGCAACGAGAATACGGATCGATTTGCCGAGCGAGCGCATGGTGAGCGATGCGTCACTGTCGATCGTGGTGCGGACGCGCAGCGCAATGTCTATCCGTTCCTCAATGAGATCGACCGGCCGGTCGACCGCCACGAGCTGCAGCTGGACCTTTGGATGTCGCTCGAGGAAGGTGTTGACTAGGGCCGAGATGGGTTCGACCAGTCCGGTCGGGCAACTGAAGCGCACGAGGCCTTCCGGTTCCGATTTCGCTTCGGCCACGAGAGCCTGCGCCAGTTCCGCCTCGGCGAGCATGGCCTTGCAGCGCTGATAGAAGACCTGTCCCACATCCGTCACCCGGAAGCGGCGGCTTGAACGTTCGATCAGGCGCACGCCGAGCCGAGTCTCCAATCCTGCCACGCGGCGGCTGAGCTTGGATTTGGGTTCGCGCAGCGCGCGCCCGGCGGGGGCAAAACCGCCATGGGCGACCACCTCAGCGAAATAGACAAGATCATTCAGGTCGAGGCGCATCATCGTTCTCCATATGGAACGATGAGTGTCGATTTTGCCGACTTTCGAAATCATCGTTCCAGATGCATTTCTTATCCAGCGGAAAACGAACCGCAAGATCAAAGGAGAAAGACAATGGCTCAGAGATTTGAAAACAAGGTCGCCATCGTTACCGGCGGCACCAGCGGTATCGGACTTGCCACTGCCAAGGCGTTTGCCGGCGAGGGTGCTTCGGTGTTCATTACCGGCCGTCGTCAGGACGCACTCGATGCTGCCGTCAAGACCATTGGTGGTCGCGTGACCGGCGTACAGGGCGACATGGGCAAGCTTGCCGATATCGACCGGCTTTATGATGCGGTCCAGCAGAAGCACAGCCATATCGACGTCGTCTTCGCCAATGCCGGCGGTGGTGGATTTGCGGCGCTCGGCTCGATCACCGAAGAGCATTACCAGTCGACTTTCGACAGCAATGTGAAGGGTGTGCTGTTCACCGTGCAGAAGGCTTTGCCGCTGATGCGTGATGGCGGTTCGATCGTGCTGACCTCATCGACGACCAGCATTTCCGGCACGCCTGCCTTCAGCGTCTATTCTGCCACCAAGGCCGCGATCCGCAGCTTCGCCCGCAACTGGATCCTCGACCTGAAGGACCGCCATATCCGGGTCAATGCCGTCAGCCCCGGTGTCACCGACACGGCCGGCCTGAACGAGTTGTTCGGCGGCGGTGCGCAGGCTGAAGGCACAAAGGATTATCTGGCAAGCCTCATCCCTGCCGGCCGCGTCGGCCAGCCGGAAGAGATCGCCAAGGCGGTGCTGTTCCTTGCCTCGGACGATGCAAGCTTCGTCAATGGCGTCGAGCTCTTCGTCGATGGTGGTCAGGTGCAGATCTGAGGCCTGCCTGAACGTTGAAGCTCATCCGCGCGTCCCCAATGTATCCCAAGCGGACGCGTGGCTTTCCTCAAGGAGACTGACGATGACTTACGACATTGCGACACTGCTGAAGCGCAATCTGCAGGAGGTTTTCGGCGAGGCTGATGACGCGCGCCGGCAGGCCGCTGCTGCGGAAATCTTCACGCCGGACGCGGAATTCCACGAGCCGCATGGGATCTATCGCGGGCCAGCGGAGATCGCGCGGATCGCTGGTGTGATCCGTGCATCCCATCCGGATTATCGTTACAGCGAACTCGGCCCGGCTGAAGTGCTGCAGGAGACGGCGGGCAGGGTGCGTTGGGTTTCCGGTCTGCCCGGCGAGCCGCCGGCCTATGCCGGGACCGACTTCATCATTGCTCGCGACGGGCAGATCAGCGGGCTTTACCTGTTCTTCGATCCGCTGCCGGGTGCAGGCGAGATATCGCAGGATAAATCCCGGACATGAGCAAGGTCACCCGAACTTCAGGCCAGTTCCCTCAATTCCTCACGATGGCGGACCATTGTGAGGAAGCGGCGGTAATCGCGGTCGTATGCGGCCTTGCGGGTGAGGTTCGGCAGATATTCGGTGCCGCCCGCCTGCATGGCCTCGCCGGCGGCAAAAAGAGAGGAATGCAGGCCGCCGGCGACTGCGGCGGTCATGGCGGTGCCGAGCAGGACGGCGTCACTGGTTTGCGGCACCACGACCCGGCAGCCGGTGACATCGGCATAAAGCTCGACCAGAAGCGGATTGTTCACATGGCCGCCGGTGACGTGCAGGTTTTCGAAACGATAACCGAAACCGACCATGGTATCGAGGATGTGGCGGATGCCGAGCGCGATTGCCACGCAGCTGCGCCAATAGCGGCGGCACAGTCCATCGAAGGACGTGTCGAGGGTCAGCCCGGTGATGACGCCGCGGACATGCGGATCGGCAAGCGGCGAACGGTTACCGTGGAAATCCGGCAGGATATGCAGGTTGGGGGCGATGTCGCCATCCGTCTCGGCACGAAGCTCGGCAATGCGGGCGATGATGCGGCCATGCAGATCGGAGGTCGGTTCGCCGCCTGCGGCATGCATCTGGACGATATGATCGAGAAGCGCACCAGCCGCCGACTGACCGCCTTCGACGAGCCAATGTTCGGGCAGGACCGCTTCGTAATAGGGACCCCAGAGGCTGCGGCCCGGTTTCGGATCGCGCGAGAAGGCGACGATGCAGCTGGATGTGCCGCCGATGAGCGCAACGCTGGTCTCAAGTTCCGCATTGCTGGCAGCGCCGGCAAGCGCACCGAAGGCGCCGGCATAGGCATCGATCAGGCCGGGGGACACTTCGACTTGCGTATCGAGGCCAAGCTGCGAAGCTGCTTCTTCCGACAGTTTGCCGAGGCTGGAGCCAACTTCGGCAGTGCCTTCTGGCAGCCCGGCTTTTTCCCTCAGGTCTTCGAGGTCGGCGAGCTTCAGGTAATCGCTTTTCCAGCCGGGAGTCTCATGCGCCAGGTAGTTCCATTTGGCGGTGACGGTGCAGCGCGAACGTTCGGCCGATCCGGTTGCCTTCCATGTGAGGAAGTCGGCCAGATCGAAGATGAAGCCGGATTTTTCCCAGCTTTCCGGCCGGTTCTCTTTCAGCCATTTCAGCTTCGGCATTTCCATTTCGGGCGATAGGGAACCGCCGGAAAAATCCAGAACATGATGACGGGAGGCGGAGAGTTCGTCGGCCTCGCGGATTGCGCGGTGATCGTGCCAGAGGATCGTGTCCTGCTCGGGCGCGCCGGTGGTGGAAACGGAAAGCGGCTTGCCGTCCCGGTCGCGCATGACGAGCGAGCAGGTGGCGTCGAAGCCGATCGCGGCGATGTTTGAAGGCTCGATGCCGGCCTCGGCCATTGCGGCTTTCACGGCATGGCAGGTGGCGGCCCAGATATCCTGCGAGGAATGTTCGGCATGGCTTTCCTTGGGGCGGAACATCCGGATCGGGTGTTTGACCTTGGCAAGCATTCGGCCACTGCTGTCGAAAACGCCGGCACGCGCGCTGGTCGTGCCGATATCGACCGCAACGAGGTGATCACGCATCCAGATCTGTTTCCTGTCCCTGTACCGCTCGCGGCAAACTCTTCCTCAACGACGATCAGACCGCCCGTTGGGAAGACTTTCCTCCGCGACCCTCCATGTGGTTTTTTACAAGGTGGAGCAAATCCGGCATGGCGTCAAATATGAGATCGGGCGAAAGTTCGTCGATCCGTTCACGATATCCGGGGACGCAGGCATGCGATCCACCCGTAAAGGCGAAAACGGTCATGCCGGCGCGCTGCGCCGCCTCGATGCCGGCGGGGCTGTCCTCGATGACGATGCAGTTTGCGGGCGTTACGCCCATCTGCTCGGCGGCATGGAGGAAGAGATCCGGCGCGGGCTTGCCGTTCTTGACCATGGAGGCGCTGAATATATGCGGCTCCAGCTTGTCGAGAATGCTGGTTATGCTGAGCGACAGGCGGATGCGCTCCGGCTGGCTGGAGGATGCAACGCAGCGCGGCAGGTTCAAAAGCGCCAGACCATCGAGCGTTTCGGCAATGCCGCTGATCGGCTGAAGGTCGGTCTTGAACAGATCGTAGAGATCGAGACGAAGGGTTTCGAGAAACTCCGGGCCGGTGTGAAAGTCGTATTCCTCGTCCATGACCTGCCGCATGGTGGCAAGGCTGCGACCGAGGAAGCGCTGGTAGGCTTCCTCCTCGGCCATGTCGATACCGTGGCGGTTGAGCGCTTCGACCAGAACCCGGACCGAAAGCGGCTCGCTGTCGACAAGCACGCCGTCGCAGTCGAAAATCACCAGAGGTCCGCTGCTCAGCAAAGCCTTATCCGCCACGTTTCACCTCATTCCTGAACCAGTTTGTCGTCGAGATAGAGCTGCAGGGTCTTTGCAGTCCCTTCGCTCCATAGCGTCTTCAATGCATGGGCGAAACGCTTGCGGAACAGTTCGTTGTTGGAAACCTCGCCGAAGATCTCATCGAAGAGGAGGAAGGCTGCCGGATCGTCCTTGGCCTTGAGGGCTGCGGCCTGCAGCTTCTCTGCGCTGGCATCGTTGAAAACGATCTTGCGGCCGCTATCCGACGTGCCGGCGAAGTAGCGGCACCACAGTGCCGAGACCAGCGACAGGCCGATAATGTCGTCGCCCTTGGCGAGGCGATCGCGGGTCGAAGGCAGGATGAATTTCGGCTGGCGGTTGGAGCCATCCTGCGCCAGGCGCGGAATGGTGTCGCCGATCTTCGGATTGAGGAACCGGCGCTCGATCAGATCGAAATATTCGTCGAGATTGGTATCCGGGACCGGCGGCACGATCGGGATGATCTCTTCCTTCTCCAGCTTGGCGAGGAAGGCGCGGATCAGCGGATGTTCCATCGCCTCGTGGACGAAGTGGATGTCGAGCAGTTCGCCCGGATAGGCGATCGTCGCGTGGCCGCCATTGAGGATGCGGATCTTCATCAGCTCATAGGGAGCAACGTCGGGAACGAACTGGACGCCGACTTCTTCCAGGGCAGGGCGACCGGCCGGGAAATTGTCTTCCATGACCCACTGCTTGAATTCTTCGCAGAAGACCGGCCAGTTGTCGTCGATGTTGAAGTCGTTCTTCAGGATGTCGATTTCGCGGGCGCCGGTGGCCGGCGTGATGCGGTCGACCATCGAGTTCGGGAAGGCGACATTGCCGTGGATCCACTCGGCAAAGGCCGGGTCGGACATTTTGGCCAGGCCGATGACGGTGTTCTCCGTGACGTGGCCGTTACCCGGAATGTTGTCGCAGGACATGATGGTGAAGGGCTGGACACCGCGCTCGCGACGAAGCTTGAGGCCGGCGAGGATGAGGCCGAAGACCGTCTTCGGCGCTGCCGGGTTGTTGCCGTCCTCGACCATGGCCGGGTGCGCCGGGTTGAAGTGGCCGGCGGCGTCGATGAAATAACCACCTTCGGTGATCGTCATGGAGACGATACGGATCGCCGGGTCGGCGAGTTTTTCGATCAGGGCGTCCTTCTGATCGGGTGCGATAACGTCGATCATTGGGGCGGTAACGCGTGCGCCCGTTTTGTTGTTGTCCTGTTCGACGACTGTGGTCAGGTAATCCTGAGCCTTGAGCTTGTCGCGCATAGCGGCGTCGGAGGGCATGACGCCTGCGCCGATCAGCGCCCAGTCATGGCCCTTGCCGGTGTTGAACAGGTCGTCGAGATAGACGGCCTGATGGGCGCGGTGGAAATTGCCGACGCCGAAATGGATGATGCCCGGCGTCAGGGTCTTCGGGTCGTAGGCGGGCACAGCGGCGGTTGCTGCGGCATCCTTGAGGCTTGCCAGCGAAAGCTTCACAGTCATTTTCTCATACTCCGGTTGGCCTCATTGTCAGGCCGGTAGGATCCATCAGGCCCTGATAGCGAGGCCCTTGTCGTCGAAACGGTGCAGTTTGGTTTCATCCGGCGTCAGGTAGACGGTGTCGCCGTGATGGGCGCCGAACTCGCCGC